>Ga0335072_10000063_pt1 | contig 212366 bp, 185 predicted proteins | sample Lox_Sample_21_FD_206725 | JGI IMG/M metagenome (GOLD analysis project Ga0335072, IMG submission 206725) | Soil microbial communities from Loxahatchee National Wildlife Refuge, Florida, United States - Lox_Sample_2.1 | ecosystem: Environmental > Terrestrial > Soil > Wetlands | place: USA... | reverse complement strand
TTCGGCGCACCATCGTTGCGGCGCGCCGTGCCCACCAGGGACCACGCCAGCGGACTCGACACCGCTGGGAACCTCGGTAGTGTGGAGCGACACCACCCGCGCGGAGTTCTCCCCATGGCCGACCCCCATGCCCTCGCCACCCGTCGCGCGCACGGACGCCGTCTGCGCGAACGCGGCCTGGACGCCATCGCGATCGGCCGGCATCTCGGGGTGAGCGCCGCCCAGGTGCGCCGGGACCTACGGGACCAGGGCTTGCCGACCGGCCGGCAGAGCGATCCCCAGGTCGCCCAGCGCCGGGAGAAGGAGATCACCCTCCTGGCGGAGGGTTACACGTACGATGAGATCGCCGGCCTGCTGCGCGTGCCGGTGACCACGGTGAAGGCCGACATCCGACGCTACCGTCAGGCCCAGCCGGGCGCGGCGCCTCTGCGCCGACCAACCGTGGTGCGAACGGTGTCCCAGCGGCCCACACCCGAGACCAAGAGCCCCGAACTCCCCACCGGTCCCGATCCCGCGCTGTGGTCGCGGTGGACGGATCTGAATGACGCCTGGCGCGACCAGCGGCCGGGACAACTGACGATGCAGGCGGGCCTGGAGTCGTTGCTGCAGGACCTGCGCGTTACCACCGATCCCGACGCGCTGGAGGATCTCGGGCAGCACCTGGCCGAGACGATCACCAACGACACCACCTGGGACGAGGACATCCGCTGGTCGCTGATCAACACGATCCATCGGGCCCTCTCGTGAGCGCGCTCGCCGACCGCATTGTGGTCCTCGGCCGCGAGGGCCTGCACATCGCCGCCATCGCCCAGCGTCTCGGCTGCACGCGCGGGTGGGTGGGCGAAGTGCTCCTGTTGAACGGGGTCGCCGCACGGCCGCGGCCCGATCGCTTCACCGGTCGTGTGCTCGCGGCGCACGACGACGGCCTGCACATTGCGTCCATCGCGCGGACCGTGGGATGCAGCCACCAATGGGTGAGCCACATCCTGCACACGCACACCCTGGATCCGCACCCACGACCGGAGGTGCAACAGGCCCGCGCGCGGCGCGCCGTCATCCGATCGGCGCTGGCGTCGGCGGACCTCAGCATCCGCGACTTGGCCGTGCTCACCGATGTGCCGTTGCGGCGCGTGCGCAAGGACCTGCACCTCCTGGGCCTGAGCGCGCGGCCGGCGGGCAAACCGAAACACCCCAAGCGCGACGCGGCCGATCAGCGGCGGCAACGCATCGCGGGCGACCTCCGGCTCGATCCCACCATCCCGTCGATCGTGCTCGCGCAGCGTTACGGTGTGAGCCTCCAGCAAATCCGTGTCGATCGCCAACGGCTCACCGGATCGAGCGGACCAGAGGCTCAGCGACGTGCGAGTGCGCACGAACGCCGCTCCGTCATTCAATCGGCGCTGGCATCGGCCCATCTCACGGTGCGCGACCTCGCCGCGCTCACCAACAGCAGCCCGCGCGTCGTCCGCAACGATCTGCGCCGGCTGAACCTCACGGTGCGTTCCGCACAAGGCGCGATGAGCGCCCCCAGCACCAACCCCACGCCGTGACGATCGCTCGGCTTTAAGCGGCCCGCGCAACGACCCATCCCCAATCGCATCCGTCATCGGGCGGAGCCGAGGTGTGTGGGCTTCTCCTTTCCGTCCGAAGCGCGCCGCAGGCGCGCGGGGTTTTGGAGGCGGCACCGACCTAAGCCGAATCAGCCTGTGGCGCATCAGGCCACCGAGGGCGCGAGCGCAGCGAGCGCCCGACGGTCGCCAGGTCATCGCGCACCATCTCTGACGTCGTGCATCGAGGGAACCACAACACCACACAGGAACCCCACCGCATGCGATGCGCGCCAGTGCACAGTTTGGAATCGCCAAACCACCAAACGCGCGCATTTGTCATCGGTACTGATGACAAACACCACCGATTGCCTAAATTGAATGTGCGCCGGCGATCGGACGCATGGTCCCCACCATGCATCGCCCAGCCCTCAAGGAACCGCCCTCATGAACACCGCTACCGACATCATCCTGAACCCCCTGGACAACCTCGGCAAAATCGCCGCCTTTGTGTTCATCGTCGCGCCAATCGCCGCCGCTTTCCTCGCGCTGATCTAACACCCCCCATCGCGCCGCACAGCCCCAGGGACACTGAGGCTCACAAGGAACCGTCCTCATGATCGCCACCGTCGTCGCCGCCGCCCTGATTTTCACCGTGATCAAGCACCACCTGGACAACTGGTCGCTCACCGCCTGACCGTTCGTCCCATCGCGAACGGATCGCTCGTCATCCGTCCCCGCGCATCGCCCGACCCACCACACAACACCCCCGCGGCGCCCTCTCATGGGACCCGCGGGGGTGTTCGTTGGTGCAGCACATCCGACACTGGGCTGCGCCTGTGTCGGAACGCTCGTCAGTTGCTGGTGAGCGTGAGCGTCACGCCGCCGGCGGACGCTTCTGCGCTGGACCCGCAGGCGGTGGCCACGGCGGAGGGGTCGTACTGCGTTGTCGTCGCGCTGATGGTGTCTTGCACCACCGTCGTGCCCACTGCGACACGCGGCCAGTTCGCGATGAGGTTGGGCAGGAGTTTCTGGCACACGTCGTAGGGCACCGCGGCGTACGAGACGGTGAAGTACGTCGCCGGCGTGGTGGCCGAGGCCGCGCCGTCGGCGGTGGAGGGGCTCACCGTCACGGTGCCGCCCCACTCGTTGGAAATGGCGGTGGGCGCAGTCGGGGAGTTCCACATCGAGGCCGGCCACATGTTCGCGCCCGCGGTGACCGCGGTGGTGACCTTCGAGTAATCACCGGTGGTGAACAGGCCCTTCATCGACGCTTGGAACGCCGAGAGCAACTCGGACTCGTATTGCGCGGCGCGGCCGGCCTGGACGCGGGGGTAGATGATGAACGCGGCCACGGCCAGGGCCGCGATGATGGCCAGAACGAGCAGCAACTCGATCAGGGTGAAACCGTGTTGGTGGGGACGACGCATGAGGGAGGAACTCCGATGTCCTCCGCCGAAGGGCGATCACCAACAGCCGTGGCGTTCGGGGCGGGGCCGTCCGTCTTAACTCTCCGCTGTCCAGCGGCAAGGGCATCGCAGCGGATCGACCCCCGGTCGCTTTCGGGCTGCGAGGTCGGACACATTCGGTTGCGCGCACGGCCCACCCCAGGGACCCCACGGAGCGCCCGGCGACAGCGATGGCATCGAACCGACCGGGCGGCTTATCTCTGGGACCGCGCCTTGTCGCTGCGCCGACGACGCAGGCGCTGCGCCCGCTTGGCGCGATCGGCGCGGCGTGCGACCAACGCCTCGTTGGAGTCGGACCCAACGGATGGGAGGCGGACGGGCGATGCACAGTGGGCGAGGGCAACAACGAACCGGGAGGTCATGGTCGAACCGTGGGAGCAAGGGGCACCCAACAAGCAAAGCAAACAGGCACCAAACCGCAAGCGGTGTGGTGGAGCAACTGTGGCGCGGCTCACCTCAGGAGCGAACGACGGCGGTGCGGCATCGCGACGGACGCCCCCATCATCATCGGGGCGTCGCGGCGGACCGCTGCACGCGATCGGCGTCCAACCCGTCCTGCGCGTCCGAGCGGCGCCGCACGCACCGCTGCCACTCCACTGAGAGTGCCGCGATGAGGAACGCTGGGGCGCCGCGATCGCGGGCGTCGGCCAGGCGCTGACGGGCCGCGTCGGCCTCATCGCGCCACCGCGTCACGGCGGCTCGGCGATCGGTGGTGCGGTGCCGGCGGGCGGCATCGTTGTCCGACAGCACACGCGGTGCCGACGGGTAGGGCGCACCGCCGGGCTCCTGGCAGCGGCGGACCTGGGCGATCACCGACACCAGGTGCACCGGCCAGGCGTGGCGCCACGTGGGGCAGTCGCGGGCCGATGGCACCGCGTGTGGGTCGACGGGCATCACGAACCCGCCGGCCTCGATCAGCGCCCACAGAGCGTCCAGGGCCGCCTCCGCCGGAAGGAGATAGACGCGCGCGTGATCGTTGGACCACCGCCGCACCGGTCCGTGCTCGGCCAAGAGACGCACGTGGGCCGCCCGTCCGGGGCCGTCCGGCGATCGCAACGCGTGGCCGATCCACACACCCTCTGGTGTCGAGTCGACGACCCAAGGCACGCGGGCAAAGGCTTCGCGCTGCCGCAGAACCGCCCGATAGGATTCCTGCGCGCGGCCCCGACCGAGGCGCGTCAGGTGGTGCGGAATGTATTGCAGCCATAAGGCCGAGCGCTTCTCCAGCAACGCGGCGGGCACCGGCTGATCGAGATCCAGCAAGTCACGATGGGCGCGTTTCTGTGCGCAGGGCGAACAGAGCAGGGCGAAGTTATCGGACAGGTGGAGCGGACCACCCACTTCGCCGGGGATGATCGGATCGGCAATGGGTCGGACCACCCGATCGGTGAACGGGGCACCACAGAGCGCGCACATGTTGCTTTGCGCTGCGGCGAGGCTGATGGCTTTCCACGGCGCCCGACCGGCGTTGTGCTTGTAGGCATCGCGTGTGGCGATTGCATCGAGCAGGTTGGCGTTGGGTTCGATCATGGCGGGGCGTCGTGCGGGGTGTGACCCCAGTGAAGCAGAGCGACGGGCCCTGACAAGTGGTGGAGCAGGGACGAGCACAAGCGCAGAGGCGGACGGCGGCCGGCTGGTGAAGCGCCGGCGGTACGAGCACATACGCGGGAGAGCCCGGTGAAGCCAAAGCGGCAGGGCTCGCAGTCGGCCGGCGGTGAGTCGCCGGTTGTCGCGAGTCGCGGTGGAGCCGCGCGAAAACCCAAAATCGTCGCGTTGGCCTCCGGGCGATGTCGCCTTTGCAGGGTTCGCGGCAAGCGGCATTTTTCGCCCCGGGGGCCATGGACATGACGCACCGGAGGTGGCCTCGCAATCGGAGTCGTCCTGCCCTGATCCAAGCCCGGTGAAGCCCGACACGCCAACGGCGCAGCGGCGGAGCCGCCCGCAAGCACCACGCAGGACCCGGCGCACAACATCCGAGCCCAAGCGCCCCAAGGCTTCGCGGACGAATCCGCGCCCCCATCTTGCCAGACCCCGATTTCCTGCTTGACTGGGTTGTGCCTCCTCCCCACGGGCACACCCCACATGGCCGTCTCCACAACCCGCGTCGCCGTCGATCTGACCACCAGCGAGCACAGCGCGCTCGCGCGGGCGGCCCGGCGTGCCGGGGTCAGCCAACGCCAATACCTGGGCCAGGCGTTGCGCGTCCAACTCGGAATCGAAACGGTCGCCAGCGCCCAAGACACCCTGCGCGACGCCACCGATCGCCTGGAGCGCAGCCATGTCGACGCCGTGGCGGATCTGGACGCCCGCTTCGCCACCCAGGACGCCGCGATCCGCGCCCTGCTCGACACGCACACCCAAACCCTGACCACACGCCTCGGCAACGCCCTACAGAGGGCCCTCGACGATCGCACCACCGACGAGGCCGACGCCATCGCCGAAGCGATCGCCGAATCGCTCAAGGACCGGTGGCCCACACCAGGGCCCAAGAGCGGAGACCACGGCGCGGAGATGCGGGATGCCCTCGGCGCCATCGATGCGGTAGTCGAACGGGTGAACACCAGCGCCAACAACCAAAGTGCGACTCAGGCCGAAGCGATCCTCGCTCTCCAGGCCGCGGAGGGAAAGTTCATGGAGGAAATCACCGCCCTTCGAGCGATCACCGACCACTACAAAAAACTGTATCGACTCATGGTGGCCGCCTCTCCACAACTCGCCGCTTCGGCAACACCGCCGCCAGGAGGCAAGTCCGCACACAAGCAGCGCTAACCCTCCCACCCCCGTTCCACATCCCAACCCCATCAGGAGTATCCCCATGTTCCGCACCACCCTGTTCGCCATCGCTCTCTCGTCCGCCCTTGTCATCTCCGGCTGCGCCAGCATGCCCGGCATGGGAACCAGCCCGTCCTCGTCGTCCACCCCCTCCCACCCTTCGCAAGGCAAGGACGTGGCCACTGGTGCTGTCGCCGGTGCCGGCATCGGCTGCGCCGCCGGCGCGGTGATCGGCGCGCTCTTCCATCACAACGCCGGCAGGTTGTGCGCGGCAGGTGCCGTCGCCGGTGGTGTGTCGGGCGCGGTGATCGGCGAGGAGGTCTACAAGAAGCAACTGGCCCAGTACCAGGCCCTGCAGGCGCAGGCCCAGGCCGCCGGGTTGAAGGCCCAACTGGAGACGAAGCAAGTCACGGCCTCCGACACCAAGCAGCCCACCGCTGCGGTGAGCCGCCTCGTGATCAACTACGATCCAGCCGACATGCAGCGCGTGGGCCCGAAGACCCGGGCAACCTTCGACAAACTGGCGGAGATCCTGAAGCAGGCGAAGGAAAAGCAGACCGTGGAATTTGACGGCACGAACCTCCACACCTGCGAAGTCCCGATGGATCAACTGGCGCAGCGTCACGCGCTCGACAACGCCAATGTGGTCGACCACTGCGGGAGCACCACCTACGCTCCCTACGCGATCGTGGTGTCGCCAAACCCGATCCACTGAGCCCGGACTGCAACGGTCCCCAACGGTACGGCCCCCTGGCATGGGGGCTTTGCCGTTTCTGGCGAGCGCAGAAGCCGCCACCGCACCACACCCGAGTCCATCGGCCCAAGGATGGGATCAGTCGGTCAGCGCCGACTCTTCGAATGCGGGCAGGGCGGAGCCGAGGGCACGCAAGCGGTCGAGAACTTCCAGAACGGCCACCGCCTGCTCCTGCTCTAGGGGCACGACATCCTCGTCGGGATCCGAGCGCGGAGGAGGCAGCATCAGAACCCCGGGTACCTGCTCCTCGCGCTTTTTGGGGTAACTCACCACCGGCCAGTCGAGCATCAGCAGGTCACCGCCCTGGTCCAAGATGGCCGTGACAGCCGCACCGTCCGGCGTCTTCTTGAATCCAAGTTTGTTGGTCAGATCGTACGTCCGCAGGATGTTGTCCGACTCCTCAAACGCCTGGTCGGGACGGAGCGCGGCCACACGGTTGCGTCCGGCGTGCTCGGCGACCTTGTCGCGCGTGCTCCCCGCGCCCATGCGCCCGTAGATCGTTGTGGCCGACACGGTCATGACGGTGTCCGCTTCCTCGCGCGAGTACGTGCGCGCCAACAGTTCGGGCGACTGGGTCGCGGCGCATACCACAACGCCCTTCGATCGGCCCAAGGTCCAAAGGCGCAGGTCCAGCCGACCGCACGTCGTGACTTCATCGAGGAAGAATCCCAGGAACCGTCCTCCCTCATTGTCCGGCAGTGCGCCCGAGCAAATCGCCGATGCGGCGATGTTCACCATAGCGCCGATGTACGCGGCCGTCAGAGACGGGGACCCGCCGCCTTGGACAATCACCTGTTTGCGTCCGGTGTAGTCGTCCCGGATCCACCGACGGATGGAGAACGTGCGGGATCGGCCGTTGCGTTCGGCCTGCTCGGGTGGCCATGCCTTCGCCAGGTCGTCCACCGCACGGGATGCAATGGCGACGGTTGCCATCAGGTCGTTGGCCGACTTTGCCTGCGGGTCGTTGAGCACCACCGACGCCATGGGGTGGTACGTCTTCAAAACTTCCAACTTGGCCTCGGCCGACAGTTGCAACGCTTCGCGCAGTTCTTGCCATCGCCAGGCCGTGCCCTTCGTGACTTGCAGCATGCGCACCAGCGCGCTGATGATCATTTGCCCGCCGTTCGTGAAGAACGGGTTGCTCTCACCAGGCCGCGGCGGCAGCAGTTGCTCGGCCAAAATGTCCGCATCCGCGGCCGACAAGACGTCCTGGCCGATCAACCAGACCCAGGAGCGTGCGTCATAGGGGCTGATGATCACGGGCTCCAGGTACCTGGACGTCAGATCCCCCTTCACGTCGTAGATGAGGCACTTCAAACCTCCGAACCCAGGGCGCGCCGATGCACCGCCGCCGGGCAGACCAACGCCGCGGATGATCTGATCCAGCCACCCGCCCATGATCACCGTCTTGCCCGCGCCGACACCGCCCAGCACCAGAACGTGCTGACCCCAGCGGCGCTTGGCCATCGTGTACTCAGGATGGATCCGCAGCGCGAACGGCTCCACCGGATCACCCGCGCGCGCCCGTGCCGCCGCCAATGCCTCGGCTCCCTCCAGCAGCCGGGTGCCCGACACGTGCACGCGGTTCGACCGCGGTCGTGCCGCCACCCGACCGGCCAACGCCCCGGCCACCGCACTGGGCACCAAGACCAAGCCATCGCACAGCACGCCCCAGCCCTCGCGCAGCCGCGCCCAGGCATCGGCGTCGCCCAGCGCGGACCACCCACCCAGCAGAAGATCCGTTCCGATCGGGACGCCGGCGTATCCCATCGGGACAGCCACCACGGCACCCACCACCACGGCCGCGCCTAACGCAGCGATCAGCACCTCGTCCCACCGGCGGACGAGAGCGCTGGGCGGCACGTGCTTTCCGATCCCCCCAAAAGCGTTGTAGACACGCGGCTCAGCCATGGTGGGAGCACACCAGCGCGAGGCGATCGGACGGACACCACGTGTACGTGCCGGGCGGCGCACGCAGCGGACCGAGCAGGAGGAGGCCCATAACGCCCCACGCCAGGACGTCACACACAAGGCTCCAGTTGAACGGATGGTCCTTGGTGGGGAACAGCGTCACGGCACCGACTCCATGGGGGTGGGCATTCAGTGAACCAAACGCACGGGACCTGGCAAGGGAGGGAGCCACAACAGCACACACGACCCCAACCGCAAGCGATGTGCACTACCTCACGCCTTGGGTGTCCACACCCACTCATTTGTCATCACTACTGATGACAAAACCAGGCGGTCCCCTAGGGTGAATGTGAGCCCATCCAACGCGGCACGCCATGATCTCCTTACGCGCCACACCTCCCGCCACGGTCTCCATCTCGGGGATACGTTTGCGTGCGGACGAACGGCGTGGTCTCACGGGGTTGGCGCGTACGCATTCCCTGTCCATCTCTGCAGCCGTGCGTCAAATCCTTCAACAGTTCCTCGTGGCTGTTCCCGGACCGATACCGCCGGCGCCACGGGGCGGCCTGCTCTCAGAGCGCATTGCACGAGTCAATGTCCCGCCCGATCTGTGGACCGAACTCACGATGCGCCGCGCACCCAACGAGGTATCCGCAAGTGCCGCGGTGCGCCAAGCCATCCGATGGGCGCTCAAACAGCCCCCACCGCACACCGGGGCCGAACCGCCCTTGAACCACCCCGAGCATTAAAGAAGGAGTCCGACCATGCTCATCACACCCAACCCCACGAAGAACCTCGGCCGCAAACTGATCGTCTACATGATCGGTCTGCTGGTTCTGAGCCCCTGGATCACGAGCCTGCAGCGCACACCGGCCGTCTACGCCAATACCAGCCAGAGCATCCAGGACATCGCGGCCTGGGCGCAAAGCCTCCCTCCGAGTCCCGTGCCCAATGTGGCCGATCGGATCTTGCAGGGGAACTGAGCCATGGTCGTCCTGCCCATCCTCACCCACGCGGCCCCCGACCTGCCGGCGCAAGTCGCTCAGCACGCCGCGATCGCCTACGCCTGCGAGGGCGCCGAAAACCGCCTGCTCATGGTCGCCGACATGTCCCAGCGCAACACTCGTCCGCGATTCTGGGCGTTCGACGTGCGCAACCCCGCTCAGCCACGACTCCTTATTGAATCGCGCATTGAGCATGGTGCGGGATCCGATCCGGACAAAAGCGGCTACGCCACACGCTTCAGCAACGCCGACGGCTCGGGTGAAACATCCTTGGGTCTCTACCGCCTCACCGACCCGTACGAATCGCCAACGCACGGCCGCTCGTACCACCTGCGCGGCCTCACCCCAGGGTGGAACAGCAACGCCGAGGCGCGGGACGTGGAGTTTCACCCCAGCCACTTCGTTGATACCGACCGCGTCGACTGGTCCCTCGGGTGCTTGGCCACGCCCATGCGCGTGATCCCCGCGCTGGAGAAAGCGGTGCACAGCCTGTCCGGTGCGATCGTGTGGGTGGACGGACCACGAGCGGTGCCACTGCCGTGCCACACAACATGGACCGAACCGACCTGGCCGGATGCGACCAGCGCATGGCCCGCCTACACCTTATGGGGGAGCGACACAACAACGGCCTGCACGGTATGACCGGCCGGCGGCCCATGACGTGGGAGCGCGTGCTCCGGGGCGATCCCTCCCCGGAGGCGCTGCACCGGGCCGCCCGCACATGGGGCGTGATCGACGCCTCCAACCCCTTGCACATCGCCGCCCGCATTCCAGGGACCACGCCGCGTACCATCCGCGTGCTGCTGGATCTCGAATGCGATCCATTGGCGTGGGACGACAACGGTGAGAGCGCCGCCGCTGCTCTGTGCGCCAGCGATCGATGGGACCTCTACAACGCGCTTCACCTGCCCGTGGACATCGTCCTCGACGATCGCGACCACGCCGCCCTTCATCACGCGGCCGCGATGCGCAACGCTGAGGCGATCGCCGATCTCGTACGACGTAAGGCCAACCCGCTGGCTCTGACCGCCGGCGGATGGATGCCCCTGCACGACGCGCTGAACAGCAACTGCCTCGGGCCCAACTTGGACTGGTTGACCCCATTGCTGCCGAGCGCCTCTCAAGTCATCGGCCGCCGGGGTCTCACGGCGCTGCATTTCGCTGCGAGCAACTTGAGCGAACCCGACACGGTGCTTGCCATTGTGGACCGCTTGCTGGAGGCGGGCTGCGATCCAACGGCGACCGACGATCGGGGGCTTCGTCCCACCGCCCGAGCGGGGCACGGCGCGGTTGCCGCACGCATAGACCGCGCCGTTCTCGAAGCCGCGGCGGGACCGACCGTCCCACGTCCACGTCGGCGGATGTAAGGGACCACGCAAGCACATAGGTTCCTAACCGCAAGCAATGCGCGCCACCGCACAGAATCACCGATCCGGCGCGTTCGCCCCATCGACACCTCGCCCCTCGTTCATAGGGTGAAACGACCACCCCAGGGCCACCCACCATGACCTCCCACGACGACGACATTGCGGCCATGCTCGCCGAGATCGAAGGCCGAACGCCTTCGAGCCCAAGCAACCCGCCCAACACCACGCCGAGTACAACGTCCACGTCGGTGGACTTTTCGCCCATGGGCAAAGACGAAGCCAAACGGGCCGCCGACGCGTTGAAGCGCGAGGCCGCCGCCCAGGCAGGCGCTGCGCTCGAAGCATTGGGGAAGGGCGCAGCCACCCTCAAGGACAAAGTGGGGGCGCTGGGATCCTTGATCCCGAAGAACGTTGTGGCGCCCACAGCCGCTGCAACGAGACCGGTGGAACCAACCGTCGAACCGACCGATCCCAAGACAGCGGCGATCGTTCCGACGGAACCGGTGCCCCAGCAGGTGGAGGCCGCCAAGGAGAGGGGACACCACGCGGAGGACGCGCCCGCTGAAGCGCACGACGCCCATGTTGAATATGGAAGCACGACGATCCACCAGGAGACCGCGCCGGAGGTGGTGGATACAGCGTTCGCGCCTGGGTCCGCCGATCGCGCCGACATGGACCTACTGTTGCGCGACGACGACGAGTCCCCTCGTGTCGCCCCGGTCCCATCAACCGCACCAAGGAGAGGCAACCGCGCCCGCGTCCTTGCGATCGGCGGCGCGGTTGCGGTGCTGTGCGCAACAGGCGGGTGGTGGGCGCTTCGGTCCCATGCCCCTGTGACGCCGCCGGCCGTTGCGGCCAAGGCGCCCGCGGTGGCGCCGTCATCTCCAGCGCCAACCAAACCAGCGATGGTCCCGGCTCCGGCTGTGCAACCCGCGCCGCCGGCAAGCACCCCGCCAGCCGCATCCCCAGTCCCCAACACGCCACCAACGATTCCCGCGTCGCCGAATGAGGCCGGCTCCGTGGTGACCGCCAGCCCGGCCCTTCCTAAGCCGATCGCGCCCGCACCGGTCGCTTCCAACACACCGCCGCTGGCCCCCGCGGATGATTCGCCGAAACCGCAGGCCCCTGTCGCTCCAACCGCAGCCCCCGTTCACCGCGGAACCACACAGGGGCCTAAGGCCAAGCCAGCGGAAAAATCTGAATGGCAGGACAAAGCCGACGCCGCCATGGACGCCTATCTCAAGAACCAGCACTGAACCCACTTGCCAATGAGTCCGTTTCTGCTTTCTTGGATGGACCCCCACCGATCGGCTTCCCCACCGTCGGCCCAAGCACGAGACCGCCCCCATGACGCTCATGACCGCCATCCGCCTTGGGATCACCGTGATCCAAGCCCCCGTGAACTACGTTCGCGGGCGGTACTTCCCGATGTACGACCGGCCGCGCAAGTTGCTGGCCACCCACGTCTCCCAACTGCTCGGCACGCTCTTTCTTCAAACACCGATCTACACCGAGGAAGACGAAGCGCGCGAGCGGCAGAAGCCTCTCGCCCAGCGCTCGTTGGTCGGAGTAGGTCCCGTGCGCGGCTACATGAAGGACGAGTTCTTCTACGCCAAGGCCAACCGCACCATCCTGACCGACCAAGTGCATTTCCGGCAGAAACTGCTGTTGGCCGAGTACAGCAACCGCGCGATGAAGACCATCGCCTGGCGGTGCTTTGTCTTCGGGGCCCTGTTTTGTGCCGGAGTGGTTGTTGCGGCGAACACGGTGGCCTGGTCCATCAACAAATCCGTTTCCATCGAGCACAAGGTCTCCAACGGCGTGGCCGGCTTGGTGCACGACTCGAATGCACCGACGGTGCACTACGACGACAACACCGACCAGGTGATGGCGCCCGATCTGGCCCAGGCGTTCAAGGATGCGCTGGCGAGCGGCGTGACGCTGACCGCGGACCAGCAGCACACGATTGTCGACGACCTGACGTCCTGCCCGGTGGTGATGGCCGACATCGTCACCAACGGCAACCTCGTCCGCACCAGTCTGGCTCAAGCCAAGATCAAGCACGAAGATTTCCGGCCCGTGGCGCTCGCCAAGAAGATTCCGGTGTGCCGCAGCAACGGCTACTACGACACCACCGCGCTCATGCGCGCCATGATGCCTCTGCGCCAACAAGTCTCCCCCGCGACCTGGTTGATGCTGAACAAAGGCGCGGTCAACAACCCTGAGGTCGACAACTTCAGCGCCGACGAGCGGTCACGCCTCACCGGCAACTTTGACACGTGCGCCGCCGACATCGTCCGCATTCCCAGCCTGAGCAACCACAGCGTACAGAGCCTGTCGTTGCACGACGCCACCTTCCTGGTGCGCCGCTACCAAGCCTGCGGCGACCACGGCCAATCCCCCGTCATTCCTGCTGCGGCATCGACCCGTCCGCAGTCGTTCATCCAGTAAGGAACCCACCTCATGCCGTCCCTTGTGAAGCGCCTCGCCTCCGGCGTGTCCCGAATCATCCAGGACCACGACGACATCCGTCAGTCGATGGAAGCCTTCGACCGCATGTACGGTGGCAACACCGACCCCAACGGGCTCTCACCCAACGCGGTGAACGGTGCGCTGGGCAAAGTCGCGGGCGCCGACGCCGAAAAGATCGTGTCGTTCTACGGCGCGGTGCAATCCGACGGTGGTTGGGTGTTGCCCGAAGACAAGCGCACGCCCGATGTGATCAAGAAACTGCGGCCGTTCTGGGTCAAGGTCCCCGGAGATTTGGCAGGCATCCACGGTGGCATGCCGCGCCTCACCGCCGACGGAAAGCCCGTGGAAAGTGTCAGCCTGGCCGAGGAGTGGGGGCCGGGCACCGATCCCATCACCGTTCCTCTGATTTACACGCTCATCCCCATGATCGCGGCCGCGTGGGTGGCCATCGTCACGCTCACAAACGCCTTGGCGGGTATCCTGCCGGCCGCTGTGCTGTCGTGGGGCACCATCGGCGTCACCACGGTGCTGAGCCTCGCTCTCGTGACGCTGTTCCTCACGATCGAAGAAATGACCAACAGCGTGTGGACGGGCCTGAAAGCCCTCCTGATCGGCGCCGCGCTTCCGATCATGCTCAACGGGGCATTGCCCGCGTGGCTCTCCGGCGTGTTGGCCGCACCCTTGCGTTGGTTCCATGAAATCCCCATGGAACTGATCGCGGTCGGGGCCGTCATCGTGCTCCTGGGCGGGTTGATTTTTTCCGGCGTGGTCGCCTTTAAGAGCGGTGGTCTCAAGCACACCCTGCGCGAACGCTTGCTCGCCCTGTTTTGGTTCGGCCTCTACATTGTCGCGCTCGTCTACACCGACGTCGCGCTCCCGTCGGTGGCCAAAGGGATCTTCGTCTTTGTGCCGGGGTGCTTGATGGCGGTGCGCAACCTGGACGCCTGGTGGCGGTACCGCGCCCAGATGCTGCTGCTGCAGTTCAGCATGTCCCAGAGCAACATGCAGATTCGGTCCTTTCAGCAAGGCGGCATGATTCAGTCCACACGGAACGAGCAAATCCTGTCGGCATCGCGCGACACCTCGCACGTGATCAAACTGGGAACGTGCACGGGCTCGTCGGCGCTGAAGGCCGCCACGCCGTTCACCCCGTCCGCGGGCGCGGACATGAGCGTTTCCGCCAAGGACCTGGGCGGGCACACCATCGTGTTCGGCATCAGCGGCACCGGCAAAACCGCCTCGCTCGCACGGCCTGTTGCCTATGAGTATTGGCGGGCGGGTGAGGGCGGCCTGCTGATCATGGACGGCAAGGGCCAACTGCCAAAGGACCTGCGGCCCATCATCGACATCATGATCGAGCCCGGCGCCGACTGGGCCATCATGGCCGGGCTCGATGCTGTCCAGGTGAGCGGCATCATGCGCACCTTCAAGGCGACGGGTAAGGCGGTCAAGGACTCCGACGAGAACGGCAAAGATTCTCACTGGCGCGAAGGCGCCCAAAGTTTCACCACCAACTGCACGTACATCCTGGGCGCGTTGCACCGGCACGAAATCGCCACGCGTGCCTACGAACGTGAGCAAATCGCCAAGCGCCACCTGGAAATGCTCATCCTCGAAATCGAGGGCATGGACGGTGCCGACGTGGACGACGACTTGGCGAGCCGCGAGGATGAGGTGGCCAAGCGCCAAGCGGTCGTGGCCCAGGACCGCGAGTGGCGCTGGACGTACGGCCACCTGTACGACACCGTCCGTCAGGCCAATGCTGGGTTGAAGTCCGGTACATCGTTCACGGTGTCCAAGGAGGTCCTGCACTGGCGCGACTTCCTTGGTGTGAACGCCTCGGACCACCGCCGCGAGACCAACCCGGAAACGATCTATCCCGACGTGTTGATCGAACGCTCCGGCTTGCTCATGGCGCTCGAGGCGGTCGAGGACTGGGTCGTCAACCAGCCCGAGGAGACCCGCAACTCCTTCTTCAGCAACATCATGCAGGCGTTCACTCCGTTGATGCGCACCGGCACTGTGATGCACAACGCCGATGGGATTCCGTGGATCGCCTTGGAGCAGGGCACGTTGCGCACGGACGGGGTGTTCTACGGGAAGAACCTGGGTGTCGCCCTCAACGTGGAAAAACTGGGCGACCCGGCACGGATCATCACCCAGATCGTGCGCGGCATCGTCCACAACGAGATCAAGCGGCGCGACGACGACTGGGCCAACGATCCCGTGAAGCCGGGGCAGAAACCCGTGATGATCGTGATCGACGAATGCCATCTGATCGTCGGTTCGGAGGAGGCCAACCTGATCACCACCATTCGCTCCAAGGGCGGCTCGTACTTCCTGCTGACCCAGGGGTTGGAGAACTTCCAGGGGCTCGCCGGCTTCGAGGAGAAAGAGGTGTTGGCCCTGATCTCTCAGTGCTCGAACTTGGTCACGTTCCAGACGTCCGAGTTCACCTACGCCTACATTGAGGCCCGTTGCGGCAAGACCCTGGCGGCCAAGACGAAGATGTGGACCAACGGCAACCTGTCCTTCGATAACGCCTGGGCGCAGTTCAAGGGGTCGCCGCTGTTCGACGCCTCCAACCCCTTCGCGGCGTTCTACCAGAAGTTGCGCAACCACGGCTACGGTCACGTCACGATCCGACCGACCACCAAGGACGGCAAGTTGTCGGTGCACAAGGGCGGCCATCATCTGGTCGATCAGGACATGCTCGCCATGTACATGGAAAGCCTGAAGCACAAGCACGCGTCCGCGGAGATCGAGGAAGTGGAGGTCGATCGCGTGTCCAAGGCCGACCTGCAGGCTCAGTTGATGACGAAGGGCAGGGGTGATGCCTTCGTGTATCTGACCCGGGCCGGCGCGCCCCGCTACGACTTCTGCAAGTTGCAGCACATGACTCCGGCGCAACTGCGCGCGCGCATCGCCGAACACAAGAGCCAGAACGAAACCGCCCAGGAGGCCGCATGAGCACCGCCGCTGAATACACCACCGCCCTGAACGCTGTCATCGCCAACGGCAATCTGGAACGGGATCCTGTTCGGAAGAAGGAGCACGCCGCTTGGAAGGAGGAGGAACTCCGACTGGTCGGCCACGCGGCGCGCCTTCGCAACGCCATTGTCGCAAAGGCCCGCGCGATGTCGCCCGATGAACGGAAGACGTTCGTCCAAGAGTTGTTGATCCAGCGCGGCTTGATCGGACTCACCGCGGAAGGGCGCCCCATGCCCTTGTTCAAAGCCTAATCACGAGGACTCAGCCATGTGGAATCCCATCGCACTCATCCAATCCGGTCTGCGCAAGCGCGCCGATCGTGAGGAATACGTCCATCGCGCGATGCTGCGGGACTCTCAGGAATCCGACAGCGGCTGGGAGCACCACCGGCGGTCGCGTCAGGAGATCCTGGCCGAGTACAACGCACAGGAGAAGGCCAACAATGAGCGGCGCGCGCACCGCGGTGACACGCGGGACGCGGGGCACGATCGGCAGGAAGGGAGTCGGTGGGCGTCGGCCAACTACCACCACGCCTGGCACTCCGACGACGCCCTCCGCGTGCGCGAGGAACGCGCCAAGCAGTTGAACGAACAGCGTGAGGCGTGGCTCGCCGAGTTGAGCGCGCGCCAGACCATCGTTCAAGCCTACAAGGAGCGCACCGCCACCATGTCCCCCGAGGAGTTGGACGCCGAGCGCGCCCAGCGCCAAGCCGAACGCAACCGCGAAGAAGCCCGCGCGTACCAGAAGCAGTGGCAGCAGAGCGCGGCGTACGCGGACGCGATGCGCCAGATTCACGCCGACAACGCGCAGGCTCAGGCGGAACGGAACGAGTGCGCCGCCGCCCAAGCCCAGCGCGACCAGGAGCGGGCCGCCATCATGCAGCGCGCCTTCCACGGCACGCCCGAGCACCCCACCACTCCCGCGGAAGGGCGGACGAATCTCGATCGTGGCAGCGACAAACACGCCGATCAGTGGGTGGACGGCGCCGCGACCGCGTGGGTGGCCGCGCACGACAAGAAGGACAGCGATCTCGACTCACGGTACAAAACCTCCAACGTCGCCACGTTCGGCGACTGGGCCCGCCAGCAGACTTTCGCGGATCGCCCGTGGTTGGACGCCTACCAGAACGAACACCCCTTCCCGACGGCCAAGCAGGCCGATGCGGGATCCCACACGCCACCCGCCGATGCAGTCCAAAAATCGGCCGCGGCCGATCGCATGACGGGAACGCTGGTAGACCACGGCCCGGCGCCGTACAAAAACGATCCTCAGAACAGCGAGTCCTACTTCGTCACCGTGCAGCCCGATGCCGGCAAGCCGGCCACGCATTGGGGGAAGGATCTGGGCCGTGCGATGGCCGAGTGCCAGGCACAGGTCGGCGACCGGGTGCACCTGGAACGGACCGGGCAGGACACGACCGTTGCGGTCAAGGAGCAGGTGCGCGACGAGCAAGGACATGTTGTGGCCACGCAAGACTCCCAGGCGGTGCGCAAGGGCTGGAGCGTGACCAACCTCAGCGCCCAGGAGCAGGTTCAGGAACAGCCGACTGCCATCGAGACGACCGCCCAGACTGCCCACCTGGCACCGCAGGAGCACACCGGGGCCCAAGCGCAGCCGACGGTTCCGCAACCGAGCCCGGAATCCAACGCACGGATCGAGCGCTGGATGGACGATGCTTACGCGGCCGAACAGGGGAATACCCCCCTGTCGGAGGCGCCGAAGAACACCCTTCCGCCGGTGGACGAGGACGCCTCCCTCGTCTTCGACGAGCCCGCCGTCCACGAGGGGCTGACGGAAGCCGACATCGACGCGCTGGCGATCACCGACGACGATGTGCAGCGGGCGGATCCAACCTTCCAGGCTGAGCCCATTGTTTCCGACCAGGAGCAGTTCGACGCGGTAGTGCTTGACGAATGGCGGGAGAACGCGCGCATCGAGGCCGCGGCCGAGGACGCCGCTCTGGACGCCGACCGTGATCAGAGCGCAGCCGATGAGGTCATCGCCCAGGCGGACCAAGCCCAACACGATGACGTGGTGCTGGATGAGTGGCGTGAGAACGCCCGCCTGGAGACAGAAGCCGACGACGAGATGGCCCCGGTGACCGCCAAAGACCGCCGGGCCAAGCGGGACGATGATGGCGACGCCGCCGGCCAGGACGGTACCACCCAGGGCTCGAGCGACGCGTCGTCCGAGGTCGCGCCGGTCGGTGCCGACCGGATCAAACAGCACCGTGCCGATCAGGCCACCGATTCGAGCGCGGACACCGCCAAGCCGCAAAAGACCTCGGTGCTTGCCGGCGAGAGCCGCGCCTACACCATCAGCAAGCCCGAGAAGGCGGCGCCGCCCACGCAGAGTCCGCCGTCCGAGGGGGCACCCATCGCGCGCCGCACGCGAACCCGGTGACTTGCCAATCAGGTCCCATGTGCTTGAATGGATCAACCACGGGCGCGGCGGCGTCCCCAACCGAAGGACACCCCATGCCGCGCCCCTATCAGCCTCCCTACGACATCCACCACTGGAACACGCCGAACTTCGAGCCGGTGTTCCACCGGGCGGCTTCCTCGAATCGAGTCACGCTGTTCGGCGTGACCTCGCCCGAGGAGATCGTGCGGCTCATTCGCGAGGGCGCTGATCCGAACGAGCGGGACGGGGAGGGTCGCACGCCGATCTTCTACGCGCGCACCGTGGCCATCGCCAAGGCGCTCCTCGCCGGCGGCGCGTCCTTGGATGTGCGCGATGCCCGAGGGAAGACTCCAATTTTCGTCACCCCCGGTGGGTCGGACGTCATCGACTTCCTCTGCGACGGTGGGTGCGAGCCCGATGCGCAGGACGATCACGGCGACACCTTGGCCCACCTCACAGTGGACCCGAAGGTGATCGCGACGCTGCTCGGGCAGGGCGCGGATTTCACATTGCGCAACGCCGCCGGACAGGATCCGCTGGAAACACAGTCCGCCCGCCGGGATGCATTGGACGACATTGTCGATGACGATCCGCTCCCCGTCGGTCGTGGTGTCGTCGACGACCAGCCCATCGCTCCCCCCGTTCGTATCGCCTTCGACGTGGGCGGCGGGGCCGCATCGAACCAGCGCAACCTAAATCCGCAGTCCCAGGGAGGCTCGGGCGCCGGACAGAATGGCAAACAGCGCGAGCGCGATGACGCCGCGCGCATCGTGGAGATGATTGCGGAGATCGTCGACACCATCGGCGCCATCATGCAGTGCGTCGTGGCGATGATCTGAGATGAACAACGTCACCAAACTGACCATGCGGGGCGGATCCACCTCGGCGACGATCGAGTACCTGCGCGCCACCGAGTATTACAACGACGCCAAGGGCCACCGTCAGGACCTCATGGAATGGGGCGGCTCCTGGGCGCAGCACCTGGGCTTGGCCGGCACCCAGGTCGCGCGCGAGGCGATGGACCGCCTGGCCGAGGGCTACCACCCCACCCAAACGGGGGCCAACGGCGCCAAGGTTCCTTTGTGTCGCAACGCCGGTGCGAAGCCCAAGAACGTCACCAGGTTCGACCGGAAGACGGGGGCCCCGCGCACAGTGGAGGAGGGCGGCCACGTCATCGGCTACGACGTCACCTTCTCCGCCCCCAAAGACCTCGGCCTGGCGTTCATGGCCGCCAACGAGGAGGAGCGCGCCGCCATTTTGGACGTGCAGAAGATCGCCAACCGCGAGGCCATGGCTTACTACGAAAACTTGGTGGAGACACGCCGCGGCAAGGCCGGCAAGGATGTGTCATCGGTGGAGGCGCTGATCTGGTCCAGCCACCTGCACCTCGCCGCCCGGCCCTCCGCCGAGGGCATGATCGCCGCCAGTCTCCACACGCACAACCTGGTCTACGGTGTGGCGTTGGGGCGCGATGGGAAATCCGGCACCTTCGACTCGATGGAACTCTTCGAGCACCGGCGTGCATCGGACGCGATCTACAAAAACGCCCTGTACGCGGGCATGCGCGCGCTCGGCTACCACCTGGAGCAGACCGAAGAAACGGACATCAACGGACACTCCACAGGTCGCAAGGACACCCGCCTGGCCGGCTTTCCCGGCGCGATGATCGAATACTTCTCCGCGCGTCAGGGCGAGATCCTCGAGTACATGGAGGAGCACGGCGTCAGCAAGCAGGTGGCGTGGAGTCAAACCCGGCAGGCGAAGCAGGAGCCGGGCTACGACGAACTCTCGGCGCTGTGGACGGGCTACATGGACACCTATATCGCCGAGCACGCGGACGAGCAGCGTCCGACGACCGCGTTTCTCAAAGCGCAGACCGACACCCTGATCGCGCCCGCCGCAACACAATCGGTGATCGACCGCCTGCACGAGAGCGAGGCGCTGCTTGAGCGGCACGACATTTTCGCCGCGCTGGCCGAAGAAACCATGGGCCGCGTATCGCCTGAGGATCTTCAAGCGGCCACCGACGCAGCCATCGCGACGATGGTGGCTGTGGCCCCGCACGCCATCCACGCCGACGACGCCGGGAAAACATTGGCCCGCCGACACACCGAACACCGCTACGCCGCGCCGTGGATGCTCAGCCAAGAGAAGGAGGTCCAGGAGTACGCGCGCCGCCGCATGAGCGAGGACACGCGCCTCTCCCCCGACTACGTCACGAAGGTCATTGCCGACTACGAAAAACGCAAGGGATTCGCCCTCTCCGACGAGCAGCGCGGCGCCGTCATGCATGTGTGTTGCACGATCAATGGAATCGGGGCCCTTTCGGGTTACGCCGGCAGCGGCAAAACGACGGTGTCCGAATGCTTCGTGGACGCCTACCGCGGGATGGGCTACGAGGTCTTCGGCTGCGCCCCATCGAACGCCGCGGCCAAGAAACTCCAACTCGAAGCCGGCATCCCATGCTTTTCGGTCGCGCACGTCGTGCACGAAATGGAACAGGGTCGCTGGGAAGGCGTGATGTGCCCCACCGGTCGCAAGTCGCTCATCGTCATGGACGAGGCCGGTATGGTCGACACCGCCGACACCCGCAAACTGCTGGCCCTGACCGATCGCATGGTGAAGAAACCCCTGCTGTTGCTCCAAGGCGATTTGCGCCAGATCCAGCCTGTTGGGGCTGGAAGCGGGATGGCCCTCATCGAGGACGTCACCGGCGATGTGAAACTCACCGAGATCCGCCGTCAAAAGGGCGCGACCGACGAGGAAACATCCGCGCGCCGCGAACTCGCCGGCCTCTATTACGAACAGAAACTGGACGCCGATGGCAACGTCGTTGGCCTCGACGACAACCGTGATGTGAAGTCCCGCGCCCAGCAGCGCGCCAAGGGCGAGCGCATCACCGCCGCGCTCGACGCGCTCGGGATGCTCGAGGAATACACCACAAAGCCCGAAGCCATGGCCGCAGCGGTGCGTGCGTGGGCTGAGAATCCGGCCGCTCGAACGGACAAACTGCTGATCACCCACAAGAACGTCGACGTGGACGCGATGAACACAGCGGCTCGCGCCGCGCTCAAGGCCAGTGGCGCTCTGGGCGCCCAGGACCACAACATCAAAGTTCTGCTCGGACGTCGGGGCATGGCCGTGCGCCCCTTCGCGGTCGGCGAAGCCATCAAGTTCTCGAAAAAGTCCCAGAAACTGGGTGTGGTGAACAACTCCACCGGCACCATCACCGGAATCAGCATCGCGCGCGACGGCACCATCGACCTCACGGTCCGCGTGAACGGTCTCGGCCCCAAAGATCCCGACCGCACCATCACGTTCAACACGACCAACGACTATCGTGCGTTCACCCACTCCTACTGTCGGTCCATCCATGATGTGCAGGGGCAGGGGGCGCCGTTCGTCTACCACGTGGCCGACGCCGGCATGCTGGACAATCAATCGGCCCTGGTGGCGATGACGCGCCTGACCTCCGGCGATTACCGCATGTACGGCGACAGCAACCTGATGGACTCGCTGCAGGACCGCCTCGGCATCGATCGCCTGAAAGAGACGGCCCTCCTCGCCACGGGCGGTGTCGTCCGTCCGGCCACATCGGGGCCTCAGCGCCCAAGCGCTACCACCCAAAGCCCCGAGGCGGCGGCCTCCACCCACCCACAGGGACCGAGCCCCTCTGCCGCCCTCGAGCACGGCGCGCAGCGCCGGGATGGAAGCACGTCGCACAACGGCGCAGGGGGCCGCCCACAGGATGACCCGGCCCACCGCACGCCCCCTGTTCACGAAGGCACGCTCGTCGCGCACGGGCGCGCGCCGTACCAGTTCAATGAGAGCGGCAACGCCTCGTATTACGTCACGATTCGCAATGCGCACGGACAGGAGCAGACCCTTTGGGGCAAGGATTTGGATCGTGCGATCAACGGGCACAGCAATGGGGACATGGTTCGCGTGCAGCGCTCTGGGAAGGACGAAAACGTCACGATCAAGGAGCCGATCCGAAGCGACGATGGGAATGTGATCGACTTCGAGGAGCGTCGTGCGCAGCGTCGTGGGTGGACCGTGCAAGCGATTCCGTCCGAACAAACTCCATCCGATATCGTGTACGTCGCCAATCCGTTGAACGATGTGAGCAACGAACCTCCTGCGAGCACCAACGACGAACCGATGAGCGCGATGGCGCGCATGCTCAACGGGGACGATGCGCCTGTTCGTTCGAGGCGCCCAGCACCAGCCTCATCTCAGCGCCCCGACGGGGCGGGTCCCGACCAGGCGCCCGCCGGCGCCGACGAGCGTCGCACGCCCGACACCGCCGCCCCATCCAACGCCGTCGCTTCGGACGCATCACAGCCGTCGGCTGGAGAGGAGCAGCGGAACCGGCGCGCCCGGGATCGTGCGGCACGCGCCGCCGAGGCGCACCGCACCGATCGGGCGTCGACGCACGACGACACGCCGCCGACGCAGCAGCGCGGCCGCGACCAGGGTCAGCGCCGCTGACCGGTGCATCGGGCCCCTGAATCGACCCTGATAGCCGAATAGTGCGAAACCGGCTAATCGGTTGCCGATCGTGGGATCATGGGATGCCCGCCAGGGGCGTCACCACGGGGAATCCCATGCACCGCACCATCTTCCGCGTCTTCGGAGCCGCACTTATGCTCGCGTTCTGCGGCACCGTCGCCGCGCAGGACCAACCTGCGCCGTCGAGCAGCGCCCACACCACCTTCGGCGGCTGGCTTCACGCCGTGGGCGCCCACGCCGCCCAGGTCGGCAAGCAGATCGTCGGTGGGCACGGCGCATCGAATGCAGGAGCCCCCGGGGCGGGCGGTGGCCCGCTCTACCAGCCCGAAAGCGGGGCCGGCTCCTTCCGCGGCCTCTTCGCCGCGCAAAGCCACGACCTGGCCAAACAGGGGCGCCTGCAATGGCCGCGCGCCGCGCTCACGTTCGAAACGTACGGCGTCCACCAGGACTGCTGGACCGTGCGGGCCACCATCTGGACGAACGCCACGACATCCACCGTGGAGACCTTCCAAACGTGCCTCGACGCGCCGCTGACCCACACCGACGACACCGGGCAAGCGACCACGACCACGCGGAACGTGGCCTTCTTCTCAAAACTGCTGAACGCCCAAGTGATGTACGGACGCACCGCCACCACGGGCGAACAGCGCACCACCGGCCCCAATCCGCCCCGATCGCTGTTCAACGTCGACGTGCCGACCGACCTCTACGAGCGGGTCAACCAGGCGGTCATCAACGCCGCGTGGGTGTCGGGGTTCTACGGCCCGTCGGATGAGGCGTACACATCCATCTTCTACGACGACCGCCTGTGGATCGCCGGATTCAACCCCCAAGGCAACCGCGGCTGACCGTTGGGCCACATCGGGGCCCAAGCGCTTGAGGACGACGGGCGGTGGATGCCGCTCGTCGACCGTTCGCGCTCAGAACGGCCACCACCAGCGGCGCTTGCGGGGCGGCGTCGGCATCGGCCGCACCACCCGACGGCCGTGCTTGAGCGCGCCGGCAAACCCCCACCACAGCCGCCACGCCAGGCGCGTCCGGCGCGGCGTCATTTGCCGTGCGACGCGCCGGATCACAATGCCCGGTGGCAGCGCGTACACGCCCCAGCGCCACCACGCCGCCGCCTGCCGGTACGCGTGCTCCCAATCCTCCGCCTCGGCCTGTGTGCCCCACATGGAGCCGAGCACGACCATGTGGAACGGCCGCTTCCCCCAGCCGTGGGCGCAGTGCTGCGCGAAGCGCCGATCGGGATCCACGGACTGGCCGATGTAGACGAACCTCCGCACGTCATCGAACACCAGCGCGTACAGGAATCGCTCCCGCCGGTGGTACTTCTCCGAGCGGCCGTAGGGCGTTCCTGCCATGCGGATCTCCCACTAAGGCCCCGGTGGTCACACCGGAGCCGCAGCGTCAGCGATTACCAGCCGTAGCCGATGCCGACCCCAATGGAGCGCTCGCTGCCGGCGATCGCGCCCTGGATGGACCAGGACACCGCCTTGCTCTCGGAGATGTGGCGGTAGCCCACCGCGATGCCGTTGTGCCCACCGGACAGACCCAAGCCCACGGCGAAGGAGTTGGGCATTTCTCGGAAGTTCGAGGCCATGGACGCGGAGGCCGCGCTGGCCGCCATGACGCGGGAGATGCGGTCGTTGAGACCCGACACCGCTTGATCCGTGTACGCCTTGGCCCAGTTTTCGGACTGGCGCACCGCACCGTACAACTGCGCCCCATTCACGGCATCCGTCGAGGTCGGCGAAATGACGCCGGGGGCCACGTTGGTGATGGTGGTGCCGTTCGCGCCCTGCAGCGTCACTGTGGAATCGGTGCTGTCGTCGTAGTGCACCGCGTTCGGATCGGTGCTCGACACCGGGCCCGTCGGTCCGGTCGACGTGGTGCCGTCCAGCCCGTAGAGGAAGTTCAACGCCGCGCCGACGTTGTTGAAGGAATGCGCGCCGAAGGTGTAGTTCGGGTTGACGATGGCCCCGGAGTTCATGCCCGCGCCGCTGCCGAAAATGCCCAGCGCGCCGGTCAACTGCGAGACGTTGACCGCGTCGTTGGGAGCGACACCCGCCGCGACGTTGGTGATGCGCGTGGTGAAACCGAGCCCGGCGTTGCCGACCGACAGTGTGTCGGCCTGATTGCAGGCGGCGAGGGACCCGATGGCGGAGCACCCGTTGTCGGCCGAAGCGTTGGCACCGATCGCGAGACCACCACCGGTGCCAACCTGCGCACCGGTCCCAATGCCAATGCCGCCGGCGCCCTGCACGTTGACGCCCTGGCCGAGCAGGATCGTGTTCGCGGCGTTGGTCGTGGAGCCGGTGCCGATGAGGACGCTGTTGGTGCCGGTGTTGGTGTTGCCCGACCCCATCACCACGGCGCCGGAGGCCGACACGGTGTTGTTGTTGCCGAACACGCTGGCGCCGTCCAGGCCGTTGGTCAGCGTTCCCCCGCCGTTGACGTTGTTGTTGACGCCGAACACCGAGTCGTCGAACCCATTTCCCGTGGAGTTCGCGCCCACCACGGTGGACTGAAACCCGTTGGCCGCCGCGCCGTTGCCGATGCCCACCGCGTTGGTGCCCGGCGCGACCGCGCCGCCGGCGGCGTACGAGTTGGTCCCCGTTGTCTGCGCCAGCAGCGCGGTGGGGGCGAGCAGCGCCAGCAGACCGGCGCACACAAGAGATCGACGAAGGACGTTCATGACGGGGTGGTTCCAGGGGAGGGGATCCATCCAGCCAAGCAGATTCCGACGCGGCGTCAAGGCTTGCGGTCAGGGCCGCATGTGCTGGCGTGGGCTAACGATCCAAAAGAGAAACCCCCGCCGGGAGGAGGGGGTTTCCAATGGGCGGCGCACCCCGCGGTGTCACCCCAGTTTCGTCCGGGAACCAAGCGGACGAGGACGTCGTGTGTTGAGCCGGCCCACATCCAACGTAGCAGGCTTGGCCGGTGCCGCAAGACACCCGGTTGGCCACACGCGGCTCCCATGGCGTTTCGGCCGATCAGCGGTATGTGTTGACGACACCCGTCACGCGCCGGAGCCGACGATGCCCACACTGCCCTCCTCCTTCGGTGACGCCCTACGGTGGGCCGCGCACCAGGGCCATGCCGACATCCTCGCTGTGTTGCTGGCCACCGCCGATGGACGGCGGGCGATCGACGAGACCGACCACCTCGGACGCACCGCGCTCCTGATCGCCGCCGAGCGCGGGCAGGCCGTAGCGATGCAAACCTTGTTGGACCACTGGGCCGATCCCAACATCGCGGACCTGGTCGGGCGCACGCCCGAGCACATCCTGCAGGGCCACCTGATCCAGGTGCAGCCCGACCAGGAGGAGGCGCAGGCCGACCTCGAGGCCCTCATTGCGGCCACCCCGGCCGACAACGCCGAAACCTCAGCGGCCGGGGAGCGGGTCCGATACCTTATTAATAGGGGCGCTCTGCCGGGCCGGTGGCAGGCGCGCGGCGGAACCTGCCTGCACGAAGCCGTGGCGCGCGGCCAGCGCTCAATCGTGCGGGCCCTCTTGGAGCACCCCGACAGCATCCAGACGTCCCTCAAACAAGACCGGTTCGACCGGTCCCCTCTGCTCCTGGCCGTCGAGGTGCACGCGACCGACGAACTTCTGGATGACCTGATGTTCCGGGGCGGGGCGCACACCCAACTTGCCGACGCCGTGGCCGCGGCCACCACCCTCGGGGCGCCGGCGCGGGCGGCGCGGCTGCAGCGGATCCTGGAGCGCGATCAAGCCGAGGAGCGGCGGATGGCGCTGGAACTGATGGCCGTGTGAGCGGGGCTCACATGATCGGCCCGCGTTTTCGCGGGTGATCGGAGGTCAGGTCCGCAACACCCTGAAGTATGGCGGCCTCATCCAGGCTGACGAGCGCGCTCACTTCCGACAAAATATCCTGCAGGACGACCCGACTGCGCTCCATCCACTTCAACATGCGCGGACCAATGTTGGTCATGCGCGATCGGCGGCCGACCGGGACCAGCGCGGGAGGAAGAACAGGGCGATCATCGGGGCGGCTTCGCTCGTCGAGGGCGCGCGCCAACGCGTCGATCGGAACCAGCCACCGCTTCTCCCCTTTGCCTTTTCGGATGCCGGGGATCAGCGTTCCGGCGTCGAGTTTTTCCCGGATCGATTCGACCCGTTTTTTGGTGGCAGCGGCGTCGCCATGAATCGCTTGCGCGATCTCTTTGGGCGTGAGGGCGACGCGACCGGGAAAGCGCTCGCGGAGGATGTCCAACGTGCTCATGGGAGCAGTGTAACAGCGGGTGTCGGGGACACGGCCGGGGACACAAGAGGTGGATTTGAGGGCAAAACCGAGCGTTTCGGTGCGTTTGGCCGGTCCGGACTCTGAGTACAAAAAACCCCGAAAAACGGCTGTTTTTCAGGGTTCTTTGGGTCTTTCGATTGGTCGGGGTGACATGATTCGAACATGCGACTTCTACGTCCCGAACGTAGCGCTCTACCAGGCTGAGCTACACCCCGTGGGAGCCGCGTATCTTATCGGGCCACAAGGAGCTTGGCAACAGGGCCGGCCCTGGCGGGAGCGGGTATGCGCGCTTGCCGGCGGGTAGGGCAGATGGGTGCATCTGCTACGCTATGCGGCTGCCGTCGCCCGGCATTTTTCTTTTGCTAGCAGAGGATTCCATGGCGCTTACCCCGGCCCGTACCATGCCCGGCGTGCTCGAGCTGCTTCCGCTCGACCAGATCGCTTTCCAGCGCATGCTCGACGTGATCCGTCGCAACTATGAGCGCTTCGGTTTCCTGCCGGTGGAGACGCCGGTGATCGAATATTCCGACGTGCTGCTGACCAAGACCGGCGGCGAGACCGAGCGCCAGGTGTATTTCGTGCAGTCCACCGGCGCGCTGGAACAGGGTGAAAAGCCGGAGCTCGCCTTGCGCTTTGACCTCACCGTGCCGCTTGCCCGCTACGTGGCCGAGCACGAGCACGACCTCAGCTTCCCATTCCGCCGCTACCAGATGCAGCGCGTCTACCGCGGCGAGCGCGCGCAGCGCGGCCGTTTCCGCGAGTTCTACCAGTGCGACATCGACGTGATCGGCAAGGACAGCCTGTCCACCCGCTACGATGCCGAGTTGCCGGCGGTGATCTATAGCGTGTTCCGCGAACTGAACATCGGCGCGTTCACCATCCAGTTGAACAACCGCAAGCTGATGCGCGGTTATTTCGAAAGCCTGGGCGTCACCGATCCGGAGCAGCAGACCCTGGTGTTGCGCGAAGTGGACAAGCTGGACAAGCGCGGCGCCGACTATGTGCGCCAGACGCTGACCGGCGAAGGTTTCGCGCTCAGCGCGCAGGCGGCACAGAAGATCCTCGACTTCGTGCAGGTGCGCTCGACCTCGCTGCAGGATGCGCTGGACAAGCTCGACGCGCTGGGCGAGGGTCCGGCGTTGATGGAGCAGGGTCGTATCGAGCTGAAGGACGTGCTGAACCTCATCCATGCCTTCGGCGTGCCGGAAAGTCACTACGCGCTGAACCTGTCCATTGCGCGCGGGCTCGACTACTACACCGGTACCGTCTACGAGACCACGCTCAACGATCATCCGCAGATCGGCTCGATCTGTTCCGGCGGCCGCTACGAAAACCTGGCCGGCCAGTACACCAAGTCGCACCTGCCGGGTGTAGGCATCTCGATCGGCCTTACGCGCCTGTACTGGCAGCTGCGCGATGCGGGCCTGGTCAATACCGCGCGCAGCACGGTGGATGTGCTCATCACGCAGATGGATGCCGCGCAGATGCCGGCCTATCTCGCGCTGGCCGGCGAATTGCGCGCGGCGGGCATCGCCACCGAAGTGGTGCTGGACGGCGGCAAGCTCGGCAAGCAGTTCAAGTATGCCGATCGTGCAGGCATTCGCTTCGTCATCGTGCTGGGCGAGGATGAAATAGCCAAGAATGTGGTGACGGTCAAGGATCTGCGGCGCGAAGACCAGTTCGAGGTTGCACGCGGGGAACTGATCAAGACGTTGCGCGTCGAACTGGCGCAGGCGGAAATCGGCAGCTGACCGGTAAAGCCGATGACGTAATCGCGTCAACGCACACATGGGTTGCGAGCGCGGTTGCCCCAAAAAATCAGCGGACGCATTGACGACGTCCCCATCGTCAATGCGATCAATAACACAATGCCTGCGAGGGCACGGAGTACGCATGACCGCCAATTCGATCCTGCTGGATGGCAATAGCCTCAGCCGCCAACAACTCGTCGCCGTCGCCCGCCAAGGATATGGCGTGCGGCTCGATCCTTCGCAGTTGGAGCGCGTCAAGCGCGCGGCCGATTTCCTGGCCGACAAGGTGAGCTGCGGCGAACCTACCTACGGTGTCACCACCGGTTTTGGCAGCAATGCCGACAAGCTGCTCGGCGCCTATCGCCTGCGCGACGAATTGCCCGGCGGCAATCCGCACAAGCCCGAAGGCACGCTGCTGGAAGAGCTGCAGCACAACCTCATCACCACCCACGCGGTTTGCGTGGGCAAGCCGTTTGCCGCCGAAGTCGTGCGCGCAATGCTGGTGATCCGCATCAATACCCTGATGCGCGGGCATTCGGGCATTCGCGTGGAAACGCTCCAGGCGCTCACCGCGCTGCTCAACCACGATGTGATTCCGGTGGTGCCGGAAAAAGGCTCGGTCGGCGCGAGCGGCGACCTGGCGCCGCTGTCGCACCTGGCCATCGTGCTGCTCGGTGGCGGCGAGGCGTTCTACAAGGGCGAGCGTCTGCCCGGTGCCCAGGCGCTGCAACGCGCCGGGCTGCAGCCGATCCGCCTGTCGTTCAAGGAAGGCTTGGCGCTCAACAACGGCACGGCGCAGATGCTGGCCACCGCGGCGCTAGCGCTCGATACGCTGGAATATCTGCTTGGCGTGGCAGATCTCGCGGCATCGATGACGCTGGATGCGTTCGCTGGCCGCAGCGGTGCATTGCGCGCCGACGTGCATGCCCTGCGCCCGCATCCGGGACAGGTGCAGACGGCCGACCATGTGCGCGAACTGTTGCAGGGTTCAACCCTGGTCGATATCCCGTACCACCTGGTGCCGCGTTTTCGCCAGTGGAGTGCCGAGGCGTGGAGTACGCCGCAGGATCAGGCGCTGAGCTTCGACATCGGCTGGGACTGGGTACCCGCCAACCAGCGCCATGGCCGCGAGGCGTTCTACAGCCGCTTCCTGCCGTTCAAGGGCGGAAAAAAACACCAGCCGCAGGACGCATACTGCCTGCGCTGCATGCCGCAGGTGCACGGTGCGGTGCGTGATGCCTGGGCGCAGGCCTGCCGCGTGATCGACATCGAGCTGAATGCGGTGACCGACAACCCGCTGATTTTCCCCGACAACACCGATGCCCAGCACATCGAGGAGCAGGTGATTTCCGCCGGCCACTTCCACGGCATGCCGCTGGCGCTGGCGATGAGTTATGTAAAGGCGGCCATTCCGGTGCTGGCGTCGATCTCCGAGCGGCGCCTCAACAAGCTGGTCGATCCGGCCACCAATGACGGCCTGCCGGCCTTCCTTACCGGCAACGAGGACGGCACCGATTCGGGCTTCATGATCGTGCAGTACACCGCCGCGGCGCTGGTCAACGACCTTGCCACCCGCGCGCATCCGGCCAGCGTGTATTCCGTGCCGACCAGCGCGAATGCCGAAGACCATGTCTCGATGGGCGCCAACGAAGCGCGCCACGTGCTGGAGATGACCGAAGACCTCAGCCACGTGCTGGCGCTGGAGCTGTACACCGCCGCGCAGGCGCTGGACTATCGCCAGGAAATGCTCAACGCCGCCCGCCGCCTCGCCGCGCGCGGCGATTGGCAGGCGCTGGCATCGAAAGTCGCCAATGCGCCGCGCGAAGACAACCCGCACTACGCGCAGTTCGTCGAGGAAGTGAAGCAGTTGACGGCGGCGCTGGCCGGCGTCGGCGATTTCCACGCGGGCGGCGCGGTGCGCAAGGCGTACGATACCTTGCGCGGCCACATCGGCTTCATGCATCGCGACCGCGCGATGGACGGCGACGTGCGCACCGTTTGTGAGCTGGTGCAAAAACGCCTTTTCCCCAGCACCTAAACAAGCTCACGCCGGGCGGGCGGCGCGCATCACGCACAACGCCGCCCAGCCCAGCCAGAGCAGGATCAGCACGATCGCCAGTTTCTCCCACAAGCCGTTGGGAAGCCCCGGCACCAAAACCTGAAACCACAGTACCGAGGTGGCCGCCCAGGCAAGCACGACGCCTGCGCGGCCGCCTTTTTTCATGCGCGGGTCGCCAAGCCAGCGGCTGGACAGCAACAGCATCGCGAAGCTAAGCCACAGAAACGTCGCGGGCGAGGCGACCTGGTGGATCGTGCGGGCCAGATCGCCGAGCCTGGTCTGCCGGAACAGTTCGGTCGCCGCCACCACCGGCAAGATCAATCCCGCCGCCGCGAACAACGTTGCGGCCAGTCCGCTGCGTAGCGAGGCGGCGGTGGCGTGAAAACTCGCCCAGGCAAAGCCGAGCAGGGCCAGCGACATCAGGTAGTAGACCACCTGCACGCAGACACTGCCGGGGCCGTACAGATAAGTGCTAAGCGGAATCCGGATCCAGTTCAGGTCGGTGCGCCAGAACTGTGCTGCCGTGCAGACGCCCAGAAAGGCAAGTACGGCCAGCAGCATCAAGCCGGCCAATGCGCGGATAGCCCAAGACCTTCCGATGGCGTTCATGGTACCGACCTGTGGTGGAGAGGGGGCGCAAGTCTTTGCCCCGGCTGGGTATTGTACGGAGGGATGGCAAGCTTGCCGAGCGCGTCCCGGTGTCGTATCATGTGTTCCATTGTATTAACGCATTAGCACATTATGAAACGTCGATCGATCGATCCCGAAACGCCGGACGAATCCGCCAAGATCAGTCTGTGCCGCGCCTTGCTATCCATGAAAAACGTGGAAGAGATGGACGCGTTCCTCAACGACCTGTGCACACCCGCCGAGTTGGAAGTGCTGGTCGATCGCTGGCGGGTGGTGCCATATCTGCTTGAAGGCGTGTCGTATCGCGAGATTCACGAGCGCACCGCCGTCAGCATCACCACCATCGGCCGCGTGGCGCGCTATCTGAATCAAGGCAGCGGCGGGTATCTTGCCGCCGGGGCACGCGCGGCGCGCAGTCGCGCCACGGCCAAACGGGTGCGGGCATGAAACCGCGCGATCGTCTGCGCATTGCCATGCAGAAGTCAGGGCGCCTGACCGAGCCCGCGCTGGATCTGCTCAAACGTTGCGGGCTCACCTTCCGCCAGAGCCGTGACAAGCTGTTCTGTTTTGGGGAAGGCGAACCGGTGGACCTGCTGCTGGTTCGCGATGACGACATCCCCGGCCTTATCGCACAAGGCGTGTGCGATCTGGGCATCGTCGGCCGCAACGTGCTGGACGAATTCAAGGGTGCCGCGACGAATGCCGCCGCCATGCTGACCGAGTGGCGTCCGCTGGGCTTCGGTCGCTGCCGCCTGTCCATCGCCGTGCCGCATGACATGCATTACAGCCAGCCACGCGATCTGGATGGCCTGCGCATTGCAACCTCTTATCCTGCCTTGCTCAATGGGTGGCTCAACGCGCAGGCCGTCAACGCCGCCGTGGTGACGCTGGCAGGTTCGGTGGAAATCGCACCCAAGCTGGGCACGGCCGATGTCATCTGCGATCTGGTGCAAAGCGGCGGCACGCTGGTCGCCAATCAGCTGCGCGAAACCGAAGTGCTGTTGCAAAGCGAGGCCGTGCTGGCCGGTCCGGAGTCGCTGCCCACCGACGAGCGCGGCGACATGATCGAGCTGCTGCTCAAGCGCCTGGATGGCGTGATCCAGGTGCGCGAATCGCGCCTGCTGCTGCTGCAAACCTCTCGCACGTCGCTGGATGCCGTCACCCGGCTGTTGCCGGGCGGCCCGCAGCCGACGCTGCTGCCGGTGGCCGGGCAACCGGACCAGCTGATGCTGCAGGCCTTGTGCGCCGGCGAAGTGAGCTGGCGGCAATTGGAAGAAATCAAGAAAGCCGGTGCGCGCGAGATGTTCGTGTTGCCGGTGGAAAAAATGCTTGCGTAACGAGTTGGCTTGAATGAAACGAATTTCCTGGAATACTCTGGACGAACCGTCGCGTCGCACCGCACTGGCAAGGCCCGCGCAATCCCGGGCGGAAGAGCGGCGGCACCGTGTCCAACAGATCATCGCCCAAGTACGCGAACGCGGCGACGCAGCCCTGCGCGAACTTTCCGCTCGCTACGACCAGTGCGCGCTTGAGAGGCTTGAGGTCGATGACGCTGAATTCGCCGCGGCCGAGACAAAGCTCGCTCCGCAACTGAAAGCGGCGATCCGCGAGGCGGCCGGGCGCATCGAGGCCTTTCACCGCGCAGGTGCGCCGCAGGCCGTTGCCGTGGATACGGCCACCGGCGTAAGGGTCGAGCGTGTACTGCGTCCGATTCAGCGCGTGGGGCTTTATGTACCGGCAGGCAGCGCGCCATTGCCTTCCACGGCGCTGATGCTGGGCGTGCCCGCGCGCATCGCCGGTTGTCGCGAAGTGGTGCTTTGCTCCCCGGCCCGCGCGGATGGTACCTGCGATGAAGCCGTGCTGTTCGCCGCACGCGAAGTGGGCGTGCACCGGGTGTTCAAGCTCGGCGGCGCGCAGGCAATTGCCGCCATGGCCTATGGCACCGAGAGCGTGCCGCGTTGCGACAAGCTGTTCGGTCCGGGCAACGCGTGGGTGACCGAAGCGAAGCTGCAAGTCTCGGGCGATCCCGATGGCGCGGCGATCGATATGCCGGCCGGCCCGTCGGAGGTGCTGGTGGTTGCCGATGCGCAAGCCAATCCGGTATTCGTGGCGGCCGATCTGCTGTCGCAGGCCGAGCATGGTCCCGATTCGCAGGTGATCCTGGTCAGTCCATCATCGAGCCTGCTCGACAAGGTGTCCGCCGAAGTGGCGCGGCAATGCGCGGAGCTGCCGCGCGGGGCCATCGCGGAACAGGCGCTGGCGCAGAGCCGTCTGATCGAGGTCCAGTCGCTTGCGCAGGCGATCGAAGTCAGCAATCGCTATGCGCCGGAGCACCTTATTTTACAGACGGCGGCGGCACGCAGCCTGCTCGATCTTGTCCAAAGTGCGGGTTCGGTGTTCGTCGGTGCCTGGACGCCGGAGTCCGTCGGCGACTATTGCAGCGGCAGCAACCACGTATTGCCAACGTACGGCTATGCACGCAGCTACAGCGGCGTTTCCGTGGCCAGCTATCAAAAGCAGATCACTGTGCAAGAAGTCGATCCCAATGGCCTGCGCGCCATCGGCCCATGCACGGCAACACTGGCAGCGGCCGAACAACTGGAAGCGCACCGCCGCGCGGTGACCTTGCGCCTGGCGGCATTGGGTGTGCGGCTATGAGCGTGCTGGATCTTGCCAGGCCGGAAATCCGCACGCTGCAGCCGTACTCCTCCGCTCGGATGGAGGCCGGTGGCGGCCAGATCATGCTCAACGCGAATGAATCGGCGTGGCAGCCGGTCGGCGATATGGGGCTGGGCTGCAATCGCTATCCCGATCCGCAACCGGCAGCGCTCGTGCAGGCGCTGGCGCAACTGTATGGCGTCAAGCACGAGCAGCTATGGGTGGGGCGCGGCAGCGACGAGGCGATCGATCTGCTGGTGCGCGCTTTCTGCCGGGCCGGCGCGGATGCCATCCTGATCCAGCCGCCGACCTTCGGCATGTACGCGGTCAGCGCGCGCATCCAGAACGCGGCGGTGATCGAAGTGCCGCTCAAGGCGGATTTCAGTGTCGACGCGCAAGCGCTGCTCGCTGCCGTAACGCCCGCGGTCAAGTTGATATTTCTGTGCACGCCGAATAATCCGAGCGGCCGCTCGATTCCGCGCGCGGACATCGAACATCTTGCGGCACAACTGGCTGGAAGGGCGCTGGTGGTGGTGGATGAGGCGTATGTGGAATTTTCCGATCAGCCAAGCGTGGCCAATCTGATCGACCGTTACGAAAACCTGGCTGTCCTGCGCACCTTGTCCAAAGCCTGGGCGCTGGCGGGTGCGCGCATTGGCAGTCTGCTGGCCCATCCTGATGTCATCGCCCTGATTCGCCGCATCATGCCGCCCTATCCGCTACCGCTTCCTTGCGTGGCAGCGGCGCTGGCGGAACTGGCGCCAGCGGGACAGGCCACGGCGCGCGAAAACGTGGCGATCGTGCGCGAACAGCGCGCGATCATGCGCAGTGCGCTGACCAGGATTCCGGGCGTTCGCGAGGTGATGCCGTCGGACGCCAATTTCCTGGCCGTCCGCTTCGACGACGCAGGAACCGTATATCAGCGCCTGCTGCAGGCCGGCATCGTGGTGCGCGATATTCGTCGTTATCGCCAACTGGAAGACGCATTGCGCATCACCATGGGTACACCGGAGGAAAATGCGCGCGTGCTTACCGTGCTGAGCGAGGCCAGGGCATGAGCCGAAAGATTCTTTTCGTCGACCGCGACGGCTGCCTGATCGAGGAACCCGCCGACCAGCAGATCGACAGCTACGAGAAGCTTTCGCTGCTGCCGGGTGTTGTCGCGGCCCTGCAGCGCATCGTGGCGGCAGGCTATGAGCTGGTGATGGTGACCAACCAGGACGGCCTGGGCACCGAGCGGTTTCCGCAGGCGCATTTCGACGGCCCGCACGATTTGATGCTGCGCATCCTCGCCTCGCAAGGCATCCGGTTTCGCCAGGTGCTGATCGATCGCAGCTTCCAGCACGAAGGCCTCGATACGCGCAAACCCGGCATCGGCATGATGCGCTCCTACCTCGCTGACGACAGCTGGATCCGCGCCGAGTCGGCGATGGTGGGCGATCGCCCAACCGATCTGCAATTTGCCGCCAATCTGGGCGTGCGCGGCTTTCGCGTCGGCCGCGACGGCATCGGTTGGGACGACGTCGCGCATCAACTGCTGGACCGTCCGCGCGTGGCCGAAGTGGTGCGCCATACCAAGGAAACGCGCATTACCGTGCGCGTGGATCTGGATCGTCCCGCTGAACCGGTGGTGCACACGGGTCTTGGCTTCTTCGATCACATGCTTGAGCAGATCGGCAAGCACGGCGGCTTCGCCCTGCGGATTGACTGCGATGGCGATACCAAGGTGGACGAACATCACACCATTGAGGACTGCGCGCTGGCGCTGGGCCAGGCTTTGCGTCAGGCATTGGGCGACAAACGCGGTATCGGCCGCTATGGATTCACCTTGCCGATGGACGAGTCGCTTGCCAGTGCCGCGCTGGATCTTTCCGGTCGTCCCTACCTGGTTTTCGACGGTGCATTTACGCGCGAACGAGTCGGTGACATTCCCACCGAACTGGTACCGCATTTCTTTCGCTCCTTATGCGACACCTTGGGCGCCAATCTGCACTTGTCGGTGAAGGGCGATAACGCGCATCACATGGTCGAGGCGTGCTTTAAGGTCACCGCGCGCGTGCTGCGCCAGGCGATTCGCCGCGAAGGCAGCGAACTGCCCAGTACCAAGGGGATGCTGTCGTGAGCGTGGTCCTGGTCGATGCCGGCGGTACCAACATCGGCTCGGTGCGCTACGCCTTGCAACGGCTGGGCGTGGATGCATCGCTGACCTCCGATGTGGCGCAGATCCGGATGGCCGACAAAGTGATCCTGCCCGGCGTGGGTGCGGCCGGGCCGGGCATGGCGCGATTGCGCGAGCTTGGCCTGGTCGAGGCGATCCGCGCGCTGACACAACCGGTGCTTGGCGTATGCCTGGGCATGCAGCTGCTGTGCACGCATTCGGCCGAAAGCGATACGCCGTGCCTGGACGTCATTGCGGCCAAGGTGTCGCGCTTCGTGGAGGCGCCCGGTCTGTGCGTTCCGCACATGGGCTGGAATCGTCTCTCGCCAGTGGCCGCCCATCCGCTGACCGACCATCTGGAAGAAGGCGACTGGGCGTATTTCGTGCACAGCTATGCCGTTCCTCTGGGCGATTACACGCTGGCCAGCGCCGATTACGGCGGCGGTTTTTCCGCAGTCATCGCCCAGGGCAATTTCCATGGCATGCAGTTTCACCCGGAGCGCTCGGCGCGCGTCGGCGCCAAATTATTGAAGAACTTCCTCGAACTATGACTTTTGACGTGATACCCGCCATCGATCTGCGCGGCGGCCAGGTGGTCCGCCTGCGGCAAGGCGATTACGCGCAGGAAACTCGTTACGCGCAGCATCCGCAGCACATCGCCACGCACTATGCCGACGCCGGCGCAAGCTGGTTGCATGTGGTTGACCTGGATGGCGCGCGTTCGGGCGACCTGGCCAACCTGGCGGTGATTGCATCGCTGGCGAAGGCCGGCATGCGCGTGCAGGCGGGCGGCGGTGTACGCGCGGAAGAAGACGTGCAGCGGTTATTGGACGCGGGCGTGTCGCGCGTGGTGGTTGGCAGCGTTGCGATCCGTGAACCGGAGCGAGTCGCCGCATGGCTAAAAACTCATGGCGCCGAACGCTTTACCATCGCCCTGGATACCCGCCGGCGCGATGGCCGCTGGAGCCTGCCCAGCGCAGGCTGGACCGAGGATGAGACACGCACGCTCGACGAACTGGCACCGTGGTACGCCGCACAAGGAGCGCGTCATCTGTTGTGCACGGATATCGAGCGCGACGGCATGCTGGCCGGCTTCAATCTGGATTTGTACCGGCATCTGGCGCAGCTCGCGCCGCAGCTCGCGGTGCAGGCGTCGGGCGGAGTGCGTTCGCTGGACGATATCCGCGCCGCGCGCGATGCCGGCGCGCGCGGGGTGATTCTCGGCCGCGCGCTGTTGGAAGGGCGTTTCACGCTACAGGACGCGTTGACATGCTGAGTCGCCGCATCATTCCCTGCCTGGACGTGCGCGATGGCAAAGTCGTCAAGGGCGTGCGTTTCCGCGATCATGTCGTGATGGGCGAAATCGTCGAGTTCGCCTTGCGCTACCGCGACGAAGGCGCCGACGAACTGGTGTTCTATGACATCACCGCCAGCCCCGAGGGACGCAGTGTCGATCGCGGCTGGGTGGAGCGTGTGGCGCGCGTGATCGATATCCCGTTCTGCGTGGCCGGAGGCATTCGCTCCGTGGAAGAAGCACGCGCGGTGCTGCATGCGGGCGCCGACAAGATCTCGGTGAACTCGCCCGCGCTGGAACGCCCCGAACTGGTGGACGAATTGGCGGACGCATTTGGCGTGCAATGCGTGGTGGCAGGCATCGATTCGATGCGCGACGCCGATGGCGAATGGCGCGTGCGCCAGTACACGGGCGATCCGTCCAAGACGCGTTCGCTGGCCCGGCGAACGATCGACTGGGTAATCGAGGTACAGCGACGCGGTGCCGGTGAGATCGTGCTCAACTGCATGGACAGCGACGGGGTGCGCAAAGGTTACGATCTGCCGCAGCTCAGTCAGGTACGGGCTGTTTGTCGCGTTCCCTTGATCGCGTCGGGTGGTGCCGGTGCGATGGAACACTTTGGCGATGCGTTCATGCAGGCGCACGTCGATGGCGCGCTTGCCGCCAGTGTCTTTCACAGCGGAGCCATCGTGATACCCCCATTGAAACGGTACCTGCAGCAGCAGGGCGTGGTGGTTCGCCTGCAGGAGTGCGCCGAACATGCATGACATCACCCATGATTTCAGCCGTCTGGACTGGAACAAGTCGGATGGATTGCTGCCTGCCATCGTGCAGCACTGGCTGAGTGGGGAAGTGCTGATGCTCGGCTACATGAACGCCCAGGCGCTGGCGCGCACGCAGGAACTGGGCCAGGTGACCTTCTATAGCCGCAGCAAGCAGCGTCTGTGGACCAAGGGCGAAAGCTCCGGCCATGTATTGCAGCTCAAGTCGATCCGCATCGATTGCGATGCGGACACATTGCTCGTGCAGGCCCAACCCAATGGTCCGACCTGTCATCTTGGCACCCGCAGTTGCTTCGGCGATGCTGCCAGGCCTCCGCTGGGGTTTCTGGCCGAGCTCGATGCCCTGGTTGCCAGCCGCAAGGCACAGCTGCCCGAAGGCAGCTACACCACCCAATTGTTCAAGGACGGTACGCGCCGCATCGCGCAGAAGGTGGGCGAGGAGGGTGTCGAGACGGCGCTTGCCGCGGTGGTGCAGGGCGATGAGGAGTTATTGGGCGAAGCGGCCGATCTGGTTTTCCATCTCACCGTGTTGTTGCGCGCACGCGGCCTGGGCCTGGACGATATCGTGCGCGTGCTTGCCGCGCGGCATGGTTAAACGCGTTGCGTCGAACTCACTGGGCGGCTGCGGGCGCGCTGCTCGCCGATGCCGGCGGTGGCGCGAACGGCACCGCCGCGCCGGGTTTGACGTCTCGCCGCCACATTGCCAGTTGCTGCACGATGCCTTCGCCGATATTGATCTGCGGCTCGGATGGCGTGAGCTTGTCCTGCTTTTCCCAGCCTTCGATGTCGGTTTTCGCGTACTGGAACGCGTCGACGAAATCGTCGGTGCGGTTCATGGCGTCGACCAGCCATGCCTTGCCGAAGTAGGTGATATCCGAGTCGCTGCCGCAGCCGAATGAACTGCGATCGGTGCGCGCGGCAGTCAGCACCAGCGTGCCCGCGCTGTGCAGATCCGGAATGAAGCCGCCGGAATAGCACGCGTTTACCACCACCACCTTCCACTTGAACGGATGCTTCTTGAGGATGCCGGCAAGATCGGGGGCGCCGATCTGATCCAAGGGCAGCGGATCCATGTCGACCAGCAGGTTGTGATCCTCGTCGCCATGCGAAGTCAGGTACAGCACCAGGATGTCCTGGTCCGGCTTCATCACAGTCCAGAGACCGTCGAGTGCGCTTTCCAGGTTGCTCCAGTCCGCCAGCGGATGGGTTTGCAAGGTGGTGGGGTTGTTTTCCAGCACCAGCGCATGTGCGGTCGGACCGAAGCGCTTGGTGAACAGTTGCGCGGCGTATTCGGCTTCGTTGCGGAACACGTCCTCGCCGCCGTCGCCGGCGAAGGTGAGCAGGTAAAGGTTGGTTTTGCCGGGCACGCGCGGGCCCAGCTGCGACAAGGCTGTGTGCATCATCCCTGGCTGGGCGTAGAAGACCTGTTCTGGCGAGGGCCCTTGGTTGGGCCAGTTGTCGTTGCTGTCGCTGCTGTCGTCCGAATCGCTGCTGGAGCTGGAAGTCGCAGGGTTGTTTGCCGTGCTGGCGCCGGAGGCCATGTTGGTGGCCGAAGCGACGTGTGAAGGCGAATGCCGGCCGACCAGCGTCATCAGCAGCACACCGGCGGCGAAGGCGAGCAGGGCGGTTAGTAGGGTGCGCATGGAGGGCTCAGGGTTGGATGGCGTCGAAGTCGGTGTAGGCGGTGTGCCGGGGTTGGGCAGGCGGCGTTGACGGCGAACGCAGCAACCACCCTGTCTGCAGGCCGGCGGCAGCGGCGGCATCCAGTTCTTCCACGATATCGGAGAGGAACAGCACCTGCTCCGGGCGCGCGCCGATCGCCTCGACGATGCGAAGGTAGGATGCCTTGTCCCGCTTGGCACCGGTCTCGGTGTCGAAATAGCCGGCGAACAGCGGCGTGAGATCGCCGGCCTCGCTGTAGCGGAAAAACAGCTTCTGCGCCGGCACGGAGCCGGAGGAATACACGTAAAGGTTCAGCCCGTCGCCGCGCCATGCGCGCAGGCGGGCGGCAACCTCGGGATAGACGTGGGCACGGTACTCGCCGGCCTCGTAACCGTCCTTCCAGATCATGCCCTGCAGGGCCTTCAGCGCGGTGGATTTGCGGTCCTCGTCGATCCAGCGCAGCAGTAGCTCGATGATTTCCTGGCGCGTGGCCTCGACCAGGCCGGCCTCCTTGGCGGCCTCGTGCAGCCAATGCTGCACCGCGGGATCATCGGTATGGGTCTCGATGTAGGCGGGCAGCCGCTTGCGCGCATAGGGAAACAGCACGTCCTTGACGAAGCTGATGGAGCTGGTGGTTCCTTCGATGTCGGTAACGATGGCGCGTATGGCGGTCATGGGGGCGGTCAGGGGAGCGGGCTCCCAAGCTTAACCTGCCCCCGGTCGCGCGCAAGTTGCAGTGGTACTGAAATCAGCCAGATAGGGGAGCCGGTGCCCGTTCACCCGAACGATCGGGTCTATTCGCCCGCCGTTCGATCCCATGGTTCGGCCGTTTACGGACGGACACCCCTCCGCTCTTACTCTTGGCTGGCGCGCGGCGAACTGCGGCGCGGACCACGGTGATGGCGTGGAACGCGCCCTGGTACGCCTTGGACGGCTCAGGCGGCCGTGGCCAGGGGCTTCATGCGGGGGAACTGTCCGGCAATGTCGGACCCGGTGAAGTTGGCCACCCAGCCTTCCTTGTTGGTGAACAGGCGGATCGCCACGAAGTAGGGCGCTTCGCTCATGTCAAACCAGTGGCGGGTGCCGTCCGGCACGCCGATCAGGTCTCCCTGCTCGCACAGCACGTCGTAGACCTTGTCCTGGATATGCAGGGTGAACTGGCCCGCACCGGCGACGAAGAAGCGCACCTCGTCCTCGCTATGGGTGTGCTCGCTGAGGAATTTCTGGCGCAGGGCGGCACGGTCGGGGTGGTCGGGCGTCAGGCTGATCACGTCCACGGCCTGGTAGCCCTCTTCGGCCATCAGCCGATCGATGTCGTTGCGGTAGGCCGCAATCACCTGATCCTGGCTGGCGCCGGGAGCAACCGGCTGGCTGGCTTCCCATTGCTCGAAGCGCACGCCGACCTTGCCCAGCTCGCGCGCGATGCTCGCGTGGTCCTCGTGCACCGAGGTTGGGGTTTGCGGTTGTTCCACATCGAAAATGCGCAGACGGCTCATGCGTTCAGTCTCCTCAAATCGAGTTCGCAGCCGAGCAGGAATTCCAGCGCTTCCAGATGGCGTTGCGCCTCGGCCATGTCGCGACCCCAGGTGTAGATGCCGTGGCCATTGATCAGATAGGCGTGCAGGGGCTTGCCGGCGTCGAGCAAGGCGTCGACCTGCGCCACGAGTTCGGGCATGTGCTGGGTATTGGGAAAGACCGGAATGTCCAGCACGCTTTCGTGGGTAGCAAAGCCGTGGATGGCTTTCTGCAGTTCCCACCCTTCCAGCCGGATCACACCATCCCTGGCAAAGAGTCGGGACGCGACGCTTTGCGTGCGCGAATGGGTATGCAGCACCGCATGGATGCCTGGCCAGCGCCGGTATACCTGGGTATGCAGTTCGGTTTCCGCACTCGGGCGCGATTCGGTGCCCACGGCTTTGCCGTCCATGTCCACCAGCATGATGTCGTCGCGCCCGAGCTTGCCCTTGTCGCGGCCGGAGATGGTGATGGCAGCGTGATCGGCGTCCACGCGCATGGAGAAATTGCTGCTGGTCGCGGGCGTCCAGCCATGCTGTGCAAGTTCGCGCGCGGCGGCGGCGATGGCATCTGCGCGCTCGTGGAAAAGCGTTGCGGGAATGGTGGAGGGCAGGACTTGGCTCATGGTAAATGGACGTCCAAATGAAGTACGACTATAACATGGGGCGAAGAAACGGAAATGCGAGCTATTCGCGAAAGCGGGTGGAGCGGCCGGACGGCGTTACGATGCCGGCGGTCGCCGCATCCTGCGGCGCGCGCATGGGATATGAGGATTGTTATGTCCGGGCATGAAGATATCGCGTCACGTCGTCGTTTCCTCAAGCTGGCTGCCGGTGGTGCCGTGGCGGCTGTTCTGGTCGGTGGGTTGCCGCGCGTCTCGCGCGCTGACGATCTGCCGCACCTTTCCGAGACCGACCCGACCGCCAAGGCGCTGGGTTACGTTGAAGATGCGACCACAACCAAGAATCCCAGGCACAAGGTTGGCGACACCTGCGCCAATTGCCAATTTTATTCTGGCGCGCCGACCGGTTATGGCCCGTGCCAGCTGTTTCCCGGCAAAGCGGTGAGCGCGAAGGGCTGGTGCATCTCGCACACCGCCAGGCAAGCCTGACGAGGCAGGTATCGGACCCTTTTGCAAAGGCCGGCCATGCGCCGGCCTTTGTGTTGTGGGCAAAAGAAAAACGCCTGTACGGGACAGGCGTTTGATAAAAAACGAAGGGGTAATGCTGAAAAGGTGCTACCCGGACGCGTCAGGCTGAGGAGCTGACTCGCCTGACGCGCCGGGTCGCGATCCGGGGCCCACTGCCAAGTGATCAACCCGGGCTGGTGATGATACTCCGGTTGTTCGGAGTGGGGCGAACCGCGATCGGAAATTTGTGATGACCGTTTTAATTATTTATATAAATCAGCAATTTACGTAAAAATCCTAAAGCGTGACGTTGAAGTCATTAAAAGACTGTTCGCGGCAAATTGACCGCAGATGGCGCCATATTTCCACTTTTCCCGGAAGATCGCCGACGATCAAGCTTTTCCGGAGCTATTGGCAAGACGCAGGCGACTATGGCGAACCCCATAGGAGAAATAAATCGCAAACCCAATCACGGTCCAGACGATCATCAGCGCCCAGTTGAACCAGTCGAAGGTGACCAGCAGGGCAGCACAGCTCAGCACGCCGGCGATGCAGATCACATGCGCCCACGGCACGCGGAAGGTGCGCGGCAGGTCCGGCGAGGTGTAGCGCAGGATCAGCACGCCAGCGCAGACCGCAACGAAGGCGATCAGCGTTCCCATGGACGTAAGGTTGGCCAAGAGATCGAGCGGGAACACCGCCGACAGCGCGGCGATGCTGACGCCGGTGATCAGTGTGTTGATATGCGGCGTGCGGTGACGCGGGTGGATGCGATTGAACACCTGGGGCAACAGGCCGTCGCGCGACATGATCATGAAGATTCTCGGCTGCGCGATGATCATTACCAGGATCACCGATGAAAGGCCGATCATCGCGCCGATCTCCACGATCAGGCGCAGCCAGCCAAGCTCCGGATGCGCCTTGATCGCCGTCACCACCGGCTCGTCGGTGCCCAGCTGCGTGTACGGAATGAGTCCGGTAAGCACGGCGGCCATCGCCAGGTAGAGCACGGTGCAGATTACCAGCGACACCAAGGTGCCGAAGGGCAGGTCGCGCTGCGGGTTCTTGCATTCCTGGGCGGCCGTGGACGTCGCCTCGAAGCCGATATAGGCGAAGAACACCATGCCGGCGCCGCGCAGGATGCCATCCCAGCCGTACTTGTGATTACCTTGTGCGGCAGGAATGAACGGATGCCAGTTGGCGGGATTGATGTAGCGATAGCCGGCCACCACCACCACGATGATCAGGCCAACCTTCAGCAGCACCATCATGAGGTTGATGCCGGCCGATTCGCGAATACCGATGTAGCACACCCAGGTCAGGGCCAGCACGATCGCCACCGCGGGCAGATTCAACAGATGCCCGGTGGAGACCAGTTCGCCGTTGGTATACGCAAATGGCGCGTCAGTAAGCGTGACGGGCAGGTGGATGCCGATATGGTCGAGCAGGCTGAGGAAATAGCCCGTCCAGCTCGTGGCCACCGCAGACGCCGAGATGCCGTATTCCAGCACCATGTTCCAGCCGATGAACCAGGCCACCGATTCGCCGAGGGTGGCGTAGGCGTAGGAATAAGAGCTGCCGGAAATGGGAATCAGCGTGGCGAATTCGGAGTAGCACAGCGCGGTAAAGCCGCTACAGATCGCCGCAAGAATGAACGAAATGAGCACCGCTGGCCCCGCGTGATCCGCGGCGGCCTGTCCCGTCACTACGAAAATGCCGGTGCCGATCACGGCGCCGATACCTAATGCGGTGATACCCCAAGGGCCCAGTGTGCGGCGCAGACTGGGACCGTGGGTACTTTCGTCATCGGAAAAATCGATTTTGCGGGCGAATAGCTGTTTGAGCATAGCGCTTCCGGATATGAAGCCGGCACGGTGTGTTCACCGTGCCGGCGGACGTCAAGCGATCATACGAGAGCCTTAGGCCGATTCGGTGCCGTTGGCGAGATGGCTCTTGCGATGGCCGTACAGGTAGTAGATCACCAGGCCGACGATACCCCAGCCAAAGAACACCTTGAGGGTGGTGGTGGGAAGGTTGACGAACAGCAGCAGGCATCCGAACACCGCCAGCGGGCAGACCACCCACACCAGCGGGGTGCGGAACGGGCGCTTGCGTTCAGGCTGCGTGACGCGCAGAACCATCACGCCGATGGCCACCATCATGAAGGCGAACAGCGTGCCCGAGTTGGTGATGTCGGCCAGCTGGCCCACTGGGTACAGCGCGCCGAAGATGGAGACGAAGATGCCGGTGATCAGGGTGATGACGTGCGGCGTGTGGAAGCGCGGATGGATCTTGGAGAGCGACTCGGGCAGCAGTCCGTCGCGCGCCATGGTGAAGAAAATGCGCGTCTGGCCGTAGGTCATGGTGAGGATCACCGACGGCAGGGCAATGCTCGCGGCTGCACCGATCAGATCGCCCCAGCCGACGAAATGCAGCATGCGCAACACATGTGCGAGCGCCTCTTTGCTGCATACCAGTGCGTCGGACGCCTTGCATGCGGCGGCCATTTCCGGGCTGCCCGGCTGCAATGCCACGCCGCTTGCGCTGGTGATGGGTTGGGCGCCCACCGAGCCGATGGCGCCGTAGCTCACCAGCAGGTAGTAGATCGTGCAAACGCCGAGCGAACCGATCAGGCCGATAGGGATATTCCGATTGGGATTCTTGGTTTCTTCGGCGGCGGTGGACACCGCATCGAAACCTACGTAAGCGAAGAATATCGAGGCTGCGGCGCCCAGCACGCCGATGCCGCCCATCGGACTGCCCCAGCCGTTGGGGACGAAGGGATGGAAGTTGGTTTCCTGCACTTTCGGCAACGCGAGGATGATGAAAATGGTCAACGCAAATACCTTGATGAGCACCAGGCAGGCGTTGACCACCGCCGATTTGGAGGTGCCCACCACCAGCAGGAACGTGATCACCAGGCCGATGAGGAACGCCAGCAGGTTGAAGGCCCCGCCATCCATGGGGCCAGTGCGAAGGAATTCAGGCAGGCCCATGCCGTGAGCGGCGAGCAAGCCGTTGACGTAACCCGACCAGCCCACGCACACGGTACTGGCCGCGATCGTGTATTCCAGCACCAGCGCCCAGCCGACGACCCATGCCATGCCTTCGCCCAGCACACCATAGGTGTATGTGTAGGCCGAGCCGGCGACGGGCACCATCGAGGCAAGTTCTGCGTAGGCCAGTGCGGCAAGCCCGCAGACCACGGCTGCGATCACGAACGAAACCATCATGCCGGGGCCGGCTTTCTGTCCCGCCTCGGCGGTAAGTACGAAGATGCCGGTACCGATAATGGCACCAATGCCCAGCATCGTGAGCTGGAACGCGCCAAGCTGTCGAGTGAGCGCCTTTTTTTCGGCGGTGGCAATAATCTGGTCGAGTGGCTTGACGCGTTTGAATAGCATTTAGTGCTCCCCGTGAGGACGGTGCCTCGTTTATCGAAAACGTAGTGGAATCAGCCCGAAGGCCCGAGGCATCCGCGAACCATAGCCTAGCGGGGGGCGGAGGTACAAGCTGCATTGCGGCTGAACCTGCGGCCGTGCGTACCGGCAGCGACATGCTCGCTGCCGGATGGCACTTGCATCGTGTGGAAGATGTTGCGACGTGCGTCAGAAGACCATGTTGATGGCTGCCATAGGCGTAAAGAACGCATCGTTATTGCGCCCGGCGAAGCTCAATTGCACGCCGCCGATGACGCCGATGCGATCGTTGAAGTTGTACTCGACCGCTGGCGCCAAGCTGAAAACGTCGCGCGAGGGGCTGCGGCTTTCCCACAGCACGGCGGTTTTGCCCTGGCCTTGCATGCCACGGACCTGGGAGGCGGCATCTCGGTCATAGGCGAGATCCATGGCCAGCACCCAGCGCTGATTGATGCTGTATTCCACCGCGGTGGAGACTTCCAGCGAACTACCCAGGCGGGCGTTGCCGAGAAAGCCCCTTGGTGTGCCGTAAGCGCTCATGCCTCGCACCGTCACCGGGTCGGGCGGAAGGCTGTAGGACACGGTCGCGCGAAAGCGCATGGGTCGCCCATTGGGCAACACCACATATTGCTGCAACAGCGCGGAGAAGGTGTCGACGTTTGCACCATTGCCGATGGCGTTCAGGGGATCCTGATCGACACGGTCGTACGTGCCGGTGGGAAAACGATGCGTATAGGCTAGCGACACGGCGGGATTTTTACGGTCTTCGCCCGGTGACAGCAGCATGTATTGGGCGCCGACGGTCGTGTCGGTGGCTTGAATGCCATCCGTATGCGCGCCACCTGACATGGCATGGGCGCCGCCGATGCCCAGCTTCAGTTGCAGGCGACCGGTGACGCCGTAGTAGATCGGAATCGACGTCTGCCACTGGCGTACGCCCGGCGACACCGAATGGCGGTTGCCTTGTTCGTCGTAGAAAGCGTTGCTCTTGTAGTAAAGCAGGTAAGGCTCGATCAGCCACGTGCCGGCGGGAAGCGTTACCGCGTTCGAGGTAAGCAAGGGACCGGTAAAATAGGCAGGTGAATCCTGCGCGATCGCATGGCTTGCGAAGGCAAGGGACGAGAGCGAGCATGCGGCGAATAAACGGGTACGGCACTTGCGTTGCATCATCGGATAGACACGCGTTGAGTGGAGCGCTAAAGCTACTCATTCGATCCAAGGTGTCATATCGTAGGATTCTCTAATCCATGTCAGATCTAGTTGTAATAATTGTCCTATGAAACTGCGCTTGTCGTTGCATCGCTATGTGCAAGACCACAGTATGGATCCGCACGCGCGTGCTTGCGTGAGTTTTCTCGATGAATCGCTAAATCCATTCGATCGCGACCATGCACATGGGCATTTCACCGGTTCCGCATGGTTGGTGGATGCGAGCGGCGAGCGCGTATTGCTGACGCATCACCGCAAGCTTCAACGCTGGTTGCAGTTGGGAGGCCACGCCGATGGCGAGAGCGATCTTGCTGCGGTTGCATTGCGCGAGGCCGGTGAGGAATCCGGTTTGCGGGGACTTCGCGTCGAGCCGGAAATTTTCGATGTCGATCGGCACTGGATTCCCGAGCGCAAGCACGAGCCGGGACACTGGCATTATGACGTGCGCTATGTCGTGCGTGCAGGCGACAGCGAAGACTTCGTCGTCAGCGACGAATCGCTGGAGCTGGCCTGGGTATCCATCGACAAGCTGGCGCATGCACCGGATACGGATGAGTCGTTGCGCCGCATGGCGCGCAAATGGCTTATGCGTTCGGGTTGAGTATCAGCCGTAGCGCGCGGGCGCCGGGTTGAGGTGTCCGCACGCCTTGCAGGTGCGCGCTTCCCTGGAGGCGTAGAAACGATCGAACACCGGCGGAAAGTCGGTCTCGATGTTTTGCAGGGTGAAGTATTCCTCGTACAGCTTGTGGTTGCATTGCTCGCAGAACCACAGCAAGCCGTCTTTTTCGTGGGCGAGCCGGCGACGCTCGATGACCAGGCCGATCGAGTCGGGCATGCGTTGTGGCGAATGCGGTACGCGGGGCGGAAGGTAAAACAGTTCGCCGGCGCGGATGGGGATGTCGCGTGCGACGCCGTCGTCCTGTACTTTCAGCACCATCTCGCCTTCGAGTTGGTAGAAAAATTCGGGGCCCTCATCATGGTGATAATCGGTGCGGGCATTGGGGCCGCCTACGATCATCACGATGAAATCGCCGTCCACGATGCACCGGTTGCCGACCGGCGGTTTCAGTAGGTGGCGGTGTTCGCCGATCCAGCGTTGAAGATCGAGCGGCGGCAGCAGGGACATGCGGCAGGTCCGGCTAACAAGGCAGCCGCCACCATAACCCCGACGGCGTGCTAGAGGGAAGATGCCGCGCCCGCGACGTCGCTGACCGGCAGGAATTGCAGGAATTGACCGCCCATAAAGCTTTGTCCGTAGTCGATGACGGCGCGACGGTATTTTTCGGCGGTGAACTCGGCAACTAGGTCGGTGCGTCCGATGATCGTACCGAACAGACGCTCGAAGCTGAGGTTGCGGCCGTGGTCGGAAACTTCATTGGAAAGCAACAAGGGATGCCCGGCGGAATCCTTGCGCTGGGCCAGCAGCCACATGGCGATTTCCACGTTGCGCGCGGCATTGTAGACGCGCTGCGCGTCCAGCCCATCGATCAGGTATTGCACGCGTTTGCCGCCGTGCGCCGCGATCAGCATGTCGCCGATGCCATAGATCAGCGTACCGACGCGGTCGCCCTGAAAGTGCGGATCGAGCGCCAGTTCCATTGCCTTGGTGTCACGTACCTCCAGGCCGGGTAGGGCGGTGTGCTCGTCAATGGCGCGGCGCACCCGCGCCATGGCTTCCTCGCGGCTGTTTGCACCGCTCTTTTTCCATTCCCCGGGGTTGCGCTTGTAGAGCTTGTCCATCAGCAGGTAGAGCGCGTCGAGGTTGTCGCGTATTTCCAGGTTGGCCATCCGGTTGGGGTCGGACTGGATCAGTTGGCCTTTGGTCAGTTTCGAGGCGTGCACCATGTGGCCGTTGATGGCCGGGGTTGGTTTGCAGCCTGCGCAGACGAGCGCGAAAAGTACAAGGAGCCATGTTGAAAATGTTTTCATGCCGTATGTGCCCGTTCATGCGCGCATACGAAAATGCACCGCTCGTCGCGGTGCATTGTGTCCATACTTTGATGGCGATCCTTATCGGTGTTTGCCCCGCCGTGATGAAGGCCAATGCCTACGCGGGGCTCAGACTTCCAGCGTGGCCAGGTCGCCTTTCTCTTCCAGCCAGTTCTTGCGATCGCCGGCGCGTTTCTTGGCCAGCAGCATGTCCATCAGCTTGGCGGTGCCGTCGCTGTCTTCCACGGTGAGCTGCACCAGCCGGCGCGTATCGGGGTAGATGGTCGACTCGCGCAATTGCGCGGGATTCATCTCACCCAGGCCCTTGAAGCGCGTGACGGTGACCTGCCCCTTGATCTTTTCGCGCTCGATGCGCTGGAGCATCGCGGTTTTTTCGTTTTCGTCCAGGCAATAGAACACCTGCTTGCCCACGTCCACGCGAAACAGCGGCGGCATCGCGACGAACACGTGCCCTTCGCGCACAAGTGCGGGGAAATGGCGCAGGAACAGCGCGCTGAGCAGGGTGGCAATGTGCAGCCCGTCGGAGTCCGCATCTGCCAGGATCACGACCTTGCCATAGCGCAGGCCGCTCAAATCGTCCTTGCCCGGATCGCAACCGATCGCCACGGCCAGGTTGTGCACTTCTTCGGATGCCAGTACCGAGGTCGATTCCACTTCCCAGGTATTGAGAATCTTGCCGCGCAACGGAAGGATCGCCTGGAATTCCTTGTCGCGCGCCTGTTTGGCGCTACCGCCGGCCGAATCGCCTTCGACCAGGAACAGTTCGGTGCGGGTGAGGTCGGTCGCGGTGCAGTCGGCGAGTTTGCCGGGCAGGGCCGGACCCTGCGTGATTTTCTTGCGCACCACTTGCTTGGCGGCCTTCAGGCGCGCGCTGGCGCGTTCGATGGCCAACTGCGCGATGCGTTCGCCCAGATCAACGTGCTGGTTGAGCCACAGGCTGAAAGCATCGTGCACCACGCTTTCCACCAGCGCGGCCGCGTTGCGCGAGGATAGGCGTTCCTTGGTTTGTCCGGCGAACTGAGGATCCTGCAGCTTGGCCGAGAGCACGAAAGCCAGCCGTTCCCACACGTCTTCCGGCGCCAGCTTCACGCCGCGCGGAAGCAGGTTGCGGATATCGCAAAATTCGCGCACCGCGTTGGTAAGGCCCGTGCGCAGGCCGTTTACGTGCGTGCCGCCTTGCACGGTCGGGATCAGGTTGACATAGCTTTCCTGCACCAGCTCGCCTTCCGGCAGCCAGGTGAAGGCGACATCGAGGCCTTCGGTGTCGCGTGCCACATGGTGCACGAACAGGTCCGCGGGCAAGCATTCGGCGCCGTCCAGTTCGCCGCGCAGGTAGTCGCGCAGGCCGTCTTCGTAGTACCACTCGCTGACTTCGCCGCTGGCTTCATCGAGCAGCTTCACATTCAGGCCCGCGCACAGCACCGCCTTGGCGCGCAGCAGGTGCTTGAGCTTGGACAAGGAAATCTTCGGCGAGTCGAAGTATTTCGGATCGGCCCAGAAGCGCACCGTGGTGCCGGTTTTCTTTTTGGGGACACTGCCGATGGTTTCCAGCGGGCTGGCACGATCGCCGTGGGCGAAGGTCATGCGGTGTTCGCTGCCGTCGCGGCGGATGGTCACTTCCACCTTGGTCGACAGCGCGTTCACGACCGATACGCCCACGCCGTGCAGGCCGCCGGAGAAGTTGTAGTTCTTGCCGGAGAATTTGCCGCCCGCGTGCAGGCGGGTGAGGATCAGTTCGACGCCGGGAATGCCTTCTTCGGGATGGATGTCCACCGGCATGCCGCGGCCGTCGTCGGTCACTTCCACCGAGCCGTCGCTGTGGACCACCACTTCGATGGACTTTGCATGGCCGGCCAACGCCTCGTCGACCGAGTTGTCGATGACTTCCTGCGCCAGATGGTTCGGGCGCGTGGTGTCGGTGTACATGCCCGGACGGCGCTTGACCGGGTCAAGGCCGGAGAGGACTTCGATATCGGCGGCGTTGTAGCGACTGCTCATGCGGAGGTGCGGACTTCCATGGAAGTTAAGCGTGGGAGGATGGGTTGCGCTTGGACCCAGGTCAAGCGCATGCCCTTACAGGTTCAAAGCGGCGCGCAATGTTTTTCCAGCCAGGCGAGGTCGGCATCCTCCACCAGCGGCGCGACAGCCGCGCGCACGGTGGCGTGGTAATCGTCCAGCCAGGCCCGCTCTTCGGGGTTCAGTAGGCCCGGCTCCAGCACGCGCCGGTCGAAGGGACACAGGGTAAGGGTTTCGAAGGCGTAGAACTCGCCGAATTCGCTCCGCTCGGCCTCGACCACCACCGCCAGGTTTTCGTGGCGGATGCCGTGGCGTGCGGGTTTGTAGAGTCCCGGTTCGATCGAGCTGATCATGCCCGGCTCCAGCGCCACCAGCGTGCCGCCCGAAATCGGCGGGCGAATGCCGTGGGGGCCTTCATGCACATTGAGGAAGTAACCCACGCCGTGCCCGGTGCCGTGACCATAATCCATGCCCGAGGCCCACAAGGGCGCGCGGGCGAGGGCATCGAGTTGCGGGCCGCTGGCGCCTTTGGGAAAGCGCGCACGGGACAGGGCGATCATGCCCTTCATGACCAGGGTGGCGTCACGGCGCTGCTCGGCGGTGGTCGGGCCCAGTGCCAGCACGCGGGTGATGTCGGTGGTGCCGCCCAGGTACTGGCCGCCGGAGTCGACCAGCAGCAGGCCGTGGCGTTGCAGGGTGTTGTGCGATTCGGGCGTGGCGCGGTAGTGCGGCAGGGCGCCGTTTTCCATGTAGCCGGCAATGGTGGAAAAGCTTTCGCCGACGAAGTCCGGCTGCGCGGAGCGTTCTTCGCGCAACAGGGTGTCCACGTCCAGTTCGGTCTGCGCCATGCCCGCCGCGAGGCGCTCTTCCAGCCGTCGGAACGCGCGCACCAGCGCCGCACCGTCGCGTCGCATGACTTCGCGGATGTGGTTCAGTTCCGTGGTGCTCTTGCAGGCCTTCAATGCTGTCGACGGATTCGCAGCCTCGATGCGCTTGGCCAAAACCCCGGCCGTCTGCAGTACCGAGCTGACGACGCGGCCGGCGTCGAACAGCAGCGCATCGCCGGCGCCCAGTTCGCCCAGGGCACTGCCCAGGGTGGTGTAGCTGGCGACCCGGATGCCGTCGGCGGCCAGCGCGCCGACCAGGCTGTCGCTCAACTTGGCGCGGTCAACGAACAGCGTGGCCTGGCCCTCCGTCTCGACCAGCAGGTGCGCCAGGAACACCGGATTGCATTCGACATCGCTGCCGCGCAGGTTGGTGAGCCAGGCGATGTCGTCGAGACTGGACACCAGATGATGCGTGGCGTGCTGCTTGCGCAAGGCATTGCGCAGTTTCTCGAATTTATCGGCGCGCGGCGTACCGGCGTAGGCGAGCGGATGCTCGACCACCGGTGCCTTGGGCAGCGCGGGGCGCTCGGGCCAGATGCTGCCAGGCAGGTCCAGATCGACGCGCAGCTTGGCTCCGGCCGCTTCCAGCAGGCGTTCGATCTGGCGCTGGGTGGCCACGGAAACGCTGTCGCCGGCCACCGCGACCACTTCGCCCTGGTGCATGTGCTGCTGCAGCCAGGTGAGATGTTCAGGGGCGTGGGCGATGCGCTGCTTCATCAGCGCAATGCCACTACCGGCAAGTTGCTGTTCGGCTTGCGAGAAGTAGCGCGAGTCGGTCCACAGCCCAGCCTCGCTGGCGGTGACGAGCAAGATACCGGCCGAACCCGTGAAACCCGACAGCCACTCGCGCGCCTGCCAGTGGGCGGGCAGGTATTCGGACAGGTGCGGATCGGCGGTGGGAACCAGGCAGGCGGCGACACCATGCTTGACCATGGCTTCGCGCAAAGCGGCTACGCGTGCGGGAATCGGGTGGCTCATCGGCGCATGGTAGCAGGGTGCCGTGTCGTTGCCGCGTGCGTGCGATGGGGTGCTTTTCGCTTGCGTTATCGCGCAGATCCCATCGCGCAGATCGATCCTTGGCACGTAGCGGGCTTGCGAACGTCGGCGAAAAAATGATAGGCGGTATCGAAAACCGCGACATCTTGTCCCTGGGCTGGTCAATGCTTGTTGCGGCGCGATATTCTATGCAGGTCGTCCCCGCGACAAATCCTATCAGCCTGTCTAAGAGTCGTTCGTGAACAAGCGTGCCTTTGTGTCCGCTTTGCGCTGGTCGTGCGCAAGCGTTGCCGTGTTTCTCAGCGGTTGCAGTTTGGATGTTCTCTCGCCCAAGGGCGATATCGGGATGCAGGAAAAATCCCTGATCCTGATCGCCACGGGTTTGATGTTGGTGGTGGTGGTGCCGGTCATTGCCATGACCCTGTTCTTCGCCTGGCGTTACCGGGCGTCCAATGTCAAAGCCACCTATGCACCCAAATGGTCGCATTCCACGGCCATCGAGGCGGTGGTGTGGACCATCCCGTGCATCATCATCGCGATCCTCGCCACGTTGACGTGGCGCACCACGCATGCGCTTGATCCGTACAAGCCGCTGCAGTCGCAGGCCAAGCCGATCACCGTGCAGGCGGTGGCGATGGATTGGAAGTGGCTCTTCATCTATCCGGACTACGGCGTGGCCAGCGTCAACGAATTGGCGTTTCCGACGAATGTGCCGGTGCATTTTGAAATCACCTCCGATTCGGTGATGAATGCGTTCTTCATTCCACGCCTGGGCAGCCAGATCTACGCGATGGCGGGCATGGATACGCAGCTCAACCTGATCGCGAACGAGCCGGGCCGCTACGCGGGACTGTCGTCCAATTACAGCGGCGCGGGTTTCTCGGACATGCACTTCACCGCGATCGCGACCTCGCAGCAGGGCTTCGCGGACTGGATCAAGAAGGCCAAGGCCAGCACCGGCAATCTTGACGATACGACTTACCACGCACTGGCGCAGCCAAGCGAGAAGGTGCCGGTGTCGTACTACGCCAGCGTCAGGCCGGGCCTGTTCCAGGGCATCATCAACCAGCACATGGGCGATATGTCGATGGACAAGATCGGCGCGCCGTCGCCGTCGCCTACGCAAGCGAACGCGATTCCATCGCCCAACGATCACGCCAAGGCTTCGGAGTAGGCCATGTTCGGAAAACTTTCTCTATCGGCCATTCCTTTCAATGAGCCGATCATCATGGGCACCCTGTTGATGGTGTGCCTGGGCGGTGCCGCACTGCTCGGCTGGGTAACCTACCAGCGCAAGTGGGGCTACCTGTGGAGCGAATGGTTCACCACGGTGGACCACAAGCGCATTGGCGTCATGTACGTCATCATGGCGCTGGTCATGCTGCTGCGCGGCTTTGCCGACGCGCTCATGATGCGCGCCCAGCAGGCGATCGCCGCCTCCGACGCGGCCGGTTACCTGCCGCCTCACCACTACGACCAGATCTTCTCCGCGCACGGCGTGATCATGATCTTCTTCGTCGCCATGCCGTTCGTGGTGGGGTTGATGAACCTGGTGGTGCCGTTGCAGATCGGCGCGCGCGACGTGGCTTATCCGTTCCTCAACTCGCTCAGTTTCTGGCTCACCGCTTCGGGCGTGGTGCTGGTAATGCTGTCGATGTTCGTGGGCGACTTTGCCGCGACCGGCTGGCTGGCCTATCCGCCGCTGTCGGAGCTGAAGTTCAGCCCGACCGTGGGCGTGGATTACTACATCTGGGCCCTGCAGCTGTCAGGCCTGGGTACGACGCTCAGCGGCATCAACTTCGTCGTCACCATCCTGCGCATGCGCGCACCCGGCATGACGCTGATGAAGATGCCGGTGTTCACCTGGACGGCGCTGGTCACCAATATCCTGATCGTGGCCGCTTTCCCGGTGCTGACGGTGGCGTTGGCGTTGCTGGCGGCCGATCGTTATCTGGACATGCACTTCTTTACCAACGAGCTCGGCGGCAACGCCATGCTCTACATCAACCTGATCTGGATCTGGGGCCACCCGGAGGTGTACATCCTGATCCTGCCGTGCTTCGGCGTGTTCTCCGAGGTCGTGTCCACGTTCTCGGGCAAGCCGCTGTTCGGCTACAAGTCGATGGTGTACGCCACGGCGGGCATCGGCGTGCTGTCCTTCGTCGTGTGGCTGCACCACTTCTTCACGATGGGCTCGGGTGCGGACGTCAATGCCTTCTTCGGCATCACGACGATGATCATTTCGATTCCCACCGGCGTAAAGCTGTTCAACTGGCTGTTCACCATGTATCGGGGCCGCATTCGCTTCACCGTGCCGATGCTGTGGACGGTGGGCTTCATGGTCACCTTTACCATCGGCGGCATGACCGGCGTGCTGATGGCCGTGCCGGGCGCGGACTTCGTGCTGCACAACAGCCTGTTCCTGATCGCGCACTTCCATAACGTGATCATCGGCGGCGTGATCTTCGGCTGCATGGCCGCAATCAACTACTGGTTCCCCAAGGCGTTCGGCTTCAAGCTGGAAGAGCGCTTTGGCCGCTACTCGTTCTGGTGCTGGCTGGTCGGCTTCTACATGGCCTTCATGCCGCTGTACGTGCTGGGCCTGATGGGCATGACGCGCCGCATGAACCACTACGCCAACCCGGCATGGCAGCCGTACCTGGTCGTGGCCGCGGTCGGCGCCGGCATTATCGCGCTGGGCATCGGCTTCACCATCCTGCAGATCGCGGTAAGCATCCGCCATCGCGCGGAGAACCGCGACCTGACCGGCGATCCGTGGGGTGGCCGCACGCTAGAGTGGTCCACCAGTTCGCCGGCGCCGTTCTACAACTTCGCCGTTGTGCCGCACATTGAAGAACTGGATCAGTTCCAGGCCGACAAGGAACACAAGCGCGCCTATCAGCTGCAGACCCAGTACGCGGACATCCATATGCCGCGCAACACTGGCGTGGGCATCTTCATGGCGGCGTTTGGCACCGTGCTGGGTTTCGCCATGGTGTGGCATATCTGGTGGCTGGCGATTTTCGGCCTGGTCGGCATGGTCGCTTCGTTCATCAGCCGCGCTTACGACACCGACGTGGATTACTACGTGCCGGGCGCCGAAGTGCTCAAGACCGAACGTGCACGCCTGGTGCCGCTGCGCAAGCTGATCGAAAACGTGGATCCGGCATCGGCCGGCCAGAAGGTGGCTTAATCCATGAGTACTGCAATAACCGCCAACCACGGCGACGTCGCGCACGGCGGCGCCCACGAGCATCACGACGATGGTTCCAAGACCCTGCTGGGGTTCTGGATCTACCTGATGAGCGACTGCCTGATCTTCTCGGCACTGTTCGCCTCGTTCGCCGTGCTGTGCAACGCCACCGCCGGTGGCCCGATCAGCAAAGAGCTGTTCGAGCTGCCCTATGTGCTGGGCGAAACCATGCTGCTTTTGTTCAGCAGCTTCACCTTCGGCGTGGCGATGCTGAACATGCACGCCGGCAAGCGCAACAAGGTGATCGCCTGGTTGATGATCACGTTCCTGTTCGGCGCGGGCTTCATCGCCATGGAAGTGCACGAGTTCGCGCATCTCATCCATGAAGGTGCCGGCCCCAGCCGCAGCGCGTTCCTGTCCTCCTATTTCGTGCTGGTCGGCACGCACGGCCTGCACGTCAGCGCGGGCCTGATCTGGATCGTGGTGATGATGCACATGGTCGGCAAGTTCGGCTTGAACGATGCCGTGCAGCGCCGCCTGTCCTGCCTGAGCCTGTTCTGGCATTTCCTGGACGTGGTCTGGATCTGCGTGTTCACCATCGTCTACCTGCGGGGAGTGCTCTGATGTCGGCCCACCACAGTCATGCGCATGCCGCGGACCACGCGCATGCCGATCACGGTACGCTGAAGTCCTACGTCATCGGCTTCGCACTCTCGATCATCCTTACCCTGCTGTCGTTCGGCTGCGTGATGTCCGGTGCGGTGCCGCACCATCTGGTCATGCCGGGCATCATGGTGCTGTGCGTGGCCCAGATACTGGTGCAGCTGATCTTCTTCCTGCACCTGAGCGCCAAGCCGGGGCAACGCGACAATCTGTCGATCGGCGTGTTCACGGTGCTGATCATCGCGATCGTCGTGGTCGGCTCGCTGTGGGTGATGCACAACATGAACATGTACATGATGCATCCGGTCTCCCACGCCATGTCGTCCAGCATCGGTTGATGCCTGTACGTTGTTGCCTGGCACACGGAGTCCCCAAAAACCCTTCCGACTGGAAGGGTTTTTTTATGGGCATCGCGTGCATGGGCAGGGGTTTTGCAAGCGGGGCGGTGCCGGCCTCAAGCGGCATCGATGACAGCGCTACCCCTTCACTTTGCCGCGCACCGAAGCGTCGTGGCCGACGGGACGCCCGGCCGATCGGGTTCGGCAGATCCAGATGGAGGGCAGGGAGCGTCAGCCATGGGGGCGGCTTGAGGTGTAATATGGGTGGCTAGGTGATATATTGTCCTATAGTAACTTTTTGAAGCATAGTAACCAAAATGAAACCAGGCACCGGTTTGCCACGGAAGAAATCAGCCGAGGCGTCTCAGCTCGTCGTTGATGAAAACTGCCCTCCCAGGCGCATCCACGATGTCATCGGCCCCAAGTGGACATCGATGGTCATGTATGTGCTCAGCTTTGGTTCTTTGCGAACGGGAGCGTTGCAGCGCGCGTTGCCGGGTGCTTCGAAAAAGATGCTGTTTCAGACGCTGCGCGAACTGGAAATGGATGGGCTGATCAATCGAACGGTCTTCCAGGTCGTGCCCCCCATGGTGGAGTACAGCCTGTCGGAGTTGGGGCAGCGCTTTGTCGAGCCTTTGATGGCGCTTTACGAGTGGGCGGAAAAGAACAGCGCGCTTCTGGACGAGTTGGAGCAAAGGCAAACGGCCCGGACGGCGCAAGAGCGCTAATGCCTTGGCGTGAATCATGTTCTGCGGGATGGCATCGCATGGCCCGGCGATGCATCGGACTTTGCCCCCACTTTTAAGCGACACCCAAGTTCAGAACGGATCTGTTTCCCTCGCGCGTGAAGACCTGCGCGGGCTATGCCGGCAGCTCTCGCAGTTGGAACGATCTGCCGCTAAAATGCCGATTTCCAGCACGGCTGCTTTCCATGACCCCCCTGATTTTCGTCACTGGCGGTGTGGTGTCCTCGCTTGGCAAGGGCATCGCGGCGGCGTCGCTTGCGTCCATTCTCGAGGCCCGCGGCCTCTCGGTCACCATGATGAAGCTCGATCCCTATATCAATGTGGATCCGGGCACCATGAGCCCCTTCCAGCATGGCGAGGTCTACGTGACCGACGACGGCGCGGAAACCGACTTGGACCTGGGCCACTACGAACGCTTCGTTCACACCCGTCTCACCGGCAAGAATTCCATCACCACCGGCAAGATCTACGAATCGGTGATCCGCAAGGAGCGCCGGGGCGACTACCTGGGCGCGACCGTTCAGGTCATCCCGCACATCACCGACGAGATCAAGCACTGCATCCACGAAGCCACCCGCGGCTTCGACGTGGCCCTGGTGGAAATCGGCGGCACGGTGGGCGATATCGAGTCGCAGCCGTTCCTGGAGGCGATCCGCCAACTGCGCATCGAGCATGGCCCGGAGAAGTGCCTGTTCATGCACCTCACCCTGGTGCCGTACATCAAGGCGGCCGGCGAGATCAAAACCAAGCCGACCCAGCATTCGGTGAAGGAGCTGCGCTCCATCGGTATCCAGCCGGACATCCTGCTGTGCCGCTGCGAGCAGCCGCTGCCGGACGGCGAGCGCCGCAAGATCGCCCTGTTCACCAACGTGCCCGAGCAGGCGGTGATCAGCGCGGCCGACGTGGACATCATCTACAAGCAGCCGCTGTGGCTGCATCAGCAGGGTCTGGACGACATCGTCGTCAAGAAACTGGGCCTGGACGCCAAGCCCGCCGACCTGTCCGGCTGGCAGCGCACGGTCGATGCCGTGGAGCGTCCCAAAGACGAAGTCAACGTGGCCATCGTCGGCAAATACGTGGAGCACAAGGATGCCTACAAGTCGCTGGGCGAAGCCCTGCGCCACGGCGGCATCAAGCAGCAGACGCGCGTAAACCTGCAATGGATCGACTCCGAACAGATCGAAGCCGAAGGCGCGGCCAAGGTACTCGGCGATGCCGATGCGATCCTGGTGCCCGGCGGTTTCGGCAAGCGCGGCTTCGAAGGCAAGGTGCTGGCCGCCCGGTATGCCCGCGAACACGGCGTGCCGTACTTTGGCATCTGCTACGGCATGCATGCGGCCGTGGTGGATTTCGCGCGCAACGTCGCGGGTTTCACCGATGCCGATTCCAGCGAAAACGACCGCCACACGCCCAACCCGGTGATCGCGCTGATCACCGAGTGGACCACGGCTGCCGGTGAAGTGGAACAGCGCAGCGAGCGCTCCGATCTGGGCGGCACCATGCGTCTGGGCGCGCAGGAATGCCGTCTCAAGGCCGGCACGCTGGCGCGCCAGCTCTACGGCCAGGACATCGTGCGCGAGCGTCATCGCCATCGCTACGAATTCAACAATCGCTATCGCCAGGCCTTCGAGGATTTAGGCATGGTGATCTCCGGCAAGTCGATGGACGATCTGCTGGTGGAAATCGTCGAACTGCCGTTGCAGAAGCATCCCTGGTTCCTCGGTTGCCAGGCGCATCCGGAGTTCACCTCCACCCCGCGCGACGGCCATCCGCTGTTTATCGGTTTCGTGCACGCCGCGCGCGAGTACAAGGCAGTGCGCGACGGCCAGAAGCTGGCGAAGGAGTCGGTGGCATGAAGTTGTGCGGTTTCGAGGTCGGGCTGGACAAGCCGCTGTTCCTGATCGCCGGTCCTTGCGTGGTGGAGTCCGAACAACTGCAGATCGACACCGCCGGCACATTGAAAGAGATCACCGGCCGACTCGGCATCAACTTCATCTTCAAATCCAGTTTCGACAAGGCGAACCGTTCCTCAGGTGCCAGTTTCCGCGGCCCCGGCATGGAAGAAGGCCTGCGCGTGCTGGGCGAGGTCAAGCGCCAGCTCGGCGTGCCGGTGCTCACCGACGTGCACGAATACACGCCGATGGATGAAGTGGCCGCGGTCGTCGATGTGCTGCAGACGCCTGCGTTCCTGTGCCGGCAAACCGATTTCATCCAGAAAGTGGCGCGTGCCGGCAAGCCGGTGAACGTCAAGAAGGGCCAGTTCCTCGCCCCGTGGGACATGAAGAACGTGGTCGAAAAGGCCAAGGCCGTCGGCAATGACCAGATCATGGTATGCGAGCGCGGCGCCAGTTTCGGCTATAACAACCTGGTTTCGGACATGCGCTCGCTGAGCGCGATGCGCGATACGGGCTGCCCGGTCGTGTTCGATGCCACCCATTCGGTGCAATTGCCGGGGGGGCAGGGCACCAGTTCCGGCGGCCAGCGCGAATACGTGCCGGTGCTGGCGCGCGCGGCCGTGGCCGTTGGCGTGGCCGGCTTGTTTGCCGAAACGCATCCGGATCCCAGCAAGGCGCTGAGCGACGGTCCCAACGCCTGGCCGCTCGGCAAGATGGAAGCCCTGCTAAACACACTGCTGGAACTGGATGCCGTGACCAAGCGCCACGGCTTCCTGGAACAGACTGTCTGATGCGCGCGCGGTTATCGCGCGCCAGCATCTTTTCACTCCCCTGAAATGGATAGGACATGAGCACCCAAATTACCCATATCCACGCCCGCGAGATTCTCGATTCGCGCGGTAACCCCACGCTCGAAGCCGAAGTGACCCTGGCCGATGGCGCCTTTGGCCGTGCGGCGGTGCCGAGCGGTGCGTCGACCGGCACGCGCGAGGCGGTGGAGCTGCGCGATGGCGACAAGTCGCGTTATCTGGGCAAGGGTGTGAAAAATGCGGTGGGCCATGTCAACGGCGCGATCGCCGATGCGCTGAAAGGCTTCGATGCCGCCGACCAGAAAGGTCTCGACGCCAAGCTGATCCAGCTGGATGGAACGCCCAACAAAGGGCGTCTGGGCGCCAATGCGCTGCTGGGCGTTTCGATGGCCGCCGCGCACGCCGCGGCCGCCTCGCGCCGCGAGCCGCTGTGGAAGTACTTGTCCAACGGTAAGCCCGGCGCGCTGCCGGTGCCGATGATGAACATCATCAACGGCGGCGCGCACGCGGACAACAACGTGGACGTGCAGGAGTTCATGGTGCTCCCGGTCGGCTTGCCCACCTTCGCCGAAGCCCTGCGTGCCGGCGCGGAAATCTTCCACGCGCTCAAGAGCGTGCTCAAGGGCAAGGGCCTCAACACGGCGGTCGGCGATGAAGGCGGTTTCGCGCCGAACCTGCGCTCCAACGTCGAGGCGATCGACACGATTCTGGAAGCGGTCAACAAGAGCGGTTTCAAGATCGGCAGCGACATCCTGCTCGGCCTGGACGTGGCCAGCTCGGAGTTCTTCAAGGACGGCAAGTACGATCTGGAAGGCGAAGGCAAGGTCTATACGCCGGCCCAGTTCGTCGATGTGCTGGCCAGCTGGGCGCAGCAGTATCCGATCGTCTCCATCGAAGACGGCATGGCCGAAGGCGACTGGGACGGCTGGAAGCAGCTCACCGACAAACTCGGCAACAAGCTGCAGTTGGTGGGCGACGATCTGTTCGTCACCAACCCGGCGATCTTCCGCGAGGGCATCGAGAAGAAGATCGCCAACGCCATCCTCATCAAGGTGAACCAGATCGGCACGCTGTCGGAGACGCTGGAAGCCATCGCCATGGCCGAGGCGGCCAAGTACGCGGCCGTGATCTCGCATCGTTCCGGCGAAACCGAGGACACCACCATTGCCGACATCGCCGTGGCCACCACCGCCACCCAGATCAAGACCGGTTCGCTGAGCCGCACCGACCGCGTGGCGAAGTACAACCAGCTGCTGCGCATCGAAGAGCTACTGGGCAGTGCGGCGCGCTATGCTGGCCGCAACGCGTTTCCGAACCTGGCTCATCTGCCGGGCTAAGGCGCGCCCACGCTCAAGAGGTAAATGGCCACGATGTTGCGCTGGATCGCTTTGATCTTGCTGCTGCTGTTGATCGGACTCCAGTTCAAGCTGTGGTCCGATCACGGTGGCATGTCCGAAGTGAATGGCCTGCGCATTGCGGTGAAAAAGCAGAGCGACGAGAACGATAAACTGACCCAGCGCAACCAGGCACTGGCAGCGGATGTCGCCGACCTCAAGCATGGCGAGCAAGCGGTGGAAGCGCGCGCGCGTGGCGAGCTGGGTTTGATCAAACCGGGCGAAACTTTCTATCAGGTGGTGGAAAAGCCTGCCCATGCCGCCAGCACAGCCGCCCCGGCGGCCACGGTTAGCACGGGCAACTGAGCGGGCTTTGTTCTTCATCGCGGCGACCGTGCCCGGGTCGTGTTTCCTCCACAGCCAGTGACGCTCACGACAGAGTCGCCAGAATCGGTTCCATGACATCCGAATCAGAACTGCCCCGCGCCCACGGCGTACCGCCCTTGATGGCTAAGTTGCGCCACGTGCCCGAGGATTTTCGCGTCGAGGAAATCTTAGGCTACGACGCCGACGGCGAGGGCGAGCATGCGCTACTGTGGGTCGAGAAGCGCGAAGCGAACACCGATTGGGTGGCGCGCGAGCTGGCGCGCTTTGCCGGTGTGCCGCCCATGAATGTGGGATACGCCGGACTGAAGGACCGCCATGCGGTAACGCGCCAGGCCTTCACCGTGCAAATAGCGGGCAAGCCCGATCCGGACTGGACGGCTTTCCCGCACAACGAGGTCAAAGTGCTGGCCAGCACGCGGCACAAACGCAAGCTCAAGCGCGGGGCGTTGCGGGGCAACCGCTTTGTGCTGGTGCTGCGCGAGGTGCGTGGCGATCGCGGGCGTGCCGAGCAGGTGTTGCAATCGATTTCCGAGCGCGGCGTACCCAATTACTTCGGCGAACAGCGCTTCGGCCGCGAAGGCGGTAATGTAGCGCAGGCACGCGCCATGTTCGCCGGGCGGCGCGTGGATCGCGACAAGCGTTCCATCCTGCTTTCCGCGGCGCGCTCGCATATTTTCAACAGCGTGCTGGCCGCGCGCGTGGAACGCGACGCCTGGGACCGGCCGCTGGACGGCGAAATCTGGTCGCTGGCCGGCTCGCGTTCGTGGTTCGGCCCCGAACCGTTCAACGACACGCTTGCCGCGCGCCTTGCGCAGGGCGATATCCATCCGTCCGGACCGTTATGGGGGCAGGGCGAATCGCCCGCCACGGCGGAGGCCGGCAAGCTGGAGCACGAGATTGCCGCCGCGTTCGCCGATCTGGCCGACGGCCTGGTCGCCGCGCGCATGGATCAGGAGCGCCGCCCGCTGCGCCTGCTTCCGAAAGAACTACGCTGGCGCTGGCTTGACAAGGACACGCTTGAGCTCAGTTTCGAGCTGCCCGCCGGCGCGTATGCCACGGTAGTGGTGCGCGAATTGATGGATTGAACCGTCGCCACCCGCCAAGCCAATCAATTGGATGCCGCCGAATGCACCAGCGTCGCTATGTCGTTGATCAGCGCACCGTGCGTGGTGGCCGGTTGTGGTGCCCATAAGCGGTCGTCGGCCTTGCCGAAGGTACGGCTGCGCGGCAACCAGTAGGGGGCCGTTACATAGAACGGCAGGCGACGCAACGCGTCGGCGGCGGGCGCCCGTGCAAAGGGGACATGGATGGTGGCGGAGGCCGCGGACCGATCGGCCGAACCTGGGATGGATGCGCTGCGTTTCCAGTCATAGCTTTGCGCGGGGCGCGTGCTCCACGCGTGGGCGCCGGTATCGGCGATGGCAGGTGCTGGCATGCTCTTCAACGCGGGCAGCAGGCTGTCGCTGTTCTGTGCGCTAGCGTGCGAGGGCAGCGCCAGTGCGAGAACGAACCCGGCTGCGACGACGATCCCGTTCTTCATTGATACGCTCCCCACCGGAACACTCCTTCGTCAAGCGACCCTACGTTACCGTTTGACAGCCACCTGCGCCGACTGCAAGCCATTGTGCCGCCCTCGCTCGCAAAAAGGGGGCATCGGCATGACGCCCTTTATACGCGCGCCTTGGATTTGAGCAGCACCACCACTGCCCCGGTTCCGCCCTGCATCGGGCGCGCCGAGGCGAAGGCGATCACATCGTCGCGCCGTCGCAACAGGCGGTCGGTCAGCACTTTCAACACGGGTCCGGCGGCTTTCGATCGCAAGCCCTTGCCATGCACGATGCGCACGCAATGCAGTTCGCGTGCCTTGGCCTGGGCCAGGAAGTCGGCGATGGTCGCCTGCGCCGCGGCGGCGTTCATCTGGTGCAAGTCGATCTCGTCCTGCACGCTGTACTGACCGCGCTTGAGTTGGCGCAGCAGCTTTGGCGGATAGCCGTCGCGCAGATAACTGAGTTCCTCGCCGACCTCCATCAGTCCGGGATCGAAAGCCATGGTCAAAAGCTCGCGCGGCACGGCGGCTTCGTCGGCGTCCAGCATGTGCGGGTGGGGTTCGGGCTTGGGGCTTGTTGGCGGCGGCGCGACCGGGTCCATGCGCCGCACCTCGCCAATGGCCTCACGGAACAGTCGGCTGTCGTCGTCGTTGACGGTGGCGGGCGTGCGGCGCTTCATGGTGTGGATCGTAGCCAATGGCGACTGTGGCGGCGAGATTCCCGGCGGCAACGGCGGCTGCGACGATGAAACCGGCGGTCCGCTCGGTTAGACTCCAGGGTTCAGGGAGCGTGCGATCAAGCCCTCGGGCCGCACACCGTAAAACAGGTTTGAACGGATCACGATGCGAGTACTCGTTTCTAACGACGATGGCGTGGACGCCCCGGGCATCCGCGTGCTCGCCGAGCGCCTGGGCGCGGTCAGCCAGGTCACGGTGGTGGCGCCGGACCGCGACCGTTCGGGCGCAAGCAATTCGTTGACGCTGGACGCGCCGATCCGCGCGCTGCGCATGGAGAACGGCTATTACCGCGTCGCCGGCACGCCCACCGACTGCGTGCATCTGGCGCTGGCCGGCCTGATCGACCACGAGCCGGACATCGTCGTTTCCGGCATCAACAACTCCGCCAATCTCGGCGACGACGTGATCTATTCCGGCACCGTTTCGGCGGCGATGGAAGGTCGCTTCCTGGGGCTGCCGGCCATCGCCGTTTCGCTGGTCAGCAGGGACCATCACGGCGAACACTACGAATCGGCCGCAAAGGCCGTATTGCTGTTGATGGAGCGCCTGCTGATCGATCCGCTTCCCGCCGACACCATTCTCAACGTCAACGTGCCCGATCGCCCGTGGCATGAAATTCACGGCTTCGAAGTGACCCGGCTGGGCAAGCGCCACCGCTCGGCACCGTGCATCAAGCAGACCGATCCGCGCGGCAAGACCATCTGGTGGATCGGCCCGGCCGGCGACGTCGACGACGCCGGCCCCGGCACCGACTTCCACGCCGTGCAGCGCGGCTATGTGTCGGTCACACCCATTCACGTGGATCTCACCCGCTTCCAGGCGCTGGAGAAGGTGAGCCGCTGGGTCCATGCTCTTAGCGAGGGCATGACCGATACATCCGACGGCAAGGCCGCGTGAGGTAACCGTGCATCCATTGCCTCCATCCGCACTCAAAGGCGAAGGCATGACCTCGCAGCGGGCGCGCGACCGTCTTGTGGCCAAGCTCAAGGAAGAGGGCATTCAGGACAAGCGTGTGCTCGACGTCATCCGTCATCTGCCGCGCCATCACTTTATCGACCAGGCGCTGCACTCGCGCGCCTACGAAAACACCGCGCTCCCGATCGGCCATGGCCAGACCATCTCGCAACCCTGGGTGGTGGCGCGCATGACCGAGGCGCTGCTGGAGCCGTTCGACCAGAAGGACGGACGGCCCAGGAAGGTGCTGGAAATCGGTACCGGCTCCGGTTACCAGGCCGTGGTGCTGGCCAGTCTGGTGCCGCAGTTGTACACGGTCGAGCGCATCGAGGAACTGCTGCGCCAGGCGCGCCGCCGTTTTCGCCAGCTCGGTCTGGAGAACATCCGGTCGCGGCATGACGACGGCAAGCTGGGCTGGGCCGCCGAGGCGCCGTTCGATGCGATCATTCTCACCGCCGCCGGCGATGCCATTCCCACCCAGATACTTGATCAATTAAGCCCCGACGGCGTGCTGGTCGCACCGGTCGGTTCTCCCAGCAGTCAAACCCTGATCCGCATGCGCGGCGACGGCCAAGGTGATTTCGTGCAAGAGGAACTGGCGGCAGTGAGTTTCGTACCTTTGTTGGGTGGCATCGGCTGATGCGTTTATTCGAAAAGCTTTATGCGCGCGTTCTGATCTGGGCGCGCGATCCCAGGGCGATCTATTACCTTTGCGGCCTGAGCTTCGTGGAGGCCTTCATCTTTCCGGTGATGCCGGAGGTGATGCTGGCGCCGATGATGCTGGGCAAGCGGCATCGCGCCTTCTTCTATGCCAACATCAGCCTGCTGTTTTCGCTGCTGGGATCGCTGATCGGTTACGCACTGGGACATTGGGCGTTCCACGTGCTGACACCCTTGCTGCAATCGTTGCATCTTTACGATCCGATCCAGCGCGGCGTGGAAAGCCTGCATTCGCAAATGAATGCGCACTGGATGGAACTCTTGCTGGTGCTGATGCTTGCCGCGCTGCAGCCGGTAGTACCGATGAAATTCGTTACTTGGGCATCGGGTATCGTTGGCGTGCCGGTGGTGCCGTTCCTGGTTTGCATCCTGCTTGGACGCGGCAAGCGCGTGTGGCTGCTGGCGCTGCTGATCCGCCTGTTCGGCGAACGTGCCGAGCGAATCATCCACAAGCATATCGAATGGATCGGATGGGCGGCGCTGGCCGTGCTTGCGGCGCTTGCCGCATGGTGGGTGCTTAAGCATTAGAGACACCATCAAGCATTAACGCACGGCAATCTTTTCCGAAGGGGTCGTATGAAAACTCTGCGTGACCCCGTTATGCTGCCGTGCATGACAGGATTGATGCGATGGTCCGTACTTGCCACGACTGCGTTGTTCATGACCGCCTGCAGCACGGTCGTGGTGCAGCAGCCACCCGCAGGCGCCACTCCCAGGCCGCGCGCGCAGGGTGCCGGAGCGATAGGCAGCTATACGGTCGTCAAGGGTGACACCCTTTATTCCATTGCCTTTCGCAACGGCACGGATTTCCGTGACCTGGCCCAGGCCAATGGCATTTCCGCGCCCTATACGATCTGGCCGGGGCAGGTGCTCAAGGTACCGCCTCGCGGTGGCGTTCCCATGCATGCGCCCACCACCGTGGTAGTGGCCAAGGCACCGCCGCCCGCGCCGAATCCGGGTTTCCAACCGGTTGAATCTTCACCGCGGCCTCCTGCGTCTGCCCACGCGGCAACCGCGGCCCCCGCGGTGGTGGCAGCAAATTCCGCAGCGCCCGCTGCCCTGGCACCCCCAAGTGCACCGCCGCCGGTTGCGACACCGGTCGTGGCCAGCGGCGCTACCCGCGTCGTGGGCGGCGTGAAGTGGCGCTGGCCGGCGTCGGGCCAGATCGTGGGCAGGTTCCAGGCGAGTGCAGCGATACCGGGCATCGACATCGCCGGCAAAGAAGGCGATCCGGTGGTCGCCGCGGCAGACGGCGTCGTGGTGTACAGCGGCAACGGCCTGGTCGGCTATGGCGAGCTGATCATCATCAAGCACAACGACAGCTTCCTGTCCGCCTATGGCCACAACCGCAAACGCCTGGTGACCGAAGGCCAGCAGGTGAAGGCCGGCCAGGAGATCGCCGAGATGGGATCGAGCAGCAGTCCGCGCGACGAGCTGCAGTTCCAGATCCGCAAGGATGGCAGCCCGGTCGATCCGCTCGACTACCTGCCTTCGCGCTGAGTCTTTTACTTGCCAGGAAGAATGAAGGCGGCGATAACCCGTCGCCCTTCGGCGGCCAGCAGCCCATAGGTGCGCGCGGCGGCGGCATTGTCCATGACTTCGATGCCCACGCCCCGGCGCAGGAAGCCGGCAAGGAAAGATGCCTGTGGAAACTGCTGACGTTCGCCGGTGCCCAGCAGCACCAGCTCGGGTTTCAATTCAAGCATGCCGGCCACGTGGCTTTCGTCCAGCTCCAGCGCGCTGGTGACGGGCCATGACTCGACGACGCGATCGGGCGCCAGCACGAAACTCCGGCTGAGCGGGCGATCGACTACGGTGACGGTGGTGGGTGTGACGCGGCGGACGAACAAAAAACCGTCCGGCCGGTCCAGCGACAAGTCCATGATGCGTCCTTAGCGGGGCAGCGCGAGGCGGGGATCGTCTTCGTTGCGGCGGAACAGCACCACGGTATGGCCGATCTGCTGCACGCTTTCGGCGCCGGTGCCGTCGATCAGGAAATGGATCTGGGCCTCGCGTTCGTCCTTGTCGCCGCCGGAAAGCTTCACCTTGACCAGTTCGTGATGGGACAGGGCGAGGTCCAGTTCCTTCACCACCGCTTCGGTCGCGCCCTTGGCTCCCAGCAGGATCACCGGATGAAGATCGTGGGCGAGGCTGCGCAGGTAGCGCCGCTGGGACGGGGAGATGGCCATTCGTTCAGTCTCGGATTCGCGACGAGGGGATCGCAAAGGGTATCATGGGCACCCCTGTTCCCGGCCGTTGCCGACCATGCCTCGCAGCAAGAGCAGTTCCCGCTGGCTGCGGGAGCATTTCGACGATGTCTACGTTAAGAAAGCCCAGGCCGAAGGCCTGCGTTCGCGCGCCGTCTACAAGCTGGAAGAACTGATCGAGCGGGATAACCTGCTCAAGCCCGGGATGCGGGTGGTGGACCTCGGCGCCGCCCCCGGGGGCTGGTCGCAGCTGGTTCGTCAACGCTTGGGTGATAGTGGTACCGTGGTGGCGCTGGATATCCTGCCGATGCAGGGTATCGCCGGGGTGGATTTCCTGCAGGGCGATTTCCGCGAGGAGAACGTGCTGCATGCCCTGGAGTCGCGCCTGGACGGCCAGAAGCTCGATCTTGTGCTGTCTGACATGGCCCCCAATATGAGTGGTGTGGCCTTGGCGGACCAGATCCGGGCGATGGATCTGGCCGAACTGGCGCTTGATTTCAGCCGGCACTGGCTCAAACCCGGTGGCGCGTTTCTAATCAAGCTGTTCCAGGGAACGGGCTTTGACGATTACTTACGAGGCTTGCGCGCAGAGTTTTCGCGCGTAAGCATGCGTAAACCGAAGGCCTCCCGCGCGCGTTCGCGGGAGGTGTATGCGCTGGCAACCGGGTACAAACCGGCAAGCCGGCAAAATGGCGAGAACCGCGCATGAATGAGACATGGAAAACCCTGTTGCTCTGGCTGGTCATCGCGGTGGTGCTTATCACCGTGTTCCAGAGCTTCAACCCGCACGGTGGCGCCTCCTCGGACCTGCCTTACAGCAGCTTTGTGCAGAGTGTGGACAGCGGCAACGTCGCTACCGCCACCATCAGCGCCGAGAACCCCGCCACCATCAGCGGCAAGCTGAAGGACGGCAGCAACTACCGTACGGTGGCGCCCGTGCTTGGCTTCTCCACCAGCACGGTGGTCAAGCAGATGCAGGACAAGAACGTCATCGTCACCCAGGATTCGGGCACCGGCTTCTCGCTGATCGGCCTGCTGGTGAACTGGCTACCGGTCATCCTGATCGTGGGCGTGTTCATCTGGTTCATGCGCCAGATGCAGCAGGGTGGTGGCGGACGCGGGGCGATGAGCTTCGGCCGTTCGCGTGCCAAGCTGCAGGGCGAGGACCAGGTCAAGGTCAATTTCAGCGACGTCGCCGGCTGCGACGAAGCGAAGGAGGAAGTCGGCGAACTGGTCGAATTCCTGCGCGATCCGGGTAAATTCCAGCGCCTGGGCGGCAAGATCCCGCGCGGCGTGCTGATGGTCGGCCCGCCCGGCACCGGCAAGACGCTGCTCGCCAAGGCGATTGCCGGCGAGGCCAAGGTGCCGTTCTTCTCGATCTCCGGCTCCGACTTCGTCGAGATGTTCGTCGGCGTGGGCGCATCGCGCGTGCGCGACATGTTCGACCAGGCCAAGAAGCACGCGCCGTGCATCATCTTCATCGACGAAATCGATGCGGTGGGCCGTCATCGCGGTGCGGGCCTGGGCGGCGGCCACGACGAGCGCGAGCAGACGCTCAACCAGTTGCTGGTGGAAATGGACGGTTTCGAGGGCACCGAGGGCATCATCGTCATCGCCGCCACCAACCGTCCGGACGTGCTGGACCCGGCACTGCTGCGCCCGGGCCGCTTCGACCGCCAGGTGGTGGTCGGCCTGCCGGACGTGAAGGGCCGCGAACAAATCCTCAAGGTGCACCTGCGCAAGGTTCCGACGGCCAGCGATGTGGATCCGATGGTGATCGCACGCGGTACGCCGGGCTTCTCCGGCGCGGACCTGGCCAACCTCGTCAATGAGGCCGCCCTGTTCGCGGCGCGCGAAAACGCCCGCGAAGTGCGCATGAGCCATATGGACAAGGCGCGCGACAAGATCCTGATGGGTACCGAGCGCCGCTCGATGGCCATGAGCGAGGACGAAAAGAAGCTCACCGCCTACCACGAAGCGGGCCACGCCATCGTCGGCCGCCTGGTGCCCGAGCACGATCCGGTCTACAAGGTCACCATCATCCCGCGCGGCCGTGCGCTGGGCGTCACCATGTACCTGCCGGAAAGCGACAAGTACAGCATGAACCGCACCGCCATCGAATCGCAGCTGTGCTCGCTGTACGGCGGCCGCGTGGCCGAAGAGCTGATCTTCGGTACCGACAAGGTGACCACCGGCGCATCCAACGACATCGAGCGTGCGACCAAGATGGCGCGCAACATGGCCACCAAGTGGGGCCTTTCCGATGAACTCGGCCCCGTTACCTACGGCGAAGAAGAAGACGAAGTCTTCCTGGGCCGTTCGGTCACGCAACACAAGAACGTTTCCAACGAGACGGCGCGCAAGATCGACGAGGTCGTGCGTGACATTCTCGACCGTGCCTATGGCCGTACCAAGCAGATCCTGACCGACAACATCGACAAGCTGCACGTAATGGCCGACGCCTTGCTGCAGTATGAAACCATCGATGCGCGCCAGATCGACGACATCATGAACGGTCGCGTGCCGGGACCGCCGGCGGACTGGTCCAAGACCGCTTCGTCCGGCCCGTCGGTGCCGCCGCCCCCGCCGCGTGGCGATGCCGGGGCCAAGGTGGGCGATCCGGCCACGCAAAGCCGCATCTGATGATGGATGGACAATGTGAAAAGGCCGCCTCAATCGGGCGGCCTTTTCATTTGCGCAAGCGTGTGCGCGATGGAGTCTGGACGGTACCCGGCAGACGCATCGGTCTTGCCAGCCCGGTTGCGCAGGCAGACGTCAGAGGATCTGCAACACGGCTTCGGGCGGGCGTCCGATCGCCGCCTTGCCGTTCGCCACCACGATCGGCCGTTCGATCAGGCGTGGATGCGTAGCCATCGCCTGGATCAATGCCTCGTCATCGAGCGAGGCGTCGTCCAGGCGTAACTGCGCGTAGACATCCTCGCCACGGCGCAACAATTGCCGTGCTGTGATGCCCAGCAGTAACAGCAGCGCTTTCAGTTCGTTGGCGCTGGGTGGCGCGTCGAGGTAGTTGACGATCTCGAACGGTTTGCCGTGCTCTTCGAGCAAGGCCAAGGTGCTGCGTGATTTCGAGCAGCGAATGTTGTGGTAAATGCGGATCATGCCCTGCGTGGGTACCCGCGATCAGCGGTTGCCGGAACGATTGCCACCGCCGCCGCCATGAGGCCGGCCGCCACCGTGCGGGCGGTTGCCGCGACCCTGCGGGCGTCCGCCCTGACCGGCGCGACCGCCCTGGCCGCCACGGTTATTGCGATTGGTGTTGCCACCGGCGCCAAAGCCGCCATACGGATTGGCATTGCCCGTGCCACCGCCACCACGGCGATTGCCATAAGCATTGCCGCCACCGCCACCGCCACCGCCACCGCTACCGCTACCACTACGTCCACCTTCGCGGCTTTCGCCGGCGAACCAGGTGCGGGCGGGGGGCAGTTCCTGACCGGGGCCGATGCCGCGCTTCTTCTTGTTGCGGTTCTTGGCGGGCCGTTCGGGGCCGGCGACGTTGCCGTTCACTTCACGATTGGGATTGGCACGGCGTCGCTGCTGCTTGCCGCGCACGGGTTCTTCGCGGATGCGATCGAATGCACGCAATTCGCGCGCTTCGTCGTGATAGCCGCCGCTCCAACCGGTGCTGCTGCCTTTTTCGGGACGATATTCGGTGACATTGCGCGGTGCGCGGCGTTGGTGCAGCACGGGGCTGAGCGTGAGCACCGGTTGCGGCGCGCCGAGGCCGGCGACCTTGCGCAGTTCCTTCACCGATTCTTCGTTGAGCGCTTCGCAGTCGCTACGGCGCAGGGTGCGCGGCAGCTCGATGTTGCCGTAGCGGATACGCTTGAGGCGGCTCACCAGGAAGCCTTGCGAATCCCACAGGCGGCGTACTTCGCGATTGCGGCCTTCGCGAATGACCACGCGGAACCAGCTGTGACTGCCGCCGCGGCTGATGATGGCGATTTCGTCGAAGCGGGCGGGGCCGTCTTCCAGCTCCACGCCGGCTTTTAGCTTTTCGATGATTTCGTCGGGTACTTCGCCGTGCACGCGGCATAGATATTCGCGTTCCAGGCCGCTGCGCGGGTGCATCAACGCATTGGCGAGCTCACCATCGGTGGTGAGCAGCAGCAGGCCTGTGGTGTTGATGTCCAGGCGCCCCACCGCGACCCAGCGCGCGCCTTTCAGTCGCGGCAGCTGCTCGAATACGGTTGGGCGGCCTTCGGGGTCTTCACGCGTGGTCACCACGCCTTCGGGCTTGTGGTAGACCAGCACTTCGGCGTCGTCGCGGTTGTCGGTAGCAACGACGAACTGCTTGCTGTCGACCACGACGCGGTCTCCGGCGCGCACACTGGCGCCGATGTTGGCGGGCGTGCCGTTGACCTCCACTTCACCGGCCTGGATGCGTTGTTCCAGCATGCGGCGCGAGCCGAGGCCGGCGTTGGCGAGCACCTTGTGCAGGCGTTCTTCGATTTGCGGGGTGTTTTCGGCCGGCGCGGCGCGCTTGAGGCTCAATACGGATTTTTGCGGCGCATTCATGCGCGATACTCCTCGGTGTCTTGCGTGTGGCTGCCTTCATCGGCATCCGCACTGTCCGCTGCCTCGTCGGCAGTGGAAGGGTGGGTTTGGACCGCTTCGTCCGCCTCGCTGGCGGATTCGTCGTCGTGATGGGACTGGGCATCCACGCGATCGTGGCGATCGTCTTCGACGGGGTCGTGAGGGGTTGGGTCGGTGCGATCTTCGCTTTCAGTACCTGCGTCCGCCTCGATGGCGGGCTCGTCGTGGTGAGACTCGGTTGCCACGCGATCGTAGCGGTCGTCCTCGACGGGGTTGGGGTGGGCTTCTTGGCTGTGCTGTTCGTTTTCGGAGCCTTCGCCGGCTTCGGCTCCAGCTACAGGCTCTTCGGCGTCCGGATCGATGGGCAGGTCGCGAATGACGCGGGGCGGGAAAGGCTCGTCGTCCAGGCGTAGTTGCGGGTCTTCCATGTCGCGGATTTCGGAGAGCGGCGGCAACTCATCCAGCGATTTGAGGTTGAAGTAGTCGAGGAAGGCGCGGGTGGTGCCGAACAGGGCCGGCTTGCCGGGCACGTCGCGGTGGCCGACCACGCGGATCCATTCGCGCTCCTCCAAGGTCTTGATGATGTTGGATGACACCACCACGCCGCGGATCTGCTCGATCTCCGGTCGCGTGATCGGCTGGCGGTAGGCGATCAGCGCCAAGGTTTCCAGCAGTGCGCGGGAGTAGCGGCTGGGTTTTTCGCTCCACATGCGCGATACCCAGGGGTGCACGTCCTGTCGGACCTGATAGCGAAAGCCCGAGCCCACTTCCTTCAGTTCCACGCCGCGGCCGGCGCAATCTTCGGCAAGCGCCTGGAGCGCCATGGCGATCTGGGCACGATCAACGCCGTCTTCTTCAACGAACAGATCGCCCAGTTGCACGACGCTCAACGGCTGGCTGGCGGCGAGCAGGGCTGCTTCGATAATCGTTTTCAGTTGCTCGATCTGCATACGCTTAGGATCGGGATTCCATGACAGGTTGTGCGTTACTTATTCGGTGCCCGAAGCACTGTGCTGCTCTTCGTCGAAGGCATCGTCGTCGGCGGCCACTTCGGCCTCTTCCATGGCCGAGCTGGCGTTGGCCTTGACGTAGATCGCGGCCAGCGGTTCTTCCTGCACGATGTTGATCAGGAACTCCTTGGCCAGTTCCAGCATGGCCAGGAAGGTGACCACCACGCCCAGGCGTCCCTCGGTCACGTCGAACAGGCTCTCGAAACGGTGGAACTGGTCGTCGTCCAGCTTGCTGAGCAGCTCGCCCATGCGCTGGCGCACGCTCAGTGCCTCGCGCTTGATGGCGTGATGCCCAAACAATTCGGCCCGGTGCAGCACATCCTTGAGGGCCAGCAGCATTTCCTTCAGATCGAGCGGCGGCGGCAGCTTGATCACGTTGCGCTCGCCCACCTCGGCCTGCACGGCCACCGTGTCGCGCTCCATGCGGGGCAGGGCGTCGATATCCTCGGCGGCCTTCTTGAACCGCTCGTATTCCTGCAAGCGGCGGACCAGTTCCGCACGGGGGTCTTCTTCCAGGCCTTCTTCCGTGGGAGGGCGAGGCAGCAGCAGGCGAGATTTGATCTCCGCCAGGATCGCCGCCATCAGCAGGTACTCGGCGGCCAGCTCCAGGCGCATCACATCGCGCATCATGTCGATGTATTCCATGTATTGCCGGGTGATTTCGGCAATCGGAATGTCCAGGATGTCCAGATTTTGCCGCCGGATCAGGTAAAGCAGCAGATCCAGCGGTCCCTCGAAGGCTTCCAGGATGACTTCCAGCGCATCCGGGGGAATGTAAAGGTCCTGCGGCATTTGCAGGATGGGTTCGCCGCGCACGATGGCCAGAGGCATCTCCTGCTGCTGCGGAACCCCGGCAAACGCATCTTGCGTTGCTTGTACAGGCTGAGACTCGGTTGGCTCAGTGCTCATCAATGCATGTCATTGGGCCGCCCGGCAGGGCTGGCGGTTCGTTCTGTTGATGATCGGAACCTGTCTTACGATGCTAAATCGAAGAAAGGCTCGTACCCGGAATGCCTTCGGTTGCGCAGGCCATTCCCGTGAAACCAGATCTTGCGATGCCCAGCCGGGCTGCGGGTTTCCCGCAATGGCAACCCCTGACGAAGCCACAGGCCGCGGTTCGGTCAGGTGTGCGGTCGCTGGTGCCGGGCCGGTCGTGACGGAAGCGATCAGGCTGAAACCACGCGTGACGCCGCCAGCGTCGCCCGCGAATCGTAAAAGTCGGCTGAAAACATCGGGTGGAGGCCAACCCGACCAGGATCCCCGGCGTGCATCCGTGCGTGGCTCCACACGCGGGTGACAGATTAACTGCAGTACGCAAGCATGTCCAGCGAAGGCTTCAGCTGCGGGTAAGGGTTGGCGAAGAGGCCGCGCGGAGCCGGCAGCCAGTTACGGCAGCATGTGACCTATCGCGTCGGCTCCCGCGACGGCATGGTGCTGAAATACACCCGATGGGTCTTTGAAACGCAGCTGTAGCAGTGGCATGCAGCTTGCATCATCATACGGAGATATCCGGATAAACCGGCTTAAAAGGCCGGCGGCGCGCGTTAGAAGCGCCAAGCCCGAGGGCCTGGCCCATGGCGCGACCGGAACAGGGGATGGCGTAAGGCGGCAACGCTGCGCGGTATGGAGGGTGAAAGACATGATGACTGAGGGTGGAGATGCCATGGAAGGTTCCGACAACGAGCATCTGCGTCCGGCGCGCATGCGCATCAAGACGACGGTTCTGATGAGCCATGGCGATGCGTCGCATCCGACCGACCTGATCGACATTTCCGCAACGGGTGTGCTGCTGCGCCGGCCGCGCGAATGGGGCGGTCAACCGGGGGAAAGCTGGGTGCTGGACATGATTTTCGGCCACGACCTGCATATCCATCTTGAGGCCAAGGTGGCACGGGTGTCGGAAAAGCACATTGGCTTTGCCTACACGCGCATTCCCGAAGACAAGCAGGTGCCGCTGTGGAACCTGCTGGGCGGCTACGCCGATATCCTTGAGATGTGGCACGACGAGTAAGCGTACCCGCACCCCGCCAGACGCGGGGTGTGCATGGGCATGCCTCGATGGCTAGCGATCAACCGGCGGCGACGGCCTTCTTTTCGTCGCGCAGTTCGCGGCGCAAAATCTTGCCTACGTTGCTCTTGGGCAGCGCATCGCGGAACTCGATAATCTTCGGCCGCTTGTAGCCGGTAAGGTTTTCGCGGCAGAACTCCTTGAGCTGTTCGGTCGTCAAGTTCGGGTCCTTGCGCACCACGAACAGCTTCACGACTTCGCCCGAGTGCTCGTCCGGCACGCCGATCGCGGCAACCTCGGCCACGCCCGGGCACTTCATCACGGTATCCTCGATCTCGTTCGGATACACGTTGAAGCCCGAGACCAGGATCATGTCCTTCTTGCGATCGACAATGTAGATGTAGCCGGAGGTGTCCATGCGCCCGATGTCGCCGGTGCGCAACCAGCCGTCGGCGCTGAGCACCTTGCTCGTCTCGCCCGGCTGGTTCCAATAGCCCTTCATCACCTGCGGGCCGTGGATGCAGATCTCGCCGACTTCGCCGATGTCCAGCTGCTTGCCCTCTTCATCCTGAATGCTGATGGCCGTGGAGGGAACCGGCAGGCCGATGGAGCCGTTGAATTGCGCGCCTTCCACCAGCGGATTGATGGTGGCGACGGGCGAGCTTTCGGTCATGCCGTAGCCTTCGATCAGCACGCAGCCGGTGACCTTATGCCACTTTTCGGCCACGGCACGCTGCACGGCCATGCCGCCGCCGAAACTCATGCGCAGGCTGGAGAAATCGACCTGGTCGAAACCGGGCGTATTGAGCAGGCCATTGAACAGCGTGTTGACCCCGGTGATCGCGGTGAACTTGGTTTTGCTTAGCTCCTTCACGAACGCCGGCATGTCGCGCGGATTGGTAATCAGGATGCTGCGGCCGCCGAAGCGCAGGAAGATGAAGCAATTACAGGTCAACGCGAAGATGTGATAAAGCGGCAAGGCCGTGATGATGGTTTCCTCGCCAGGCTTGATCTTGGCGCCGAACCAGGCGCCGGCCTGCAGCATGTTGGCGATCATGTTGCCATGCGTGAGCATCGCGCCCTTGGCGACGCCGGTGGTACCGCCGGTGTACTGCAGGAAGGCGATATCGTCATGCTTGAGCGAGGGCTTGGTCACTTCGTGCCGAGCACCGCGCGCGAGCGCTTCGCTGAAACGCACGGCGTGCGGCAGCGAGTAGGCGGGCACCATCTTCTTGACATGCTTGAGCACGAAATTGACCAGCACGCCCTTGGCGCCGAGCAGGTCGCCGATGCCGGTGGTCACGATGTGCTTGACGCCGGTCTCGCCGACCACCTCCTGCAGCGTCGCGGCAAAATTGTCCAGCACCACGATCGCCTGCGCGCCGGCGTCGGCGAGCTGATGCTTGAGTTCGCGCGCCGTATACATGGGGTTGGTGTTCACCACCACCAGTCCGGCGCGCAACGCGCCGAACAGGGCGATGGGATACTGCAGGATATTGGGCAGCATGATCGCCAGGCGATCACCTTGCTTGAGCTTGAGTTCGCCGGTCAGGTAGCCGGCGAATTGGCGGCTGAGCGTGTCGATCTGGCCATAGCTGAGGCTTTTGCCGAAATTGCAGAAGGCGGTGCGTTGCCCATAACGCTCAAAGGCCTCTTCCAGCACCGCAGCCACGGACGCATATTGGTTGATGTCGATGTCCGCGGGTACGCCATCCGGATAGTGACTCAGCCACGGATGCTCATTGCTCATGTTCAATCCCAAGCTCCAATAAGTGACGATCCGATGGTGGCGACGGCGGGCATCGGGCATCATGCGGGCGAGGCATTGGAGCATACGCCCGCGTATAGCGGCAAGCGGCGCTGCAGCGAGATTCGAGCATGTCAAAACTAAACCGGTGGGGCGGCTGGGTATGCCTGCTGGCGGTCCTGGCCGTGAGTGTTGCCGGCTGTCGTCGGGCGCCCGACGACGTGTTGATCCGGCAAGCCCTCGACAAGGCCGCGCAGGGCGTTCGGGCGGTTGATGCATCGGCCGTGACGGCGCAGCTTACGGATGACTTCGATGGCAACGACGGCGAGATGGGCCGCAAGGACATCGGCAATCTTTTGCGCGTGGCGAGCTTCCGTGGCGAGACCTTGCACGCTGTGCTCGGACCGGTGGACGTGCAACCGCGGGGCGACCGCTACTTGGCCGACTTTACCGTCACGCTCACCAGCGGCGGCAAGCTGTTTCCCTCGCAACTGGGTGTGTATGCCGTCCAGACGGCATGGAAGCGCGAGGGGCACGTTTGGCGTTGCTATCAGGCTAGCTGGAAACAGCAACTCTAAACAGCGTCCATCCAGGCGAAGACGCTGCCCCGCAAGGCAGCGTCTTCGCGGCGGGTATCAGGCGGCCTTCTTGCTGGCCAGCTGACGCAGCACGTATTGCAGGATGCCGCCGTGGCGGAAAAACTCGCGTTCCTTCGGCGTCAGCAACAACACTTTCACCGTGAACGTTTTTTCGCCGCCATCACCCTTGGCCACGACCGTGGCCTCTTTCGATTCGCCGTCCTTGAGCCCGGTGATCTCAAAGGTTTCCTTGCCGGTCAAGCCCAGTGATTTGGCGTTTTCGCCGTCCTTGAACTGCAGCGGCAACACGCCCATGCCCACCAGGTTGGAGCGGTGGATGCGTTCGAAGCTTTCGGCGATCACCGCTTTGACGCCCAGCAGCAAGGTACCCTTGGCGGCCCAGTCGCGCGATGAGCCGGTGCCGTATTCCTTGCCGGCGAGCACTACCAGCGGTGTATGGTCGGTTTTGTATTTCATCGCCGCATCGTAGATGGCCATCTGTTCGCCGGAAGGCACATGCAGCGTGTAGCCGCCTTCCACGCCATCCAGCATCAGGTTCTTGATACGGATATTGGCGAAGGTGCCACGTACCATCACATCATCGTTGCCGCGGCGCGAGCCGTAGGAGTTGAAATCCTTAGGCTCGACGCCCTTGGAAATCAGGAAGCGTCCGGCCGGGCTGTCTTTCTTGATCGAGCCGGCCGGCGAGATGTGGTCGGTGGTGATCGAATCGCCAAACAGGCCCAGCACGCGTGCGCCGTGGATGTCCTCGATCTTGCCGGTCTCCATCGTCATGCCCTCGAAATAGGGCGGGTTCTTGATGTAGGTGGAATCGCTCCACTTGTAGACCGAGCCGTCCGGCGATTCGATGTGGTTCCAGCGCGTATCGCCCTTGAACACGTCGGCATAGTTTTTCTCGAACATCTGTGGATTGATCGCGCCGGCGATGACGTCGGAGATTTCCTTGTTGCTCGGCCAGATGTCCTTCAGGTACACCGGCTTGCCGTCCGTGTCTTCGCCGAGCGGATCCTTGGACAGATCCACATCCAGCGAGCCGGCCAGCGCGTAGGCGACGACCAGCGGCGGCGAAGCGAGATAATTCATCTTCACCTCCGGATGCACGCGGCCTTCGAAATTACGATTGCCCGACAGCACCGATGCCACCGCAAGATCGCCCTCGGCAATGCCCTTGCTGATTTCCTGCGGCAGCGGGCCGGAGTTGCCGATGCAGGTCGTGCAGCCATAGCCCACGATGTAGAAGCCGACCTTTTCCAGCTCCTTGAGCAACCCGGTTTTTTCCAGATAGTCGGTCACTACCAGCGACCCCGGGCCGATCGAAGTTTTCACCCACGGCTTTGCCTTCAGGCCCTTGGCGGCGGCTTTTTTCGCCAACAAGCCGGCGCCCAGCATCACGGCGGGATTGGAGGTATTGGTGCACGAGGTAATGGCGGCAATCACCACCGCGCCGTCTTGCAGATGAAACTCATGGCCGTTCATCGATACGCGCGGCCCCTTGGCCAGCGCACTTGCATCGTGCCCCACGGCGGTGCCGCCACCTTCGTTGGCAAAGCGCGCTTCGCCGCCGTTGCGATTGGCGGTCAATGCGCCGAGGCTGTCATGGAAGCTCTTCCTCACGCCTTCCAGCAGCACGCGGTCCTGCGGACGCTTCGGGCCGGCCATGGACGGTTTCACGTCCGCCAGGTCCAGTTCCAGCGTGGTGGTGAATTGGGCATGTGGCGTGTTTTCGTCGTGCCATAGGCCCTGCGCCTGGGCATACGCCTTGACCAGTTCGATCTGATCGTCTTTGCGGCCGGACAGGCGCAGGTAGTTCAGTGCTTCCTGGTCGATCGGAAAAATGCCGCAGGTCGCCCCGTATTCCGGCGCCATGTTGCCGATTGTTGCGCGATCGGCGAGCGGCAGATGCTTGAGGCCATCGCCGAAGAACTCGACGAATTTGCCGACCACGCCGAGCTTGCGCAGCATCTGCGTCACCGTCAGCACCAGGTCGGTGGCGGTGACGCCTTCGGCGAGCTTGCCGCTGAGCTTGAAGCCGACCACTTGCGGAATCAGCATCGACGAGGGCTGGCCGAGCATGGCCGCCTCCGCTTCGATGCCGCCCACGCCCCAACCCAGCACGCCGATGCCGTTGATCATGGTCGTATGCGAATCGGTGCCGAACACGGTATCCGGATACAGCCACTTCTCGCCGTCAACCTCTTTGGCGAACACCACGCGCGCCAGGTGTTCAAGGTTCACCTGGTGCACGATGCCGGTACGCGGCGGCACCACCTTGAAGTTATTGAAAGCCTTCTGGCCCCAGCGCAGGAACGAGTAGCGCTCCTGGTTGCGGTGGAATTCGATCTCGACGTTTTTTTCCAGCGCTGATTCGGAGCCGTACACGTCCACCTGTACCGAGTGATCGATCACCAGTTCGGCGGGCGCCAGCGGGTTGATCTGCTTGGCGTCGCCGCCGAGCTTCACCACCGCATCGCGCATCGCGGCCAGGTCGACCACGCAGGGGACGCCGGTGAAATCCTGCAGCACCACGCGCGCGGGCATGAAAGAGATTTCGGTATCGGGCTCGGCTTTGGGGTTCCACTTCGCCACCGCTTCGATTTCCTTCGCGGTGACATTGACGCCATCCTCGTGGCGCAACAGGTTTTCCAGCAGGATCTTCATGGAATAGGGCAGCCGCTTGATGTCCAGGCGCTGTCCGAGCTTGGTCAGGCTGGCAATGTTGTAAGAGCTGCCGTTGACCTTCAGGGTGTCGCGGGTGGCGAATGAATCCAGCATGGGGGTAACTCCTGTTGCGTGAAGTCAGGCGGACGCACGAGGCGTAGCAGGCAAATGCTAAACCAGCGAACGTTAGGGCAATTGCAAGGAGGGTCTTCTTCCGTCTGGGGATACGGCAAAGTTTGGGGCAAATCGAAAGGCGCGCAAGCCACTTTGGTGGCATTTCCAGCACGAACGCATTGCAAGATTTCGAATGCAGCCGGAAATGCCTTCTCCGATTGCGACGCCGATGGCGCGACTGGCAAAATATACGCTTGAAGGAAGCCCCCAAAGGGCATGAGGGCAGGCCATCGGGCTTGCCCGGCCCAGGCAGCGGCCGTGCCCCACCCCATCATGGGACGTATCCGCCCCCGCGGCGGAGGCAGCCCTTTTGTCAGCCAAAGGACGAGATCATATGCTCCAAGCCTATCGCCAACATGTTGCCGAGCGCGCCGCGCTGGGCGTCCCCCCGCTGCCCTTGACGGCCCAGCAGACTACCGAGTTGGTCGAGCTGCTCAAGCATCCGCCGGCGGGCGAAGAGGGCTTCCTCGTCGAGCTGATCGCCTACCGCGTGCCGGCCGGCGTGGACGATGCGGCCAAGGTCAAGGCCTCCTATCTGGCCGCCGTCGCCTTCGGCAGCGAAACGTGCGCGCTGATTACACGCCAGAAGGCGACCGAGCTGCTCGGCACCATGCTCGGCGGCTACAACATCCATCCGTTGATCGAGCTGCTCGACGATGCGCAGGTCGGCGGCATCGCGGCCGAGGCGCTGAAGAAAACCCTGCTGATATTCGACGCCTTCCACGACGTGAAGGACAAGGCCGACAAGGGCAACGCCAACGCGAAGGCCGTGCTGCAAAGCTGGGCCGATGCCGAATGGTTCACCAGCCGCCCGGAAGTGCCGCAGAGCCTCACCATCACCGTGTTCAAGGTGCCGGGTGAAACCAACACCGACGATCTCTCGCCGGCTCCCGACGCGACCACCCGCCCCGACATCCCGTTGCATGCGCTGGCGATGCTGAAGAACAAGCGCGATGGCGCGCCGTTCCAGCCCGAGGAAGACGGCAAGCGCGGCCCCATCCAGCAGATTCTCGACCTCAAGAACAAGGGCCACCTGGTCGCCTACGTCGGCGATGTGGTCGGCACCGGTTCCAGCCGCAAGTCCGCCACCAACTCGGTGTTGTGGTGGACCGGCGAAGACATTCCCTTCATTCCCAACAAACGCTTCGGCGGTGTGTGCCTGGGCAGCAAGATCGCGCCGATCTTCTACAACACGATGGAAGACGCCGGCGCGCTGCCGATCGAGCTGGACGTGTCCAAGATGGACATGGGCGAGGTGATCGAGCTGCGTCCGTATGACGGCAAGGCGCTGAAGAACGGCCAGGTCATCGCCGAGTTTCAGGTGAAGTCCGACGTGCTGTTCGACGAAGTGCGCGCCGGCGGCCGCATTCCGCTGATCATTGGCCGCGGCCTCACCGGCAAGGCGCGCGAAGCGTTGGGCTTGCCGCCGTCGAACCTGTTCCGCCTGCCGCAGAGTCCGGCCGATACCGGCAAGGGCTATACGCTGGCGCAGAAGATGGTCGGCCGCGCCTGCGGCCTGCCGGAAGGCAAGGGCGTTCGCCCAGGGACCTATTGCGAGCCGAAGATGACCTCGGTCGGCTCGCAGGACACCACCGGCCCCATGACGCGCGACGAGCTGAAGGACCTGGCCTGTCTGGGCTTCTCGGCGGACCTGGTGATGCAATCGTTCTGTCACACCGCCGCTTATCCCAAGCCGGTGGACGTGAAGACCCACCATGAGCTGCCCGCCTTCATTGCCACCCGCGGCGGCATTAGCCTGCGCCCGGGCGATGGCGTGATCCACTCCTGGCTCAATCGCATGCTGCTGCCCGACACGGTCGGTACCGGCGGCGACAGCCATACGCGTTTCCCGATCGGCATTTCCTTCCCGGCCGGTTCCGGCCTGGTCGCTTTCGCAGCGGCCACCGGCGTGATGCCGCTGGACATGCCCGAGTCGGTGCTGGTTCGCTTCAAGGGCGAGCTGCAGCCGGGCGTGACGCTGCGCGACCTGGTCAACGCGATTCCGCTGTACGCGATCAAGCAGGGCCTGCTCACCGTCGCCAAGCAGGGCAAGAAGAACATCTTCTCCGGCCGCATCCTGGAAATCGAAGGCCTGCCGAACCTGAAAGTGGAACAGGCGTTCGAGCTGTCCGACGCCTCGGCCGAGCGCTCGGCTGCCGGCTGCACGGTGCACCTCAACAAGGAACCGATCATCGAGTACCTCAACTCGAACATCACCTTGCTCAAGTACATGATCGCGCAGGGTTACCAGGATGGGCGCAGCCTGCAGCGCCGCATCAAGGCGATGGAAGCCTGGTTGGCCGACCCGCAGCTGCTGGAACGCGATGCGGATGCCCCGTACGCGGCCGTGATCGAGATCGACCTGGCCGACGTGCACGAACCGATCGTGGCTTGCCCGAACGATCCGGATGACGTCAAGACGCTCTCCGACGTTGCCGGTGCGGTCATCGACGAAGTGTTCATCGGCTCGTGCATGACCAACATCGGCCATTTCCGCGCCGCCTCGAAACTGCTGGAAGGCAAGCGCGATATCCCGACGCGCCTGTGGGTGGCCCCGCCGACCAAGATGGACCAGCAGCAGCTGACCGAGGAGGGTCATTACGGCGTGCTCGGCACGGCCGGCGCGCGCATGGAAATGCCCGGCTGCTCGCTGTGCATGGGCAACCAGGCGCAGGTGCGCGAGGGCGCGACGGTGTTCTCCACCTCCACCCGCAACTTCCCCAATCGCCTGGGCAAGAACTCCAACGTGTACCTGGGTTCGGCGGAACTGGCGGCCATCTGCTCGCGTCTGGGGCGTATTCCGACCAAACAGGAATACATGACCGACATCGGCGTGATCAATGCCAACGGCGACAAGATCTATCGCTACATGAACTTCGACCAGATCGCCGACTTCAAGCAAGTGGCCGATACCGTCGAAGCGTAAACACGCCGCACAGCAACCCTCCTTCCCCTGCGCGCAGCGGGGGAAGGCTGGGGTGGGGGCGAGTCCGCCACGTTTGCGGCAAGCTGGTGCAACCCCTCCTCGGTCCTCCCCTGCAAGCAAGGGAGGAGGCACATACTTGCCAAGCCCGGCCTGTGCCGGGCTTCGTCGTTTATGCTTTTGCCCACGGCAACGGTGGAGCAAGCGCGCGGATGATGTCTTCCCAACTATCGGTCGTGTCGTTGCGCGATCTCACCCTGGTGCAGGCTGTGCATCGGCACGGCAGCTTCAACAGCGCCGCGCGCGCCATGCATATCAGTCCGTCCGGCTTGTCCCATCAGGTGCAGAAGGTGGAGCAGGCCCTGGGCGCGCCGTTGTTCGAACGCGGCGGGCGCCGCATAGTGCCTACCGCCGGTGGCCGCAGGTTGCTTGAGCAGATCGATGCGGTGCTGCTGGCCGCCGAGCATCTGCAGCAGGCCGCGCGTGCCGGTGCCGTGGCTTTCGGCGGCGAGCTTCGGCTCGGTGTGCCGGTGTCGCTGGGACCGTATCTGCTGCCGCACCTGATCGAGCCTTTTCCCCAGCATTTTCCTGGCGCGCGGCTAAGCCTTTCGGAAGGCAAGCCGCGCGGATTGCTACGGCGCCTGCACGAAGGCGAGCTGGACGCGGTGCTGGCGCCGCCGGCCTCCACCGTGAGCGGTGTCGCCGTGAGCCCGCTGTTCTTCGAGCCATGGGAACTGATGCTGCGCGCCGATCATCCACTGGCCGGCAAGCGCAACGTAACCTTGGATCAACTCAGCGCCAGCGACGCGATCCTGATGGCCGAAAGCCACGCCGATGGCGAGGGCTATGTGCAGGACGTGAGCCTGGAGAGCCTCGCCGCGCTGGTCACGCTGCGCGGCGGCTACGCGCTGGTCCCGGCGCTGGCGCACGATCGGCTCGCCTCCATGCCCGACGTCGTGCTGGCGAAGATCAAAGGGCAGGCGACCGGGCGCGAAATCGCGCTGTACTGGCGCGAAGCCTCCCCCTGGCGCGGTGATCTGCAGGCGTTTGCGCAATTGCTGCGCAGATTGGCCCGCCAGCGCCCGGGGTTGCGCGTGATCGACACGGGGCACTAAGTCAGCGGTTGTCCAGCGTGGTGCCGGTCAGCAATCCGCGCGCAAGCATGCTGCACTGCCGGCGATGCAGCAGCAGCTGCCATTGGCGGCCGCCGATCTGCCGCCACAACACCGCCGAGCGCACGCCCGCCAGCAAGCTGGCGCGCACGCGTTCCACCAGCGCCGGTTGCTGCAGCCATTGCGGATTGCCCGTCACCATCACGCGCGGACGCAACGTCGAGATGGTGTTGGTGTAGAGCGCGGCCAGGCGCCCGAAAACCTGCGGCGAGCTGAGACCAAAATGGTCCACCTGGCGCTTGGTCGCCAAGATGCCCTGCTGCAGGTCGTCGAGCAGATCCTTGCGATGGGCCAGGCTGCGCTCCAGCCGCATGACCGTGACCACCATGCGGGTCATGGACATGTCGCGGCTGCTTTCGTCCAGTTGCCCGATCAGCGTACGCAACCCCAGGCGAATGCCCGATACGTTGCCGTAGACGCCGATTACCGAAGGTGCGTCGATGCGAAACACGCTGGCCAGGCTGGCGTCCAGCGCCAGGTCGTCGCAGCGGCCTTCGTTGGCCAGCTGGTGCGCAAGGGCCGAGGCCTGGAACAAACCGGCCAGCGCCAACACGCGCTCCTCGTTGATGGCTAAAGCATTAAACACGCAGTGACACTCTCGTTGCTGGGTCGTGGATGCCGCCGAACGCGGCGTCGGTCGCACAGATCACGGCGCCGCCCAGGCATTCCTCGCGGTCGTAGAAGACCACCGATTGCCCTGGCGTCACGGCGCGCTGCGGATCGTCGAAGCGTACTTCGATCTGGTCATGGCTTACCGACACCATGCAGGCCTGATCGTTCTGGCGATAACGGGTCTTGGCGGTACAGCGGAACTCGGCGGCCGGCGGATGTCCCGCCACCCAGGTGGGCGACTGGGCAAGCAGCCGCCGGGAATACAGCCATTGGCTTTCGCCACCCTGGGCCACGTACAGCACGTTGGCCGCCACGTCCTTGCCGACCACGTACCACGCTTCGCCGCTGGCGCCCTGGCGGCCGCCGATTCCCAGGCCGTTGCGCTGGCCCAGGGTGTAGTACATCACGCCCTGGTGCTCGCCGATCAGGTGCCCCTCGGGACTGCGCATCTGGCCTGGCCGGGCAGGGATGTATTGGCTCAGAAACTGCCGGAAATCACGCTCGCCGATGAAGCAGATGCCGGTGGAGTCTTTCTTGGCGTGGGTAGGCAATGCCGCTTCGCGGGCCAGGTCGCGCACCCGTGATTTTTCGATCTCGCCGATCGGGAATAAGGTGGCCGCCAGCTGCTGCTGGCCCAGCGCATGCAGGAAATAGGTCTGGTCCTTGCCCCCATCGACCGCGCGCAGCAGGCGGTGGCGGCCATCCAGGCAATCCACTCTCGCGTAATGTCCCGTGGCGATCTTTTGCGCGCCCAGCGCCCGGGCTTCATCCAGAAATGTCTTGAATTTGATTTCGCGATTGCACAGCACGTCCGGGTTGGGCGTGCGGCCGGCGCGGTATTCGGCCAGGAAGTGCTCGAACACCCCGTCCCAGTATTCGGCGGCGAAGTTGCGCGCATGGAAGGGAATGCCCAGCCGCCCGCACACGGCGACGGCGTCCTTGCGATCGGTGTCGGCGGTGCAGGGCCCGTTGCGATCGTCTTCCTCCCAGTTTTGCATGAACAGGCCTTCGACCGCGTGGCCGGCCTGTTGCAACAGCAGCGCGGCCACCGACGAATCGACGCCGCCGGAGATACCCAGCGTCACCTTCATGACAGGCCGCCGTCGGGCATCAGATTGCCCACGATCGACAGCGGCAGGCGCTGCCCGGCCAGCCAGTCCTCGATGCTCATCAGCACCATGGGGCTGCGCAGGCGCTCGCCCAGCCCGGCGATTTCGCCGTGGGTCAGCCACAGCGCTCGGCGCACGCCCGTATCGAGCGGCTGCTGAGGATCGTGATGCAAGGGCCTGGCGGCGAAGGTGAAACGCACGATCACCTCACCGTGCTCGCTGCTGCGCCACTGGTGTACGCCGATCAGGTGGGTCAGCTCCACTGTCCAGCCGGTTTCCTCCCGCGTTTCGCGCACGGCGGCGTGATGCAGGCTCTCATTGTCATCCAGATGGCCCGCCGGCTGGTTATAGGCGAGACGGCCGTTCACTTCCTCCTCGACCATGAGGTAGCGATCGCCCTCGGCCACCACGCAGGCTACCGTGACACGCGGGCGCCAGGCGCCGTTAGAGGAATCGTCGGATGGGTTCATCGGGAGTCAAAGGCCCAGGGGAGGGTCTGGAAATAGCGTTATTGTGCCATTACCTCAAGCCCGGCCGCCGAGGAGCACAATCATCCAAGGCGTATACTGGAACCGAACAGGCACAAATCCGGAACGATGGCGAACGAACCCGAACAAGAACACGGCAGTGGACACGGACTGGCCGTCGAAGTATCCAAGCCCGAAGTAGCGCGTCCCCCGCTATTTCAGGTTTTGCTGCTCAATGACGATTTCACACCTATGGACTTTGTGGTCGAGGTACTGCGTAGCTTCTTTGGCATGGATCAGGAGAAAGCCGTACAGATCATGTTGCACGTACACACCCGCGGTAAGGGCGTGTGCGGGGTGTTTACCCGGGAGGTGGCCGAAACCAAGGTTACCCAGGTAAACGAGTATTCACGTGCCAACCAGCATCCTCTGTTGTGCACGATGGAAAAAGTCTGACTGGAAACGGTCTGATTGGCCCCCATCTTGCATCCAACGCGGTGAATCCGCCCATCATTGCAGTGGAGTAGGTCCGGATGTTCAGCAAGGATCTCGAAGTCACAATCGGCCAGTGCTACAAGCAGGCCCGCGAGCAGCGCCACGAGTTCATGACGGTGGAGCACCTGCTGCTCGCCCTCACCGAGAACCAATCGGCGCTGGGTGCCCTGCGAGCCTGTGGTGCGGACCTTCCGCGTTTGACCCATGAGCTGGAAAAAATCATCGCCGAGACCGTGCCGGTATTGCCGCATGGCGACGAGCGCGATACCCAGCCCACCCTCGGTTTCCAGCGCGTGCTGCAACGCGCGGTCTATCACGTGCAGTCGTCCGGCCGTAAGGAAGTCACCGGTGCGAACGTGCTGGTGGCGATCTTCGGCGAGAAGGACTCGCACGCGGTGTACTTCCTGCACCAGCAGGAAATCACGCGGCTGGACGTGGTCAATTACATTTCCCACGGCATCGCCAAGATCGGCGACGAGCCGTCCTCCAGCATGCCCGGCAGCGAACGTGATAACGAAGAAGGCGGCGAGGGCAAGGGCAATCCGCTCGGCGAATACGCCTCCAACCTCAACGAGCTGGCGCTGGAAGGCAAGATCGACCCGCTGATCGGCCGCCAGGACGAGATCGAGCGCACCATCCAGGTGCTATGCCGCCGCCGCAAGAACAATCCGCTGTATGTCGGCGAGGCCGGCGTAGGCAAGACGGCGCTGGCCGAGGGCCTGGCCAAGCGCATCGTCGATGGCGAAGTGCCCGAAGTGCTCGAAAACGCCACCATCTGGGCGCTGGACCTGGGCGCGCTGGTCGCCGGCACCAAATATCGCGGCGATTTCGAGAAGCGCCTGAAAGCCGTCATCGGCCAGCTGAAGAAGCAGCCGGGGGCCATTCTCTTCATCGACGAGATTCACACCATCATCGGTGCCGGTTCCGCGTCGGGCGGCACCATGGACGCCAGCAACCTGATCAAGCCGATGCTGGCGTCGGGCGAGCTGCGCTGCATCGGTTCGACCACGTTCCAGGAATTCCGCGGTATTTTCGAGAAGGATCGCGCGCTGGCGCGCCGCTTCCAGAAGATCGACGTGGTCGAACCCAGCGTGGCGGAGAGCTTCGAGATCCTCAAGGGTCTCAAGTCGCGCTTCGAAGAGCATCACAGCGTGTCCTACACGGTGGAAGCGCTGAAGGCGGCGGTGGATCTGTCGGTCAAGCACATTCCCGATCGCCTGCTGCCCGACAAGGCCATCGACGTGATCGACGAGGCGGGCGCACGCCAGCGCCTGCTGCCGGCCGAGCAGCGCACCGGCAAGGTCGACGTGCCGGAGGTGGAATACATCGTCGCCAAGATGGCGCGCATCCCGGCCAAGCAGGTGTCGGCCTCCGATCGCGATGTGCTGAGGAATCTGGAGCGCAACCTCAAGATGGTCGTGTTCGGCCAGGATCCGGCGATCGAAGCCCTGGCGGCATCGATCAAGATGGCTCGTTCGGGCCTGGCCGATCCTTCCAAGCCGATCGGCTGCTTCCTGCTCGCCGGCCCGACGGGCGTGGGCAAGACCGAGGTCACCAAGCAGCTGGCCATGCAGTTGGGCATCGAGATGATCCGCTTCGACATGTCCGAGTACATGGAAGCGCATTCGGTCTCGCGCCTGGTCGGCGCTCCTCCGGGCTACGTCGGCTTCGACCAGGGCGGCCTGCTGACCGAGGCCGTTACCAAGCACCCGCATGCGGTGCTGCTGCTGGATGAAATCGAGAAGGCGCATCCGGATGTTTTCAACATCCTGTTGCAGGTGATGGACCGCGGCGTGCTGACCGATACCAACGGACGCGAGGCCAACTTCAAGAACGTGGTAGTGGTGATGACCACCAACGCCGGTGCGCAGCAGGCGTCGCGTCGGGGCATCGGCTTCGTCAAGCAGAGCCACTCGATGGACGCGATGGAAGTGATCCGCCGCACGTTCACGCCGGAATTTCGCAACCGCCTCGATGCGATCATCCAGTTCAATGCGCTGGACTTCGACCATATCCTGCGCGTGGTCGACAAGTTCCTGATCGAACTGGAATCGCAGCTGAGCGAGAAGCACGTGACGCTGGATGTGGATGCCGATGCCCGCCGCTGGCTGGCCGAGCACGGCTTCGATCCGCAAATGGGCGCGCGCCCGATGGCCCGCGTGATCCAGGAGAAGGTCAAGCGCGTGCTGGCCGACGAGCTGCTGTTCGGCAAGCTGGCCGACGGCGGCAAGGTGATGCTGAGCGTGCGCGAGGGCGAGCTGCAGGTGAATACCGAAGCGGCGGAGCCGGTGCCGGCGGCGGTGTCTTGAACGGATGGCCAGTCGATCGCGCAACCGCGGGAGATTGGCCACGGAAATGTCGGGTTTCAGACGCGAGTATGCGCGAAAGGCGCAGCGGCATCGGGAGCCGAACGACAGGCAGTACGACCGCAAGATGGAGGACAGAGTCAAACGGATGGATCCGGAGGAGCTCAGCGAATTGCTTTATGGCGATGACACCGAATCGGAAGCTGGTTGATTCTCCTATCCAAGACGAAAAAAGCCGCGCATGTGCGCGGCTTTTTCGTAAGGTGCCGGAAGCTGCGCAGCTTACTTCATGCGGTAGGTGATACGCCCCTTGGTCAGGTCGTAAGGTGTCATTTCCACCTTGACCTTGTCGCCCGTCAGGATGCGGATGTAGTGCTTGCGCATGCGGCCCGAGATGTGGGCGATGACAATGTGGCCGTTTTCCAGCTGCACACGAAACATGGTGTTGGGCAGGGTTTCCACCACCGTGCCTTCCATTTCAATGACGTCGTCTTTGGCCATGCGTTCCGGGAATATGCGCCGGCCACCATGGCCGCGTAAGCCCTCGATTATGCCACGTTTTGCAGGCGGGTCAAAGAAGCGTTAAGTGAAGTGTTCGTCCAGCTTGCGCCGGATTTCCTGCTCGATCATGGTCTTGAGCGGAGAAAACAGCAGTCCGAGCTGGGCCGTCACGCGGATTTCCTGGGCCTGGACGGCGATTTTGCCGCTGATCCCGGGGCGTTCGAATACCAGCGCGCCATCCTGCCAATGGCTCTTGAGGTCGAATTTCTCGCGCATGCGGTCGGCGACTTTGTCGATGACGCCGTGGGCGTCGGCTTCGGAGAGGCGATGGGGGCGGCGGATATCGATGCTTGGCATGGTCGGTTCGGGCTGGCAGGTCGGACATGATAAAGCGTTCCCGATGTCGATAGTTCCTACGCTTCTGATAGAGTCGCGCCGTCACGTTGTTGGTCGTTTATGCGCATCGAGTTTCCTCATTCCGCCCGGGCAAGTTTTCCTTGGAGTCAGTCGCTGCTGCGCATCGGCAGCGAGCCCGACAACGACCTGATACTTGCCTCGGGCCAGGCGGCAGCGCACCACTTGCGGATCTGCGTGGATCGCCGTGGCTGGGTGCTGGAAGTGCTGCCCGATGCCAACCGCGTCTACGTCAACGCCCGGCCGGTGCGCGAGCGCGCCATCCTGCGCCCCGGCGATACGCTCAGTGTCGGCGACTGCCGCATGCTGCTGTGCGTGGATGAGGCGCCAGAGGGCAGGGTTTCGCCCGGCCTGCCCGAGCAGGAACCCTGCACAGTGGCGCTGCGCGCTATCGCCGGGCCGCTCTCCGGGCAGGTGTTGCCGGTGCTGGAGCGGCTGGAACTGGGCCCTCACGGCCGCCTTCCGCTGGATCTGCCGCAGGGCGAAACGGCTTCGCTGGTCATTTTCTGGCGTGATGGCCAGTTACGCCTGGAAACCGAGCAGCCGCTAGCATCGCGCTATCCCCTGCGTGTGAACGGGAGCGCCACCCGGCAGACGGTGTTGTTGCCCGGTGACCAGATCGGCATCGGCATGCACCGTTTTGCGCTCGACGCCCCAGGCCTGGAGCCCGAGCCGGAAATCCTCGTGCCCGATCCGCCCGTCGAACCGCTGCCCGAAGATTTGGCCGGTCCGCGAGGCGAGGTCTGGTGGCTGATCGCGACAGCCGCGGTGCTTGCTTTAGGCATTGCCCTCTTGCTCTTCGTTCATTTCTGACAATTTCAAGTCGCAGGTACGGGATCTTCGAGCCGCAAGTGCTGCGTCCCGTTGACGATGCCTTGCTGCGGCGCGCCATAATGCGGCAGTCATCCTCGATGGGACATGCCGTGTGAGCAGGGTTTGGAACTTCAGCGCAGGTCCGGCGGCACTCCCGTTGCCGGTGCTCGAACGGGCGCAACGCGAATTGCTCGACTGGAACGGCAGCGGCGTCTCCGTGATGGAGCAGTCCCATCGCGGTAAACGATTTATCGCCATGGCCGAACAGGTCGAGGCGAACCTGCGCGAGCTGATGGGCATTCCATCCGACTACGCGGTGTTGTTCCTACAGGGGGGCGCCACCCAGCATTTCGCGCAAATACCCATGAACCTGGCCGGCGATGGCGCCAGTGCGGACTACATCCTCACCGGGCACTGGAGCGAGAAGGCGGCCAGCGAAGCGGCGCCCTACGTGCGCGTCAGTATTGCCGCGACCGACAAGCCCGACGGTTATCTGCGCATACCCCCGCGCGATACCTGGCAGCTTGATCCGAAGGCGGCCTACGTCCACATCGCGACCAACGAAACGATTCACGGCGTCGAGTTCGAGGACATCCCGCACGTGGGCGACGTGCCCCTGGTCGCGGACATGTCGTCCAACATCCTGTCCGGCCCGATCGATGTCCGCCGTTTCGGGCTGATCTATGCCGGCGCGCAGAAAAATATCGGTCCGTCCGGCCTGGTGCTGCTGATCGCCCGCCGCGACCTGCTCGAACGGCAAGCGCGCCCGATGGCACGGATCTTTCGCTACGCCGAGCATGCCGCCAACGAGTCGATGCTCAATACGCCCAACACGTGGGGCTGGTATCTGGCCGGACTGACCTTCGAGTGGCTGAAGGAAAACGGTGGCCTGCCGGCCATGGACGAACACAATCGGCTCAAGGCCGCACTGTTGTACACGGCCATCGACGGCTCGGGCGGTTTCTACAGCAATCCCGTCGATCCGGCCGTGCGTTCGCGCATGAATGTCCCCTTCATTTTGCACGACAGCGCCTTGGACGCACTGTTCCTGCAGGAGTCCGAGGCAGCGGGGCTGATGGCGTTGAAGGGGCACAAGGCGGTAGGCGGCATGCGCGCCTCGCTGTACAACGCGGTGCCGGTGGAAGCGGTGCAGACGCTGGTTGTCTTCATGCACGATTTTGCCGCACGCCACGGCTGATATCGTGCGAGGACTACGGACATTCCCGTTCGTTTCAGGCACTATGCGCCTTCGATTCAGACTTCTTTACGCTTGGACATCCATCGCATGAACCAACCCAAGTCATCGCTGGCCGAGGTGCGCGAGCGCATCGACAGCATCGACCGGCAGATCCAGGAGCTGATCTCCGAACGCGCTAACTGGGCCCGTGAAGTGGCCCGCGTGAAGGGCGAGGGGCTTTCCGCGATCGACTATTACCGTCCCGAACGCGAGGCGCATGTGCTGCGCATGGTGGTGGATCGCAATCATGGGCCGCTGTCCGATACGGAGATGGTGCGCCTGTTTCGCGAAATCATGTCCTCGTGCCTGGCCCAGGAAGATCCGCTCAAAGTGGGTTATCTGGGGCCCGAGGGCACCTTCAGCGAACAGGCCGTGCGCAAGCACTTCGGGCATGCCGCCTACGGCCTGCCTCTGGGCAGCATCGAGGAGGTATTCCAGGAGGTCGCCGCGGGCCACGCCGATTTCGGCATCGTGCCGGTGGAAAATTCCGGGCAGGGCATGATCCAGATTACGCTGGATCTGTTCCTCACCTCCGACGCACGCATTTGCGGCGAAGTGGAGCTTCGCGTGCACCAGTGCCTGCTGTCGCAGAAGGATTCGCTGGATGGCATCAAACGGGTCTATGGCCATGCGCAGTCGCTGCAGCAATGCAAGACCTGGCTGCGCGTGAACCTTCCCGATGCCGAATGCATCGCAGTGACCAGCAACGCCGAGGGCGCGCGCCTGGCACGCCATGCCGATGACGCGGCGGCGATCGCCGGCGCCACGGCGGCCAAGGTCTATGGTTTGAAAGTGGTGGAGAAAGCCATCGAGGACCGCGCCGACAACACCACGCGTTTCCTTGTCATTGGCCGCTCCTTGTTTCCGGCCTCGGGCAACGATCGCACCTCCTTGCTGATCACCGTCAACGACAAGCCCGGGGCGCTGTACGACGTCCTCAGCCCGTTCGCCAAGCACGGCGTAAGCATGAATCGCATCGAATCGCGCCCGGCGCACACCGGCAAATGGCAGTACGCGTTTTTCATCGATGTGTCCGGCCATATCGACGATGCGCCGCTGCAGGCCGCACTAAAGGACATGGGGCCGGTGGCCACGCAGGTCCGCGTGCTGGGCTCCTACCCGGTGGCGCTGCCATGAGCGGCGCGCAGCGACTGGATTGGAGCAGCCGTTCGGTCGAATCTTTGCAGGGCACGGTAGCGGTTCCGGGCGACAAATCCGTTTCCCATCGGTCGATGATGCTGTCGGCCATCGCCGAAGGCACTTCGCATATCCGTGGATTCCTGGAAGGCGAAGACACTCGCGCCACCGCCGCCGTACTCGCGCAACTGGGCGTTTGGATCCAAGCCCCGTCAGCGGGCGAGCGCATCGTGCATGGCGTGGGCTTGCACGGCCTGCGTGCATCGGACCGGCCGCTCGATTGCGGCAACGCCGGCACGGGCATGCGTCTGCTCGCGGGGTTGCTGGCGGGGCAGCGGTTCGACAGCACCTTGATCGGCGACGAATCGTTGTCGAAACGCCCGATGCGCCGCGTGACCGATCCGCTCGCCAGCATGGGCGCGCGGATCGACAGCCAGGATGGCCTGCCGCCGCTGCATGTACACGGTGGCCGGCCGCTGCACGGCATTCGTTACGAACTGCCGGTAGCGAGTGCGCAGGTCAAATCCGCGTTGCTGCTCGCAGGTCTGTATGCCCAGGGCGCTACGGAAGTGATCGAACCGCATCCGACGCGCGATTACACCGAACGCATGCTTGCCGCTTTCGGCTGGCCGATCGACTTTTCGCCAGGCCATGCCAGGCTCGAAGGCGGCCATCGCCTGCGCGCCACCGATGTGGTGGTGCCGGCTGATTTTTCATCCGCCGCTTTCTTCCTGGCCGCGGCGAGCATCGTGCCCGGTTCGCAACTGCGCCTGCCGGCCGTCGGCCTTAACCCGCGACGCACCGGCTTGCTGGAGGCACTGCGGCTGATGGGCGCGGACATTCGCATCGAACATCAAGCCCAGAGCGGCGGCGAAGTCATCGGCGACCTGGTCGTGCGTCACGCTCCGCTGCACGGCATCGAACTGCCGCAGGCGCTGGTCCCGGACATGATCGATGAGTTCCCCGTGCTGTTCATCGCCGCGGCGGTGGCGAAGGGACGCACCGTCATTCGGGGCGCGGCCGAGCTGCGGGTGAAAGAATCGGACCGTATCGCCACCATGGCGGCCGGCATGCGGGCGCTGGGTGTGCAGATCGAGGAAACGCCGGACGGCGCGATCATCGACGGTGGCCGCATCGGCGCTGGCAGCGTGGATACCCACGGTGACCACCGCATTGCCATGAGCTTCTGTGTTGCGGGTCTGGTCGCCGACGGCACGGTGACCATTCGCGATTGCGCCAATGTCGCTACCTCGTTCCCGGGGTTCGTCGAGTTGGCCAACGGTTGCGGATTCGCCCTGGGCACCGCCGGCTAACTCGTCTGCCGATGCGGTTGCAGGTACGCTTGCGCGCGTTCCCCACGAGGTTTTCATGTCCGTAGCCCAGCCCCCCTTTATCGTCGCCATTCCTGCCCGCCATGGCTCGACGCGCCTGCCGGCCAAACCCTTGCGGACCATCGGCGGTGTGCCGATGGTGGTCCGGGTCGCGCAGCGCGCGCTGCTGGCCGGGGCTTCGCAGGTCGTAGTGGCGGTGGACGATGCCCGTGTGGCCGACGCACTTGCCGGGCAGGGTGTTGAGGTCTGCATGACGCGCAGCGACCATGCGTCCGGCAGCGATCGATTGGCCGAGTGCGCCGCGCACTACGGTTGGCCTGCCGACGCCATCGTGGTGAATCTGCAAGGCGACGAACCCTTCGCTCCTGCGGCCGGTGTGCGCGAAGTGGCCCGCGCATTGGCCGCCGATGACGCGCCCATGGCGACACTCGCCACGCCGATTGCCGATGCGCACGAGTTGTTCGACCCCAACGTGGTGAAAGTGGTGGGGTCTTCCCGTGGCCGCGCCCTGTATTTCAGCCGTGCGCCGTTGCCCTGGGCGCGCGATGCCTTTGCGGCGAACCGCGACGTGTTGCCGGAAGGGTTCCCCTTTCTGCGGCACATCGGTATCTACGCGTACCGCGCGGGATTTCTCCAACAATACGCCGCGCTTGCGCGCACGCCGCTGGAACAGGCCGAATCGCTGGAGCAATTGCGCGTGCTTGAGCACGGGTTTGCCATTGCCATGCGCCTGACGCCCGAACCCTTTCCGCCGGGTATCGATACCGAAGCCGATCTGCAGCGTGCGCAAGCCTGGCTGGCTAGCCTGCCGCCATGATCGAACGCATCCTGTTCGTGTGCCTTGGCAATATTTGCCGATCGCCGCTGGTCGAAGCGGTAGCGCGCCAGCGTTTTGCCGAGGCGGCGCTGGACATCGAAGTGGCCTCGTGCGGCACGGGTGGCTGGCACGTTGGCGCCGGTGCCGACGGGCGCATGCAAGAGGCGGCTGCCGCGGCGGGCTATCGGCTGGACGACCATCGCGGCAGGCAGCTCAGCGTCGCGGATTTTGCGCATTACGATCTGCTGCTGGCCATGGATTGCGCCAATTTGCGCGATATGCGCCGGCTCGCGCCGCACGCCATCGAACGCACCGCGCTGTTTCTCGACTGGGCCGGCGTGGCGCCGATGCTGGAGTTTCCCGACCCGTATTTTGGCGGGCAAGCCAGTTTCGTCGCGTCGGTGAAGCTTGCCGAGCAGGGCGTCGCGGCGCTAATCGAGCGTTTGCGCGCCGGCTGAATAGCTTGCCCCAACCGGCCCGGGAGACCGCGCAAACGGGCTAGAATTGCAGCCATGCAGCCCGCCTCCTCACAGGCCTTCGACGGCAAGGCCTTTGTTCGCACGCTTACCAGTTCCCCCGGCGTCTATCGTTATTTCGACGAGGAGGGGGAGCTGTTGTACGTCGGCAAGGCCGGCAACCTCAAGAAGCGCGTCAGCAGCTATTTTCTCAAGCCGCGCATGGAGCCGCGCATCGCGGCGATGGTGTCGCAGATCGCGCGCTGCGAGATCACCATCACGCGCACCGAAGCCGAAGCCCTGCTGCTCGAATCGCAGCTGATCAAGGCGCTCAAGCCGCGCTACAACATCCTGCTGCGCGACGACAAAAGCTACCCGTACGTTTACCTCTCGGGCAACGAGGAGTACCCACGGCTTGCCTTCCATCGCGGCGCGCGCAACCAGCCGGGGCGCTACTTCGGCCCGTTCCCCAGTGCCTTTGCCGTGCGCGAAAGCCTCAACCTGATGCAGAAGCTGTTCAAGGTCAGGCAATGCGAGGACAGTTATTTCCGCAATCGCTCGCGGCCCTGCCTGCAATACCAGATCGGCCGTTGCACCGGACCTTGCGTGGCGCTGATCAGCCCCGAGGATTACCGTAGCGATGTGCGCCATGCGGAAATGTTCCTGGAAGGCCGCAGCAGCGCGGTGATCGACGAGCTGGCTGGCGCCATGGAACAGGCCAGCGCCGCGTTGAATTTCGAACGTGCCGCCGCGCTGCGCGACCAGGTTGCCGCGCTGCGCAAGCTGCACGCGCAGAACCACGTGCAGGGCGCCACGGCGGATATGGATGTGATCGCCTGCCGCATCGAATCGGGTATCGCCTGCGTCAGCGTGCTGTTCTTCCGCAACGGCATCAGCCTGGGTACGCGCGATTTTTATCCGCGCCTGCCGCTGGATGCCGAGCCTGCGGATGTGCTGGCGCAATTCATTGCACAGTATTACCTCGACCGTCCCGTGCCGCGCGAAATCATTCTTGGCGAGGCGATCGCCGACGAGCAACTGCTGGGCGAGGTGCTGGCCCAGCAATCGGGGCACGCGGTGGAGATCAAGTCGCGTGTGCGCGGCGATCGGGCACAATTTCTGCAGATGGCCGAGCGCAATGCGCAGGCTTCGCTCACCTCCCGCATCGCCAGCCGGCAAACCCTGGGCACGCGCCTGGAAGACCTGCAGAACCTTTTGGGCCTGGATGAGCCGCCGCGTCGTATCGAATGCTTCGACATCAGCCATATGCGCGGCGAGGCGACGGTGGCGTCCTGCGTCGTGTTCGGTCCTGAGGGACCGGAGAAATCCCACTACCGCCGCTTCAACATCGCCGGCATCACACCGGGCGATGACTACGCCGCCATGCACCAGGCGCTCACGCGCCGCTTCCGCAAGGTGGCCCAGGGCGAGGGGGCTCGCCCCGACATTCTGCTGATCGATGGCGGTACCGGGCAGGTGGCCCAGGCCCTGGATGTGTTGAGGGAACTGGGCATCGCGGGGATCGAGGTAGTGGGCGTGGCCAAGGGTCCGGGCCGGCGCGCGGGCGAGGAAACCCTGGTGCTGGCCGGATCGGGCAGGGAGATCCACCCCGGCCCGACTTCGCCGGCGTTGCATCTGGTCGCGGCCGTGCGCGACGAATCGCACCGCTTCGCCATCAGTGGCCACCGCAAGCGGCGCGAAAAGGCCCGCGAACGCAGCGTGTTGGAGGATGTGCAGGGCGTAGGTGCGCGTCGCCGGGCCGCGCTGCTCAAGGCTTTCGGGGGGCTCGCCGGCGTGGAGGCCGCCGGGGTGGAGGAACTGATGCAGGTCAAGGGGATTGATCGCGGCCTGGCCGAACGCATCTATGACGCACTCCATGCCTGATTTGTGCCCTCTCGTGCGACACTGAACAAAACGGAAGAGATCGATGCGCATCAACCTGCCGACTTGGCTAACGCTGTTCCGCGTAGCGCTGCTGCCGGTGATGGTGCTGGTGTTCTACTTGCCCTTCCACGGGCACAACTTCACGGCTGCCGTTGTATTCACCCTGGCCGGCGTCACCGACTGGCTCGACGGCTACCTGGCCCGGCGGCTGAACATGGCTTCCAAGTTCGGGGCCTTCCTCGATCCGGTCGCCGACAAGCTGATGGTGGCGGTGACGCTGTTCATGCTGGTCAACTCCCAGCGCGGCGATTGGTCGGGCATCGTCATGGCGATCACGGCTGCGATCATTGTCGGGCGCGAAATCAGCGTCTCGGCACTGCGCGAGTGGATGGCCGAAATCGGCATGCGGGCCACGGTGCGCGTGGCCTTCATCGGCAAACTGAAAACCGCGATGCAGATGGTGGCCCTGATCGTGCTGATCCTGCAGCATGAGAAAAGCGCCGAAGCCTTGCGCCTGTACCACATCGGTGAAGCGCTGCTGGTGATTGCCGGGGTGCTGACCATCTGGTCGGGCCTGTATTACCTGCGCGCGGCATGGCCGGCCTTGCAGGGCGACGCCCCCGTTCTTACGCCCGAGCGCGATCGAAACGCTTGACGATCGCTGGACAGCCGCTACAATGCGCGGCTCCGATGCGGGAATAGCTCAGTTGGTAGAGCACGACCTTGCCAAGGTCGGGGTCGCGAGTTCGAGTCTCGTTTCCCGCTCCAGATTCCGGACAAAGCCCCAGGCGCAAGCCTGGGGCTTTGTTTCATGGGATGCTTCAAGTTTACGCGGCAAGTGGCTTGAATCCCTGCAAAAAGTTGGCATTGGCTATTCACAACGTCGGCCAATCTGCTATAGTTGCACGCTCCGATGCGGGAATAGCTCAGTTGGTAGAGCACGACCTTGCCAAGGTCGGGGTCGCGAGTTCGAGTCTCGTTTCCCGCTCCAGTTTCAAGCAAAGCCTCGGACTACCGGGGTTTTGTTGTTTAAGGCGGATCCCGGCTAGTCTTGGCCGCGAATTTCGCGCAATGGCCAGGTGGCAGAGTGGTCATGCAGCGGCCTGCAAAGCCGTGTACGCCGGTTCGATTCCGACCCTGGCCTCCATTGCAAATCAAGGAAATCAAGCAACTAACCGCCGCAAGGCGGTTTTTTGTTGCGACGAAATCCCTACAGACAGGGAGCAAAGACCCTACTTTGCCACGCGGTTTTAAGTGGCAAGCTGGCGCAAACGTCCAGTTTCCCCGTGTACGTGAGTTTCCAAGGGTGGCAACAAAAAGATTGAGAGCCGGTAAGTGGCGGCGCGTCATCAAGCGCGCGGTAATGCTTCCGAAAAACGAGGGCCGTCCTTTTCGAAAATGAGATCGTGCCTTTGTAGGCGCGCCTTTTAGCCCTTAAGGACATGTGCGGGAAGGCCGTCATTTCTTTCAGGCAAACGCCCGGATCTAGGTAGCGAACGATAACGTCTTTCGACAGCGCGGGTCTCGCCGGAAAGCTCAAAGCGATCACCGCGAAAGGCGTCTATGTGATCGAAGGAAGGGACTTTGACGTATGCCATGTCGTGCTGTCGAATACGAACAAGTTGCGCACTGGGGGCTCCCAGGGTCGAGAATTGTGCAGCACGAATGGAAGGTGGAAGCACGGCGTGCGACGGCACGCGAACGGGTCACGCCAGATCCTGACAGTGCCGAATCAGGGCATTCGAGCCTAAATGAGCCGTCACGCTGCGCGGGGATGAATACTCTCTAGCACGTCACCAATCTCACGGCGCGCAGTTTCCAGCTCATAGCGCTTTTGGAGGTTGAGCCACATGTCGGCCGTCGTGCCAAAGTAGCGCGCAAGACGAAGAGCGGTGTCGGCAGTAATGCCGCGGCGTTCGTTGATGATCTCGTTTACGCGAGCAGCTGTCACCCCGATGGCTTGTGCGAGCGCAGTGCTCGTTAGCTCAAACGGAAGCAGGAACTCCTCTCGCAAAATTTCGCCCGGGTGAACCGGTGGTAGCAGTTTTTTTGCCATGGTCGTGTCTTCAATTCTGGGCAATTCTTCGGTGGTCTTTGTAACCGTCGTCACTCTCGTCTTTTCGCGCGTGTCAGTGGTAATCACAAATTTCCACATCGTAGGCATGCCCCTCGCTCCATCGAAAGCACACCCGAAACTGGTCATTAATCCGGATGCTGTGCTGGCCCTTCCGGCCGCCTTTTAAAGCCTCAAGGCGATTGCCAGGTGGTACCCGCAATTCGTCCAACACGGTGGCAGCTTCCAATAGCTCGAGCTTTCGCCTCGCGGCCTTTTCGATGTTGATGAAGCAGCGTACCGATTCACCATCGAAGAGAGCTTTCGCATCCTTGCGTGCAAACGTCTTAATCATGGGGAATATCGTATATCGATATGCGATATTTTACAAGCCTTCGGTTCAGCAATAGGCAGCCGCTGAGCGAGTGCACTCGATTGCATGGCCGAATCCGGAGTCAGGGTGCGCTTTCTCGACATGGGCAAGACATTCGAGAGTAACCCCAGGGGTGAGTACGTTCCGGGGCGTCAGGTGCCGCTTCGACAAGGTGACGTCACGTCGTTTCCGGAAAGTCATCCTGGCGATCCGATGTGCTGCTGCCTCCTCTTGTGCGTAACAGCACCTTCAAGTTCGCCACAAACCGCGTGCGATTGCCCAGCGAGTTGTAGAGCAATCGCAATCAATCGGGGGAAATTCAGGGGGCAAGTTACGCGTCGTGGCTGTGCTGTGGGCCTGCTGGCAATCGCCTTGCCTATGCCGGACCGGAAGACAATACGGCGTCCATTGCGATTGTAGAGAGTACCATCACGGCGCCTTTCCTTTTCATGCAGCCAGGACGCCTGTTCTAACGTTTGCGTCCAAACAGGAAATAGCCGTTGTAGTTGCCTGCGTTGCTACTGTGCAGGTTGTAGTGCTCGGCTTTGAATAAATCGCGGTATCGCGATTCCAGGTCGGTGTGTTTTCCCACTTCCATGCCTTTGTCCGTAGCCACCATCGCGGCGGACGTCTGTATCTGGAAGTCATATATCAGGCCGGGATTGTGCGCTGTGCACCACTGTTCAAGCCGGCTCAAGTCGTAGGAGGCGCGCAACTTGCCGGATGCAAACACGATCTCGGTGGGGCGCAATGTCCTGAGCCAGTCGAGCATGTCGCTCTTGATGTCTTGGCGTTGAGCCATCAGCGCCTGGTATGTGCGCGACCCTAACGTGGAGGCGTGCACCTGTTCGCCAAAGGTCAACAGGGCCAGCGCAGGGTAATGGAAGGCGCCGGCATACCCTACGGTAGCATTGATACCGGCAATGAAAGTGCACGAGTACAAAGCCGTGGTGATCACTGCAAGCTCGGTGGCGCGTGCGATCACGCCCTGGCCCATTTCAATGGAATACACCGGCATTTTTACCTCCGATGAAAGTGTGCTTGCCTATTCATGCCGCGCGATTTCTTGCCAGCGCGAAACGCCAGATCAACAGCAACGCATACGACAGCAGGAGAAATGCCAGCAGCAGCATGAATCCATTGCGCACCGTCATGGCATAACCGAGCCGGTCAACATTGATGAACCCATACGGATAGCGGTCGATCAGCGCGCCGCGAATCAGTGCATAAATGAAGTAGACGATCAGGTACAACGCCCACCACAAAGGTGCAGCCCATGGCAGCGCTGTTCCGCGCAAGCCGATGGCGGCATAGATGGCGACCATGGCTGGCACGGCATAGTGCAGTAATACGTTGGCCAGCCAGCCGAGGCCTTCCTTCGGTCCATTCCGGCTCAGCAGCAGGAAATAGGCGATGCCTACGAACAGGATGCTGGATGTCACCCAGCCGATGACGTCCTTGCGCATGAAGAAGCGGCCAGCCTTTGAATGAGGTGCCAGCAGCGGAGTAGCCATGGCCAGAAACACCAGGCCATTGGTCCATTCGGTAAGAAATCCGAAGTAATCGATCAGGCCCTTGGCCACGCTAGTGCCATCGTGTAGCGTCAAATACAAGCGCAGCACTAGCGCAAAGCCGCCGACGGCCGCCGTCAAGGCCGCCAGGTTCCTGGCCTTGCCATCCGTTACGTCCATACCGATGCCACCCATGCGGAAACGGGACGATCATAGAGCGGGCGCTCGACCCGTGAACAGGCCAACGTTGCGTCATAAAGTGGGGTACAAAAAATGGCTGCAGCAAAGTCCATGGCGCTGCGTTCGGCATGCGCCTACGCTTGCCTGGCGCGCAAGTGAGGTGCGTACGTCGTCATGTGCATGTCATAACCGTTGGTGAGGATAAAAAAATCAGGCATTTTCAATGCGTTTCAAACGCAAGAACTTAAGGGGAATCCACCGCATGTCGCACCAGGCCACTTGCCGCAAGGCACAGGTGGCAAGCCGCCGTTGGCTTGCTCTTTCCATCCAGATGGCGCTCTTGGGAATGCCATGCGCGCTGCACGCGCAAGCTACCGACAGCAGCGCCGCAAGTACTCGTACGCAGACGCCAGGCAAGTCAAAAGCGAGCAGCACGACGGTTGGCCAGTCCGCATCGTCGAAGGTCGTCAATCTCAACACCATCGTGGTCAGCGCGCAGAAGCGTGAGCAGCAGGTGCTGGATGTGCCGGCGGCGATTACCGCGCTATCGGGGGACTTTCTCAAGCAGTACGGCATCACCTCCATGGACGATCTTGGCCGCTACGTACCAGGCGTGCAGGTGCAGGTGCAAAGCCCGAACACGCCGAGCCTGTCGATCCGCGGCGTCACTATCGACGACACCGCTGCCAATACGCCCTCGCGCGTTTCGGTGTTCCAGGATGGTGTGGATATCAGTAGCCAGAGCGGCTCGATCGTTGCCCTGTACGACATGGCCGACGTTGAAGTGTTGCGCGGCCCGCAAGGAACGCTGTTCGGCCGTGCGGCAGAAAGCGGTGCGTTTGCGCTTAATTCCAATCGCCCCAACGACACCACCTCGGGCGGCTTCACCGCACAGGCCGGTAACTACGGTAGCTATCTGTTTACCGGTTATTTCAACGCGCCGATCAGTTCCAGCGTCGACACGCGCGTTGCCGTTTACGACAACTCGCACGATGGCTACATCGCCAATACCGAAGGCGGCCGGCTGGATGGCGCCGACACCAAGGCGATTCGCGCCAGCTTGCATATCAAGCTGGACGGCAACAGCTTCTACGACATCATCGCCAGTTACGAACGCGATGCACCGCCGGGTACCGATTTCCGCAGCGCATTGCCCAACGTGTACGGTTCGACCAACATTTATGGCGAGGCATCGCTGTATGGCGGCAACGAGCTTGGCGTGCGCCGCAAGATCACCGGTCTCACCGGCCTGGGCAGCTTCGTCATCAACGACGACTGGACCTTGTCCAGCACGACGGGTCTGCGCAGGTATGACTCCGATGAAAACTTCAATGCTTCCGGCACGCAGGCGCCGGTGCTGCAGTTTGGCAACAGCCAGGGCGAGCACCAGCTCAGCCAAGAGCTGCGCATGAACTATGACAGCGGCGGCCGCTTCACCGGTTTCTTCGGCGTAGACTTTTTCTACGAAAACGGCCACCAGACCGTGCCGTTCACGACCAATGAAAGCAGCCTGCTGACGGCGATCACGCCCTTGGTCAAACAACTGGCCCAAAGCCTCGACGGCGGAAAATACCTTGGGCTGGTCGACGATGTGTTCGGCAATCCATCGCTGCTCACCGCCAATTACCAGCCGAATCTGTCGCAGACCAAGTTTCCGGTGCTGGGTATCCCGCTTAATCCCGATGAGAGCGAAGGTTATACCAATCGCGGCAGCTCGCGTTCTTATGAGTTTTTCGCGGACGGTACCTTTCACGTCACCGATCAGTTCGACCTCACCGCGGGGTTGCGCGCCACGCATGAGCAGATCTGGGCCGGTTATGAGGTATACAACGCCACCGGCAAGAACGCAGCCGTCATCGGACCTGCGTTCGCGGAGCTGGGCGAACTGCTTGGCGTGGGCCCGCTCGGACTCGATGGCGTGACCGCGCCTAATGACATTTTTGCGCCAACTCATGGCCTGCTGACCAACGCGACCTCGACCAATTCGGTCGTGGGCCGCTTGATCGGCAGTTATCACATCAACGACGACACCAATACGTATGTGAGCGTGTCGCGCGGCCGACGTCCGGAAGATCTCACCTTCAACGTCAACGCAGCTCCCGCCCTGGGGTACACCAAGACCATCCTGCCGGCGGAAATACTGATGAACTACGAGGCAGGCATCAAGGGTTCGGCCGATCAGGGCAAGTTCGCCTACGACGTTTCCGCGTACTACTACCGATACACCAACTTCCAGAGCCAGGTGTACCAGAACGCCCAGTACATCACGGTCAATTCGGGGCGCGCCACGGCGCCGGGCATCGAGACCTCGTTGCAGGAAGCATTTACGCCGAACTTCAACGTCTTTCTCAATGCCGCCTACGAGCATGCGCGCTACGGTAGTCCGGCTGCGGGTACGCCCGCGGAAGACGATTTCGATGGCGACCATCTGCGCCTCGCGCCGGATGTCACTGCCGCCGTGGGCATGAATTGGAGCATCCCGCTCAACAATGATTATCTTGGCTATGTGCGGCCGAGCTACACGTGGCGTTCCAAGACATGGTTCGAGGACGGCGGTGCTACGGAAACCTTCACCCAGGGCGCTTATGGCCTGCTCAATCTGCGGATCGGCGTGACCTTCGACCGAAACCGTTGGGACGTCGGCCTGTTCGCCAACAACCTGTCCAATAAGAAGTACCTGATCGACGCCGGCAACACCGGTGCGCAGTTTGACTTGCCGACCTATATTCCCGGCCCGCCGCGCACCTATGGCGTAAGTATTTCCGGCCATTTCTGAGTTGGCACCACCAGCCCGGACGTCATGTCGGCAAGTGCCTGAAGCATGAGCCCGGGCTGAAAATTCATCGGGCGATGAACCGTTTGCAAAGTTAGCGCTAAGCCAAAACGGCTAGTCTCGCGCCGATATCGGCTATGGGGCTGGAGGCGTTTGGGTGCGGTCGTTCAGGGTTCGGGCTCATCAGAAGGCGGCGTTCGGCGGGTGCCTGTGGCGGGCGGCCGTAGCGGGCGGCGTGTTGGCGCTGGGCGCCTGCGCGACCTATTTGCCGTTGCCACTGAGTCAGGGGCAGGGGGTGAAGGATGTTTCGCAGCTCACGGTGAATGCCGCGGACATGCCCTTGCCGGCGCTGCGCACGCATCCGTTCGACCCTTCCCATGGCCTGGACGTGACGGATGTGGCCATGCTCGCCGTGGTCAATAACCCGGACCTGCGCCTGTTGCGCGATCAACTGGGTATTGCGCGGGCGCAGGCATTCGCGGCGGGGCTGTTGCCCGACCCGCAGATTTCCATCAACCGGGAGTTTCTCGACCACGCCCAGCCCGGCTATACGACGTCGTACGCCTATGGCATCAGCGAAGACATCACCAGCCTGTTGCTGCGCTCCACGCGCAAGGTCGCCGCCAACGGCCAGGCCGAACAAGTGAATTTGCAGTTGCTGTGGGCAGAATGGCAGACCATCGCGCAGGCGCGACTGCTGTTCAATCAGGTGAACTCCCTGCGTGCGCAGCAGCGGCAACTCCTCGGGGAGCAGGCCGCGCTCGCGCCCATCGACGCCTACGTGCGCGACGCGTACCAGGATGGCAACCTCACGCATGATGCGGCCAGCGCCGGCATCAATGCCTATGCCGACGCCAGCAAACGGTTATCGGATGTCACTGTGCAGTTGCATCAGGCCGAACACGATCTTCGGTTGCTACTGGGGCTTGCGCCGGATGCTTCGCTTGATCTGGTGGGCGCACCGTTCCAGGCGTCGCCCAGCGTCGAACAAGTGCAGGCGGCGCTGGCCAGCCTGCCGCAAAGACGTCCGGATCTGCTGGCTCTGCAAGCCGGTTACAAGGCGCAGGAAGCAATCTTGCGCGGTGCCATCCGTGCGCAGTTTCCCGCCGTAAATCTGGGTGTCGATCGTCAAAGCGACAACAACGGCGTGCTGTCGCACGGTATCAACATCGGCCTTACGCTGCCGTTGTTCGACCGCAACCGCGGCAACATCCGCATTGAAACAGCCACTCGCCAGCAGCTAAAAGACGATTACGATGACCGTCTGCTCACTACCCGCAGCGATATCGCGCAGTTGACGGCGGATCTTGAAACCCTGGGCCGCCAGCGCGATCAACTGCAACGTCAGTCCATACGCATGGACGAGGCCAGGCGTGCAGCGGACGCCGCTTGGCAGAAGGGTCTGATCGACTGGCCCACGTATCTTTCGATCCGCGCCAATGCACTGAGCGCCGACATGGACTTCATCGCCGCGCGCGACCGGCAGTCGCAGGAGGCCATCGCGCTTCAAGCCCTGCTCGGCGATACCGATCTTCAACCGTCTCCATCGGCTAACCCAAAATCATGAATCGATTTTTGCTGACCAATGCCGCCTTGGTGGCCATGCTTGCCTTGTTAGGTGGATGCGGTAGCGGCGGCGCGGGCGATGCCGATGATGCCGCCGATGTGAGTGGCCAGGTGCTGGTCACCACCACGCTGCCGATCAGTCAGACGTTCCACGATACGATTCAGGCATGGGGCAACGCGGTAGGCGATCCGCATCGCGCGACCAACATCAGCCTGGGCCACGGTGGCCTGGTGGGGGCGCTGGATGCGGTAGCCGGACAGCACGTGCATCGGGGCCAGGCGTTGCTGCACGTCGTTCCCGATCCCGTTGCGCGCAATGCCTATCGTCAAGCGGAGAGTGCATGGACGCTGGCGAGCGGCGAGTTCAAGCGCACCGAGCAGATGGTGGCGCAACATCTGGCGACGCAATCGCAATTGGCCACCGCGCGCAAGGCGCTCGACGATGCGCAAGCAGGCTTGCAAGCACAGCGCGCACTTGGCGGCGGTGCGGCCCTGGAAGTCGTCAGTGCACCGAGTGATGGGGTGGTCACGGCGCTGGACGTTAATCGGGGCGATCGATTCCAGGCTGGCGCCGCGTTGATGTCCTTCACGCCGGCGCATGAACTCATCGCGCGCCTGGCTGTGCAACCCGAACAGGCGCCGCGCCTGAGGCCGGACATGTCCGTGCAAGTGCAGGCCGAATACGGTTCGGACGAGGTATGGAAAGGGCAGGTCTTCATGGTCGGCCAGTCGATCGACGCGCAGACGCATCTGGTGCCGCTTCTGGTGACCTTGCCGCCCGATGCGGGCAACACGCTGGTGGCAGGTGCTGCGGTGCGCGCCAGCATCGATACGACCGGCTACACGGCTTGGGCTCTGCCACGCGATGCGGTGCTGCATGACGACAAGGGCGACTACGTCTTCACCGTCGATCACGGCAACGCCAAACGCATTGACGTTACGCTCAAGCATCCCGCGGGCGATACGGTGGGAGTAGAAGGCGCTCTGGACGCCAAGACACCCGTCATTGTGCTCGGTAATTACGAATTGAACGACGGCGATGCGGTGCGCGAGCAGCGGGAGCCGTCCAAGTGAGTGTTGCAGCGTGGACGCAACGCCATCGGCGTTCGCTGTGGTTTCTGGTATTGATGCTGGCGATCGGCGGCATCGCCAGCGCGATCTACATGCCGGTCGCATTGTTCCCCAACGTTGCCTTTCCGCGCGTACAGCTTTCGCTCGACGCAGGCGACCGGCCGGCGGACCAGATGGCGATCGAGGTCACCACGCCGATCGAAGATGCGCTACGCCGCGTACCCGGCGTGCGCGACGTGCGCTCGACCACCAGCCGCGGCAGCGCCGACATTGCCGTGACCTTCGATTGGGGCACGGACATGAGCCGAGCCCTGGGCGACGTGAATGCCGCCGCCAGCCAGGTGCTGCCTCAATTACCGGCGGGAACGGTACTAACGAGCCGGCGCATGGATCCGACCGCCTTTCCAATGCTGGCCTATAGCCTGCGTTCGCATACGGTATCGCCCAGTGCGCTTTACGACATAGCGCAGTACCAACTGCGCCCTCTGCTCAGTAGCGTCCGGGGTGTTGCGCACGTAAGCGTGCAGGGCGGCGAAGTGGCGGAGTTCCACGCCGATGTTGATCCTGGCAAGTTGCGCGCGTTCGATCTCAGTCTGGTCGAGGTCGCCGCCGCGGTCACCCACGCGGCGACCATTCAGGCGATGGGGCATGTCAGTGACCACTACAAACTGTATCTGCTGCTGGCCGATAACCAGCCGGGTACGGTGGCGGCGCTGCGCGATATCGTCGTACGCGCCGATGGCCACAGCGTCGTGCGCCTGGGCGATATTGCCGAGGTTACGCTCAGTCACGTGCCGCAATGGATTCGCGTCACCGCCGATGGCCAGGATGCGGTACTGCTGCAGATCTTCCAGCAACCCGATGCCAATAGCGTGCAGATCGCCCGCGACGTGAAACAGCGCCTGCATGACTACGCCGCGCAGATGCCGCCCGGTGTCAGGGTCGCCAACTGGTATGACCAGACTCAGCTGGTCAGCGGGGCGGCTGCAAGCGTGCGCGATGCGATCGTGGTCGGCATCGTGCTGGCCGGCCTGGTGTTATTCGTCTTTCTGCGCAACACACGTGTGATCCTCGTGGCGATGATCGTCGTGCCGACGGTGCTCGCGATCACCGTACTGTTGCTGCGCACGTTGGGGATGAGCTTCAACATGATGACCCTGGGCGGCATGGCCGCCGCCGTGGGGCTGATCATCGACGATGTGGTGGTGATGCTGGAGCACATCATGCGCCGATTGCACGATGCTTCAGGCGATGTGCGCCAACGCATCGCGCATGCAGCGGGGGAGTTCACGCGACCGCTTACCGGTTCCAGCGCTGCCACGGTGGTGATCTTTCTGCCGCTTGCCTTGCTCACCGGCATCACCGGAGCCTTCTTCAAGGCATTGTCGCTCACCATGGCCAGCGCACTGGTGATCTCCTATCTGCTCACCTGGTTGGTGGTGCCGTTGCTGTCGGAACAATTGCTCGAGCGTGGGCACATTGCCGATCGTGCGCCCAGCCGTGCGTTGCAGCGATTGATCGGCGGCTATCGGGGTGTATTGCGGCGATGGCTGCGGCGTCCGGCCTGGATGTTGGTTTTGGTGTTGCCGCTGTTGGGCGTGGGGGCGTTGGCGTATGCCCGCGTAGGCACCGGCTTCATGCCAGCCATGGACGAGGGTGGCTTTACTCTCGACTATGTTGCCAAGCCGGGTACCTCGCTGGAAGAAACCGGACGCCTGCTCCATCAGGTCGAAGACATCATTCGATCCAATCCTTACGTGGATACGTACTCACGCCGCACGGGCCTGCAGCTGGGCGATTGGCTGACCGAGGCCAACACCGGCGATATTTTCGTTCGCCTCAAGCAAGGTGCGCGTCCCGCCACCGATGAGGTGATGAACGACATCCGCAAGGAGGTCGAGCAGAAGGTGCCGGGTTTGGATGTCGACGTGTCGCAGCTGATGGAGGACATGATCGGCGACTTGGTGGCGGTGCCCGAACCGATCGAAATCCAGCTTTACGGCGACAACGCCGATCTGCTCAACGATACCGCGCGGCGTGTGGCTGACGCGTTGAGCAAGATCAAGGGCGTCAATGGCGTGCTCGACGGTATCAATCCGGCTGGCGACGCGCTCACCATGACGGTGCATCCGGACAAGGCCGCGCTGTTGGGCCTGGATCCCCAGGCGGTGACCGACCAGGTTACGGCGGCGATCGATGGCACCGTGGCGGCGCAACTGCCATCGGAAGGGCGGGTAGTGGGCGTACGCGTGCGCTTGCCGGTGTCCTCGTATCGGCATCTGGAGCAAGTGTCCGCGTTGCCGATCCGTGCGGCCGATGGACATCTACTGCCGCTTTCGCAAATCGCCACCTTGACGGTGGTGCAAGGACAGCCTGAAATTACGCGCAACAACCTCAAGCGCATGGTGGCGGTGACCGGCCGCATTGCCGGCCGCAGCATGGGTGCGACGGTGGACGATGTGAAAGCCATGCTGGCCCGGCCCGGTTTGTTGCCCAAGGGGATGTATTACCAGCTCGGTGGTTTGTACCAGCAGCAGCAACAGGCCTTTCGCGGGTTGACAGTGGTACTGCTGGCCGCGATTGCGTTGGTGTTTACCTTGCTGCTATTCCTGTACGAGAGCTTCCGCGTCGCCATCGCGATCCTGCTGATGCCGTTGCTGGCCATGGGGGCGGTCTTCATCGGCCTGTGGATCACCGGCATCGAGTTGAATATTTCCGCGATGATGGGCATGACGATGATCGTGGGCATCGTCACTGAGGTGGCGATTTTTTACTTTTCGGAGCTGGACGAGGTGGCCGCGACGCAGCCCCTGCACGAGGCCTTGCTGACTGCGGCCCAGCATCGGGCGCGCCCGATCCTGATGTCCACGCTGGCCGCCATCCTGACCTTGCTGCCGCTTGCCCTGGCCCTGGGCTCGGGGTCGCAGATGCAACAGCCGCTGGCGGTGGCGATCATCGCCGGCCTGCTGGTGCAGGTGCCGCTGGTACTGCTGGCCATGCCGGCGCTGTATGCGGCACTGGTGCGCTCGCGGATGGAAAGTGCCACTTTGACTTCGCGCTGATTCCCGCCACACTGACGGCATGAGCATCGCCATCGTGTGGTTCAGGCGCGATCTGCGCCTGGCGGACAATGCGGCACTTCACCATGCGTGCGCCCATCACACCGTGGTGCTGCCGCTCTACATCCACGCACCGCAGGAAGAGGGCGGCTGGATGCCCGGCGCCGCCAGCCGCTGGTGGTTGCATCACGCGCTGCATGCGCTGGACAACGGCCTTCGGCGGCACCACGGCTCGTTGCACATCCGCCAGGGCGATAGCCTGGCGACGCTGCTGGAGGTCGCCAGACAAAGCAACGCCGAGGCCGTTTACTGGAACCGCTTGTACGAACCGGCGGCGGTTGCGCGCGATAGCCAGATCAAGGCATCGTTGCGCGAGCACGGCATGGCGGCGCACAGTTCCGGCGGTGCGCTCTGGCATGAACCTTGGCAGCTTGCCACGCAGGATGGACAACCCTACCGGGTATTCACACCCTTTTGGCGCAAGCTGCGTCCGCTGGTCGAAGACGTCAAACCCCTGCCTGTGCCTTTGCCTCTGCGCATGCTTTCCTTGAAAGACAGCTTGCCGCTGTCGGCGCTTGGCTTGTTACCCGCCGTTGCGTGGGACAAAGGCATGCGCGATGCCTGGGAGCCCGGCGAGAAGGGCGCGCATGCCATGCTCGAATTGTTTGCGGACGATGCGGTGGGCGACTATTCCGTTGCACGGGATGTCCCCGCTCGACACGGCACATCCCGGCTATCGCCGCATCTTCACTTCGGTGAAATCACGCCGCGCCAGATTCTGCATGGCCTGGGCGCCATGCTGCAGGCGCGCGACCGGAAGCGCCGCCCTGACCTGGAACCTTTCCTGCGCGAATTGGGATGGCGCGAATTCGCACACCATCTTCTGTATCACTTTCCGACCACACCGACCGAGAATTTCAGCGCACGATTTCAAACATTTCCGTGGGCGGCCGACGACGATGCCCAGCTTCAACGCTGGCAACAAGGGCGTACTGGCATTCCATTCGTCGACGCCGGCATGCGCGAGCTATGGCACACGGGCTGGATGCATAACCGGGTACGCATGATCGTGGCCAGCTTCCTCACCAAAAACCTGCGCCAACACTGGCGGCATGGCGCACGCTGGTTCTGGGATACGCTGGTGGACGCCGATCTTGCCAACAACACCCTGGGGTGGCAGTGGGTGGCCGGCTGCGGCGCCGATGCGGCACCTTACTTCCGCGTGTTCAACCCGGTGACGCAAGGGCAGAAATTCGATCCGAAAGGCGTCTATCTGCGTCGCTGGCTGCCGGAACTGGCCGACGCGCCGGACGCCTGCCTGCACGAACCCTGGAAAGATCCCGCACGGCTCAAGCGCAGCGGCTATCCCCTGCCCATGGTCGATCTAGGGCAATCGCGGCAATCCGCGCTGGCGGCCTATCAAGCGTCGCGAGCTTCGCCCAATGGCTGATCGACGGCCCGCTTGAGCAACACGGCAAGTATCGGCGGCGTGATCATCGCCGTGAGCAGCGACATCGCCACGATGATCGCGTACATCTGATCGTTGAAGACCCCCGCGGCGAGGCCAAGGCTGGCGATGACCACACCCACTTCCCCGCGCGGCACCATGCCGAAGCCCACAATGGATGCGCCCAGGCGCCCCAGCGACAGTGCTCCCAGGAAGCCGCCTAGCAGCTTGGACACGACGGCGATTACCGTCACCACCGCCAGCGCGATCAACGCATCCGCGCTGCCCAGCAATTGCAGATTGATCTTGCTCCCCGTCAGCACGAAGAAGAACGGCGTAAGCAGGGCAAGCAAGGGCTGTAGCTGATGCTCGAGCGTGTGCTGCTGGCGGGTTTCCGAAGCGATCATGCCGGCAAGGAAGGCGCCGATGATCGCCGCCAGACCGAACAGCGTGGATACGTAGGCGAGGCCAAGACATAGGGCCAGTACGATCAGCAGGGGCGAATGGGCGCTGCGCGGTTTTTCCAGCCAGTCCGAATTCCAGCGCATGACGCGCGTGCCGCCCCAGCCGATCACGGCGATGAAACCCATTGCACCAGCCAGCACCAGCACCAGGTTGGAAGCCTTCAAGCCTTCGCCGCCCTGCAGCGACACGACCACGCCCAGCAGCAGCATCGCGAGAATATCGTCGATTACCGCCGCGCCGAGTATCACTTTGCTTTCCACGCGCTGCAGTACGCCCAACTCCTGCAGCACGCGGGCGGTAATGCCTGCGGAGGTCGCCACGAATGCGGCGGCGACAAACAGCGACCTGTCCCAGTCATAGCCGCTGGCATGCGCCCAGAACGTGCCCATGCCGAACGGCAGCAGCACGCCGAGCACACCGACCAGCATGGCCGATTTACCCACCTTCTTGAGATCTTCCAGCCGTGTTTCCAGGCCTACGGAGAACAGCAGCAGCACCACGCCGATTTCGGACAGCACATCCAGCGGTGTACCTTCGCCGATCTGTTGAACCGTGATCCAGCCCAACACTGAAGGGCCGATGATGCATCCGGCGGCGATTTCGCCGACGACGCCGGGCAGCTTCAACCGCTGCGCGATCTCCGCGCCGATTTGCGCGGCGACGAAGACGATGAACAGGGAAAACAGGATTTCGTTGGCGTGGTGCATGGTCGGAGTCCTTCGATCTCGTGCATCCGGACATGCTACTCGTTCAGGCGGTGGATGACACTGGTACGTTCGCCCTCTTTTGGAGGCTGGCAAAGATCCGGCTCGCTCCCGCAGTGATGATCGCCAGGATGACGACCGTCCAACGGAATGCCACCACATAGTCGGCCGCCTCGCCGTGACCGTGCAGCACCGTCTGCATGAGTAGGGTCGCCATGGCGATGCCAAAACTCATGGAAAGGTATTGCGTGGTCGAGGCCATGGAGGAAGCCATCGACGCGTGCTTGATGTCCAGGTCCGTGTAGATCAACGTATTCATGCTGGTGTATTGCATGCCCACGAAGCCACCGTAGACAAACACCAGCAATACGATCAACGGTACCGGCGTATGCGGGCCGAGCAGGGCGAACGTGGCCAGCAGCAGCGATACGATCAACGTGTTCGCAAACAGCATGTTTCGATAGCCCATGCGTATGAGCAGGCGATTCACCAACCATTTGGCGCTGATCGAGCCGATCGCCTGCGGCACCATCATCAAGCCGGCCATCAGCGGCGACCAGCCGCAGCCGATCTGCAGGAAAAGGACGATCAGCAGAAACATGCCGCTGACACCAAGACGCGTAAGCAGACTGCCCGACAGCGATACCCACACGCTGCGCACGCGCAGCAGGCGCAGGTCCGCCACCGGGTGCGCGGCGCGGCGGCTATGCCACACATAGCCGGCGCCGAATGCGATGGCCAGCACGATCAACGCGTTCATTTGCCCCCAGCGAACGGTCTCGTCCGCGGCAAATTCGGATGCCGTCAGCGCCAAGGCCGAGGCGGCGGCGAACAACAGGAAACCCAGCAGATCGAAGCGGTTGGCATGCTCAAGCCGGTATTCGGGCATCTCGCGCCGATTGAGCCACAACCCCACCAGCCCGACCGGTACGTTAAGCAGAAAGATCAATCGCCAACTGGTGTACTGCACCAGCGCCCCGCCGAGCAGGGGCTCCAGCACGGAACCGAGCAAACCGAAGGTGGCGACGGTGCTCATCACTTGCACGAAATCGCGTTTGTCGATGGTGCGCACCAGAACATAACGCCCCACCGGCATCAGTGCAGCGCCCCCACAGCCCTGCAGTACGCGCGCCAGCACCAATTCCGGCAGCGTCTGCGAAATGCCGCAGAGCAGGGAGCCGATCGCAAACACGCTGATCGCTACGCCAAACACCCGCCGGGTGCCAAAGCGATCGCATAGCCATGGGCTTGCCGGAATCAGAATGGCCAGCGTCAGCACATAGCTGGTCAGCGAGCTGCGCATGTTCAGCGGCGTCTCGCCCAGCGCGTTGGCAATGGCCGGAACCGCGGTGTTGACGATGGTGGAATCGAGCGCTTGCATGAAGAACGCGGCCGCGACCAGCCAGATCAGGCCGCGGTAGCGCTGGCGGGATGACGGTTTGTCCAACTCCCCGGCGGCCGCATCGGCGATGGTGGAGGAAGCGACAGACGGAGGGGGCATGCCTGCTATGATACCTGCTATGGCAGCTAACTGCGTGAATGGAAGCCATGCCGGCATGGCATAGGCTGCGCTCGCTTGGGAAAAGGGCGGCAAAAGCCGGCTGCCAGCGCGGCCTGCCCAGGCCGGGGTATCAACCGGCGAGCTCCGAATCGTTACACTTTGCGGATGAGCAAACTGTCAGCATCCCCTTTGCCGGTACAGCGCGCCAACGAGCTGCGCCAACGGATCGATCACGCCAACTACCTTTACTACGTGCTCGACGATCCGCAGATCCCCGACGCCGAGTACGACGCCCTGATGCGCGAGCTGGAGGCGCTGGAACAGGCCCATCCGCAGTTGGCGACGCCCGATTCGCCGACGCGCCGCGTAGGTGCCCGCGCCCACGGCGGCTTTGCCCAAGTGCGGCATGCGCTGCCGATGCTCTCCTTGAACAATGCCTTCGAACAGGAGGGCAGCGACGACCGCGACCGCTACCGTGAGATCGTCGAATTCGAACGTCGCGTCGAGCAAACCCTGGGTCGCAGCCAACCGGTGTTCTCGGTGGAACCGAAACTGGATGGCCTGGCGATCAGCCTGCGTTACGAGAACGGCATCTTCGTGCAAGGCGCGACACGTGGCGACGGTGAAACCGGCGAGGATGTCACCGCCAATCTGCGTACCGTGCGCGCCATCCCCTTGCGCCTGCGCGGCGAGGATTGGCCGCGCGTGCTTGAAGTGCGTGGCGAGGTGATCATGCTGCGCAAGGATTTCGAGGCATTCAACGCCTATGCGCGAGAGCATGGCGAAAAGACCCTGGCCAATCCGCGCAACGGTGCCGCCGGTTCGCTGCGACAGCTCGATCCGGCCATCACCGCCAAGCGCAAGCTCAGCTTCTACGCCTATGCGGTGGGCGTAGTCGAGGGGCAGGAACTGCCGCCGACCCATTCCAGCACGCTCAAGCAATTGCGCGGTTGGGGTTTTCCGGTGTCGCCGGAAGTGGACATCGCCACCGGTTTCGATGGTTTGATCGCCTATTTCAAGCGCATTGGCGCCAAGCGCGACCGCCTGCCTTACGACATCGATGGTGTGGTCTACAAACTGGACGACTACGCCGGGCAGCGCGACATGGGGTTCGTTGCGCGCGCGCCGCGTTGGGCGATCGCGCACAAATTTCCCGCGCAGGAACAAAGCACCACGGTCGAGGCGATCGAAATCCAGATCGGCCGCACAGGCGCCGCCACGCCGGTGGCGCGCCTGGCACCGGTGCAAGTGGCTGGCGTGACCGTCACGAACGCCACCTTGCACAACGCCGACCAGGTGGCGCGGCTGGACGTGCGCATCGGCGACACCGTCATCATTCGCCGTGCGGGCGACGTCATTCCCGAAGTGGTGCGCGTCATTCCCGAAAGACGGCCGCAAAAAGCCAGGCCCTGGCACATGCCCACGCTCTGCCCCGTGTGCGGATCGGCACTGGTGCGCGAAGAAGGCGAGGCGGCATGGCGCTGTTCCGGCGGGTTGATCTGCGCCGCGCAACGCAAGGAGGCGCTGATCCATTTCGCTTCGCGCCGCGCCATGGATATCGAAGGCATTGGCGAGCGTTTCGTCGATGCGCTGGTCGATTTCGGCTATGTGCACACGCCAGCCGATCTCTACGGCCTGACGCTCGCACACTTCCTTGAGATGAAGCAACGTGCCGACGAACGCGACGGCACCACGCCCGAAACCGTCAAAGCGGGCAAGATCGCCACGAAATGGGCGGAAAACCTGGTCGAGGCCATCGAGGCCAGCAAGCACACGACGCTGGCGCGGTTTCTTTATGCGCTGGGTATCGTGCACATCGGAGAGAGCACGGCTAAGACCTTGGCGAACTGGCTGGGAAGTTTGCAGTGGGTGCGCAGCGCGCCGGCGGCGATCCTGCGGGAATTGCCCGACATCGGCGGCGAAGTGGCCGGTTCGATCGAGGCGTTCTTCGCGCAGGAGGGCAATCGTGCGGTGGTCGATGCGCTGCTGAAGGCGGGCATCCGTCTGACCGATGAAGCCATGCCATCGCCCCGGCTGCATCAAAAGCTGAGCTTTGCCGTCTTGCTGGAAAGCGCGGGCATCAACGGCGTGGGACGCCGCAATGCCCAATGGCTCGCCACCCATTTTCCGACGTCCGCCAAGTTACGCAGCGCAGGCAGCGCACATTGGATCACGGCTGGCCTGCCTCAGAACGCCGCCGTGAATTTGGAGCAATATCTTTCCGACGAGGCGCGATTCAAGGCGCTGCACAATGCAGAAATGGCGATGCATCATCTGCTGGCGGCTGCTCCACAAGAGGACGTCGGCGACGACAAACTGCCGCTATCGGGGCAGACCGCCGTACTCACCGGCACGCTGGCAAGCATGGGCCGCGACGAAGCGAAGGAGAAGCTCGAAGCCCTCGGCGCGAAGGTGGCCGGCAGCGTGTCGAAGAAAACCCATTTCGTGGTAGCGGGCGAGTCTGCCGGATCCAAGCTCGACAAGGCACGGGAGCTTGGCGTGGAGGTGTGGGACGAGCAACGCCTGCTCGATCTGTTCAAGAAGCACGGAGGCTAAGGCGTATGGACACCCATACTGTGACGCCATTTCGCAACCGCCTGCAGGGACGCGCCCAGCTCTACGCGCTGATTCGCGCGTTCTTCGCCGAACGCGGCGTGCTGGAAGTGGAGACGCCAATCCTGTCCGCGGCCGGCAATACCGATCCGAACATCGAAAGCTTCAACGCGCCTTTCAGCGGTCACGTCGACGCGGGTGCGCGCGAACGTTGGCTAAGGACCTCGCCCGAACACCCATTGAAGCGGCTGCTGGCCGATGGCGTGGGCGACTGCTACGAACTGGGTCGCGTATTTCGCAATGGCGAAGCAGGTGAACGGCACAATCCCGAATTCACCATGCTGGAGTGGTATCGCGTGGGCTGGAACCACCGGCAATTGATGGAAGAGACCATCATGCTGGTTGAAAGCGCGCTCGCACTCGTGGGGCGGCGCGCGGAAGTGTTGATCGAGGGCTACCGGCAATTTTTCATCGACGAACTGGGTGTCGATCCGCTGCACGCCCAGATCGACGCATTGCGCGAGCCGCTGGCCCGCTACGACATCGATCCGGCGGGTCTCACACGCGACGACTGGCTGGATTTGCTGATTACCCACCTGCTACAGCCGGCTTTTCCCCGCGATCGCATCACGGTCATTCACGACTACCCGGCCAGCCAGTCCGCGCTGGCGCGGATCCGGCCGGGTGATCCGCCGATGGCGGAACGATTCGAGTTGTACCTGGGGCCTTATGAACTGGCCAATGGCTATCATGAATTGAACGACGCGGCCGAGCAGCGCGCGCGTTTCATGCGCGACAACGAGCGCCGCCGCGAACGCGGCCTTCGTGAAATGCCGATCGACGAGCAACTGCTCGCGGTACTTGGCGACATGCCAGACTGTGCCGGCGTGGCGCTGGGCATCGAGCGCTTACTGATGTGCCTGGCGGGAACGGACAAGATCGGCGATGTGCTGGCCTTCCCCTTCTCAAGGGCCTGAACGCATCATTCACCCAGCGGCTTTTTTTGGGTCAACCCAAGTTCGATCGCGTACTTGAACAGATCGGCGTCGTTGTCGATGCCAAGCTTGCGCATGGCATTGACCTTTTGCGTGCTGATGGTCTGTTTGCTGCGCTTCATTTTGTCCGCGATGGCGCTGATGCTGGCGCCACCGACGTATAGCGCGATCACCTCCGATTCGCGTTGCGAAAGACGCGGGTAGTTGCCGGCCGGCGGCAATGCCCTGAGCGTGCTGGCAATGCTGGGGGAGTGGTAGCGGCGACCGATGCGCGTGGCCTGTACGGCGGCGCGCAAATGCGACATGTCATCGGTCTTGCTGAGAATGGCGTTGACGCCATACACCATCAGGCTGCGAATTAACGCCAGCTTCTCGATGCCCGTAAGCACCACGATGCGCAGGTCCGGGTAATGGCGGCGGATGAACGCAATCAGCTCAAGGCCGTCGCCATATTGCCCGCCCGGCATGGCGTAATCGGTGATGAGAATGTCGCAGGGACGAGCATTGAGAAGGGTAATAAGCTGTGTCGAATCGGCAACGGAACCTACTCGCTCGACGAAGGGCATGTCGTCGAGCGTGGCCTCGATGCCCATTCGTATGACTTGGTGGTCGTCAGCCACTACGACCCGGCTAAGGTTGTCCATCCTGGCAGCACCTATTTAATGCACTGCTTGAAGATACTAGCTCTAGTCTTACAGCGAAGATGTAGTGCAAAGACGACAATTCGTGTCAGCGTTGGCATACAAGACTTGTGCTAATTTATAGTCTCTTTTCGCGGTTCTGCCGTACGCAAGGAGCAGGGATTGACCATACGGGTTGCCGTCGCCGACGACCACCCGGCCTCGTTGGCCGGCATGGAACACGTGCTGTCCAGCGCCGGCAACCTGTCGCTGGTTGGCATGGTGACCAGCTCCACAGGGCTGATAGAACTGCTGGGCCGGACGCCCTGTGACGTCGTCGTCACGGATTTTTCCATGCCGCATGGGCGTTACGGCGATGGCTTGTCGCTGCTGCGATTTCTAAAACGGCGTTTTCCCACCACGCGTTTGGTGGTGCTTACCGGCATCGAAAACACAGCTGTCCTGCAGGGTATTTTGGGGGTCGGCTCGGTGGGGATCGTCAGCAAATCCGACGATTTGCAGCACCTGGAGCAGGCCATTGGCACGGCTTATGCCGGCGATCGCTACCTGTCGCCAGCGGTAGTGCGGATCCTTGCGCAGTGGAGCGCTAAAGCGAGTGCGTCCCAGTCGCTGCCGCAACTGAGCAAACGTGAAACCGAAGTGCTGCGCCTTTATGCGGAAGGACTTTCCGTGTCGGAAATCGGCACGCGCGCGGGGCGCAGCAGCAAGACCATCAGTGCGCAGAAAATGGCCGCGATGAGAAAGCTCGGCCTGCTGCGCGATGCGGATATCTTCAAATATGCGCTTGCACATGGTCTGGTCTCCGCTTCGGAGATGTCGCGGCAAAGGGCCAGGCAGACCGACGATGATGTGGGAAATGGCTGATACCGTGTACGGTAATGCTTAACTTTGAGTCGGCATTGCCTGACAGCGCGTTCGTCGCCATTCAGATAGACTTTTTGAACCTCGGGCCAATCTTGGACAGGCCCGCATTGCGCGGAGGCCCGTATCATTGGACGATTCGTACGACACGGAAGTCTATGCCGTACTGCTTAGCTTCGGCATGCTCAACAAGGCGCAGCGCCATGCGTTCGCCGAACAGTTCAACCGGTTCACCTGGGGATCGGCGCAACTGCAACGCAGGTTGATGCAGCAATGGTCCGGACGATGCCGCGACGACGCAAACCCCATGACACGCATGATTGCCGAATCATCGGCAGTCTACGTCGCTACGCCGCGGAAAAGACGAGGTAGTAAAAAGCCGAGCGAGTGAAGCGCGTGCAGGTGCTCGGCTACCCAAGTCTTATACAGATGGCCAGCTTAGCAGCGCAGTGCCCGTTTGCCGGTGTGCGCACTGCTTTCCATCAACCCATGCGCTTGCACCGCGTCCTTGGCAGCAAAACCTGGTGAACGGCTGGCCGCAAATGCTTTTCGTCAAATAGCGGCCACCCGTGTTGGGTGAGATTGAAAGCTTCTGCTTGACTACGCGTGATGTGTGCGTGAGCTTTCTGGCCGACATACACACTTGCCAGAACACTTCGCCTATTGCGATACGGGTTATCGCGCAGTGTCGACAAGCACCAGTTCAGTGTCTGCGAGGGCTTTTACGTCCAGCGAGGGTTCGTTGAGAATGGCCACGCCGTCGCGCGCATCGATTCGTACGCCGTTGACCTCCACCGAGCCCTTGGACGGAACCAGATACGCGTAGCGATCCTTCTGCAGCGCATAGCGCGTGGTTTCGCCCGCCTTGAGCGTAGCGCCCAGTACGCGCGCGTTGGTACGCAGGGGCAGGGCGTCGCCATCTTCCTTGAAGCCGCTGGCCAGGGCCACGAAGCGCCCCGACCGCTCGCCGGCTGGAAACGGCTTGGCGCCCCAGGAAGGCGGCTGGCCGTGCTCATCGGGCATGATCCAGATCTGGAAGATGCGCGTGTCGCCCGGTTCCAGATTGTATTCACTGTGCGTGATGCCGGTACCCGCGCTCATCACTTGCACGTCGCCCGCCTCCGTGCGGCCCTGGTTGCCCAGGCTGTCGCGATGGGTGATGGCACCCTCGCGCACGTAGGTAATGATTTCCATGTCCGCGTGCGGATGCGGCGGAAAGCCGGTCTGCGAAGCGATGGTGTCGTCGTTCCATACGCGCAGCGCGCCCCAGCCCATGCGGCGCCCGTCGTGATAGTTGGCGAACGAAAAATGATGTTTGGCCTTGAGCCAGCCATGGTCGGCTCCGCCAAGGCTGTCAAAGGGGCGACGTTCGATCATGAGAGCACCTGTAACCTGAGTGATTGCGGCGGTCCCCAAGATAAGGCCAAGCAGCGATTCGGGTAGCACCTGAATCGGAAACAGTGTGTCGCCGCCGCGAACGGCGGCAAGGGCGCGGGGGCGGCCGCCGCGCCCTTGGGCACGATGGCTACTGTTTATCGGCGACGAAGGTGGTGGTGGTGCCGCGCAGCTTGTCGTGGACTACGACATTCATGGTGTGGCCGTCGGGCGCGACTTTCACTTCGGCGATGGAGATGGGCTTTCCATCGCGTTTGTCCGTCTCGGTAAAGCTGTTCGCGCCGGTCTTGGTCACCGTGACGCTGGTGATGCCCGGATCGCCCTGGTAGGGCGTCTCGGTACCGTCCATCTTGGCGTTGTAGGACTGGCCCGTCGGGGTGCTCATGTTCAAATGATCGCCATCGACCTTGAAGGTCATCACCAGGCCATTGTCGGACAGGCTCTGCATTTTGGTGTTGCGCCAGGAGCCTGATATGGCGTGCGCACCAACAGGGCCGGGCGCGACGCGAGAGAGGGTTGCCTTGCCGCTGACGGGCGCGGCGTCGGTATCGCTGCTGTCGGTGAACTCGACTTCGGCGGTCTTGCCGTCGGAGGAAACCGCGATCGTGGAGGTGGCCACGACCTTGCCATGCTTCTTGTCCGTTTCCTGGATGGTGTGGGCGTCGACAACCTTGATCGCGACCGAGTCGTAATACGGGTGGCCGGTGACGCTGTGGTCGTTGCCATCGGCCTTGACGCTGATGGCCGGCGTGCAGGTCTTGCATTGGTAGATGCCCTTCTCAAGCACCAGCACGTCGGGTTTGGCTGGCATGTGCACTTTGCCCAGATCGATCTTCCACGTTCCGTCGAAAGCGCTTTGCGCCATCGCCAATGCTGGCAGCAGAGAAAGCAGTACGACCCCTGACAACCATGACGTTTTCATCGTCGATCCTCCTTTGGGGTTGGATGGGTAACGGGGTGCCCGGGAACGCTGCAAAAACGCCCCTGCCGCTCGTTTTGCGCCCGAATGGCCACCCCGCCGAACAATGTACGCTGATGCATGCCCAACAGGTAGTGACTGCGGGCTTTAGCGAGAACCTTCGGCGTTCGATCCGGGCCGGCGATGTCCGCTCATTTCGTGTCCCGCGTCAGGGGAAAAGGCACGATGCCAGTGCGTGGAACTGAGCGAGATCAGGGTGACGACCAAAAAAGCCACCGAAAAATTGAGCCGGCTCGGCTCGCTGTTGTGGCTTGCGGCCATCGCGAGCTTCAGGATCAGCGCCCCGCAACACACGCCCACCGACAGCATCAGCTGCTGCAGGGTGGAGTAGAAGCTGTTGGCGGCGCTCATGCGATCGGTAGGCACGGACTCGTAGGCGATAGTGTTGTAGGCGGCGAACTGGAACGACATCACCACGCCGCAGCAGGTCAGCAAGCCGAACATCAGCCAGAACGGCCAGTCGGCCTGGAAAAACGCGCAACTGGCGTAGCTGAGGCTGGCCAGTACGCCGTTGTAGACCATGGCGCGGCGAAAGCCGATCCGGCGCAGGATGCGCGTGGTGAGCAGGCGCGCCGCCAGTGCGCCCAGGGAAATGGCCAGGATCAACTGGCCGCTGCGCAAGGCGGAAAACCCAAGGCCGATTTGCAGTAGCAATGGCAACAGGAACGGCTGCGCACCTTGCGTAATGCGCATCAGCGAACCTGAGATGACCGACAGCCGGAACGAATCGATGCGCAGCAAAGTGAGATCCACCGCCGGATTGGCGCAGCGGCGCGCGTGCCATACATATGCCAGGCAGGCTGCCACGCCCATGGCAACCAGCAGCACGCCGTTGCGCATGTCGGCGTTCTGGCCAAACAGCTCCAGCCCGAACAAGACGCACGACAGCCCGGCGCCGCAAAGTACAAAACCGAACCAGTCGAAGCGGGAAGGTTGGGTGAGGCTGTTCACGACGGGGATGTAGCGCCGCACCAGCCAGTAACCCAGTATGCCGATCGGCACGTTGATATAGAAAATCCAGCGCCAGTCGAAATACTCGACGATGAAGCCGCCCAGCGGCGGCCCGGCCATGGTGCCCAGAATCGCCGGGATCAGCGTCCACATCATCGACGACACGAGATGGCGGCGTTCCACCGTGCGCAGGATCACCAGCCGTCCGACCGGCGCCATCAAGGCGCCGCCAGTGCCTTGCAGCAGCCGCGCCGCCACCATCATTGGCAGCGTCTTGGTCAGCGAACACAGCATCGAGCCGATGATGAACACCACGATGGAACTGTTGAACACGCGCTTGGCGCCAAAGCGATCGGACATGGCGCCACTGACAGGAATCAGGATCGCCAGCGCCAGCAGGTAACTGGTCACCGCCGCACTCATGGCCGGCGCCGAAACATGGAAATCGCGCGCCATCGTCGGCAATGCCGTTGCCAGCACGGTGCCGTCCATTTGTTCGAGGAAGATCGCGCAACCGACGATCAGGGAGGTAATGCGGTAGTCGGGAAACACCGGCGGGGCGGGAGTGGGTGTGCCTGGGTTTTCCTCGCTCTGCAGGGGTAACACGTTGCATCCTTGAACGAGCGTGTGCAGCAAGGCAACACGGCACGCCGGCTAGGCTCGTCGAGATATCGGCACATGGGGTATGCGCCGCAATAGGTGCATTATTCGACGCCGGGGGCGGGCCATCAAGCAATAGGCTTTGCCGTCCGGGCAAAAAGAACGGCGCCGTTTAGGCACGGCGCCGTTTCCGTTCTTCACGCGGGGTGGACGATCAGAGCGCTTCGAAAATGCCCGCCGCGCCCATGCCCGTGCCGATGCACATGGTCACCATGCCGTACTTCTGCTTGCGGCGGCGCAGGCCGTGCAGCAGGGTTGCCACGCGGATGGCGCCGGTGGCGCCCAGCGGATGGCCCAGGGCGATGGCGCCGCCCAGCGGATTGACCTTGGCGGTATCCAGGCCCAGATCGCCGATCACCGCCAGCGCCTGTGCGGCGAAGGCTTCGTTGAGCTCGATCCAGTCCAACTGGTCTTGCTTGATGCCGGTGGCCTTGAGCGCCTTGGGAATGGCTTCTTTCGGGCCGATGCCCATGATGTCCGGGCGCACGCCGGCTACCGAGTAGCCCACGAAGCGGGCGAGCGGGGTGAGGTTGTAGTCCTTGATCGCCTGCTCGCTGGCCAGCAGCACCGCGCCGGCGCCGTCGGAGGTCTGCGAGGAGTTGCCGGCCGTCACCGTGCCGCCGAACTGGCCGTTGCGGAACACCGTCTTGAGCTTGCCCAGCACGTCGGGCGTGCTGCCGGCGCGCGGGCCTTCGTCGGTGTCGATCAGGCGGCTGTCGGTCTTGATGCCGCGCGTGGCCAGGTCGGGGTAGTGGTCGTCGAGCTTGAACGGGGTGATTTCGTCCTTGAATTGGCCGGCCTTGATCGCGGCCAGCGCGCGCTCGTGGCTTTGCGCGGCGAACGCATCTTGCGCCTCGCGCGACACCTTCCACTGCTTGGCCACGTTTTCGGCGGTGATACCCATGCCGTAGGCGATGCCGATGTGCTCGTTGTCGAAAATCCCGGGGTTCATGGCCACCTTGTGGCCCATCATCGGCACCATGCTCATGCTCTCGGTGCCGCCGGCGAGCATCAGATCCGCTTCGCCCAGGCGGATGCGGTCGGCGGCCATGGCCACGGCCTGCAGGCCGGAGGAGCAGAAGCGGTTGATGGTGACGCCCGGCACAGTGTCGGGCAGGCCGGCCAGCAGCAGGCCGATGCGCGCGACGTTCATCCCTTGCTCGGCCTCGGGCATGGCGCAGCCGATGATGACGTCGCCGATGCGGTGCGGATCGATCCCCGGCGCCTGCGCGAGCACGGCGCGGATCACATGGGCGAGCATGTCGTCCGGACGGGTGTTGCGGAACACGCCGCGTGGCGCCTTGCCGACCGGGGTGCGGGTGGCGGCGACGATGTAGGCGTCTTGCACTTGCTTGGTCATGGTCTTTGCTCCGTGGCGTCGCGCGAATCGCGGCGACGCCGTTTGGTTTTGATCGTCATCCCGGCGAAGCGGGATCCAGGGTCTTTGTGGTGATCCAGATCGCTGGGCTCCGGTGTGCGCCGGAGCGACGAGCGTCAGTTACGCAGCGGCTTGCCGGTGGTCATGGTGTGGGCGATGCGCGCCTGGGTCTTTTCCGTTTGCGCCAGTTCGACGAAGTGCTTGCGCTCCAGATCCAGCAACCATTCCTCATCGACCAGCGAGCCGCGCTCGATCGCGCCGCCGCACAACGCGTCGGCGATGCGCGTGGCGATCGCGACGTCGTGCTCGGACGCAAAGTAACCGGCCTGCAGATTGGCCAGCGAGGCCTTGAACGTCGCCGTGCCAACATCGCCGGCGACGGGGACGTTGCGGTCGTACAAGGGTGCGCGCCAGCCGCTTTCGGCAAGCGAGGCGGCCACTTGCTTGGCGACGTAGAGCAGTTCGTAGGGGTTGAACACCACCACGTCGCTGTCACGCAGCAAACCCATCTGCTTGGCTTCCAGCGCGCTGGCGGAAACCTTGGCCATCGCCACCGTTTCGAACACTTTCTTCAGCGCTTCGAACGGGTCGCCAGGATTGGACTGCGCGGCGCGGATCGCCAGTTCATGCAGTCCGCCGCCGGCCGGCAGCAGGCCGACACCGGCCTCGACCAGACCGATGTAGCTTTCCAGCGCGGCGACCGTACGCGCCGAATGCATCTGGAATTCGCAGCCGCCACCGAGGGCGAGGCCGCGCACGGCCGACACCACCGGCACCAGCGAGTGCTTGATGCGCATGCTGGTGCGCTGGAAGTTGGCGACCATGGCCTTGAAGTCATCGACCTTGCCGGCCTGCAGCAGGCCCAGTGCGCCTTTCAGGTCGGCGCCCGCGGAGAACGGTTCGCCGGTCTGCCAGATCACCACGGCCTTGAGTTTTTCCTCGGCGACGCCGATCGCGTGCTGGATGCCGTCGAGCACCTGGTCGTTGACCGTGTTCATCTTGGTCTTGAACGAGATGATGCCGACGCTGTCCTCGCCCAGCGTCCACAGGCGGATGCCGTCGTTTTCCCACACGGTGGTGCCCTGGTCGAACTTTTCGCCGAGGATCGGATCGGGGAACAGCTGGCGCTTGTAAACCGGATGCTGCGAGCGCGGCTTGTCGGCGTTGGCGGCGGCGGAGTAGGAGCCGTTCTTGCCATGCACGCCAGTGCGGCCGTCGGTAACCCATGCCGGCAGCGGTGCCTTGCTCATGGCCTTGCCGGCGGCGATGTCTTCGGCGATCCAGCCGGCCACTTGCTGCCAGCCGGCGGCCTGCCAGGTCTCGAACGGGCCGAGTTTCCAGCCGTAACCCCAGCGGATGGCGAAATCGACGTCGCGCGCCGTGTCGGCGATGTCGGCCAGGTGGTAGGCGGTGTAGTGGAACAGGTCGCGGAAAGTCGCCCACAGAAACTGCGCCTGCGGATCGGCCGATGCGCGCAGCTTGCCGAACTTCTCGGCGGGATCCTTGATGGCGAGGATCGCCGACACTTCGTCGGACGCTTTCTGTTCGGACGGACGGTAATCGCGCTTGGCCACGTCCAGCACCACAATGTCCTTGCCGGCCTTGCGATAGAAGCCGGCACCGGTTTTCTGGCCCAGCGCGCCTTGCTCGATCAGGCCGCTCAGCCACGCCGGCGCTTTGAAGTATTCGTGCCAGGGATCGTCGGCCAGCGTGTCGGCCATGGTCTTGATCACGTGCGCCATGGTGTCAAGGCCCACCACGTCGGCGGTACGGTAGGTGGCGCTCTTAGGGCGGCCCACGGCCGGGCCGGTCAGGGCATCGACGGTGTCAAAGCCCAGTTTGAACTGCTCGGTGTGGTGCATGGTGGCGAGCATCGAGAACACGCCGATGCGGTTGCCGATGAAGTTCGGGGTGTCCTTGGCATACACCACGCCCTTGCCGACCGTGGTGGTGAGGAAAGCTTCCAGCCCTTCGAGCACGGGGGTGTCGGTGAGCCGGGTCGGGATCAGTTCGACCAGATGCATATAGCGCGGCGGATTGAAGAAGTGCACGCCGGTGAAACGGTGGCGCAGTTCTTCCGGCAGCGCCTCGGCCAGGCCGTTGATGGACAGGCCCGAGGTGTTGCTGGCCAGGACGGCGGTCTTGGAGACGTGTGGTGCGATCTTCTTGTAGAGATCGAGCTTCCAATCCATCCGTTCGGCGATGGCCTCGATTACCAGATCGACGTCCTTCAGGTGCGCCAGGTCATCGTCGTAGTTGGCCGCAATGATGGCGGCGGCGCGGGTGTTGTCGGCCAGCGGCGCCGGGGAAAGCTTCTTCAGATTCTCGATGGCCTTGAGCGCGATGCCGCTCTTGGGACCTTCCTTGGCGGGCAGGTCGAACAGCACAGTCTCGACGTTGGCATTGGTCAGGTGCGCGGCGATCTGCGCGCCCATGACGCCGGCGCCAAGCACTGCGGCCTTGCGGATGCGTAGTGCCGACTTCGGTTGAGTTGGAGCGGTCATTGGCTTCTCCGAGGGTACGAATGCAAAACAGGATGAACGAAGCAGGTTGCAGCAGGGGGACGGCCGGGGAGGGCCGCACTGTGAAAATCAGGGGGCACTGAGACCGGCGGCGGAAAAACGGATCAGGTGCGCGGCGGTCTGCTCGCGATGGACGGTTTCGCTGACGTCGCTTTTGCGCTGGATGATGCCGAAGCCGGACATGGCATGGGTCAGGGCGCCGGTGACCAGGTCGATGCGCCAATAGAGCTCTTCCTTGCTCAGGTGGGGCAGCAGGCGGGCGAATTCGCCGGTGAATTGGCGCATCACGTGGCCGTAATTGTCCGACAGGAACCGGCGCAGGCTGTCGTCGTGCTCGGCAAAGGCGCGCGCCAGCACGCGCATGAACAGGCCGCCGCCGCCGTCGTGCGAAAGATCCAGAGCGGGGCGGATAAAGGCGGCCAGGACGTCCTCCAGGCTCGTTTCAGACTGCCCCATGACCTGCTTCAAGGCCGCCAGGCGACGGGCGTTGAGCTGGTCCAGGCGACGCTTGAACACTTCTTCGACCAGCTTGTCCTTGGAGCCGAAGTGGTAGTTCACCGCCGCGAGGTTCACCCCGGCGGCGGCCGTGAGCTGGCGTAGCGAGGCACCTTCAAAACCCCGCTGGGCAAACAGTGCTTCGGCGGAGGCGAGGATGCGTTCCTTGGTGGAGGCGGAGCTGTTCACGGCGATCGCCCATGGCAGGAAATCAAACGATCGTTTGAGACTACACGGATGGCGCGGGGGCAGTCAAACGGTCGTTTGCCGGAGGCCTCGGCCGGGGTTGCTTATGGGCTAGAATCTGTCAAACTTTCGTGAGCTAAATCCGCATTTCGTGACGCATTTAGTTCTACATTCGCTGACACGTAGTCAGGCCGCCCTTTTAAAAAAATCCGTAGACCCGGAGCAGACCGTATGGCGCTGGAGCGCACCCTTTCCATCATCAAACCCGATGCCGTCGCCAAGAATGTCGTCGGTGAAATCTATGCGCGCTTCGAGAAAGCGGGCCTGAAAGTCGTTGCCGCAAAGATGAAGCATCTTTCGCGCAAAGAGGCGGAAGGTTTCTACGCAGTGCATCGCGAGCGCCCGTTTTTCGGCGCGCTGGTGGAATTCATGATCTCAGGTCCAGTCATGATCCAGGTTCTGCAGGGCGACAATGCCATTCTCAAGAATCGCGATCTGATGGGCGCGACCAATCCCAAGGATGCCGCCAAGGGCACGATCCGCGCCGATTTCGCCGATTCGATCGATGCGAATGCCGTGCACGGCTCCGATGCCGCCGAAACGGCCGCGGTCGAAATCGCCTATTTCTTCGCCGCTACCGAAGTGTTTCCGCGCTAAGAGACGTGATGCAGGTGAATCAGGTAGAAAAGGTCAATCTGCTCGACTTCGATCGCCAGGGTCTGCGCGAGTTTTTCGCGCAGCTGGGCGAGAAGCCGTATCGCGCCGAGCAGGTGATGAAATGGATCTACCATCACCTGGAAGACAACTTCGAAAACATGACCGACGTGGGCAAGGCGCTTCGAGCAAAACTCGAGGCGTCTTGCTATATCGGCCCGCCCAAGACGATGTTCGACAAGGGCGCGGCCGACGGCACGCATAAATGGCTGCTCGGCATGGACGGCGGCAACGCCGTGGAAGCGGTATACATTCCCGAACCCACGCGCGGCACGCTGTGCGTTTCCTCGCAGGTGGGCTGCGGCCTGAACTGCCAGTTCTGCTCGACCGCAACGCAAGGCTTCAACCGCAACCTGGCCACGTCCGAAATCATCGGCCAGATGTGGGTGGCCGCCAAATACCTGGGCAACATCACGCACCAGAACCGCCGCATCACCAACGTGGTGATGATGGGCATGGGCGAGCCGCTGCTCAACTTCGACAACGTCGTGAAGGCGATGAGCCTGATGCGTGACGACCTGGGTTTCGGTCTCGCGTCCAAGCGCGTCACGCTGTCCACGGCGGGCCTCGTGCCGATGATCGACAAGCTTTCCCAGACCATCGACGTGTCGCTGGCCGTGTCGCTGCATGCGGCCAACGACGACTTGCGCACCGAACTGGTGCCGCTCAACAAGCGTTTTCCGATCGCCGAACTCGTTGCCGCTTGCCAGCGCTGGATCGCGCGCAAGCCCAGGACGTCGATCACCTTCGAATACACGCTGATGAAAGGCGTTAACGATCAGCCCGAGCACGCGCGCCAGTTGATCAAGCTGATGCGTCGCCTGCCCACGTGCAAGGTCAACCTGATTCCGTTCAACCCATTCCCTGGCACGCGCTTTGAGCGCTCCGAACCGGATGTGATCCGTTCGTTCCAGACGCAACTGCTCAACGCCAATATCCTGACCATGCTGCGCCGTACCCGCGGCGACGACATCGATGCCGCCTGCGGGCAGCTCAAGGGCCAGGTACTGGATCGCACGCGTCGCCAGGCCGAATTCCGCAAACGTCTGGACGAGGATGCAGCTCATGCGGCGTGATTGGATCCTGCTTGGCATCGGCATGGCGGTGTTGGTCGCGGGCTGTTCCAAGACGGATATGGTCGTGCCGCAGGCGCCGACGCCCAAGCTGCCGGAGGAAACGCGCGCGCAGAAGGCGCAAAACGCCGCCGACGTGCACACCCGCCTGGCCCAGCACTACATTGATATCAACGACCTGCAGGGCGCGCTGCAGAAGGTCAAGCTGGCCGTCATCGACGATCCCAACTACGTGCCCGCGCAAACGGTGATGGCGTACGTCTACGAACGCATCAACGACATGCCCAACGCGGAGATCCATTACCGCAGGGCGGTCGAGCTGGCTCCCACCAAGGGCGACACCAACAACAATCTGGGCGCGTTCCTTTGCCGCATAGGCAAGGTGCAGGAGTCCTTCGCGTATTTCAGCAAGGCGCTGGCCGATCCGTTCTACGCCACGCCCGACGCCGCACTGGACAACCAGGGCGTGTGCCAGTTGAAACTCAACGATCGCGTCGCTGCCGAAGCCAGTTTCCGCAGTGCGATAGAGCGCAATCCCACCAATGCGGGCGCGTTGCTGGAGCTGGCCAACGTGCTTTATATGAAGCACGACTACTTCAATGCCAGCGCTTATCTGCAGCGCTTCGACGCGCTGGGCAAGCCCAGCCCCGATTCGCTCAAGCTCGGCTATGACATAGAAACCCATCTGGGCGACAAGGATGCCGCTCAAACCTACAGCAAACGGCTTATGGACCAGTTCCCGGATTCGGAACAGGCCCAGGCCCTCAATCAAATCGCACGCCCATGATTTCCGAGCAGTCCCATCCGGTAGGCCAGGAGGAACAGTCCTCCCAGGTGCCCGCCACGACCGCAGTGAACATGGATCCGAACACTGCCGAATTCCGCTTCAATGAAGCTCCTGGTTTTGGCTCGCGCCTGCGCGCCGTGCGCGAGTCGCGCGGCCTGGACCTGGAAACGTGCGGCCATGCGTTGCGCCTGCCGGTGAAGGTTCTGCGCCAGCTCGAAAGCAACGAGTTTGAAGCCATCGACTACCAGGTGTACCTGAGCGGCTATATCCGCAAGTACGCGCGCTTTCTTGAGGTGGACGACGCCCAGATCGACGCCGCGCTCGCCAGGCTGCGTCCCGCTCAACCTCCTCTGATAGCCACCGGCGGCGTCTCGCATTCGCGCTATCTGCTCGACCGCTACGCCACGGCGGCCACCTACGTGGTGCTGACGCTGGTCATCGCGGTACCGACGGTATGGCTGGGCATGCGCGGCACGCTTACACGCGACATGAGCCATCTGGCACCTCTGGATGCCACGCCCGTCGCGCAGCAGGATGCGCGCGCCCCCGCCGCTCCGGCTCCTGCGGGCAGTACGGCGAAGGCGCCGCTCATGCCGGTGGCCAGTCCCACGCAAAACCTGGCGCAAGCCGCCGCCCGGGTGCCCGCTACCGCATCTTCCGCGCCGCGCCCGGCCGATCAGCAGCCGCTGCTGGCCTCGATGGTGCCGGTACCCAATCTCGATACGGATGCCAATGCGGCCCCGGCGCCGGCCAATGCGCCGGCGGCTTCGGTCGGCAGCGGCAGCCACACCCTGACGCTCAACCTGCCCAATGGCAGCTGGGTGGAGGTTACCGGCAAGGATGGTTCACGTCTTGAATATGGCCTGCTGCCCGCGGGAACGGTCAAAACCTATCGCAGCGACCAGCCGCTTGATGTGCGCATCGGCAATGCCACCGGCGCCGAGGTCAACCTCGATGGCCAGCCGGTGACGCTCGATCCCTACCGGCACTCGAACGTGGCGCATTTTCGCGTCGACATCCAGGATGGCAAGGCGGCTCCGGCCGGCGCCTGAGCGCGGCTCCGGCGTCCCTCGCTCATCCCCGATCGGTTATGCTTGCGCATTGTCCGTCCTACCGACGGGCAATGCCGGCTGCCCCCGGATAGCGGCGGCTTTCCAACACCCCCACTAGCGCTTCGCGGCGCCTCTCGCGACACGGTGATTGCATGGCATTTGATGCTTACGACGACTACGAACAAAGCGAACGCGTACAAAAGTGGCTTAAACAGAATGGCCTGTCGATCGTCGTGGGCGTGGTCATCGGTTTGATCGGTATTTTCGGCCTTCAGCAGTGGCGCAGCCACAAGGCGGCGCATCAGGCTGCCGCTTCGGAGCTGTACCAAGAATTGCAGCCGCTGCTGGACACCGGTAACAGCAACGCGGTCGATATCGTCATGCAGCACCTGATGAGCGACTACGCCGACACGCCATATGCGATGTTCGCCGTCAGCGACCGCGCCCGCCGTCAGGCGGAAGCCAAGCAATGGGACAAGGCACTGGAGTCGCTCAACTGGGCCGAGCAGCACGCGCCGAGCCCGGAGCTGAAGGCCCTGGTGGATCTGCGTATCGCCCGCGTACAGCTCGCCCAGGGCCATGCGCAGGATGCCTTGAGCGTCCTTGATCGCATCCCGGCCGGTGGCTACGCCGTGGTGGGACAGGAACTACGCGGCGATGCGCTGGTCAAGCTTGGACGGCGCGATGAAGCCCTCAAGGCTTATCAGGCCTCCATAAAGGCCATGGGCCCGCAGGCCCCCGAGGGCAATGAAGTGCAAATGAAAATCGACGATCTGGCCACGGCCGGGAAGCAGGGTGCATGAAACGTTTTTGGCTGATCGTATTGACCGGTTCGCTGGTGGCGCTCGCAGGCTGCCACTCGTTCAAGAAAGAAAACATCCAGCCGCCCACCCCGCTGGCCAAGGATTTCAAGCCCACCGTGCAGGTGTCCAAGGTATGGAGTGCGCGCGTGGGCCATGGCGCGGGCGTCAGCGGCGTGCGCATGCGGCCGACGATCGTGGACGGCGTGCTCTACGCCGCCAGCACCGATGGCGTGATCGATGCGTTCGATGCCGCCACCGGTAAGCAATTGTGGGAAAAGAAGACGCGCACGCACGGCTGGTTCGGCTGGGGCGACAGCAAGCGTCCTGATGCGTTCTATTCGGGCGGTCCGGCCGTTTCCGGTGACCTGCTGGCCATCGGTACGCTGGACGGCCATGTGTACGGCCTCAATGCCAAAGACGGCAGCCAGCGCTGGCTGATCGCCTTGCCGTCGGAAGTGATCGATTCGCCGACCATCGCCGGGCAGCTCACCATCGTGCGTACGCAGGATGGACGTGTGTATGGCCTGGACAGCAATACCGGCGAACGCCGCTGGGTGAACGACCAGGGCAACGTGCCGCTGCTCAGCCTGCGTGGCAATGGGCCGCTGCTGGTGGCCAATGGCGTGGTGTTCTTCGGCAGCGACGACGGCAAGCTGATCGCGCTGCGCCTGGATAACGGCGAAAAGCTGTGGGAGCAGAAGCTGTCCACCGGCGAAGGCCGCACCGACATCGAGCGCATGAACGACGCCGATGGCAGCATCCTGCTTGACGGCAGCAACCTGTACGCGGGCGCCTATCATGGCAGCCTGATGTCGGTGGACGGCCCCAGCGGCCGTCCGGTGTGGGCACGTCCGTTCTCTACCTACACCTCGCTCGCGGTGTCCGGCAACAGCCTGCTGGCGGTCAACGACGACTCCCAGGTGTGGGCGTTCGACAAGAGCAGCGGCGCCGACATGTGGAAGCAGGACGGCTTGAAATACCGCTGGCTGACGGCACCGGCCGTGCAGGGCGACTATGTAGTAGTCGGCGATATCGAAGGCTACGTGCACTGGCTGCAGATCGGCGACGGTGCGCTGGCCGCGCGCGAGCGCCTGTCCAAGAAAGCCATCCGTGGACAGCCCGTGGTCGCTGGCGGTCTGGTTTACGTGATCGACGTGCAGGGCCACCTGGTGGCCTATCGCCTCGGCGCGAAATAATTTCTGGAATCATGCTTCGTGCTGCCCGTCATCGCCCTGGTCGGTCGTCCCAACGTCGGTAAGTCGACCCTTTTCAATGCGCTGACGCGTAGCCGTGACGCCCTGGTCGCCGACATGCCGGGCGTCACGCGCGATCGTCACTACGGTGTGTGCCGCACCGGCCTGCAGCCGTTCGTCGTGGTCGATACCGGCGGCCTCTCCGGCGTCGAGGAAGGCCTGGACGCGCTGACCGCGCAACAGGTGCGCCTGGCCGTGGAAGAGGCCCAGGTGCTGGTGTTCGTGCTGGACGCGCGCGATGGCGTGCTGCCTCAGGATCGCAGCATCCTCGACGAACTGCGGCGCAGCGGCAAGCCGATCGTGGCGGCGGTCAACAAGACCGACGGCCTGGACGTGCAGCACGTGCTGGCCGAATTCGCCACCTTCGGTATCGCCCAAACCTTGCCGTTGTCGGCGGCGCACAATCGCGGCACCGAGGAGTTGATCGCCGCGGTCCTGCCCATGCTGCCGGAAGACGCGCACGAAGAGCAGGTCCCCGAAGGCGACGACAGCATCCGCGTCGCCATCGTCGGTCGCCCCAACGCCGGCAAGTCCACGCTCATCAACCGCCTGCTCGGCGAAGAGCGGCTGATCGTTTCGGATGTCGCCGGCACCACCCGCGACCCGATTCGCGTACCGCTGGAACGCGATGGCAAGCGCTATACCTTGATCGATACCGCCGGCGTGCGGCGCAAGGCGCGCGTCGAGGAAGGCGTGGAGAAATTCAGCGTCATCAAGACGCTGCAATCGATGGCGGCGGCGCAGGTCGTGGTGGTCATGATCGATGCGCGCGAAAATCTTGCCGATCAGGACCTTACCCTGATCGGACACGTCCTCGACGAGGGCAGGGCGCTGGTCATCGCCGTCAACAAGTGGGACGGCATGGATGCGTACGAGCGCGAGCAATGCCAGCGCGCCCTGGATCGACGCCTGGCATTTGTCGAATGGGCCAAGCACGTATTCATTTCGGCCAAGCACGGTTCGGGGCTGCGCGAACTGATGCGCGCCATCGTGCGCGCCCATACGGCGGCCACCAAGGAACTGGGTTCGTCCGATCTCACCCGCACGCTTGAACGCGCCTACGAAGGCTACCAGCCGCCGCTGGTGCGCGGGCACGCGCCGAAGCTGCGTTTCGCGCATCCCGGCGGCAACAATCCGCCCACGGTCGTCATTCACGGCAGCCGCACCAAGCACATTGCGCCGGCTTATCGCCGATACCTGGAAAACTTCTTCCGGCAGCGCTACAAGCTGGAAGGCACGCCTATTCGCATCGAGTTCCGCGACGGCGACAATCCCTTCGCCGGCAAAAAAAATGTGCTTACCGAAGGACAGCAGCGCAAGCGCCAGCGCATGATCCGCGAGATGAAACGCCGCAAGCGTTGAATCTACCGGCGGCATTGCCGGCTTTATGCCTGACGGGCTTACACTGTGCCGATGAGCGAATCCCTCGACCGCGAATCCTGGCTGGCCGCGTTGCGTCAACGCATTGGGGAAATCTCTCCCGCGGAGGCTTTTGCGCGACAGGCGCAAGGCGCGCTGCTGATCGATGTGCGTGAAGAAAATGAACGCGTCGCCGGCACGCCCGCAGGCGCGCTGCTGATGTCGCGCGGGTTTCTTGAACTGCGCATCGAAGATCACGAGCCCGATCGCGATCGCCCGATCCTCACCCTGTGCGCCAGCGGCCGGCGCTCACTGCTGGCGGGCGAAACGTTGCAGCGCATGGGCTATCGCAACGTGGCTTCGGTCGCCGGCGGTTTCGAGCGGTGGAAGAACGAAGGCCTGCCGATTGACGTCGGCCAACTGGATACCGATTCGGCCGAACGCTACGCAAGGCAGTTGCGCTTGCCGCAGGTCGGCGAAGCCGGGCAACTCAAGCTCGGGCGCGCCAGCGTGGTGCTGCTGGGCGCGGGCGGATTGGGTGCGCCCGCGGCGTTGTATCTGGCGGCGGCCGGCATCGGGCGAATCACCTTGATCGACGACGATCGCGTGGAGCGTTCGAACCTGCATCGACAAGTGATTCATGCCGATGCACGCGTCGGCATGGCCAAAACGGAGTCGGCGCGCATGACACTTGCCGCGCTCAATCCGCGCATCGAGGTGAATCTGCATACCGAACGCCTGCGCGCCGGCAATGTGGAAAGCCTGCTCGCAGGACACGATCTGGTCATCGATGGCGCGGACAATTTTCCCGCGCGTTATCTGCTGGCCGCGGCGACACGCCGGCTGAACATGCCGATGGTTTATGGCGCCGTCGAGCGTTTCACTGGGCAGGTGAGCGTGTTCGACCCGCGTCGCGACGATTCGCCTTGCTATCGCTGCCTCTTCCCCGAGCCGCCTGCCGCCGCCGATGCACCCAATTGCAGCGAAGCGGGCGTGCTTGGCGTCTTGCCCGGCATCGTCGGCCTGCTGCAAGCCACCGAGGCGCTCAAGCTGGTGCTGGAACTGGGAGATCCCCTGGTGGGGCGGCTGCTGTCGTTCGATGCGCTCGGCATGCGCTTTCGCGAAACGCGCCTGCCGCGCGATCCGGCGTGCCCGGGCTGCGGTGCGTCGGCGCCGTTCCAGGGCTATGAAGACGTCGAGCGATTCTGCGCCGCCCTTGTTTGACGATTGAGCCGGAAGCGGACGCGGCGCCACTGATGACTCGTGGCGCGTTTGCGTGCAAGCCACGATAATGGCCGCTCGGGACGGCCAGGACACCTCATGAACGCACGCATCCTCGACGGCAAGCGCATCGCCCAGGAACTGCTCGATCGCATCGGCAAGCGCGTCAGCGAGCGCAAGGCGCAGGGTTTGGTGGAGCCCGGGCTGGCTGTCGTGCTGGTCGGCGATGACGCGGCGTCTTCCGTCTACGTGCGCAACAAGCGCAAAGCCTGCCACCAGGTGGGCTTCCGTTCTTTCGACTACGACCTGCCATCCACCACCTCGCAGACCGAATTGTTCGCCCTGATCGACCGTCTCAACGTCGATCCGGCCGTGCACGGCATCCTGGTGCAGTCGCCGCTGCCCGAACACATCGACGAAGATGCCCTGGTCGATCGCATCGATCCGGACAAGGACGTGGATGGATTCCAGGCGGTGAATGTCGGCCGCCTGGCGTTGCGCCGCTTCGGCCTGCGACCTTGCACGCCCAAGGGCGTGATGATGCTGCTGGGGCACACCGATCGTCCGGTGCGCGGCCAGCATGCCGTGGTGGTGGGCGTGTCCAACCACGTCGGGCGGCCGCTCGCATTGGAATTGCTGATCGCCGGCTGCACCACCACCTGCTGCCACCGCTTCACACGCGACCTGGAAACCTATGTCCGCCAGGCCGACATCCTGGTCGTGGCCGTGGGCAAGCCGGGGTTGGTCAAGGGGGAGTGGGTCAAGCCTGGCGCGGTGGTGGTCGATGTGGGTATTAATCGCCTGGACGATGGGCGGCTGGTTGGCGACGTCGATTTTGACGTGGCATTCCAACGCGCCAGCTGGATTACCCCGGTGCCTGGCGGCGTCGGCCCGATGACCGTGGCGACCCTGATGGAAAACACCCTGGAAGCGGCCCAAGCGCGCCGCTAGCGACGCAGGCCGCGACGAGACATGGTTAATGCCAACTAAACGAATGCGCCCGTCAACGCATTTTTGCGCACCCACTGGCACCATTCTTGTCGGCAGCAGTCGCGTTACGATCGGAGCCCGCGTATAATCCTCTCTTTGCAGCGGGACTTATCGCATGCGCATCCTCGCCGAGGCCCTTACTTACGACGACGTCTATCTCGTCCCGGCCCATTCCCAAGTCTTGCCGCGCGACGTGGATACCTCCACCCGGCTCACGCGGAACCTCCGGTTGAATATCCCCATCGTGTCCGCCGCCATGGACACGGTCACCGAAGCCCGGCTGGCCATCACCATGGCGCAGAACGGCGGCATCGGCATCATCCACAAGAACATGACCGCCGAGCAGCAGGCCGCCGAAGTGCGCCTGGTGAAAAAATTCGAGGCCGGTGTCATTCGCAGTCCGATTACCGTGGGTCCGCATACGTCGATCCGCGATGTGCTCAAGCTCACCCGCGCGCACAACATTTCGGGTGTGCCGGTGGTCGAGGGCGAGCAACTGGTGGGCATCGTCACCAGCCGCGACCTGCGTTTCGAGCGCAAGCACGACGATCCGGTGCGCAACATCATGACGCGCCAGGACAAGCTCGTCACCGTGCGCGAAGGCGCCAGCCAGGACGACGTACTGCAGCTGCTGCATAAAAACCGCATTGAAAAAGTGCTGGTAGTCAACGACGCCTTTCAGTTGCGCGGTCTCATCACCGTCAAGGACATCCAGAAAGCCCGCGACAATCCCAACGCCGCCAAGGATGCGCATGAGCGCCTGGTGGTCGGCGCCGCAGTGGGCGTGGGCGGCGATACCGAGCAACGGGTCGAGGCGCTGGTCGATGCCGGTGTCGATGTCATTGTGGTCGATACGGCCCATGGTCATTCGCAGGGCGTGATCGAACGCGCCGGGTGGGTGAAGAAACGCTACCCGCAGGTGCAGGTGATCGCCGGCAACATCGTCACCGGCGAGGCCGCGCGCGCCTTGCTCGATGCCGGCGTCGATGCGGTCAAGGTGGGCGTCGGTCCCGGTTCGATCTGCACCACCCGCGTGGTTGCCGGCGTGGGCGTGCCGCAGATCACCGCCATCGACATGGTGGCCACCGCGCTGAAGGACGAAATTCCGCTGATCGCCGACGGCGGCATCCGCTATTCGGGCGATATTCCCAAGGCGCTGGCGGCTGGTGCATCTACGGTGATGCTCGGTTCGATGTTCGCCGGCACCGAGGAATCCCCGGGCGAGGTCGAGCTGTTCCAGGGGCGTTCGTACAAGAGCTACCGCGGCATGGGTTCGCTCGGCGCGATGGCGCTGGGCTCCAAGGATCGCTACTTCCAGGACGAAGCCGACGCCGACAAGCTGGTGCCCGAAGGCATCGAAGGTCGCGTGCCGTACCGCGGTCCGCTGCGCAACATCATCCACCAGCTGATCGGTGGCCTGCGTGCCTCGATGGGTTATCTGGGCGCGGCGACCATCGACGAGGTGCGTAACAAGGCGCAGTTCGTCAAAGTGACCTCGGCCGGTGTCACCGAAGCGCATCCGCACGATATCCAGATCACCAAGGAAGCGCCGAATTACCGGCTGAATTCGTGATCGCCCGGGGCGCCTTTTCGCTCGACGTTCCGGCAGGCGTGCCAAGCGCACGGCATCTTCGCGCCACGCATCTCAACGTCGTCCCGGTCTGTACCGGGATGACGCCGGGCTAGCCCATCCTTCATCCTTTTCATGACCTCGCCGCCATGACCAACATCCATAGCGACAAGATCCTCATCCTCGATTTCGGCGCGCAGTACACGCAGCTCATTGCGCGACGCATTCGCGAGATCGGCGTCTACTGTGAAATCTGGGCCTGGGATCACAACCCGGCCGAGATCGCGGCGTTCGGCGCAAAGGGCATCATTCTTTCCGGCGGTCCGGAATCGACGACGCTGCACGGCGCGCCGGCCGCACCGCAGGAAGTGTTCGATTCGGGCTTGCCGATCCTGGGCATCTGCTACGGCATGCAGACGCTTGCCGCACAGCTGGGCGGCGCCACCGAGGCCGCCGATGCGCGCGAGTTCGGTCATGCACGCGTCGACGTGGTGGCGGCGGACAAACTCTTCGCCGGGCTCAGCGACCACGCGTCCATGCACGCGCTGGACGTATGGATGAGCCACGGCGACCATGTCGCCAAGGCGCCGCCGGGTTTCACGATCACGGCCACCACCGACCGTATCCCGGTCGCCGCGATGTCGAACGAGGCCAAGCGCTGGTACGGCGTGCAGTTCCATCCGGAAGTTACCCACACCAAGCAGGGCAATGCCTTGCTCAAGCGCTTTGTCACCGAGATCTGCGGCTGCCGGACATTGTGGACCGCGGCGCACATCATCGACGACCAGATTGCGCGCGTGCGCGAGCAGGTCGGCCAGGACCACGTCTTGCTGGGCCTCTCCGGCGGCGTCGATTCGTCCGTCGTGGCGGCCCTGCTGCATCGTGCGATCGGCAGCCAGCTGACCTGCGTATTCGTCGACACCGGCCTGCTGCGCTGGCAGGAAGGCGACCAGGTGATGGCCACCATGGCCGAGCACATGGGCGTAAAGGTGATCCGCGTGAACGCCGCCGAGCGTTACTTCCAGGCGCTGGAAGGCGTGGCCGATCCGGAAGCCAAGCGCAAGATCATCGGCCGCCTGTTCGTGGATATCTTCGACGAGGAGTCGGCCAAGGTCACCGCCGCCGGCAACGGCCACGTGAAGTGGCTGGCGCAGGGCACCATCTACCCGGACGTGATCGAGTCGGCCGGCAGTAAGACCGGCAAGGCGCACGTCATCAAGAGCCATCACAACGTGGGTGGCCTGCCCGAGCACATGAAGCTCAAGCTGGTCGAGCCGCTGCGCGAGCTGTTCAAGGACGAAGTGCGGCGCATCGGCGTCGAACTGGGGCTGCCGCGCGAAATGGTCTACCGCCATCCGTTCCCCGGGCCGGGGCTGGGCGTGCGCATCCTGGGCGAAGTGAAGCCCGAATACGCCGAGCTGCTGGCGCGTGCCGACGCGATCTTCATCGAGGAGCTGCGCAAGGACGACCTCTACGACACCGTCAGCCAAGCCTTCGCGGTGTTCCTGCCGGTGAAATCGGTCGGCGTGGTGGGCGATGCCCGTGCCTATGAATGGGTCATCGCCTTGCGCGCGGTGGAGACCATCGACTTCATGACAGCGCACTGGGCGCATCTGCCGTACGAGTTCCTTGGTCGAGTTTCAAACAGAATTATCAATGAGTTGCGCGGTGTTTCTCGCGTTGTTTACGATATAAGCGGCAAGCCGCCGGCAACCATTGAGTGGGAATAGCAAGATCAATCACTTAGCGCGCAAACGGCGCCGGCCTGTCTTGCTGCTTACTTTAAGAATTACATATAAACCATTGAAATGGTTGATGAACTAATCAGCTCGACAGCAGCGGCCGCGTTCAGCGACGAGGACGCTACCTATATGCGGCGTGCGCTGCAGCTGGCCGAACATGCCCGAGACGCCGAAAACGAGGTTCCGGTGGGGGCCGTGCTGGTGCAGGACGGCCAGATCGTGGGCCTGGGTTGGAATCGCAACATCACCCTGCACGATCCCACTGCGCACGCCGAAATCATGGCTTTGCGCGCGGCGGGCGAGAAGCTCGCCAATTACCGCATCGTCGGTGCCACGTTGTATGTCACGCTGGAGCCCTGCGCGATGTGCGCCATGGCGCTGGTCCACGCACGGATCGGCCGGGTCGTCTATGGCGCCACCGATCCCAAGACCGGTGCTGCCGGCAGCGTGTTCGACACGCTGGTTTCGGAACGCCACAACCATCGCATCGAGGTGCAGGGCGGATTGCTGGCGGACGAATCCTCGACCCTGTTACGCGAGTTCTTCCGCGCGCGGCGTTGAAGCGTCGCCGGACAGGAACGCCAGCGCTTCGGCGCACGGCTGCTGGATCTTCAGCTGCAGCAGCGGATCGGCACGGGTACGCCCCAGGTTGACCGCGGCGATCGGCTTGCCCGCCTTGGCGGCCGCGTGCGCGAAGCGGTAGCCGGAGAAAACCATCAGTGAGGATCCCACCACCAGCATGGCGTCGGCCTCATCCAGTGCCTGCATGGCCACGGCGACCCGCTCGCGTGGGACGTTTTCGCCGAAAAACACTACGTCAGGCTTCAGGATGCCGCCGCAATGCGGGCAGGGCGGTACGGCAAAGCTGCTGAAATCGTGGCCATCGAGGTCTGCGTCGCCGTCGGGCGCATCGGCCGCATCCAGTTGCGCCCAGGCGGGATTGGAGGACAGCAGCAGCTGCTGGAAGGCCTGGCGCGGCGAACGATGCTCGCAACCCATGCAGCGCACCGTGTCGAGCCGGCCGTGCATGTCGAGCACATCGCGGCTGCCCGCACGCTGGTGCAGTCCATCCACGTTTTGGGTCATCAGCAAACGCAATTTGCCCTGTTGCTCAAGCCGGACCAGGGCATGGTGCGTGCCGTTCGGCTGGGCATGCCCAAATCGACGCCAGCCCACCAGACTGCGTGCCCAGTAGCGCTTGCGCGTCGTTTCCTCGCCCATGAACGCCTGATACGTTACCGGCTGCGCGCGCTTCCAACTGCCGTCGGCATCCCGATAGTCGGGAATCCCCGAGTCGGTGCTGCAGCCGGCGCCCGTCAATACGAACAGGCGGCGGTGTTCGGCGATGAAATGCCGTAGGGCCAGCGGATCGTTTTCCGTGCGCATCGTTTTTAAAGAAACTCGTGCGAAAGTCTTCGATTATGGCGTGATGGGAACAGGCGGCGTTGAAATGCGCGCGATCAAGCATTAAAACGCGGCATTAACATCTTCGCTTCCCAAGGGGAAACATCATGAAGGTGCTTCTATATGGTGCCACCGGCATGGTCGGACAAGGCGTATTGCGCGAGTGCCTGCTGGCGCCCGACGTGACGCTGGTGCAGACGGTGGGGCGCACGCCTACCGGGCAGCAGCACCCCAAGCTCAAGGAGCTGGTGCAGCGCGACCTGTTCGACTCCCTCCCCATGGCCGCCGAGCTTAGCGGTTTCGATGCCTGTTTCTTTTGCCTGGGCGTTTCATCCGCCGGCATGACCGAAGCGGACTACGTGCATCTGACCTACGACCTCACGCTTTCGGTTGCCCAGATCCTGGCGAGTCTCAACCCGGGGATGACCTTGGTGTATGTATCGGGCGCCGGCACCGACAGCAGCGAGCAAAAGGGCAGCATGTGGGCGAGGGTGAAGGGGCGCACTGAGAACGCCTTGCAGCGATTGCCGTTCAAAGCCGTGTACCTGTTTCGCCCGGGCGTGATCCAGCCGTTGCACGGCATCCGTTCCAAAACCGGTTCGTATCAGCTCTTTTACAGCTTGAGCAAGCCGTTCCTGACGCCGTTGCGTGCACTTTTTCCCAACACGATTCTTTCCACCGAAATCATGGGGCGGGCCATGCTGGCCGTGGCGCGGCGGGGTGCGGCCAAGGCCGTGCTGGAAGCGCCGGACATACGGGCCCTGGCCGTGTCGAACTGACGAATGGGTTGCTGCGTTGCCGCGCTATGCGGTGTTTGTCGCTTACGATCCGTGAGCCACGAATGGTGTCACTTTGATTTAGGTGCAAATAGTGACACCTTTCGGCGCTTATGGAAGACGCGCATCGGCGAAGGTCTCTCCCCTGCGGCGGTCGGTGCGATCGTGCAGCAACGCACCGCGAAAGCGAAACTCGAGGGGGGCTTCGGCGGGCGTAGTCTGCGCTCGGGCTTCATCACCGAAGGCGGTCGCCGTGGTGTGGCGCTGCCTGCGCTGATGGCCATGACGGAGCACCGCGCGGTGGCTACTAGCGTGATCGGCTATTTCCAGGCCGGCGGGGTCGCCGACAATCCCGCGGCACGGTTGCTGGCGACGATGTCGACTGACGACTTCTATCGATGTCAAGGGTGCTCTTGCAGGGTGACAAAACGGCATCGGGCAATGGGTTGCCCGACCGGGCAAAAAATTGCCCGTTTGAAACATCGCAAAATCAATTGCTTGAACACAAGCGGGCAACCCATTGCCCGATGCCCCTGAAAATGTGGGTGTTTCGCGCGGCAAGTGCGCACTTAACGGCAACAACATGCCGTCACGTTTCTTGCTAAGTTATTGATAAATAGAGGCATGGCCGGCTTTGCGCCATGTTGGCACGGCGATTGCTGACAGCCCCATTGTCATCCGCCATGGATGGCACCGCACGCCATGAGGTGCGCGGTGACGACAATGCAGTTACATCATGCCAACACCCGCCTATATCAGCATCACCGGTAAGACCCAGGGCAATATCACCAAGGGCGCCTTCACTGCCGACTCCGTCGGCAACGTCTACGTGGAAGGTCACGAAGACCAGATCCTCGTGCAGGAAATCGAGCATCGCGTTACGGCGCCTACCGATCCACAGAGCGGTCAGCCGTCGGGCCAGCGTGTGCACAAGCCACTCGTATTCACCTGTGCGCTCAACAAGGCCGTGCCGCTGATGTATCAGTCACTCGCCTCCGGCGAGATGTTGCCGAATGTCGAAGTGCAGTGGTTCCGGACCTCGGTCGACGGTAAGCAGGAGCATTCTTCACCACCAAGCTGGAAGACGCCTCCATCGTGGACATCACCACCGTGCTGCCGCACGCGCAGGATGGCTCGAAGTCCGACTACACCCAGCTGATCAAGGTGGCGCTGGCGTACCGCAAGATCTCCTGGACCCACTCCATCGCCGGCACCGAGGCCTCGGACGACTGGCGTAAGCCGATGGAAACCTAAGCGCGTGAAGGGACAGCGTGGCTCGTCAGGCCACGGGCCGCGCTGTCGTTCGATTCCAGGACCATCGACCACCGTATCACGACTCGCCAGGAGGCTTCATGCCGCGCCAATCGGATCTACGCTTTTCCTTCTCCGTGTCCAGCCAAGGAGGACGACCTCTCGAACTCGATGTCGTGAGCTTCACCTTGCGCGAAGCCTTGAACACCCCGTTTCTGCTGACGCTCCAACTCAGCAGTACAAGTCCCGAGATCGACTTCGCCAGAGTGCTTGAACACGGCGCCACGTTGACCATCTGGCGTGGCGAGCAAGCGGTGCGTTACGTCCATGGTGTGATCAGTTCGTTTTCGCAAAAGGACAGCACCGCACGACGCTCCCATTACGCGGCCACGGTAGAGCCGCTGCTCGCCCGCGCCGATCTGCGCAGTGACTGGCGCATCTACCAGCTCCAAACCACTCCGACCACGCTCGCCCAGGCCGTCGCGCGTTCCGGCGAACGGGATATCGACACGCACTATCGGCGCGAACACCCGCCTGTCGACTACTGCGTGCAGCCGGGCGAGACCGATCTCCATTTCGTTAACCGCCTGTGCGCCGAATACGGCGTCTACTACGCCTACCGCTTCGACGCCCAGGGGGCGAAGCTCGCGCTGGGTGACTGCTTGTACGAGCACGGCGTCATCCCGGGCGGTCCGGTCATCTATAACGCCACGCCCGGGGGGGATCAGGCGATACCGTGCCTGAGCTCGTTCCAGTACACCGAAACCGTGCGTACCGCACGGCAGGTACAGACCCACTACGACCACCGTCACCCGCAGTACAACCATCGCGTCGCCCAGGTCGGCCGCAACCTCGCGCACCAGGCGAACGACTACGAAAAATATAGCTATCCCGGTCGTTACGTCGATGATGATGCCTTTGGCAAAGCCAAGACCGATGCGCGCTTACTGGGGTTGCGCGGCGATGCACAGATTGCCGCCATCAAGGGCGATGACGCACGTCTGGTTCCCGGGTTGGCGTTTGACCTGGAAGGCCACGGCCGGGAAAGCTGGAATCGTGGATGGCGGGTGTTGAGCCTGACGCATACCGGCACCCAAACCACCAGCCAGGAAGAGGATGGCGCGGACGCCACCGTCGGCACCCACTACGCGGTCGAAGGGAACGTCATCCCAGATGATGTGGAATGGAGGGCACCGTCGTTGCCTCGCCCCCTGATCGATGGGCCGCAGATCGCCACCGTCGTCGGGCCCGCCGGGGAAGAGGTTTTTTGCAACGACCAAGGCGAGGTGCGGGTGCAGTTCGCCTGGGATCTCTACGGCCAGCGTGACGAGCACAGTTCCTGCTGGGTGCGCGTGGGCCAGGGATGGGCCGGCGCCGGCTACGGCATGCTGGCCATTCCGCGTGTCGGTCAGGAAGTGCTCATTGCCTTCGAGTCCGGCGATGCGGATACCCCGATCATCATTTCCCGGCTGCATAACTCGCTTCAACCCACGCCCTATGAACTGCCACGCTATCTGACCCGCACGGTCATGAAGACGCAGACTGTTAAAGGCCAGGGAAGCAACGAACTGCGGTTTGACGATCTTGCGGGCAACGAAGAAATCTACGTCCATGCGCAGAAAGACCAGAATATCGTCATCAACAACGACGAAACCACCCGTATCGGGCGAGACCGCAAAGAGAACGTAGCGAACGACGAAATCATCGCTATTGGGCATGACCGCACTGAAAACGTTACCAACGACGAGCAGGTGACGATCGGCCACGACCGCAAACACACCGTCGGCCAGGACAACACGCTCAGCATCACCCGCAACCATACCACCACCATCGGTAAGGATCGCGTCGAAGACGTGGGCAATCAACGCATCGACAAAACCGGTGGCGACCACACCATCACCACCGGAGGCCATGTAGATCACCGCGTGCAAGGCCAACTGCAACTTCAAGTCGGACAGCGCATCACGTACACCACCAAGCAATTGGTGCTCAATCTGGACGAGTTCGTCGTGAACACGCCAGGTGGCGTACTCCGCATCAATGCCCATGGCGCCCACTTCCAAGGCGTGGCACACAAAGTGGAGGCGGGTGTGATTGACCTGGTCGATGGCAGTGGTGGTGCGTCGATGATGATCGATGGCAAACCGCAGACCTCGTTGCCCATCGACTTGACCGACCTCTTCCTTTCTCGTTGACCCAGCGCGTACAGGATGGCGCATGCTTATCAGCTACCCCTTTCTCACCCCCAGCTCCTCCGACGATTACGTCCAGGCCCCCAACGACTTGAGCCATTTGGGCGAACTCACCGGCGCCGGTATTTTTCCGCTCACGCAAGGCATCGAATGGCATGGCGGGTCGCACTGGCGCGGCCCCGCACTCGCGGGTCAAGTGCAGCCCGTGCGCGCCATCGCCGATGGTGAAGTGGTGTTTGCCCGCGCCAGTGATGGCAAGCCCACTAACAATGACGCACTTAAGCAACATCCGCTGTGGTATTCCACCGGCTGGACCAGCAACGGCGTGGTGATCCTCAAACACACGACCGAGATCGGCGAGAACGTCGGTGTGACGTTCTATTCGATCTACCAGCATATGGACACGCTGCAGGACGTCGGTGCGGCGGGTCACCAGCACGCATTGACCCAGGGCGACAAGGTTTACCGCAAAGATGTGATCGGCACTGCGGGGTTCATTTACGGTCAGCCGCACCACATCCACATCGAAATCGTCGCCGACCGCGCCAATACCGCCTTGCTCATGGGGCGTGACCACGATGAGCTGAGGTCCCCACAGGGCCGCACGTCTTGTGTGTGGGGTGATACGCACATTGTCGTGCCGGCCGACGTACCGATTTACGAGGCTGACCCCACGGCGGCCACGGTGGCTTTTCGCATCCCCACGTTGCACGTGACGGCCGCTAGCGTCGAAGCCCTGTTCCATACCCCAATTGCACGTCTACGCGCCTTGACCAAGCCCGTGAGTGGGCTGGACGACCCGAGCGACAGCGACGCGAAGTGGTTTAGCAAGCGCAACGGCGACTACCAGCACGCCCAACATCCTGGCAGCGAACCGACTGACGAGCAGCGCACCATCCAGGTGCCACTGCTCTACGGCGCGGCGGTTGATACCGCCCCTAACAGCCCGCAGCGCACGCAATTGCCAGCGCGCTACTTCGCCAAGGAGGTTGGCCGCACGCCCCACGACATCCTGGTCACGTTGTCCGAAGCCCATGGCAAACTCACCGTTACCACCCGCCTCGAACTGGGGGGCACCCCCGAGACCGTTCAGGAGAAGGGCGCTTATGACCTCTACGAACGCAGCCTCAAGGCGTCTCCAGGTTGTCCCAGCGCCGGCTACGAGATGCTGCGCTTTGGGCGCATCTTGGGGCCGGATCAAGCCGCCGCGAGCGATCTGCATATGGGCCGTTTGCCGCATTTTCGGCCGATCGCTTTTACCAGCGCGCAGGGGCAACGGGTGGAGGGGTTTATCGACCTCAATGCCGAAGACGTCAATGTCTTCAGCGATGCGGATTTTCCACACTGGGATGGCTGGACGTTTATTGCCGATGATGTCGCTGTCGATAGCCGCGCCCGCTCCACGATGCTGCTGGACTTGATCGACCCGCCGTCGACGACACCCGCCGCGCCCTCGGCGACGCTACCCACGCCCGAACAAGTGCGTCAGCAAAAACAAGCTCGGCTGGTGCGCATTCAAGCCGCGTTGGCCAATGTCGACACGCAGAAGAAGCTGCGCAAGTGCGTGGTGACGATGGCCACGGAATGGTCGACGGCGCTCTTCGACAAGCAATGGGGTTGGCTCAAGGGCCTCCCTAACGATGCGCGGGCGATGGGGCAAGACAGTTGTGTCAGCAACGAGGTATATGAGCGCTTGAAGCGGCATCACACGGCGCTGGCGTTTTGGGAGGAGGCAAAGGCCGCCGGGCTCGAACTGGACCCGGTGCATGTGCATTTCCATCCGGGAGAGTTCATCTTGGCATTTAAGAAATGCGGGTGGCTGAGTGAGAGCGAGTTCACGCAGTTGCTACCGACCGAAGTGCTCAATGAGGCGGGGCATACGGTGTATATCGAGCCAGTCACAATCAATCGGGATCGTAAAGCGGTAATAGAAAATCACCGTACCCCACTCAACAAAACCCTGCGCAAATACGCCATCAACTCGCCCGCTCGTATGGCGGCCTTCTTTGGTAACGCGTTGGAAGAAACCCAATGGCTCGGCAAACTACGTGAGAACGACAGCACGCGCTGGTATTACCCTTGGGATGGGCGTGGCTTCCTGCAATTGACCGGGCCAGTCAATTACCTTGGCTATTGGATCTTCCGTGGGCGCGTTGGACAAATCGACAACGCCACGCGCGATGCGCTGACGCGCGCCCAAGCGCAGGCGGATAGTCATCGTAGTACGGCACAGAGCTATATTGGGGATAACGTCAGTGGGGTGACGCCGCTGTTGCTGGGGTGGCGACAAGACATCGGTGACAATGACGATCTTGTTCGTGATTTGGTTTCACCGTCCGACAGTGCCGGCTATTACTGGGCTCGCATGTGTATGGCTCAATATGCCGATCGCGGTGGCATCATGGAGCGGCGTGAAGTGTCTGCGATTCACCACCCGGATCATCACCATCCAAATGCCCCCAATCCGGCCGTTACCAAGATTTACTACCACAACGACAACTTCCGCGATGCTTCGGCCGCAGTGAATCTACCGACTGCGGTCGGACACCCGGATCGGCCCTTCAACGACTATATCGCCCGCTGCATACCGTATGCACAAGCGCTAGCAGTGCTCGACGATATCTATTTTCCTGACGCATCCCGCGCGCTGACATTGGCCTTCCCGGAAGGGCGGTCGCCAAGGAGGTCCTGATCTATGAAAGATATAGTATTTGCTCTTGTGCTCCTCATAACATCGCCCCTTGCCGCAGGCAAAGATTCCACGCCAACTCCAAGCGGAACAAATGTGTCTAGCGAGATGACCGTTCAATCATGTCATTTCAAGATGGCTGATAAATTTGGTGGGTCGATTCTGAGGCCGCGAGCGGAGAACGATTTTAAGTTCGCTGGATACAGTGCAACTATTACTTCTGGTAGCAAATCGCGTGAATTTGGCTTCTCCTTGGGCTGTAGCGATGGCGTGGCCAACGCTAATGATATCGCTGCTAAGAACGGCGCCACCTACGACGCTAAAAAGAAAAAGTGGGTGGCTTATTTCGGGGATGTCAGCAAGGAGGATGCCGATCTATTACGACCTGTCACTCGGGTGGGGCCATTGGATGCGGTTAACGGGCATGGCTTTTACTTGACGCAAGACGACACTGACGGTGACCTGCCTAGACGCACGCGCTCCCTAACTTATTGCCTCTTCCATGACAACAAAGCACTCTGCGGCCATGGGCAGGTCATGAAGCTTTCCGACCCAAAAGGCAACCTGCTCCCGTATGCACTGACCATTTTGCGCAGTATCGAATTCATCGATACCCCAGCGCCTGCTGCCACTTCCGATAAGCCCTGATGGTTAAAGCGACGCCGCTCGCTTTCGAGCGGTGATCCTTTCAAGGAAACCGCCATGTCCTTCCCCCGCAAGCGTCCCGCCCTTCACGGCGACACCACCACGCACGGCGGCGCCATCGAGGCAACGGGCCGTTTCAAGATTAACGGTCTTCGCGTGGCACTGCTCAACGACACCGTTCATTGCCCGCAGTGCGGCACCACTACCATTAATCAGGGTGATACCGGATTAAAGGGCGGCGCCCAGGTTGCCCTACACGGATTTTCCACGTCCTGTGGGGCCACCTTGATCTCAAGTTTGTCGACCTAAAACACCGCCAAAGTAACGTCCGCCACGGTTGTCGTATCGGCCTCCTTTACGGGAAGGCGTCCGCAACCGCGGGAATTCGTGGAGTCATTCTCTACGCCCAACGGGTAGCGGGGCACATTCGGCGCAAAGGAACGGAAAACCGGGATAAGCCCGAATTTCCCAAATAGAACAATGATTTAATGAGGCGGCAAGGATGGCTTCGCCATGACTCGCCGCCTTCTGGTGCGTGAGGTACACGCGCTGACTTGACCATCGCACGCATGCCGCCATTCCAGAGATCGGCAATGTGCTGTCGGGTCATGGCCAGCAGTGTATCGGTGGCCGTGCAAAGAGCTGTCTGTAGAAAGCAGACCACTTCGATGGTGCGGCGTGGCTCTGCCAGGCGCTTGCTAACGGAGGGTGATCGATCGGCCATCGCGCTCGCGTAATGGCGTTTGATGTGATCCGACACCGACGGCATCGTGTGGTTAGCGACGCCCATCTCCGTGAGATGCCTGATTCGCTCGTACTGCTCACGCAGCTGAGGAAACGATTGCCTCCGCGGAGTTTGCCCAAGCCATTCTTGAAACGAGATACCGGGGCGATAGGGTTCGTCGAAGGCAAGGCGCCATGACGAAAGAGCCTCTGCAGACACTTCCCGTTGAATGGTTACGCTCAATTCTTCCTCTGCCAACTTCAGCGCGGCATCAATGGCGCTCTTCAGTGGGCGCTCGCCCTCAATGAGGATACTGTTCTCATAGAGCCAGACTTTCACTTGCGTCATCAGCCGATGACGATCGAACTCGGAAAGGACTTCGACACGGAGATGTCGCACCAAGGCACGACGCTGGTGTTCGGACATGCGAACGAAGCCCAGGGTCTCGATGGCTAACTTTTGGTGCGTAAACAGGGTCCGGCGACCACGGTACAGGGACCGTAACGAGGCAATGTCGGGTGCTTTCATATCCAGCGTGCTTCCGAGGTGCGCCCATAACTCCGCAGGGACCATCTTGACGGATGCCAGCACGCCTCCCGTCATCCGGATAAAGCCCATCTGCAGTGCCAAGCCGAGCCGATGCAGTGGCTCTCGTTTGGAAAGAATGGCTCGTCGCTCTTCGGACGAGTATGTAAAGAAGGTATGGAGCTCGAACTGGTTCAGCTCTTTAGGCATGGACCGCAACCCAAGATAGGGCTTTTGCCAGTACCTCATGCCGACCTCCAGCATCGCTACAGTGGAGGGTTGGAGGCTAATAGCAATCTATTGATTTTTAGAGAATTTCTTCCTGCGACTGCTTGCCGCACCCCTCAAATTCAATAAGTTAGGTGCGATGCCAATCGGCACTATTTGCACCGAAATCAAGGCAGCACTTCGATAGCGAAGAGGCCTTTTGCCGCAGCGAGTCGCGCAGCGCGACGGCGTCGGTGGACGCCGGCAGTTGATCGACGGCGTTGCGGAACACGGCAAAATCCTGCCGCCAGCCGAGTTGATCGACGGTCAGCTTGAGGTCTTTCAATTGATCGTCGTATCGCTTGGCGCGCGTGTTTTTGATACCCATCGCACCACGGACCTTGCGCGCCCATTCGAGCTGATAGCGAAGCATGCGCGCCCGGCGGCGCCAGCGATGGTAGGCAGGCGCAGTACGGTCAGCCAATGCCTTCTTCTTGGCTTTCTTGACGCGGCGAACGTGTCGCTTCAAAGCTCGCGCGACGTCGTAGGGGCTGATGTTTTGCCAGGGCAGGCGTGCTACCGCGATGACGATACGATGCGCCTTGGCGCGGCGCTCGCGCCAGTGGGGATCCTTCTTCAGGGCTTGTTTCAGCATCGCCTTGGCATGGTCTTCGAGCGCATCGATAATCGATGGCGTCAAAGCGGCCTGGTGGGTAGTTGCGAGCAGACGCGCCGTGTGTGCCGCCATATGTGCGTCGCGCAGGGAGGCAAAACTGTCTCCCAGTAGCTTCAAGCGCTTGTCGAGCGAAGCCGTGCGCCGCCCGGCCATCGCGGGCACAAGGGTGAGCAGGTTGCGCAGACGGCGCCCCGCTCTTCGCGCATCGTGGATGCCATCCTGGCGTGCCTTGCGCGACCGGAGTGCCTGCTCCAGCGCAAGGCACTCCTTGTTTGCCAACGCGTATAGCACTGACCCGAGGTTCGAGCCTTTGCGTTGTTTCGCGTCGCTCATGGCCCAAGATTACTCCGGGGCATTTGGGCGCGCACGCAGCCGGCCGGTATGTCCTTACAACCGTCCGTTGATCTGATTGGCCGAGGTGGGGGGCGGCAATGGGCTACAACCGGGCAACCTTGGATCGGGCCATGTATCCCAATTCGTCTTGGTCGTCGGCTGGTCGCAGGTGAGGCGCTGCACGGCGAGGAAGTCCTGGTGGACGGATTTTTCATCCCATCGCTGGATGGCATAAACGTCCACCCAGTAAGGGGTGCCCGCATTGCCTTGATAGCTGGTCAGGTATTGGACGATCACTTTGTCGCCCAGCACCTTGGCGTCCTGGCGGTCGAGCTGCACGTTGGGAATCACGGGCGGCTGGACCGGAACGCCGGACGGTCCCTTGGGAATGGCGATATAGACATAGCCTTCGGGCGTGGTCTGCCATTTCAGCTTCCACTTCAGGCGCTGGCGCACGTTGGTGTTGAATTCCTGCATCAGCACGCGTTGCTGGATAACGCCGGGCTGACGGGCAAGGTCAAGCGCAATCTTGAGTGCGCGGCCTTCATCCAGGTCGTGCACCGCCCATGCCAGCAGCGGGCAGCCGCCGGCATCGGCATTCGCCGCGCGCGACGCCAGCAGTTCGGGCAGGCCGGGCATCGGGTGTCTGGCGGCGAGTTCGCCTGGCATGTAAGCCACCGGCTTGGATCCTGCCGGCATGTAGTAGTCGAAGAAGTGTTGCTCGGCCAGCGCCCGGAAATAATCCGATTCGTGACCGAAGCGATAAGGCAGCATCACCGGTAACGGCTGACCGGCGCAGCCAGGCAGTTGTTCCACATAGTGAGAGGTGGCCCGCCAGCTTTCGTTGCGCGAGAGTTCCCGGCCTGATAACAGCATCAAGTAAGAGCCGACCATCAGCATGGCGAGCACGGCGATGACCGAACTTCTGCGTGTATCGCCCCTGGGCCCGACAGCATCGTAAAGACGCCCGAACACAAACCACGCAAACGGTGAGCAGGTGAGCAGATTGCGGTCCGAATAGGACGGCGCCACCACCAGCGAAACGCCGATGCCGCAAACGACGATGCCTACCAGCACCGTGCTTACGACCCGTGTCGTCCAGCGCGTATCCTGGCTGTCGAAAGCGAACATCGGTTCGCCGACAGCCAGCCGCCGACAGGCGAATACCAGCAGAAAACCGACAACGAGCGCCACCTGGCCTGCGATCAGCAAGCTCAGCGCCTGATGCGTTTGTTGATAGAAAAAGCCTGCGCTGTTGCTGAACCACATATTCTGCATGTCCTGCTTGGACGCATGCATGAGCATTTTGTAGTACACGACGTTGCAGGCAAGCACCACCAGGCCCGTCACCACCAGCGCCCCGCGCGCGCGCCACGAGGGCAGCGTCAGGACAAGCACGAGCAGCACCATGCCCTGCGCCAGCAACAGATAGGCATGGGTAAAGCTGGCGACCAGAGCCAGCACGCTCAGGCCGATCCAAAGCGCCACCGGAAAGCTGGCCTGACTGCGGATTCTTCTGCGGAAGGCGATCGCCACCGACAACATGCCGGCGGCAAACACCATGCTCAATGTGTAACTGCGTGCGTTCTGCGCTTGATAGAACCAGAAATCGGACATGGTGGCGACCGCGCACGCAAAAGCGATGGCGGTCGTACTGAGCACACGCCTGGTGCCGACGGCGAAAATGGCTACGGCCAGCACGGCAAAGACCGCGCTTGGCAGGCGCAGGGCCACTTCTGAAAAGCCCACAAGATGCGTCCAGCCGTATAGCAGAAACGAGTAGAAGGGCGGATGCGTGTCGGTCAGCTGACGACGGAAGACCTCGGCCAGGCCACCGTGGTGATGGATCAGGTAGACGGAGAAAAGCTCGTCGATCCACAAGCCGCTGCTCGACAAACCGACAAACGTAGCCGCGCAGGCAATCAGTGCGATCAGTCCAAAGACAACAGCTTGCCAACGGGCAGGGGCCTGTAGTGCGGCGTTCATGCAGTCATTCTCAGGTTAGCTTGCAGGTAATCGGAAGCGTCGGACGGCGATGGATGCAAGCGGCCTGGGCTATGGTTTGTGTCGATGGAGCACGCGTAGGATTTTGCCGTTGCGGGCATGTCTGCCGGATAAGTTTGTGCCATGGTTGTGTTTCGTCAGCGTGGCGAAAACAATCCGAAAGGCAACGCACCAGCTCAAGTCGTGTTGACCTTGACGATGCCATGCCCCGGAAGCGTTGGATTCCCCCGATCCCGCGGTATCGATGACGGCCCTGTCGCCGCGAAACGTCATAAAGCCCGGTGCATCCGATGCCGTGCCGCTAGTATGCGAAAAAAATCGCAGGTGAACCTGAAACGGAGCTTTCTTTCAGCGCTTGGACCGGCGAGTTTCTGGGACGTTCCGCCTGAAATGTGAAGTAATCATGGAGTTTGGGGTGTCGCGACAGCCGGGCCGTTGTTTGGCCTGTCAAAACGAAACGCCCAGGGCCTGCATCACCAGCATGGCGTTGAGGGTCAACACTATGACCACGGCAAGGATGGACAGCGACAGGATGGCCGGACGGTTACGGTAATCGCCCATCAGTTTCTGCTGGCTGGTAAACCACACCAGCGCGATCATCGGAAACGGAAGCGCCAGGCTCAGCGCTACCTGGCTGGCGACCAGCGCCCGGGTCGCATCGATGCCGATAGCCACCACCACGAAGGCAGGGACCATGACGACCGCACGGCGGAGCCAGAGCGGAATCTGAAAGCGTGTGAATCCCTGCGTGATCATCTGCCCGGCCATCGTCCCCACTACCGAGCTGGAAATGCCCGAGGCGATCAGCGCGACCAGGAACAGCTTGGCGGCAGCCGCTCCGAAGAGCGGAATCAGTGTCTGGTAAGCGGTCTGTATTTCCGCGATATCGCCGTGATGCGGGTGAAACGCGCCGGCCGCCATCACGATCATGGCGACGTTGATCAGGCCGGCAATCCCCAGCGCGACGATCACCTCCGTGTTGGAGTAGGACAGCAGCTTGCGCCGTTCGGCGTCGCCGCGCGGCGGTATGCGCGATTGCGTCAAGCCGGAATGAAGAAACAGCGTGTGCGGCATCACTGTCGCGCCAATGATGCCCACCGCGATATGCACGGCCTGTGTATCGGGCAACTGGTAAACCACCAGTCCCATGGCCAGATCGGGCCATTGCACGTGAGTGATGAAAATTTCCATCACGTAGCAGATGCCGATAGCGCCCACCAGCGCCGCCACCACCAGTTCCAGCGGGCGGAAACCGCGCTTTTCCAGCAGCAATACGCCGTAGGTCACGATTGCTGTCACCAGCATGCTCGGCAGCAGTGGAAGGTGGAACAGCAGCGATATGCCAAGTGCGCCACCGAGGAATTCGCCCAGATCCGTGGCCATCGCGGCGATTTCGCTCACGCCCCACATCACCCACACCAGCGGCGTCGGGAAATGCTCGCGGGAGAGTTCGGCCAGGTTGCGGCCGGTCACGATACCCAGCTTCGCCGACAGCATCTGCAACAGCGTGGCCACCAGGCTGGCGACGGCGGCCACCCATAGCAGGCTGTAGCCGTATTGCGCGCCGGCCTGGAGGTTGGTCGCGATATTGCCCGGGTCGATATAGGCCACCGACACCACCACCGCCGGCCCGGCAAGCTTGAGCAAGGTCGTCCAGCTGCGCCCGGGCTTGTTCAGGGCCCGGCGCAGGCTTGCCACGGCATTGTCGGTAACGGCAACGGTGCCGTCCAAAACCTGGGCATTCATAAATTGGGTCGATGGCGGCGAAATGGCGCGGCGGAATGGAAAGGACGGGGCGGTTTTTCAACGCCCTGGATTGACTTTAAGCGCCGTCATCGCTTAGCGGAATTCGATTGTTTCGATGCTCTCCATTGAGCACGCCTATCCCATTTCCAAGCGCCGGCAGGACACCTGTTCCAGCATCGCGGCGGCGGAGTCATGGCCATGGGTGATTTGTCCCATGGAACGGTGAGATGAAAGCGCGGTAATGTGGGCGTTCCGGGCGACAGACCCATGCCGCAGTGGGGACGTATGAATTCGCGTATGAAGCCGACGTTGACCGTTTACCCGTGCCGCCACCGCTCGCCGTCCGCCGGCGCCATTCCCGAGGCGGCGCCGTTTACATGGATCACCTGGGAAGGTGTCGAGCGCGAGCATTTCAGCCCGCATGGCTCGCTGGTCGCGGACTTTTCGCAGCCGATGGAAGTCGATGCGGCGCTGGTCAAGGATCACTGCTACACCCCCAGCGGCAGCTGACTGTAAGTAACCCTTCGCGTTCCCCTGCGCACATACATCGACTTTCGCGTCCCATGACGAGAAGGTCACATGGGTGGCGCCTGCGTCAGGACATCGTTTTCGTCGATTTACTTTCGATGACTTACGTCGGTCGTCGATATTTTCAATAAGGATGGCAAGAATGAAAAAGCGCTTCATAAGTTCGATGGCCGCAAGTGCTGCGGTGACGATGCTGTTTTTCGCCGCCCCCGTGCTTGCGGCGCTCGGCCCCGGCACCACGGCCCCGGATTTCACCGCCCAGGCCAGCCTGGCGGGCAAGGATTTCACCTTCTCCCTTAAGCAGGCGCTGAAGAAAGGGCCCGTGGTGGTCTATTTCTATCCTTCCGCCTACACCGGCGGCTGCGATATCGAGGCGCATACTTTCGCTTCGCAAAAAGCCAAGTTCGAGGCGGCGGGTGCCACCATCATTGGGGTATCCGAAGACAGCATCGCGCGCCTCAACACGTTTTCTTCCGACCCCCATTATTGCGCCGGCAAGTTCCCGGTGGCGTCCGATGCCAGTGGCAGCATCGCTGCGTCCTACAACCTCAAGACCGAAGCGGCACAGGCGGGCGCGAAGGATGTACGTGGCGTGGAGATCGGCCACGGCTTCATCGAACGGACGACGTTCGTGATCGGCAGCGATGGCAAGATCGTAGCCACCTTGTCCTCGCAGGCCGACCATCTTCATCCGCAGGACCACGTAACCAAGTCGCTGGCCATCGTGCAGCAGCTGAAGGCGGGCAAGGCGCCTTGATCGGCCAAGGGCGTATGGGCGGCCGGCGGGGCCGCCCATGGTTCGATCGTCTGCCACTGTCCGATATCCATTTGTTAACGCAATAACTTTCGATCGCTGGTATAGAAAGCACTCATCCACATTTGCCGTTCACCCAACGCCGCGCAAACCGCATGCGCGAAAAGGAGTTCACGATGAGCGCTTCAAGCAAGGGTTTATTGACCGCGATCGCGGGTTTTGTCATGGGCGTCACGTTGCTGTCGAGCGTCGCACCGCCGGTGCATGCCCAAGGGCCGCGGCCGACGGTCTACTGCGCCAGCAATGACAACCGCTTCGCACGCTGCCCGGTAGCATGGCGCGATGCTCAGCTGATGCAGCAGATGTCCCAGGTGCGTTGCGTACGCGGGCAAACCTGGGGTTTCGACCGCGGCAGCATCTGGGTCGACCGCGGATGCCGCGGCCAATTCGCCGACGTGCGCGGCGGCTGGGGTGGGCCGGGCCGGCCCGGTCCGCAACGCATTCGTTGTGAAAGTGGCGGCGGCAATTACCAGTTCTGCCCGATCGGGCTTCGCCGTGACGACATCGTGCGCATCGACCGGCAACTTTCCAGCGCGAGCTGTCGGCAAGGCGACAGCTGGGGCCGGCGTCCCGACGGTATCTGGGTGAATCGCGGTTGCCGCGCGGATTTCATCATCGACCGCCGTTACTGACCGCGCTTTACCTATCTGCTGCTGCACACCGTTCACGTCGCCGGCTGTTGCCTTGAGGATCTCTACGATCAACGCAGCACCAGGGTGGCGGGCACGCTAGCTTGAACATCAAATACGGCCAGATGATCGGCACTACGCAACGTGGATGTCGATCATCGCCCATGAGCATGTGACGCGCGCGGGCGATCGCTTGACGAGCGATCGCCCGCGCATCCATCGATGGAAATCGCGCCGTATCGCCGCGTCAGGTCTTCGTGCAACGGAACTGCGGCTTCTTTACGCCGCACCGTCAATCCGTTACCGGCGCTCTCGCGGTATGTCCCCGCGGGGCGCTTGGCCGTATTCGGAGCCCTCCCGGCAAGGCGCTCATATTCGCCTAATTTTCGCCGCTCATACTTTTCTCCAAGGCAAAACCAAGTCCTCTCATCAACGGCATCTTTTGCGAAGGAGAAATGCCATGTCCATCTCACGCTACATGTTGACCGCCGCCCTGCTGGCTGCGGGTGCTTTTTCGATTGGCTCGGCCTACGCCGCCGATGGTTGCGGCCCCAATGGCTGGCGCGGTCCCTGGGGCCACTGCCACTGGGCGCATCCGGCCTACGTTCGCTATGCGCCGCCGGTGATCGTGGCTGCCCCACGAGTGATTTACGCAGGCCCGGCTTATGCCGTCGCGCCGGTGTGTCCGGCCGGCTACTGGCGCGGCCCCTGGGGCCACTGCCGCGACACGCCGTATCACGGCCGCCTGCCGAACGGGCAGTGGCGCTAATTTGGATTGGAAGGGGAATGGAGCTTGATGCTCCACTCATGATCGGGAACGGCGCGCGCATGCAGATGGTCACGGCATAGCAGCGGCAGGAGGCCGGCGCGCGCGCATTTTGAAGCCAACAACCCGCTTCGCCATCCCCGATCGGCACACGGAACCGGTCGTCCACGCGACGACCGTCCCCATGACTCGTTTCTTTTGAAATATCGCTTGAGGTTTGAGGCAGCGCATGTCCGCGCGGATGCCCCGTGCCTTCTTATAGCTTCGTCAACACGAGGAAAAGATCATGAAACACCCGTTTATCGCCGTCGCAGGCCTGTTATTGCTGTCGATCGGCACCGCCTCGGCGGCTCCCATTACCGATCTGCCCGGCGTATCGGTCACCGCCTACGGCTTGGATCGCCAGGAAATTGCCCTGCAAACCACCATCTTGAATGTGGACCCGGTGCAAAACACCGTCACCATTCGCGGACCTGAAGGCCGGGAAGAAACCATCGAAGTGGGTGCCCAGGCGCGCGGGCTCGATCGTCTGCAAGCCGGCGATCAGGTGGATACGCATTACCTACGGGCCGTTGCGCTGCAGATACTGCCTGCCAATAGCGATAAGCCGGGCGTCGAATATTCCGGCAGCACCACGTCCAATCACGATACCGGCATCTCAGTCGTGGAATCGCACTACACCGAAACCGTAACGACCACGTTGTCGGCCATCGACATGGCGCACGACACCGTGACGCTGACCGGCGCCGATGGACACAAGCGCGTCATCGATGTGCGCCAGTTGGATAAGCGCGATGATTTCTCCAAGCTCAAGGTCGGCGACATGGTGCGTGTCACGTATGTGGAAGCGCTCGCCATCTCGCTGGATCCCGAGCGTGCCCGCTAAGACCGGCGACGCAGCCAGCCGTCCAAATCGCTAGCCGAAGCAGTCGGAGTGCCGTATGGAAAACAACGTTCATCGCTGCCGCAAGCGTTGCCGCCTCGCCGCCGCGTCATCGCTGCTGGTGTTTGGATTGGCTGTTTGCTGCATGGGTCTTGGTTGGAGCGCAAGCAGCCAGGCGCAGGACAATGGAGCGTTCTATGCCTACGGCATCGATCAGCTCGCCGGCGCGCCGGGCTCGATCATCCGCCTGGAAACCATGCATGGCGCGCCGCTTGGAGCTGCTGCGTATCGCGTGCTCTACCGTTCGGTGGGCGTGCATGGCGAAGCGATCGCGGTATCGGGCGTGGTGATCGTGCCGGCCGGGCCGGTTCCCGCCCATGGCCGCGACATCGTGGCGTGGGCGCATCCCACCTCCGGCATCGTGCCGCGCTGCGCACCCTCCGAGGCGCATTTTGTGTTTCAGACCATCATGGGCCTGCGCGAGATGGTTCGGCGCGGATACATCGTGGTGGCAACCGACTACGCGGGCCTGGGCACCGAGGCGCCGCATCCTTACCTGGTCGGTGCCAGCGAAGCGCACGCCATCATTGACGCGGTTCGCGCCGTGCACCAGATACCCGGTGCAAATGCCGGCGACCGCTATGCGGTGTGGGGCCATTCGCAGGGCGGCCAGGCGGCGCTGTTCACCGGTATGATTGGCGCCAGCTACGCGCCGGAGCTGCACTTGATGGGCGTGGCCGTCGCCGCGCCCGCCACCGATCTGGACGCCTTGCTGCACGACGATGCCGATACAAACGGTGGCCGCAATGTGACTGCGATGACCTTGTGGTCGTGGCAGCGCGTGTACGGCGCACCGATCGACCAGGTCGTGGCGCCTGCGGCGATGCCCGCGGTCAATGCACTCGCCAGCGAATGCATCGAATCGCCCTACGACATGCTGCAAAGGCACTACACGCAAAAACACCTGGAAAAGCAGTTTCTTTCCGTTGCCGATCTCACCGCGCTGGAACCCTGGCGTTCGCTGCTGGCCGAAAATATTCCCGGCACCTTGCCGCCTGAGGTCCCGGTATTCGTGGCGCAGGGCGATGCCGACCGCCTGGTGCTGCCGCAGGTGACACGCGCTTACGTGCAGAAGTTGTGCCGCGCGGGCAGCCGGGTCGACTATCTCGAACTGCCCGGTGTGCACCATGGTTTTATCGCCCATGACAGCCAGACACAGGCCGTCGCGTGGATCGCCGATCGCTTCGACGACGCTCCCGCCCCAAGCAGTTGCCCGGCGAAAGCGGATGCGGCCGCGGTAACCGCCATGAACACGAAAGCATCCCCCGCGCCGGCGGCCGGCGATCGTTGACGACCCTGATGAATCGATTAAGCTGCCCGAATATCGCCTTTGCTGCCGCGCGGACCGGGTCTGTGCGAGCACGGCGAGGCGCAGGGAGGCGTGTTGCCCTGCAATGTCGGAGATGGGAGTTTGACGACATGAGGCCGCGCATCTTTTTTCAGCACGGGTGTCTTGCCTTGCTGGCAGCCCTGGCGCTGGTGTCCGCAGGCAGCGCGCACGCGACGTCCGCGCGTCATGAACGCAGCTTGCTGTTGATTCCCTATCGCGGCGACGATCTTTCTTTCAGCGAGGCCGCTTATCGCGGTTATCAAACACTGCACAAGGCCGGTTATGCCATCGATCTGGTGCAGGACGCCGACCGGTTAAGCAGGGCGCAGCGGGTTGCGGCCATCGACCGGCACTACGCCGCCGGCACGCGCAGTTTCATCCTGGCCGGCGCTGAAATGAGCGCCGTGGCCACCGCCGAGGCCCGGCGCCATCCGGACGCCTATTTCGCTATCCTGTCCGGTCACGCCAGCGGCCCGAACGTGATCAACTATTGTCTGGATTGCCGCCAGATCGGCGGCTTGCTGGCCGGCCAGGTGGCGGTACGTTTGTCCCGGACGAAGATGGTTGGTTTCATCGGCGGCGTTCAATCCGTCGAAGGCGCCGAAGCGGAACGCTTCAAAGCGACGGTGCTGCATGAGGCGCCGGGCGCGAAAGTGTTTGTCGACTGGACCCAGAGCTGGTCCGACCAGCAGCGGGCGAGGACATTGACCGAACGGCAGATCGCTGCCGGTGCCGACGTGGTGGTCAGCGATGCCAACGTCGCCGTCATCGCCGCGGCCAGCCGTTATCCACACGTGAAGGTGATTGGCTGGATGGCGGACGCCTCGCCCCGGTACCGCAACGTGGCGGCCAGCGTGGTCATCGATACCAGCATTGTTTTTCGGCGTTTCCTCGATGCCGTGGCATCCGGACGCTTCAAAGGCGGGGATGAGATCATTGAAGAACAGGACAAGGTCTGGGTGGTCGTATGGCCGGGACAATCGCCATAAGGTCGCCATGAACAACGTGAAATCCCGGCCATGAGGCCGATAACGCGCAGGTCCGCTGGCATGAAATCGCTCAAGACACGCATCATCTTCTGGCTGACGGTAGTGTGGGCGATCGGCATCACTATCGATGCCGGGTCTTCCTATTGGCTTGCACGCCGACACATCAACGAGTTGCTCGATGCGCACTTGCAAGGCGCTACGGTTTGGCTATCCGCCGGCAAGGTCGGTGCGATCGGCTCGCATGGACCGCCGCAGCACTCGATCGACGGTTTCGTCGGCCAGATATGGAAGAGCGATCTGGCCGAACCCACCGACAACACCGATCCCGAAGTGCTGTTCAATCGGCACGATAAGCAGGGTTTTTCCGTCGAAAACATCAATGGCAAGCCGTACCGGCTCTACACCCTGCGCAAAGATGACATCGGCATGGTCTATCAGGTGGGCCAGCCGGAGCAGTTTCGCGTGGACACCGCCAGGCAGGCGGGACTGGAAAGCCTGGGGCCGACACTGGTGCGCCTGATGCTGATCTGGCTGGCGATACCGTTGATCGTCAATGCAGCCTTCGTACCGCTGTCGCGCGCGGCCGCGCAGGCGGAGAAACTGGGCGTGGGCAATATGCGGACACTCGATGCATCGAACGTACCGCAGGAAGTGCGGCCCTTCGTGGACTCGATCAACCGGATGATCGCGCGGCTGCAGATCGGTATCGATGCCGAAAAGCGCTTCATCGCCGATGCCGCGCACGAACTGCGCACGCCGATTGCCGCCTTGCAATTGCGCGTGGACAACATGGCCAACGCGCCCGATGCGGCGTCGCGCGTGGAGCGCGAGCACGACCTGCGCCAAGCCATCGCACGCAGCGCCGCCATGATCCGGCAGTTGCTGGAACTGGCGCGTGCCGACGCCCAGCTCGATACCGTTACCACCGAGCCGATCGACGTACGCCAACTCATCCAGAAACTGGTGACGGACCTGTGGCCGGTGGCCGACGCGCGGTCGATCGATCTTGGCGTCAAGCAATTCGAACCGGCTTTCGTGCAGGCGCGCGAGGGAGAACTGCGCATGAGCGTGCGCAACCTGGTGGAAAACGCGTTGCGCTATACGGCCGACGGCGGCACCATCGACATCGACCTGTTCCGGCAGGAACGCAACGTGGTGGTGCGCGTCACCGACACCGGTCCGGGTATTCCCGAAGCGTCGATTGGGCGCGTGTTCGATCGCTTTTACCGGCTGCAGGGCGATCACGTCGAAGGTAGCGGCCTGGGGCTTTCGATCGTCAAATCCGTGGTCGAGAAGTACCAGGGGACGATCACACTGGAGAACCGCACCGATGGTGTCGGCGGCCTCAGGGCGACGATTGTTCTGCCCGGTATCGAGCTTGCCCCGGCGGGCGGTCGGCCGGCCATGGCCGGGGAAGCTTGAGCTTTACGGCGGCCCCGGGGCTGGCGGGGTCGCTGCATGGATGCGGCGGTTATCGTCTACAATGCGCGCATGTCGCTGCGGGGGCGCGCGACGGCTAAAGCGTGGCATTTGCCGGGGGGCGGGACCATGCGGGTGCTCTTGGTCGAAGACGACTTGCAGATTGGCCAAAGTCTTTTGCGCGCGCTGAAGGACGCCAACTACAGCGTGGACTGGGTGCGCGATGGCGCCTCGGGATGGCGGGCCATCTCCGACACCGAATACACCGTGGTGCTGCTTGATCTGGGACTGCCCAAGATGGGCGGCCTCGACCTGTTGCGCCAGGCGCGCACTGCCGGCAACGAAGTGCCGGTGCTGATTTTGACGGCGCGCGACGATCTCGATGCACGGGTGCAAGGGCTCGACATCGGTGCGGACGACTATCTGCTGAAACCCTTTCAGCTGCCCGAACTGCTGGCCCGCATCCGCGCTGTGCTGCGGCGCAAGGCCGGCCATGCGGTGTCGTGCCTGGGCAACGACGCCATCAGCCTGGACCTGGACAAGCGCGTGCTGAGCTGCAACGGCGTGTCGTCGGTCTTGTCGGCGCGCGAATTTGCGCTGATGCATGCATTCCTGGAACGTCCTGGCGCCATCCTTTCGCGCGAACAACTGGAAGAAAAACTCTACGGCTGGGGCAGGGAAGTGGAGAGCAACGCCGTCGATGTGCTGATCCATTCGGTGCGCAAAAAGTTCGGCACCACGGTCATCCGCAACGTGCGCGGACTAGGCTGGACCGTATCGGTGAGCGATACGGCCAAGAGCTGAGTCAAACCGATCCACGCACAGGTTTCTTAGCCGAAAATTAGGTGGCCCTAATTTCCGCGCGGACGGCGGGCGTGGGCCGGAATGCATTCAAAACGGCGGCTTTTCAGCCCTCTCCCGCACGAACAGCCGTTGGGCCGCCATCCGCGCACGGCGCTCATTCTTCCCTAATTCGCATGCCTGATGATTTCACCATCGCAGGCACACAGCGTGTGCCTGGCCGCTATTCATCATCGGGAGGGTTTTATCATGGTCAAGCATATTCTTGTCGCGGTGAGCAACGACGCCAACTGCGCCGCACTGCGCTCTGCCATCAAGCTGGCACGCGAAAACGGTGCACGTATTTCGGTACTGCACGTGGTCGATTGGATGCCTCGCTTCGTAGTAGCCGAATCGCAGGACATCGGCGCGATCCTTACCTGCCTGGAAGCGCAAGGTCGCGAAATCGTAGCCGAGGTCGAAAAGAAGCTCCACGAAAGCCGCTGCCACGGCCAGGTGCACATGGTGACGCTGGCTACCCAGGAATTCACCGTGGGCAAGGCGATTGCCAACTTCGCCCGCCAGATCGATGCCGACATGATCGTGATCGGCAAGGCGAAATCCAGCTGGTGGCGCTGGTTCAACGAAGACATTTCCACCGAAGTGCGCAAGCACGCCGCCGCTGCACTTCATGTCGCCGCCAACAGCCGGCGTACGGCCGCACCCTTGGCGCAAACGCTGCTCAGCCACGCATGATGGCGACGAGGGACAGCCATACCCGCATCGCCAGGCGTGCCCCCGTTCGATCGCCTAAAAAATAAGTACAGGCAGATCCCGGTTGACCGCACCCACGATGGATGCAAAGCACGGCGACGGCTGGCCACCTGTCGAATTGGTCAAGTCGTCATGAGATTAAATAGCATAAAAGCGATAATATAACGCATTAAATGTCTCGCATTTCCTCGATAGCGTATGCACACCACAACGCACGAGGATTTCCGACATGAACAGCATCAACCTACCCATCGGCAACGGCAGTCGGCAGGCAGCGATGTCGGCGACGAGGGAACACTACAGCCTGATCGACCAGCCTGTTTCCGCCTTGATCGACAAGGCCATCGTTCGCCTTTCAAACACGTCGCTGGCTAACAGCGAGATCGGCCAACACCTGATTCGCGCAGCGATGGTGCTGACCTTTGCCCTCTTCGGTTACCAGAAGTGGTTCAGCTTCGAAGCGCATCAGATCACGCCCTTCATCCAACATAGTCCGCTGGTGTTCTGGTTGATCCCGGCGTTCGGGATCCGCGGCGCGGGGTTCTTTCTGGGCACAACGGAATGGCTGTTTGGCCTGCTGATCCTGCTTGGATTCTGGAGCCGCAAACTCGGTGCACTCGGTGCGCTTGGCTCGATCGTTACCTTCGCCGGAACCGTTACCATCATTCCGTTTCTGCCCAATGCATGGGCGGTAGAGGCGGGTGGATTTCCATTGATGTACCTGCCGGTGGCTTTCCTGATGAAAGACGTGTTGTTCCTGGCCGTATCGATTTACCTCGCCCAGCGCGATGTGACACGCGCCGCGCAAGAAATCGGGCGAAACAAGCGCTAATCCGCCACGACTTGAAAACCCGCGAGTTGCCTCGCGGGTTTGTGTTTGTTTCAGAGGGCGATACGTTCTGGCGCTTGCATCGAGCGGCGCATCGTCCAGCGGTGCCGTTAGACCTCCTCTAAGCCGCCACCGCCTACCGCATGATGGGGCACCTGGAAGATGTTTTTGATCGCCGTCCAGAATCTTTGGAATACGGATGGTTCGCGGTTGCTGATGACTGCATCTGAGGGTGACGTCGAGGCGGCCCGTGAAGACGGCGGCGAGGGCGTGGACAGTGGCGTGTTTTGGCTTTCGCTGACGATGTTCCATTCGCCGTTGGGCAGAAGTTTGGCTTCCCGGGCATCGTTGGCTTTGATGAAGCCATTAGGGGTTATGGGATAAATCAAGTAATGGCCATCGTCCAAGTTGGGTGTTTTCGATGTGCCGTAGGTTTGCCCATCAATCGTTATGGACTGCCAGCTCTTTACAGGCGAGGTGTCGGCCCAGCCACCGCCGGGCAACGGCTTGGCCACGATGGCGTCACTTTGTTTGCCGCCTGTCTTGAAAAGGTAGTGGGTACCGTTGGGGAAAGTTGGTTGCACGGTGGTGACGTACTCTTGCCCTTTGTATGTGACTTGTTTGGTCTGAAATCGCGCAGGCGACGCAGCTATCGCACCGCTATCTGGCACGCTGCCGCCGTCGGACTGACGCGATACCGACCTGGAGAAGAATGGGCTTGCCGATTGGCTCCGCGAAAGATGGGACGAGGTTTCGCTTTCGCTGCTTTGCATGCGGCGGAGGTTCTTTCCCAACGTGGAGTACCTTTTCTCGAGGTTGCTTATTTGGGCCAATGGACTGCCAAACTCGCCGCCTCCCGGCGTGATGGCCGGTGACGCCGTGCGATCGCCGATTGTCGATGAGGAAGAATGCGGGCGTTCGCCTGTACCTGCACCAGGGTGGATGTCGACGGCGGGTCTGGGGAAATGAAGCGTAAACATCTTAAAAATACCTCGCATAAAGGATTGCCACCTGCGCGGGGTTCATCGTTCCCGCTTTCTAGGTGACGGATCGGTCGATGGTGTACGAGGAATGATGTTTTTCGCCTCTACGACACCGACGAAGAGACATGCTGTAGATGTCGCTACGCGCGGCGGTGGTGCAACGTTACGCAGCGTTGCATCCGTACCTTGGGGCGCAAGCAGCTTTCGACTGCCGAACGGTTGATCTGGCCTCTTTAGGTTCCTTCGATGTGATTCTCGATACAGTGGGGAAAACATGGGGAAATACCGTCCACTTCTTATCGCGAGATGGCGCATGGTGGCGATCACCGCCGGCAGTCTCGGTGGCGCAGGGTATGTTTTGGTATCGGCTGCGTTTGGAGTGCGTCGCGTGCGACTCATCCAGTCTCCACCGACGAGTGTCGATGGCTTTCCAAGCTGGTGGATGTGGGAATGGTTCGTCCGGTTATCGAGTCGATTAGGTCAGCGAGGGAGATTGTTGTTGCGCATCATGCTTTCGAGCAGCGTGGCGGTTTCGACAAACGGTGGTGACGACAGACTTTATTGATGCCAGTGCACCCAGTGGCACCCTCTAGTTCGCGCCAGCTACGCCGATTACAAATACGCAAACATTTTTTGCTGCCGAGGAAGTCGCCGGAGACGCCGGAAGCCGGCGGCATGTCGTCGGATCTGTCTCTCTATGTGCTTGTTCGATAATTTGTTGACTAGGAAACCAAGTTATGGTAGTTTACTAGTCAACCTAAAGCCGTACATTTCTATGTCTACCATTTCAGACCTCACCACGCACACCGGTTACTGGCTGCGCATGGTCTCCAACGCCGTGTCGCAGGAATTCGCGCGCAAAGTGACCGCTGAAGGCGTCACCGTCGCGGAATGGGCGTGTATGCGATCGATGTACGACGGGGATGCCGTGTCGCCATCCGCGTTGGCCGAGAGGATGGGCATGACCAAGGGCGCTATTAGCAAACTGGCCGATCGATTGGCTGAAAAGGGCCTTGTTGAACGCACCAGCAATCCGGATGACAAACGCGGACAGTCTCTTCGCCTCACCAAAGAGGCGCGCCGGAAGATACCCCGCCTGGCCAAGCTGGCCGATCAAAACGACGCCGAGAGCTTCGCGGTGCTGACAGCCAAGGAACGCGAGTCACTCAACCGCATTTTACGAGCCTTTGCCCAAAGGCACGGCCTGACAAGTACCCCCATCGACTGACGTCGAGGAAAACTACCGACATATCGACTTTAAGGAGTCTGACCATGCACGAACAACAGGTCTCTTGCGCCCAAAAATGCCTGCACGGCGCACACGACGGCACTCTCAGCTTTCCTGAAATGCTGGGCCTTCTCCACGCCGCGGGTTTTGAAGGCTATACAGTTGACTTTCGACGAAACGTTCGGACGTATTACCTGCCCAACGGAGACAGCGTGACGCTCGATATGCTGTGCGAAGGCGGTGCCGTTGCGGCGGTGTTCGAGCCGGCACAGGTTGAAGCGCAGGTACGTTGGGCGCAAAAGAACGCTCCGGACTATAGCTATGACACTTTCTGCGAGCGAGTACGGGCGGCGGGGTGTGCGGGCTACCTTGTGTCGATACTCGGTAGGCGCGTCGTCTACTTCGGTCGCACCGCTGAAACGCACGTGGAGCTACTCCCGGGCTGAGTAACGAAACGGGACCTTTTGTCGCTCATTGTCGGCCTCCGATTCCAGGAAGGCCCAAGGCGCGGGCACGCAAGCACGGCAGCGACAGGCTTTGAAAAGCCGCGATAACGTTGACAGTGCGCTCCTGCTTGCATCGCTCGTGGCGGTCCACGGTCGGCGGCGGCCACGTTGGCCCCACTACGGAACCGGCACGTCCCACGGCGAGAGCCGCACCGAAGCTGGCATGGCGGACGGGTAGCAGATAGATGGTCGGCGCAATGGCATAGAGGGTGAGCCACCTACTCCTCCGGCGTAGTGCCCGTCAGGGCCCGACTGTTGCCGACGGTCGGGCTCTCTTTTCCCGGAATTCACCATGCATGCGCACGATTTGCCCGCCTTCCACGGATTTCTGGTGGCGGTACGGATGCGCTATCCCGTAGTTCACAGGTGCGGCTTCTGCCTGGGCTCGATGAGAAGGGTGTTGCTGTCGTGTCCAAACAATCGATGAGGATGTCGTGCCCGTCTCAGCAGTCGCATGCTTTCACGTAGCCGCTGACACACCGGGCATTGGGGAAGCCGTCAGGTCTCAGGCTCATTCTATTCTGCGCGGGAATAGGGGCTATTCCCGTCGCCTCTCTAGTTGAATCATGCCGTCAAGACCAAAGTAAGTGCGTCCCAGCGGTGTCTGGGAAGCGTGTTGCAGCAGTCGATCACGTGGGCGTAACCATGATGGTCATCGCCATCGACAAAGCGCGCTCTGCCACCGACGCATATACAAACCATCCAGCAGATCATCACCGTCAATTTCTGATCCTTAACGTCAACCCCAACGGAGACACTTTCATGACCATCAACGCCTTTCAGACGCATGACATTGCCACGGCACCCGCGGCATCAGTGGAAACTCTTCAGAGCGTTCAAAACGCGTGGGGTTTCATCCCCAATCTCCATCGCGTCCTCGCTGAAAGTCCCGCGGCGCTGGAAGCTTATGGCACGTTGTGGGCCATCGCTGAGAAAAAGACGAGCCTCACGCCCGTCGAACTCAACGTTGCCTACCTGTCGATCATTTATGAAAATGAGTGCGTGTATTGCATGGCCGGCCACACGAACCTCTCGCGTATGGCCAAAGTCGATGAGGAGGCCATCAAAGCTGTCCGTGAGGGCCGCGTCATCGCCGATAAGAAGCTCGAAGCGCTTCGTCATTTTGCGGCCCTGGTGACGCGCAATCGCGGCGTCGTGAGCGAGGCCGACGTCGGCGCCTTCAAGGCAGCTGGGTATGACAATCGCGCGGTGTTGGATGTGCTTGTGCTGGCGGCTACGAAGCTCATCTCTAACTACACCAACCACCTTGCCGAAACGCCGCTGGACGATTTCATGAAAGGGGCGGAATGGAAAGCTCCCGGCAAGCTCAAAGCAGCCGCTTAAGCGGTGTTAGTGGGTGCGTGCCTTGCCTGACTGGGCAGCTCGCCATCGCATGGGTTCACAGGCGTTGACCGGCAACCCTTGGGGTGCCGGCTCTCCCTATCGTGGAGTAATACGTGATGCAGCGCAGCATTGTCGTTACCGGAGCATCGAAAGGCATTGGCCTTGCCGTCGCCAAGATCTTGTCCGCGGAAGGTTGGCACGTCATTGGTGTGGCGCGTCAGGCACCGGATAATTTTCAAGGTGATTTTCTGACGTGTGATCTCGCCAATGCTTCGGCGACCGAGCAGTTAGCGATGCGCCTTTCCTCGTTTCCCAATCTGGTGGGCATCGTGAATAACGCCGGAGTCGCTCGCCATGAACATTTTCGCGACGTGGCATCGGCCGCTTTTGCGAGCACGCTCGATATTAATCTTCGCCCGGCGCTCGTGTTGACCCAAGCGATACTTCCCACCATGCGCCAAGCGCGGTTTGGACGCATCGTGAATATCACGAGCCTGGTCACTAAGGGCTTGCCGTTTCGTACCAGCTATGCCGCTTCCAAAGCCGCGCTCGAAAGCTTGACGCGCACCATGGCTATCGAGCACGCAAGTGAGGGCATTACGGCCAACGCGGTGGCACCCGGCCCCACGGAGACGGAACTATTTCGTACGAATAATCCCGTCGGCAGCGAAGGGGAGGCGCGCTATCTCGCCCAGGTGCCCATGCGACGACTGGGAACACCTGGCGAGATGGCGGCGCTGGTGGCGTTCCTGTGCTCGGATCGCGCAGGTTTCATCACCGGTCAAACCATTTATGCCGATGGTGGTGCGAGCCTGGGGCCGGCTAACCCGCCGTAATCGCGTTTCCAGTAGCAAAGGCCTCATCTTCTCCCTTTCGGAGCACGGCTGGGGGCCTACGCTGCGCTTAAACCGATTGAGTTAGTAGCCCAGACTGCAAGGAACTTGAGGCATCCTGCCGCCCCATCTCGAATGCGCCTGTCGCATCTATTTTAGCTGTGGAGTTCCATGTCGGGTCAGCAGGTGGCCGTGGCGTGGCGCGCGCGACCGTATGCAAAATGGATCGCAGGTCGTTCCAAACACGCCGATCAAGCGTGGACAGCACGCGACCTCCGGGGGTAGTAACGTCAAGCGCAAGAGCTGAAACGATTGACAGCGTTAACTTGTGAAAGCCATTGGGTCAGCTCGATAAAACTCTGCCAGACGCGTTGTCGGCGCGTTCCGGAAGTACTTTGCGTACACCGCGTCGCCACACAAGCGTAGCCTCCACGAGGATGGCGATGCCATAGAAACCGGCCAGCCATTCGATGCTGGTGAGATCGGTCACCCATGCATGCCAGATCAGTACGGCGAAGCTCGCCGCCGATAATAGGCATCCCGCGAAAGGCGCAAGAGGACGCAACCCGATCCGGCCGGCAAGCTTCAGGGCGGCCAGATTCACGATCGCGAAGATCAGCAGGAATGTTGCGCTCGCCAAGGTTGAAATAACCTCCAGATTGGCAGTGAGCGTAAAGGCCAGCGACGCGGCGGTCAGACCCCAAAGCGCCACATAAGGAACCGGACGGTTGCGCTCGCGCATCGAGAAGATGCGGGGCAGGGCGTGCTCACGTGCCATCACCATGGCAAGGCGTGCCGCGCCGAATAGCGTTGCGTTGATCGCCGAGGCAGTGGAAAGTAGTGCTGCAATGCTGATCAGGACGAAACCCGCTTGGCCAAGCCGTGGTTCTGCCGCCACGGCGAGGACATATTCCTGGTCCCGGTGAATTTGCGCGGTGGTGAGGTTGCCAAGTGCGACAATGGCAACCGTTACATAAATCACGCTTGTTACCACAATGGCAATGAGAATGGCTCGCTTGAGATTGCGCTCTGGGGCGTCCATTTCATCGATAGCGTTGGGAATCAGCTCGAACCCCTCATAAGCGACAAAGATGAGTGCTATCGCCGCGAGCGGCGTCAGTACGCCGTGGTTGAACACGGGCGAGAAATGGCTCATGTGCACGCCAAAGGCACCCACGACTGCGAAGAGCATCAAAATGGCCAGCTTGATGGCGACCACGCCAAGCTCGACGCCACCGGCCACTTTCACGCCGACAAGATTGACCAGCAGGAATAGGCCAAGTGCGAAGGTGGCCAGCAGTCCCGACGGCAGGCTGATGAAGCCTGCGCTCTTTACGAAGGCCGCGCCATAGTCACCGAATGCCGACGCGTAAAGCGCAAGTGTTCCGATATAACCGACGATCAACAGCCATCCACTAAGCCCGGCTATTGTCGGTGCATTGAATGCGCGTTCGATATACGTGAAGCTGCCGCCATCGCCGCGGAATGCCAGGCCAAGATGCGCGTAGGAAATGCCGGTGAGCAAGGCGATGACGCCACCAGCCGCCAGCGTGAGTGCAACCGAATGGCCCGCCACGGCAATGGCAAGACCCAAGACCGCGAAAATGCCGCCGCCGATCATGCCGCCGATGCCGATAGCGGTTACCTCGGCCAAGCTGAGTTTCTTCTCGATCACCACGACGCCCTCGCTGGCGGCAAGCCAAATCATGTTCACCCACGATAGCACTGCGCCACTTTACGGATCAGCCCTAGGTGACGGACCGGTGCAATCCATTCGCCGCTTGTGGGCAAACCTGGCTTACAGAAGTCAGCCGTTTTCACGCGGACGGGCCGTGAAGGGCGGTGGAAAACCCGGCGGCAGCGATGCGGGTCGGCGAGACTGTATATTCGTCTTTCGCCAGCGCCGAAACGGAATATCGGCACGCGAACGCAGGCGCTAATCCACTTAAATTTCCTGGATATTTGCTATGACATCTGTTTCACCGGCCAAGCCCGCAGACTCAGAGCCACGCGGTAGCATCGTCTGTGTGGGGTTAGGCATGACCCTGGGGTCGCATCTCTCGCCGTTGGCGCGCAGCCATATCCAGCAGGCCGAGGTGGTATTCGCGGCGCTTTCCGACGCTATCGTCGAGCTGTGGCTGGAACATATCCACCCCGACGTGCGCAGCCTGCAACCGTATTACGGCGAAGGCAAGTCGCGCGCGGTGACCTATCGCGAATGGGTCGAGGTGATGATGTCCGAGGTGCGGGCCGGCAAACGGGTTTGTGCTGCGTTCTACGGCCATCCCGGCATCTTCGCCTGGTCGCCGCATGAGGTGATCAAGGTGGCTCGTGCGGAAGGTTTTCGGGCCCACATGGAGCCTGGTATCTCCGCCGAGGACTGCCTGTATGCGGACCTCGGCATCGACCCAGGGCGCCTTGGCTGCCAGCATTACGAGGCCAGCCAGTTGCTGTTCTACGAGACGCCCATCAATCCCTGCGCCTGCCTGGTGCTGTGGCAGGTGGGCCTGGTCGGCGACCGCTCGATGACGCGTTTTTCCACCGGGCCCGAATACCGTCAGGTGCTGGTGGACGTGCTAAGCCGGGATTACCCCCTGGATCACGAGCTGATCATTTATCGCGGCGCCACCTTGCCGATCGAGCAGCCGCGCATTCGTCGCGTAGCTTTGCGGGATTTGCCGGCGACGGAAGTGAGCAGCGATGAAACCGTGGTTCTACGCCCGGCTGTGCCGCTGCGTGCCAACCATGCGGTACGCGAGCGGTTGGCTGCCCTTGATCGGGTCATGGCATCTCCTAACTAGGGCCATTGGGGTCATCGTGCGGCCGGCCGATCGGTGGTAGGCTGCATACAGGCGTTGGGGGGCGCCGAGCTGTGATGAAATACTGAGCCATGCGCCCACCTGTATGCAGCGTCATCACCCTGCAGATGCGTTCCATTGCGCTCAGCAGGGTGAACGATTCATTCACAACGGGAGCAGGGGATAAACATGTCCAAGACGATCGAGCTGCTGGAACTCATCGGGCAGGACGCATCGTTGCGTCACGCGTCTCAGGAAGATTTGGCGCAGGCGCTAAGCGCACTGAATGCCAGCGAAGGTCTGAAAGTGGCGGCAGCATCCGGCGATAGGAGTCGTCTCGGAGAGGAGCTTGGACACAAGCATCATCCGGTACGCGTCAACCACAACAATGGAGGATGCGATCCCGACGAGGACGATACGCAAAACAAGCCGGGGCACGAGGGCGGCGAAGCGGATGAAACGCATCCGCCTGCGGATCGTAAGTCATAACCTGCAAGCTATTCGATGGCTCGCGGAATGTCGCTTTGTCTGGCAGGAGTTGCCGCTTTGGCGGCTTTCCTGCTGTGCACCGCTAAGGCCGGCGCCGCATCAACCGATGCAGCACCGGTCACGTCATGGTTGACGCAGGCTGATGATGCGTGGCCGGACGATACTTTTCGTTTCAAGCGCATTCTGGCGCAACTTCATCAGCACGAAGGCCAGTTGAGCGCGGCACAGCGCTGGCACTTGCGGCTGCTGGATACGCGATTGCCCATAGACGAAGGTGACTACGCCAAAGCCGAGCCAGCCCTGTACGACATCATCGATCATTCGGGTGATGAATCTCTCTCCATCCGCGCCATGGCGGCGTTGATCCGGGACAAGTTCTTTAGCCGTGATTATGTGAGTGCCTATGCGCTGGCAAACACCTTGATGGCCGAGCTTCCCAAGGTCGCCGACCCGCAGGCGCACCTGGAAGGCATGAATCAAGTCATCCAGATGTTGAACCAGGAGGCCGTGGCGCAGTATGACCTGGCCCTGGATTATGCCAAGCAGATGAAGGCTTCGCTTCCTTCGGGCAAAGGGCAGTGTTACGCCGATGTGCTCCAAACGCAGTCATTGCTTTATGCAAGCAAAGTGACCTCGACCGATCCCGCCTTTCAGGTCGCCACCAGTGTATGCCTTGCGGCGGGAGCGCGTCGTCAAGCGGATGCACTGCGTCTTGATCTGGCCAGTCAGATGATCGACGAAGGCCATGCCGATCAGGCCATTGCCTTGTTGCACAGCATTGCCCCTGAGATTCATGACATCGGATACATCCCCCATGTTGCCTCACTGCGAGTCACCCTGGCCCAGGCTTATCTCAAGCTCAACGACGCGCCCAACGCACGAAAGTTTGCCCTGGACAGTATTGCCATCACAGGACCGGACAGTTCGTTGTGGACATTGCAGGCCGCCTACGAGGTGCTCTATCAGGCGGAAAACAAGGAGGGCCATGATGCCGCCGCGCTCAACTATTACAAAAAGTACGACGCTCAGAAAACCGCCGCCATGAACAACGCCAAGGCCATCGCCTTGGCCTACCAGACAGTGAGGCAGCAGGTGCTGTCCGAGAAGATGAAAGTGGATGTCCTGGGGAAGAAGAACAGGATCCTGCAGCTTAGCCAGGCCTTGGCGAGCCAGGCGCAGAAAAGCAGTCGATTGTTCAACGCGTTGCTGCTGGCGGTGATCGCCTTCTTCGTTCTGGCGATGCTGTGGTTGTGGCGTTCCTGGTGGCGCTTTCGCTGGATGGCGCGTCACGACGGCTTGACCCGGGCGTACAACCGCGAACACTTTCTCGTCGAAGCAGGCCGGATGCTGCGGCAGCTGCACAAGACAAGGGTCGATGCCTGCCTGGTCGTGTTGGACCTGGATCATTTCAAGCGTATCAATGATACCTACGGGCATGCCGCTGGCGACCAGGTATTGCGCACTGCCGCGACGATCATTGGCCGCGAACTGCGAGCCACCGACCTGCTCGGCCGCCTGGGTGGCGAGGAGTTCGGCATCCTGATGTCGGGCTGTTCGTGCGACCAAGGATTGGAGGTGGCAAATCGCATCCGCGATGCCCTAGCCACTACGCCGGTGACACTGGATTCCCAGCTCACCGTCACGGTGTCCGCCAGCTTGGGGCTTGCCTGCGCGGCCAGCTCGAGCTACATGCTGCGCCTGTTGCTGATCGACGCCGACGCCGCGCTTTATCGGGCTAAGGAGGGTGGCCGCAACCAGGTCGTGGCGGACACTCGTGCCGAGGTGCCCGCGGTCGTTCTCTCTGACGATCGCCAGCTACCTCTCAACGTCTGATACGGCCTGGCTCACACGTCACGCATGTTGAATGGAGATCGAGAAGTCCGCGCTATAAAGATCTGTCGCACCGTTTCGAGCGTCACGAAATAATCACGAAACTACGTGCAACCTTAGCCCTGTCTTGAACGAAATGCGTGCGCTGAATCTGGCGCATAGAGCGTAAACGTTTGACAGGGGAACGAAAGTGGACTTCGTTAATTCGCTTTTATCGCGCCCATTCCTCAAAGCCGGCCCATTTGTCTTGCCGGACTCAAGTATCAAATACCGAATGCCGCTTATTCGCGCGGTGACGGCGATGCGATCATGCGTGTAGCGCATCCCGATTCGGACGTGTTCTTGACCAGGTCGATAGGCCTCCGGCGCCATAGCGCGTAACCGACTCTTCCCGCGGTCGCATGCCCTGGGTTTTCTTTCCTGTCTGACTCATTGAAGTCGACGGGCAACATGTAAGCCACTAGCAAATTACCCGCTTCTTTTCAGGAGACCTTTGCAATGGAAAAAAATATCTTCAGTGGCGCTATCGGCGCCTGGATCGACTCCGAGCTGCATCCAGCAGGAGCGACATCGCCTTCTTCACCTAACAGCAATTTTGTTTCAATGAGGCTCAATGGTGTTTATAAAACGCTGGATTACTTATGCATCGCATGGTACGGCGTCGACATGACCAATCCTCAGCAACCGACAATCAGCACGGGAAACACCGGTCTGCAGATGATGGTTGCTGATGCGAAATCTCAAAATCCGAGCATTAAATTGTTTGCGACACTCGCCTGGACAGACCAGATTTTGCAGGATCTTCAAACGATTATCGGCAACCCTGCGACACTGGATGCCTTTGCATCCAATATCGCCAGCTATCTGGGCAAAAACCATATGGATGGATTTGATATCGACTGGGAGTACCCAATCAGCAATCTGACGCAGGCGCAATGTGCCGCCTGGTTGAATGCATTAAGGAAAGCCTTTGGCGCGACTTACTTTATTAGCATCTCTCCCGCAACCACATCGGGACTCGACCCAAATGCCGTAAATGGCAATTGTGACATCGTCAATCTACAAACCTATTCTGGTTTTACTTTCGCAAGAGATTTTGTCGACATTGGCATCAATCCATCTCTTCTCGGTTTTGGTGCCAAATTCGAAAGCGTCGGGGGCGGAGATCCAGATCCTTATGAAAACGCCTATCAGGCATATAGAAAATACATGGCGGGATTTACGGCCAACGGGGCGCACTACCCTTACAAAACCACTTGCACATGGCGATTGGATTCAGGCAACTGGTCGTTTGAGCAGGGCCAGCAAATGCTGTACCGCTTCTATATTAAAGGCGGACCGGTTTCGGTGCCCTTCGATGACGGTGCCATTGTTAGCGCGCAGCCGACAGCTACGCTGATGCAAAATATCGCCGTGCGCACCGGCGAGGTGGTTGACGCGATACAGACGAGCAACCAAAACAAAGACGGGACGTATGTCGTGGAGATGTTGGAGCACGGAGGTGTCACCGTTCCTACGCAGTCCTCAATCAGCTTGCCTGATGGCCTGAAGCAGTTTAGGTACGTTACGGGATATTGGTACGGAAATCATGTCATTGTGCAAGTCACCATAAACAACACCAGTTATCCGGCATCGATCAATCCTTCGGTTTCTGGAGCGCAAGAAACCACCGTTTCTGCGCCGGCTGGGAAAACAATCGTTGCATTCAGTGGCACTACGCAAAAGGTGCTGCTTGCTGGTGGTGGTTACACTTGGGTGCTTTCCTCCATTAAAGCGGCTTTTGGCTGATGCGGTGACCAGCTCGGCTTCCCGGCGCGTCTGGGCCGGACACTTCCAGGTCTAAGGCGTTCGCAGGGTGTGGTGTCAACTCAGACGCGAAGGTGCGGTAGTGGCGCGCTGCACCGCCGAGGGTCTGATGCGCCATCTCAGCCTGCAGGCGGATCCGTGGCCGAGGCGAGCGACAAGGCCACGCTGTCGTCGCTGGATAGGCCGTGGGCAATTCCATGCCGACCCTCCCAACCCACTGCGGGTCTGTGATTACACCGACGTGACGACGCGGCAGGACTTCGTCTGGGTGGTCTTCGTGATCGACATCTATGCACGTTGCATCGCAGGCTGGTCTGCCTGAAGTGGCGTGACTCAAAGCAAATAGCCTCCGGGAGCCCATACTGATGAGGGAGGGGTGTCAGGTGTAGGATTGGCCAAGTAGGCCACAACGGGAATTTCCCTATGAACGTACGCGACCAAATCAAAGCCTATATCGCGGCTCAGCCAGAACCAAAACGAAGCGATATGCAGGAGCTTCATGGCATCATTCTTGGCATCATGCCAGGCTGTAAATTATGGTTTCTCGATGGCAGAGATGAAAGCGGTCAGGTGGTTTCCAATCCGAACATAGGGTATGGAGTGCAGGCCATGAAGTATGCCGATGGAAAAAGCAGGGAGTTCTACCAGGTTGGCGTCAGTGCGAACACAACAGGGATATCCGTCTACATCATGGGGATAAAAGACAAAAAATACTTGGCTGAGAAATATGGAAAAAAGATCGGCAAGGCAAGCGTAACTGGATATTGCATTAAGTTTCGGACACTAAAAAATATAGATGTTGATATTCTGGTGGATGCAATGCGATATGGAGTTGAACAGGCGCACGTCTAAGAATTCCGTAAGAGACTTCCGATCAACCAAGGGTGCATGACGCTTTTGCCCCAGGCTTTCGGACCACTTCCAATCATCATGTTGTCTCTCGATGACGCGTGAAGTAGTCGATGCGGTGCGGCAATGAAAAACACTGCGATCGCTTTTTACTGTTCCCAGCACCAAAATTGCCCAGGCTTGAGCCGCCAATTTATAGACAAGCTTCGCAAGCAAGGAGGGCACATGATGCGCTGTCTGCAAGACTCGGCACGCTCAGTTGCTTGCTTCGTTGTCCGTCAAGGGAGAATCTAGCCATGAATTATGCTGAAGTGGTCCAGGCGCTGGACGCTATCCTCACTGAGCATCACATCTCGATAGGGGAGGCCAGCCAACATGCTGGTGGGTGGGAAGGTTGGCTGCAAATTGAGATGGTGAAGAAATGGGAGTCAGGGAAGGTCTTTAGGGAGCAGGGCGTGTGGGGCGATCGCCGTGCCATCGATCTATGGTTTCCGGAAACGAAGTTCGGGGTAGAGCTAAAGTGTTTTGGACTCAACCGGGCTTTTAAAGAAGGTCATATCTTTAGTGATACTGTTTCTCCATACAGAGCATTTGCACAGTTGGCTCTGGAGGATGTCGAGAAGGTTCGATCGATTCCTCAAGGGGGAGGCGGAATGGCCGTGGTGGTCATCCCTACGTGGTTGCCATCAGAGCACGTCGCCACAATTAAGGAAGAATTGAGCAGTAAAACATATCAATGGGGATATATGGGTAATAGTGGCTTTATCGTGGGTATCCATCGCAGTCACTGGTTGTAGGTCGATTTCCACGAAGCGATCGTCATCGAGCTTGGGTTGGTGATCTCCGGCATGAGCGCGATCCGCGCAGCGCTCAGTCGTGGCCTCCCCCTGGTGATTCGCTGCGACCGCGACAAGGAGTTCCGCGACATCTTGCGCGCAAGCAAAACGGGAGGCTTGATGGTCTCCCGTGTTTGTGCGGCCTAAAAACCGATCCGGCTACATTAATCCTTGCGCGGCAAATTCAGCGCACGGATCACGTCTGCCCTGAGCAGGTAAACCGAGACCGCCAACAGAACAAGGTCTTTCAAAAGGAAGGCCGCATTCATGGCCATCGCGGGGAACCCACCAGCGCCTGCGTCCCAGCCATCGGGCACGAACGGAAGGATTGTCAAGGTGGAGATGAAGGTGGCGATGGAGCCGAGGGCGCCCAACACACCCAGCTTCTTATTCCAGAAGCCCAGCAGCAATAACGAGCCGAAAGTCCACTCCGCGCTACCAAGCAGGATTGCGGTACCGTGAATGCCCAACACCGGGATTGTCCAGAAGATCAGCGGCCCGTGCGTGATCAGCGGTGCCAGGGCAGTGATCTCTGACTGAAACCATTTGTCGTAGCCGAACCAGGCGAAGATGACGACCATCGAAGCACGGAGCAGGTGGTAGTCAAGGTCTCTCTTTAGCAGGCCGGATTTTGCAAAGAACTGGAGGAGAGCGTTCATGGGTTTTCCTTCGTTAGGTGGATGTCGCGTTGCGCGAATCGGGTCAAAAGGGCGGAGCTGCATCCGCTCGTGTTGATCTGTTCGACGAGTGCCACTTTACGAAGGAGGATCTAGCAAATTAATATTAAAAATTATCAATAATATGCTTTAAAGTTTCAAATCGGGGCAACAATCTCCCGCCAATGAGTTGACGCCAGAACTGGCGTTTTCTCGTCATCTGACGCGAGGAGGTTCCATGAAGAAGTCTCGGTTCACCCAGGCTTGCTAGGTGTTGTTCAACGGCGCCGGAGGAGCGCGAGGACATAGGATCGCGCGGCCGGTTGGAGTGCCTGGGCAAGCCCTTGCATTTGCGCGTGCGCAGATAGGTGATGACAGAAGCCGCACCATGTGCTCTGGACGATGTCATCGAGACACTCGACCTCAAAACCCGCATCACGACAAAGTGCGTCGTAGGTGGACAGATCGGCGGGGCCGGCGCCTTCCGGCGTCTGCCACAGGCCGATGCGATCCGGATAGTCGAAAAGAATGTCGGATAACGCCAGCCGACCTCCTGGCTTCAATACGCGCCGTGCCTCGGCCAGGAAAGCAGCGCGCGAGGAGAAGTGCAAAGCCGCTTCCACCGAAACGATAGCCTCGATCGTTTCGTCGGCGACGGCAAGCCGCGTCGCGTCCATCAAGCAGAATTGCGCGGGCGCGTGCCGTCGGCGAGCGATCGACAGCTGACTGGCCGAAAGGTTGACGCCGAGAATGCCCGCTGCGGGCCAGCGCGTGGACAGAAGTTCGGAGCCCGCGCCCAGACCGCACCCCACGTCCAACACCAGGCCGGTCGGTGTGCGCACCTTCTCGATCAGCTGCGCGTGCGCCTCCACCAATGCGGCACAGGCGTCCTTGAGCTCGGCAATACCTGGGCGCCACAGCCCGACGTTGTAGAAGTCGCTGCCATACAAGGCGCGCATGTCATCGGACAGCATCATCGCGTCGTAGCGTTTGACGAACTCGCTGCCGTCAGCCATGCGTGCCGAGCCTCATGTAAAGGCGACGCGGGCCGCGATGTACAAAGGGTCCGCGGCCACCCCAGTCTGGTCGCACCGTGAGTCTCGGTGTCCCCGATGCCGTAAGCAGCGTCGAGAGCAATACCGCCGCGACGGCTTGTGCCAGGCCGACCCCGATGCAACGCCAAGGTCCCAGTCCGAAGGAGAGCAGGGCGCGCGCGTCGCGGGTGAAGTCGAGTCGATCGGGCTCGTTCCACGCTGAGGGATCGCGGTTGGCGGAGCCGATGCAAGCGAGGACCGGCTCGCCGGCAACGATGTGCTGCCCCCCGATCTGGAAATTGTGGCGGGCAGATAGCGCGATGTACTGGATCGGAGAGTCGAAGCGTAGCAACTCTAAAACGGCTTTGGATGGGAGTTTTGGATGGCCGGCGAGAACTTCCATGTCATCGGCATGCTCACTTAGCGCCACGACGGCATTGCCGATGAATGCAGCAAGGTTTTGATGCGCTGCGAAAAGAATGACCAACAGCAGATTGTGCAGCCGGGCAGGGCTGAGGCCGGGTGCGGCCCGCACGATACGGGCGATCAAGCCGTCGCTGCCTTCGGATGCGGCTATGGCCTGCGTCACGGCATGGTTCAGGGCTGCGCCCATACCGGTTTGGGGGTTGCATCCGGGAAGATGCAGTGCCGAAAAAACATCGCCATCGAGTGCGGCGGCGGCAGTGCCGATACGCGCGCCGCACGTAGCGTCCAAGCCCATCAGCAGGCGGGCCGCTTCCAGGGTGAGCGGAATTGCGAACCCGCTCATAAGCTCGATCTCGCCATGAGCTTGAGCAGCATAGAGACGCCGCGACGCTTCCTCGGCAAGGGAGGTTTCCAGGGTGCGTAGACTTGTCGGCGCAAGTGCGTTGACCACCGCTTGGCGAACGTAATTGTCTCCTTCTGGACTCATGAGCCGGAGCGCATCGGACAGCGCTTGCTCGACCGGCGAGTTCAAGCCGGCGGCGGGCGCTTGTGCCCAATGGTCGCAGACCTCGGCAGTCAGCAAATACGCGACATCCGCGTGGCGCGTCACCAGCCATGGTCCGAAGTGAAGCCGGCAAACGGGTGACTGTTCGCGCAGACGTGCATAGCTCGCATAGGGGTCTGCGCGAACCAGCGGATCGAGAATGTCTACCGGGCAGAGCGGCACGCTGCTATCCATCATCAATAGCCGAACAGATAGTTCCAGGAGGTGCGCAGCTGGCTTGGATAATAGGTTCGCACCGCGCCGCCTCTCAACGCATAGCGAGGTTGCACGTAGACGCGCCCATTGCCGGTGGCTGTAATAATGTCAGTGGAGGCGCGAACGGGGGTCTGAAAGGTTCTCGCTATTGCGCGCGCGGAACCGTTGCTGTAGCCGTAGCACGACGCCAAATCGATGCCACTTACATTGACGTTCTGCGCTATGGTCTCGTTGCGCAGCACCGTTGCATAGCCTTCCGTCAAACGACCGCCCGCGTCGTTGGGACGCCAAAAGAGGCGAGGCTGATCTGAAGTACCGTGAGCGGCAATGGTCACGACGTCATCGGCGTGGTTTCCCATCGCTTGCCGAGCTGCGGTAATAGCGCCCGCATCGTTGATTTCACTGGGAGCGAAGCGCAATGCTTGCTTGCCCGCAAACACGTTATCCGCGAACGAATCACCTGCTATGCCTGCGTTCGGCTGCGAGACATGGCTGACTCCCATAAAAGGACGATCGAAATCCGGTACGCTTTTGACGTGGATGTAACCCGTCACTCCGCCCATGAGGCCCCCGACGCCCGCACCAATGGCAGCGCCCATCCACGCCGACTGCGCGAGGCCCTCGGTAATCGGGCGTTGTTCAATCATGTTCACACCCATCTGATTGACGACGCCAGAAACGGCGCCATCGGCAGCTCCCGCAGCGGCGCCCACGACCACACCGCTGGCGATGGACGTTGAGGTAGAGACGCCGATGGCGGTCAGGGCGGAGGTCGCCATCACGCCGCCAAGATAGCCCGCCGCGCCGCCCGCCGCACCGGCGACCAGTCCAACCAGCGCATATTCAAAAAATTTACCGACGTCGAAATTACCCTGGTGGCTGACCGCGTAGGTAACGGCGCCGGCCACTGCACCTATCGCAGCACTGATCGCCACTACGATGAGGAAGGCCAGCCAGGCGAAACGACCGGTCGGATCGGTCTGGTTCACCGGATTGTTCAGCACATAGGCGTAGGGCGATGCGCCTTGCCCTTCGGGATCGACGTCGAAGAACCGTCCGAGCACCGGATCGTAGAAGCGGGCGCGGTAGTTGTAGAGCCCGATTTCCGTATCCAACTCCTGCCCGGTGTAGCGATAGAGCAGAACCTGGGCAGCATCGCCACCTTGCTTTACGGTAATCCCGAAGGGGCCGTAGTCGAACCAGGCCACCACCTGGCCTTGTGCATCGACCAGACGCCGCGACGAGCCCAGATGATCGCTCACCAATTGATAGGTTTGGCCGCCGAAGACCACCGCCGTCAGACCGTTCGGGCCGTAGATAAACTGGCTTTGCTCGCTGGTCGTATCGGCGCGCGCGGCTTGGTACAACGGCAGGCCTGACGCGTCGGACAAATAGAGGCGGGCGCTGACCTCGCTGCCATCCTGATTCAACAATCGCTTGACCGCTCTTTGGCTACCCGCAGCGTAATCGAAGCTCACCTTTTGTTGCGTCGATGTCAGCGTCATCCGGCTGGTCATGCCGGTGGTCGGCGCGTAGGTAATGTCGCTCAAACCCAAACGGCTCGCCGACGCCGTGCCTCCATCGGGCGAATAGGTGTAGGCGTCGCTCGCACCGCTTGAGTCGGAGACCGATGTGGTTTGGTTGCTCGTCGGCGCATAGGTGTAGGTCCGCGTCGATACCTGTTCGCTCCACGTCAGAATGTTGCCATTCGTATCGAAGCTGAGTGCGGCATCGCTCGTATCGCTTTGACGGCGCCAGCCCGTAAGCCGCGAGGTGAAATCGTAGCCGTAGGCATAGGCATCGTTGCCTTGTGCGCTGACTGTCGTAACCGAGGCGATCTTGCCGTCGTAGTAACCCGCGCCACCGAGCGCACCGGTGGTGTAGGTCAGCGTCTCGCTGAAGAAGGGAGATTGTGCGTCCAGATGGGAGGTTTGTTGCAACAGCCAACCGGGCGGACCGTAGCTGCGCGTGCTGTTGAGGCTGGTACTGGCGGACAGTGGTGTCATCGAGGACGTCACGGCATTGAGCGCATCGTAGGTGAAGGTGCCGAATGCGCCCAGGTCAGCGGGAGTTCCCACCCGCCACTGGCGGCCCAGTCGGTCGTAATCGACGGTGACGCTGGGTTGGGCAGTACCGGACGGAAAAGTTGTCTGCACCGGTTCAAGCAGCGCGTTATACGCATAGCCGATGGTGCGAGGCGTATTGTCGTAGCTGGCGGCGACCTGAGTGAGACTGACGGTGTTTCCGATCAGGTCGTAGGCGAACGTCTGGGTAACCGGCGCGGACAAATCGTCCTGAGTCACCGTCTGGATCAGCCGTCCGAACTGAGTGGGATCGCTGCCGTCACCGTCATAGCTCCAGGTCTGTGCCACGACGTGCGGAGCGTCCTGGCCGGGCCAGGTCGGATCGCTTAGCGCAATGGCGGATAAGCCGGCGCGGTCCCATGCTTGTTGCAGTAGGCCTTCCTCGGCTGTACGGCCCAGCGCGTCGTACTTGGTGTAGACGATCTGGTTGGGCGTAGCTGCCGCGCCTGCCGCATCCATGGTGAAGCGGACGCGTCCGGCATTGTCGAAGACATATTGGGTTTCGCCCGCATCGGGGCTATACGTGGCGATCGACTGTCCCAGATAATCGTAAGTCGTGGTCGAGCTCCAGCGGTCGTAGGCGGGGTCGCCGGCATTTCGCGCGGTCACGCCGTTAGGCGGCAGGACTTTGATCAGGCGTCCGCTTTCGTCATAGAAGTTCTGCGTCATGATCGGCGGTGCTCCGACCGACGGAACGGCATAGTTACCGACCGTTTGGTCGAGCTTGGTCTTGATCACGTAACTGACAGCCTCGTCGGCATTGACGATGCGCGTGACGAAATAATTGGACGTTGGCCAGGGATCGCCGGCGAATTCGCCCTGGACGTTGGCCAGGTATTGGTAACTTGCGGTATGCGGGTTCAGCTCCTCATACGTTTCGCTGTCGTAGCGCAGCGCCAGATCCATGCCTGGTGAACCTTGCCTTGATACAAGGGATTGCGCTGTCGGTTCGAATTCCGTGCGTACGTACGGAAAGCCGTCGTCCGCCGGATAAGCATCTGAAGCCAGGCCCGTCATGACACCAGATGTGGGATCGAAGCTGCGTACATAGTCATCCGCATAGCCGAGCGGGCGATCGATCTGTGCAGGCTTCACACCAATCGCCGCGCGACCGATCGTGTCGTAAATTGTGCCGCCGATAATGACCCCCGAACCGGTGAACGCTTGACGCTGAACCTCCTTGCCAGCGCCATCCAGAAACTGCAGATTCAAGCGCGGCGCAAAGAAGCACGCGATGGAGGTAAAGCCGATGCCGGTGTCGCTGACGGTAATCGTCGCTGCACCGGCTACGGCTACTGTCGCCAATGTGGCGAAGATCAGACGGCCATCGATGAATACCTGCACCGAGGTTTGGCCGGTGACCGGGTCGATCGGTACCGAGATGTGCCAGTCGCAGCCGAAATCTGGTGCTTGCGTGGGTTGTACGCTGCCGTCCAGCGTGACGCGAAAGCCCGATCCTGGTACGTAATCGACGCGCAGCGCACTGCCTATCGACAGGCCCAGAGGCTTGCTTGGCGCAATCGGTTCGCCGCTTGCCGCTTGAGGCAAACGAACGGTCAGGCGTACGTCATAATCGGATTTGCCCGCTGTGGGCTGGAACGCGATCGTGTCTTCGCTTGATCCGGTGTGCACCAATACGCCGTTTTGGACGCCCCAGGCCGCGGCGTTCGCGATCGCCCATTGATTCGTCCAATCGGCGCCGTTTACCAAATCCGCGAACACGCCGCCCGATGGCGCTTTGATGCTCGTGAGCATGTTGGGCGCTGCCGAGGGGAACACGAAGTCGGGCGAGATGTTGGATTGACGAACCAGGTAATACTCCGCGCCTTCCACCACTTGACCGCCTGGACGAACGACGGCGCAACTACGTTGCCGGCTGTCGTAGAAAGTTCTGCTGATGCCGCCGTTCAAACTGACTTCGGCCAGCGTTTGCCAGAACACCGGATCTTGCACGGTGGCGGTGGCGGCGCCCTCAAGCGGCGCGAACATGATGTCATCGAGCAGCAGCGTACTCGATGCAGAACTTTTATTGTTCTGGAACGCAAGAACCGCGGCCAGAGGAATGGTGCCCGATCCGGGCGCGGTCACCCACACATGGCGGTACGCCCAACTGCCGGGGCTACCCTGGATCGGAAAGCTGCCGATCACATCGTTGCCGACTTTCAGCGAAACCGTGCACGTTCCGCTGTCACCATCGAAACCATCGTTCGTCTTGACCCAGAACGAGGCGACGTAAACGCGACCAGGCGTGAGGCTGAGGTTAGTCGACAGCGCACCCGCGCCAGGCGCCACCTTCACCGAATACATGCCGGTATGCGCGTCGCCTGGTACGATCGCCGCCGCCGGTAATGGTGCCGCATTTAAACGCCACAACGAGAGATCTTCGTACGCCTCGAAACCGCCGAATACCGCTTCGCCCAGGCTGGCGTTGGTGAACACCGCCACACGACTGTTGGCCTGGGCGTCGAGCACCGACATGGTCGGAAGATTGGCCGCGTCCAAGGATTCGATGGCCGCGCCCGCGGTACTGCGTGCGGTCGTGCGTCCAGTGAGGCGCCATAGATCGGCTGAGGGCGGTGTACTCCGAGTCCAGTCGGAAAAGTTGACCGGTACGGTACGTGTCCCGTCATATGCGGTTGCACTGGACGCCACATAGGTTGTCATCGGTGCCCAACCGGTGCCGCCGTCTGCGGCGGGCCATGCCTGGTAGGTAACCAATTGGATGGCTTGCGGCAGCGTTTCGGTCGGTGCTTGTGCCGAACTCCACAAACGAAGCGAGACGCAAACTGGCGACCATATATGCCGCACCGCCATGTCTGAGTACGCCGGCACTTGCCAAGCGTAATAGGCGCCGCGGGTCAGAATTTCAGCATTGCCTTCGCTGTTTACGTTATCAGCGGTCTCGCTGATCGGGAGGCCGGTCTGGATGGAGTAGGTGGTGCTTACTACACGTGTGATCGCATCGCTGACCTCAAGGTTCTGACCAACGATGCGCGTGGGGTAATAATGGCGTTCTTTCGCGTCGGGATAGATACGTAGCAGATGTTCCTGGCCGCGACGGTGACGCGCCACAATCGGTTGCTTACCGAAGGTGAAGCCGCGGGCTCCCAACAACTGCTTCAGTCGATCGGGTACCGCCGTGGCGGCTCCGTTCGCAGAGTTCATGGAGGAAAGTGTGCTGGCACTGCCTTCCAACACGGCCGGCGCCTCATACACGGCACTCTGCGAGCCCGACTGGCGTACATAGGCGCCAACCAGGCTGGTCATTTTAGAGGCATCGAAGATGTCGGCGATCTGCACGCCGACCATATAGGTATTGGATAGCCGCTCTACCGGATTGCCGGTCGCATCGTAATCGGTCTTGTCGTAGAGCAGGCCATTGAGCAGGCTTGGGTATTCATCCACCAGTCCGCCATCGGGAACGGGATGCAGGTTCGATTGGTAAGCCGTGCGGTCGTTGTAGTAGCGATACTCCGATTGGCCGTAGGGCGTGACTTCGGGTGGCGGATAATTGGGGGCCGAGCCATCGGCTTCCACGGCGTAGACCGTCGTCGCCGCGGCAAACGCGCTGACCGTTCCATCCGGGCTAAGCGTGACGTTGTCGCAGTCATAGTAATAACGCGTGGTGTTGGACACGCCCGGCCACACGCCACCCCAATTTTCATTGTAGCCATCGTCGATGCTCAGGCCCACTACCACCGGTACAGTCAAGTCGCCGGTGATCGCCTGGTTCACGAACTGATACAGTGTCAGCGCGGCCGGGGCGTCGAAGCTGCCGGTGTAGGTGCACAGGCTGGACGGACCCACTAGTGAGGTGCCCGTGCCACCGTTGGCAACGTAGATGCGTTGGTTCGGCAAGGTGACTGGCGTGCCGGCCTGTCCGTTGGACAACGGTACGACCATCGTATCGCCCTGGCCGTTTTCATACGCGAGAAAATGGGGTGCACTGTTTACCAGGCTGTCGGGAACCATGTTTGGATCCAGACGCGCGATGGGATTGAGCGTTCCTGTCGGGTCGCGGTAATAGACCTGGACGTCAATCGTCAGATAGTCGCCGTTGATCGTTGGCTTGATCGTGCCGGTGCTTGGCGTAACGGGCGGGTTTGTCCATTGTGGAATGTAGGGATTGTAGACGGCAGCGCTGGTGATGCCGCTCCCGACTGCCAGCGCTGCGTCGCCGCCATACACGAAATGAGGCGACGAACCGGAGCTGGTCACGATCAGGTTACCGGTGTCCCACTCCACACCGTTGAAGCGCAGTAGATTGGCCGCGTTGCCGACCACGCTGCCGCTGACCACGCTGGTGGCGTAGGGAAGTTGCGAATTAGAGGGGACAGAGTAGCTGTTGACGAGCGTGGTGACATGGAAGCGCTCGTCCCACTGGAGGATCGAAACGAGGTAGTCGATCTGCGTAGATGTTTCGCCAGTGACGTAAGTAGTGATGGCGAAGCTCGAACTGGTGCTCCAGAAATTGTCCGGTGTGCTCTTGCCCCATTCGATGGCGTTGATGGTGGGCTGATCGATCGTTGCGGCGCCGAACGTCACCGTATCGGCCACCCGATACCAAAGTTGCAAGTACGCTTGCTTGCGACCGGCCGTGTAGCTTGCCAGCGCGAAGTAATTCGCATCCGCGGCCAGGGCGAAGGCGTCGAACGCGCCAAGTTGGAACTGCTGGCTCTGGTCGCTCCAGGTGTTGGCGCGGTTGTCCCAGACTTGCGCCAGGATGTTGCCGCCGGAAGTGACGGCAATCGCAAAATCGGTGCCGGTTACGACGGTGCCCTGCGTGCCGTTTTGAATGGGCAGCGTCCTGGGGCTGGCATCGATCGACCACTGACCGTAGTTGCCCTTACGCATATGCGCCAGGACCACCTGCAACGTGGGATTGGAGCCGGTCGTCTTGAAGGAGATCGCAAACATCTCTTGCTGGACAGAGACATTGAGCGAAGTCGTGTCGATTCCGTCGATGTCATAGTTGGTGACGGTGGACACCCACAGTCCGTTCCACATAAACACCGATACGGACAACCCGGGCGTTGGGCCGTTGTACGTAAGGATGACCGTGTAACTGGGGCCAAACCAAACCTTGGACGTCGCGCGTGGCTGGATCTCCAGCGTACGACTGGCGCCCGTGAGCGATGCCGTCGCGTAGTAAAGCTCGACGTTGCCGCCTTGTGGATACAGGATGTTCGTCAATGCGCCCGGGTTGACCATCGCTTTGGGATCGGTCGGATCCGTTGCGTAGGTGAACAGCATGCTCGACTGCGGCAACCCTTGCGGGGTGAGAAAGCGAATTCCGGTCAGGCAGCGCTTGTAGAAGTCGGCCGGATCCTGCGGCGCAGTCACCTGGGTAAGCGATACCAGTTCGTAGTCGAACAGGATGGTCTGCACCAGTTGCCCGGCCGAGGCGGAGGCATCGTCGGCCACCTTGAGCGTAATACTGGCCAGATACAAGTTCTCGGAACGATCCTGATAGGCGTGTAGATCCGGGTTTGTCGGATCGACATGCGCCGGCTGATATTCATGGATCTGGGCGGTATAGACCTTGGGCGCATAGGTGAGCTCCATGGTCTGTACCGTGGGTGCGTGGACGCGCCTCAGGCGCGATGACGTCGTGCAACTGAGCCCCGCGGCAGCGCCGATCTGCGTAAGCGTGTTTTCGTATTCGAGCAGGATCTGGTCGCCCCAGGGCGAAGCGATCGAAGCCAGGTTCCACGCCAGCGGGTAGAGCGCCTGACCCGACGTGCGCACGGTCGAGTCGGTCCAAAGTCCGTCTGGCCCTGGCCACTTGATACCGTATTGCACCGGCGAAGTTGCAGGCTCGCCATCGAGGCCGCCATAAGTGTATTGGGTTCCATCTTCGCGGATGACCACCCAGCACTCCTTGGCGGGATAGTAACGAATGCTCCAGAACTGATAAGACTCTGCTTCGTACTCTTCGTACTCTTCAGTGATCGTTGTGCGATAGAGCCGATTGGACGCACCAGCGGCCACGAGGTAGCACACGCCATCGGTGGGTTGTGCCGAAAGCGTCGGGTCACGCGTGATCATGTCGTAGCCGAAATACCAGCCAAGGCCGACCGGCCCGGTCGGGGCTTCAAGATTCCAGGTCGTCGCCGTGGTGCCAAGGTTGCTCGAATAAACCAGCGTGATATCCGCTTTCAGCTCGCCACGGCTTTTGAGTGTCGTCACGGTAAGCGGAACGGTGGCCGCTCCTTGGAACAAGTTCACGCTTTGCGCGAGGCCGCCCAGGCCGTTGGGGTCGATTTGGAAGGCGCGTTCGGGTGGAATGAGCGAGGCTTCGGTGGGTGACAAAGGGCCTACATTCACTGTGTCGGACATAGTCGGCATCCTGTCGGAAGATGAGAGTGTTCAGCCCGTTGTCTGCTGGCTGATAAAAGTGGACGGTAGGGTGCTAAGCATCTCCATCGAGATGATGTCGCTGCGCTCTGGCCACGCACCAAAACAGATTCCGCGTTCTGGCCTGCAGCCGAGGCGGTGATCGAGCAGAAAATCGTCCGGCACCATGAATCCTTCGAGGACAGCACCGGCGTCACCCATGGTGCGGTGGTAGTAGCGCAGCGGTTGATCGGCGGGGATCAGCGCCGCCGTGACGACCGGGCGTGATGCGTCGCTTACATTGGATCCGGATTCGTGAAAAAGCCGCTGATCGATCACCACCGGTTGCCACGCTTCAAGCGCCAGCTCAACGCTGTGGTGCGCACGTAAGCGATCTTCCAGGTACTGCGCCGCAAAGGGTGTGCCGGGCGCGCGTGGTGCGCTGTTGAGCCGGTGGCTACCTGGCACGACGCGCAGGCAGCCATTGCTAGAACCCACATCGAGCATGGGCATCCACAAGCTCAATGCCGAACCCGCGGTTTCGTCGACGAGGGTTATATCCTGATGTGGCGGCATCGGAGCGTGCGAGCCGGCATCCTTGTTGGCAAAGCCGCAGACGACGGGACGCCATGCCGACAATAACCTGGTGAGCTGCGCAAGCGCTGGAGCCAGGGTCATGTGAACGCTTCGGCGCACGTGTGTATCGGCGAGCATGATCGTTGCCGAGAAGCCGCCTGCATGCAAATGGGCGACGCTGTCCCACAATCGCTCGATAGGTATCCGCGCGTCGGCCGCCAGCTTGGGCAACACCGCGAAACCCAGCTGGTCGAGCCCGTCCAAAGGCTTCATCGCCGCGTGCTCGCGCTGCGCGTGCGCGGGTTTCGATTTTCCCGGCCGAAAACACCGCCCAACGCGGTGGCGAACGAGCGGCGCAAGCGAAATCCGGCGTAGCGCAGCATAGTCCAGGGCAGGGCGGCAAACACCGGGCGACCGAAGACGTAACGTCCGGCATACATCAAGACGATCTGCCCGCGCGCTTCCGGCCGTCGCCCGTAGAGCGACGTCGCCTCCAACTCGCTAAGCGGCGCGCGGGTTACCAGCCCCAGCGACATGCGCACCGCCAACCGCGACATCCAGCGGCATGGCGGACATGCGCCGTTGAAAAAGATGATCGGGCGCTCCGCACTCAAGTGGTCGAAATTATCCATGATGCATCTCGTTTAGAACGAAGACGACACTGGCCGTGGTGACGATGCCGTGGAGGTCGCGATAGAGGCGACCCGAAGGCGACTGCCATGGTTGTGCGCAATCCGGATCGGTTACGCGAAGATTGAATCCGCCCGCCCAGCCGCCATCGACGCGCTGGCGGTCAAACAGCGCCAAAAGCAAACGTCGCGCGCGCTCGCCACGCCCACAAAACCATTCGATGCCCGCCGCGTAAGCCAGCTCGAAATTGGAAGCCTGTGACGCTAGCTCGATCGCCTGAGGCACAGGAAAGCGCGCTTGCAATCCGAATCGGCGAAGCAACTTCAAATGATGCCAGGTGCTGTAAAGGTGATTGCACCACCAATAGGCAGGCCATGTACCGTCGGCGCGGGCTGTGGTTTGCAGGTACGACAACAGTGCCCGATAGCGAAGCTGCTGCTCTTCCTGCGGCAACGCCTGAAAGGCCGCTGCGGTCACGCATGGGTGGACGTCGCCCCAATGATCGGGCCCGAAATAAGTGGAGAAACCACCTTGCGGTTGCCAGTGAGCGACAAGCAGATCGAGATCTTGCGCGCGCGCGCTGCACTGCGTTGCGCGCAGTAATCGCAAGGCGAAACCCGTACTGTCGGCGTCAGGCGGGGTTGTTGCGTTGTAGCCCCAGCCGGCGCGCTCGCGTGCGGCGTGTTCGAGAAAAATGGCTGCGCGCAGCGCGGCATCGATTCGTGGCTTGGCGGCCTCGGCCAGAGCGCAGCCCGTGAAGCCCGTGACCCAGTGACACGCCTCGCCGATGGGAAGTTGATAGTCCCGCCAGGCGCCGTCGTTGTCCTGGCATGCCACGAGCCAGTCGAGCGCCCGCTGCAGACGATGGTGGGAATCGTCCGGAAGCCCCGCGCTCGCGCGCTCGGCCGTCATGCCTGGCGGCTTGAGATAGAGATTCAGGCGAGGCCGCCGTGCGACATCCATGCCGAGCCCGAGGTTGGCCATTTCGCACGTACCATCGTGCAGCGCTGCATCCAGCTTGGGTAGCGCGACCCCCATAATCGTTGCGGCATCGGCGATCAGCGCACTCCATTGTGCCGTCGATTGCGGCAAACAGTGCGCGCACACGTCCGCCTTGACGTCAGTGAGTTGTCCGTCTGCAAGCGAAAAGCCAATGCTCAGCGTTAACCCGGAGAGATTCATCTCGCGCGCGCCGATCATGCGATGCAAGAAGCCCAGCAGAAGCGGATCGGTGAAAAGCTCAATGCCCAAATCGGTGAGCGGCAACGCTTGCTTCAGTCGAAAATAAAGTTTTGCGCGTGCGTCTGCGGGTGTGCAGCCTTCCAGCGATAGGCTGGCGAGATCTGCCAGCGGTGAGAGGCTCGCGATAACGGCACGGGCGAAACGCGACGTTGGAAGGATGTATTCAAGCCAGGCTTCGGCTTCCATCCATGCTTGTGCACCCAATGGCTGCGCGTCGAGATAGACGGCAGCACCTGGCGCAGCAAGATTTACAGCCACCCACACGAAGCCGCGGCGGAAGGCTTCGATGCCCTCTGGGGCGAGTTGCGCGCGCGAAAGCAGATCCTTGGCCGAGTGCAACAGCCCAGCCGCATCAGCCGCGACGAAACTTTCGGCAAGCGCCGCTTCGCTGGCTTTCAAACGATCTTTCGGGTAGCGCAGGCGCCAGCCCGGATCGCCAAGCAGCCGCACCTTGGTCCGCTCTGGGCCAAGGGTCAGGCAAAGTTGGAGCGGCCAACCATCCGCATTGAGTTCCGAGTAGCCGCCGTGTGGACCGACGCGCTGGTAAGCGTTGGCTAACACAATGGCGTGCAACTGATCCACCGCCCGGTTGGCCGTATGAGCCAACCGGGCGGCAAGCGTCAGGATCGGAAGTCGGAAGGCCGCCGCATCAGCGGCGGCCGTGTTCACGCGGACGGATTCTGCTTGATAACGTAAGTTGAGACGCCGCCTACGCGCGTACCAGGCTGTCCGACGCGGCCGGCGCTTCCTGCGGACCCACCACTGCCTCCGGGACTGCCAGCTTTGCCGGCTTGACCGGGAGCACCGGCCGCACCGCCCGTGCCCGGTTGCGAGTTCGCTGTATTCGCAACGATCGTGGCCTGTGAACCCGATGCAAGCGTGTAGGTGACATTTATCAGCGAGCCATTGGCGCCGTTACCGCCATAGCCCCCGTTGCCGCCGTTGCCACCATTGCCGCCGTTACCGCCGTTGGAGCCGTTACAAGAATAGGCGCCGCTCTGGGACGAGCCGCCACCATCGCCGCCATTGCCGCCGTCACCGCCGCTGCCACCATTGCCACCGGGGCCGCCATTGCCGCCGGCTCCGAAGAAGGTGATCGGAAGTGTGCCTGACAACGATTGAATGACGAAGGTTGCCGGAGGCGCCACTTGGCCGTCGCCGCCACCACCACCGTCATTGCCAACGCCGCCAGCCAGTCCGTCGCCACCCTTGGTCGAATAGGAAGGGTTGCAGCCTGAGGCCCAGTTGCAGCTGCAATTTTGTCCATGGGCTCCCGTGCCGCCGGCAGGTCCGGGTGTACCGACAGCGCCGGCCGTACCGTCATTGCCAAGAATCAGCACGTCGCCCAAGAATGTATTGCCGTTTGCGAGATACATTCGGTTTCTCCATGAAATGGGTTGTGTAACTAAATCGTGCTGATTTGGATTCAGCTCGTCTTGCTGAGATTGGTAAATTGCGCCAGCGTCACTGGCACAGCGGCCTGGATATAGCCGCCTGCAATTTCGACGGCGCCGTAGTCGGCGATCGCCGCGTTGATGATCAACGGATTGTCAGCGGTGACGATGCGCGTTTGATCGCTCTCTGCCACGGTGGTAACAGTGTGTGTGCTCGACTTGCTCATGATCAGTTTCCCCCTGCCGACAGTTTGATCATCTCACCCACATGAATGCGGCTTGGCGCGTTGACCAGCAACTGGCCGCCTTCGACGATATGAAGCCGCTCGAAGAGCACGAGTGCGGGAGCACCGTGGATGCGCAGAACAGCGCCGGCCTCGATTCGCACTTCGCGCGCCATGTAAATGGCGAGTTCGAACGATCCGGTCAGCCTTTCGATGACCGAGCGATAAGACGCCACACGGGACGAATCGCCGAAGATATACGCATATCCTGCAGCTTCGATATCGGCGCGCTCCTGCGCTGAAAGCTCCTGGGAATCTGCGAACGAACGGCCAGTCCACGGCCGCGACGGTAATGGCCAGTATTGTTGCGCCACGGATTCGCCGGGGCAGGCCGCATCATCGACACCGACCCAGGACTTGAACGTATCGACATGGCTGGTCCGGCGCCACACAGGCGAAATGGCAGACACCGAATCGCGCGACGAAGTCAGTTCCAGCGTCTGATGCGTCCTTACGTGCAGGTACGCGCGGCTCGAAGTCAAATCCAAGCCGAATTCGCCAGCAACGCTATTTGGCGCTTCGTCCGAAAAAGTAATTCCGTTGGTACCTTCAAATGCATCTATAAAAAATGCTTCACCTGCCTTGCTTGTAGCCATGTGTCATCTCCCTTTTGACAATTAGATACCGCGATGAACGCGGGCGACTTTCGCCGAAGAGAAAATCATGCGATTAAGTTCGTGTCAATCGTTGGAGATGTATTTTTTCTTGGATAATAAAAGCAACATGTTTGTCTTTTATGCATCCACATCTTCTTCATCCCATCTTCACTGCATTGAACGCAGCGTATCCTGTTTTATTCATTCGAAGCTCAATACACTCGCGAAGAAATTACGCATGAATATGCGTCCATGATCTTCGTGATTGCGATTGTCATGTCTAGCCATTTGGACGCCTAAACAAAAGTCATCTATTCGCAGGTCTTTGCGACGCTAGCGCATTGAACCATCGTCCTTCTGATAGTGGCTGGTGTACTTGCGCGGCCAGGCGCTGTGGCCCAAATCGGATTTCGGCATAAACCCTATGAGGGCCTCGGGTGTGGAGGGCCGGTCGTTGAGGTTGCTGATTTAGAGAGGGTTATCGGGGGCAGGGCCAGCGACTGCTTTCAACCCTGGGATCTTCCGACGCCTTGATCCGGCTGCCACAAAGCCACCCGTTGGAACTTTGCCCACGCTCGGCATGCCCAGTTGGGGCTAGGAGCGAGCGCGCAGCTATCTGCGATTTGCACCCGCCGGGTCATCCGCTTGCAAATCCGCCACGTTCGCCGTACAGTGAACCATATGGTTCACTATCAAGCCCGCCTCGACACAACGTTCGCCGCGCTCTCCGATGTCACCCGACGCGGCGTGCTCGAGCAACTCGGGGATTCAGACGCCTCAATCACCGACCTTGCCCAAAGGTTTCACATGACCCTCACGGGCATGAAGAAACACGTCAGCATCTTGGAGCAGGCGGGGCTCGTGATGACGGAGAAGGTCGGGCGCGTACGAACCTGCACGCTCGGGCCGCGCCGCCTGGAAGAAGAGGCCGCCTGGATCGAGCAGCACCGCCAACTCTGGAGTGCGCGCTTCGACGCGCTCGACAAGATTGTCGAACACTTGAAAAACAAGGAGAAGGCAGATGCCCGAAGCAAAAGAAGGTAGTCCCGGCGCCACGAACCGTACCGATGTGCGACGCAAGTCCAACCGCGAACTCGTCGTGACGCGAACGTTCAATGCTCCCGCACACATCGTCTTCGAAGCGTGGAGCAACCCCCAATTGTTCAAGCTTTGGTGGGTTCCGAAGTCGGTGGGCATGTCGCTGCTCTCATGCGACATGGATGTTCGCACCGGAGGCAAGTATCGCCTCGTGTTCAGCCATCCGGACTTCGACCAACCGATGGCGTTCTTCGGCACGTACCGAGAAGTAACACCGCACAAGCGTCTCGTATGGACAAACGAAGATAGCGATCAGGGCGCCGTGACCACCGTCACGTTCGAAGAAAATGCCGGCAAGACGCTACTCACCTTTCACGAACTCTACCCCACAGAAGCGGCCCTCGACGAAGCCCTCGCCGGTTCAGCAGAAGGTCTACCCGAACAGTTCGCGCAGTTGGATGAGTTGCTCGCAGGCAGATCGTGATCACGCCCTGGTCACCCGGGTAAGGAAGAGGGCGGTCGAACACAACGTACATGTTGGGCCACAGTCGAGCGCGTGTGATTGGGGTGCGTTATCGGGTAGGGTGGACGTTCCTACCGGCCCATTTGCCTACAATTCACGCAACCTCATCAAGATCGCTTAGTTCGCTTGATAACGCGGTGGCTTCCGCAGAAAAGGTGGAGCAGGTAGAAAGGCCGCCAAGGATACCTGTCGTAGTAAACAGGCGAAGCTCCATAGGAGGCGTTTCGAAACGTTGAAAAATGCCAACTAGGCAGCCGATAAAGAAGGCGGCGACCCAATTTGCGGCCAACGTTCCTGGTGGTAGGTGAGGGGAGAGGGAAGAGGGAAGAGGGTTATAGGGGCTAAAACCGATCCGTCGGCTTGAATGAGGGGTGGCCATTAGCTGGAGTCATAGCGAAACGCTGCATTTTTAGGCGGCAATCCGATCATAGCTGAGCGCAACAACCCCATTTTTTTCGGAAGGGTACACCGTCAAATCAGCTGACAAAATCCGGCCACGCTAGTAGTGCGGCTCAGTTTTTCTTTTGCCCATTTGATCTCGCAATATCGTCGCAAAAATTGCGAATCACGTTGACCATCTGGTCGAGCCCCGGCTGTTCGATGGGATAGTGTCCGGCGTTATCCAGCATGACCTCTTTCACCTGCACGTGGCAGATCCGATCGAGGAACAACTGGCTTAAGTGCAGCGGCGTCCAACGGTCCTGCGCAGGCTGCGTCAGCAGGATCGGGCACACATCGAAAGCCTCCGGCTCCATCGCTGGTACGTAGTTCATATAGCTGGCGAGAAAGCACATCGTGACCCAGTTGCCAGCGGAGGTCTTGTCTGCCAGGCAGGCTTTGAGTGCGGCCTTGTCGTTGACCAGTGCGTGCATCTTGCTCGCCAACGACATCGGCAGTCGCAGCCCGGCAAGCGGAGTCCTGGCGGCCCATGTCGACATGGGGCCACCGACGCGGCTCATGAACAGGTTCAACGCGGTTTCGTCGCGCACCTGCTGCAGGCGCTGGTCGAGGAAGGTCATGCCGACAATGCCCTTGACCTTTCGATTCAACGCCGCGACGTGATAGGTCTCCATGCCGCCGACACTGAGCCCATAGAGCACAATGGGGCGCGGATCCCTGGCCAGCTCGGCATCGATCAGGTCGCTTCCGGCCTGCACCCAGTCGTGGTAGCGCACCAGCGCGCCCGGACCAACCTCGGTGAGGCCATATCCGGGCATGTCGATGGCGATGGTCTCAAATCCATGCCGCGCCAGCGGAGCACCGAGGATGGTGGACATCTGACGGCCATTGGTGCCGACACCGTGGAACAGGATCACCTTCACCGGCGCGGCGGGATTGCGGTAGCAATCGAGATGGATGCGGTGCTGCCGCCACGGCCACCATTCCTCCTGGGGCTCCTGTCCGGGACGAAGCTGGTAGGCCGGCGGCAGAAATTTCTGGATCTCGCGCCATGCGGGCTGGTTGGCATAGTTCATGGGAGGTCTCCGGTTCATGACCACGTTGGTTGTGCATACCGTAGCCGCCGCAGCGCCTCAAACCGAGTTTGGCATGGGCCATCCACTTTATGTTTTGGGCCAAGCCTATAATGGCGCCTGGCCCCCATCGGCCCTCCCGCCATGAATCTCTGGAACTTCACGCGCAGCTCCGCCAGCGTTCGTCTGCTCCTGGATTTTGGGCGCAAGCAGGGATTGAGCGCTACGCAACTGCTGGCCGGAACCAGGCTGACGCAGGCGCAGGTCGGGAGCGGACAGATCCGTCTTTCCCCGGCCCAGGAAATCGCGGTGATCGGCAACCTGCTGCGCTTGCGCGCCAGGTATCCTGGCATGGGTCTGCAACTGGGTCTGGGCTATCACCTTTCGGCCTACGGCGTGCTGGGGCTTGGGCTGATGAGCAGCGCCACCGCGGCCGACGCCCTGCAACTGGTGCAACGGTTTCTGCCGTTGACCTACACCTACGTGCCGATCCATCACCGCCGCGACGGCGACTACGACACCGTGCTATTCGACATGCCGGCAGGTCTGGCCGACGAGGTTGCACACTTCGTCGTCGAGCGGGCGATGGGCGCCACGGTGCGAGTGTTACGGGATATCACCGGTGTCGAAGCGCCGCTGGCTGCCATCCGGTTGCGCGGCTCGCCGGCGCCCAGGCTTGTCGAGGCGGAACTCGCCCGCCTGCTCCATCAGGCACCGAAGTGGGGTGCCGCGGAAAACGCAATCTCCATCGCGTGCACGTTAACGCAACGCCCGTTGCCGCAGGCCAACGCCATCACCTTGACCATGTGCGAGCGCATGTGCAGGGAACTGATCGAGCAGCGCAGAACCAAACTCGATACCGCCACCCTGGTGCGCGAATATCTCGCCGCCGTACCCGATCACCATACGCCAAAGCTGGCCGAAGTCGCGGCGTTGTTGTGCACCAGCGAGCGAACCCTCAAGCGCTGGTTTCAGAACGAAGGCATCTCGTTTCGCGAGTTGCTGGAGGATAGCCGCCGCGCCAAGGCGGATCGTCTGCTGGGCAACGCACATAGCTCGCTGACTGAAATCGCGGTCAGCCTGGGGTTTAGCGACCTGTCTTCTTTCTCACAGGCTTATAAACGATGGACCGGCGATACACCGAGTTCGTCGCCCGCGCGTGGCAGGGATGTATCCCCATCGGCGGGCGACGCGAACATGGATTACTATCCTGCACGCGATGATCAACACCCGCGCGCTCGCCGGGTACGGCGACATTCACGATAGCCATGGACCCGGTGCAGGCATTCGCATCGCCCGCCGTTATCAATGAGCCTTCAAGGCAAGCTGCATCACCAGGTATAGCGACATCCAAGATTCCCTTGCACACCTTGGCGGCGACCGCCATCGGTATCGCCCACGGCAAGCTGATAGCCGAACTGGGCATACAGACTGAGGTAGGACCGGATCCTGGCCGTCAGGCCTCCCGCAACTTCCATGCGTGTCGCCTCTTCAAATAACGGAACCGCGTCGTCGCCAAACGTCGTCGTTGCCCGGCCGCCCCAGTCATGCCACAGATTCAAGCGCACATAGGGCTGCCAGGTCTGGCCGTTATCGCCCTCGATGGTCCATTGGCCGCGCATACCGAGCCGCCCTGTGGTACCGGTCGTCATGTCGAGATCGACCGGACCCAGGCCGTCATAGGCCTGGCTGAAGCTGACGCGTTGCCAGATCACTTGCATCTGCGGTTCAAGCACGAACTGCGGCCCGAACGCCAGCGGTACCGGGTAGCCACCTTCCAGCGATGTAAGGAAGCCTTCGCCGGCAATGGGCAATCGCGCAAAGGCTGTCGTGGCATCACCACGATAGGATGTTCCCTGGAAAACGGCATCGAGATACCAGCCGCCGGCGCCGTAATGCGTCCAGTAAGCGGCTCCGGAATAGGCGTCGAGATCCACCTTGCCGGTATGGCTGCGCACGTAGTCATCCGATGCAAGGTCGGTGACCAGGCCCTCCACATCCAGGTTGCTGTTGTTGTAACCGAAGTAGACACCGATCGTGTCACGCTGATCCGATATGAAACTGCCGCGCCATAGATCGACGCCGATCTGTACTCCGACCATCTGGCCCGTCGCGCGAGGATCGGCGAATGCCTCGTAATGGTTGCTGATTTGCTGGCCGAAGACGCGCCCCCAGGACGAAGGCGCCCATCCATCATCGTCGGCGCTGCCATCCGTGCCGGCAAGCGTATTGCCAATGCGCTCGTGCAAGGTTCCCAGCATCGTCAAGCCCATCTGCCTCGCGATGGGTTGCACCACACTGTCTGTCGCGATTTCCGGCCCGATGATGGGATAGGTGCCCGGGGATAACGGATCCGGCGGCGGGTCGAGCGGCAATGTGGGAGTTGGGGTCGGGGTTGGGGTTGGGGTTGGGGTTGGGGTTGGTGTCGGAGTTGGAGTTGGAGTTGGGGTCGGTGTTGGAGTCGGAGCGGGCGTCGGACTAGGCGCCGGTGTCGGAAGTGGTGCGAACGGAACGGTAAAGCTGGAGCGCAGGAACCAGTCATCGGGATTGCTGCCACCGACACCGCCACGGAAAAGATCGTAATCGAATGCGCCGGCACGCACGTCATCGGCAAGCACAAAGGCCCCCGTGGCCGTCGTGCCGCCGTTGAGTGCCTGGACGACCTGGATGCCATTGGCTTTCGTCTCCGCGCCCTCGCCGGTGGTGTTGTGCACCAGCAGATACGTCGTGCCAGTGGCAGCGCCGCCGTTGACGACCAGCTTGTCCGATGGGGAGCCGTCGGTATCGAGATAGGAATTGATGACCAGGAGGCCATCTGCGCCGACATACCCGTTGGTCGTGAGCGTCTTGTAACTGCTCAACAGCGCAGGGTCGCCCACCGGCGCTGTGAACTGGATCGTGCTGGCATTGTTGTCGAGGCTGGTGACATTGGAGTTGCCGGGTACCGTCCAGACCGTGCCGTCGGAGAGCACCACATTCGCCGTGCTGCCGCTACCGGTGGTTGCCACGCCATTCAATGCGGAGTTTCTGGCGTCGAGGTTGACGATGGAGGTGCCTTGCGAATTCAGCAGGAAATCACTGTTGTCGACTGCGGTCGAGTCGGTGAGCGATACGTTGACGCTGGCGCCTTGGACATTGAATGACCACATCGTCGAGGTGACCGTTGTGCCATCGAGTATCAGCGTGTTGGCCACACCGCTTTGCCCATTAACCAGAAAGCCGACGGTACCGCTGCCCGTTGCGGTCATCGATCCGCCGTTCATCGTCAACGTGCTGCCACCGCGCAGCACGCCGCCATACGATTGGCCTGCCATCAACGTCACTTGCGTGTCCGTCGCGGTGAGCGTGCTCTCTTGTTCCACCAGCAGCGCCGACGCGCCGCCACCTTGGGATCCGAGGTTGATCGTGCTGCCGTTAAGCGCGATATCCGCCCCGGATGCGCTATGCGCACCGACATCATTGCCGCCGCCAAGCGTGCCAGTAATGGTCGTATCGTTCGCGGTGATTTTGCTGCCCGCACCGGTTGCAAACAGAACCTGGCCACCACCGCCAGACGACTGCACGCTGAGAGTGCTGCCACTGTCCAGAAGGACCTCGCCGCCGTTGGCAGCCTCCACCAGGATGTTGCTGCCGGGCAACTGGATGGTGATATCGCTGGCTGTGATCTGGCTGCCATTGCCGGTGGACAGTAGCCCGAGCAGTCCACCACTACCTGGGTAAAGCGCAGAGATGCTCGACGCACCGTAGGTGGGGTCGACGCCGAGAACGATAACCCCGCCACCCTGTGCGGTAACTGCCGTACCGTATGGCACGGCAACTGCGACGCCGTTTGCCTGCAGCGGGCCGCTTCCCGTCGCCGTGATTCGACGAACACTGGGCGTGCCAGGGGGTATCGTGCAGCTCACGCTGCCGCTATTGGTGTATTCGTAGCCGTTGTACTGGTTGCCGCTCGAAGGGCAATTGACTCCCTGCGCGATAGCCGTGCCGCCGGCCATCGCGACGGGAACAACCATTGCGTATAGAGCACGCAACCGATCCCCCACTGCAAGGAACTTGCTGCCACGGCATTTTGCTTGCGTGGCCTCACGCGTAACCGACGTCCACCGGTCAGCGTATCTACCAATAGGGTACGTGGATAGTCCAGCCCCAAAGTAACGTCAAGGTGACGATCGCGTTATCACACCGTGATTTGCCGGACTCTATCGGAATGTTTTCATTAGAACTTCTTGTGTACTTTCGCAATCTTCGGTGTTTGAGAATGACAAAAGGCGCATTTATGCGCGTCACCGTCGTATTTCCAATACACCATTTCTCAATGTTTATCGTCAATTTAAATTTCCTCAAATATGCGGCGTTTGCCGACCGCTATCGACGGGCGACGGGGCGATCGGAATGCGCGATAGATGGGGCGGGCCACATCGCGCCTGATAGCTCGATGAAGGCGCAAATCGCCGCAGCCGTTACCATGGAGGCGGCGACAACGGCGAATAGCCTTGAAGCCGGTGAGCCGAAAGTGGTAACGGCGAGCCATCCGCCTCCCGCCCCAATCAACAGACGCGCGGTGCCGGCCAAGAAAATGAAAGTCACGCGGCCGCTGCCCTGCGACGCGAAACTGAGCGCGAAGATAATTCCGTTGGCGGCATAAAATGGTGCCACGATGTGCAGGTAAAGCGACCCTGGCTCGATGATGGCGGCATCGTGCGTGAACAGGTGAAGCCACAATCCGGGAAACATTGCGACGGTCAGACCAACGGTCTCTGTGAAGATCACGCTCGCTGCAACCCCAAACCATGTGATCTTCCTGGCGCGCGCGAGATGGCCTGCGCCCACATTGGTACCGACCATGGTGATAACGGCGGTTCCTATCCCGAAGACGATCGGAATGAGTACGTAGTCCAGCCTGGACGCGGTCCCATACCCTCCAATCGCAGCAACGCCAAATTTGCCGACAGCACCTGTGACGAGCAACACCATCACATTCAGCTGAATAGTGCTGATGGCTGCGATAGCACCGACCTTGAGGATGTCGCGAAACAAGGACCAGCGCAGGCTGTCGCGCGAAAGCCGCAATCCGGATCGCCCGCTTGCCATGTAGCGCAGCAGCGCAGCTGCGGCCAACCAATAATAAAGGCTGACGGCGATACCAGCCCCCGCGAGGCCGAAGCCATGGAAAGGTCCGAGCCCGAAGATAAAGAAGGGAGATAACGGAACAAGAACGGCTGCGCCAATAAAGGTCACTATCGCGGGTACTCGCACGTTACCGATTCCACGAAGAGCAGCGGAAAGCAGGTTAACGATCCAGATTGGAATGGCGGCAAGAAAGACGAAAGTCGAGTAGAGCTGCGCAGACCGCAGCGCTTCGCCTGTTCCTCCGAGAGCACGATAGAGGTGACTGCCAAAGCCAATCGCAAGTACTGAAAACGCCAGGCCAAAGGCGACCGCGATAACAACAGCGTGCGCGACGAGGGCGTTAGCATCGGCGTGCCGACCCGCGCCAGTGGCACGCGCCACCGCTGAAGCAACCCCACCACCGATGCCTCCCGCTGCCATCATTGTCATGAGCATCCACAAGGGAAAAACCAGTGCAACGCCGACCAGTGCCGGGGTGCCGAGAAACGACACATAGTAGGTTTCGGCCACGCTGACGAGCGTCTGAGCAACCAGAACACCGATCGTCGGCAGCGCTAATCGCATCATCGTGGCGGCGATCGGTCCGTGAAGCATGGCTTCGCGAGCCCGCAGTTTGGCTTCGTTTGGACCGCTAGGACTTGCGACTCGCGCGGCCTTCGTGTCCGCGGTTCCAGTGTCGATCGCTGTTGTTGCTTCAGTCCCGGTCATACCACGCCCCGTCATAAGAGTACGATCGTAATCTTATATCCGTAAAACGAGAGAAGACAACTGCGAATTTTCAAGAAATGGGCGACGCCGACTCACAGGCGCCAAAAACATCGGAGCCCGATGCGTTTAGATGACAAGTTTTATCGCGACGGTTTGCGCGTCCTGCAAAAAGAAATCTGGTCGGTTCGTCAATGGCAGTCAGTTGTGTTGCACGTCACGCCAAATGCAGTCGAGCAGCTCTCAAAGGCGCGTCGAAAGCTCTGTGACGACAACGCCGAAGCGTTTACGGCATGGCTAAGGGATTGGCACTTGACAGTCTTGGATTACGATCATAATCTAATGGTCATGCGATATCCCAGCGAACAGAAAGCCGAAACACGCGCGAAAATTATTGGTATGGCTGCGCGTTCGTTTCGTGAACATGGTTCCGAAGGCAACGGCATCGGCTCAGTAATGAAGGAGCTGGGGCTTACCAAAGGTGGCTTCTACCGTCATTTCGACAGTAAAGATGACCTTTTTGCGGAGTCCGCGGGCTATGTTTTCGAGACCAGGGCAGCAGAGATGTTGGCTTGGGCGGAGGCCGCGCCAAAGGGCGAAGGATTGCGGGTCATCATTGAGAAATACCTAAGTCACGAACATCTGCAAACGCCGGGAAGTGGTTGTCTTTTTTTCACGCTGGGGCCTGAGCTCGCCCGCCAACCGAAGGCGGTACGCAAACGTATAAACCGGTCCATTGCGGCCTACCGCGATCGCCTTCTTGCGGTCATACCCGGGAAGACACGGGATGAAAAGCTAAAGACTTTCGGAATATTGTTTCCGAGCATGTCGGGAGTGATGACCGTCGCACGCGCTATTGAGGATGCTGATACGCGCGAGCGAATGCTGGCCGAAGCGCGAAAGTTTTTTATCAATACTTTTGCCAAGACAAAGGCATAAATTTTTTTGGCCATAAAGAGTACGATCGTAATCCAATTGACGTGGATTAGTGATTAGCGATGATCGGGCCGCTCACCGATGGGAACAGTTCTCGTCCGCTCCAGCCATGACTTGGTTGCCCATGGCCGGACCAACCTAACGACCGATTTGATGCAGCGCTTCAAAGCAGGGACGCGGATCGATTTCCCCACAGCCGCAAAAAAGGGGGTGATCGTCTCGGCTCAACTTGTTTTTGAAACCTGGGAGCACGTTATGGATTTAGGAATTAGCGGAAGAAAGGCAATCGTCGCGGGCGGCAGCGCTGGTATGGGCAAGGCTACCGCTTTGGCGCTGGCCCGCGAAGGTGTGGAACTTACCATCTTGGCGAGAGGCGAAGAGCGCCTCGTCGCCGCGGCCCGCGAAATCGCCGCAGAGACCGGGACGAACGTGACGCCGGTGGTCGGAGATTTGAACACGCCCGCGGGGCGCGAGACCGTTCTAAAGGCCTGCCCCGATCCCGACATCCTCATCATTTCGGGTGGAGTGCCCCGCATGCTCTCGGGATATGAAGAAGTGACCGAAAAGGATTGGCTGGGGAGCTTCAATTCGGAATTGATCGGTCCCGTCGAATTGATAAAAGCCACCGTTGGAGGCATGGTCGCCAGAGGATTCGGGCGCGTGGTCAACATAGCCAGCCTCGCCGCGAAGACCCCCGTGGAGGCTCGACTGCTTTCGGGGTCGATGCGCTCGGCGCTGATTAACTATTCCGGTGTCGTCGCGAGGAAGCTCGCCTCGAAGAACGTGACCATCAACAACATCCTGCCAGGGTGGTTCCATACGGCTGGTACCCGGGGACTCTTCGAGTCGAAAGCCGCCGCGAATGGCACGACTTACGACGTGGAAGCTCAGCGATGGGCCGACACCGTCGGGATACCAACTGCGAAGATCGGCGACCCCGAGGACGTGGGCGCTTTTTGCGCACTGCTCAGCAGTAGATACGCAAGCTACGTCGTCGGACAGTCAATCGCCATGGATGGTGGATTGCTGCGGACCGTTTTTTGACGCTGGCTGTCTGAACCCCAACAGCAATACAACTAGAGATTCGAGAGTAGAACATGCAAACAAGAGCTTTTATAAACGATCCAGAGCACACGCGCGTACTTGTCACAGCTGCCGCAGGGAATACGGGACAACCGACAGTAGCGCAGCTCCTTGACAAAGGCTTCAAGGTTCGCGCCCTTGTCAGGAGGGACGATGCGCGAGCACAAAACCTGCGGAATCTCGGGGCTGAGGTGTGGATCGGCGATATGTCGAGCCTGCGTGACATTCGTCTTGCGATGAAGGATGTGAACCGTGCTTACTTTTGCGCTGCGATCGGGACAGGGATCGTCGAGAGCGCCGCCATCTTTGCACAGGCCGCGGGCGAACAGAGCCTTGAATTGATCGTTGATATGTCACACGTCCAGTCACGCCCGGCTGCGCGGAGCAAAGTGACGCAGGACCACTGGCTATCCGAACAGATATTTGAACGATCAGGTATTCCATCGGTACATTTACGCCCGACTTTTTTTTCGGAATGGCTTCTCTATATCTCAGGCGTTATTCGGCACGGTCGATACATCACGCCATTCAGCAAAGACAGCAGGTCAGCACCGATTGCGGCCGCTGACATTGCCAGAATTACCGCTGGCATCATGGGAGATCCGGCCCCCTACATCGGTAAGGCCTTACACTTGCACGGACCCGTTGAATACAGTCATGAAGAACTAGCCGCTGAGGTCAGTCGTGTGCTGAATAAACCGCTGAGCTTCGAACAGGTAACGCCTTCGGTATTTCTTGAGACCCTGGGTATCCCTGAAGCAACGGTACTGCGCAAGCACTTCGAAGCCGTAGCAATAGATCAGCAAGAGGGCTTGCTCGCAGGGGGCAACGACAGGATCGGCCAGCAGATTATTGGCGCTCCCTTGATGAAGATCGAGGCATTCGTCAAAGCCAACCAAAAGGCGTTTGCCTAATCCTGCGTTTCGCTTCGGCACAAGCCACTGGTAGTGAAGGCCATTGATGTCGAGATATTCACCGCGCGGTGGGATTTATGCCAAAGAAAACTGCGACAACCTCATTGAAAGCGGTGCGCGAAAAGGATCGTCTTCTAGATGATGACATTGCTCGCTCGCTGGTCCGTGCTACGTCTTTATTCAATCGTTTGACACGGCAGCGCGTCAAAGCAGAATTCAACATCACGAGCATGCAAGCTGAGATTCTCATTTTGATGGCCGTCGAACCCTCCCTGCTTGGCAATGACGTCGCTGCAGCTATTGGAGTTAATCCAAGCACGGTAAGTAATGCACTGGATGGCATGGAGAAATGCGGGCTGGTGACGCGTCAGCGAAGCACGGAAGATCGCCGAATCGTTCTTATCACGCTCACCAGTTTGGCTAAACGTATTGCCGGGCGCGCGACAAAAATTAGTCGCGGAACCGTCAGCGCTCTCATAACAGGTATCAGCGAATCTGATCTGCACATCATACAGCGAGGACTTAAGAAGATGGCCGACAACTCTCGGGCGCACACCTCTACCGCATTGTGCGAGGAAGTCCCGCAACTATCGCGAAATCATGACTTCACCAGGAGGGATTTGATTTATCGTCGGCGCTAGACGGCGTCGCATGACGGGCGCTGAGCGGGAGGGGTAGGGAGGAAACTTTTTGAAAAACGATAGCGAGGCAAACGGCGCGCTTCGCGGCATGAGTGCTTCAATGCGAAGAATCGTTCCATGATGGTCGGTGCATGATCAAAGAGGGGTGGCGAACTCAACACCCAACCAGCGTGCTATGGCGCCGTTCCTTTGCAATAGGGTGCCTCATCTGTCGCAGAGCACCATCGTCTTTCGCCTTTGCGTTCACGCCCCATTGCCTGATCGCGGAGGTGGCGACACTGACAACAACGCCGTTGCGCGACTCGTCAACAAACTACCCGCCTGAAAATACCCCATCACGGTGCCGACGCCGCGGTGCTCGCTCATCGCCATCACCTCACCAAGCGGCACGCCTTGGCGCGCCGCTTCGGTGACAAAGCCCGATCGCAGACTGTGCGCCGCCCAATCGCCATCAAGGCCCGCCAGCTGGGCACGGCGCTGGACCATGCGCGCGACATGATCGGCGGTCAACGCCGTGGTGCCGACGGTGCCGCCACGATGTAACCGGCGGAAGAGGGGGCCGCTCGTCGCCGGCGCGGCCGCCAGCCAGGCGGCGAGGGCGTGTGCGGCGTCGCCTTTCAACGGTTTTTCGCGTGGGACTGCACAGGCGGACCACTCTAAAGTGCGCTCAACATGACTAGAAGCTATCTCAAAATTGGCGAAGCAGCATCATCGCAGCGGAGATCTGCACAAAGCCCAGGAAATTTCCCGGATGAAGATCCCAGCGATTCAATAATCGGCGCTTGTGTTTCATCCAAGCAAAGAATCGCTCTACGATCCATCGGCGTTTGTACCGACGCAGTTCGCGCCCGTCCTGTGTCTTGGCCTTCTTTCGATTCTTTCAGTGCGGCGATATCAGTTTCACCCCTTTGCCGCGCAGGTCGTCATCCAGGTCGTCACTGTCATAGGCGCGATCGCCAATCAATACCTCGGGCATCGCCTCGATCATGTAGAAGTCGAAGCTCAGCTGCACCAGCTTAACCTCATGGTGATTGGCCGCATGCGTGCTCACCGATAACGGCAACCCGGCGCGATCCACGATCGCCATGATTTTCACGCCTTTTCCGCATTTCGTGTTGCCAATCTGAAGCCCGCCGCCACGACCATTGGCGAAGGTCGCATCGATGTAGCATTCGGAGGTATCCAGCAGATCACGTTCGCGCAACTCGTTGGCCAGATCCACCAGCATCGTCCGGATGACTTCCTGCTGGCACCACTGCTGAAAGCGCCGATGCACTGTCTTGTAGTTCGGATAGGACTGCGGAAGCATGTGCCACTGCGCGCCCGTGGTCAGTATCCATAACACGGCATCCAGTACTCGGCGCGCGGGTACCGGCTTGCGGCCCGGCCGCTCGTCCGGAATGTGTTCTTCCGGAAAATGGTGTCGGATACGTTCCCAGTGGGCATTGGAAATTTTCGTCATAAGCCTATTTTATAGGCATTTCATGCGATTTTCGATTTTGAGATAGCTTCTAATCTAGTCAACGTCGCTGCCGCGAAGGCCTTGGTGAGCGCCGGTACCTGGGCTTGATCTCCGTGCTGCGGCGCGGTATCGCGCGATAGTGAGCAAATTTGGGGTCAACTTTGCTTGCGTCAGGTCGATAACCGACAAATTGGTACGCGCGAAACTCCTCGTGGTATTTCCCAGGTACGCAGTTAAATAGGCACGGCTGCTCCATCAAGGGGAGCTCGGAACGTTCAAGATGACCATTGCGCACCGGCCCCTCCAAGATCGTGCTGGGGAACTGGCTAGCGAAGCAAGTCAATAGGGTATTTTTCGATACCCTCAATCATGACAATCGATTGGCCCATCCTCGTAGTGTCCGCTACATTCCGGGTTGGCCGAGGCGGCGAGTGGACTTCCGTTGCCGACGGTTTTTTGTCGCGCAAGCGAGTCGCAGCGGATGGAAAGTTTGGATACCAATTACGACATCGTCGCCATGGGCGCCGGCCATAACGGTCTGGTCGCGGCTGCCTATCTGGCCAAGGCGGGCAAGAAAGTGCTGGTGCTGGAGCGCAAGGCCTATCCGGGCGGTGGCGTTTCCACCCGGCAATTGAATACGCCCGGCTACTGGCATGACGAGCACTCAAGCGTGCACATCATGATCCAGGGCAACCCCATGCTGCGCGACGACGAGCTGGGCCTATTGTCCACGCACGGCCTGAAGTATCACTACTCGCCGGTGCCGCACGCCACGATCTTTCCCGACCAGTCCGCCTTGTTCACCTACAAGGATCTGGACAAGACCTGCGAGTGTTTCGCCAGGCTTTCCCCGAAGGATGCCGATACCTATCGCGACTTCGTCAAGACCAGCCAGCAGATCTTGCGGATGTTCATGCCCGGCCTGTATGCGCCGCCGCCGCCGCTGGGTGAGCTGGTGGCGATGCTGGATCGCAGCGACGAAGGTCGCCTGATGCTGGATTACATGAATCGCGACTGCCTGGATCTGGTCAATCGGCTATACGAAAATGACAGGATCAAGATCCACCTGCTGCGCCTGGTCAGTGAGAACCTCCAGGCGCCGAACGAACTGGGTACGGGCATGGGCGTGCTGCTCATGCCGGGCATTATTCACACCTACGGCGTGTCGCAGCCGATCGGCGGCAGCGGTAAGCTGACCGAAGCATTGGTGCGCTGCATCGAAAGTTACGGCGGCGAAGTGCGTTGCAATGCCGAAGTGGCCAGGATCCTCGTGACCAACGGCCGCGCCGTCGGCGTGCGGCTCGCGGACGGCAAGCAGATTTTTGCCAAGGACGCGGTGATCGGCGCCATCCATCCACACGTTGTACGCAAGTTTGTGGATGGCGTGCCCGAACCGGTATTGCAGCGTGCGGAGCGCGCCACGCTGGCGCCATTTTCGATCATGGTCAGCCACTACGATTTGAAGGAAAACTGCAAGTACTACGCCGGCGAAGAAGTGGGCTACGCCACCATGCTGGAGTTCATGGCGACCGATCGGCTGG
>Ga0335072_10000062_pt1 | contig 212873 bp, 194 predicted proteins | sample Lox_Sample_21_FD_206725 | JGI IMG/M metagenome (GOLD analysis project Ga0335072, IMG submission 206725) | Soil microbial communities from Loxahatchee National Wildlife Refuge, Florida, United States - Lox_Sample_2.1 | ecosystem: Environmental > Terrestrial > Soil > Wetlands | place: USA... | reverse complement strand
TCGTTGAAACAACACTTACAGTTTGCGCTTCTGTAGCTCGCATCCAAACTCGCAGCTGCTCAAGGCGGACCTCCTGGAGGAGCTCCACCAGGCTATCCACTGCCGCAACAACAGCAGCAGCAGCAGCAACAACCTCCGCCGCAGCAGCCGCGGCCAGGTGGAAGCTATGTAAGCGAATCTGTCCTCCAGCTGTGCCGCCTGTCGGTTCTGCTAACACGTCTGTAGCCTGGCCAGCAGCAGTATCAAGCGTACGCGGGATCTGTAAGCCACCACCCTCTCATCCCACTTCGTCTTCCGTGCACTTTTCGCCTCCTTCGTCATTGTTACTCCGCGCCACAACCTAACGTACCACAACAACCACCGCATCCCGTCATTTCACCGCAATTCCCGCCCTTTCAGTCGTATAATCAGCCATTCCACTGCTCCTCTTAACCCTGTTCGTCTTTGAGAATTCTGGAGGTGAATCTTCACTCTACAATGCCCGTCCGTCCGCCTTCCCAAACCTATCCGGGAGCTCTCAGTTATCCCGGTACCCAATCGCCATACCCCAACCAGGCACAATACAATCCTTCATACCCTCCTGGACCTTCGCAATATCCTCCAGCGACATCTCCAGCCTATCCTCAGCATTCTCCGTACCCTCAAAACCCTCCACAACCTCCACAGAATCCTCAGCAACAACAGTACGGTCAGCAATCGCAGCCATACAGTCGCCCACTGGCAGCACAAACGTCGTACCAGACTTCTCCATTCCAACAGCAACCTCAGTATCAGCAACAATCCCAGCTTCAATCACAATCCCAACATGGCGCTCCATCACCATACCAGCAGGGTCCAGGATATTATGTTCGTGAAGACACGCGGATTGATTTTTGATCTTGGCTTTGAAAGATTTGATGGCTAACTTGAGTCGCCATGTAGGCTCCGCAACAACCTCTTCCAGGCGCAGGCGGTCAACAATACCCTCAACAGGGTGGCTACTCTCAAGCTCCTCATGTTCGACCAGGCGCTCCTCCCGCAGGCGCTCCGAGCGCCAATCCTCAAGCCTATAAACAGCTTCTGCTCCAGCAGATCCGTGAAAAGCAACTCGAAGTCTTCTATCCTCCGAATTCGCCGGTCCTCGATCATATTGCTCAAAAGGCCAGCCAGCAAATTGGCGGACTGTGCGCACACTGGCGCATAAGCCCTGAGATTGGCAATGACCTATGCAAACTTGCGCTGTACGACATTGTCATCTACATCGACGATAGTGGATCGATGCAATTTGAAGAGAATGGCGAGCGTATCGACGATCTGCGGCTGATCCTGACACGCGTGGCGAGCGTTTCGACAATGTTTGACGAGGACGGCGTGCAACTACGCTTCATGAACACAAACATGGACGTATCGCAGCTGGACGGCATCCGGTCCGAGGCGCAGATCGACGCGCTGATGCGCAACGTCAGCTTCAAGGGCCTGACGCCGATGGGCACGGCGCTGCGGCAGAAAGTAATCGACGGCATCGTGATCCCGAAGCTGCAGACGCGCCGCTACACCAAGCCGATCCTGGTCGTCACCATCACCGACGGCCAGCCGGCCGGCGAGCCGCAGAACTCCATCCACGACGCCATCCAGTACGCCGTCGACCAGGTCGCGCGCCAGTACGGCCGCGGTGCCATCGCCTTCCAGTTCGCGCAGGTCGGCAACGATGTCAAGGCGCGCGAGTTCCTGGCGAAGCTGGACGAGGATCCGGTGGTGGGTAACATGGTGGACTGCACATCGAGTATGGTTTTGTTTTCACACATTTCAGAACGAAAGCGCTAACGCGTGCCTCCGCAGACTTCGAAAACGAGTCGGACGAGATGCGCCGGCAGGGCGTCGACCTGACGCCGGAGCTGTGGATGGTGAAGCTGCTGCTGGGCGCGGTGGACAGCTCGTACGACCGCAAGGACGAGCAGGACCGGCCGCCGCAGCAACAACCGCAAAGCTACGGCGCGCCTCCGCAGCAGCAGCAGGGCTACGGTGCTCCGCCGCAGAGCTATGGCGCGCCGTCGCAGGCCTATGGTGCTCCGCCGCAGCAGCAGGGTGGCTACGCGTTGCCGCCGCAGCCCGGCTATGGACGTCCGCCGCAGCTACAGCAGCAGCCTGGTGGCTACCCGCCGCAGGGTGGGTCGCAGGGATATGGGTCTGGTCCGCAACCACCGAGATACTAGAGCAGCGAGATTGTGATAGTTTGAAGCTAGTCGCGGCTATGTGGGCGAAGCGAATGGGACGAATACATGAGGATGGGATGCAAAAATAGGAGACATGGATTGCAAAGGTGCGGCGCGGAACAATCGGAGCCTGCTAATCTGATTGGGGTGAATTGCTCAAAGGATGGATGGCATATTCATAAGTTGGCCTCTGGGAGTACAACTCGGGATCCTGTTTCCGGTGACGGCAAGAATGGAGAGGGAAAGGAAAAAGTCTGTCTCGGGAGTTGTTTCGGTGGTCTAAATGGAAACATAAATACAGCGAATATTATCATACTGCAATCACTTTGTGCAGAAGCTACACTGGAATTACTTCAATTCCCCTGTGAAGTCACGCAGCAACTTTGACTCCCATATTTTCAGAACTCCCTAAGCAAAGAAGTGCAATAGCATATACAGGCACTAGAGGACAAGTCGTTGGCACAGGAAGTGTAGAAAAGTAATGAAATTGAGATATCAGCTAAATATGTAGTCGTAACTTCATAGAGCTACTTATTATCGAACGCTACAGCAAGCAACGCCCGTGAATGCTAGTCTTCTTGTTTGACGAATTTCGCAACAGCTTTGCCAGCAAGGGTCAAATAGATGACTAATAAGAAGCTTGGTCTTTGGGGTATGGGCTATGCCGATGAGAAGCCATTCTTGAGAACAATAAGCAAAGTGAGGTGAATCGCCATCAACGCGCAACGCCAGATTGCTTTCCATATCTCACTAGCGAGAGGTGAATTGATGAGAAACAGTCAAGTCGGGGTCGCGTATGTCCATACTAATGGAAGTAGCAAGGTAAGCAAGGGACAATGTCGAATGTTGTGGTGTAAGCTCGCTGAAGCTGGTCGTTGATCTGAGTAGACGCGTCGTAGGTGGCAAGCACAGCGTATTGGCAGCGTCATACCCGTTATTCTTGTGCGACGGCGGGTGGGTCCACTATATCCACTTAGACATCGGCACGGCGGCGCCATCGACGTCGAGTCCTACGCAGGTGTGTTAGCGACGTGGGTAAGATACTCCAGAGGGATCGGTGTAATTGGTGTAATGACATACGTTGGCTGTGCAGCAGCGGCATTGCGACGTGACAGGTTGTGGAAGACGTGCATGCCGAGGAGAGCGCTAGCAAGCCAGAAGCAGGCACCGATGAAGCTGAAAGCCTCAGCCGCCTTCCACTGGCCGCAATAGCTACCATTGGTAATACCAGCCCAGTGAAACGCGCCGCCGCAGTTGATCTTGTGGATCCAGTTGACAAGAACACCAAAGGCAGCGAACCATGCAGCGCTGAAGAGGAAGTCAAGTGGGTAGTGCAGGAAGTTGAAGGTGAAGGGCAGAAGCCAGATCAAGCTGAAGAAGGTGGTGACGGCGGCGACAACTTCCGTGTAGATCTCACGGCCGATAGGACCATTGTGACCATTGTGGCGGTATTGATGGATGAAGTTGCCCACAATACCAAGGACCACGGCAGCGCAAACGAGCTGTAATGGAATTAGCTAGCTGATAACCTAACGGAATTGAAGGCCAAACTAACCTCCGAGAAGCGGAAGATGAAGTAAAGAAGTCGGGACAAGATCATTTTGTCTCTGCTTTACTTGAATCTGCTTTAGTGGTACGAGTTAGGCTGATGATGAGTCGTAGTCTTGCACCTGGTGGACTGATGTTGGACGAAGAATCGACTGCAGGTGGTTTTCGTTAGATGGCAGAGAAGAAGATGAAGAAGGAAGAAAAGTGTGAGTGAGAAAGCGAATATATGAAGAAAAGAGTGTTGCAAGAGCTTGAGCACGGAGCAAACTGAAAAGCACTGACCAATAAGCCGTTGGTATGTGAACTACGTCAGAGGCGTGAAGCTTGGGGAAATCCTGAAGATTGCGCTTGAGCTCGTCGGACGGGAACGGCCACGTATTTCTACCTCTCCTTGTTTGTTCCGTGAAAGGCTTGCGACGGCTCAAAGCTTACCGCCGGCCCTAGAGACAGCTCATCTGCGGCAAGTTGCTGCAATGTCGCGCTCATCTGACGCTGGCTTTAGATCGATGTGCAGCACGTTCCCGGCTTTATTCTGCCCATGTCAGGCCGTGCAATGACGGAAGATCCTCCTTATGGGCTTTAGTTAGGTGTGGCACACTGCATCGCCCCCTTCAACAGCCACACGCCATAAGTTGTTGATGCACTTCGCAAGTTTGCCATGGTCGGTGAGATCAGGCTCAGCCAAAGCCAGCCACGCGTTGGAAGTCCTGGAGCGGTGAAATACAGGGAAAGGTACCTAATTACTTGAAAAAGCGTGAGTAACCCATAGACTGTCGCATGGTGAGACATCCCATCAGGAGACATAAAACCAGCGGCAAGGAAAATAATGCAAAAATGCTTCGCGTTTAGTTTCAACTTCACCGGTGCCTTCCACAAACCGCGGTGGCATTCTGAGAAATGTATGTATCCCAGTCTCTCAATTTCCCACGGGCGCCGTTAATTCGACCGTAAAGTGCATCACATCGTGATTCACGATTCCGCGGTCCTCGGGCAGAAGGTGCAGTGGGCCTCCGCAAGCGAATGGCGTGCAGTCTTTCGACATCTTTCGATGAAACTATGATCAAATGTCGTCTGCATTACCAATATTATCAATCAGCCAGCGTACACACGTACTTACGGCCCGACCACGATTCATGGGCTCCTAGGGATGTGCAAGATCGGATGGTCACCCGATCATGGCAAGCTCTAACTGGTCCGTCTCTCAGGTATGCTGGGCCAGAGCCTTGGGTAGAAAGACCAGGCGCGCCGCGTTGTAGGGCCAAGGACCGTTGTACACGATGACAGCATGAAGGTGGGCCAGCCAGTCCAGTAGCCGGCATTGCGAAGTTCGATGAGGCGTGAGGTTGAAATTGCGTTGATCACTGGCTGGCGCTAAAAAGCAGGAAAGCTTCGACATCCTCTTGCAACTTTCCCTGTACCGTTGCGGTGACGATGGCGGCGTTTCGGCTCGTCTATTGGACAATCTTCGCTTATTCTTCCAGCCCTGGACGAACGATGGAGCCTTTGCGCCCCAAAACAGGTTCTCCATTCATTTGTGCTTGGTAAATTGACAATGCCATTCTCTTGGCCGGACAGGATTTGTCGGCACTGGCCGTTACACTTTGGCCTCGATTCTATCGCCGTCTGTTTTTCTTCCAGACTTCATTGCGACTCGCCGTTTACCTTGCTTCAGCCACGATCCGATCTTTGATCTTTGATATTAATCCCACATGGAAAGCCTTTCAGTGGTCGCAGTAATTTCCGGTGTCAGAATATACCACCCGTTTTTGAACCTTTGGATAAGCCATGCTGCCATGAGTACAGTGTCAACGTGAATGAATTGCTGTTGGCCACAGCTCTTCTTCGCTGACAACATTGAGAACTACTCCCAACTAGTTACGATATGCGCATCAATAAATATGCTACTTTCTGTCTCCATCATCTCCCCAGATTCCAAGGCACTACGCATGGAAACGAGTAAGAAATACGAAAGAGAGTAAGGCAATTAATAATCACGTGATTTATGCTCCGTTTGACCTCCCTTCTATTCATAACCTTTCATTTACACCGGTAAAAATGTCACTTGAATCGCGCCTCTCCGAAATTGCATATTGCCTCAAAGCTTCGCAGGATTGCCCTGGGCTTCGAGTACCTTAGGTAGAGTAACTAACTACCGGCGTTTGAGCTTGTAAGCGAGCGTTGCACGCCGCTAAACTACTCCGATCATACGAAGCCTCTCGTATTTGGAAAGCCTCAGCTCCACTGCGCCGTTTTTCTGCTTTGGCTGGTGTACAGCCGCTTTCGTGATACGAATATATGAATGCGTCTCGCCCCCTCAAATGCTAGCCAACGCTGCCGTGTCGTTACATGCTTTGACTCGCTCTCATGCAGCGGCCAGACGGAGAAATCCACTTTGATATCAATACCGATGGACAAGCCCCTAGGATTCGCAAACCACATCACAAGACCAGGACTGGATGTGAGGCCTGCAAAGCACGCAGGATAAAGGTATGACTACGGGGTGTCGCGTCTTGTACCGTCATCTCAGCAAAAGCCTCCAAGAATTTCTGTAAAGCTTTTTCCGTAAATATTCTCCAATCCTTAACGATAACGTACCGCATTCTTTGTCGACTTTTGCCGTCTCATTAAAGCAGAGCAGTTCCAGACTAACATCTACTCTAGTGCGATGAACAACTTCCGCAATGCTCTGGCTGTGTAAAGCGCAATATACAATGTATGCGTCCGCGCCAGAATGGAGCCTCAGTCGCCCCTGAGACGCTCTCGAATTCGTCTTCTTCTCCGCAGCCATCAACTCCACAGTCATTACATTCAAATGACCCTGAGCTTCTCACGATAAAACTCTTCTACCACTTTGAGCACAATATCGTCGAAACCCTTCCCATCGGCAAAGCCGACACGTGGGTGCAAATGGTAGAGATCGCACTCGATTACAGGTATCTCATGCAATCAATGCTGTCCTTATCCGCCGCACACCTGCACTACCTACACCCAGAAGACGGTCGCTACGAGGAAGCAAAGCTTCAGCACCAAAGCGCTGCTCTCACAGAACTACGTGAGGCGCTAAGTCGTGACATCACGCCGAAAAATAGCGACGCATTGTTTGCGTGCAGCGTGCTTTTGTTTCTGTATGCATGGACGGCCGCAAACCCAGAAGACATCGGGTTCCCTTCGGGCTTCGAAGACCTCGTGCCGCTGGCCACGGGCATCAAGAACATGGTGATGCAGGCCGTGTTGACACGCACCAGCGTATTCCAGGAGACGATGGCGTTCAGTCCACGCGTGGCCTTGAGCATGTGTGCGCTAGGCACCACCGTTCCCGACGAGCTCGAGGTCCTGTTCAAGCAGCAGTACCATCTTGCCTTTCCCGAAGATGAGGCCGAACAGCACTGGAAGTTCGACGCGTTCATGACGGAGTGCAAAAGACTGATTCCTGTTGTCTCGATACTGAAATTGCGCCAGACGGGTACGGATACTACTCTGTTGACGCACAGCATCGTTCGCTATCTCTTCACTTGGCCGGTGCTACTGAGTGAGGGGTACTTCGAGCTCATGAAGACCAGAGATTGTCTCGGACTGTTGATCTTGTACCATTTCTTCTCTGCCATGGCACAGGCCGACATCCCAACCATGTGGTGGTGCAGAAAGAGAACGAGCATTGTCATCAGCGGGCTGACAAAGTGTTTTGCGGATTCTCGAGTCCCGGTGGTGAATATGTACGGGAGTGTTGGCAACGAGCAGAGTACTCGTCGATCCAAATGGCTGGAACAAATTGATTGGGGCATACAGCTAATGATTGATCGGAGGTGGGAGGGTACGAGTACACAAGGAAGCAGCTCATGATTCTTGAAGGATCCTATGGCCATAGAGAGCGTTTTACTCTGCACACTTGTTTTCACAATTATCCCACAGCTTTAGATTTGCATTTCATGTATCCAAGGTGGAAAGATCGTGCCGTCACCAGTAAACAACGCACTGGACGCACACGATCAACGCGGCCTTCTCGTTATCGCTCAATTGTTTCAGCTGAACTTCTCCTTTTCATTTGCAATTGACCATGTGGCGTACCTCAGGGGTTACGATCATTACAGCAGAAGCATTCCTGACCGCTGTAGGTTCAAATAGGCAGCTATTTAAAAGCTCCAGTGATTTGCTGTCGCACGGTTATCCGTCCCGATGTGAGCTAATGCTTCACCGTACGATCGTTTTCGTATAACAAGAACAGTCTAGCGGCTTGGACTGGCGCACCTTACTGTAAACGGAGTACGAGATGCTTGTTCAACGGCTCGCGGCTGAAAGGCCAACAATCTGCTCGAATAAATAGTGATGGCGATATTCGCAATTTATTCGTTCGATATTCAGACCCTTTAAGTTTTCACTGCTCTCCTTGTCATTGTTTTGCCGAAATCTCTGAGCAATTCTCAAATTCAAAGTTAGAATCTCAAATTCATTCTTTACTCCAAGTGCTTCTACGGCGAGGCTAAGAGTTGCAGTGACCTCTCATGGCAACCGACCGAGATTCCAGTTCGGAGAAAGTCTACAGTAAGACTCCTCGAACAAACGAAGAACTGGCCATCATCAATGAACAAATCGAGGCTCCCGAAGTCAAAGTATCGTACGGAACACTCTTTCGATATGCAACCGCCTGGGATATCATTCTCATTATCATGGGCTCAGTCTGTGCCATAGCAGCTGGATCAGCTCTTCCTTTAATGACGGTTCGTTGTACTACCTCATCTCCATTGTTTCGATTGCAACTGACCGTTTCTCAATTAGCTCCTCATCGGTTCCTTGACAGGCTCGTTCAGCGACCAACTCGGCGGTGCCATTGACTCTACCCAAAGCTCTCACAACGTAGCCCATTACTCTGTCTACTTTATTTACCTTGCGATCGGCGAATTCTTTACCGCCGGCATTGCTCTCGGCGTCTTTGCTGCTGTCGGAGAGCACATCACATTACGCATCCGCGAGGAATATGTCAAGGCGGTTCTTCGCCAGAACATTGGCTACTTCGACAAGGCTGGTGCTGGAGAAGTTTCGACTAGAGCATCATCGGATATTAACTTGATCCAAGATGGCATCAGCGAGAAGGTTTCCTTCATATTGACTGGCCTTGGATCTTTCGTTAGCGCCGTTGTCGTATCATTCATCGAGTCATGGAAGCTTGCTCTCATCGTCTTTTCCAGCGTCTTCGCTCTCGTTTTCTTCGCTGGCCTTATCTCGAAATTTATGGTCAAGTATAAGGAACAGAACCTGGAACGTCAGGGCGCAGCCGACAATGTTGTGGAAGAGGCCATCTCATCTGTTCGCAATGTAACGGCTTTCGGAGCTCAACAAAGTATAATCAACAAGTACGACGCCTATCTTCGACAAGCTGAGCACTGGAATTTTCTTCAGCGTGCTGTGGGTGGGTTTTTGATGGGCATTTCGTTTTGCATCATCTATGCCGAGCATGCCCTCTCCTTCTGGCAAGGTTCTCGCTTCTTGGTCTGGAACGACATCTCTGTTCGTGCAGTTATTGTCGTACAGCTCGCGATTATGATGGCTGGAGCGTTTCTCGGACAAGCATTGCCTCATATTCACAATGTTATGACAGCTGTCGCCGCTGGTAAGAAGGTGTTCGCTGTAATTGACCGGAAGTCACCAATCGATCCTCAATTAGACGAAGGTACGAAACTTGACCATATTGAAGGAGAGATCGAGCTTAGGGATATCGTCTTTGCTTATCCATCTCGACCGGAAGTAACGATATTCGATGGCCTTAACTTTACCATGCCAGCAGGCAAAACAACTGCCATTGCAGGTCCATCTGGCGGTGGTAAGTCTACAGTTGTCGGACTCATAGAGAGATTCTACAAGCCCATTGCTGGTACTGTCATCGTTGACGGTCATGACGTTACAAGTTTGAATATTCGATGGTGGCGACAACAGATTGCTCTCGTCAGTCAGGAGCCTGTCCTTTTCAGCGGAACTATTTTCGAGAACATCGAATACGGACTTATTGGAACTGATCTGGAAAATGTAAGTGAGCTCACGTCGTTTCACATCCAATGTTGACATCCAGATTAGAACTCGAAAGAATCGAAGCTTAATCTCATCGTAGAAGCAGCCAAAACAGCAAACGCACACGAGTTCATTACGTCGCTTCCGGCCGGTTATGATACTGAAGTCGGTGATGCTGGACGTCTTCTATCGGGTGGCCAAAAGCAACGTATCGCCATCGCACGTGCCGTCGTATCTAATCCCAAGATCCTCCTTCTGGACGAGGCTACATCTAACCTCGATGCTGCATCGGAAGCCGCGGTTCAAACCGCAATCGAGAGAGCGGCACACGGCCGCACAACGATGATAATTGCACACAAGCTTTCAATGGTCCACAATGCAGACAAAATTGTCGTAGTCTCGGATGGGAAGATTGTTGAACAAGGTTCACACGCTGACCTAGCCGGACAACGAGGCATCTATGCCGACCTCCTTCAGGCTCAGAATCTTCGTGCAGGTTCCAGTAGCACTGCTAAGAAATCGCCATATACCAATGACGGAGAGACAGTATCTCTCTCCAAACCAAGTGCTACGGCTTCGGTTGAGAAAGAGGAGTTGACTCTCGAGAGAAGCCTTTCAGAGAAACATGTCAGTGGTCAGGAAGAGAACCAGAACCAGAAACAGGAACGCTTACCCTTGAGGGAATTGATACGATTCGTGTGGACTCTCAGCAAGGAAGAGAAGTGGAGCATGCTTATGGGAGCCATCTTTTCAGTATTCGCAGGTACCAACCAGCCATTACGCGGTATCTTCTTTGCGTACTCGATTCGCGCCATTTCGTGGCCGCGTTCAGAAGATGCCAAGATCCGCTCGCAATCGAACTTTTGGGCTGGCATGTTCTTCATGCTCGGGCTTGCCCAGCTCGTCGCGTGCACGTTTCAAGGTCTCGCATTCGCCAGGTCATCGTCGCGGTTGGTGCGTAGAGCCCAGCGCATGGCTCTCAAAAGCATTCTGAGCCAGGGTATCCCGTTCTTCGACCGCGTCGAAAACTCGGCGGGCAGTCTGACCGGTATCCTTAGCGCTCAAGCAAGCCAACTCACTGGTGTGAGTGGTGCGACCATCGGTGCCATCCTAGTTTTCATCACGACCGTCTTTAGTTCCATTGCCATTGCGCTGGGATGGGGATGGAAGCTGAGTCTCGTCGGAATGTCTGTCATGCCGCTGCTGATCGTGACCGGCTTTGCCCGTTTTTGGCTGATGGCTGAGCTTAGCAGGCGCATGAAGATGACGACGCAAGCTGGAAGCTATCTCAGCCAGTCAGTATCTTCGATACGGACCGTAACATCGTTGACCATGGAGAACGTTGTCATGAGTAAGTATCGCCAGATACTGATTGCGGAAGCATTGAGCAAAATTGGCTTCATCGTAAAGTCATCGTCCGCGTATGCATTTGGAAATTCGTTTCTGTTTCTTGCCACCGCTCTTGGATTCTGGTATGGTGGTAAATTGGTCTCCAAGGGAGAATATGACATCATTCAATTCTTTATATGTTTCACCGAAACGATGTTCGGAGCGCAAGCAGCTGGCGCTATACTGTCCTTTGCACCTGAGGTCGGCACCGGGAGGAGCGCAGTGGAGAACTTCAAGCGAATCATTGAAACTCGTGGAGTAGACTTGAAGGCTGGAGAGAAGGTTAAAAGCTTTCAAGGAACTTTGGAGTTTCGAAACGTGAACTTCCGTTACCCCGAACGTCCAGCTCAGGTCCTCAAGGGAGTGAACCTAACAGCACGAATGGGAAGTTTCACGGCTATTGTTGGACAAAGTGGCAGCGGCAAGTCAACAACGATGGCTCTGATCGAACGATTCTATGAGCCCACTACAGGTTCAATCTTGGTCGACGGCCAAAATATCTCGGAATTACGCCTCGCGGAATACAGAAACCAAATGGCTCTTGTTAGCCAGGAGACAACTCTGTACGACGGAACGGTTAGAGAGAATTTGGTGTTTGGGCGAGACGACATCGGCGACGATGCGGTAGAAGAAGCTTGCCGCTCTGCGAATATCTACGACTTCATTGTGAGTACACCTATTGCAATCGATCAGATCAACCACTGACAGCTTGTAGATTTCGCTACCGGACGGTTTCAATACTCTCATAGGGCCGAAGGGCAGTTCATTGTCTGGAGGACAGAGGCAGCGTATAGCCATTGCGCGCGCTTTGTTGAGAGAGCCTAAGATCTTGTAAGCTTATCGATTTTACGTCATGTTTTGAATAAACGACTAATCAATGCAGACTCCTTGACGAAGCGACCTCAGCCCTAGACTCTACTTCCGAGGAAGTTGTCGAGCAAGCACTAAGAACCGCTTCCAAGGGTCGTACAACGATCGCTATTGCTCATCGGTTGAGCAGCATTCAGCACGCTGACGTGATCTATGTCCTCGACGCCGGTCGTGTAGTGGAAAGCGGAACACACACGGAATTGCTCGCTCTGAACGGAACGTACTCGAATATGGTGACTTTGCAATCGTTAGAAGCCAAAGAACAGTGATTGTTGGCTGGTGATATCTCTGGAGAATGAGTGTCGTTATTTTATCTTTCGAAGTGAGCAATCTGAAGACGGAAGTTGTGGAGTTTAAAAGGCATAACCACTATTTAATTTGTTACCTTTCCAAATTTGCTGTACGCTTAGATATTTCATATCCGCTTCATTGATCCATCACAAGCTGGTTCAAGATATAATTTAGACATCAACCGGTTCTCCATTTCGTTCTCCGCTCCGGAAGATAGCCTCAAGCTACAAAAGTTAGCAGACAATGAATTATAGAATATGGGAGAACTTACAACTTGGAGATCTTTCAACGCCTCTTCAGAGCTCTGTCTTTCATCTATCTTGCCGTTCTTGAGTCCACTTGCCCAAGCTTTGACTTCTTGTCCCACACCCATCGCTTCATCTGGAAATTCCTTTTTCTCTTGCTCGCCATTGATTGTAGTTACCACTTGATGAGGAAATCTCCTGGTTGCTACAGTTCCATTTTCGCAAGCAATGAACCATTCGTTGTCTAGCTCGGTCGTGCCATGCGAACTGGCAAAGAGGCCGATGACACCAGTTTTAGTCTTCAGAATTGCGTTGACTGTGTCTATCGGTGGCAAGTGTGGCTGAAGCTGCTCCGAAAATGCGCAAACCCTGGAAATATCATTTCCTTCACCAAGTAGCATCCGTAAGCTTGCGATGTAATGGACTCCGCCGTCTAGCACAAAGCCACCTTGGTAGCCAGGATCCTGTCTCCATTTGGTTTGATAGTACTTCGCGTCAGGTTTAACCATGATGCTGCTCTTGGCCCTGAAATGCAAGATACGACCGAGTTTCTGAACCTGCTTTGCGCCATAAAGGACACTGTCAAGGTATCGATGATTTTCTGCAACGCTCCAGGTCGCCTTGCCATCTTGTGCCTTGTGCCAATCCAGGAGTTCATGTGCTTCTTTCACGCTTGGCGCAATTGGCTTTTCTGACAAGACATGTTTCCCGGCGGCAAGGCATTGTTTAATATACTGTGGTTGAACCAAGATCGGAAGACTAGGGGGTTGATCATTAGCAATTTCTGTGGAGAGCAGCTGAGCGTTCAGTTCGCGTAGGAGATTGTACGTACGCTATGATCACAGCTTGAACATCTTCTCTGGCTAGAAGGTCACTGAATCCCTTTCCAACGCCTGCATCCTCGCTGTATAAGGTTGCGGACGGTATATCAATGGTAGTGTCCTGCGCTGATTTCAGTGATCGTGAATACACTGCCACGAGTTTCAAGTTTGGAGAAGAGCGAATTGCTGGCTATCAAGATATTAGCTTTCGTTTAAAGCTTCCAAAACGGATCGATTGAATGTTACGCACGATGTGTTGCTCTTTGGCAAAAATGCCTGCACTGAAGGTTTAGCGCTGCCGCTCCAGAAAGATTTGCTGAGGTACAAACCACTACCAATTAATGCAACGCCTAACATTCTTTTCCGATCCGCGAGTGGAGAAAAAAGAAGGCTACCTAGTACCTAGAGATTCACTAGGGGGTGGATGTCGGAAAGAAGTGATGCGATTCAGAGGTTTCATGTACGGTCGTGTTAACTGCGTCATGGGCTTGTTGAGAAACTACAGGGCAAAGCTAATCGCGAACTCCAACTCAACATCGTTTAACCGATAATTGGCGTGAGCCATGTATACAGGGTACTATGCATTTCTTGATGCGATTGTACTTGAAACACTATTTCGTCACAGGCTGAAGGAATGACAAAACTCCGCGGTCCCGAATGGTTACGAGACGTCTGCGATATAGCGCATCGCTTGCAGGGTTATGATGATTGACATTCGTATTCGCCGGTTAGTGGCTTGCTTTGAGTATTATACTCCGTACTCTACCCTACTCCGCACCGCGAAGGGGCCTTGTTTTTTTTTTTTTTTTTTTCATCTGAAACTCTGTCCGTTGACATATTCTGTCACCTTTTCACCCTTTCTGCAACCAAGTCGGCTTCCATGGAAGGCTCCTGAATATAGGTGCCTTTTTGGGACCCGGCGTGCGCTTTGCCGATACCGTACTCGGCTTCACAAAAGTCAAAAGTTAGTTGCTTATAGACGCAACCATTCGACTCAGCATCGGCCTGAAATGGCATTGAATCAATATACTCCAATAGTTCCTGGACCACCTCCGCAATACCAACTATTTGCGCGTCAGATTGCTGTGCCTGTGACTGCTAATAAAGTGGTTTCAAGTAGAGAATGGTACATTGCGAAGATCTTACTAGGAATTGCCTCAATCATTACGGCTCTTGCAGTTCTTGGGATCGGAGGTGGGCTTGCTGGCATGTTTCCAACATCCAATGCTTTTCGCGATATTGCTCTTAGCTTCCCGCCGGTTGGTTGCTCACAATACCAGCCTCAGCATGTTGAGGCTGACAATTACTAGGCTGTTGTCGCTATCGGTTGGCAACAGGCTGAACTCATCACCTTGTGTGTGCGCCGGAATCGCGGTATCCATCCTAGAGCGCATGCTGGCGTATACCTGCTTATCTGGGTGGTATCTACCATCCTAGATGGCGTTCTAACTTCATTCATGGCTTCCGACGCCGCCATTCCATCCGGTAGCGAACCAGATAGTTATGCGCTATATCTCAGCCTAGAGGAGGCATTAGCTGCGGTTCTATGGCTCTTGGTGTAAGTTCTGGCTTTAGAATTCACTTGTAAAACATAAAAACCAGCGAAGATATTGACATGTGTGACTAAGGGTCATCCACATAATCCTCTTCATTCGGGCTACAGTCGAATTGCACCGCCGTATCACGAATCACAAAACATCAGCGCCGAGATAATTTTAAGCTTTCTAAACCAATCCTTAACATTTTCAGAACTAGAAGCATTCAGATCCTACGAATTTGGTTAGCGAATGGCACGAAATGAAAGCTTTAAGAATACGGGTGGAGCGCAATGATCTTCAATGTCCTTAAAGTTGTGATTAGGAATTTTTCCGTTCATTCTTCTGTAGGAAGGGATTCGTAACTCAAACCTTCGGGTGATAATGCTGGCTTTGACTAGCTCTTAAGCGATTCTACAAAGCTATTCAATGGTCTGAATACAAAGTTAGAGTGCAATTGTCTCCAACACAGGGTATCGTTTAACCACTTGAGCTTTCCTTCGCATTTTCCTTAAGAGGTTTTCTCCCCGAATGCCTATTAACTGTCTGGAACCGTTTAGAGGATGGCACCTATCCCTTTCGGCTTCTGTTGCGGCAACTTCAAGGGTTCTCCAAGAGATGCTGGCGGAAGGATGCATCCTTCGCAAATACGGTGGCGTCATGTCTGGGGTTGAATGGGTCGTATGGAAACGGGGACCCAAGCTCACGAGCTTCGGTTATCCAAGTCGTCCACGCATCCTCCTATCAAAACAGTATATCGGCAGGAAAATCCGACATCGATATACGTCTGGCCCACGATGCGGCATCCAAATTGCGGGGTTTTATCCTGCCAAGGGTTTGGATGGCTCATTTGACACGGCCCTTGTACTCCGTTTACGGGAGTAGTAATCCCGTCAAGGTTTTATGTTTTAACGAGCTCTGCTTGCTGACTTTAGCATGTCGCGTTGCTATTCTATCACTTTCAAGGTATTTCGGACCTGCATGAAGGACAACTGTCATCTTTGTGATACAAATATTGTGATCTTCGGTGCCGATCGATAAGTAACCAGCCTAAGGACAGGTCTTTTGAGCGCTTCGCGTAACAAAATGGAAGAGGTTGTGGAACCGAAAGTTCCTGTGTCTCAGGAAGAGATGGAAAGCAAAGAAGCTGAGGTCAAAGAGGTGCCTGCTAAACTCGATCCACATGGATATCCATTGCGACCACAGCCAACAAGCGATCCAAAAGGTGCGGAAGCAAGATATTTCTCAAATTTAACTTACTCATCTGCTATAGATCCGCTGAACTGGAATTGGTGGCTCAAGATATGGGTTCTTTTTCAAGTTTCGTTCCTCGCCTTTCTCGGACCCGGCACCCAGGCTCTCATCAATTCTTCCTACGTGCCGCTGGCTAAATCAGAGCATATTACCGTCGTCAGGGCTTCCTACCAGACAACTATCGCCATCGTCTTCGCTGGCTTCTTTCCGATCATTTGGTCTCCAATCTCAAATATCTACGGTAGAAGGCCCATCATGATCTGCGTCACGGCTCTCGGAATAGCAGCACATTGTGCGGCCGGTGCAGCGAAATCATATAGTGGAATTCTTACTGCTCGTGCTTTCGTCGGCATTGGAACGAGTGCTGGTATGGGAATAGGTGCAGCAGTAGTCGCAGATTTGTTCTTTATGCATGAACGTGGACGATATATGGGGTTCTACGTTGTCTTGTAAGTTACAAACTCTTCCGAGCATATATCGATGTATACTGATCCTGTATAGTGTTTCGAACGGAGCTCACGTGTCTGCTCTCATCGGTAAGTCATCTTAACCTATTACCACCAGCATCATCTGACTCGTCTACAGGTGGTTATATCACGCAACACTCTGGAAGCTGGCGTTGGTGTTATTACGTGGGAGCAATCCTTGTTGCCATAACCTGGCTTATTATGCTTCTTTCATTCCCGGAAACGCTTTACCACCGAGATATCCTCCCTGAAAATCGCAAACCAGTAACCTGGCTTGACCTCATGACATTCAGAGGCATTCAGCGGACGCGTCGCTTGCAATTACGAGACTTCGGCCACGTCTTCTACATGTTGAAGTATCCTTCGGTTCTGCTGCCAACAATCTACTATTCCTTGTCCTTTGGCTTTGGAAGCGTGCTATTCGCAGTTACTGGATCGGCAGCCTTCAACGGCATCTACAAGTTTAACACCATCAACGTCGGACTATGTATCGGTCTCTCAACATTCCTAGGCACTCTTATTGGCGAAGCTGCTGCTGGACCTGTCTCAGATCGCCTGCTTTATTTGTACCGCAAACGACATGGCGGAGAGATCAAACCTGAAGCGCGACTACACACAATATGGCCTGGCACATTTTTACTGCCTATCGGAGTGGCCATTGAAGGCGCATGTTTGCAATACAAGACGCATTTCATGGGACCAGTTATGGGCATTGCAATCGCTGCCTTTGGCCTCCAAATTGTCTCCACCACGGTCTTTGCCTACGTTACAGATGTAAGCTCTCTTCTTCACTGCCTAGCTGACTGAAGTCCATAAATGCTAACATTTAAACAGTGCTACAAACCTCAGTCGGCCGAAATTTCGACCTTGCTCAACTTTGGACGCCAGACATTCTCCTTTACGCTTGGATTCTACGCCGTCCCATTTGCACAGAAAACTACATGGGGAAAGGCATGGGGGACGTTCGCAATCATCGACTTTGCGTTCTTTGGTTGCATTCTTGCATTGATGTTCAGAGGCAAAGTATGGAGAGAACGGATGGGTGAGCCTAAATTTGACAGAGATCTGTAATCTACACAGCTACAACATATGAGGCCGTGCTCTTGTATGAATGATTACTGCATATTTCTAGTCGGTAGCAAAGCGTAATAGTAGTCGGCTTGAAGGCCGAAATTTGCAGAGCAAGTGGATACATGTTCCCGACATCCACTCTAAGCTTCGTTCACAAGCGGAGAGCGTTATGCTCAAAGGTACAAGGGTAAATGCAGCTGAACTCACTACCTCGATTTACACCTCACTACATCCGTGTCCGTCTTTACGTCGGGAAGTGGACCTGGACAAAAGTGCGATATTGATCCTAGGTAGGTAAAGGGTGCTATAACCCAATTTTTGGAAACACCTGATGCTTCAAGTACCATTTGCTCATTTAGAAGGACTAGCCAGTTAGAGATTACTTCGAGGCTCTGGTTTTCATCGCAACCAATCGGGATTTTAGTACACCAGCGCCGCTGTGTGCAATCGCAGATGTCCGTCTAGACGCTATTATGTCCAGTATTGGCTATCCTTTCGAGAGTATCCTCAACGGTCGCACTCGGTGGGACGAGCACGTACGCGGTACCATCAATGGATATGATTTGGTTAAGATGGGAAGAAACAGCGCGGTAAATTTGTACACCAGGCTAAGGCAGGCTCACCACAGAATGAAAATGAAGCTGCCGTCGGAGTGCGACATTGGAGGTCTGAGGTCGGAGGAAGTCCAAGGTGAATTTGGTGGATACAATACGGATGATGCTCAGAGGTTCGTAAAGCAGTTACCAACGAAATGAGCTTAACCCTATGACTTCGGACCCAGCATGTACATCTGATCACTCAGAAGTTTCGGAAGCCTCGGCTGAAAGAGTTCTTTCCAGGTCTTTGGGTAACACAGCTTCACCGTTCAGGACGTGAATAATCTTGTCTGTCATGTCAGTGTTTCGTTTCGTTTCCCGAGGGGGATATTGTCATCAATCATACGTGTGCCCAACGAATAATAGAGGCTTCAGCACGGCTTGTAATCAAAAATGAAATGATTCCCTATTCTTGAACACGACGCATCCGAAGTATTTCAAGAAATGTTTGCATAGAGTCTTTTGATTATCGTGCAGCGTGGAGGGAGTTCAATATACGATATTGACGTAATGCAGTTCTGGTTTCACTCCAATAAATGCTGCCGACGGGTCAATGGAGTCCGTTCATCCGAGGAACCAATGAGTAGTCGATGGTATAAGAGAGCAAATTAGTAGAGATTTGTTTCTGCTTGACAAGGAACGCGATTTAGTGCTAGTTGACTCTGAAGGCTGGAAGTTGGAATTCTTGTTCTTTTTTAAAGTCGTTGGTTGCGGTAGACACGATTGGCCGACCTACCGAACACCAGAATTAGATATGGTTGGCACACGACCAACGGCGCTTTACCAGTGACAGGCTGCATGCACTGCGTGCTTTTACCCTCCGGTAATGAGCTGTGGAATTAGGGTATGTAAGCCACGAGTGGACTTTTGCGAATTAGCCTGGCTCCAAATACTTCCGTATATAGAATGAACCACCAAATATGAAGCTTTGTTGCCACCTAAAGGCGCCAATTTCTTCGCTTTTGTCATTTCTCGCAAGTCCTACCCAACAGAAAAGTCTCCCTTGGCTGATGGCAAATAATAAGCCATGTCGATATGTAATGTAATCTAGTCGTGCTTGGAACACTGTCAACGCAGTGGGGGTCTTTCTGTAACTATTCCCGCGCAAGGTATCAAAATCGTTTGGGCGGTTGTGACTGATATCGGATGTGATCAATGTTTCAGTTATGTGAGAACAATACGGCCTGATCGCTGACCAATTAAAACTCTGCATCCCTTTCAGTAGCAGGCTTCGACATAATTTCGGAACTTTAACATCGAACCATCGATATTCGCAACTGTAGAGATGGACAACTTTCAAAATTTAGCACTTTGTCGTCAGCCGATAGGTTCCGCCGGACAATTACCGTTCGCTTGCCAAAATGTGCTCCAACGTTACTCATCAAGATATCCATGGCTTAGAAACACGAGGTGGTGAGTTTGGGGTGGAACTGACGATCGTGACATACAAAGACACGGGACGCCTCGTGCACTCCCAAAAGCGGAAAATGCATGGAAGTCAGTTCCAGAAATACAGTGAAATATTTCGAGGTGCAAACTTGAAGGGTATTATGTATAGCTGCAGGTTTGGTGTGCGGGTGCCGCGGATTGAGCGCCGTAGGAGCGCGTACAGGAAAGGAAACAAGGAATACGAAGATGTTTAAGCAAGCGACGAGCGAGAAAGCCATGCCGAGATGCGCCGAAGGTACACGGAAACAAAAGCGAGAAGCTTTCAACGACATGTCTCGTAACTTGAGGCTTTGGCAGTTTGGAAACTGATGGTACAGTCGGGATTCCTTGGCAATGATTCCTAATCACCAGAAGGCTGCTTGATTGGCCAGTGGAAGTCAAGTTAGATAAGTACGGAACAGAGCGAAGCAAAGAGTGAAAGCAGTGGGAATAAGGGAGCGTGTGAAGGAGTTCGAAGAGAACGGCCGTGTACTCCGTACGGTGTCTAAACCACAATGGCGCTAGAAAGCAGCGGGTTAGAACTGAGAGCTGACCTAAAGTCATGCGATGCTATGGATGTTTACAAAGTTGGTTACAAAACGTCTTTCCTTGGTCGGTTTATGCTCCTCGACGATGGTGCATGTGAACAGCGGGAGATAGTCACCGCCTGTTCCACTCTGAAGCAGAGTAATTAACGCAGGCCTCGGTTGATACCGCGTGCTATGCTTTTCCGCATTCTTCTTTGGGTGCTTCGACTTCTGCTTGGTAAGGCACGCTCGCGTTCCCTTCTAAACATCAGGCTGAAGCATCATCCAATCCCACTCGCGCTCATCTTTTTTTATGGCCAGGGATAGATTCATGGCCTCCAAAACCTCCATGTCCAATACAGGAGGTGGAGCATCGCGGGCCGTATCTAGAAAGGCAAATTCGGAGAGTGTGAAGTACTAAGTTTGAGCGGCTATGAGGTTCGATGTTCTGTATCGGGCAGACGCTGGATCTATTTCTGCGAACAGGCTTTATAGTATGGTGTGTCAAGCGAACAGTGGGGTACTGATCGATGGTGTAGCAGGTATGTTTCCAGAACGATGGAAGAACTGGTGTGCTTTGTAACGCTGTCAGCAGCCGTCAGCGGAAAGCACGACCGATCCCTGCGGCAATCGTCTCAGTCATCGCTGAGCGTGTGTCATCCATCCAAGGTGCTGGGGTGCCGGACGTCCCCAAATACCCCTGCAGCCTTATGGGATTTACGGTTCGTTCCGCCAACTATTTTCCTAAAACAGGTAATCTGATCGCCCAGAGCGGCGTTATTTGGCCCCATCATTCTTGATTTATCTCTGTTCGTCTCTATTTGCTAATGTATGGTGTCCAATGGGATACAGTCCTCGACCACCCCTGTGCATTCATTCACTCCCAGCTTCCAGCTTACAGGATGCCGTCCCACACGCCTGGATGCTGCACGACTCCACTGTGCATCGGGCACTGCCATCGGCCGTCACTGCAGTCTAAACGCAGACCTGCATCTCCCCACCCATCCAAGGGGCCTTGTTCGGTAGACCCGCAGCCCTATTTCCTTTCGTGGCCATTTACGCCTGAGGGCCAGCCTTGGGTCTTGAATCTTTGTCATGCTGCTTGCGGTTGCTGAACATTCATACAAGCTCTACATCTATATAAGTTAAGATGGATGGAACGGCCCGAAACTGGATATCTAACACAGTCATCCATAAGATTCCTTCGTCTGCTCCTGCAATCCTTTTCACATCCAATCCAAGTTCGTTGTCTCAGTCAGAATTTCCTTTCTCAGTCCTCTTAATCCAAGACACCACTGCTCAACGCTCCAATCAGAATCCCACAACTACTCAACAATGGCCAGCCTTTCATCATCCCACAAGCCAGTCAGACGCCTTGGCGGCGAAGATGACCCCACTAGCGACGCCGGCCGCGGAGGCTATAACAAGAAACCTGTCCCGACTATCAAGCATGCCGTCAGCCTCCCGCTGGCCGCATCGCCAAGTTCGTAGAGATTTGGTCTCCATACTCGCTCTCATTACGGCATACGTGGCTGGACTCACGGCTCTGGCCACCCTTAATCGGTCAACGTCAACGGCTACTCTTCTCGATTCGCTCGATACCCTTTTGTTCAGGCGCTGTTCAGTCATACGGAGTTAAGGTTATATTTGCACACTACCTTCTTTTGAACCATGGGCGATAGCCTTATGTCAACCACGACGTATCGCAATCTGCTTTATGGGCAATGGCCTGGGTGGCTGTGGAGCGGCAATTTGTTACGCGTTCTTGAATTTTTCCCGGTGGTGCTTGGTGGTCATCGTCGACGATGGAGTTTTGCGGAGTTTCATTCCTTGTATTTCTAGTTGTCTTTTTAGATTCGCTCGTTACTTTGCTTTCTTCATCTCTTTCAGTCGCGTTGATTTTCTTACGATTTTGATGCTTTCCGCTAGTTGTATGAGTGTTGAGATGGTGTTTTCTATCGGCGAGAAAATTATTGCTCCTTTATAACTTCTGTAATCGTTGCATGGCTTGGAGCAGATGGGCCTGGTCAGCTGGCTCTATACGTATCGGCGTTGTGGCGACAGGGACCATCTACGAAGATGTTGGTTGAGAGACTCTTCGATATAGATGCAGTTGATGTCTCATATTTTCCAGTTCTACTGGATACGTCAATCCTTCGGGAAGGCGGAACCATTTACTACTCTCTTCACGGACTTTCTCCCACTTCACTGTGTTCTTTGCTCTACCTTCCCGAATTCTTCGCTCTCTCTTCTGTCCCGTGCTTTCATCATCTTTAGGACCACCGATGGGATGACTAAATCCAATCTCTGTTGCGGAAGACAACAATGTTCTATCGGCAAGCCATTGCATCGGGTATTTCTTGGTCTCCTCTGTGTTGAATCCAACTTCAGTGTAATCACCGGCACTGTCAACGACTAAAAGCAGTGATCCGACCGCCATACAAGCAGTCAGGTTCAAGAGGAAGGTTTGAGTGAGTAAAGATGACGTTGCGTACAGCTCATTCAGCGTGAACATTAATGTGACTATGTCACGCATCTCGACGAGTGGATATAGCTCTCGTGGTTGGAGCTTCAAAACGTCGTGTTGGCTAAATGCGACATTATATCTTGCTGACAGAACGAGAGGAACGTTTTTCGCCTTGGCGTTCGCCGAAGCATATGCCGACATAGGAGGAGGAATCGTTATGGTTCGATACAGGTGGTCAAGGATCGAGGACCAGTCGGCAATGTCGACGAAATCAACGATTAAACTGTATTCATTATCTTCAGCACGCTTAACTTCATTAGAATCGTTCTCAATTGCGACAGCTTCATCTTGGGAACAATTGGCAGACGAATGCATCGTATTGCGCAAGTTCAGGACGCCGGCTAGCGCAACAATTTCTGCACCAGCTCCACCACCGAGGCAGGACACTCTGATTCCTTTGGTTGTATGTGTTGTGGACTCATCTGTTTCCAGACCGATCACATCATCTTGCCGTCTCTTTTCGATGATCTCGTTTATAATTGGTTCCAAGATGTCCACGTAACCCAAGGCTCTCGAAGCGCTCCAGCGCACCGCATAAGCTTCTCTGTATTCATCTCGCTCGAAAGCCCGGTTGAAATCTCTCTGATACAAAAACTGTTTCACCTCTTGAAGCCAAACTGGTAGATCGGGCTCGAAGCGCGACGGAAAGGCGTTACGGAAGACATCAAGAAGTTTTTGCTGGAGCCGAACAGGGGTTGAGGATTTGAGATAGATCTGCGTCGACGAGGAGGATTCTTGCGACGAGGGCTTTAGTTTGCGGTTGTTGCTGTGCTTCTGCACGTCGGTTCTGTTCCCTCTGCTTTTGGGCGGCATGTTAAATCCTCAATCACATATTCAATGCTACTAGGGATTGCCGCGTTGGTAGCCGACATCGCGCTCGGATCACATTGTTCCAGCTGCCGTATCGATAAAGAAGCACTCAATGTGGGGAAGTCATTGAACATTCCGCAAGAGGTTTTCGGTAGAGGATGAAATTATTTCCGCTTTATGTATATATTTGGACCGTTTTTCTCTTCCATCAAACAAATACCTACTGTTAAGAGGCCCCTTCTACGTGCAACATTCTACAGTCGAGCTACAGCGTGCAAGATGCGTCTTCAATACGTTCCTAATCCACCCAACTTCACGTCCGAAGATGACAAGCAAATAGTGGAGCGAATTAAGGAGAGAAGAGGAGAACGCGGGTTAATTGGACTAGATCGTTCCTTATTACATGCTCCCCCAGTAGCTGATGGTTGGTAAGTTCGCCACTCATAGCAACAAGGCCCTGCGTTTCTTATTCCTTCACCGACCCCTCAACCTGAATACGTTCAGTTTCGAGGCAACAGATTGTCAGAACTATGTCCCTCTTTGCTTTCTACTTTTATGGTAAATCCTTTCAGAGACGGAGTGCAAGGGCGTTCTGTCATGAGCGACATGGGACGAGTCGAACAAGCTACAGCCAGACAAACTCCCAGACGAGCAGCATCACTCATCGTTTTCCTTGAACATAAACATTCTGACGAAGCAGAGCCTGTGATCAAAGAATGTCCGCAAATTTGGAAAGTTTTCAGCTTGCAAATTAATTGATTTTCGATAGTACGTTAGTGCAGATCACCTTACTGACACTCGCCGCACAGGAACTCCTTTCTCCGTGCGATACGCACTCGTACCACACTTCCCGCAACCATCCGTGAGTGTGCTATCTCACGCGTCGCAGTTCTTAACCGAGCTTGGTACGAATGGGAGCATCACGCCATTTTGATCCAGTTCCAGACCCCGGAGAAGACACTCGAGGCGCAGAAATACGTCTTCACCGCCCCACCATTCACTCATCCTTCTGCCGGCAGTGCCCAGGATAAGCTTGGTGATGGTGGCCTCGATGAAGTGCATCTCGCGATCCTTGAGTTCACCGACTATTCAACCCTCAAGGTTGAGATACCGGATACAGTCTTTGCTCGAGTGAGGCAGGCAGGATTGAATGACAGGGAGGTCGTTGAACTTGTTGCCACAATTGGAAGTTACAACTGCGTAAGCAGGTTCCTGGTTGCGCTAGATGTCAGTGAGAGGAATGGCAGAGACGGTATGCGGCTGTCGAATGGCAACATCAACGAGAAGCTTGTTGGTTTGGAGCCTGCTAAACGGCCGGACGGACTCTAAATGCGGGTAGGATCGGGCCGCATGCCGATTTTTGAGCATCAACCCTGCAATGTGAATGATTATAAGACGTCGTCGTAACTGCTTGGTCATAGGTTCAAGAAGCAGCGCTCAAATCCTTCCCGTTCCCGATCAACCTACAGCATTGCTCCTTTGCTCATCATGTGCAGTCCTACGTTTTAACCGTTTCAGCCAACGTTCACAATCGATTTCTGGGGCAAAAATATCTACTACTTCTATTCTCATTGCCAGAGCCAGCTTGCTTAGCGCGACAGCCGAAGTGGACGACGAAGACTTTTCTCCTTTTCTGTCCAAGATGCTTCAGGCGTGCACCGTATGCTTTGGCTCTTACAGTGGGATATTTCGAGGAGAATTATGAGAGAAGCAAGTGTGAATATAGAAGCGAGGTTGCACATCTCGTAATACAAGCACGGTGAAGTGGCTGCAGGAGGTGGCTGACAACGGAAGCACATATTGCCCTGCACTGCCACCAATTAAGTAAGTTTGCGTGGCTGGGATGTTATGACTATTGACTAAGCACGCACAGACCATATGCTCGCCTATAAAAACTCGCTCGCACGCATCTTTTCCAAACTTTAGCTCTGTTCGTCTTCATCAACCTCAACATTTTGGATCTTTGAATGTTAACCATGACATATAGCTTTGCCTTTTGGCTTAGATCAAGTGTAGTATCTGTTCTTTTCAGTTTAATCTCTGAAACGCTTCTACGGAAGCATTCAAGATTAATCTAATTTTTGAAACCCGGGCATTCACCTCTGTGCTTGCGCATGTGTCTGCCCACTGTGTCTCTCGTATTGCACTATCTCGAGATGACGCGAACATCTTTTCATCACCTTCTCGCCTGGAGCGGGATCCTGAAGAAGAGATTGATGTCGTTGGCTTCACTTGACTCTGAAATAGTGCTTTGCTGTTGAAGTTGTGGTCGCGTGTGTGTAATATGAAGCGACCGTGAAAATCCTGCTGCTGGACCATCCTCCCTGTGCTTTAATCATTTAAATACCTTCGTAGACGTGGAGAGACGCCCTTATTCTTCCGGCCTCATCTATTAGACCAACTGCACACCGGTAGCCCTTGGGATGGCTCATCAAGCAGGCATGATCGATCCGGTGTTGTTTGAGCATTTGCAAGCGAAGATAGATGAAGACACGGCTTTTAGAGACGTTCGTTAATTACTCGCACTTCTCACGCCATGTAGCTAACAGCAACTAGAAAATTCGAGATATTGTACAAGAGCTGGAAAAGCACAGTACGCCATGATGACTCTATTCAGTTTGTACACAAACTAACAAAGACTATCAGCTCGAGTAGCACAGGCGAAGCTTTCGAAAGTCCATTCTGTGCAAGCAATCGGCCAAGGTACATTCTGCACACAGAGAGCACGAAACAGCTGTTAAAACGGCACAGTGAACAGCAGCGTAAGCCTCGATAGCATCTGTGAAAGCGTCCAGAAGCTTTCAACAACTGCATCAACCCAGCCTTATTACAAATGGAACAACATGTGGACAAGATCGATGCAAGATGCGGTAAGTCATCGTTCTGAAGCCATGAACTCCAACTGAGCATTCTAGTGTTTCACCATACTCTTGTACGGATGGACCAGCGAAAGCGGAAGCTCTGGTCACTTAATGACAATAAACGATGTTGGCGCAGTAATGGGAAGTAAGTCAGCCGAACAAAAGTTGAGTTTATTTAGTGCTGACTGTCTATGGGAAGTTCCTGTCAACCTCAAGGATGGAGACTCCTTTCACCTCACGATCGAAGAATACCTCCTTGCATTGGTCTCGCTGATTGATGAGCTCGTGCGTTTTGTCTACATCCAAATCTGTAAAGACACTCACAGTGCATAGGCACGTCTCGCTCGTAACTCTGTCACACTGGGAGACTATCGCCGTCCTCTCATTATCAGCCAATTCATCAAAGACGTTCACGCGGGCTTCCAGATTCTCAATCTCAAGAACGACATACTTAGGAAACGAAGCGACGGAATCAAATACAGAGTGAAAGAAGTAGAGGATGTGGTGTATGATCTATCATTGCGAGACTTGATTCCCAAGGACTAGACATGGATTAGTTAGGCTGCTTCTGAGAGTATTCAGCTGTGCGCTCTCGTCATGAAACTAAACAGAGGCAAACTGCTTTCCATTTGCTATGAAACTTTGCCTGGAGGCTGAACTGCCAAAAGAATGTTGAAATGGACGTGTATGCTACCGTCAATCGCATATTGCCGTCGTAGCACTTGGACGAGTTCACGCTCATAAATCGCAGAGAGACACTGGAATAAAGCCGAATGGTTGGATCAAATTGCAAGAGCCTCAGCGCCGCAACGGACCCTGGCATATGCAAAGCCACCTCCCAGCCCAACTCTTTGCTTCAACGTACCCACCTTAACTTTTCTTATACTATAAAGCTGAGTGTCGCAGTCCTGATCGCCGGATCCGGCGGTTTTTGCCGCCGCTTTAGGCGGTGTCGACCACTTCACTCTTCCAACCCTTGCTTGCCAGAAGTTGGTGCCAACAACCGAAGTTGGAATGATCTTTCTCGGAGCGAATCGATCGCGCAAATGATCCCAAGCTGCTTTCATATACAAGTATGATATGATTAATTCTTCCAATTCGGTCTGCCTGGATACTAATAACACTCAAACCTGAAGCTACGTTTATTTTAACGATAACTAAAGAGAAATGTCATAATATAGTCCGTAAGTGTACTCTTATGTATGAAATACGAAAAAGTTAAAGGTCAAAAGCCTGGTAATAACCCTCACAGTAGTTTTCAAGAGCTTAGTACTCTAACTTGCCCACCGCAAAATAGTTTCCAGGAATAAAATTCGTTCCATTCCTAGCCCAACAATTCCCTGGTGGAATACCGCTGATCAAAAAGAACGCAACGGTGCACTCCACATCCGACAGGCCATTGCTGTAGGCTTCGTAGTTCCAGTTAGAGCATAGCGCTATGCACTCGGTGAATGAAGGCACAAGAGCCTCTGCCAGAATGACACCGTCCGTCACACCAACCCCGCAGAACTTGGTGAATGTGTAAAGGCCGGGGGTTCCGTCACCAGGATTATTAGGTGTGACCAGACTGCCGTTGCTACCGGGGCAATCCCATAAGATGTTGTAGCCGTCAATGGCTGTTGTTGAGGAGCTTGCTGACGAGGCTGTAGCGGTGGAGGAGGAGGAGGAGTTTTGTGAGGCTGACGATGTAACGCTGAAGGTGCTGTAAGGCTTCGTTAGTGGCGATTGGAGCAACTTGTTCTTTGGTCACATAAACCTTGAACTAGCACTAATTGTGGATGCGGAGGTAACACTCGCTGAGGACGAGGAAGTACTTTTCTTCGCCGAGCTTTGACTCCCCACGGCTCCACCAACTGACACAGCGATCACAATAATGGCAATTGTGCCAATGATAAGCCAAAATATCCATGGGCGGAGGCCTCCTATTCGCTGGCCCAACTGAGAAGTGCCATTTTCCTTGTTGTTCGAGGGAATCTCTAGTCCTGAGGTTTGTTGCGCAAGGCAAGGCTGAGGTGCTTCCGTATGCGGATGTAGTCCACCTTCTGCGATTCTCTCCGGCAATGATTCGTCCATATATATTTTTATACAGTTAGAAACGATTGTTTATTGAGAACTATCTGTTATGGAGCGATCAAAAAGGTTATATTTTCTAACTTGATGCTGTGCAGTCTATATATACCGAGATTGTGTCCGTGCGAGTCAGAAGTATATATGATACGCGATAAAATTGAGCGATTTGGGAGCCTTTCTCCAGGAGAAGCACCCCTTACTATATACGTATCTACCTAGTACCTCCTAATGAACTCAATATGAAGCTAAAGTGAGCTATTTGTTCCTGTTTTTCGCTGATTTCCTAATCGATATCTCGCGGAGTCACGTGAAATGCGATTACCGTATACGCCTTCTACTATTACATGCAACAATTATACAGTAGTAAGGTAGTGCTCATGCACCCGTGGACATTGACAAAACGATAAGTGGTTAATGGCCTTATGGCTCCTGTGACATCGAGCTCGCGCCATGACCTCACCAAGGCGGCGAGGGTCGGACAAGAGTCGGAGCGGAGGCTTGGCAAAATGCCGCCAAACTCGGCGGGGAAGGCTGCGACACTGAGATTATTCGCACTACTATGTCTCTGCTAAGGTGACAATTGCTTTGATTGCTATTCAAAACTCATACGATCAGCCATGAGTGCGATTTCACCAAAGTCCAAGCCGGCAAAGGCTCCATTCGTTCCCGTCGGCTTAGTGGACAGCAACGCGGCGCGCGTCTACAACCACATATACCCGATTGTCGTGTTATCCAGCTACTTGATACAGTTTAGAGGAGTTGTTGCTAACCCAGCTGGTTCGCTTACAGCGCTTCTCTTTCCGTTAGCCATCCTACAAGTCGTCTACCTGGTGCTTTGCCTGCCTCCAACAGGATCATCCACGACATCAACTCCACCAAAGTCTGGAGCTTCAAAAGGCTCTCGCAAGAAAACTCTCACCAAAAGTGATGTCACTCTGTCACAGCGAATAGCAGTAAGCCGTCTGCTAAATCACCCGCATGAAATTTCGCTGACCTGAATCCCTAGCCTGCTTTCTTGTCCCTAACTCTCGCCCTCCTTCTCGGCACACCGGTCTTGACATGCGTGGCAATTCTCTTTGGTGCTCCAGTAACGAGTCACCAACAGCTTACAATCCTCTGTTGCGCACACCTCTCGCTTCTTACCGTTCCGCCCCTCATATACGTTCATGGTTTGGAGAAGGAAAAGTGGCGGGCAATCATTGCGTTGTTATTGCCAGTAGACGAAGTGTACGGAGCCGCGCTGGGTACATTGCTTGGAGCTTGGATTGGAGCTGTCCCAATACCATTAGACTGGTCAGAATTGTTCTGCAGCACTTCAAAAAACGAAGCTAATGGAATCCTAGGGATCGCGATTGGCAGAAATGGCCCATCACTATCGTCACCGGAGCGTACCTCGGGTGGGCAGTGGGAAAGTTTGCCGGTGGAACCATCTTAAGAGAAAAAGTCATTGATCTTAGTGAATGAAACTTCACTTCACCAAATGTCGATCAACCTGGCTCGTCCTTCGCCTTGTTCCTTGCAGAATAACCACTATGAAGCTTTTACACGTGAATGAAGCACCATACGTGCCGTTCCACCCTTCAAAAATGGCAGCTCGGCAGCGCGTTCGAGTGCCAAACTCGCCACTATGCCGTAAAACATCCCTTATCAATACTCCCAGAGAATACAATATGCTCAGACACATTCACAACGAAAATCCCATTGAGAAGCTTGTTGTTCCAAAGAGGCAAAAGTTTGATAGGCTCGTATGCTCTCATTATAAGTTTCGTATAGATTCAGCGTTTGCTGTCTACTGGTCTCCATGTAATGCTAGTAACGGCGAAGACCCAAAGTCTCGCCTTGTACTCTACTCAAAATCCTCAGGGAACAAAATACCATGACGCATCTATGCAACATAGCTGTACATGTTACCGTCCTCCCGCTCCATGTATTCCTTATCAATGAGCCTGGATGCAGTCAGTATGCAGACCAACAAAGCAGAATGTGTTAGACCATGAAAAGACTAACCTGTCAATGTTCTTCTTAATGTCGCTTACACTCAAGACGCCCCTCTTCTTCGTCTGCTCGATAACTTCTGTAATTAGCAAGTTGTGGTTGATCTTCTTCTTACTTTTCATGATGCGCACAATGGCTGCTTGTGTCTCAAACTGCCGATCCTGGTTGACCCGTTCGTGCGTCTCTTTGTTCTCTTCCTTCGTCTCTTTCAGCTGGACCTGGTTGATTTTGACGCGGTACTTCTCGTGGCTGAAATTGGCGTCCAGCGAGAATGTATCGGTGTCGGCAATTTCACGACCGAGTGGGTGCTTTCGCAATGGCCGCAACTTAGCACACGCAAGTGATTGCAGAGTCCTCTTGAGCTCCTGTGCTGGCAATCCCGTTTCTGCTAATAGCTGCTGGTATGAGATTCGTTCATCTCGACCGACGCTATTGAAGAGCAGAAGGACAATAGCTTGGAAACTCGAAACGACCAGTTCCTTCATACCACGAGGGAATTTGGCACGCAGTTGACAGTGCGCGAGTGCGTGCTTCCACGTGAGCTTTCGCCCGCTATGCTTCGTGTTGTAGTGCTTTTGGAATGCATCAATCTCGGCCTTAACATCAACCGGGATGTTCACTGGAATATCTGGGTACGTTGGCCAGGCGGCAGCCGACAAGATGTTCACGCTCAAGTCGATCTGTGGGTTTGTGTTCTTCTCTTCCATGTACATCTTGTAACCATTCACTTCCTCCCGACTCAGTTCAATATCTTTGAACATTTGCTCTAGGTTGGCGGTGAATTGAGCACCACATTCGGTTTTCAGCCGATCAAGCATGCTCCTCTCGGCATCTTGGCTTGCACTGCGATTCATGAGAAGACGACGTGCAAGGTCCTTCTTGTAAAAGGCCTCGAAAACTGCTTTACCGTGAACAAAGCGGAAGAGATCCAACACTTGGTCAAGCTGATGATTAATTTGTTTCTCGTCGTCGTCATTGTCTTCATCACCGTCCTCTTCCTCTGCAGTATTTGCTGGTTTCACAGCACCCTTGATCAATGCAGCAGGGATAGCCTTTGATCCACCACGGAGGAGCATGTCGACGTACTTGGCAATCATCTCACCAGGTTTCGAATTATCTGTATTCCAGGTCGCGCTCGATTTCTTTGACTTGTTCATAAAAACATCGAATGTCTCGCGCAAGCTATGGCCAAGTCTGAGGTCACGCTGGAAGGAATTGTCCCAGACGTTGTCGAGTTGCATTTTCAAGGCGAGAAGTTTCACTATCATGGCATCATAATCCTTATCATCGAAAACAATCTCCGTACCGGTATCTTCGATCCACGTAGAGAAGGGTTGACGAAGTTGTTCCTGAAGATCCAGCCGATTGAGAAAGCCATAGAGGTTTCCGAGATCCTCCACAGCATTATCATCAAGCATAGTAGCGACTGCCTCAGCATCGGCTGCAGTATAATTAGCAGAGTACTTAGTGAACCACAGACAGAGGACACAAACTGAGGTATGTTTGTTGCCGATCTATAAAGATATGCTCCATCATCGTCATTATGGATGTCCTGGTTGAAGAATCCAAGCCCACTTCTTGACCAGTCTTAACCGCTCTCTCCATAATTCCGGTAGCAGTCTTGATGTAACTTGGCACGTCCATTTTCAGAGTGGCTTCTTTCGACCAGTTGTAGGACAGCTCCTGTAGCTGTGCCAGCAGACGTGGCTCGAAAATTGTTTGGTAGACGCCGATATTATGAAACAGTGCAATGGCCTTGTGCAGTAAGTTTCGGTGTCTAGTAACCTCCTCAAGAAGTTGCATATACTCGAGGGCGCCAGTAAGGATTTGAGGTTGAAGTTCCGAATTCTCAAAAACGACGTCGTGGAAGAGGGAGAGTTGGAATTTGTCGAGGGTAGGCTTCCCATTTGCAAGGAGGTGCGAACGGTCCATGAACATGAACAGTTGCCGAATTGTTCTCTGCTGGATATTTAGCACGACCTTCGCCAGAAGTGTTTAGTTGGTAGCACTTACGAATTGATGATCCCATTTCTCCCAGGCGTCCACCACACTCTCTAATGTCTGAGTGGGTGATGATGGATTAGCTAATAGAGCACTCGTCTTCTTAGCAATAGCTTGGGTAGCTTTATCCTTAAGTCGGCCGAATAATGCTTCCGCACGTCCTTGTTTGCACACGTTCTGGACACTTTGATACAGCTCTTCATACGAGTATGGAAGTATTTCGCCATCACTGAATATAATGTCCAAAGCTTTCGAGAGCTTCTCCCACTGTTGCTCAAAGAATTGTGCAGGATCTGTCTTCGGAGTGACCCGGAGATTCTTGATAACAAGCTTCCTAGGCCCTGCGGAGTTATTCATCGGCTTAGGTACGCGCCGTGGCGGAGTGCTTCCGGGAGAATGTGTGAGGTCGATGATGTGGCCATTTGTCTGCTGGCCGGAGAAACTGTACATCTTGGACAGAGGCAGCGGCGAGGACTTCATGGGCGAGGGAGAGAGATGCTTTTGCCGCTTGCTGTTTGGAGTGACTTCGGTAGGCGGAGCCCCGCCGTTCTCGATATGGGCTTTGCTCTCAGTCGCACCGAACAGCTCCGAGACGGTTTTTTGGGGACGGTCGCAGATGCTGCCGCGTCGTTTTCGCTTTTTGTCGTTGGCTGGAAGCTGAGATGCGACGTCAGGAGCGGCAGAAATGACAGATCGCTTCTGCATCGAAAGTTGGGAGGTAGGAGGGCGAGATGAATGGGTCGAGTTATGTGATATCTGCAAGTATCCAGACGGAGGTTGCGATTGTATGGGAGTATTTTGGCGGCGGCACCAATGACGGACTCACGGCATTCACGGGCAACGCCCACGCGGAGATAGTCGGGCCTAGCACTTGAGGAGACTGATAGCAATCTGCAATTCACGATGCACTGTTTCATGGACATTTACTCGATTCAGGTCCAAACTCAAATCCATCGTCCCAATGAAGCGAAATTTAGGTTTGCCCGCCGTAGAAATCCTATCGCCCGAGAAAATACCGTCAATTTGGCTCTGGATTTGGAATCCGGCGGGCAGTTTTCGTGGCTGGATCTTCTTTTGTCAGCGCCGAAGTGCTGGAATCTTCGTGACCTCACGTCATTGGAAGAGTATCAATAATCAACCTCCACCGTCCCAAGCTCATATATAGAGTAGACTCTCGTCCTGAAATCTCGTCCAGCATCAAATCCAAACACATTCGCAACATTGGAACTTCAGTACAACCCAAATACCAAGAAAACAGCGCGCGAAGAGCATAAAATGGCCAACATCACTCACATCAACTCTCCCTCGCAACTCCAATCCATCCTCTCCGAGAACCAATATGTCATAATCGACTTTCATGCCGTCTGGTGTGGACCATGTCATATGATTGCTCCCGTTCTCGAACAACTCGCCAAACAACATGCTAAGCAAGGCAGTTTGGCCTTCACAAAGGTGGATGTCGACCAGCAACAGGAAATAGCCGCCAAGTACGGAATCACTGCGTAAGTGTCCATTACCCTGCTTTTGGTATGTCTTGAACAAGTGCTAACAATATTTCTGCAGTATGCCAACTTTCATCGTCCTCAAGAATAGCGACGTAGTTCAAACGATCAGAGGTGCTAACCCACCAGCACTTAACGCTGCCGTTCGGAACGCACTCAGCGACATCGCAAAGTCAGCTCCCAAGCCTCAACCTGCTGCTGAACCCGTGAATGAACAGACTGTTAGTGGTAGTTATGGCATAACGCAAGGTTCAGGTTGGAAGATGTCACTGAACTGAAAGAAGCACAATGACGCATAGGTTCGGGTTTCAGATCTCTAATAACGGGCCGTATAAAAGCGAAATGGTTGCCACAGAGGGAGTTTATGTCAAATTTTATGATACCCAAATGTAAAAAGTCTCTGCTTGCCATCATATTTCAACTTCTCTTTCACCTTTTCATATTTGCTGTTGCTATCGTCACTGAACATTCTTCAGACGTTCTACATAAAAGTGCTTGACTTATAACTAGGCATATCCTTTCCGCTGAGAAGCCGGCTCAGAGATTATTTCGAACTCAACAATCTCGAGTGATTTTCACTCAGTATTTTCTGAGTCCTTTTGTTCACTGTTGCGGACGTACTGCTTTTCAGCTTCAGCAATCAAAACCACATGGACTCGCACTTAACCTTCGAAGACTCAGTGTGATCCGTAGGGGCACAAATAACATAGACGATGGATTCTCAGGGGAGCCTACAAAACAAATACTTTCGAAGTGATGATGACAACGGTGCATATGGTTCTTCCGGCCAACAAGCGGAACACTCCTATGTTGCTGGCATTTATCAAACTTTCGAGCCACTTTCCCAAAGCATTCATAGTACAAATCAACCACAGCTGGATCGAAATACTGAGCTAGAGGTGAGCAATATTACTCCATTTTCCCCATTAGGACTAATAAATGCCATAGGAAGAAGTCCGAAGGACTCAAGAGAACCTGTGGAGCATTGAAGAAAAGGTAGCACAGTTCAAGTTGGACAAGTTGCAAGTCGAAAGACAGAAAGACGTAATGGAAAAGGAACTGGAACGGGTTACGACAAATTATAACTACCTACTTGCCATTACCAGCAAGCTCAGGCGCGACAGTGATCAGTTGTTGGGCTTTGCGTTCCAGTCATCTACGGCCTACCCTCAGCTTAGAGAGGACCTCGCGAAGGTTAAGTTGAGTTGTCAGAACCTCCATTATGTCCACGACTATCTTAATCATCACTCGCCAAATCAGTTTTCGTACAAGTTTTGCGACGATCAAAGTTGCATACCGTGCAATGAACATCGGAAGCCTGGCATAGCAGGGTCTATTGATGCGCATCAAGCACAGAGCAGTGAAGTACTCAGAATATTGCATGTCATCCACGAGGAAGAAGACGGTTACGGCGAAAATGTTGGTGAAACGTACGGTGGCCAAAGCTATAATAAGCAGAGCCAGATAGCTACGACTCCAAAACCATCGCCATGCCACTCCGACGTGTCTCAACCATCACCACATCTTCGTCGCTCGACAACTCCGACACCGATGACTCCTCGGCGACGGCAAGCAAATCCCCAACCTCCAGGGAAGATGCACAGGAAGGGAGGAAAGGCTGGGACGTCTAGACAGAGCGTTCGCGTAGGTGTCAACCGGCATATCACATGGCACCCTTGACTCAAGAAAGGCTCGCTGAATTCGAGCATTGAGAACGGCGGATATTCACACGGCATCTGAAGCAACTACTTGCAACCCAAAATGAATTTGAGTTCGTAGCATACACTGATGAGTTACCTCGACTAAGTCATCCGTCAGAGCGTACATGTTACGCAACACCTGCAAATGGTACAAGGTGAACTGCATGTAGCTCGACGGGGATTTATAATAGTACCAAATTGCAAACTTCACATCTTCCATTCAAGTCTTCATATTGAATCGGTGTCTCTAGCGATTGTTTTGCAATTAATATTCCGTAATTAAGAGAAGTTATCCAGTTGCAATACGACTACGAAATCTCAAAGCACAACTTGTGGCCACTTCTCTACTTCTCAACAGCACACGGATACGTAATTTTGCCCCATCGTATGTAATTTCCGCTTTGCTTTTCATGCGTGCTTCCACGAATTGAATTTGATCAAGACTGAACGCAACGCAACGGTGGTATCGTAAACATTTCCCGATAAGAAAAGACACTCCTCGAACCATCCCGGCAGTGCAAGAGCATTACCACCTGCCGACACGTCCGCACGCCTACACGGGGACAGGGGCACCGCTGACAGCAGCGCCATTAGTAACGCCACCCTTCTCCGACAACGTGCCGTTGGTCAGCTGCGGCGCACCAGTTCCGGCAGTGGTCGTGGTAGCGGCAGCGCCATGCTTGCGGGTGACAGGATCGGGCTTTGGGATAGACGTGGACTCCTTTGCGGCACCGATGCTGAAGACGGGCGACTCCCACTTGTCGCCCTTGGCCGCGAGGTCCTTGTACTCGGTGGCCTTGCCGGACACGGCGTTGGGCAGCTTGACGTCTGGGAACATCGAGTCGTGGTGCGTGTACGCCGCGTTGACCTTCTTGTCGCCGATTGCCGCCTGCGTCTTTCGCTTGGCCTGCGCGATGCGCTGCTGCGCCGCCGTCATGTAGCGTTGGTAGATGTGCTGCACGTTTTCCGGGTCGGGGTTTGCGGCCGCGTCGGCCGCGGCCTTTTGAGCTTCTTGGTGGATTTGCCACAGGATGCCGTCGAGCTGGTGTACATTGTCCTTGATTTGCTTCTCAACTGCCTTCTGGATGCCCGGTCGCAAGGCTCGCAGCAGGAGCGGCTTCGCGATGGTAAACAGAAACTTGTGGCTAGACGACTTCATCTTGATGTTGAAGTTCTTGATGTCAACGTCGACCTTGGTGATCTTGAAGAAGTATTGACGGTCGCTCTTGTCAGCGGTTTCGGCAGCGATCTTGAACGAGAGGCCAGAGCCGCCCAGGAAAATATCACAGACACCTTGATCCTTGATCGATGGGAAGCCCTGCTTGCGATTTACGTAGAAGGCGACATCTCGGAGATCCATCTGAACGCCCGAAATTCCCAACATCACCTTGTTCTTGTTCTGGCTCGTGATCTGCTTTCGTCCCCATCGCCAGTAGTTGTCGGAACCGAATTCAAGCACATTTGGCGTGAGATTGTCACTTTCAATAATCAGGTTCTCAACAATAACATCGAATTTGGGATCGCTGTATTCAATCCTCGGAATTGGGATGTAGTGAACATTGACCAGGAAAGCCGGGATGATGACCTCAGTAAGATCCTTGATGAGATGAGGTTTGAATGTTGGCTTGCCATTCTCATCGTTGCCGAGATCGAGGAAGAGCCTTTGCACGGCTTGACCAAAGGCCTTGTTTTGTGGATCAGCATCGAATTGGTTACCCAGAAACTTGAACTCGTCAAGGATGCGGTCAGTGTGGCCGCGATATTTCTGACGAAGGAGATAGTTGCCATGGTCGTAGAGCGCATTCCACTGTTCGGTAGAAGCATCTTGCATGATGAATCCTTGCTCTTGAAGGCACTTGCGAATGTAAGCATCGACCTTCTTGAACCATTCCTTGAGTTCTGGATCTTGGTCGGCATCGCGGTAAATTTGATTGATAGCATCAAAGAGATCGTCAAGCGAGGTGGAATTGGCAAAGCGCTCGATGAGGGTCTTCAAATCAGCCTCTGCATTTTTTATGGCGTCGTCACCGCGGAAGTCCGTGACGGTACCCTTGCTTTGGGAGGTGAGAGTTCCGGCATGACCGCCGTATGTCTCCGCAAGGGTGAGCAATGTCTCGATTGCTTGTTGATCTGGGGAGTGTCAGTCAGTATATAGAGACTACGTTCAGGAAGGCAACACGTACAGTCTTTGTGGCCTTGGATCTCAACAATCATCTTCTTCAACCGCCAAATAGTCTGCTCGCGGCGTTCCTTTGGCATTTTACCCTTCAGGTAATTCATCGTACGTTCGCGATATTCGCGGCCTTTGTTCTTCGTGTCGTCCGAAACGTTGTCAGAAGCAGCATTCTGGAGTTGAGAGACACCAGCCTGCACACCAGCAGCTGCATCAATATCCTGTGGCTGGCCAGTCTGTTGCTCTGTTGCTGCAGCGTTCGCGACATCAGCCGGATCACGCGAACTTTCTGGGTGTGCGGCCGCAGAAGCATCGCCAACAGCCTTGTCGACATCTTTCTTCCCGAAGGGCTTATTCTCGTTCCACCTCTGTGACATTTGACTTTTCACATTGGCGAAATCAGGGGTATCGTGCCAAGTGTTGTCTGGAGCAGCTTCATCGACCTGATGGAGTTGGTCCTCTGATGGGTTGATCTTGGAAGCTGTTGTCGTGGCTGCGTCGCCGACGATGGAACGGAGGAGAATAGCGGCATCGTTCACTACGACGTATCAGCAGGAAGTAACTAAATCCATTCTTGAGGCAAACTTACAAAGCTTTCGGAACTGTCCATTAGTGATAATGAGGGTGCCGAGTGTACGTAGACCTTCGAGCGCTTGTTGGCCGTGCTGCTGCGCGGTGTCTTTGTCAACAGGGGCGCCAGGAACTTTTGCATTTCCTCCAGTGATCTGCTGAGTTTGCCAGATGAAGTCCTGAAGCAGGTTTCCATCATTCTTGGCCAACAGGAGGATCTTGGCATGTTCGATGACGACTCGGAGGTCTTCGACGAGCTTGTGACCTTCTGATGAGAGTTTCTCGGATGGCTTAGTCAAAGCTTTTGATTCGATTACGCTGTTCAACGCAACGTCGATCTGTTTGTTCGATGGGACTTTGCCATTTGAGAAGGCTATCGATGATCGTTAGCAAGTTTTCGACAATGAGAGATAAGCGTCAAATAGAGACCAATGCCGCAATGAAAGTAAAGCTCTACGCTCCTCTGACTGCTCTAATACGGTGCTTTTGTTTGAGAATGCCAACTTTTTCAAGTGATAGTTTCTGAGAAATCAAACAGTCTCACGACTGGGAGCTAGATTTCGAGATCTGGAAGGTGACTGGCGGGCCAATAGAATGGCAATACCGGGCAGGATAATGGTATCACAACAGAAAGCTGACGTAGTTACTCACCGGTGTAAATGCCGTACAGTTGAAGCTTGTTGTTGATGTCACGCTCCTTCTGAACAGGATCCGTTGACCGATTGACGGCAGCTGAAGAGGCCATGACGAAAGGCTGTCAATCGCAGAGCTGTTACCGTTTTGCTCTACTTTGACCAGAAGCACCACAGTTGGGTTGAAGATGGATGTCAATAAGGAAGAATACGAATGACGGGAGATTGAGAAAATCGAAAATTGTTTAAGAGGGCAATCACAGCGACAAAGAGGAGATTTATCTGTTGCTGCTCGCAACACAAACTCTCGGACGCCACTGACCTTGTTACGATGGCCAATGCTTGGATGAGAGAAAGCAAGAAACGTCATCAATAGTCCATTTTTACGCGCTTGGGTGCGGCGATCGATCTTCAGCCTTTCACCTTCCCCTGAATAGTCCAATGATACGAAAGTTGGCGCCGCCGAAACGGGAAGTGAGAGTTCGCGTTCATCATTCTAGATTAACTGTCCATCAAGGCAAGCAAAGCCAAGAAGCGAAAGGATGTCATCAATGATGCTTGACGGACGAACAGATTGACGACGTATACTCCGTAGTGCCACCAGAGGTCGAGCGGGAAAGCTTCAGCCCCATTCGAACAGGTAAAGCTTTTCCTTGTTTCAACTTGAGCCGTAAACATGACGTATGGTACGACGTCCTCGGCGCTGGCGCCACAGGTGGTGAATCAAAGCTGGAACTCCTGTCATACGATAGTGGCTTGAACGGAATAATCAGCGGCTTACCAATGGAAGTGCAGATGCTGTAGGCCTGCCAATTCAGCAAAAGCATCTGTTCTAATTCTCCTAAAATTGTAGTGCAAACGTAATGCGTCCAACGATGAGGCGTTCAGACCGAGGATTGTGGCGTTCAGACCGAGGATTGTGGCGTTCAGACCGAGGATTGTGGCGTTCCACATCTAGACTGGTCTGAGGGAACACACATGCTGCTCAGGCTTCAAATGATCTTTCGGCCTCAGGCTTGCGGGAGTCTGACTGCAGGATGCGTCCGATCTCCGATTTATAGAGCATTTGCTCGGTGCCTAAAGTCGACGGTGGAGTTGGTGCTAAACAAATAGGGCCCTCAGTGGATTAGGTTCCTTCTGAACACGTTGTCAGCATAATTATAGTGTCTACGGAGCTGCCGGACTGATATTTGAGTTACCTTGACTATTTGGTAAGAGTGGAGGACCAGTACTGCTTCGTTGGATTTCTTCGCAGCCTATTTCTTTGTTTGTATTCCAATTCACCACGTAGGAGTTGGGTTTGCATGTATCAAGTATTCAATTTTTCCCTCTAGTGGTATCACGTCGGTGCCGATGTCGAAACCATGCCAAGTCGCAGTGATTGGCGCAGGCCCGCAAGGTCTGGCGATGCTGAAGAACTTACTCGAGCTAAACCGACCTGACGATCAGTTATTCGAGGCAGAGATTTTTGAAGCCCGAAACAGCATTGGCGGCTTGTGGGCGTACTCGGACAACGTCGATATCCCCACCGCGTTGACGACCACTCTCGGAAACGCCTGCAAATGGAGAAACTGCTATGCTGACTTTCCCGTGGATGAAGCATTTGGATATGAAGCCCCAGTATACCTCGACCAGAAAGAGATGTTGACTTACTTGGAGAAGTACGCCGACAAATTCGACCTGAGACCGCACATCCGGCTTGGAGTGCGAGTTATAAACGTAGAGAGACTGTCGGAAGAAAACAAATGGCTCCTTTTCATCAAAGACCAGACTACCGGCAAGGTAGAAGCCAAGAAGTACGACAAAGTCATCGAAGCTTGCGGCCGCTTCTCAGTTCCAAGAATGCCCAAGATACAGGGAATTGAGAGGTTCCGCGGCATTGTCATCCACTCTGGAGCGTACAAGAACCGTCAGCAGTTCCAAGGCAAACGTGTATTGATCCTCGGATTTGGAATATCTGCGGCTGAAACCGCAGTCGAGCTAGTTGGTCATGCGAATACCATCTACTTGTCGCACCGACGAGGTAACACTATCTTTGGGAGGGTGGTGAATAAGAAGCCGCTGGACCTTTTTAGATCACGGAGAGCTTTTACCTTTCAAAATGTAGTGAAGTTGGTGTCTCCTTCAACATTTGCTACAATGAGTGCCAAAACAATAGACGGATTCATGGAGGATGGCGCCAAAGGACGCATCAAGCCGGAATGGAACATTAGACCAACACCTTCACTCACATTCACTCGACCCATTATATGCGACACTCTAATCGACAACCTTGATCGCGGCACAATTTCATCAGTGGCCAGCATCCGCCAAGTCGTGAGCGATTCGACCGTCGAGCTCGCCGATGGCTCAACCGTGGACGTAGACGCCATCATCCTGTGCACAGGCTACAGCCGCGCCTCGATCATGTCGCAGTTCGTGCAGACCAACGGGAGCCCGGCGCTGCCACACCTCTTCCACAACACGTTCACGCCCGAGCACGGAGCCGCCCTCGCCATCACTAGCAGCTGGTGGCTGCCGACGGGCATCTGCGAGGTGGCGGACGCGCTGGGCATGGCCGTCGCGCAGGTCTTCGCCGGGCACTCGCGGCTGCCGAGCGCGGCGCAGATGGAGCGGCAGATTGCGAGCCGGCACGCGGCGCTGCGCGCGATGGCCGCTGCTGAGGCGACGCCGCCGGGCGCCGACGCGATGGAGATCCTGGTGGATGAGGGCCCGCTCCGCGCCTTCGTCAACGACATGGCGAAGACGGGCGTCAACGAGATGCTCGGCTACGGGTTGGAGGGGTGGAGTTTCTGGTGGCGTGAAAGGGAGCTGTGTGAGATGCTGATGGCCGGTATCGACTCGCCGCATATTCACAGGCTGTTTGAGCCGCCGCCGGAGACGAGGAGGAAGAGGTGGCCTGGTGCTCGAGCTGCCATCGAAGTTGCTAATGAGCAGCTGAGGATATTTATGGAGAAGAGTGACGAAGAGCAGGCGCAGCTGATAGCCCGCGACACCGCTGAGCGATACAAGTCATTGCCAGTGGATAACCGTATATGTCTTAACTCCCGGCAAGAGAGCTCTGCATCTTTGTAAGATAGCATTGGAACTGGGAGCTAGCTGTTCTTATAAAGTGCCTTATATCGGCACACTTCAACTATCTAATGAACTCTCCTCTTCTAAATAAATATACATTATGCACTCAGAAGCTTAGTTCATTCTATATACAGCCATGCCTCATACCACGACGGTCTAGGCCATGGGTACACCAAATTTTCGTCGGCGCGATCAAAGCAGCGGCCGAGCGAACGGGTATCTCTCGCAACGAAGAAAAAAATGCAGAAGGGAAGGTGGTTGTAACGACAGGGTAGAATAACCGGCGGGTCGCTCGGCTTGTGCGTACGCGCGATGAGAGCGCTCTTCGTCCTCCTCACTGACTCACTCACATCATATTCATCAGCCTGGTTCTTCTCTTCTCCGGCGACCGGCCAAAACGACCTCCAGGACCGAAGCCGCTGCCCGGCACACCAAGAGTGCCATTGTTGCGTGGCCCGAAAGCCCAACTATGGCGCTCGCAGAACGGCTTGCCCTCAAACTCGAAGTACTCCTCGTCGAGGCGGGCGCGGCAGGTAGTGCACTTGAAGCAGGTCTGGTGGAACTTCTCCTGGCGGTCAGTCTCAAGGTAGAGGCCCTCGATGCCGGCGTCGCAGCCGCGGCACAGCGACCCGTTGGCCTCGTGCCAGTGGCGCGCGCAGTACGGCGCCGCCGCGTGCACATAGAACTCGCCGGTCGGGAACGCGCACCCGCACGTCCGGCACCCGAAGCACGCCTTGTGGTAGCGTCCCGTTAAGCGGCCTGTCGAATCCTTCACTGACTTCTCGCCCACCATGATCGCCTTGTGGCAGGCCGCGCATGCTCCGCGCGTTGTCAGGCTGCGCTGCGGCGTCGTGCCGTTGCTTTCGCGTGATCCGCTGCGGTCGCGCGCTCGCGGAGGTGATGATTCGGATGAAGTTTCGGATGGGCGGCGGGTGCCCGTGTTGGTGCCGGTGCGCTGTCGGCCACCTATGCCATATTGGATGGCTGGATCAACTGGCGAATCCAGACTGTCAATCACCGGTAGCGTTGGCTCTCGTTTTGATGATTGTGAGAACTTGGAGTCCTCGAAGGGTTGGTTATTGCGGCTACGATCCCACCGATTGCCCTTCAAGCCACCGGCATCGGATCGTGAGCGACTGACGGCTGATCGATCGTCGTCACCCCAGGATGTGTTGCTAGAGACTTCACTCTGAGCATTGGATGCAACTGAGTAACCGGAAGATGAGGAGTCGGATGTAGCATGCGAAACTTCGCTGGTCATCGATTTGTCAGAGTCTTGTCTGGATACACCAGGGATAGCAGGAACTGGTGGCTGGTCTGGTCGCCTACGCTCGAAGCGATTCGCAGAACTGCCAAATGATCTCGAGCGAGGCCTTACGTTGCCGAATGTCGGCTTCGACAATTGATCTTCTGGCTGACCGTAGCCATATGGATTTTGATTGGGCCTCTCCAATCCTGCAGAGCGCAACGGCTGATCATAAGATCGCTGACCAATTGGTCGTTGCATGGATTGAATTGCTGGGTCCTCATTTCCGAATGCTGATGTTGGATCTTGTTGACGAAGTCGAGAGCCTTCGGCGAGAGTTTTTGACCGTGAAGCAGGAGTCATGAATTGAGATGGATTTGGTTCGTTTTGGTTCTGAAGTTGGGCAAACATTTGATCTACAGCTATGCCTGGTCGTTGAGGATCGCTTGGACCTCGTTGCATGGACTGTGGTTGATTTTGTGGCTGTCTGTTCGACAAGCTTGATAACTCGTATGGATTTGAAGGCTCCGATCGTTGCGATTGAGATGTTGATGGTCTACGGAAGTGCTCTCTTCCTTCCAAATTTCTGAAAGGTTTCGGTGCACTTCCGTTTGACGGTCGGCGACCGACTGGTTCTGCAGGATCCTTCACTTCGGATCTCAATGAACCAGCAAAAGGTCCGGCGGCAATGGTGTCCATTCGTTTCAGAACTTGTGCTCCAGGTGACATTGGACGTTTCGTGAAGACCGAGTCTTGAATACCAGGCTGTGTTCGCGCAGGAGTAGCTGCTTGTTTGGGCTTCTCAGTTGATGGCGACGAGAACTTCTCACTCGTGAAAACAGGGAATGGATTATCAAACGGAAGGCGCATCTCGGGAGAGGGTGGACTAGGCTTTCTAGACATCATGGAACCCGGAGATGTCACTTGTGTAGAGGGTGTATGAGGAGTCAAGCTCCTTGGGTCGCTGTAATTGCTATAGTTGCTGTCAGGAGTAACTGCATCAGGTCGGAGAAAAGGACGATCTGGAAATGTCAGCACGATGAGATCAAAGAATTGGAGCATAGATACATACTCGCTGCAAAAGGATCTATTCTTGGTGGAGCATTCTTGCCTGGTCGCAAAAAGCCTTGGTTCCCTCGTGGATCGCCAAAGTTGGGATTTGGCTGGCCATACTGCTGAACACGAATATGTGGACTTTGCTGCGGAACTTGAAGTCTCGATCCCATGCCATTGTCTGGCTGGGAGTATGGCATGCGCATGCCATAAGGAGCTTGCTGTACTGCCGGATCTCGGCCCGGTGTAAAGGATCGTGGTTGTGAAGGTTGGAAATAGCCTTGGGATCCTGACACGATGTTAGAGAGAGTAATTGACATGTTCAAGCGCACACATACTCGGCGCAGGTCCGCAGACATGTTCAGCCAAAGAAGTAATTTCGATATCAACTCCACAGGTAGAACATTTGATCATAGGCAGGAAGCTGTCGGGTCTCATTGCGCTCGCCATAGCTGTGATACCAGCTCACAGAGGCGCCGCTGAGTCCGATGTTTTGTGGTCCCGCGCCGCATGCACCTGGAGAGCGGTCAAGAAGTAGGTCAAGGTATAGTCGTAAAAGGCGGTCTGAATCCGGATATCTTCGGAGCGAAACTGGAGTATGAATTGAGTTGCGATTCCAAGCGCCTTCGATTTTGGGACGGAGAAGATTGCTGAGGTCAATTAAAGCTGTAGACCGACCACAGAAATGTCGGCCGTGAGAGAAATGGTTGGTGGTAACGAGTGGGTTTGAGTGGGTGGACTCGAAATGAGTGTCGGTTTAGCCGGGTTACCTCCCCGGTCCTTTCTGTTAAGTTACATGTATCAAATCCAAAACCAGCGGCTACGTGGTCGGTATCTTGGTGGTGGTCGCATAAAAGACCACGGCGATCGGATCTGGAGAGATGGCAAATAAAATGTCTACAGGAGAGGAATTGGATAAAGAAGAAGAAGATGTCACTACCGATACGATAAGCAAAAGGAGGGAGAAGCCTTGTGCAGCGTCTTGTGCATGTATCTACTGCCATGTACGGCTCTGGCGCAGGACCCGGGCTCGACAGAACAAAAGAATGCACGGCAACTCCTACCTTACAGATGGGACGCCATACCTTAAACTCTGGCTGGACTCCCAGCCAAGCCGACGCTCAAATCATAGCAGTTCGGAACGGTGGAGCAGCGGTAGGCTTACACGATGACACCGTGGGGTCCGTGGGCAAAAGATCTGCCCTTCGAATCTGAACATCTGCTACCCCCCGTGTCGAAGAGTTGAGACGACGTTATGCCAAAGGACCGGCTTACCGACCCAAGACTCCCTCAATTGGGCCTCAGGTAAACTGTGTTTCAAGGTACCGGAATCCACTGTACTCTTTTCGACCGGTGATTCGTTTCTTCGCGGTTATTGTCCCTCCTTCACTCCAACCACTCCGTCCCTCACAACGGCGGAGGTGCGACAAGCAGCGGAGAGTTATGTCCAATGAGGAAGCCGTTGCCCCTGAGTTTCAACCAGGCTCAATCCCTCAACCCTCAAGCCATGAAGCGCCACTGACAGGGGGGTATGAACGCTTTGAGCAACGGGCCCTCACTCGAAGCACGAGACCGTGGATCATTCTGTCAGACAGCCGCTGTATGCTCGAGGCTAATCTTTGCGATCCACATGTCTCTGTTCTATGGCGTCGTCGGGCTTGCACCTCGGAAATACGCAATTCTGATCATTTCCTCTGAAGGCCAAGCCGTACTCTCTAAGCTTGGCGTCTCAACATACCGCATCTTTTCGGCGCCTAAAAGCAACTCTACCGCACACGGAATCGCCTGTAACAGCAAACATTTCTCAAACGTTGCTGCTGGAAACATTTGCGTCCGCCGTCGTCATGTGCCAAAACATCCAAAACCCCGGCAAATCTCCTTACACGACTCTTCTACTCCATACACGTACCGAGCGAATGCCTTAGGGTCTGCCGAACGGGCCAGCCTCTAACTGCCACACCCTGATTGCACCGACGTAACTGCTCATCAATATGCTATGATTCCGCCTTGGTCCCGCGGAGTCATCTGCCTATTCACCAATCCTCCTTCCTTAAAGACATTTGGTACCGCCAGCCAATCGGATGCTAAGTTCTCTCCATGTTCTTCCTTGGTCCATCTCGGCGACAATGTACCCTCCCTCACTCGCTCATGTATAAAATGATGAACATTTTCTCAAGTGGATACCTTCTGCTATGACCATGAATTCATGTGGGTATGGCTGAGTATTGTGGCAAGAGTGCCGAGCTCGCTTGCGTTGTACCGGATACCTTACGGTTCGCCTACCTTTCTTGAGCCTGTTCATCAAGCCACACCTGGATAGAGTATTAGGGCACTTAAGGGGGCTCCTCGCATTGTGCTTCGTAGTTCATCAGAATTCCAGGTTCAGTCTCTACCAAAGAGGCACGGTATAATCCCTCTACATGGACTTTGAGCCTTCACAACTGCAAAATATGGTGATGGTACCCCGGGATTGCGGACGCCGCTACCAGCCCTTAGCTGAATCCGACTCAAAAGGCAATCATTCTAGCCAGATAATCGTAGTGGTACATGTGTCAATTCCATCATTCCGAACATCATGTTCACATAGTTGTATCCAATTGCCTGGCTACTCGATATATTGTGCAAGCCATAGCCGACAATGCCTGTACTCTTTCCATTCTGTGGATCCTGGCTGCCCGAGAACCTCAGCCTTTTGGGATTTGTACACCCTTCACGTTCAACACATGCTTGTAATTTCCACCGCAGCACAAAAGAGCACCAGTCTTCAGCCAAATATTCCAATCACCTTGATTGTAATTAGTATAGACGGTGGTCTCCAAGCCTTGATACCGCTTTGGCGAGGACCCGCATTGATCGTCGAACACCGAACTAGAGAGATCGATTCAGCGTGCTGCTAGCCCAAGTCGATCATAAGATCAGCAGCTATGTTCCGGTTTGGGCGAGCTCCTTTACATCCCTCGAAAGTAAACACGACACAGGTGGGGCCAATGTATTTACTATTCTCGAATATCTTTTTTTATTCGTATGAGAGCCGGAAGCTTGAATGGGTCTTCGAATCAATGGGAGGGATCAGGGAACAAATCACCCAAACAGCGAAACTCAGCAACGCAGGAACCTCAGAATAGCTCTGCTTCTTACTTCCGATTTTGCCCACATCATCCTTCACAGTGAGTTGAGACATAAAGCTCGCTAAGGCGCGAAACGCGGTGGATACATGCATTAGTGAACTGTCAACGAAACATCTCGCTCCTCCAACCTCTCAGAGGAAGTGATCGCTACCAGTCCACGTCTTCAACATCGACAAAGAGACTGACCAAAGGAATTGATTCCGAACTTTCCGCGATTCGAGATTGGTTGTGAACTGAGTTCATAACAAGCCGTAGCAATAACAGACCAAAACTACTCCCCATCACATGTCTGAACCTAAAGTTGATTCTGAGTTTGTGGTTGCCGAGTTCGGAACAGCAGAACATTGCGAGATACTTGCATAAGTTGGGTCACACGACATCGTTACCTTAGATTCGCATACATGGGAGCCATGTAGGTATGAAGTCGACGGCTCGTTCTTATCTCAAAGGTCGAGTTCGAATGCTATTGCACGAATCGGCAGCATCTTCACAAAACTCCTCAGCTTATATGAGTTAAGCCACCTAAGAGCAAGAGACGGTTTCGTATTACAGCACTCCGCAAAGCAAGAGAAAGCGATATCGGCGTCAACGAATCAGTGGTTGGCTTTTCCGCAGCTTGACAAATAGGGAGGATTACGATCGCGTCAACGGTACGAAGAACATGGCTCTTTTGCAGCTGATGACGTGGGAAACTTGAATCAGCGAGACTGCAGAGTCGAAGGCCGAGCGACACCACGCCATCAAAAGATTGGACAAAAGGTGGGACTTACTGCTTTAGAGTCGCTAGTTACAGTAGTTAGCTGCGTGTACGGAAGTACGACTAGGAAATTCGAGTACGATATCGATAAGCAGGTGATGCCCTCAGATGGCCCACTTCTTTGCAGTGTGGTTAGCAGAATCACGCGACGGCATGATGGTAGGAAATCGCTTGCCGGTCGGAGCCGAACAACTTCAATCTTATAACAAACCTTCTCTGCAGCATATTTCTCTGTCCTACGATCTGCTAGCTTCACAGCAACTCCAATTCGGGACAATCCGCGTTATCAACCCCTCCAAGCTTCTGCATATCCCACTTCGCGTACGATACTGAAGCACTTCTCGACGGCGATATAAATTTCGCGTTCGCTCACCACCCAACTGCCAATTTACACACAGTATCAGGGCCATAGCCCAGTCGTCAAACTGTTCGCCAACCTTCTAAACTCGTGAGTCTTCCTCTTGCATATAGCCTTCGCTCGTCATGGTCATGTCTTTACTGACGGTTTTCTTCTTTCTAGAGTTCACCACCCTTACGCCGGCGGCCACTCTTCTCCTACAGGAGGTGGTACGGAAGCAATCCACGAAGGATAAACTCAGTCTTCAGTTAGGACTATTCAAATCTCGACAAACCTCAAACCATGGCCCCTCACGCGGACGATGCCAAGGGGTTCCCTATCGAGAACGGCCATGCTTCCGTTACCTCTCCTGTGGACCAAGATCTTTTCACGGTCAGCTCGCCAAATGTAGTCTACACGGACAATGAGATCAAGAGCAAGTACACGTACCGCACTACGGCCATCTCCAAGGGCCCAAATGGAAAGCTCGTTGCTACTCCAAAAGAGACCGTGTATGACTTCAAAGTTGACCGTAAGATCGGCAAAGTAGGAGTTATGCTGGTCGGATGGGGTGGAAACAATGGAACTACGGTTACGGCTGGTATTCTCGCCAACCGTCGTGGTCTGAAATGGGAGACCAAGGAAGGTATCCAGGAGTCAAACTATTACGGCTCGTTGATCATGGCGTCTACTGTCAAACTAGGCACTGATGCTAAGACGGGTGAGGAAATTAATATTCCTTTCCACAAACTTTTGCCCATGATCCATCCCAACGACCTCGTGATTGGAGGATGGGACATCAGCGGTATGAATCTTGCCGATGCCATGGATCGTGCCCAAGTTCTTGAGCCAACCTTGAAAGCTCAGGTCAGGAAGGAGTTGGCTGGCATGAAGCCGCTCCCCAGTATTTATTATCCTGACTTCATTGCTGCGAATCAAGGTGATCGTGCTGATAATCTGATTCCTGGCTCGAGGGCCTCCTGGGAACACGTGGAGCAGATCCGCAAGGATATCCGGTAAGTTCCATACTCCAACTTATCTATGTCTGTAAATTCTCACAATCTGCAGTGAGTTTAAAGCTGCCAACGATCTCGACAAAATCATCGTTCTCTGGACTGCAAATACAGAACGCTATGCCGACATTCTGGAAGGCGTGAATGACACTGCCGATAACCTTCTTAACTCAATCAAGACTGGCCATGAGGAGGTTGCTCCGTCCACGGTCTTTGCTGTTGCTTGTATTCTTGACAAGGTTCCTTTCATCAACGGCTCACCTCAAAACACTTTCGTTCCTGGAGCCGTCGATCTCGCTGAGAAATATGGCTCCTACATCGGCGGTGACGACTTCAAATCCGGCCAAACCAAGATGAAGTCTGCACTGGTCGATTTCCTCATCAATGCTGGTATCAAACTCACTTCAATCTCGAGCTATAACCACCTCGGCAACAACGACGGCAAGAATCTCTCGTCTCAGAAGCAATTCCGCTCCAAGGAAATCTCCAAGAGCAATGTTGTTGACGACATGGTCGCTGCTAACAATATCCTGTACAAAGCAGGCGAGCATCCGAACCACTGCGTCGTCATCAAGTACATGCCAGCTGTGGGCGACGACAAGCGTGCCTTGGACGAATACTACGGCGAGATCTTCATGGGCGGTCACCAAACCATCAGCATCTTCAACGTGTGCGAAGACTCGCTGCTGGCGTCGCCGCTCATCATTGACCTTGTTATCGTTGCCGAGATGATGACGCGCATTCAGTGGAAGGCGGAGGGCAACGACGACTTCGCCGGCTTCCATCCCGTGCTCAGCGTCCTCAGTTTCATGCTGAAGGCTCCCATGACGCCGCCTGGCACTCCAGTCGTGAATGCTCTGGCCAAGCAACGTGCGGCCCTTACCAATATCTTCAGGGCTTGCGTCGGATTGGAGCCTGAGAGTGACATGACGCTTGAGCATAAGTTGTTCTGAGAGTGTGGGAAGGTGGTCCGGATTTGTCGCGGAGCTTGCTCGCCGAACCGGAATGATTGCAGGTTTGCTGTGCTTGGATAGGTAGGCCGTTTGTTTCTCATACAATTGCAACTAAGTTGAAAGCCAATCACTCTTGAACTCTGAGTAACTAATGTTAGTAATATATTTCTTTCTTCTGACCTCCGCGTTCCATCTATCCAGCCGTAACCAAATCTTTACAATAAAGGAAGGTGAAATGAACCATCACCAGGCCGGGCTTTTGTTATGGCTCCAGCTCCGACGCTGGAAAGGTTTCCGGCATCTCGTATACAGGCTTAGGCTCAGTCGAATTGCCGTTGCCAGGCTTATCAGAGAGGAAACGCGACCTTTCTGCCGCGAACCGTTCACTCTCGTTTCGCAGTTGTCTTACACGCCTTGATAATACGCCGATCCAGAAGATAAAGGCCAATGCGACTAGTCCAACGACAATAAAACCTACTGCTATGCCGGCCTGCGCGCCTGTCGAGAGTTGGCATTGATGTGTTGCGTTTACGGCCGCTGACGACGAGATGCCTATGGCCGCAGATGTTTGCGAAGCTTGCGTAATAGTAGCATTAGATGTATCTATTGCGTGGGCGTTAACGTAGAACGGCCACAACGGCTGTGCGCTGAAGGCAAGATTCGACGGATCGGCGCAATTTGGACCGCCGTTATCAAAAGCACTACAGCAGGCCCAAAGTTGAGTTGTCGCGTTGAACACGATATCTGAGATCGGCGAATTTGCTGGCCAAAACGCCTCGTCAGTCACCCATACCCGTTGGAAGGCGCGGACTGAATGAACTCACTACAGTTTTGATTACAAGCGGAGTCCTGGTACGATCCATCTGTGCAACTCTGCGTGTAGAAGCCGCTTCCAGTGGTATAGCTTGAGTTGTGCTGGCAGATGCCATCGTAAAGACACGCACTACCAATGCCGCAGCAACCAACATGACCTCCTGCTGACGGTTGTTGGTTCGGGCAAGGCAGGTCGATATAGCTAGAATCGAAAGTGCCGCCGGAGTATTTACGATAACATTGCTGCGTCATGGTGCCGGAAAATAGTTGCAATGTGTGATGTACAGAAGCTTTGACGGTCGATTCATCCGTTCATGCCTCGTTCACTTCAAGGTCAGGAGGAGAAGAGCACGTTTGTAGTTATAGATGAGCCGCAAGGCTGCGCCAGTCGCGTAAGCAGCCACGGCGCATCCCTAAAAGGTCGCAAGGCCGCATCTACTGTAAGTTAGCAATCTTGAATGTGCCCCGATTTTGGCCCCCACCTCCCAGGCTCCGAACAAAAAACCTCTGTTTATTATTGTCTGTACAACATTCACAGATCGCTCGCAGTCATTGGATACTCGTGGCCATCGTCTGTTCGGAATCTTGGATTACTCGCAATCATTGGATGATCGAAGCTCTGGGATAACTCGCGGCCATCGAATGTCCGAATCCATACATCACTCACAATTGTTGGATAGTCGCAATCATTGGATACTCGCGAACATCGGACGCCCGAATACGTGCGGCACTTGAAACTGCTCGTCCGGGCCGCCTATCTCCGAATGCTTGAGGTGGTACTCTATTGTACTGGCTGATAAGGATTGCAAGAGACATGGCTGTGGCAAAACACGCTGAGAGTGTTATTATATTCTTTGAGGTTTGCTATTACTGGAGCAAGGATCGGTTATGGGACAGGCTGGTTTTTGGCTACTAAGGCTAGACAAACCGTCGAACTTTGCGCTAATTAGAGTAATCCGTAAACAAGGACCCCATGCAGATGTCGTCGTTCATTGCTTCACAGTTTTTTAGAATGCGCGTGTTTAGGAATACGCCTAGCATGCTCACAAATACGCGCAAACTTTGGAAAGGGGGTGCGCAAAGTCAACGGGTGGCTTTGAAATTGGACTTCATTGCTGTCGTTTCTCTCTGCGTCCATCATATTAAGCCTTACTGCTCTCTATTCTACCCGAAATATTGATTTCATGAACGGCCTCTTATTCCGGCCTATACTTGTAGCCGAACCAGCGCTTGGGATTCAATACAGATCCTTAAATGGTCAGTCAATCTCATTTGAGGAATGCAGTTTACGCGTACAGGATTTCAGGATGGTTAGGATCTCTAGGTCGATCTGAAGCGCCGCACATACGCGTTGTACGGCACTGGAAAAGAATTCTTTACATTTTCTGGCATACATAAAACCTGATAGCAGAGTTTCACAATACATCATATTGATGTATTGCGTGGATCTTCAGATACAATGCTTTATTCGATAATGGGGGCCAGAATCAAGTCGGCACCAAATATTTCAACGAAAACAGACCCTATTGCTTCAAGACTCCCATTAAGATCTTACAAAGTATAGGCATACCTGAATATTGAATTTTAGAATCATCTACGAGGTCATTGCTGAGATATTTGCAGTTGAAATTTTTCATTTTCGTGTAAAACTTGTGGATGACGCGCAACTGTGGGCCATCTGGTGAAATACGTTATCGTATTTGTATCATACTCTATCCTAAAGAAACTTGGACGCATATCATTACTTGTCCTGTAAGTGCTTATGCTGTTGCCTACCACTTCAGATTAATACAAAGGCGACAGCCTTTATGTCCTGAATTTCAACTTTTTCGCATATCCGGACCACCAACATCCAGGTATCGCTATGAATTCTTCAAACCTTTGCCCAATCGGCGCCGATGACAGCTTTGGTCCACAGGTTATAGGATGCCGGGAGAACTTCGATTTCACTTTGCTGTTTGAGCAGAGCGTTCTGTCATTGGGGCCTTCAGCGTTAATGTTGATCACTTGTGTGCCCCGAATCCTTCAGCTCCACCGTTATGCAGTTAAGACTGTCTCTACTCCACTACGAATTTATAAATCCGTAAGGGCAATATGATATGAAATTACCATCTCACTGATCAATTACACAGATAGCAATTCTCTGCGCAGCTTGCTTACGACTTGCGCTCCTTATCCTCTGGATCATCAACACTACTCGACGAACCCGTGTTTCCGTGGCCGCGGCGGCCCTTTCATTCATCGTTGTGCTGGCCCTGGCGGCCCTGTCCAGTGCAGAGCACACGCGGACAGTGAAGCCATCTTTCGTCATCAATACATATCTCTTCTTTTCCACCCTACTGGATCTTGCACAAGCGAGGACGTTGTGGATTATTCCCGGTGATGGGAAAATTGCCGCCGTCTTCACCACCTGCTGTGCTTTCAATATTATTCTTTTGATTTTCGAGAGCATTGAGAAGAGAGCATTTCTAAAGAATCCGTATCATGAGTACCCACCAGAAGCTTTAAGTGGGATCTTCAACAGAACCGTGTTCTGGTGGCTGAATAGACTCTTTCTCAGCGGCTACCGTCGTATTCTGGACCTGGGCGATCTTTTTGAAACTGACAATGAACTATCCTCTCGGGAGCTTCACCAACGCATGGCTGCGACATGGCTGCGATCGGAGAAGAGCAAGAGCCAATCGTTGTTTCTCGCGACGATGTCTTGTTTCAAAGTTCCACTATCGAAGATGGTATTTCCTCGACTCTGTGTGAGCGCTCTCAAGTTCTCCCAGCCCCTCTTAATCAATCGGGCTGTCTCATTGATATCTGAGCCGCGAAACCAAGCTAACCGCAATTATGGATATGGCTTGATTGGTGCTACCGGTTTGATATATTTTGTCTTAGCCATTGGCAATGCAAAGTACAAACATAAACTTTTCAGAGCGATAATCATGATTAGAGGAGGACTTATATCCCTCATATCGGACATCACCCTGGTGCTTGATGCAAAGTCCGTGAGGGAGTCTGCAGCAGTCACACTTATGAGCACTGATGTTGACCGTATTATCGCTGGCTTAGAATTGCTGGATTGTATGTGGGCTTCACCTATCGAAATAGCTGCTGCTGTTTACCTACTATATCGCGAGATTGGCCTATCCTGCCTTGTACCCCTGGGAATCAGCCTCGGTAAGTTAATGTCCATATAGACTTGACTGTCCTTTCAGTAACGCCCTTTAGGTTCTGCAGCAGCTGGTTACTTCGTCGGATGTGCAGCCACAAAAGCTCAAAAGATTTGGGTTGATGCAGTGCAGAAGAGAGTCAGCGTGACTGCGTCCATGTTGAGTTCAATCAAATCAGTTAAAATGATGGGATTGAGTATGCTTTTCTTAAGTCAGATTCAAGATTTGAAGCTACACGAATTGCGACAATCCAACAAATTCCGGAGGATCGGCACTATTAAGAATGTCGTTAGTAAGTTATTGTATCTCGACGTGAACTATCCGAGAATTTCATGCTGATTATGCCCTGTTCAAGGCAATTTCTCACTCATTATGGCCCCAGCTCTGACCGTGAGTCTCCAATCCTCATCTTCCACTCTTATTATCTGACACCGCATAGTTCGCCGTATATACCGCCGTCCGCCTCCGCTTTTCCCACGACACATTTAATCCAGCGACTGCATTTACATCTCTATCTATCATCGCCCTTCTTAGCCAATCAATCCAATCGTGGGTCTTTGCTCTTTTCGATTTTCAGGCATCTCTTGGATCCTACGAACGAATTCAGAAGTATCTACGCTCCGAAGCTAGAAAGGACACCAGACTACCCCGTACGCCACTTGACGGTCTTGTCGATGTCTCCACGTGCGACAAGCAAAGGGATGCCGAGCCACTTTACGATGGAAATGCGAATCTAAACAAGCACCTGGGCGATCGCAGTGCCTTTGACGGATACATGATCAGCGTTGAGGATGGCAGCTTCGGGTTTGCTGCTGACATACCACCAGTCATTAAGAATATTCAGCTACGTATCAAACCATCAACGTTCACCATGGTCATCGGTCCTGTCGGGTCTGGGAAATCCACTCTCCTCAAAGCCTTCCTTGGAGAAATGCCGTCAATAAGCGGTGTGGTGTACACGGCTGAACGAGAAATTGGATATTGCAGCCAGGATCCATGGTTGCCAAATGTTACGATCAGGCAATCAGTCGTAGGTGCTTGTGAGTTTGATATACATTGGTACAACCGCATTCTTCACGCCTGTGCCTTGGATGTGGATGTTCACCAATTTCCATATGGAGATGACACCATAATAGGAAGTAAGGGCATAATTCTCAGCGGAGGCCAAAAACAAAGATTGGCCCTCGCGAGAGCCGTTTACGCTCGAAAACGCATCTTGCTTTTAGACGACGTATTAAGCGGCCTTGACAAAAAGACCGAGCAGATGGTTTTCCACCGTGTTCTCGGCCCTGAAGGTTTATGCCATGAGCATGGGATCACCGTCGTACTGGCTACTCACGCAATCAAATACCTACGGTATGCGGAGCATATCATTGTTTTGGACAAGAGTGGTACAATAGCAGAAAGGGGGTCTTTCGAGGATCTCGAGTCTCATAATACCTTCGAGGCGGACGCACTCGGCTACAATGCCGGCAAAGATGACCAAAGTTCGCCTTCTCAAAGGGAAGCCGCACTTTCCCTTAGGAACGCTGCAATGCAATCCGAAAAGGCAAAGAAAGCGAGAATAGCTGGCGATATCCGACTATACGCCTACTATGCAAAAGCAGTTGGATGGATGTTGGCTTTCTACTTCTGCGCTCACACGGCCACAATCTTTTTCATCAAGTTTCCTGACGTATGGCTAAGGTGGTGGTCTGCTGCAGAGGTATCGCATCCTGGTCGCCATACGGGGTTTTACCTAGGTATCTACTGCATGTTTGGAGGGCTTTCACTTTGCGGTATGATCATAGCGATCTTAGCTATTTTTACGGGGGTACTTCCACGATCAAGTGCTCGACTCCACAGAAGACTTTTAGACACAGTCATGTCTGCACCTTATTCTTTCCTTTCCGCAACAGATTTAGGGATCATTCTCAATCGGTACGTCTCTCTGTTGACTAGTTTTACGCCGAGTCTCACTAATAGTCCTGCAGATTTAGCCAGGACATGTCTCTGATTGATATGGAACTACCGACAGCCCTTCTCCAAACCGCTGACGGCTTCACGGTCTGCATTGCGCAAACCATTCTGATCACAGCTTCGTCCAAATTCGTGGCTACATTTATAGCTCCCGCTATCGTTGTATTATACTTCCTCCAACGTTTCTACCTTCGAACGTCACGCCAAATCCGACTTCTTGATCTGGAAGCGAAGTCCCCAATGTATACTCATTTCCTCGAAACCCTGTCTGGTTTACCTACGCTTCGTGCCTTCAATTGGCAATCCGCATGGCATGAACTTAGCCGAGAGCTACTTGATAAATCACAGCGTCCTGTGTACCTTCTGTACTGCATTCAACGTTGGCTAGGACTGGTACTGGATTGCATGGTCGCCGTTTTTGCCATTTCCATCATTACTCTCGCAACCCAACTGAATCAGAGCACAACCAGTTCCGGCGGAGCACTTGGTCTGGCTCTTGTCAATCTGCTTCTCTTGAGCGGTCTGCTTTCGTATCTCATTCGCTCTTGGACTGATCTGGAGACTTCTATCGGTGCAGTGTCGCGCATACGGGATTTTTCAGAGTCAACTCCGTCCGAACTCGTTCCCGGCGAATTTCAAGAGCCACCACATAATTACTGGCCTCAATGCGGTGCTATCGACTTTCAGAACGTCAACGCATCATATAGCATCCCTGTTGCGTCCCATGAGCAGGCAGATTCCGCCCCTACTAAACTAATTCTGAAAAACATCAACCTCTCGATTCCTCCAGGCTCCCACGTTGGAATCTGCGGCCGCACCGGCAGCGGCAAATCGTCTCTCCTTCTAACCCTCTTCCACCTGACCACCATAACCTCGGGCAGCGTAACAATCGACGGCGTCGACCTCCGCACGCTCAATCCCAACACCCTCCGCTCGCGCCTCATCGCGATCCCGCAATCGCCGGAGCTCCTCTGCGGCACGATCCGCACGAACCTGGACCCAACCGCGCAGTTGCCCGACGCCGCGCTCATCGCCGCGCTGGAGCGAGTCGAGCTCTGGCCTGCCATCCAGGCCCGCGGCGGCCTCGCCGCCGAAGCCGACCAAACTCCGTTTAGTCACGGCGAGCGCCAGCTCTTCGGGCTCGCGGCCGCGCTGCTGCGGCGCCGGACGCTCGGGCGCGCGGCTGGCGCCGGTGGTGTCGTCGCGCTCGATGAGATCTCCGCGTCCGTGGACGTCGACACCGAGAGCCGCATCTTGCGGGTCGTGCGGGAGGAGTTTGCTGGGTGGACGATGGTGAGTGTTGCGCATCGGTTGAGGACGATTCGAGATTGCGATTTGGTGGTTGTTATGGATGATGGGCGGATTGTGGAGGTTGGGAGACCGCGAGAGTTGGAGCTTGTTGAGGACAGCGTTTGGAGACAGATGGTAGGGAAGGAACGACTCAAGGGATTGAAAGAGAGAGATGAAAAGGTCGGCGAGGTGTGAAAATAGCGGTACGATGTTTCTGCATCGACCCTTCATTCATCAGATTGACGACAGTCAGCAATAAGTTAACCTGGTTTCTATTACATACATATGACAATGCTTTCAAGACTTCTGTCTATCTCGTCGTAACCGAAACATCATCAATATAAATCACAACTTTCTGTAGTTGGTTCAGACAGGAGATTCCAAAATCCACATGTCCTATCGCGGCACCAGAAACAAAGTCCAGGTTTAGCTGCACCCATTGATTGTACGCACTGATATCGCTGGTAACCGTTTCACCTGTGTACCAAGCAGTCGCAAGCAACGTGCATGAAATGCCCTTGTAAGCCTTCGGCATGTAGTACCACATGTGGAAAGTGTACTTGCCGCCGACGCAGGCATTAAAGTCGCAACCGAACAAAATCCCATTAGATATCGACGGATAGGTCAGTACGCCGCTCTTCTTGCCCGTGCGCGGATTCGCATTGGTTATGGTGAAAGTTTCGTTGCCCTCAGTGGGAATCGCGTCCCATATGGTCAAGTTACCGCTTTCGAAGCCTCCGTCTGAGATGGTTGGTATTACGCTGCACGCCGGTGGTGGCCCGAAGCTGAGATCATTGATAAGAACGATCATCTCGCTTGTATTTTCGCACTCAACATCGATAGTAATGTAGGGGCTGAGAAAATTGGGTAAGCCGAGAAAGGCGAATTGCACCTTGGTCCAGACACCAGCCGCGGTAGCCTTGACGGGACTGCTGACAGTAGAGATAATGAGGCTGACAGTGCACAGAGACGGGTCATAGCCGGAGGAAATGTAGAACCAGGCAGTGGCGGTATAGGCCTGTTCGTTGCAAAGCCCAAATATCTGCTGAAGAAGTGACGCAGAACCACCATTGGTTGGAAAGTCAAGAACACCAACTCCAGATCCCGAGTGGGGTGGACCGTAGGTAGATGATTCGTCTTCCAGGAAAATGCTGTCATAATTGGGAGATTGGTCGAAGAAAAGCCAATTGCTACTGTGTCCGAGTTCAAAGCTAGGGTCTACCAAGAAAGGCGTGCTGGTACATGGACCTGCTGTTGGAGTCGTTGTTGGTTGGGTAGTACTAGTTGGAACTGGTGGAGCGGATCGATCGACCCCGAAGTAGACATCGTCAAGGTAGATCAAAGGTTGGGTGAGACTGCTACACCCGTAAATCGAAATTTGAAATGCATCATCGCCGGTGGGGACAATGCCTTTGATTTCATACTAGGTCCATTTCGTGGCTAAGTTGCTGATATCGAGATCCGTGACATAATAGCCAGTATTCGTACCAACGCTCAATAAGCAGCTAGTGACGTTGTGAAGCTTGGAGTCAGCTGATAGCCAAAAGGATGCTTTGACTGTTGTCCGTTTCATATCGTCGTTGATGTCGTACTGATATACGACAATCCCTGAGCCCGGGTACGGAAGCTGAGAAGAGTCGAGGAATATACCAGCCATACTATTGAAATACGGTTAGGATGCGTCGAATAATGTTCAAATGTACGAGTACTTGCCCGTTTCCTGAATGAGTGGGATTTCCCTTTTGCCCACTGAACTGGGTGATGTTCTCACTGCCACCGCCGTAAAGGGAGCTGCCAGTCCACGCCGTGATACCATCCGGGCATTCGAAACCTGGGTTGACAAGGAAGTTATCAGCACCCGCAAGGACCTGACAATCTGGGTTTGGGTTTTTAGGAATGCAAGCGTTGGCACTAACATCGTCGAGATATATGCTCACTGGAACCGATAAGTCATCACAAAAGCCTCGAAACTGGATTTGCGTCGGTCGATCAGTGCCAGATACTTCGAATGAGTAGCTGGTCCAATTGGAACTCAGATCGAGAGTTAGAAACATCCCCGAATTGTCGGTCATTAACAAAGTACAGTCGCTTAGGTCGACCTTGCTTCCTAATCGAAGCCATGCTGTGACGTTGATGCTGTTGCCATATTCCAGAAAGAAGTCATTGGCTCCTCTATTCAGGAAGAGGTAGGCCTGACCTGCGCCAGAATGCGCTGGACGCGTCTTTGAATCCTGAATCCAGAAGAACTGCTCAATGAAGCCTGGCAAAAACTCCCAGCCCTTGACGTTTTTATCAAAGTTGCCATTCTGGACTAGGTTGGTGACGGTGCAGTTATGTGGGTGATGATGTGGCGGCTGCGGATGCGGACGAGGTCTTTTTGTGAATTTGGGCCGCGAATTCAACTTCGACACTCTCTTGAGCAATTGAGGGAGCTCTGGGGCTTGAACTGTAGCAGGCGGCTCAATTAACGAGGAGAATTCTGCACCGGGAACAATATTGGTAATTCCAAAGCATTTCGAAGTAAAAAAGAGTGTCGTTCCGACAACATATGCCGTTATGAAGCGCATGATGACCCGGCCGGAGAAGACAGCGCAGGCAGCAACCTTCTGTGGAACACGTCCAGCAGAAGAGAAGGAGGTTGCACATTCCTATCTCCTCCAGATCAAGCTTGATTCCCTCGGCAGCAAGCTGAGTCAATCTCAACGCCATGATCGTAGTGCATTGCATCTAGTACAATTTGCACCGTCGATTCGAGAGAGCTGAAGATACAAGCGACCGCCACATCGACTGCAGGGCTCTGATTGCATGGCCACTCGAGATGTGCAAGGTTATGGTTCATTGAGGCGTTGGCTAAAACAAATGGTGGAAAGAAGAGTCTCGGCATAACCACAGTGAATTTCGACACAAGACATCACCAAGTAAACTAAAGCGGCATTGGTGTTTTCTAAGAGAAATGTTAGCTTCACGCCAATCAGCCGCAGCAGTACTCAATGTAGGGCAACTGACACTTACCGGCCAGTGTCCTGCCGCCGATGAGGTCTAGCACTTCAAGTTCCATGGCTTCACACGGGAAGGTTGCACTCTTCCTTTCGTGGTTCTGTTAGTTCATGGTGCTTTTCTGGATGTACGGAGTAGAGTGTTGAGACTGTACGATATTCGAGAGACGCTGGTCAGAGCCTCTAGCTGTCGGGAGTACTCGGCTTTTCGCCGTATTTGAAGAATGTTGCTTGCTCCTTGGTTCGATGAATAAGGTAAACAAAGTTTACGGAGTATTAGAGAGAAGCCAGGCCGAGAGGAGGCGCGCTGAGTTGGCTGTACGTATGCGCCGATGACCAGCCACCCTCCTGTACCGTACGCCACCTTTGAAGCTCTTTCGGTGGAGATATTCAAACGTTTGGCCACTATCCAGCGATGAAGAGCATCGTTCCGGCATTTCTTTGGGCAGTGACTGGAACTCTTAGTAGTGAGCAGCACGTTGCGCGAAAGGTGCGTAGCATCAAAGGAAAAGAGCCTCCAGAAGCATACAACCTGGGTTGAGGTGTAAGAGTAACGTTTGCAAACGCAATGGCGGTTTTCAATTAGGCTTCTCATGCAGGCTTATTTTTTCTGTCTCTTATTCTCAGAAAGCATGTCCATTTACGTCTGCATTGGTGCCACATTCTTCTCTTGTTGAACGCGTCTATGCCAGGCGATACTGTCCTGAGGTTCGATTAGGTACTAATATGCACTGAATAACTCCAACTACTTCTTTCCTCTATAACACTTTCGCCTCATCTTTCACGCACACGCACATACTCTCTCTCTATTGGCCTTCTATCTCCCTCTCTCTCCGCTCGACCTCAATGCCACCCGCCAACCCAATCACAGACTCCATCCTCCCATCCGCCACCACACCAACCAACGATTTGATCCCTTCCGACGGTTTCAGCGCCAACGAATCGAGCAGCGCTTCGCATCCACAGCCATGGTCACCACCGCAGCACTACTCGCACTACTCGCACGTGCCGATCGCATCGCTGACGGCGGGCCCACGCCCGGTAGCTTTCACGGGCCGCATCGCAAACGTCTTCTCCTTCCGCACCGCCAGCGCCAAGCCGCGCGCCGCCCGCGGATGCTGGCGGATCGTGGTGCACGACGCGGGCGGCGCAGTGACGGTGCGTCTTGACGGCGCGTTTAGTGGCGCTTCGCTGACGGGCGCGTTTAGGTGCGGCTGTGGTTCGCGGCGGTGCACTATGGCGTTTGCCTTGGGCGCGTGGTGTCGGTTTGGGCGACGCATGTTTCGTGTGCGAGTGGAGGGCTTGCGGTGCGCCGCGCGAGGACGTTCGTCAGTGTGTTTCCGGAGCGCGATCGTGGGTGCTTCGTTAAGATATATGACGAAAGCGAGATGCTGGGATTGTATCGCCTGCCGATGGGATACCAAGAAGGTCAGCAACTGGGTGGATTGATGACGCTAAAGAGCTTTGCAGATGGTGGGTATGAAGTGAGCGATGCGAAGATATTAGGAGTTGTGAAAAGCATCGGAGCTAAGAAGAAGGGTATATTCGTTGTGAGTGATTCCAATATGAGAAAGTGACTAACGGGCTAATGTAGTGACGAATAAGAAAGGTGGACAGTCTGAATGCATCAATATCACCATCTTTGACGATACTTCGGACGTATCTCTCACACTATGGGATACCACAATAGCATCGACTACGAACTGGAAGCCGTTTGAGACAGTTTTACTCCTCTCCAATCCCGGATGGAGAATTGGTAATAGGATCTGGATCTCCTTAACCTCGAACACATTTGTAGACGTTGATCCAAGCATCGGTGATGCGGACTGGCTACGTAGGTACGCACAACGACTGAATCACCGGGAATGCGTCCAGCCTGAGTGGCCAGAGAAAGGTGAGCAATCTCTTCCCATGAACTCAACCGTACCTTACTCGATCTTCAGCCACAGAACTTGCGGACGTTGCCTCAACATCCCCGAGCCGAATCCTATTCACGTTCGCAAACCTTGACGAATTCGCTCGATCCGATCCGAAGGGCGTATTTTCCGGTTACCTCAGTGTTCTTATTACAGAGTTGAACGTCGCACTGCTCCACCGCCGCCAGATGCTGTGTTGTAACGAGTGCTGTGGCGTTGCCATCTTTGCTAACGGTACATCTTCAACTTGTCAACAATGCCAAAAGCCAGTAACTCTACGCTTGAATCCTAAGGTTCTAGGTCCAGTCGTTGATGAGACAGGAACTGCGTCAACGGGTGCGCTGATCTTCTCTCACGAAGCGTGGCAGCAATTGCTTGGAGCACGTGCCGATAGACTCTGCGCAATGGACTATGAAGGTTTAAAGCACCTTGAATCGAGGCTGCTATGGCTTCGGGTTACCCTGTGCTTTGTCTGGTTTGCCGAGCAAGGTGAGGCTGAGATGGGAAGGCTATGGATCTGGGATGTAAAACCGTGATGATTGCTGGGTCGAGAACGTACACCTTACAGAACGGAAGTGGTAAGCTTTTACGATTTGCTATTGTGTTAGGCTTTTGCATTCACCCTCAAGGCCAAGGGTTGTAAGCTTCCTTGCTCACGAATCGGAGTAGAACGGTACTAGTCCTCAGAGGTTCTAGATCCTACCTCATGTTGAAATTTTATCGTTCTCGATATATTCATAAGAAGTAGTCATCATTGGCCTACATGCCTAGCCATTGCCTGATGGACTTTTATGTGGAGGTGATTGGATTGATGGAGTCGATATGGTCTTTAATGCCTGATTTCAGCCTTCGGGCGTCGCGGAAGTCGGGCATGACCTCGCGCGTATCTTCGGGATCATGAGATGCCATCGATCAGACATCATCGGCAATAATTGAAAGAGCCTTGATTCTATTTGCCTATAGTCCAATCCTACGCCGATTTCTATCCTTTAGCTGCTATAGTTTCTTTCTTGTGTCTCTATCGAAACGGTATCTGATACAGAACACTCGCGCGAACACTCGCGCGAACATCCGCGCGACTGGACAAGAGTTCTGGGGCCCTTGATTTTATGATGCGGATGACGCAGTTGTACTGCCGAGATGCATTTACTCCTAGCCATGAGTCGAGCATCTGGCAATGTAAATATGCGCTATGCTTATTAACTAGAGCCACACCGTGGTCCGGAGTATCGGAGTCTGCTATCTTTGGTGGACATCAGGCAAAGGAGTATGCTGAATTGCTCATCTCATCGACTCCCAGACAGTAGCAAGTACGCTACCGAGTATTCTCCGCCGCCAATTCCTGTGGCATGCTCATATCCCTACCTTAGTTCGTATAGTCGATGCGATGTTTCGATTATAAAGCTCGAAGCTGTCCAATTTGCTCTCTGTCAATTCAATCCACAGTAATTCTACTCTCCAATCTTCTGCTATCACTTTTATCTCATTCAAAATGGTTGCCAATGGTAACGAAAGCTTGGTGTACACTCTCGCCGAAGGGAGACCTTTGCCTCACAACAACACGACATCTCAACTTCGCAACAATTTTGGTGGTGGTCTGAGTCTCTTACAAGACACCCAACTCATAGAGATACTGGCACACTTCTCTAGAGAACGAATTCCTGAGCGAGTCGTCCATGCTAAAGCTGCTGGCGCTTTGGGTTACTTCGAATTGACCCATGACGTCTCTGATCTTACGTCTGCTGCCTTCCTCACAGGACCAATTGGCAAGCGAACTGAACTTCTAGCCCGAATCTCAACTGTAGGCCCCGAGCGAGGCTCAGCAGACACTGTACGTGATTTTCGCGGCTGGGCACTCAAGTTCAAGACGGAAGAGGGCAACCAAGACTGGGTCTTCAACAATCACCCGGTCTTCTTTGTTCGCGATCCAATCAAGTTCCCAAGTCTCAACAGATCTCACAAACGCCATCCTACTACCAATGCCTCGGATGCAGATATGTTTTGGGATTTCCACATCAACAACCAAGAGTCAATCCACGCTCTGATGTTTCTCTTCTCCGATCGTGGTCTGCCAGCTAACCTTCGACAAATAAACGGCTATTCAGGGCACACTTACACACTTACGAAGCCTGATGGAGCCTACAAATATATCAAAATCCATCTCAAGTCTGATCAGGGCATCCAAGGTCTCACCAATGAAGAAGCTGCACCTCTCGCAGGCACCAGACCAGACATGCACGCGCTCGACCTGCGCGATGCCATCGATGCCGGCAATTATCCTTCATGGACAGTGTACTTCCAAGTTGTCGACCCTAAAGACCTCGAAAGTTGCCCAGTCAACATTTTCGATATGACGAAGATCCTCCCACACAGCCTTTTCCCACTTCGACAAGTAGGCAAGATTGTGTATAACAAGAATCCTGCCAACTACTTCGTAGACATTGAGCAAGCCGCATTCAGTCCCAGCAATATGGTCCCAGGTTTTGAACCAAGCGAGGACCCAATGCTTCAGGCGCGAATGTTTGCGTACCCAGATGCCGCCCGTTACCGCCTGGGAGTGAACTATCAGTTCCTTCCAACCAATGCATCAAAGGTTCCCGTGTACAATCCCACTCAGCGAGATGGGCTTATGAACTTCACTGCAAATTATGGCGGCGACCCGAATTATGTCGGAACGAAGATCAAGCCTGTAACATTCAAGCGCTTCAACGAAGAGAACACGGCGAAGGAGTCCGAAAAGGAGAAGGGCGTCGATTTGCAATGGGCTCCACGCGTTACACCTTTCTTCACCACCGAGGTCACAGACGCGGATTTCGAGCAGGCTCGCAAGCTCTGGGAAGTCATGTCTAAGCAGCAAGGCGCGCAAGACCGATTTGTCGACAATGTAGTGGCTCACGTGAGTGAGTGTAAGGAGGACTGGATCAAACAAGGTGTATTCGGTAAGTTCAATTTCCTTTCTTCTCGCTTTTCGCCAGGATTCTCATCTCTCCTTCGTCCATATGGTTGATTTGTCCTCTTAATGGACATCTCATCACCCTTCAAGTGCACCAATCGTACGGAGAACACCGCGCTGGAACCCAGATGCTAACACATTCGAATTCAGATATGTTCAGCCGAGTTGATCAACACCTTGGCAGAAAGATCAAAGAGATGGTTGAGTGGAAAGCAGAGAGTGGGGAGTTACGCCCATGCAAGACTGCATGGCATTAGCTGGTGACTAGGGTGATTATGCCAGGACTTTCCTTACAATAGTTTAACGTGTCAGAAACAAAATGAATCTTTCACATTCCTTAAAATCCGTAATAAGTTGATCTTGCTGTGACCCGTAGGAAAGGTTTTGCTGAGCGGCTGAGCTGAGCGGCAGAGCTAGAACAGATGCAGATTTATGATTTAGGCAGCCAACGTCGTGACTCCGACTTCGTTATATTTTTCGAACTCTTCCCTCGACCTGCGTGCTTCCGCAAGCAACAATGAACCTCGAGAGAATCGTCGTCGTCGGCAAATCTGGCTCAGGAAAATCAACTCTTGCCAAAAAGCTCGCCGAGAAAGTCCATCTGACTTATGTTGAACTGGATGCCATCAATTGGCTACCCAATTGGAGGGTTTGTAGAAGGGATGACATGCGAAAACGAGTAGAGGAAGCACTTCCGGTTGACGGTCGCTGGGTCGCTGATGGCAATTACATTCGCAGAGTGATCGATATATTTTGGCCACGAGCCAACACTGTGATATGGCTAGACTATCCTCTCCGAGTTGCTCTACTTCGACTACTCTGGCGCACGATACGTCGAATATTCTGGAGAGAAGAACTGTGGAATGGGAACAGGGAGAGCCTTCGAAAGCATCTGAGTCTCGATAAAGATAAAAATCTATTTATATGGATGATCCGCACACACAAACAGCATCGAAATGAATTTCCAGTTCTTTTCAAACAACCAGAGTATTCCCATTTGAACGTCTTGCGGTTTCGCACTCCAGCAGAGACGGAGCAATGGGTCAATGGATTATGATGTGCCAAGACATCAGAAGCAATAAAGTAGAGCAGGTCATTCTGGCTTGTGAAGTGGAGATTCCTTTCGACTTGAGATACGAATGGTATTTTGGAATTCTCGGCGTTCTAGAAGGATATCTAAAAAGGAACTAAAGACCCAATGGCTTTCTCGGAAGTGAGCCGCGGAAAGAAGGACAATTTGATGACCATACTGAAGTAGAATGCCGAAAGAAGCCAACGTCGCCAGAAACAGGAAGCAGATCAAAAAGGCGTAAACTATTGTTTGTTGGAGAAGTAGAATAGCTAGACCTTCGAACGCAAAAGGGGTATATCTACAATTTCTAGAACCAGAATGAGCAAGTTCTATAGCAAGCGCTGAAGGATCCAAAGAACACCCGTGATGAGCAGAACACTAACTCGTACATCAACTTCCACCGGGAGCGTACCTCATCGCACCTGGACCAACACTCTGATACTGAGTCGCAGCACCTACCGGTCCCTCATTTCTCCTCACCCTTTCCTCTCTTCCTCTGACCTCCCTCTCATTCTGGATGACCACGCAGCAACAGCAATAGAAGCTCGCCATACAATCCGAGCAAACACCCCCCTCGATATGATACGCATGGCGCACCTTGACGCGGGAGATAAACGGCAAAACACCTGTAGCACGTCAGCTTAGTCGGCGCCCCTCCACCGCGCACTCAGAACCTACAGTGCAGCGCGCAGAGAATACTACACGCGAACGCCACGCAGCGCACATTGCAGCGCTCAAACCCCAGCAGGTCGGTCGGGTCGCGGTGCGCGGCCTTCGCGTCGAGCCGGTACGCCGTGCGCCCGTCCAGCATGCACGGGCACACCGCGCCCTCCAGACACGTGCCGACGTCGGCGGAGCACTCGCACAGGGTGTGGGCCCAGGCGCGCTTCGCGCCGGCGGCCGCCAGCGTCATGTTCGGGTGCGGGATTTGGCCGGGCTGGTGCGGCAGCGGGGGCGGTTTGTTGTGCGGGCCGCTGCTGAGGTGCTGCAGGGAGGTTGGGCTGTAGAGTTGGGTCGGTTCTCGCTTTGGGCGGTCGGATTCGGGCGTGGGTTGCGAGGGATCGGAGTGAGGGAGTTTCTGGGTGGAGTGGCGGTTGCTCTGATGCTCGACTTGCGTCTGGGGAGGTTTCGACGTAGGAGCTGCATCCGGTTGTGGTTGGCTTTGGTTCTGAGTGCTTTCTAAGGGAATAGAGCCCGGTCTGTGAGGTGGATCTTGAGAGCCGTTGGAGACGATAGGTGCGAAGAGGGCAGGATGTGGATTGGTGGGCTCAGGGATGTCGTAAGGGCTGCGACTTCGTGGTATTGATGTCGTTGATACCGGCTGCAAAGCTTCTTGTCCTGAGATCCCTTGATAGTATGTCTGCGGTTGTTGCTGCGCTGATATAGCGAGCTCCGCCTCTTGCTGTTGTAGTCGTGGTTGAGACGACCGCATGGTTTGCGATTGATCCAGCTCTTGCTGACTTGTCTCTGCAGCTGAAATTGCAATTGGGGCGGCTCTGGAACTCAACTGCTCTTCAAAAGATCTCTTTCTCGGGTCCTTCATCTCGATTGGCGTTTCCGCCCAGGAGAACCTCTTATGACTGCTGCTTTGGGCCTGCTGTTCTACATTTGCATCCTGACCGACTCCAGGAATCGCAGCTCTTATACGTGGCTTACCAGCCATCGTGAAAGTGGAAATTCTTATGCGCGAAGCTTTCTCTAAGCTTGGAGTTTCAAAGTCCGGTGTAGGTGCGTCCACGGATATTGCAACGTTGTCAGCATTAATGAATGCTGTAACACCTTCGTGGAGGGAATGGGAAATCAAATTGGAATTGAAACTGGGCCCAAAAGGACTTGCTTCTTCATATCGTAAGTCACATTGGAACCAAAGTTCTCCTGAAGAATTGTCGCATGATAACCGCCGAGTAGAAGCAGGTTGATAGATGTCGGTCACATCTTCTTATGCGAAGTGACGCTCCGTACACCCCGCAGTCTCCGTCACAGTGGCAGCGGCGGTGCCAGTCCGTAACATGCGCGACGAATGCACACGAGGTGAGCTTTGGGATGGCTTGTGTTCGGGCTAATCATTGGACGACGCGGGTTCCCAGGCCGTGACGGAACGGCCGACAGGTCCATGCAGGCACAGGGTTGTGTATTTGGCTGGCGACTTAGCGATGAGTAAGATCGAGGTTCCAGCGCCCGTGAGCGAATTTCTCCCCGAAAGCGGCGAGTGACGAAGGTGTGGTGCTTTACACCTCAACTCCAAAATTCGAGGGTTTTGCCGCCGCTTTTGGAGGATCTGTTCCTTCGATACTCCATCAAACGAGGCCATGGCGTAAGGTGACACCAAGACACAAGGCCTTGTCCGAGTCTCCCGCCCGAATGTACCGTGTTCGCAGTGTTCTGAAGTGGTTGTCTTGGGTCAAACAGTTCCATCTCTTTCGCATCGCACAAGTCAGTTCATAGCATCTAGGAATGCCATATCCGAGATCCAAGTTTCTAGATCGAGAATGTTTGATAAGCTCATCAAACTCTTGACGTTCTTGCTATGTTTGAAGCCAACGCGAACATCATACCGACCAAGCCATTCGGAATGAGGAGATAAATCTACCGAAAATGGAGATTTTGACTCAGCAGCACGGAGATGTCCACCCAACTTCTTACATTGTCGAACCAACACATAATCATACCTGCACCTTCATCCTCCTTCACGGTCTCGGTTCTACTGGTGAGAAGTTTGGACTAGAGCTCCTCGACACCGGCCGGCTTTCCGACGGACGCAAACTAACCGAAATATTTCCTGGTGCTAGGTTTATATTTCCCACTGCGAAAAAGCGCCGATCAAGTGCCCTCCAACGTGTCTTGATAACTCAATGGTTTGACATTGCGTCACTCGATGATCTTTCTTACAAAGGAGAAAGCCAGGTTGACGGACTCTCTGACTCAGCGATCCACCTTTCCGATATCTTAACGCAGGAAACCGAAGTTGTAGGCTCTAAGAATATAATTCTTGGTGGTATCAGCCATGGCTGTGCAATGTCTTTGTTTCTCCTCCTTTGTCTCGAACATCCACTTGGTGGCTTCATTGGGATTAGCGGTTGGTTGCCTTTTCAGAAGGACTTGGAGGAAATAATGCAAGATGGAGACGGCGTTGGTGATGACATTTTCGAACCAGATGAGGAACCGGTGGAACAGAGTCCCATACTGAAGGTCGTCGAGTTTATAAGGGAGCTCCTCGCAATGGAGATTGACGACATCAGTTTGACAAATACGTCACTCTCAACACCAGTTTTCGTCGGACATGGAGAAGCCGACGAGAAGGTGAAATATATATTAGGACAAGATATAAATCGGACCTTAAAGCTGTTGGGTATGAATGTTACTTGGAAATTGTACCCGGGACAAGGTCATTGGTACAAAATTCCAGAAGAAATTGACGACATCCTTTCGTTCCTCCAGACTGATGTGGGATTGAGTATCACAAGCAATTCTAGGAGCAATTGAGTGTCTGAAAGATCATCATTACGCAGTTTAAGGTACCTATTACTTTGAATTATGGTGCTACAAGAGATATCATCGGACGGAGATATGAGCTCTCTTTTCATATCCTATCTCTTCAACCATAAGCTTGCTGTTTCACCGTCGGACTCATTATCTTCCAAGAGATATAATCTCATTTCATGGCGTGGCAGGCTTTCTCCACCACAGCTCCACCACTGAGCCCTTCTCACCGCTAATACTCACAAAAGAGTCTCATCCGAGCTATAGAATCTCACTATGAGATGCTGAAAACTTGTCATTGTTAGGGCAGGAGCGGTGGTGACGGTTATATCTTACCCCTCTACACCATTCGTACTTAGTAACAACATCCAACTCAATGTAATAATCATCATCATGATCACGGCTTCGCTGCTCATTACAGTCAATTACAGTCATCATCCTCAGAGCGGGCCCTTGTTATGCAACGCGGCCGGCGGATCGGCTACCTCCAATTAGCGCGAAACGACTCCGAACGTTCGGCATGATAAGTACAGTGTATTGTAATTATCTTAGACAGTACGCGTGATTTTCAAGCCTGTGATTGATGTTTTTGGACCTTGCGGTTTTGGGCTATATTTAGTTAGTGTACTGAGTATCGTATCCTATGGTACCTTTTCTACGTAGTAGTCGATGCTGTCCCTGCATGCGGGAACAAGCGGCGCTAGCCTGAATCGGCACGTCCTTGACCTACTGAGATCGTAATCATTGTCGTTCTCATTTTTTTCCCCCAATTAAGGGACCTGTCAGTGGAGCACCTGCCATACGTATTGTCGCGAGCATGAGCTCTCTATTCTTAGTATATACGTACTCGAATTCGTATTGTATCTTGGGCAATTGAGCTGGCCCTAATAACGGCTGTCTGCTCTATACGAGGCTCGCGAGCACCCTCGTATAGAGCAGACAGCCACAAAGGCAGCCTCTATGCCTTTAGATTTCAACTGGAAGCAGTATCGGCGGAAGTAACGGCTGGTCTTGCCTCTTTTTGACTTCGCTACGTCTTCTGGTGGTGCTGAGCTGCGCATTGTGGCGGTAAGTTGCATGCTGTAGAAAGTTCTGACCCTCGAAAGCAATATATACGTACACGAAGTTCAGCTGTGGTTTGATATTGGCCTACTTGAGAGCTGAGGTTTCGTTCATACTGCGTGGATCTAGATATCGGTACTTTCGAGCTATAAGAAGGGCGTCTGCTCTCGCATCTCTCACCACGTTGGTTTACCGGGTCGCACCTTGGACGCGGTTAACAAACCTCCATCGTGTGCTTAGACATCTCCGACATGAAAACAGTCCTGATTCAACTCCTCTACGGAGTTTTGGCCCTCTCGGCCACAGCCGCGGCCAACTCGACGGATGACTTCTTGCTTTGTACCACTCTTTTGGACTCGTCTCGAAGGCCACGGTGCCAACTGTCACCTATGTGCTAACATTGACGAGCCATGCCACGCTCAAGCTCACCTCGACTCCTTCCACTACCGTCACGCCGCCGGCTTCCACAGAAACCGCCAGCATGACTACAACCATTACCTCGAGCCTCACAGAGCCCCAGGTGACAGACACCTTCTCGAGCACCACTACCACCACGACCGTCAGTACGACTACTGTCTCCTCTACTGTAGTACTCACTAGCACCGCGAGCACGACGACTACCATAGGAACCACTACCACCATACCCACGTCGCCCGGTTTCACGCCCGCTATCGCCGAAGAGTCCATCACGGCCTCCGCCATACAAGCCCGCGGCCTGCGTGTCCGCACGCCAAAATATCGTACTACGGTCACTGCTGGCGCGGACGGTACGCCCACAGCCTATCCCAAGCTCTACCCGACTGAGGTGGTGTGTGCCGGCCTAGTTGAGTTCATCGAGACGTCTACTACAATTGCCACCGTCAGCACGACAACTACGATAACGGCCGCGCCTCCACCGCCCTCGTCGACCACTATCACTTTCACTACAAGCACTACTACTACTATCGTGCCCGTCGATGCTAGCACTACTATCACCTTCACTGATACCACTAGCTCTACCGCTACTACGTCCACAACAGTTACTACTACTACCCAGACGACCACAACCCTGACTGTCACGCTCCCGACGGCCACATTCTACGCTGCCTGCGATCCTGCGACCAACCAGCTTGAGTATGTGGGTGGCGTGCCAATTATCGGTAAGTTGGCAAATACTTTTCAGATTTCCCCTAACTTTGAGTGTGTATATCCTCTTGTACCATTTTCTCGTCCCGTGAAGCCAAGAAGCCACGCTTGGTCGTTATCTGTACGCTGTCAAACTAACATCATGTACGCAGGCTTCGGCGTAAACAATGCCTTCAGCCAAACCACCGCTAGCAGTGCCTACGACTGCTGCGTCGCATGTATCACGAGTGACAGCTGCGGCGCAGACGCGTTCTTTAGTGGCGGCATATGCTTCCTAGTCTCGGACAACGGCGACTGTGACCCCAAACAGCAGGTATTGGCCTTTATCACCCAGAGCGGTGACCCGGGGGGAGATTTTGTCAGCGCTGGAAATTGTGGGGCTATTGCTGCCGCACCGGACAATTAGTTGAATAGAAGCCGTTGGGATTACGAAGGAAGATACCTCGTAGCTGCGGTATGGATGTGGTAGTGTGTTTGGGCGGATATGTGGCACTGGACATGGGGATCAACATTGTATACGGAACTAGTCGTTAGAAATTGCATCAAGGATAGGAACAAAACAGTCTACAGCATGACCAAGACAGTCGTATTTTTCTTGCTGCAACCTAGATTCTTGCGGTGAAATGACTGAATGACAATGCGACACTGAGCATGGTTTCATAGGCTCGTGAGGGAAGACTTGAGATGGTTGATTAGTGGATATATTCTCGTAACGGAGGGCTTCTCGCGACATAAGGGGATCTTAGCTCAATAGGTTGCTGCTAGGTATGCTTTGTGTCTCGATGTAGTGTGTAACGAGGTATAGCTTACCCAAACTGTACCTATTGTCGACTCTGTATGTCTACCTTTGAAAGACTGGATCTAAACGACTGTCTAGCTTGTAGTTAATCGGCTGTATGTCTAGTATTCATCCAAGTCTTGAAACCTTAGAGCGTATTCTCATGGTTCACGTTGCGCAAACAGGCTCTACCCATCCCTGACTCCATCTAACACTACCCATAATTAGCACCATCATCGACAGCCCCGCCAACACACTTGAACTGCCATAGACATAGCTGTGCGTCCTCCTTAGACCGTTCAACTCCGCCACCCACGTCGAGACGGTAGTCAAACACCCACAAAAGCCGTCCATGACGCCCTCCAGGACCTGGCAGCCGACAAAGCTGCCACCCGCGACGCCCTGGAACGTGAGGTGCTGGAGGTCGTAGCACATGGCGAGGACAGCGGAGCCAAAGACGTTGACGGCGAAGGTGCCGAGCGGAAACGCGGGGCTGACGCCGTTGAGCCGCAGCGACGCGTAGAAGCGCAGCAGGCAACCGAGGGGCGCAAACACGCACGCCATGATGGCCTCGCCGCGCCAGCGCTCCGGATGGTTCGCGAAACGGTCGGGCGGCCACACCGCCAGCAGCACGGCGCCCAGCCACGCGCCCAGCGCGACCGGCACCACCAGCCGGTCCAGCGCTTTGCGCAGCAGCCGGAAGGAGAGCGTGGGCGTGAGCGGGTCCAGCGCGATGGCGACGTGCGCGCCGATTTTGAGCGCCCCCATCGACATGATTACCGTCATGAAGACGACGGAGAGCAGCGCCATGAAGGAATAGCCGCCGTTGCGGTGGATGGTGGATGTTGTGGCTGGGATAGCAGAGCCGCTGGGATATGGATGGCTGTTTGGTGAAGGGAGGTTGTTGGCAAGTGCGAGGAAGGCGTCGCGGAGGAAGGATGAGAAAGAGGTCAATGATCCGCAGAAGCCAGTTGCGAGACCAATGTAGAGAGGAATGGTTTTCTTGATTTTGGCGTGGTCTTTGGCCATTTGCTCCGAATCGAAGATGCCACGGCCGGAGTCCATGGCTTGGATAGATTCGATGGCATCGTCTCCAGAGGGTGTGTTCTGGCCACCCAATGGGCCGTCATCAGTGCCATTACTGTCGGTGGCTTTACTGTTGCCTGCGTAGTTAGGCGTCTGGAATTTCTCGGTTGTGCTGCCGAAGGACGTATTTGAGCCCCATTCTTGACGAAACAGACGTCTATCTTCAGAAAGAAAGCCCATGAACATCGATCCTGCGAAATTGGCCCACAGGACCGGCGTATCAACGGGAGCACCAGGATAGAACGTGAGCCACTGGATGCCGAGACGTACCAGAGTACCGAGGATCGAGAAGAGAATCAAGTAGCAGAGAGTGTATAGTTGTGTTGCAAAGCGAGAAGCTGCTTGTCTCCGTGGACTTGGTCCGAAAGGTTCTTGCTGCGGTCTGGCTTGCTCGACGTCTTCGTCGGGGCTCATACGTCCTCCATCAATCGCGGCTTCTGGCGCTCCTGCGGACTCAAGGTTGTCGACACTCTTTTCTCTAAACTTCGAGATTCTCCTGCTCTTGCTTCTGCTCTTTGACCGTGATGCAGCGCGACTTCTTTTTCTCAGCCTTGACTCTTCTCGTTCATCTTCAAGCGTTCTGTGGCGATACAATTCCGCTTCAAGAGGATTTTCAATAGGGCTCGGGCCGGCAAGTTCATTCAGATTTTCATATTCTTCCGGCATGGTATACTCATCTTCAATGATTGGTCTGCTCATTCTTCTTTGTACCCTACTCCGGCTTCGTTCTCGCTGAATCGCTCTTTCAGCATCTCCCGCTTCGGTCGCTCCATATGAGGTGGAACGCCTCTGTTCTGGAGACAGCCATGTTGAGCGAACACTGCTTCTCCTTCGTTCCACATGCTCTTCTAGCGAACGGTGTCTGTATAAATCCCTCTCTGTCGGGTTTTGAATTGGCGACGGAGCAGATATTTCATTGAGGTTGGCCCATCCTTCTGGGACATCGTATTCTCTCGTTCCAGAACCAGAGGCCTCCGCGATAGTCCCACGACGCGATCGTGGAACTGACGGACTGGAAGCTGTATTGGCGATAGAGGCTCGTTGAGCACTGAAATGCGACTCGCGCTTCGAGACTGGCGCTTCTTCTTCCTCTTCCATTGGAAGGAATACTTGGAATACAAGAAGCGGTGAGACGTATGATTCTAATTATTAGGATCGAAGAGTGACAGTCCTCGCCAGTGAGTGGGGCGCAAGCATGCTAATAAGGGACGTATAGTGAAGCGCATTTTTCGTTGACGCTTGTGCAAGTTTGGACGGCCGGTTCCGAATACTGGCGACTCGTGAGTCAAGCTTTTCCGGTAACAAGCCGTTGTCGGAGCAGTCGGTGTGACACGACGAAAGCTACGTGCCACTCACAGACTCGGGTGTTGAGAAGTTGGGAGAAGTTGAAAAGCATGATGGAATCGTCATTTGTTTATGCTTTGCCGATTTGCCGATAAGCTAAGCTGGTGGCTTGGAATGATAGGAATACGAGCCGAGAAGTCGGTTTTGTTTTGTGCTAGTTATCGATAAAAGTATTGAACTGAATAGCCAATCGTTGCTTCAGTCCATATGAGGCTCGACTCCCCTGCTACCATGACATCTGCAATACAAGTCGCAATCTACAAAGCGACGCATTACGCATTGACTACCTCCTACCTTGTGCAACATCTCTGTATGCCGAGGTCGAGTGCTGGCTGCCTTCCTCTCAATTCTTATATTAGACGAGAAGGGCGACGTCGCACGACGCATCACAGCACACCATGACCGAGCTACCAAAGAACGCCCACGTCTCGACACATCCATGTGTTGCAGCGAAGCTGTCACAATTGCGGTCTAATTCCACTGATGCGAAGAATGTGAAGTTGTTGATTCACGAGATCTCCCTCATTGTCGGAGTGGAAGCCCTGGCTCATGGCTTGACAGTTGTACACACCGGAACGGTACGACCTTCTAATTCCGATTGAAATGGCTTGATGTGAATGAGCAGATATGTGAATATCATCAATACTTACAGGCTCAATGTAGGACACATCGCCGCTGAACTATCCGTACCCATTCTACACAACGTCACCCACATCCATTGCCGTTATCCCGATCCTTCGTTCCGGCCTATCCATGGTCGATGCTCTTAGCGCTCTTCTACCGCAGTCAGTTCCGATACACCACTTGGGCCTGTATAGAGAGAAAGCGACATTGCAGCCAGTCGAGTACTACAATAACCTACCATACGTTGGGACATCTTCTGCTGGAAGGTCTGGAAGAGGAGGCGCAGCAGGAGAAACAAGCAGTGGCCCTGCCGAGCTAGCTATCATTGTAGATCCGGTGATCGCAACAGGTGCAACAGCTGAGGCAGCGGTTGAGACGCTGAGGGACTGGGGTGTCAAGAGAATTATTATTATTTGTGTCATCGCTAGCAAAGACGGTGTTCGTCGAGTTGCTGAGAGCTGGGTGGAGAATGGAGAGTCGAAAGTAGAGCTCTTTATTGGCGGTTGTGATAATGAGACAGACGCAAAGGGTATGATCAAGCCAGGCCTAGGAGACGTTGGAGACCGGCTGTTCTTAACTATCGGCAAGTGAAGCCACGTCATGTACATCGAAATATGGCCTGTTTTCTTGCTTGCCATAAAGCGTGGCGTTAGGGATAGAAAAATCTTTTCAATCTCGAAGCTGATATCGGTTACAGACTTTTGTCCAGTGTGCAAATTCCTAGCCGTAGCGACAATGGATCCTCCGTTTTGCCTAGCAACTAGAAGCACGATTCAAGTGCAATACTCAAGTTCCTTTATAGTGAAATCATGCTTTAAAAATGAGTTACTCCTTTCACAACTTGAGATCACGTTTGCTATAAGTAGAAGAAGGCAACCAACTCGGAATTTAACAAGACCACACCGCGCGGTCAACTCTCAAACTTCAGGCCAGAACTCCTTTTCTACTTCGAGAACCACTCTCCACGCATCCTCACACTCTCTCCTTTCCTCTTCACCAACATCCTTCCCCAACTCATCCACCAAATCCGCCAGCACCTTCACAAACGCTCGAAACTCCTCACTGGACCAATTCGGAATGAACACCTTCGCCATGACATCCTCCTCGGCGGCCTCGCCCGCAAGGAGCGTCGCAGCGCCCTCCCAAGCCCGCAAATAGCACGCCTCGGTGCCCCACAACGTCACCAAGCCAACCAGCAACGGCGCCGCGGGCTGCGCGGCGGCCGCAAAGATGCCGTGGTAAGCGCGCGTGGCGGCGTTAGGCCGCGTCTCGTCGAGCAGCGCGCTCCAGCCGCGCGCGGCGGCGACGTCCTCGAACAGCGCGACCTCGCGCGCGATGTTGGCGAGGCAGTCGATCAGCACGGCGGCGGTGCGCCACGCCGGCGTGGAGGCGCGGCCGCTGGTAGAGGGAATGCGCACTTTGGCGAGCAGCGTCGCTGCGAAGGTCGTGTAGCTGAGCGCGTACAGCCGGTCTTGCGCGAGCCAGGATTGCGTGGTGCGGGCGGGGAGCGCGTTGGTTGCGGCGGCGGCGAGGAATGGGTGTGTGGTCGCCGCGTGGAGGGCTGCTGGGTCGAGCGAGAGCAGGTGCTGTGTTAGGCTGGGCGTTGGAGAGGACATGGCTTCTGGGTTGCTTTTGGTGTGGCTGAAGAGTTCGAAATAGGTCGTGACGCTTTGATAGTCTTATCAGAACTCCACTTGGGATTGAAGTTGTGGCAGAACGTCGAAGAGAATGACTTTAAGATGGGATTATGAAGTACTTTTCTATGTTTGATTGATTTCTGTGAGTCAATTAGGTTTTCAATTGGATCACCAATTTGCTGACCATACGTGCAGTACGATAGAATGAGATGATGTTACTGACAAAAGGGCGTACTCGAAAGAGAAAAGATAGGTGACAGAGCGCACGATGACTAAGAAGGCCTTTCACGTTAGCTGCATGTGGGATGGGGGCCTTTATTAAAGTGAAAAGCAATAAAAAAGGATTCTGACTTGCAAAGGATTCAAATGAATAAGTGGAAAGATGAGTTTGTAGTGCGGTCCAGAAGAGACGATGCGATTGCAGAGGGTAAACATAGGCAGAATTACTCTAGGGTAGGAAAATCTCGCCCATAAGGTATTTATCGCCTTTTTCGACACCTAGGTAGCTGTACAAGATAATTGCGACAATCTAGGCGAATCTACATTGTCAGGAAGAGGATGGCATAAACGAAGAGACATCGCGCGGAGGTAGCAAAGCTCATCACGGAGTCCAACCCTCCATACATGATTCTTATTTCTGTTCGAGCGGCACTTATATTAGTCACGGTACTGCAAGAACGATAGATGGAAGAAGAACTTACCTTTGAATCACCCTTTCCCTTGGATTCTGCACCACCTTCACTTTTCTCGCTCTTCTTTGAATTGTCTGAGCCATCAGCCGAATCTTTCTTATCAGTATCACTCTTCTCTGCCTTCTCTTCACCCGTATCTGTGTCCTTTCCTTTGTCATCAGAGTCTTTGGCCGGAGATTTCTCGTCGTCATCGGACTTCTCGTCCTTGCCTTCATCAGACTTCTCCTCTTTGCCTTCGCCTTCGCTCTTCTCTTCGTGCGACTCTTTGGAGTGCTCTTCATGGCCACCATGGCCGTGATCGTCTGAGTTGGGCGCTGACCGAGGTAGCAGTAGGTAGTAGGTGCTTGGAATAGTGACGACAAGCGCTACAGCAATCCTATGTTGACTTTGTAAGTGACTGTGCGACGACAAATGGCATCGCTTTTGGACAAGAAGCACGGTTTGATCAGGAGACTGTTCCTATACCTGACCGTTTGACTCCGAAGCTTCGGGTAACCGGCTCCGGCACAGAAAACACATACACCATTCGATTGGCAACGAAAGAGGTGATAAAACGTACCATGGTAGGTCACTGGTCTTCTTAACTTCATGACCTCCTGTACTGGCATACCGACGACCGGTCCGTGAAGCGATCTGAGGGAGGTGTCGGAAGCTGGAAGCTCTGAGTGAGCTCTGGGCAGAGGTGAAGGGTCTGGCGGCGGAATGCCTCACAGCAGCCCTAGAGAGCATTGCGTAGAGCTGTGATGAGATCAATTGAGAAGTTTAAAGAGTGACAGATGTCGGGCCACAGAAAGTTGGATGATTTATCGGAAAAGCGAAGGCTGGGATTTCTCTTACGATGCCAGGACCTGAACTGATGCAAACCTCGAATTGGCGCTAGGAAGCTTCGGGGGATGGCGGGGCGGGCGGGTGTGGGTTTTTACCAGTGCCGCGCCGCACTGTGCTGATGCGCTGTACAAATATTAATGCTCCATTCAATTCTCAAGCTAATCCTCCTTAATAATGCAAGCTGCAGCTCGTCCTCATCCCACTCCAAAACACCTGACCCGAGAGAAATGAAATATGATCTTGCTTGATGAGTCGGCTTGATTCGCTAGCAATCCAGGCGCAACTCCAATCATCCAAACCTGTGAATCGCCTGGGCCATTATCCTCCACTCCACTCAAACACCACTCACGAGGCTGTTGTTGCCTGTGGCAATTCAATATTGGCAACCGGCACTGCCTACTAACTTAACGTACCTACAAAAGGCTGCAGCTTGGCTCTTTTCTGCCACATCATCTGGCGGTCTTTCGGAAGGACGAGAACTTCCGCTTGTCAACGTTGAATCCCTAGATCCTCATCGACCACTTCGTTGATCCGTCAGCAAGAAATACCTCGTACTTGATTGTATTATCTCACACTTCACATCGATATGTCTGCAAGCGCAAACCAGGCGCCGACCGCGCATACAGTGGCCTTGCTACTGCCAAAAGTCTACGATGCCGACCCGGATCATCGCTATATGGGTTTGAGTGACTTGGTTCAGCTACTCAACTCCGCTGGACCTCACCTTCTCATCTCTGACTATAATGTTTCGGCAAAGACTGTCGATGCAATCCTACACGCTCTCAAGGATAAAAATGGAGAAGTTCAGAACATGGCGATCCAGTGTCTTGGACCTTTCGTTAACAAAGCTGCTGATGGCATTCTCTGTCCGATGATCGACAAAATCTCTAACCTCCAGACCGGAGACATTATTGATGAATCTGTGCCATCACTAGCTCTACGAGCCATCGTCATCTCTCTACCGCGACCAACTCCTGGAGTTCCTCGATCAAAGTTTGTCTCGGAAGCCTACTCAGCTATCAGCAAAGCACTCATCCCACGGCTCGTAGGGTACACTGTTATCCCACTGAATCGAAAGGACCTACCAAAACCTCCAAAGGGCATGCTGAAAATGGACATGGAAAGCGGTTCGGACAGTAATGCCATGGATGTTTTGACCGAAGTTTCCCGCTGCTTTGGGTCTATGCTTCAAGAGGAAGAAGTTAGAGCACTGGCGAAGACATCTCTTCAAGTCCTTGAGCATGAACGGACTAGCTCTGCTTTAAAGAAGAAAGCAGTAGTTGCCATCTCTACACTAGCCAACAACTTCTCTGATTTGCTTCTCCAGAACTTTCTCACCCAAGTCATCGACCATATCCGTGATCCACGATTATCCAAAGGAAAGAGGAAGCTATACTACAGTCTTTTAGGATCTATTTCAAAGTCGATTCCAAAGCAGTTCAGTCAATATGTCGAGAAAGTGGCGCCTTTCATCTTCAATTCGTTGAGCCAGGAAGAAATTGATCGCGACATATCAGCAATGGAAGCTACTGAAGAGCGAGATCCTGAATCAGATGATGTTCGCGAAGCTGCATTGGTTGCTTTGGAAAGTTTTCTGGCTTCCTGCACGGAAGCGATGCGGTCGTATACAGGCGACACCATTCAAGCCATCACCCGCTTCTTGCGATATGATCCTACCGCTTTGGATAATGACGATGATATGGATGATGAGGAAGAAGAGCTTGATGATGAATTTGCGGATGACGAAGATTACGAGGAAGAGATGGGCGCAGATGACGATGACGATACTAGCTGGAAGGTCCGACGTTGTGCTGCCAAAGCATCTGCGGTCTTGATTCAAACAAGGAGCAACGGAGATCTTCTAGAAGACGGCACGCTGTACTCACAAATTGCTCCAGCGCTCGTATCTCGGTTCAAAGAGAAGCAGGAGAGTGTGCGGTTGGAGGTGCTTTCGGCCCTCGCACTGCTCATTCGCATTACAAGTGGTCGCTCAGGCTCTGCAGTTGTTTCTATCGAGCAAGCTATTGAAATTGGCAACATGGGACCACCAACGAGTCGTAAGCGTCGACGTGGTGGAAGCGATGCCAGCATGCTTGACGCACATCACGACGCCATTCTTGCGCTGAACCAACAAGAATTCCAGTCCAAAGCTCCCTCATCCACTGCTATGGCAAGCTTGGTAAAGATTAGTCCAGATATTGTTAGTGGTACTGCACAACTTTTGAAAGCGACTCCTCTGCCAAAAGATCTTTCTACCAAGCAGTCTTCAATGGCCCTTCTCAAAGATTTGGCAGTTTCTCTTCAGGGTGAACACGCAGATTACCTGGCACAAACTATGGATGCCGTGGTAGACTCCATTTCAGTGTCTAGTGGTCTGGGATACGGTGCTTCAGCAGCTAATGCCAACAATTTTCGAATTGAGGCTCTTCAGTTCTTGGGTGCTGTTGCTCAAGGCCACACAACAACAGAGCTTGATCCATACTTCGCAAAGATTATACCTGCGTCGGTCAACGCTTCAAAGGAAAAGTTCACGAAAGTATCCGTTGCGGCTCTCACTGCTATTGAGCAATTTGTGCTCACTCTAACGCCTCCAAGATCACCAAAAGTAACGCCATCACATCAGCAATACCTATCCAAACTCTACGTTGCCGTATCGGACCGTATTAGTTCCAATGAAGCCGATCTTGAAGTTAGACGTTTGGCTATTCATGTACTTGGATTCATTCTTGGATTGTCGTCCAGCAGTCAAGGTCTTATCTCAGCTCAAGAAAGGAACGCTGGACTTCTGCTCCTTGAAAATCGGTTGAAAAATGAACTTACTCGCTTGTCTTCGGTAAAAGCAGTCGACACTGTGATGATTTTGACCAAGGATGGCAAACAATATCCACCCAACTGGATTCAGAAGGTCGCTATCGAACTTGGCGCACAATTACGCAAAGCGAGTCGTGCTCTTCGAGGCTCAAGTCTTGCTGCATTAAAGACGCTCGCACTCAATCCTGCCAGTAGCTCTCAACTGAGCGGACCTACAATTTCACAACTTGTCCCGCTTCTGCTGCCTCTCCTGACGCAGGGAGATTTGCATCTCATGGGCCCTGCTTTGCTCATATTGTCGACCTTTATTCGAGGATATGCCAAGGCAGTGGTCAACGATGATTTTATCCAGGCATTCTGTACAATGTTGTACACTCCAATTGCTGGTAGCACACTTGATGCGCTGCTAGTTTGCGTACGAACAATTGGTGAAAAGGGTGTTGGCCAGAAGCTGATGGCAACACTTCTAAGAGATGTCAGCTTGAATGCAAGCCCTGAAATCGTAGGAAAAGTCGTTGGCAATCTTGTTGTATCTGGTGGTTCATCGGTCGGAGTCAATCTTGATGCCTTCGTCAAAGAAGCCAAGACCGCAAAGGATGAAAAACGTCGTTGTCTTGCTCTTTCAGTGCTTGGCGAAACAGCACTCCGAATGGGTCCTGTGTCTCCACTGACACCTCCGGAATTCATTCAATACTTTGCTGTCAAATCGGACAAGGTGCCTCTAGCTGCGGCCGTCGCACTTGGACGCGCAGGTGCCGGAAACGTTCCACTCTATCTTCCTGTGATCCTGGACAGACTCAGCAAAGCATCGGCGTCGAAGAATCCTGAAGAGCACTACCTACTCTTGCATTCACTACGGGAAATTGTCGGCCATGAAGGTTCAGAGTCCAACATCATTCCATATGCTCAGTCGCTCTGGACGAATCTGCTGACAGCTTCGCAAACCGAAGACAACAAGACGATCGGAGCTGAATGTATTGGTCGTCTTGCCATCATAGATCCCAAGACGTATCTTCCACAACTCCAGGTAGGGTTCTCCGACCCTGAGCCTTCTAGGCCGAAAAGAAGACGATCTAACTATGTACAGACCTTCCTTACCGACCGCAATCCACTTGTTCGCGGCATGGTGATATCAGCACTGCGATATATCTTTGCCGACACAGATAGCAGTTATGACGGCTACCTCTCACCGCTGCTAATCCCAATGCTGAAGACAATGCTGAGCGAGACCGATCTCGAAAACCGGCGGCTGGCACTCACAACGCTCAACAGCGCGGCGCACAACAAACCCGCACTAATCCTGCCACACCTGCAGCAGCTGCTGCCGTTCGTGATGCAGGAAACGGTGCCGAACCCGCAGCTGATCCGCGAGGTGCAGATGGGGCCGTTCAAGCACAAGGTCGACGACGGGCTGGAGATCCGCAAGGCGGCGTACGAGACGGTGCACTCGCTGGTGGCGACGCCGGCCGCGCTGGCCGCGCTCGACGCGCCGGCGCTGTTCGAGCGCCTGGCTGCCGGCGTGCAGGACGACACCGACGTGCGCACGCTGTGCACCCTGATGCTCGCGAAGCTGGCCGCCGGAGCGCCCGACGAGGTGCGCGCGCGTCTGGCCGCCTTCGCGGACCCCTTCAAGGCGGTGCTTGCGCGCAAGGAGCGCGATGGCGCTGTCAAGCAGGAGATTGAGCGGCTTGCCGACGAGCGCAGGGATGTCGTGCGGTGCTGCTGGGTGTTGAGTAGGGCGTTTCCCGAGGAGAGTGGTGATACGGCTGGTGGTTGGGGCGCGTTTTGGGAGTGGGTGCGCCAGAACTTTTCGTCGGTTTTGAAGGGCGTTGAGGAGGAGGCTAGGGAGAAGGAGCGGTAGGTGATTGGTTTGCACTGAGGGCGTGGTGGGTGGAGAGGAATTGCTAGATGCAGCATCTGTGGATTCTGATCGTGCTATACTCGTTCAGCAATAGAGAAAGTACTGCATTTTTCAATCCTTATTCCATCACGGATATTTGGCCAGTTTGCTCTTTTCTTAACCGTTTGAAAATCTACCAGAAGCTATAACAGAAAGCCTAGCCCTGAAGTTTCAATCGTCTTCATCTCACTCCAAATTTAGTCTATTACCACAGCGAGCAGTGCTCCCAGCGTGACGCAAGGACGAATTGCACCAAAGATAATGTATTCACAGTGACTTCGTAGTAAATGCCTCACAGATATCAATTGTATTATTTGAGTAGAAGATTCGATTTACCCTGGATCGATGTCACATCGATAAATGAACACGAAACGTCAGCATGGACCCACAGCCGGAGCTGGCGGAGACGGAGAATTCATCCTCGTTGTTGTCACTGGCAAGACATAAATTAGGGCGAGACTTTTTGTTTCCTTTCAGTGATCAGAAAAATGGCATGATGACGGTAGCACCTCTAAGCTCTCGAGGGTGACGTCTGCAAGATAGACTAGGAACTCGAGATAGGAGCGTGGAAGTGGTCGGATGTCGGAACGATTCCACCGAATGAATGTGATCAACGACCAACGGATGAAAGGAAACCGTGGCTGGTACGGCTGGAAGCTGACGCAAGACATATTCCTTCTTCATTTGATAGTTATGTGTGATTTTGGCTTGCCGTGGTGTTTCCAGGATGCGCCATGAGGATGGATGTCGAGCCAATGATAGAGGCGAAGGTTGGCCCCGGGTTCAGTGCGTGAATCTCATTTATTGCATGTTCCCAAAGTACGGGACGGTACACACTATGTATTGTTATCTGCGGCCTGTCATCAACATATTGGCTTTCGGTTTTATGCATATATCCAAAAATGCTTGTGTTGATCCTTGGCTCCATCTGATACTGCGTCATTAAAGTGCTGGCCATCTTCTTTTCTTTCACTTATCGTATCTCCATTCTGCATCCCTTGATCTTCTGCCGTGTGCAGGTCGAAACGATCGATCGCCGTCATCACGGCCAGTGAGCTGAGTTTCCCCTCCCTGCCACCGAGCCAATGCGAGTCCTGTTTTGCCGTTTGACGTTTAATCGTTGTTCCGACTAGACCTTGCTGCACAAAGCTCTTGGCTGCGTCGACAGGAACCGAGTTGCTGTCGTCCATGCCATTTCAGCTGCCATGTCTCGGCCTCGCCTTCCTGCACGTATATCCACCGATCACCTTGGACTTCGCCGCACACTTCCACGATTGAAGAGCAACCCATCGAGTCGAAGCTCCAGTCCTAATCCTACCGCGAGAATATCCGATATGGCTGATCAAAAAGGAGCTGTCCTGGTGCTGAGGGTGAAGGTCTTGAAGGTGTGCATGCGACCCCGTCAGTTCAGCTCGCATGGAACATTGAACCTAACATTGATGCTCAGGGACGCGATCTGGCTGCTAAGGATAAATCAGGGACAAGTGATCCGGTATTGAGAGTCCTCGTTCACTTCAAAAACTTGATGCTGACAGAATATGCAGTACTTGGTCCTCAACCTCGGAGACACGCGACAAGCAACTTCAACCATTTACAAGTCACTGAACCCAGAATGGAATCAGACCTTTGAAATGCCTATCTCGAGCGCCAAGGATCTCCTCTTGGAAGGAGTATGCTGGGACAAAGACCGCTTTGGTAAAGATTATCTAGGAGAGTTCGATTGCTCCATTGAAGAGATGTTTGTGAACGGTCAGGCAGTACAAGAGGTATATTCCGAGAAAGCAATCCAGTCATAATACTAGAAAGAGTATGCTAACAACATCATAGCCACGTTGGTACCCTCTGGCCTCTAAGCGTTCCGGCAAGAAATCAAAATATGTCACCGGTGCTGTGCAATTAGAATTTACGCTGTACGATCCTTCCAACAACTCTGCTACTCCACAACAGATTCTGGCAAAGCTCAGCACCATCTATGGAGCAGACAGTCCCTTCTTGGACGGTGACAACGGGCAGGGTCAAGGCTTTGATGGCCAGAGCCTGGAAAGGACTGAGAGTGGTGATCTAGAGTACGAAGAGATTGACGAAAGTGAGCCAGTAAGCGAAACAGACGAAGCTAAGACACCAGAAACCGCCGAAAAGAAGCGGCGAAAGAGACGGATTGCAATTCTCAGGCGCAAAGCGAAACTACGAGCCTACGAATTCTCGAGTGGATCTGATGTTGCAGGAGTGTTGTTCCTGGAAATCCAGAAGATTGTTGACCTTCCACCTGAGCGGAACAGTACGTTCAGATCTTTCAGCATGATGAATTAACAGCTAATCCATCGACTAGTGACTCGAACCTCTTTTGATATGGATCCTTTTGTTGTCACCACTCTTGGCCGCAAGACTTTCCGGACTCGAGTTGTGCGACACAATCTCAACCCAGTGTATGACGAGAAATTAGTATTCCATGTCTTGCGTCACGAGACCGGATACCATGTTGGCTTCACCGTGGTCGACCGTGACTCGTTCTCAGGCAACGACTATGTAGGCTCCGTGAATCTTCCTTTGGAGGATGTTATTTCAGCTGCGTCGGAGGCAGATCCTGAGACCGGTCTCTATAACCTTCCAGACCCTCATGACCCAACTACAGATCCAGTTGCCAAGAAATCACGCTTCAGACTACCTCTCAGTCGCTCTGCTTCATCCCAAAGCTTGCACAAATTGAGCAGCAGACCTCAACTGAATCGTGAGACCTCCAAATCGGCACTTTCCATCGCGTTGCCTCCAGACGACTTGTTACCACCGCCAACAAGTGCTCCGGCCCCAACAAGTGTTCCGGCGCCAACTAGTGCCCCCAGCATTGATACGGATTCTACATCCACTCTAGTTGCGGAGAAGACTCCATCAGGGAACAATGGCGATCCAGTGGAAGATCCACTACTCAAATCATTCGTCTTGCCTCTTACCTTGAAGAATAAAGATCGATGGGAGGACAAGCACAAACCCGTTCTTTACGTCCGCGCAAAGTACTTACCCTACAAAGCATTACGCCAACAATTTTGGCGTGGTATGCTTAAGCAGTATGATGCGGATGAAAGCGGTAGAATTGATAAGGTTGAATTAACCACCATGCTTGACACGCTCGGATCAACACTCCATGAATCCACGATTGACAGCATGTTTGACCGCTTCGCAGATGACATGCCGCCGGAGGAAGTTCCATCTCTGTCCTTCGACCAAGCCGTGATTTGCTTGGAGGACCAACTTCAGCGTACGGCAAAGCTTACCAAAGCACTCCTAACGCCGTCACTTTCCCGTGTCTCCACCTTTGATAATGGAAACGATACATCTACACCTCCTTCCGGTACCGAGACACCATTGAACTGGGAGAACTATACTCTATCCCAAACACCATCTCTGCACCTACATTTCCCCAGCGAGGGAGGTGATGAGAGTCCGCCTGTCAATCACGGCGATTTACGTGATGAGTCGGGTGAAGAACGCGTCATAGAAATCCGCGAATGCCCAATCTGTCACCAGCCGCGCCTGAACAAGCACACAGATGCCGACATCATCACTCATGTTGCGACTTGTGCGTCTCAGGACTGGCGCCAAGTTAATAACATCGTCATGGCCGGGTTCGTTACGAGCTCTCAGGCACAGAGAAAATGGTACAGCAAAGTGATTACGAAGATTAGCTATGGCGGTTACCGACTGGGCGCCAACTCCGCAAACATTCTCGTGCAAGATCGGATCACAGGACAGATCAACGAGGAGCGCATGTCGGTGTACGTACGACTTGGGATTCGACTGCTATACAAAGGATTGCGAGCACGAGAGATGGAGAAGCGGCGTATCAAACGGCTACTCAAGTCACTGAGCATCAAGCAAGGACGCAAGTTCGATGACCCAGCCAGCGTGGCACAGATCCAGCCCTTCATCGCCTTCCACCAGCTCAACATGAGCGAGGTGCTGCTGCCGACCGAAGCCTTCAAGAACTTCAACGAGTTCTTCTACCGGGCGCTCAAGCCCGGCGCGCGGCCGTGCAGCGCGCCCGACCAGCCCGCAATCATCACCTCGCCCGCCGACTGCCGCAGCGTGGTGTTCAATGCACTGGGCGACGCACAGAAGGTGTGGGTGAAGGGGCGCGAGTTCTCGGTGGAGCGGCTGCTGTCGCCGGCGTACAGCGCCGACGCGAAGCGCTACGTCGGCGGCGCCCTCGGCGTGTTCCGGCTGGCGCCACAGGACTACCACCGCTTCCACGTGCCGGTGGACGGCGTGCTCGGCGAGCCGCGCCTCGTTGACGGCGAGTACTACACCGTCAACCCCATGGCCATTCGCTCGGCGCTGGACGTCTACAGCGAGAACGTGCGCGTCGTCGTGCCCATCGACTCGGAGCGGCACGGCCGCGTCATGGTGATTTGCGTTGGTGCGATGATGGTTGGCTCGACCGTCATCACCCGCAAGGCTGGAGAACACGTCAAGCGCGCGGAGGAGCTCGGCTACTTCAAGTTCGGCGGCAGCACTATTCTGCTGCTGTTCGAGAAAGGCACCATGGTGTGGGATGACGATCTCGCGGATAACTCGAGCGGCGCTCTCGAGACGCTGGTGAGTGCTTTCGTTGTTCTTTTTTCCTGCTTGCGTACTGACTGAAAGGATAGATTAGAGTTGGCATGTCCGTTGGCCACGCGCCGGATCATCCGGCATGGACGCCGGTGAAGAAATTCAATCCGACAGCTGAAGAAAAGGAGGAAGCAAGGAGAAGGATTTCTGGCAGCTGGGGTCCAGATATAATTACCGGTCTGAACATTTCTAGGCCATCACAGATGACTCCAATGGGCGAATAACTTCGCTGTGTAAAATGCTGTAGACTGGAGAGCGCCGTCCAGTTGTAGAATTCCTGTAACCCAACTACGAGGCTCCAGACTGTAACAATATCAATTGCGTTATTTTCATTCATTCGCAGCGGGCTACGGAAATGCAATAGAGAGTTTTTACAAGCGACCCCCTCGCTGAAGAGCCAAAATGCAAACAAATGCCATCGAACTTCTCAACACTAAACGGCTGCAGTCCAGCCAAATTCAGTTGCAGTGCAATCAAGCCCAATCGCAAAGAGCCATGCATCGATCTGGGTAGGCGAAAGCCCACAAGCAAAGCCCACCACGGCCCAAGCAACGTCACCAATGATCATGAACTCAAGAACAAGCCCAAAGGAACGGAATCAGGCTATGCCGTCGCCGCGCCCTCCAGCGGCACCGCAGCAGCCGCAACGGCCTCGCCCGCCGGCGGCGCGCCCACGCCCAGCGGCAGCCACGCGCGCGGTTCATCCATGCTGCGGGCGGCGCGCACGGCGCCGGGGGTCGGGACCTCGACGCGGGAGCGATCGCGCTCGCGGGGGGTCTGGCGGCCGTCAGAGTCGACGTCGCCGGCCGTGGAGCCGCCCGACGAGGCCGAGCCCGAGTCGTCGTCGTAGCGGTCGGCCAGCCGCGCGAAGTAGTCGGCCAGCCCGGAGGTCGGGCTGGCGATGTCGGCGTACTGCGGCGGCGGCGTCTCCAGCGGCGGCGGCGGCGAGTCGCTGTCGAAAGCCGGTGGCAGGAACGACGGCGTGCGGATGATGTGCATGGGCCGTGCTTGCGCGAAGGGGCCTTGCGTGTGGGCGGCTGCGGGCCGCTGGAGGCCTGCCGTCGTTACGCGGCTGAGGGAGCTGGTGGAGGGCGAGGTGGGCGAGCCGCTGGTGGTGGGTGAGATGGTCGATGTGCTGCTGGCCGTGGTTGCCGTGCTGGCGGTTGAGGAGGCGTGCGGGCGGCTGCTGCTGAGGCTGTTCAGCGTTGGCACGTACGTGGGACTGTTGCGGCGGAGTGGTGCGCCCGGGCAGCCGCATTCGTAGAGACGAGTTGATGGGGTTTCATTTTCGGGACTGGAGTACGCAGGCAAAGAAATGTTGGCTTGCGTGGCACGACAAGAAAGGATATGGAAAGGTGAGTCGATGGAGATTTCAAAGTGCCGTCGCTTTGTTGGATCGTTTGTATCTGGACGGGACAGACGTAGCACAATCTGTTTGGAATTTGTGTCAGCTTTCTGAAACTTTTAACAGGAAAAGGTACTTACCTTTATCCAGTGATGGACTTGGATGTTGGAGTATGTCGTGTCAAAGTGTAGACGAGAAGCTCTATCCTTGTCCCTCATAGTACTACAACTAGGTAGCTGCACGTTGAACTCCATCTCAGTCGGGCCGATATTCCTATCACTTTCCAGATTACCGAGAAGATTGGTCGGATCTGGCGGAGTGATTTCTTCACCCCTGGCCGCAGCGGCTCTAAGGTCATAGGGTACGCCGCCTCCCGAGACTATCCGCATAGAGCTACCAGGGAAGGTACTGTTTGCCGGACCATCCGAACGCTTCTCAAAGAGCTGTACTTTTCGGCTAGGCTCCATTCGATGTACTCGCTTGTTGTTGCAGTAATATTCGATACTCTCTGTCACAAAGACTTTGATTCTGTGACAACGTACCTTGGCCAGAGGTGTCAATTTGAAAGCTATTGGCACTTGTGCGCCCAATGGGAAGGATTTGCCAGATATTACTATATCGTAATGCATCTGATCCTCCCAGTTTCGGCTTATTGCAATTGGTTCCACTTGCTCTAGTGAACCTTCGGCTGGCGTTCTGATGAAAACGACTTCTTTGGTTCCCATCAAATTCGCTTTGAATGCTCCGGCTCGTTCAACAATGGCTTCCAGTTCATATTTGACAGAGCCAAGATCGACGTCGATGGTTTCTGGCATATGGCTATCAATTGGAAGCTCGAAATTGTATACGTAGTGGCCTGGATTGAACGTTCTGAATCCTCTCTGGGCTACGGTTGGACCTCCGGGTTGTGCTTCACCTTTGCTGAAACTTCTGGACTGTGTGGCTTGAAGGGAAAGTCTCTTCAATTCTTTAGACGACAAATTTCCATTTGAAGTTGATGCTGGGCTTCCCGCAAAACTTTCCAGAGTCGATCGGGTCCTTAGATTTGGCAGGTCAATTGGAGACGTTTGCAACTCAACCTGGTCAGCCATAGTTCCATGCTCGGCCTGAGGGAATTGTGCATTGAAAAATGGCCATATGTGATTCATTTGCTGGAGAGTCTCTTCGAATTCCTGCTTCTTTGGTGGGATTCCTAGATACCTGTGAGTAGAAACTTCAGAATTTCTAGTAAGCCGTACCTTCTGGCCATTTTGTCGTTGCACGACCCCGAAATCGCAGTGATACTGATTTAATCTTTGATGGTTTCGTAACGTTCAAATGTAAACTGCCTCGAAGCATTGCCGTACTTCGATTTGATTGGAGATCTGTGTGATCGAAACCTTGCAAAAACAGCACTGGTTCTGCCAGCGCAATGCTAATGCTAACTCCATTACCGGATGCTAATGGCTTCTCTTCCGGTAATTTTTGCGTCAGCTCCACAGTGCTACCAGTCTTCACTGGAGAGGAACTTCGCAGCTCCTCCGGGAAGGATGACCTCGAGATCACTCCACCGATAGGACTAGCAATGCTGTTTCTTAAGTTCGGTCGCATTGTGTCCAGATGGGGTCGTCTCCTTCCCTCCGACGTGCCCGACTGTGGCCTTCCACCAGCTCCTGATCTGTCTGTGGTGCGATTGGAAGTCAATGACGGTGGATGGTCTGATTTAGAGGAATCGTGAGAAATGAAGGATCTGAGGAAGCGTTTGGCACTCGCTCTAGAGTCTGCCAGCTTTCCGAATATGACAGTACTCGTTCGGGAGCGGGATATGGGATCCTCCAAGCCGCGTTCGGGTGTCACTCGGGCGATATGAATTCGGTGCGGTCGACTGTGGCGAGAACGAAAAACTTGAGGGATTGGTCGATCGGAGAGGTTAATTGCTTGGTGGATGTTATCCGGAAGAACAGACAGACGACCTCGCTCGCTATAGACTTGCTGGTAGCCCATTAGAGAATGGCCTGCATTATGGTAATCTTGAATCGACAGCATCTCGGCGGAACGCACGAAGGTAGAGAATCAAAAAGTGGGAAGCGCAGTGAAGACATAGAAGAGAGCAAAGAAAAGCTGAGTCAGGGGTTGTAATGACCCAGGCGCAATGCAGTACTCCTTTGAGGACGTATCTGTATGTACGAGGAAGTATCGACCAGAGCAAGGTCCATGCGGATGCACAATTCGGGACCGAGCGGGTGGTTGGTGAGAAGCAGGGAGAAATGGAACAGAAAAACTTACAAAGACAGAGTATGGCAAAGATTTAATGCTGCGAGCCGGGTTTAGAGATCAAAACAAGCGCGGGAAGGTTGGTGGTGTGTCAAATGGAAGCACTGGAGTATGGTGGAGACTCTGAGTCGCGGTGGAGATTCCGCCTCGTGGATCGGACCTGTGCGTTGGCAATCGCGCGTGCGGAAGAGCGCGGTGATTGATCGTGACAAGGAATTATAGCAATGGGGTCAGTTGAATAGCAGGTGATGGTGCGACAGCATCCGACAGGCGTGGACGTTGTTGGTTGAAGATGATGCAACGAACGAATCATGAGAGCGTAGACGGAGCGGAGCCAATGTACGAAGCGTCAGGAGAGGACGGTTGACAATGCATGTCCAGTGAGGTTGGAAGATATTTCTAAAAGCGGTACGGTTAAATGCGGACAGAGGGTGATGTGAGCTAAAGTAAGGTATGAGCAAGTTGCAGAAGACTTGCTGATCTCGCAGCACGCAGCAGGGTCACAACGGAAGAGCGGCCCTCAAGCAAGGTTTTTTTGGGTCGGACGGGATCAGGCCAGGAGGAATGTTTGTAATTGATGGCCGGTAGAGGAGAGAAAGAGTGGATAATCAATGGCAAAATTCTAGACCCATTGCGTACACGTCCATGGCAGTGCTATTATGCCAACTATCCACACACGCTCGTGCAGTGTCGTCGTCGCAAAGGCAAGACACAAACTTGCTGTTGACACGCGCGCCCGATGACTTCACTCCAGCTGCGCCCACGACCGTTAGGTGGAGAGATGCGGCGTCAAGCTAGAGCGGTTTGAGCTGCATGCGAGTCCTCTTCCACCTCTAATGTCAAAGCCCGTGAGTGACGCCCATTCCTTCCCCGGCACGGTCGGATCATGCCGCATCTTCCCACGCAAAATTTGTCTCTCGTGTGCGCATCTTGTGATTCCCGCTCGCTTCCGTTTCTGATAATGATTGAGGATGGTGGTGCTGACTGTGGGCGGATGACTACGGCCGACGATGCCTTTTGTCGACCGCGGTTCGCTGAACACAAAACTGCGTAGAACTGATTTCACAGTGGCTGTCGCTTGATTCCTTTCTCGATCGAGTGCTCATGATTCCTTTCTCGATCGAGTGTTCATGGGCACCTTTCTCGATCGAGTGTTGATGGGTCGCCAAATCCATATGGCCTCTCACCCCTCCGCAGCTGTGCGCCTCGGCCCGTGATCTTCAACTTGGGTCGCGGTGGATACTGGTCGATTACTGTCTTTGATGACTGAGAAAACACAGCCGGAGACGTTATTGCGCGTCAGTACCCACTACTGCAACACCGTAGCCATCCGGCTCATCATCCTGACATGCATCCGAGAAATGGTGCAATGCTGGAATTGCTTCCATGCGCAACACTGGACAATGGCGAAACGCGACGGATTAGGCTTTCCTGATGTCATATGGGACCCTGCTTGGGCTTGTTTTGCGGAGAGTTGCGTTTTGTGTGAAGATCTTCGCCTAACTTAATTTACTTCGGTCCGGTCTACATCCCAAAGCGGAGTTCCTCACATCGACACCAATCGATAGAATGTAAAAGCAGCGTCAGCTGAGTACTGCTTAATTAGCAGCACGATGCAGGGTCTCTTATGTTTGGATCTAGAGGCCATTCGTTAGTGCGTGTTAGTAACAGGAAGTCGCTTAGAGTAGGTATGTCAAAAACATATTCGATCTTCAACAGCCTCGTCCACTATTCTCATTATGCTTTTGCGTCATAAAACGGTATCGTCGCCATAGTAACGTTCTAGATGTTCTCCGACCCACATCTCGATGATTTGCAGATCTGGTAACAATCCGACTGCAAACACACGGCAATGCCCGTTCGTATGTGTAGCGACTTCGCTTTGAGTAACTACGTCACCACCAGGCCGCGGATCGCACACGACATCAAGGAACCTGAACGGGAATAACAGGTAACCAAAGTAACAATGGCAATCGCATGTTTACCAACGCATGAACGCATCACCTATCTTGTGGATCAATCAAAGAACCGTGAATCCGGTCTAGATTCCTAACAGCGACGTAACCGCCCATCTGAAGATGCCTTATGAAAGTTCACGCGAATAAGGCTGCTCGCATTTCACACTACCAGGAACACACCGATTTGGAATTCGTATTCGTTTTCTCTCAGTGAGAACATAAAAACATCTAATTACCCATTGTTTAGGCATTATGTTTGCTTCCCTCTCTTATTCCGAGCTTCACGCACTGCATACCACATTTGGATGGCGCTTCACGTGATTTTCAACACCAAGGTTTGTGGATACGGCCGAGATATATGTCCACACCTTTCCTGAAATTATGGCGGAGAGCGAACTACTTCGTTACTTTACTTGATGGTATCAACCTCGTGGTCTGACTTTCATTGTTGCCTCCGTGTCAAATTGCACCCGATCTCACTTGGCCTCTGCGTTTATATTCAGCCTGTGCTGCACCGCTCGACCGGGCCTTGAAACTTTCCACACATTGACCGGTCTTTATGACTCCTAAACCTTCCGCTTACAACGTGTTTCGTTGATAAGATAGCTGAATCCTACCTTTAAGGCCTCTATTGTACCGTCACATCGTCCTCTAAGTTTCCTATTCACCTCTTCTAAAAAGATGTCCAGCTCACCGGCTATCTCCTCGGTAGTTGCCTTTCAATCATATTACCATTCTCATCCAATCAGGGCTCTGACTGCGTCTTTCTTCATTCTGGTATGCTAATTCTTATAATCCATTTCAATACGAATCCAAAAGCAAGTGACTGAACTCCCTCAGGGTTTGATCTACCAAGTATGGAAAGTCGTCTACAATCTTTACTTCCATCCTCTCGCTCGCTTCCCGGGACCAAAGTTAGCGGCAGTGTCGAAATTACCGAGCGTCTACAATATAATCAAAGGCAATTCGCATAAGTGGAGTGATTCGTTGCATCGCCAGTATGGAGACGTAGTCCGTATAGGACCCGACAGCCTTAGTTATTGCAATTCAGCAGCCTGGAAAGAAATTTACGGCTTCCGCAAGGATAAAAAGTTTATCAAAGATCCGCTCTCCTACGGTGCTCCTCCGAACGGTGTACCAGGGTTGCTCTCGGCCAACGATGAGAATCATGCACGATTTCGACGAACTTTCAGCCATGCCTTCAGCGATAGAGCTTTGAGGGAGCAAGAGCCTCTCTTCATGGAGTACATTGACCTCCTGGTGAAGAAGTTGAACGAGAAGGTCGCTGCTGATCCCGACGTGAAAATCAACATGGTGAACATGCTCAACTTCACTACATTCGACATCATGGCCGACCTTACGTTTGGCAAGCCTCTGGGTATGCTCGCAAAATCTGAATATCATCCTTGGGTGACGGCTATCTTCTCGTCGTTGAAACTCGGCACGTACATGCGGTCGCTGAAGAACTGGCCCTTGCTAGCACCGTTGAGCGCGTTAATCGTGCCGTCATCGCTCAGGCGTAAGCGTATGGAGCACTTTCGATGGAGCTCAGAGCAGGTGGACGCGCGGCTGAAGCGCAAGTCAGATAAGCCAGATATCTGGAACTTGGTGCTGGCTGCCGATGAGTCGCGCTCCTTGACTCTCGACGAGATGCACTCTAACGGTGGCCTATTTATGGGTGCCGGCACTGAGACTACCGCCACCGAGCTCAGCGGTTCACTGTACCTGTTGTCAAAGCATCCGGATGTCCTCGAACATCTGCTGGACGAGCTGCGCACCGCATTCCCAGCGGGCGCGCCGCTGACCATCGACGGCCTGGCTCACTGCAAGTACCTGGGCGCGGTGCTGGAGGAAGGACTGCGCGTATACCCGCCGGTGCCAGCGGGCCTGCCGCGAGTAGTGCCCTCGCCGCAAGGAGTGATACTCGGCGCGGTGCTGCCGGGCGAGACACGGGTCTTCGTATCGCAGTACGCGACGTACCACTCGCCGCGCAACTTTGTTGACTCGGACAGCTACCGGCCGGAGCGCTGGCTGCCCGCTGACCATCCGCTGCACGATGCACGCTTCGACGCCGACGATAAGGTCGCGCTGCAGCCGTTCAGCATCGGTCCGCGCAACTGCATCGGCAAGAATCTTGCCTACCATGAGATGAAGCTTGTGCTTGCGGCACTGGTGCTCAACTTTGAGTTTACGCTTTGTGACGAAAGTGGGAATTGGATGGATCAAAGGATGTTTGCGTTGTGGGAGAAGAAGCCTTTGATTATGACATTGAAGCCTGTGAAGCGTTGAAAATGTCTAACAGAAGAGAGATTCGGTGGAATAGCACTTGCAGCTAGCATTGATCAAGGCGTTGGGGCTCAATATAAATGTCTCATGGAGTTTGATGTGTGCTCGTGATGGCACAGTTCATGTGCTTCATAGATACAATATCCACTCCTCTTAGTCGAATCTTTGCATCTCAAAATGGGAATACTGCTTCCAATCGAATAAGGCCTCTCATCGCATCTCATGTGCGCACTGACTCCAATGGCTATACTCCATAACGTGGTATCATAAATCGTGGATTCCAAAAGCAGTCCACCTTTACCTCACTGGTAATGCCGTCGCTGCACTTTCAGGTTTCTCATATTTCCCCTCGACCGCATTTACAATCTCTTTACCAGCACCCTCTCTATGCCCTTCCTCATCCTTCACTTCGCCATCTTCTCTCTCTCCAAGCAAAACCCTCTCCTTCCTCCTCGCAACAAGGCTCTTAATCGCGCCCAGCCACCGCAAAACACTCTCTTCCGAGCCACCATCAAAGCGCCACCCGCCCTCCTCCCCAATAACCATAAACACGCAGCGCCCGCGCCTCCGATCGGCCGGCCGCTCCACCTCCACCGCATCGATGATGCCGGCAAACGGAATGATCAGCGACGGCTTGTACTCAGCAGCGTCGTCGTACAGCGCGAGGCGCGACGGCCGCAGCACCGCCCACTGCGCCTTCCACGCGCGCAGCGCCCCGCCGCGCTGCCGGCCCAGCCACCCCTGGTGCACGATGCGCTCCGCATCCGTGGCGCTGTGCTGCGACGCCGAGCGGGTCGCCAGCGGGCGCGGCGCAGGCCCGGCCGCCGCGGCGGTGGATGCTAGCGCGTCGGTGGGTGGGAGCGAGGGTGTCTTCGGCAGCGACGCCGCCGACCCGCGGAACGCGCCGCCCGAGCTGATCGAGCTGCACGAGCCGCCGTCGTTGCCGGAGGAGGCGTGGAGGGGGTGCGAGGGGCGGCGCGCGGCGCTGTGCATGGTGGCCGGGGTGAGGGAGTGCGGGCCGTAGGGCGAGCGGCCTTTTGGGCGGGCGAGCGGCGCGGGCGCGTCCGGATCCGACGACGACGTGATGGCCGGGTCGGAGGCGCGCGGGGGACGGCCGCTGCCGAGGCTGGCGGCGGGGTTGGGGCGCTGCGATGCGGTTGGCGATAGTAGTAGCATTTCTTCTTCTTCTTCGTCGATGCGCGATTCCCGCCGGATCAGCTCCACCCATTCTTGCGCTTCTTTCTCACTCGCCGCTTCGATGTGGTAGTTTTGCGCCGGTGAGAACAGGCCGAAGACGTGCTTGGCTTTGCGTTTGGGGTCTTTTTGTCGTGCTACGGCTTCGAGGTCTGCTAGTGCGATCTGATGTCGCAGCTGTGTACCTTCGGCATCTTTGTAAATGCTGAGAGTTGTGGGACGTAGGACTAAGAAGACCGGTTTCCAAGACTATTATGTGCATTATCAGTATGAGTATCTCTAATTTGTGGAGTGGGTGGAAGCTGACCTTGGTCTTCTTTGTACGCTTCAACACTTGAGCCGACTTGATTACTCTGTCGAATTCAAAGCTACCGTTCTGATTGACAGGTGAGAAGGTGTCGAGGACAAGATGTGCCTTGCGAAATGCACCCTCTGAACAGACAACGCCGAGCTTCATTCCTGTGGGGGCATTTTCTCGAGATGGTATATTCGGGGGTTGGGTCTGCGGAGGAGGATCAGGAGGAGAAAGCGGTGCTGTATGAGCAGCCATAGTGTTGTCACATTTGAAGTATGAAGCTCCCTAGCTTTTGCTTCTGTTCTGTTGCATAGTATCGTATCTGTTGTCTGGTAGGAGTGCGTTTCTGTCGCGATTGAGTGGTGGTATAACAGAGACGTCTTATAGGATAGCCGCGCAATGGTCAAATGAGATACCAGCGCTCGAATAGAGGGAGCATTGGGCGGTTCGGGATGGAAATGAGGTGATCAAGAGTATTGGAGCTCGACGATGGGTTTCTCAGAGCGAAATTAAGATGTAAGTATGGGCGACGATGATGTTCTCAGAAGTTGGTAGTGGTCCCGCAAGTTGGCTTCCCCTGGAGTTAATGCGCAGGGATTGATCTTGTGTTCTCATGCGCCACCTCGAAGTATCGTAATTACCATCGTAAGCTGTAGGGAATCTTTTTGCTTCTTCAGTGCCATTTGGCTCTTTGATGCGGCTGTGCACTTCGTCTTTAGGCCGAGTCTTCACCCTTTGCCCTACTCTACTTCAACCAACTCTTCCCAGCTTCAAACCAAGACCGAGAGGCTGGCGTATTTCAACTCCTTTCCCTCGTAAGCTCTTTCCGCGTCAGTAATTGTGGCTCCAGCCTGATTATCCCCGACCTGTCTCAGATCGATTGGCTTTGGTGCTACAGAGACAAAACCAACGTCAAACGGTGTGCTTAAACTTCCGATATTGTCATCGTTTTTATTTCCTGCCAAGTCAATCAAACCGTAGCTATTTTCAGTTTCATTTCGAGCGCATCTGTATCATAGATGCTTGTCAATCGCTCAAAATTGTCCTCTGAGGTCATGTGTGTCCGACTATTCCTAACACTTCTACCGTCGTTGAAGTTCCCACGTGTTATGAAACAGAATATTATTCGAATATGAGAGCTCACTTCCATATACAAGGCAGATTGATTCATCATCGATTGACTAACCTAAACATGGACACACTATAGCCGTTGACTTAAGCAGAACAAACCCCGATAAGCCGCATCCCTTTCTCCACACGTCAATGTGCTTATGGATTTGCCTTAACTTCACCTACAGCTGGTCGATCCACTCCAACATCGTCTGTGGTTCAAGTCTCTTCGTAAAGTCCGGCTCAACGGCCGCATTCTTCACAACACCCTCACGATCAACCAGGAACGTCGACGGCACCGGCACCTCCCACAACTCATCGCCATTCTTCTCCTTCAGATCGACACCCAGGCGGCCCAGCGCCGCGACCATCTCGGGCGGCTGCTTCCAGACGATGCCGAGGCGGCGCGCCAGGCCATTGCCAGCATCCGACAGCACGCGGAACTGCAGGCCGAGCTTGTCGACCGTCTCGCGCGCTATCTGCGGCACCTCCGGGGAGACGGCGACGAGCACCACGCCCTTGGCCTCGAAGGCCGCAGCGTGCTGCTGCAGCACGCGCAGCGTCGTCGCGCAGAACACGCACCACTCGCCGCGGAAGAACAGCACCAGCAGCGGGCCCTTGGCCAGCAGCGCCGCTGACGACGCCTCGGCGCCACTGGCGTCGGGCAGGTGGAATGATGGGAACTTTTCGCCGACTTGGATGGTGGAGGATGTGTCGAAGCTTTGCTCGAAGGCGCTTTTGACGCTTCGCGCTGTGTTGATCGGCTCTTCCAGCTCTTTGGGTAGGCTGAGGTTACCGATTACTGAGGCTATTTCGGCTTGGAGAGTCATTTTGAAGATGTGAATAATGGATTATTGGGATAGCTATTGCGTAATTGAGAACTATTTGATCTGTTGATATTGCATCCAGACCATGAGCGGGCACCCTTATATACTATTGAAATTTCGGTCTCCATCGGACGAGTCTTGATGACTATACAGACATAGCTACTCATATTCCAAGGTGGAATTCCGAATTGGAGCGAGACGTGTAATTTTTGTATGAGGCTTCAATAGGTGAGCGAGCGGCAGCCTGCGGTCGTATCGTATTTGCATACGGCAATTCTTCCGCATTCGTGCGAGTTGGAGCGCGTTCGAGCGGGACCACACAAACGACATCATATCTCGAAGAAAGAATTGTCAACGACTTATTACTATCCAGCTACGGCTATTCATAGCTCATGCCGTGACATTTTGGCTGGTCGAATTTGTCTTTTCCGTCTAAGAACCAGCGTATCGCCACTTCAACACCCAGGCTAACAGACCTTCGATGGCAATTCGGAGCCATCACCTGTTTAGACCAAAATTGAGTCAAATACACCCAAGAGCAGCGAGACGGTCATGTCCGTCGTCATCAACGCCTGATTTATCCTGTACCGTATCAGTGTGAGCAGAAATGTCAGATCTGCTGTTCGAGTCCGACGACCGTACTCCAAAACGTATGCGACTTGGTACACGAAGCTGTGCAGAATGCCGCAGACGACACGTCCGATGTATTTTTCCACCGGGGAGCAGCGTTTGTGAGGGCTGTGCTCTTCATTTAGTTTCTTGTATCAGCCAGGAAGCCAATCGTCAAAAAAAGATACAGCCAGAAAGACATGGCGAGTCAACATTGCATCAACAACTCAAAGAGTTGGAGGATGTGGTTCTTCGAATCCGTACATCAGTCGACCGAGATCCAAACTCTTCAGCATCGGTAAATGCGAGGGCAAAGTTGACAGAAATCCTGAGTAGTCTCGAACAAACATCACCAGGAACTTCATCAAGCGTTGAGGACAATCGCATTACCAACAACATCAACCGCCCTCCTCCGACATTTGAAGATATTTCTATCTCATTAAGCAACGCGGATGACCTAAATAACCTTGAAGAAGCGCCAATAATATCTCTCTTTCACGATGCTTTGAGAATCCAGAGCTGTGAAAGGCAACGGAATGAACCTACCATAGATCCGTCGAGAAATAACAGAATGCAAGATATGCTACAGCGCTTAAAGAACCTAATACCTCAGCCTGCTAATATCAGACTCCTTCTTGCAGAAACTGAGAAGTACTGGTCGACGTGGCCACCGTGTTACCTGGGACCGAACCTCTCTGATCGAGTCCGAAGTGGAGGAGATTGCCCTATGGCCCTTCTTACGAAAGCTTTCACATCATTGAAGCCAGCATTGATGGCAAAGGCAGTCGTTTTTCTAGCTCTCTGCATACAACAACTTCCGAAAGTCTTACAGCATCAAGATTTGAACATGCAATCGTCAACGGAAGTCGTCAAGTCATACATGAAAATTACGACGAGCCTCTTATCCATAAGTGCGGATATTGGAGAGTCAATCGATGATGTAGAATGTCTGATGCTACAGTCAAAGTTGTATATCAACTGCGGGATGCCTCGAAAAGTATGGCTAAGCACTCGGTACGCTTTGAACACTGCTTTTCTGCTTGGATTACATCACTTGCACCAACGTAATGACCAACGTAAACGTCAACTCTTCGATCAAATATGGCAAGTAGATCGACATATGGCTATAACACTTGGTTTCCCGTGCTCAATATCCAACTCTCATCCGGCACTAGCACAAGATCCCGGAGTCCAGGGAGTTCAGCAATTAGCACGCCAATTGTGCCTGATTGGCGGCGAGATAATTGAGCGAAATCAAAATTACAACTCCGTCGACTACTCCGTTACGGTCAAACTACAAGAAGAACTCGATCGATTACGAGCCATTATGCCAGAAGACTGGTGGAATCCAATACCGAGTCCAATTCAATCTGTCGGTGAGCAATACTATCAAAGCTCTATCAAGATTCAGTACTTTCTACTTTGCAAACACGTACACCTACCATACATGCTAAAGTCAACAACTTCCAAAAAGTTTGAGCATAGTCGAGAAGTAGTACTTGAGACCTCGAGAGAGCTCATCAAGACATATCAGGGGCTTCGCAATAGCGCCCAAGCCGAATTTGTCATGTGTGAAGCTATGGAATTTGGAGCATTCTGTGCAGCGGCCGTTCTCATCATCGACATCTTTGCTCGACGGCCTCAACGCTCCCTTGGAGAAGAGCTGGAAGATGTTAGATTGGTGGATGGCCTCGTACTTACCCTCAGAAGATTCGATTCAATCATGGAATGTAGTGTTGCTTCGCAGGCTGCTCAGCTGTTGGAGTTTCTATCTGCGGTGTATCGAGGATCATACAATGGTCCTGAAAACTTCGAGGCTGTTATCCCTTACTTTGGGAGAGTACGGATCAATTGGCGTAGCGTGGTGGGATCGAGAACGGAGTCAGACGATCAATTCTCAGCCACAAAAAACCCTTCTTCCAAAACGGTGGAGTTCAGCACTAGCACCTTCGGCTTTCCCATGCCGGCGGATCCATATCTTGAAGCAGAGATTGGTTTGGACTGGACAACGACAATGGGAACGGACGATGTATACGACTGGTTTCAGACATTCGATCTACAACGGCATTTCCTGCTGCAATAGTGTTTTGGAAGCGGCTAAGAGCAACATTCACAATTCCACCCATTGCGTCTGGACATACACTCTCTCCCACCTCGTGCCACGCCTCACCATCTTCCGCAGATGCCATCACCTTCTCTCAAAGGCCTACAGCGTCCCTGTAGGCATCTGAAAGCCCTGCCTCGTGTCCAGGCCCACACCATTCAGACCCCACGCCGTACTACTCGCATCATGCACGGTGGTGCGCCTCAGATCGCGCTTGTACTTGCCCTGGAAGGATCCTCCGCCAGCACGATGCATGACGCAGGTGTTATCCCAGATGACGAGGTCGCCCGGATTGAGCCACGGGATGCTCGCGACGTAGCGGTCCTGCGTAGCATGCTCCATGAGGGCCCTGAGCAGCGCGTCCGACTCGGCGGGCGGCAGCGGCTCCCCATCCGGCCGCTCCAGGTGGTGCAGGTGCGCGGCGACGTAGAGGTTCATGCGGCCGGAGGGCTCGTGGCGCTGGACGAGGCGGTGCCGATGCATCTTGAAGGCGGCCGGGTCGACGTCGTGGAAAAAGGCCGGCGCCGCCGTCTTGCGGCTGTGGTGCAGCGAGTGCGCGCCGACGAAGTCGCCCGCCACTAGCTGCGCGTGCAGCGCCGCGGGGAGCTCCTCGAAGGCGGTGCGCGTGTCTGCGAAGTCTGTGTTGCCGCCGGTGCCCGGAGGGGGGAGCTCGTGCGCTTTGAGGATGGAGTAGGAGGCGCGCCGCGGGTTGAACGACGAGTCGACGTGGAAGAGGCTGTTGCCTTTGTTGTACTGCGCTCGCGGTGATTCCGGGTCGAGAACGCCGCCCGTTTCGGCGTCTATGTTGCCCGCGTCGAAGAGTTCGTAGTACTGGTACCGCGGTTTGCGGCCGTTGGTCATGTATGGCCTTATATCGTCGAGTTCGCCAAAGCGTCTTGAGAACTCGACGTGCTGCCTATCATCCATACCCGTGGAGCGGAAGACGATAACACCGTACTGCTGAATATGAGTCTTGTATCATAGAACGACAATAATGCCACGGACCTTCGCAGACGCTGCAAGAATTTCGGCAAAGACATCATCTGGAATGGGTTTAGAGAAATCAACACCTCCTATTTCAGCACAGAATAAAGGATGGAGTTCCTTGATCTCAATCTTCTTGAACTCATTTTCGGGCTTAATGAGTAATCCAGGCATACTGTCTGGATAGTAAGAAAGTAACTTCTAGACGGCAGACGTCAAATGAAATCAAGAAGATAGAAATTGGAGCGTAAGAAATGTCTTTCGACTCTACTTCGGCAGATGTGAGGTTATATAATTTCGAAGTGATCGGCCAAGACGGCATCTCTCCGGTCAACATCCAATCATTGCAGACTTTACAATGCATAGCAGCGCCGAATTGACCTTTAACACATCTGCCGAAGTCTGAAAGGCTGCGGAAAGAAAGCTCCGAAGGGATTGGATGGGTAGAATGCGGAGAGGACGGGGAGTACGAAGAACTGGGTTTTGCCGATCTAGGCAAAGCGGACGGAAATAGCAGTTCAAGGTTCTGAGCAATCGACATCTGGGATATGCTGAATATCACAGCACGAAAGTGTTAGTTGACCAAGCACTGCACTTATGATTGGTGAAAAGTTGCAAAGAATGAGCGGTTGACACCACAACGAAGCTGAACATACCATCCACTGTGTATCTTATATATACAGAGCAACTACCAACTATCAACTACAATATCAAGCCAGCCACCTCTCGAACTCGTGATGAATCGTTGCCATCCAAGCCCTCATAACTCGAAAATCATCGCAGCCTCCGAAGGAGGGTGTTTGGGAACAACAAATACTAGGCCAGGCCAGGCCAGAGAAAACACCAGTCAGCCCATCCTAATGCGTCGATAGCATATGCCGGAAAAGAATCGAAGAAAAGGGACTACGCCTAGCGAGAGCAAAACCCGAAGTGCCGTTTCCATGCCCAACACCGCAAGAGAAGCCCAACCAAGCCAAAGCCAAAAACGCCATACCCTATGCTCATCTCGAAAGCCAGCTCGGAAGCGCGCACCTCCCTCCTCCTCAGCCCGCCCTGCCCCCGCCCGGCGTCACACCACCGAGCCTCTTCCTGCCGAGCCAGCCCATCAGCAGCCCATCGAGCTCAGCACCCATCTCGCGCACGGCCTTGCGCTCGTCAAGAAACAGGTCCGCAATGAGCGGGTGGTCGGCAGCGACCGGCACGACGCCGGACGTGTCGTAGACGAGCTGCAGCAGCGCCTTGGTGTCGCGCTGGGCCGCGTCGTCGAGGTACTCGCGCAGCGTCGCGTCGTTCCATGTTGCGGTGGCGGCGGAGGGCGTGCGGGAGGGCGGCGCCGCGGCCGAGGACGTGGAGGCCGTGCTGTTGTTGCGCGCGGTGGAGGGGGTGAGGTGCGGCTGCGCGCTGAGCGGCGTGTGGGTTGTTGGTGTGGGTGGGAGCGGAGAGGAGCGGGGTTGGGGGGGTGGCGAGCGCGAGGGCGGGAGGGGGGAGCTGGGACTGCGCTGCTGGGGAGAGTGCGGGCTTGTTGGTGGAAGAGAGTCGGTGGTGGCGCCGTGCGGTGAGAGAAGAGGTGCCGCTGTTTGATGCACGGCGGAATCGGCTGCGGTTCCCGATGCATTTTGCTGTTGTGGAGATGGTGACGAACGCAAAGAAGCGAGTTCGTCTGCTGAAGAGTTTGAAGTGCTGTCACCGACGAGTGCTGGAGGCTCATTATCTGGTACGGCATCTGCTGATGTGATCTGAACAGGTGATTCGGACAAACGACCACCGTTGTCTTCGTGCGTCGTCTGCTTCTGAGCTTCTTCGGGATCAGCGAATGGATTGGTGCCACTATTCTCCTCAGGAGATGAGTCTACATCCAACGCTTGTCGGGTGGACGCCTTCTTGACCTTCTCCCTCTTAGTTTCGGATGGTGAACGTGCTTTGTTGGTGAGATCGTTAAGAACATCCGCGGACGTATCTGTGGTCCTAAGACGAAGAGTAGGCTTCTCCTGCGATGTCGATGTGGCCAAATTCTGTGGTGAGGTAGCTCGTGGTGTGTTTGTGTCGGAACCAATAGGTGTCGTGGCTTGAGTATCACGCTGTGCCTGTTCTGAAGGCAGAACAAGTGGTCTAAGACCACCGTTCAACTGCTGTGTAGGACTGCTCGGAGATATAGGACTCGAGCCAGGTGGCGTCTTCTGTAGCTTGCCATTGCTGGGCTTACGCTGTGGTAGAAGATTGTTTGGAGTTGGAGTAGGTGAGCTGCTCTCGGATTCGGTGGTCGGAGAGTCCCTAGATAGCTCCTCTGACTGCTTCTGTGGGCTTGGAATCTCCTTGATGTCCTTAGGTTTCTTGTCCTTCTTCTTGAATAAGCCACTCAGCATGCCCGGCTTCTTGTCTTTCTTCTTCTTGTCGTCTCTGGCCTTATCGAAACTCGTCTTGCCAGTATCAAGAATCTCAAAGCTGCCACCACGTTCTCTACCATCGATTGATCGAACAACAGCGCCGTCATCACGAAGTAAACCTGGTGTGAGTGTGATCTTTCGTGTTTCCGTAGCTTCATCCTTGAAGAACGAATCGGTGTTGCGGATTGTACCGAGTCGCGAACGTCCTGAAAAAAATCTTAGTTTAAGTTGTTCCAACGAAGAGAACTTCCGTAGTTTCAGTCTACCTTGTCGCTCAAACGAATCGTCACTCTGTCGAGACTGATCAACACCTTGACGCCGTAACTCATCATCATCATCATCATCTCCGGCGTTCTTCTTATCAGGTGATGGAGATCTTCGATCCTTTGCACTGCGAATTTTGAGAGGAGCAACAGCAATGTCATCATCTTTTTGATCTTGTGCGGATGCATTGCCATTGGTGTCGTCGGAAGTTGGGCCTTTGTCATCGTTAGCATGTTCCGTTTCGACACTATCTCCGTAGTCTGATTCTCCGTCCGATGAGGACGAAGTCGATGAAAGAGATGAATCATCGGAAAACCAACCTTCGCCATTAGTGTAGACTTTCTCTCCATCCTCATCTTCATCAGAAGAATACTCATGCTCAGATGCTTCGACGTAGCTTTGACCGCCGAACTGTACTTTTTTCGCATTCCTTCGTCGCATGGCATTCTTCAGGTAGTTTTTGCTCTTTTCGGTGGAATCTCCAAGCATTGGAGCAGAAAGCTGGCCATTGTCAGAGTTACTGAAAATAGAGTCGTGCTTCAACGAGCTTACATCAACGTTGCGATGTTTGTTCAATCGCGCTAATCGTTCTGTTGGCGTCTCGATATGCTCTGCTGGAAGGTACCCTATTGTGCTGTCCTTGACAACTCGTACAAGCCACCAATAGCTGTTACTATCATCGAGCAAGACCATAGTATCACCTTTGGTGGCGTTGGCTTGGCCTTCAACCGTAGCGACGAATGTATGCAATGCATACACAAACTCGAAGTCAATGTCTTCTGTTTCACGTAAGCATTCGCCTCCCCAGCCCATTAGGACTCTGCTTGGGTCGGAGAGAAATTCGGTATCATCATCGTTTTCTTGTCCGAGGAAACTATCGTGGCTGCAGTTAGACCCTTGGTAGAAGCTGTCTTCACTCTCTGTCTCCCAATCCTCTTCATTGCTGCCACTATGTTTGGCAGCTTCGATAGCAGAGAATATAGTGGGAGGCGGAGGCGGTTGCATGTCGTCAAGGTCATCCAGTAGAGGATCATCCAGTGGTAGTAAATGGGATGCTATCGCAATGTCTGATTCAGATTGGACAAGTCCTTGCGGAGCAGCAAGTAGCTGTTCTGAGGTTTGATCATCTGTTTCAACTTTCGATGGCATTGTAGCGTTAGACGTTTCGTTCAAATTGTGTGGTGCCGTGAGCTGAGAGTCGTCGCTATAGTCGTCGATCGAGTCGATCGGGATCCTTGGTTTCGAACACTCACCCGTACGATGATAATCCGTGGAAGGGGAATCGGTTTCCTGCATCATGCCAAGTGGAAAGTGCTCAGGTGACGAAATGAAAGGTGACGAAGACGCATTGCCATCGTCCTGGATCCAGCTATTAGGATTCGCATTATCCGAGAAGATGCGATCCTCATAGCAACTTACCACTGGAGTTCCAGGTATCTTGCTTATGGCAATTCGTCGCTTGAGTGAGCACGTCGATGATCCTGAACTTGGCGAAGAGGAATCGTTGGGAGCCTCTTGATTGCAGGTCCGAATCCGTCGCGACATTGAAGCTGTTGGAGCTTGATGCGACATCATGATAGACATTTCGTTTGATAAATTTTGGGCAAAAGAATGGAGATAATTACCATCGGATATGGAAGGAGAACTTGAGATCTTATCCATCATGTCGTCATCCAAATTATCATCAGCTTCGGCGTCATGCATATCGGTATCGCCATCGGTACCATTTTGAGAACCATTTTGAGAAGGGTTTTGAGGGCCATTCTGATTGTTTGGATGGCCATCATGTTGATTGCCATTGACTCCGTTTGTATTCGCGGTGAGGACGGCTTCATCGTCGGACGGTGGCTCTTCGCTTAAGTCGTTGGCATCGTGCCAGGCTTGCGACAGGTTCTCTTCTTCTATGTGACGCTCTTCTTGCACATGGCGAAGCTCAGCAGCTTGGTGAGGTGCTACACCGTGAGCTGAACTAAGAGTAGGCTTTCGGTGTTCCTGGGCGGTTGGAGAGGTTTGGTCTTGAAGGTCAAGTGTGTCTAGCGGCTCATTGTCAGTATGGTAGTATCGCATTGAATTATACAGGAAGTGCTCACCGGCCCTGACTATCTGAGGCCTCGTCATGGTTGTAAGATCACGAACCGTGAGTGAATCTCACAATTGTTGACTCTCTTTTGCTCAAAACCGCGAGCATGCCCGATGTGCGGCGAGGACTCGAACCTGCGAGAAGTCGGATGAAGGGTGGTAAAATCTACGTGGAAATTGCAATGAGAGGCAATCGATCGGGCGCTGCAGTCGTGAGGCGAAGGAGTGTGGAGGGTGCGCGAAATGGCCGGCTATGGGGCGCCGTGGAGGCTATGTTCGCCGGACAGACGCAGGGCGTGAAACAGCGATGATGGAGGTCGTAAGGGACAGAAGTTCGCGCTGGGCGTTTGGTAGGAGAGGGTCGGGGTGGTGGGAGTGGAGGGAAGCACGGAGGTATTAGGGTAGAACCAAAGGAAAAAGAGTGGAGGGGGACGTGGAGGGTGCGAGCGAGGGATGGAATAGAAAGTTGGAGGAGGTTTTTCGGGTTTTCGCAGCCCGCATCGTCTCGTTTCAGGGGCTTCCAATCAACGCTGCCAATCAACGCCGCCGCCAATAAATAGCACTGCGCCACTGTGCCTGAGGCTGATGCATGTCAATCGCGAAGTTGAAATGTAAGAAGTGAGCACGCGACGAACATACAGAATCTTATAAAAGTCGCCTTATGAAAGAATCATCCGTTTGTCATGGCTTCCGTCCATCGAACTGTGCTGTCTCGTCACCACTCAGCGAAGCCGAATCATCACCGCAACTTCACGCAGTACCAGCTATACCCCGGATTTATCCCCTGCCCTCTGGCGCAACGTGGCTTCCGCATCTCCATTGCGGCTCATCGAAGCTGTGCAATAGCTGTCCATCATCCTATTCTCTAAAATAAACACTTGAAACAAAATCGCCATCCGTTGTAGAAATTCTCTGATGGACCGTTGTCGACTCAGAGCCCGTCGCCAGTCATTAGTGTCTCACTGTCCGTAGCGAATTGGCTAAAGACAAGCCACTTTTCCTCTCTGGGATCCATTCAATATCTAATCACATAGTTCACGTAATGACGGCATTCTTAACATGTATCATTTTATCGAGAGAAAAGCCTCTCTCAGTACTCCATAGGGATATTCACTACCAACGTAAACCGTTCGCCTATGACGGCAATAGTGCGGTCTAAGATCCATAGTGAGAACCTTGTGTGCCGCCCATGCCGTGGATCCTATGCAGCTGCGCACGAGCAGCTGCCTCCCAACAGTCACTTCTCATCGTGACCTTCATTCCAGGCCTTCTGCCTCTGCCGCGAATTCCAATTGAGCGTGCGCGAGATGCTATCGATCCAATCCTCGGTCTTGCGCTCGAGCGGCAGCACCGACGGAAACGGGAAGCGCGACGCCGAGATCGTCACGTAGTCGCCGGGCTTCAACTCCACGCGCTCCCGCCCGTCGAAGCTGGCCCACGAGCTGGTCCGCGCGTCGTACGGCACGCCGAGCCGCAGCACGATCGTGTCGGGCAGGATGATGGGCCGGAAGGAGAGCGTGTGGGCGCAGATGGCCGTGACGAGGATGACGGGGTTGTCGGGGTGGCAGAGAGACCCGCCGGCTGCGAGATTATATGCTGTCGAGCCTGTGGGAGTGGCGACGCAGAGTCCATCTGCTTGCACCGTGGTGAAGTGTTCGTTGTCGCCAAAGAGCTCGAGTGTCGACATTGTGGCATTGGGCCCTCGATCCAGTACGACTTCGTTCAGGATGTTGTGAGTGCCGTCTGGTCTATGTGTAGTGTGATCCTCTGACTCTTCACCGATGAGCTCCTCGACGAGATCCTTGGTTCCAATATCCGTATCTCTGCGTTGACTTCGCATGACCGTGGCTTCGAACCGCAGACGCAAACTCACGGTGATTCCATCCTTGAAAGCTTTTGACAGCGTCGTGTCATACTTCCCAAAATCGAACTTGGTCAGAAAACCCAAGGATCCCATCGCAAACGCCAGAACTGGAGGTACAATCCTCTGGAACAGCCAGCTCGCATACAACACCGTTCCATCTCCGCCGAGCTACGTAATGTTAGCCACGAAGCGCTTCCAAGCTTGCAGCAACGCTTACGGCTACGACAATGTCAAAAGCATGCGGTTTTCTCTGACAAAGTGCGATATCCCAGTACTTTAGCCTGCCAGCGAATCCCGCATTGTCTCGCAATAGTCCACCCGCATCAAAATCTTCGTGGTGCTGCAGGGTATTCTCAACGTAGGCATTATATCCCATGTCACTGCTCAGTAACCATGCAACCAATTTCCTGGTGTATCTGATCAGAGTACGATCGTGCGCCTTGGTTAGTAGGAAGATGTTCTTGACTTTGAGCCTGAGCTGCAAGTGCGACAGCTTCTTGCTCAGCTCTCTAATGCCCAGTGCCATCTCCGACAGTTGCTTCTTGGTGAGCAAGCGCGAGTCGGTATGGTGCATCGTATCCTTTGCTTCTGGATTTTTATCTAGCTTGCGCGCTGCATTAATGGCCTCGATCGAAGGCGGCGCAGGAGGTGTAGCTGTCCCATCGCTCACTCTGTGCTTCTCGAGCAGCTGGTGCACGTAGCAGGATGTGAGCTTTCGTGGGGTCCTTGGACGTACAGGATGGTCGGAGGCGACGAGGGAGGATTTACGTCGGTGAACGGATTCTTGATCTAGGGTCACCTTCTGAGGTCAGTATTTTGTTGGAGGCGCGTTTCGAAGGTCAACATACCTCGAGGGTATGTGAAAGCTCGCCATCATCTGAAGACAGGGACAAACGATCTGGAAAGTGACGTTAGGGAAAGCTCATCCGTACGTTGTAGGGATTCCATACCCACCTCGCCGGCCTTTAGTCGTTGGGTATCTGGTACTTGAAGATCCATGTAAGTGAAGGAAAGGTTAGAAGGTATAAGAGTGTAGGAAAGCTGATATGATATAGTTGCAGTTGATCGACAGTGACGACCGTTTACGCTCGGTGTGATTGTTTGGATCGACACTAGAAAGAGGGCGATGCCCCTCTCAGGTCCATGAGGCGGCTATTTATCCTGTTCGCACATCGTGCATTCTCATGAGATCGAATCGCTTTCATTATGCCCATTTATGCATCAAGTAAGCTTGGCTACGGCTTAGTCACAATTAAACGCTGCTTGAGGAATCTATTTGTGTTTCTGAGTGTAACCCAAATGGGATGTTGAGGAAAGCTGCCAGATGTGTTGAATATAAACCGCCCTACACGATGACTGAGCACGGAGTTCGTATTTTGGTCCAGCGGTAATCAACTAAAAGCCCACAGATACTCTGATTGCTCCAACTCTGGTGATACTCCAAGTAAATCACTGCGTCTATTGGTGTCTAGAACTCAAGGCCTTCTATTTGAAGCGAAAAGAACTTTGTCCACGGCCAACACCAGCTCATGAAATATATGTCGTAAACTCCTTCGGCAGCCTTAAAAAAGCTAGCCATCACAGCGGAGCCTCGACAGAGGACAGAACGTCATCAATCACATCCTCAGCCGTCAATCCTTCCAGGAACTCTGCCACCATGCGTGTTGAACTTCCCCACATAGTGCTTCGCTCATTTTCTGGTGTCGTAATCACAATTCGGTGCGGGTAGACCTTCTTCGCTGCAAGGGTAACCAACGATGGAGTAACATAGCTCAGGCCGTGCAGAGGAGCCAACACGTGTGACAGTGAAAGGAAGTGTCGTGTGGCCAGCGGAGACACGCCTCCAGCAACTGCACGGTGCGTCCGCAGGAATATAACTACATTATGTATGTACGAGCGGACTTCAGAGTCAAGGCGAACGGTTGCAGTGGCCTTGATCAAGTAATCGATGTCAGCTTTTGTGATGATTGGCGAGCTGATAGACGAATGCCGGCTTGCTGAGCCTACGGCTCCTGGAGTAATGGATGAGCGAATAACTGACGATTCGGATGCAATGTCAGGTGCGACAGATTCAGGCAGTTCGTCTTCACCATCTTCATCGCCTAGATGGAGGTGACTAATAAACATATGGTCGTTTAGCTGTGGGATGAGTCTCAATTCGTCCTCGATCGGTAGCAAGGCAATGAACAAAAATCTTTTCGGTGTTGTGTGAAAGGCCGTCCTTGTGAAGATACGTTTGCCTCTGATAAGTTCGAGTGCTTGAATCTGTACATGCTGACTGGCAATGTTCAGATTCTTGACGATTGCTACTCCAGCTATCTTCTGGTTCTCTGAGTGGCTTCCACGAGCTTGTTGATTACGATTTCTAGCACCATAGTTTTGTTGTGAATGAAGTTCTCTGTCCCATGTAAACCTTGGAAGTCCTTCGAAGGTGCTCTCGTCTGTTGCTTCTTCGTCGTCCACAAGAAGCCCCAACCCAAAGTCATCGACAGTGGATTTTTCATTACATTCGGATATCGCACATGATAGACCAAAAGTGTTGGAGGCTACCTATACGGCTTTAGTACCACGACGTATGTATTGGCCTGGGGTTATCATACGGCTTGAAGTTCTTCCGCAGCTTCATTCAAACTTTCGGATGGCGCATAAACGATGCAATGTTCACCTGCTACGAGACATGTCAAAGCAGCAAGCTCTAGATCACGGAGATCTTGAACCTTGTCAGCCAAGTGAGCCTTCGCATCTTCCATGAGTTGCTAAGTTGGCACAGATTGATGAGCAAGCGAGGTGTGCAGAGCATCGACTTGTAGCGGCCAATCCCCTTGTTTCCGGTGACAGGCGACGTGAAGATCGCGAACCCCGCCCTGTTTTGCACCCGCCGAGCGGAATAGTAGATGGAAATGGTATATAACCGGAGCATGGGCGACAAAGCAAGTGGATTTTCGCAATTGAAGCTATTCTGCCTCTAATCCAATCGCAAACTTTGCTCTGAATCCAAAAGTCGATTGTTTGCTCGCCATGTCGACAATCTCCACACTTTTCTCGTTAGCAGGTAAAGCGGCAATAGTACTCGGTGGAACAGGTGGTCTGGGACAGGCAATGACTCAAGCCTTGGCCGAAGCTGGAGCAGACATCGTATCTATTGAGCTACCAAACGATCCGCAATCAGAGAATCTGAAGAAGCTAGTCGAAGAGACAGGACGCAAACATGCCAAATTTCACTGCGATATTAAGAATGCAAAGGAGCTGAGGGCCGTATTTGCAAAGATATGGGAAGCTGGAGTTATTCCAGACATTCTTCTGAACAGTGCTGGAATCCAGAGGCGAGGGAAGGTGGAGGACATTTCAGATGAAGATTTGGACGATGTACATTCTGCACTCGAATATATGAATTACAACGTGCTAACAAACCCTAGGTCCTGGACATCAACCTCAAAGCAACATACATTGCTGGCCAGGAGTTCGGCAAGCAACTGCTAAAGCTCAATCGCCCTGGAAAGATCATCAATATTGCTTCCATCATCTCGTACATCGCGAACTACAACATCTCGCCGTATGCTGCATCCAAGGGCGGTGTGCTGCAGATCACAAAGGCCTTCAGCAATGAGTGGTCGAGCAAAGGGATCAACGTCAACTGTATTTGCCCGGGGTGAGTGGTTTTGAAATGCAACAGATCGATGCAGAAGCCAGCTGACGGCGGGCCAGATATATGAGGACAGCGTTGACTGAGCAATACGCAACGGATGCGAAATACAAAGGATATAATGACTACATTATTGGGCGAACACCAGCTGGTCGATGGGGATTGCCGAATGATTTGAAAGGCGCTGTGATTTTCCTAGCTAGTCCATCCAGTGACTTCGTCACCGGGACGAGCATTGTTGTTGACGGCGGAATCTTAGGAAAATAGAATCCGTAGCTTATGGAAGAAGCAGCACAGCGGTCGAATTTTCGTCACATTTGCTAACGCTCCTGCCCGAATACGAATGGAGTATGAGAGGCACCTACTCGCCAAACTATCTATATGATCAGTCAAGAATCGATAAGCTAATTAGAAACGCCGACAGTACATCAGCGGTATCCGAATGACCCATCTGAATGGCCAGCTCGAGCGGTGTAAGGCCAGAATCTGTTGTCCGGAGAGAAGTGTCTGCCCCTTTGCCCATAAGGAGTTCTACAACTGCGGTGTGGTCATTGGCACAAGCCCAGTGTAAGGTGGATCGGCCAGTATGGTCCACGAGATTGATTTCTGTGCCATTTTCCAACAAGTACGTGATAATGAGTTCGTGGCCCGCCGCGGATGCTTCGTGTAACGCCGCGCGCAGCGATCCAGATGTTTGCTGATTCACTTTTGCTTGCAGTTTTTCAACTAGAAGTTTAACTTCTCCAAGCCCACCAGTCCTAGAATGGATGGCCAAGCAAAAAGTTTCGCTGAGACTCGCCATTACTATAACATTGCTCACTTGGGGACGATTGTATCTACAGCTCTATTATTAGTGAGAATGAATGCGAGTGAGAATATAGGACACATTTTCTACGTCAAAGTATTTGCGAATGGACCCAGAGGTATATATCCAATTATGTTTCTGCGAAGGGAAGAGCTTCAAACGTGGAAGACGGAGTTGTTTTGGAGCGCGCGTGTTCTGTTCCAAAACGGCCAGGGGTTAGAGTATCGTCGGTAAAAGCCATTCCCGGTCCAGTACGCATTCGGACGTTGATTTCCAAAGTTATGGAAAAGGTACTGGGATTTTCACTCAACCTCAACCAGCCCATCCTCATTCGCTTTGCTCTCTAACAACATGTCCGAATCAGCTGCGACTTCCAAGTCGCAAACTCCTGCTGCCTCGTCTCCAAAACCTTCGAGGACCCTGAAGACAAGCTACCTCGTCTTGTACAACTTGGTATCAGCCACGCTATGGCTCACCGTGTTGGGTCGCGTGGTTTCAATACTTGTTCTCATGAGAAGGACGGATATGGTTTTCAACACAACCGCAGAGTTCACAAAATGGACGCAGACATTAGCTGTGCTTGAAATCGCACATGCTTTGCTTGGTAAGTTGGCAAGTGAAGATCCGGCTTCGAAGCTAACAATTGTCGGATCTTAGGCATTGTCCGGGCCCCGGTTTTTACTACTGCAATGCAAGTTGCAAGTCGGCTTTTCGTTGTCTGGGCCATTGCCGACCAATTCCCTTTCACTGTCGCAGATAGTCCTGCATATTCGACCATGCTCCTTGCGTGGAGTATTACTGAAGTCGTTCGCTACACCTTCTTTGTGTTCCTTCTCACGGGAGCAGTCCCGAGTATTTTGCAATGGCTAAGGTATGTTTTGCATATATATGAAGCGGATATAAGCTCACAAGAGATCAGATATAACACCTTCTTCGTTCTGTATCCTCTCGGTATCGCCAGCGAAACTTACCTTGTATACAAGACCAGCACACCAGCTGGAAAGAGAAATCCTGTTTATCAGTATGCTCTGTGGGCCGTTCTCGCCTTATACGTGCCAGGTATGCTGCAATGCGATCATTCAAATGAAGATCTGCGCACCATGTTTTGCTGGAGTGTTCCATGAAAAGCTACTAACTGCGTTCAATAGGTTCATACATTCTTTACACATACATGATCACACAGCGACGACGCATAATGAGAGGGAAGCAGCGGGCCAAGGAGTAGAGTAGTTCACATCAGGATGTCATCAGCTGTGCGCATCATGTCAAGAATCATAATATCTTTCATAAGGACTCAGCATCCTCTGTCATCGGCATCACTGGAAGACAGATGCGCGTAGACTCACAGTAAAGGCGGCAGACAAAAATCAGCACGCAACTGTCACATCATTGTGCAATTGGATAGACTTCGAACGGAGAGATTTATCTCCACGTAAAAATGAGAGAAGACGATGGATATTATGGGCTGGTGGGGCGAAAATTCTCCGACAGATTGGGTTCCGCCAACTCGCGATCTTGAGCGGGAGGTTGGGATCGAATCAAATACGGTACAACGATACTCCTCTAAATTTCCCTGCATCACAGAAGATACACAAATTTGTCCAATTTATCAATGTACACAGCACATGCACTACATCCACCTGCTTCATCAGGTTGGTCAATAGGTTTGGGGTTACGGTACGCAGGGATTAAAAGGAGATACGCGCCGCACGGCTGCGCGTTTCACTATGGCGTCGCTCGTAACAGACCACGTTCCGTGAATGCGCATCCCTCATCAAAGGTTCCATGTAGCTAATGATTTTTATTTAATTTTGGCTCCTCCGCGTGAGTGTCCTAATCTTCTTGCATCCTCGTTCTCACGAGCTCAAACTGCTCCAACCTAGTCCAATATCGAGAGGAGCTCCATAATTTATAGGACAGCATGTTTTCGAGCAAACAAAACTCTACGGCCTCGAGGGGTTTGCCAAAGTTCCGGGAAAAACTGTCAAGTCTTGTCCGCCAAACCTCGCTCCGGGGATATGGGAAAAAGTTGACAAAGGCAACAATCGATGCAACCCCTGAACCGGTACCGAAGCGGACAAAGAAACCAGAAAAGGCAGCAGCAACAGCAAAAGTGCAAGACAAAGCCATTGGGGATCTTAAGTTGGGTGAATTCAAACCATTTGATTTCGACTTGGACGCGCTCGAGTCTTTTCGTTTGTCTCAGAATTGGCTCGAGACGCAACGAATTGAGCAACAAAGCTCCACCCCAATCGCAGATACATTCTCGAGGCCTTCAATTCAGGTCGAGAGGCCATCTCTGCAGCATGATGCTCGAAATACAAGCAGACCAATTGAACGTCCCGCAATTGAGACCACAGCTTTAAGAGCGCCAACAGGACCAGCACGCATTGCAAACCACGCTTCGAGAGCTGAGTCAAAACATATACAGCCAACTCCGATTAATATTGCATCAACCACCCAAGCAAGAATCAATGTAGCAGTACCATCGAGGGCAAGCAGCTTACGACGGGAGATTGGATCGATGGATGAGGCCGTGAACGGTACTCCAAGACATGCCATCAGAGAAGTTAGCTTGTTGAAACCAGTTGGATACAGTGATACTCCTGCTGCACGTACAGTATCTCAAACCGTTGAGAAGCTGAATTCAAACAAGCGGCATTCAATGCCTGCTGCAATGCCTAGCGAGTTGGGAAACCGCCGATCTGTGGCCGATATCAAATATACACTCAACTCTAGGTCTACGTCAACACCACAAGATCGAAGACTGTCCTTACAGCCTGCCTCTCCTGCACCGGCGACTTCATCATCAACCTCGCAGCCAACTCTTAGTAGGAGGGCCTCATCTCGTCTTGCTTCAGATCGTCTTGCTTGGATCAAAGAGCTTGAGGAAGGCAAGAACGGTGCGGCTAACCCTGGTCGTGACTTTGTCCTCAAGAATCTCCAGGGCGGAGTAGCCGACAAGCTTGCAAAGTTTGAAAATAAGCAACTCACAGGAGGCCTTACCCGGACGAACTCAACCATCAGCAGGATCTCTGCGGATGCATATGGAATTGAATCTTCTTACGGGAGCACCATGACTCGATCATCGACATTGGACACCTCTAACAGGGCTTCCTCGGTTCTGACCAATTTTGATGATAGTTTCCGTGAGAAAATGGAAATACTTGCTGGAAATCTTGCCAACAAAGCAAACGAAGAGTCTTCAACTGACCCAAAGGCACTGGGACGGGTGACGTCGAAGTTTGAACAAGTAGGCATACAGGACGAAACCAAGCAAGATTTGCCTAAAGAAGTTACAGACTTTGCAATTCTGTCCGACGGTGATCCAGAAACCACCATCAACGACATCACCCGACACGGTAATCTTGGCCGCACCCTAACATGGAACGAAACCGACATTGTCAAACAGCTAAACGACGCTGCTGACCGCGCTCTTACGGAAGACGCAGAGCAGAATTCAAAAACAGCCACCGTCTCAGAGCATCGCCAAACAACACCATCCACGGCCGCGACGCAGTTAGACTCGTCACCACGCAGGACCAAGAACTCGAACATGACGATCAAAGTCGCTGAGGTTTCACCACCAACGCCAACGAGGATTACCATGGATATCAACTCTCCTCCCTGCGCCGCGACGTTCAGTACTCTGAGCAGTGAAGGTATACCTTTGGCAAAGGACGAACACACGCCAGGTGAATCTGTGCCGATGAGTCTGGCGGAAATAATGGCAGGAGATGTCGAGACACCTAAGGCTGCTTCGTTCAACGCGGCAACTATGCCTGTGTTTGCGCATAGTTGAGAGACGACTTCAGCAAGGGCAGAAGCAAAGGGGAAGATGATCGGTTGTGAGAGTTGGACAGCACGCTCTGGATGCTATGTCGCCAGAGTGCGTCTAGGTACGATACTAATGCGCTCCAAATTGAACAATCTCGCGGATGGATTTGGACGGATTGATCACGCGTTATCGCAGTTTTCCTTGGAATTTTCCTTGGAGTAGGATACCCATCTACGAAGAATGACATTCACGACTTACACATAAGTCTATTATTAACAAAACCTGTCCACGTTCCATGTTGTTCCGGTGAACATCCATCCGTCCCGCATACAGCCATTTCCACAATCCTACCCCCAAAGCTCGTCCCAATCCGGCGTAACCACAAACTTGCCTCTGACCTGGCCCAGCGCCAACGCCTCGCCCGGGCCCTCAGCAGCCGCGGCGCCGTCCTCACCCTCCACGCCGCGCTCCCGCCGCGGCCGCACAACCACGACATCCTGCAGCGTGCTCTCATCGAGGCCCTTGCCAACGAGCAGACTCGTACCGCCCCAGTCAAGTGTGACCCTGCCGCTGCGGTGCACGCGCAGCGCGCCGACGCGGCCAGGCGGCGCTGCGGCGCGGAGCAGCGCGCGGCCAGGCGCGAACATCGACGCGCGCGAGAGCGGCCCGGGGCCATCGTCCTCGATCTTGATGGGCCCGGCCGCCGCGGCGTTGCCGGGCGCGGCCGCCGGCGACGGCTCGGCTTTCACGCCGGCCGCGTCCGCCAGCTCGGGCAGCTGCGCCGGGAACTGGAACACGTAGACGCGCTCCGCTTTCTGGTCTTGCGGGTCGCTGTGCGCGCCGGGGGCGCCGAGCTCGTCGCGCAGCACGGCGAGTTGGCGCTCGCGGCGGGCGTGCTCTTGGCGGTCTTCTTCGGTTTGGAAGATGGTGCTTTCGTCGAATGGGCGCGGCTTTCGCTTCGTTTTCTCGGAGTGCGGAGGTTTGGGCGCGGAGATTGGGGGTTGGGTTTCGCGGTCGTCTTCTTGTATTTCAATGTCGTCTTCGTCTTCGTCTTCGTCTTCGTACACTCCTTTCCATATTCTTTGGGTAGGTGGTGTCTCTGTATCTTTTGTACGTTGTTTTGCCTTGCGAGATACCTTCTGCGGGATTGTCTCGACGAGATCATCTCCCTCCGAATCATACTCTTGCATCGTGCTACTTGCTTCGCTATTGACATGTAGCGCTCGTCTTTTGTGCTCGACTCGTTGTATTCTGACTGGAACAAGCGCCGGAGAGTTAAGACGTCTGTCTCCATCCTCTTCCTCGTATTCATCATCTGATATGAGATTGATGAAATCAACATCTTTACGTGCTCCTTCACCGGCCTCGTCAGGATCGGATGAGATATAGCCACCATCTTCCGACTTCAAGTTGATCCCATCATCGATAATATCAGAAAAATTTAGCTGCAATCCCGAGGGAATTTCCGCTTGTGAATCGTTTTCGACTTTTACCCTGGAACCCAATGAAGGCCGTTTGGACGGAGCCGGCGGTCGTAGATAAGCCTTTCCAACCTTTGCTGCAGGTTGAAACACTGATCCAGCAGAAAATGGTCCCGATGGAGTCGATGTACTTTTGTCTCCCATATATCCACCTCGTCCGAGTCGTCGATTCGCTCTGGAAGTCCGGTCTAGCTCTTGTTTGCGCTTTTCAGCCGCGGTTTTAGCAGCCTGCTCTCTAGCATATTCAACCTCCCGAGCTTTTGTGCGTTCCTTCTCGGCCTGTAATATTTGATCTCTTTCGGCCTGACTTCTTCGGCCTCTTCCTCTAGGAGCAGCCACCTTCTTTCCACGAGATGACGATGGTTCAGACATTTTGACGACTCCAAACTGTCAATGTACGTATGTCATAAGGGTTGTACTGTCATCTGCTATGATAATCTTATTCTTATTTTGTTTCCGAAAGCTTGAAACCGTGTACGAAGTTAATATTTGAAGTTGAGTTTGCAAAATGTGCCTCTTACAGGAGTTGAGAGCCTTGTAGCCCCACTTCACAACGATTTTGACTGCCCAATTTGAGTCATTCAATATCAATTGTCGACATCTAGAATATTCAACCACCAGCTCTTCCACCATCTCTGCTGCGAAATGGATACTACACCCGCGTCTCCAACAGCTTCGAAAGCTCCTAAAGCTCCTAAAGCTCCGAACGGCGTCAAACCGTCGGCGAAACCTCAAAGCGATGCAGTCCAAGATGGAGAAAAGAAGCTCTCGGGCGCGGAACTGAAGAAAGCGAAACAGGCTGAGAAACAGGCGAGACGGGAGAAAGAGAAGGCACAGCGAGCTGCACAAGGTCCATCTTCCGAAACTCAACCTACTCCATCCACACCAGGACAGAAAACGCAACAGCAACCAAACAAATTACAAGGCAAACCACAAGCTCCTTCGGCAGGCTCCAACAAAGCAGGACCACAAGGATTGAAGAGAAGGCCGTCTGCTGGAGCTGGTACTATGCAGCCTCCAGTAAAACAAGCCGTCGCTCTCTTTGGTGGCCAATCGGATACTCGACGACATACAACCGCTGGTGCGTCAAAAGAAGTTCACCCAGCAGTTCTGGCCTTGGGACTGCAGATATCAAGCTACGAAGTTTGCGGTTCCACAGCCCGTTGCGTTGCCATGCTTCTTGCTTTCAAAGCAGTTATTGAGTCCTACACTACTCCCACGGGAACGAGTTTGGCACGCCACTTGACCAATCACCATCTCAGTCCACAAATCGAATTTCTAAAGAGCTGTAGACCTTTGAGCATTTCCATGGGTAATGCAATTCGTGCATTGAAAGACACCATCATTAAGATAGACCCGTCGGTACCTGAGGAGGAAGCCAAGAAGTTGCTCCTCGAGAGCATAGATTTGTTCATTCAGGAACGTATCACCGCCGCAGATGCAGTTATCTCAAATTCAGCGTCACAAAAGATCGTAAACGGCGATGTCATCCTTACATACGCGAAATCCTCGTTGGTATTACAAACTTTGCTGAAGGCTTCAGAAAACGGGACGAAATTCCGAGTCATTGTGGTTGACAGCAAACCTCTTTTTGAGGGAAAGAGGTTGGTTGCGGATCTGGCTGCAGCTGGGATTGAAGTTCAATACTCTTTGATCTCAACAGCGGATCACGCAGTTAAGGAAGCGAGCAAAGTCCTTTTAGGTGCACATTCGATGATGGCAAACGGCATGTTGTTGTCTCGTTGTGGCACAGCCATCGTCGCAATGCTTGCACATGAGCGAGACGTACCGGTTATCGTGTGCTGCGAAAGCATCAAATTTACTGAGAAAGTAGCACTCGATTCTAACGGCAATGAGCTTGGCCCACCTGAAGAGCTCATCTCAGAAGAATTCGGTGGGATTGAACTTAACGAGAAAGACTCCCAGTCCAAGCGGCTAGAGCTCGTGAAAACATGGAGAGAAACTCCAAATCTCTACCAGGTCAATCCAATGTTTGATCTCACCGATCGAGCATACATCACAATGGTTGTGACAGAATACGGCAGCCTGCCATCATCTTCGGTTCCAGCGGTTCTCAGAATTCTAGAGACTGGTAAAGGAGGAGCTTAATCATTCCTTCAACCCCTTTGGCTCCTTTAAACACATTAACGGTATTCGGTTATCATTAGAGCTCAACCTAGACCCTTCAATGGTGAATCCTATACGGATAAATGACGCGCGACCGTCCAGCCCGACTCTTGTCCTTCGAAATATCTCAGGGAAGCGATTCATGACCACAGCGGCTACGAGTTTCTGACAAGTTCTCTCACGAATGAGATACCCGGCGGAGACTGCAGAATGAAAGGGCCTAGGTTGTTGGATGATATTTATAACGGTTGCAAAACTTGGTCCAAACCCGCCTCAAGTCGTCCTCGGCCTAAATAAAGTTCAGAGCGGCATAGACAGGTATTGCTCAGTTCAGAGTAAATTATTGAGGCGAACCGAATCTTGAGATGTTGGCGTGGAAGTTTGTTGGTAGCGATGAAAAGTTCATAACTATCAATTGAATTCCGATCCGTGGGAGAGTACGACGAATACATTAAACAGCTGCCACTATGAACACTTCTCGTTCTCAACATTTCCTACCACAATATCTCTCTCATAACAATCTACACGATGCTGTCAGTGCCTCTTTCGCTTCGTACGGCTTCCAAATCACGAATTCTCTCAAGGCGAACCGTTCTCCAGATTCATCCACCCGGATGTCCAAGATTCAGATGGATACCGCTAGCGTTGTGCTTGATATTGATTATAAGATTCAGCTATACTCTCATACCGTTGAAAGTCGTGGACCAACCATTGGTCAAGAGATCGGACGTGTGCCCAAATATGCCTCCAGCCTATAATGCATCGGCATTCAGCAATACAGGATGGAGAAGTATCCCGCAGAAGCATCCCGTGGAGAAGTTCAAACAGCTTCCAACTGTTATTTCGAATCCAATCCGTCGCATTCAGTTCCCGTTCAAACCGAGAGGTTCTTCAGAAACCGCCTATTCAAACCGGCGTAAAGAGGCAGTGAAGACAACATTTCTGAGATGCTGGAAGTCATACAAGGAAAAAGCATGGAAGCAAGACCAACTATCCCCACTATCTGGGAACTCGGAAAATCCTTACGGAGGGCTTGGAGCAACATTGGTGGATAATCTCGATACACTCTGGATCATGGGTGCACACGACGAATTCAGTGAAGCTGTCGAAGCGGCTTTGGAAATTGATCTTGACCCCAGCCATCTCCGCCAGCACAGTTTGAGTGTCTTCGAGACTACAATAAGATATTTGGGAGGACTTCTGGCTGCATTTGACGTGACCGGATGTCAAGATCAAAGACTCTTGAATAAAGCTGTTGAGTTTGGAGACTTACTGTACGCGGCTTGGGACACTCCGAATCGATCTCCGATGCCTAATTTCAGCCCTGAAAAGGCAGTCAAAGGAGAGGAACAAGGGTATGACGGACAGTCACTAGTGCTAGTCGGATCTGAAGCTTTGGAATTCACTCGTCTTTCACAGCTTACGGGTGATATGCGCTACTATGATGCCGTACAGCGTATGACTGATATCCTTCAGCAACAACAGGGAAGAACGAAGCTCGGCGGTCTCTGGCCTTTACATGCAACCCGAGACGAAAATGGCCATCTCGATTTCACGAAAGACAATACCTTCTCTCTAGGAGCAGAAGGAGATTCGACCTATGAATATCTGCTGAAAATGGCGATCCTTCTCGGCGGCACTGAACAAGCCGATCAATACGCGAATATGTGGATGTGGGCAATGGATACCGCCGTCAATCGTGCGTTGTTCCGTCCAATGATACCAAATAACGGCGATGTACTACTTCCAGGCCAAATCAAGATTCACGACGATGGAATGATCGCGTTGCACGCTGTCACCCAGCATCTAGAATGTTTCCTTGGTGGCATGTTTGCCATGGGCTCCAAAGTTCTTCCAGCGAAATACTTTGGCCAAGAGACACATATGATGGTTGGCCGGAAACTTACAAACGGCTGTGTATGGGCGTATCGTTCGACACCCTCCGGAATCATGCCCGAAGCTTTCACCACTCTAGCATGCACATCTATTCACCAATGCTCATGGAATGAGACACTATGGAAGGAGAAGGTACCAGGAGACTTTCCGGCAGGCTTTATGGGAGCTGAGCCGAGGTCTTACAGTCTTCGCCCTGAAGCAATTGAGAGTGTCTTCTACATGTACCGCATTACAGGTGATCAAAAGTGGCAGGACATCGCATGGGAGATGTTCAAGCGCATCGATCAGGCAACAAGAACCGATCTTGGGAATGCAGCTGTCGCAGATGTGTTTTTGAAGGAGCCGACGAAGGTAGATGATATGGAGAGCTTCTGGATGGCTGAGACGCTCAAGTATTTCTATCTCATCTTCAGTGAACCTGAAGTTATTAGCCTCGATGAATATGTTTTTAACACCGAGGCCCATCCATTCAGGAGGCCACGGCCAGTCATGGATGTTGAGTGACCGGCCTAGACGTCGCCTCTATTGTTACAAGAGATGGCGCACCTAGGCGGAAGTAGTTTTCGCCATGCTTTATCTTCCAAGCCTCCCATTGTTCCCAAATTCTGGGCCAAATTTGGTCATCTGCAGGTGGCATACGTTCCGCCCAAACATTAGCAAAAGAGTCGTCCGTAACGAATTGCGCTACAATGGGGTGGAAATTATACCACTTGTCTGTTCAAATTGTTAGTCTCAGTCATAATATATTGAGTAACATCATTACTTAAAGTCCTGGGTCCCATCGTAATATCTGCCTGGACTCCTTGCATGTTCCCTTGACGATAGGTGAACTGTGAGACGACCAAAACACGCTCCCCAACTGTGAGTCTTTCTGGCGCAACGAGTTTGGCTGCTGCCATAGGGAACCCAAGCACCACAATGGCATCGAACTCGCATGTATATGCAGCGACTTTGACCCAGTCCGGTTTTACTGATACAACAATACCACCCTCACCTAGGCCGTACTTTAAATGATTGATCAACATTGCGAGAGTGTATATTTGGTTGTTGTTCCACAGGCTTTGAGTACGCCCACCTGTTTTCACTCAGTAAATCCCTTCGGAACGAAGATTAAGACTTACCCGGAGTCATTGATTCCAGTATATCGACTTTCTCTACTGAGGCAACGAGTCCACCTGGATTCGAGGCGCGAGAGTTTTGAGCAGCATAGCTCCTGTCAGCGATCGCGATGGCTTCAGCGAAGTGCTCTGCGCGTATAGCATTCACTGGACCGTCTTTCGACGTAATTTCCTGGTCAAAGCCATTGAAATCCACTGTGGCATTGGTCCCGTGGTTCGTAATGTAGACTCCTTTTCTCACTGAGTCGTCTGAGTTTTTAAACGCCACGGTGTGCCATCCATCGTAATCGTCAAACTTGTAGCTTGTACCAGCGGCAATCTCCTTCCATGCTCCACCGGAAACACAGGCGCTCACATGTGTAGGAGACTTGTTGTCAACAGTGAATGCTCCTGGAGGAGGATTCTCGTTGTCAACGATTAGTTCTTTGTCAAAACCGAGGAAAGTCACGACAGCGGGATATCCTCTATTGACCCAAAGGCCGGACTGCCTGTTTCCCGCTTTGATAGCGACGTTTTCCCAGCCATTTCGTCCCCAAGATTCTGTCTCTCCGGGTTGAAGGGTATACCAGCTGGCTGAACCCCCGGATTTATTGGAGATTTGGCATTGTACAGTTTCCGTGGAGCGGTTTACAACTGTGATTGCTCCCATCTGAGGAGTTGGATAAAGGTCAGGATAACGCCAACGTTTCAGGTAAGATACTCACTGTGAACGTGGCGCGGAAAGGTAATGTGTTTGCCTAAGAAAGCGGAACGCTCTGTCGGTTGAAATTGCTCACCTTGGCTTATTTGCATCCATGCAGGTTATCGTATGGAGTATTGTGACAGGTATCGTCTGCGAAAAGGGCTTGTACGGAACTTATACTTGCATTTCCATCTCCTACTCCACCAGGTTCGAATTGAGCTGAGCCTTACCCATAGCACGGTTTGCTAAATCTAACTAGGGCTACAGGGGGTCAAATCCTCATTTCACACCAAAATCGAACCACTATGCATAGCTAATTATCATCACAGCTGTGCATCCTAGAATCGTTCGACAAAATTGACTACCTCCGAGTTTTGCGTCATACGATGGTACTGCCTACCTAAAAATAGCTAGATAACGATTTTATTGGCCCATTTCATTTGAGCGGTGGGCTCTACAGAGCCAAGACTACGGTATCAAGCTTTAGGAGTGGTAGAGTACTCTGGGTCAGCTCAAGATCCTTACATTTGCCGAAACCCATGCATCGACTTCCAATCAGCTCACCGGTATTCGCCGTCGAAGCAGGCCTCACGCCATGCCGGCTCGAGCTAGAGGACGCGAATCGATAAAAGGGTTCACCAGTGGTTTTGTGTTTGGTAGAGCTCCTCAAGCTTGGATGGCCGCATGGCCATGGCAGCTCGAGATAGATGTGACCAGGCGAAAAGAGAAGAGATTTCCATCAAGCTTTAAAATGGGAGACAGAAAGAAAAGGAAAACGTATTGCCTGTGCTAGAATATGAGGTGAGTTCGCAAAGTTGGCAGTCAGGCAAGGCTGACTCTACGGCCTGCCTTGCATACCTTCCTCAGTTATCGTAATTGTTTAACATCGTTCCAGTTTGAGACATGTTGATACTGTGGCTGATGCTGCTTGCGCGTCCACCTACTAAGTCGTAATCATGATACGATAGCAAGTACAAAACCAGCCAGACCTATCTCCTACCTGAAATTTTCCTCTAAGACATACAAAACTACCAGTAGGTTGCACATAAAGATATCAAGGGCAAACCACGATCGTTCAGTTAGATTCTCCAACGTCTTTCGAGCACTGGAAGCCAACCGACTACCTGAAGGCACGCATCCAAAGTCTGATCTAACTGAGCATCTCTCTGAATTCACCATTTACAAGGGCATGGCTTCCGCTACCATGCTAAGTGTAGACAACGATATCAGCGACCCCGGATTGGCTGTAGCAAGTACATCAACGAAATGCGCCGGGGACTCTAAGAGCTCAACCTGCAAAAACTATACTACAGATGAGCAAGATACACGTTTCAGAGAAGCAACCAGCAGCATATTACCGCTCCAAGCGACTAATCTTAAGTGCCTTGACCGTTTACTTAAACACGTCGAAGACGATATCCGCACGAAGGGTCGAATAAGTGACTGGGACATGCCAAAGATACAACAACTTCTGAATTTGTACTGTGAGTCTATAGTGTTTTTGCCGATGGACTGGCGACCAGATTGCGTCTAATAACAGCTAGATGACGCTGTCCGAAACACTTTATCCTCTTCACCATATAGTTTGGATGTTATTTTGAGCAATGTTCAACTCTGGCAGAACGCGGGTGACGAAGACCGTCAACTGAAAGAAGACATTGAACGACTTCGGATACCAGATCGATGGCGATGCAGGCAGTTTACCACCAAATTCCCGGCTTTGAAGCATTGCTTGCGTATGATGGCTGCTCTTATCGCTGCGCTTGGAGTTTTGCTTCCCATGATTATCATGGTAGTCTTCGTGCCAGGAATCGGAAATCTTTCTGGCACTGGTAAGGGTAATATCGCCGTCGTTTCTGCTGCCGTCCTCATCTATTGCTCCGTTATGGTATTCTCTTTTCGGTCAACTTCTCAAGAACTCATGGTCGCGGTTGCTGCATATTCTGCCGTTCTCGTTGTTTTCCTTGGAACTCAACCAGGGAATAATCAACTAGAAATAGCAGCGACGAACAGCACTATTACACTTCCGCCAGATCAACAATTGAATGGTCCATCGGCGATAGTCTCAACCAACAGCAATGTTACAATTTAGTGATAAGATTGATGTGACGTTCAAGGAAATATCCAATTTATCACTGGCCAAAAGCGTCTACTCGCAAGACATCTCCTAAAGGCGGCCATAATCCAATTGGCATCTTGAATGTGGCTCCTTCCTTCTTGGTCTCTCACATTTTCGAATCGTGTGGACATGATCTTACGGCACCATATATCATTTCTAGAGATGATACACTCTGTCATGATAGAACCAACGCTCCAAACGGAAAGAGTCTGTATCGCAACCATGAGCGGATAACGTTTAAAGCAAATGGTGGAAATTGGCCTCGATCCTAGCTAAAGTATCCTTCAACTCTTGATTTACTGAATAATTGAACTCATTTAGCCCTACAATGCAGCTTAAACTCGTATCAACATGAAAGTGAATCATTAGCCGCAGGAATGATCCAATCCATCTGCTCTCGTCCACTCCTATTTAGCAAGCCCAGCCATAATCCCAAGCACGCCCCCAATAACTTGGTTCGGATCCACTGGTGGGCTCTTCGCGACGGCATCGTCCTCAGGTCCCGCAGGCTTCACCGTCGCGCTACTCCAACTTGGCGTAAAGGTGGTTCCATCAACCGAATAGTACACGTCCATACCCTGCTTGAACGTGAAGTTGGCTCCAGACTGGTGGTCCGAAGCGCCGGCAGAGATATCACAGCTAACCCAGCAGTCGTCACCGTCGTTGAAGCCGAAGCTCTTCATCTCGTCGTAGCTCCATACTGCTGACTCGCTCGCGTTCTTGTGGCCGGACCAGTCAGTCTCGTGGTCGTTGGTCTTGACTTTGAATTGGCAGACAAATGCCCCTTCATTCTGAAGGGTTATGTTGCCGGGGTAGGGTGATGGGCCGCCTGGACCTGGACCATCAACCATGTCGCCTTGGTCGTTAATGTACATATCGATCTGGACGTGTTGTAGATGAATGGAATATTTGGATAGTGCGAAAGTGAGTATAGCAATGTCTGTTCTTATCGAGGCTACCTTCTTATATCAATGGAAGTTTAGCTGAACTTGCTCAAGGCATCTTCAGCTCGGCTACCCTCAGCCGTATCGTTATGTTGAATACTTGGATAATGTGGAAGTGAACTCTGTCTATTTCTTGTAGTCTGATATATTAATTTCAGCTGAACGTACTCGAGCTGACTTCAGCTCGACCCGTAGTGTGAATCTAGAACGGGCTTCGGCTACCGTCAGCCGTATCGTTAGGTGGAATACTTGGATAATGCGGAAGTGAGCACTGTCTGTTTCTTGCCGTCTGATTATAATTGCCAAGTTCAGCTGAACTTACTCCAACCGACTTCAGCTCGCTACGGGGTGCTCATTTAGAACCGGTTTCAGCTACCCTCAGCCTTATCAGCCTCGCTTACCGTGTCACGTTCATAAAAGACGTCATTCCTATTGTATGGTGCAAATAAGAGCATTGATAGTGAGCAGTGAGTAGTCCAGCATTTCTCTAGGTGCTCGAACCACCCAACGGACAACGGGAGCTTGAGAAGATGAAGTGGAGGAAGCCAAAAATGAAGCCAAAATTGAAGCCTAAAGTGAAGCCGAAATGTGGGGCTACAAGGACTTTTGCAAGGCGAAGGACCAACTTCAAATACTAAGTTACTGCGTTAAATACTCTGTTCCTATTTGTTGGATCCATTCAGCAATGCTCGGGCGAGCATGTGTACGATACCATATATCGTGACCGACATGCAGGACTACCTTAAGGGCGCTCACCCTCCGAACCAAAGTGCGTCCACCTTCTCGACCTCTTCTCTACACCGTAGCCAGTGATGCCTAGCTTTTTAAGCTCACCCAGCTCTAAAACGCAATCATGATAGCAGTTACAACAGTACGGATTTCCAGAGTCGGTAAGCAATGCTGCTACGGCATCTCTAACATCCTCCAACCCTCGAATAAGAGCTCAGCCTTGTCTTTCAAACATGTCGCAGTTCCTTAGCTTGCCACCAGAAATTCGCGTTAATGAGATATTCTCATACCTTCTACCCGCTCCAGGAGATCTAGACGTTCTCACGCCATGGGGTACGAAGTTTACAAAGTCCAAAAGCGAGCACAACTCTCCCTCTGCAAAAGGCGACGATCCCGATGCAGAAAATTGAAAGTGGACGACTCTGCTTCTAGTTGACAAAGCAGTACATGACGAAGTGGTGAGTGTAGTTTATAGACGCATGGAGATGTGCATTATCTCACCACAGACACGAGATTTAATATTCACCACTCCATACTCCAGGCATCCCTGGATGACCATAGCTATCAATTCTTACAGCATATCGGCGATTCACCGAGAGATCTTACTGCAACTTCGGTGGCTCCAACGAGCCTCGGCTATCTTTCCACGGACTGCACCTCGCGCTTCTGGGAGGGATGAAGAAAAACGCGCGGTCCATCGCCAACGAGTTTAACAGCAGATGACAAAATGTAGGCTCTCAAAGCGCTCCCCCAACAGTTAACCCGGCGCTTTCTAGCTCAACAACCACTGCTGTGCCAACACCTATCCCGTAACCAGCACCGCTAGCCACGCTGGTTCCGCCTTCACCAGCGATACAACCGCCCAATCTCTCTCGCCCAGGCGCAGCCTTATCGTCACAGCAAGTTCAAGCTATTGCACAACGGGCTCCGCAGCCACAGCAAGCCCATCCGCGAGCCGCCACGACCCACAGGGCCAACCCGCTCACCGCGCCATCTCAACCAGTCGGCGCTGTGACACCCGCACCCGCAGCATCCAGCGCACTACCGCGTCCATGGCTTGGCCCGGCGCCGCACCTCCCAGCGCCGCGTCCCTACGGCGCGCAGTTCGGCGCGGCGCCGCACCTCCCAGCGCCGCGTCCCTACGGCGCGCACTTGGGCGCGGGGTCGCATGCCCACGGCGCGCCGTCCTGGCGGCGGGTCAGCGCGCAGGACGCGGACGCGGCGGTGCAGTCGAAGCGCAGGGTGCTGTACCGCGAGACGGCAGGCGGCTTCGACCCGGGCGCGTACACGCGCGTGCACCGGCACCTGATCGCGCGCGTGGTGTGTCCCACGCCGAGCAAGAGCTGCCTGCGCACGGTGCAGGTTTGTGTGCCGGCGGCGGAGGGCGAAGGCGTGCGGTGGGCGTGGCCGGTGCCCGAGAGGTGGAGTGGATGTGTTGCGAAGGTCAGCGTGATGGTTGCGGTCAAGGTGGAGAAGTTTTTGGGGTGGGATGGTGAGGCGGATTGCAGGGGGTTTGTGGACGATGTGCATAGGCTGAGCGCCGCTATGGACGATGTTGTTGACTAGCTGAACGTGGTGGGTGTGCGGTGCGAGATGACGGTTGATATGGTTTTCACGTCTATAGGTGGACAGATGGAGTGGGAAGCAACAAAGAAGTTGCTGTTACCCTTCGAACGATACAGGGGCTTGACGTTTCCGGAGTTTCAGCGGCTGGTGTGGCTCAATCTGAGAGAGAGCGGCAAGCAGGATCTGGTAGTGGATAGAATCCTTCAGGGCACTTCGGAAGATCCCCAGGCCTTGGAATTTTCGGAAAAGTTGAAGCTCTGGAAGAAGCTTAGGTGCTATGATCCAGCATCGTAGAACCTGAACAGACGGGAGTAGGCTGGAGTAGAGCGTAAACAGACCTGAGTTTGACCAGGTCCGGTAATTTCATTCTAATCTTAGAGTAGCCATAAGTTAGCTTGCTTCGATACCTCGTATGATCACGTCTGTAGCAAATTGCCTATTTTGGAAACTTACCTATTAGGAAAATTCACGTGATGTGGCCAATACGCCTGCTGAGGACTTCGGGTTTCGGGAAACGCCTTGCAGGAACTTACCTCTACAATTCAGGCTGCCTACATGTACTCATTGCTCGCGTTACACTCCTGTGTTTTTGACGTCCAAGAACAGAAGTGGCCGTTGTATGATTAGTCTATGAATATAGTTATCTTCTCCGGTACGTAACTTAGTGGGCGAATATGGCTTTGTAGACGTTTCAAGGCGGCTTTGGCGGATGAGGGGGCGCGTTCCGCCAAACAGTTGGATTATAAACCTCCGTAACTTAGGTTGTAGTCTAGTGGTAAATAACGCAAACCCGGCGGGGAAGACCGCGACACTGAGATAACAGGGCCAATTCCTTATACACTCTCAGCAAGGCTTACAATTAAGTTCGCTACGGCGGAATGCTTCCACCTTCTTAGTAATGTGTGCTTTGCAAAACTTCTTTTCTGCTTAGAAATAGCTACGTACTAGTGCTAAGCTCAGCGGAACGGCGCTGGAGCCGAGCCGAAGGGGCAAGTGCTGTTTGGCGTAGAGTAGGTACATAAAGAGCTCTACTTCGAGAAGCAGCCGGCCACAAACGTTGCTTCAACAGAATTGAAGAGCTTGAATTTCCTGATTTTCATCGAATCCTACGGTCAATTGAAAAAATACTGAAAATTTGACTCTTATATCGAACATGGCAGCCAAAATTCCGACTGATGACTACTTGAAGGCGGTTGGATACCGACGTACCATTTACGGACTGAACGACAAATCACCAGTCTCGGACGAGAGGATCGTGGAAATTATCAAGTCTGTTGTTACCACTTCGCCCAGCAGCTACAATACTCAGCCGAGTCGAGTGACTGTTCTTCTTGGGGCTCCGCATAAGAAACTTTGGGACATTGTTGCCAAGGTCGCAGTTCCTATCGTCAAGGCACATGCTGGTGAGGAAGCAGCAAAGGGCATGGAAGGACGATTCAACATGTTCAAAGGTAGATGACAACCTAAACCCCATCAAGTTGGACAATACACTAACAAGTAGTAGGCGCGTATGGAAGTGTATGTGAAGCGACTCGACTTACATTCCGATTTTGTGAATCAACTGACGCAGTCTTTAATCTAGGTTCTCTTCTGGGAAGACAATTCCGTCGTCAAGAAGGCAGGCGAGACGCATAAGGCTGTAGCACACATGTTCCCGCAGTGGAGTGAACATGCCGACGCCATGAGCCAAGTTCAGATCTGGACGGCTCTCGAACTTGAAGGATTCGGAGCAAACTTGCAGCACATGGGAGCAATTCCCGCGGCCGAAGATGCCATCCGTAAGGAGTGGGATATACCGGCGGATTGGAGCTTGAAAGCGAACATGAACTTTGGAGGAATGGCCCAGGATCATCCACCCAAGCCTGCTAAACTGCCTACTGAGGAGACTGTCAAGGTCTACACATCGTAGATTCTGGTGATGAATAAAAGCGTGGCAATTCGTTGTTTCAGCGACTAGATTCGTTTTGATGAGCAGCCATTTAGAGGGAGAAGAATAGGTTTACGAATGCATCGTACCTTCAATGAAGCTTACATGTAATATTCCAAGACTGGAGCCTTATTAGTTGAGACAGCTATGATTAAGATCGTGACTTACGAGGAAGTAAGCTCCTCTGGCTGATGCTGGGCTATCAGAGAGGTCGTAATATGTTACTCCAGTATTTGCAAATAAATACATTAGGGGTTTCAAATTATGCATTATGATAGTGGAATCCTGTTATTGGCTTTGTTAGACTAAAGTTGATGGCGTAGAATAAGCAGTAACTAGCTTAGTTGGTCATATGGACGCCGAAGGAATTGAAGCATATCTTCGTGGATACGTCAAAGATTAGCTCGCGATACAATTGTGTATCTCACGGGAAAAAGAAGGGAATGACTCTCCGGAAGATACATAAACGTAGTGTAGGACATGTCAGAATTGACGGCGAAGAATGACGAGATTGTTCGAGAGAATCAGTTGAAGCTAGCGTTTGTATTCTAGAAGCGCAGTGTTGTAACATGCGGTTAGAAATTCGATTTCTTCGAATCAAGCAGCTTCCCGGATAATCCATATTTGACCATCCATCTTTACGCGAAACTCTCAATACTTCCCTCGGTCTGGAATCCACGTAGTCAAGGTCCTTCTTATCAGCATCTGTTATGCTGATCTGATCCTCTGGTCAAAAGTCTCGGCGAGGAATGGAGTCCAGACCTCCGTGTTAACGTAGATCGTGAGTGATGCTGCGCATCTCGATTTTGGTGTAAGCCAGAGCACTCGTGACGACATTTCGAATGATGATGTAGCTCTGTTCTGTCGCGTTACTAGCTTTTCCATTTGGCAAAGCTCCTACGGCCGAGGCTCCTCGGCAGTTTCATGTAGCAAATTGTCTACCAGCCGACATACTCTAAGGAGCAAGTTCCGGATCAGGGAGCCAAATCATCAAGTCTCTATCGGCGGAGCATATCAAATTCGAACGCGGATTGTAGCCCACAACCTCCGCGCGGCCATTCGTAGACGAAGGCGTAGGCAACTCAGCGTGCGTCCGTGCAACCTTATCGCGATTAGGTTCCTTGTGGATGTCCCAGACCATCAGCCCGTTGTCGAGTCCCGTGCTGCCGATCAAGTACTGGCCGTCGGGCGAAAAGCACACGTCGCCTTGGCCAGGTGGTTTCTTGGACGAGGCGTCGCCTGGTGCACGTCTTTCCGATCGCCCACCAGACTTTCGCGGGCAGAAATGGGTGAGGCCGCCTTCGAAGGCATCGAGCACGAAGTGTCCAGGCCCCGTAGTGGCAACGAGGAGGCTTTTGCCGTCATTGGAGAATTCAAGCTTCGACCAGTTGCGTCCTGCTTCTGCACTATTGAACCGCTGCTCGTGCTCTTTGAGGTCGAAAGTAGAGAATGGCGGTCGGTCGTATTGCCGAACATCGTAGAGTAGGATGCTGTGAGTGGGAGGAGAGGCGACTGCAATAACGCTTGCTGATGGATCGTACGCGGCGAGGTAGGGAGAGTGTAGGTTCAGCTGGCCTTTGGCATTAGGAGAATTAAGTGCCCAAAAGCGGACCGTGCCATCTCCACTACAGGATACAAAATCATCGGAGGAGGGAGAGAGGGCGATGCAAGTAACTGGCTCTGTGTGGCCCTTGAAATATCGAAGGTAGGAGTTATCGTGCGTTGAGAGATATCGAATAGCATCATCAACTTTGGTGCTTGCATACAATATGCTCTGTGCATGATGTGTGAACCTCACAAGGTGTACACCATATTTTTGACTCTTAAGCTCCTTTGCGTGCTTTCCTTCCTTGCAATTGTAGATTTGTATGGTGTCGTCGGTTCGTGAGAAGATGGCCAATTCGCCCGTATCGTCAAAGTCCAGCGATGTAACGGCAGTTTTAGAGTCATCAGGTCGGAATCTCTACGTTCACATAAGTACTCTGGCGTATATCTTCTTTGGCGATGTGCGCGAGAAACGTACTCTGAGGGGTCTGAAGGTGGAAACGATGTCGCTGACTTTTTGGGTTGGCAGATTGCCAGCCGCATTGGCATCTGTCATGACTCCCGACGCTGAAATGGATCAACCAGTGTGGAGTGTATGTGAGAATGAATTTTGACACGCGACAAACGCGTCGTGAAGTTGAAAACGGACGTCACAGCGAGGTACCTTTTTATGATGGCGCTAATTGCTTAGGCTTGCTCTCCAAGGATCCGATGCCGGCTGACCCTAGGGATGATTTTGCCTATCACCTAGGTATCAAACTTTCTCACTTCAATTGTCAGCCGCGTAGAGCAGTCGAGGGAATCGCTGCATAGGGAAAATGGTCTCCTAGATTGCATATTTTCGTATCCTACACAGACATTTCTTCTACATAAGCGCTGTCCGAGCACGCCTCTCCACTCCACGTTTCGAGTATATTGTCTTCCCGTTGAAATGTCAACAACTCTAGGGTTAGTAGAATTCTTTGCTTCTACGGGAGATCTGTATTGACTTGCGACACAGATCCTTCATAGCCGGTGGTGTCGCAGCATGTGGAGCGGTTACGGTGACCCACGGCTTTGAGACCGTTAAGATTCGGTATGTTGGAAGAAGTGATTACTTTCCCGGCTGCGCTGTTAACATCGACCCAAAGTCTGCAACTCCAGGGCGAGCTCCAGTCGAAGAAAGATGCGCCGCGGTTATACAGGGGCGTGCTTCACGGTGTCAAAGTTGTCTACCAGAATGAGGGCTTCAAGGGGCTGTTGCGCGGTTTGAACTGTGCATACATCTATCAGATCATGCTCAACGGCTGCCGGTTGGGCTTCTACGAACCTTTCCGAAAGAACCTTACACATGTCATCTACGGGGACTCCACGGTTCAATCGCTTGGTGTCAATGTCTTCTCCGGCGCGTCTTCCGGCATCATCGGTGCGATGGCAGGCTCACCGTTCTTCCTTATCAAGACACGATTACAATCATACTCTCCATTCCTCCCGGTCGGGACGCAACATCACTACAAAAGTGCAAGAGATGGCTTTTCTCAGATATACCGGCAAGAAGGCTTTAGAGGATTGTACCGAGGTGTCCTACCCGCAATGGTACGGACAGGATTTGGCAGCTCAGTGCAGCTACCGACGTATTTCTTCGCAAAGAGGAGATTAGTACGTCATCTTGGTATGGAAGATGGTCCAGCATTGCATCTGGCAAGCAGCGCATGTAGCGGCTTCGTTGTCTGCGTGTTCATGCACCCACCGGACACGGTGATGAGTCGAATGTACAATCAGACCGGCAACCTCTATTCAAATGCTTTCGATTGCTTGTGGAGAACAATCAAGACTGAAGGCGTTCTGGCAGTTTACAAGGGTTTCGGTGCTCATTTGGCAAGGATATTGCCGCACACAGTACGTTTAAGTAGTCGATCAGTCAAAGAAATACTGACCAAAATCACAGATCCTCACTCTAAGCTTGGCGGAACAGACAAACAAAATAATGCGCAAGATTGAAGGTCGGATACTACCAGATAGTCTTAAGGGAAAGATTTAGCATGGGCGACAATGTGGATGATATCTAACCATTCTGCGTGTCGTTTACAGTCATCTGCATCCAGCGCCTTTGTCCAAACGGAGTTGTGAAAAGCATTGATAGATTTTGGAATTGCACGCAAGCATGGCGTTCCACCGTTGTTCGCCATTTTGGAGTATTAAGGGCCACATGTATCACTAGCCGATTGATTCTGCTGATCAGGTTGTTGAAATCCTCATGAGTTCCTCGTCGAACTAGGAGATCTTGACTATGATCCATTATACTCGTCGCTAGATGTTGAGGCATTTCTCAATCTGCTATTCATGATAGAAGTGCTATAACTCATAGCAAACCAACATATTTAATATTAGATCACATGTTAAACCTCACTCTCTTCTCCTACCGCCGTCCTTCCTCCCGGAGCTGACAGACATCGGACTTATAGTTGGACTTAATGAAGTAAATAGGGCTGAATAAATGGCTGGTGACATACGTCTGCATACGTGGGAGTAGGTCATTGGAAAGAAGAGTTCCATACCATGTATCCCAGCGGTCACACCGTCGTCAAGCGAACGTAACACTGTCGCGGTTGATGGGTCAACTTGTCTACCGCTGCGTAACTATTCAAATGCTTCGGGACCTCTTGAAAGTCGAAGTTCCAGATGAGAAGGACCACAGCCATTCGAAGCTCGAGATATGCCAAACGACGGCCAAAACAACTCCTGGGACCAAGGCCAAAGGCAATCATCGGGCCAGCTATCGAGCTAAACTCCTCTTTGCCATTATTTTCGACGAGCCACCGTTCAGGCTTAAAATCGTGCACATCCTTTGGGTTCCATACGCCAACTGCCGTCTTCGATTTTGCCGCAGCTTGCGATGTCTCGCTCCGCAGGCGCTCAGGTATAGCTCCAATTGGAGGCTCTTGAGAGTCGCCTCCTATGTTCAGAATGAAGACATCAGTGCCCTTTGGAATGTGGTGCCCGAGTACTATGGCATCAGCTAGTGTTCTGCGGGAATTACCTGGTGTCGTGCAGGCCTTGCGATTGATTTCCTCAACGACGGCATCGAGATACGCGATTTGTGCCCTCGCGATCTCTTTCGCCGATGGCTGACGGTTTGCAGCCACGGCATCTCCAAATCCCTTGCGAAGCTCTTCACGAAGCTTTTTCTGAATTGCTGGATGGTCTGCAAGAATCTTCACGCCCCAGAGGAGAGTTGTGGAGGTCGTATCAAGACCTCCAATTAGAAAGCCAAGGAGCTATAATGATCAGACTTGAAGAGCAGTATAAAGAGGGGCCCATTACCTCGTCATATATACTCCGAGTATAGTAGACTGGCTGCCGATTTTCCTTTCTCGCCGAAGCAAGCTCCCTGGACACAATGTGGTCGAGCGCGCACTTTGTAATTTGCTCATCCTTTCCTTCCGTAAAACGTTTGACGGAATTGTCAAGTTCGCTAGTAATATAAGCTTCCTTTTGTTTGTATGCTTTACGCATAGACGGCATCTGGCGCAGAAACCAATGGGCTATAACGGGCGTGGGTGATTTCATTGAGGTCTCCATGCTGTCCGTAAGAGTCAAAATAGCTTGGAAGATGGGTGAATTCGGAACGGAAGGAAATTCTGCAGCTTCATCGATGTCATGGTCGTTTAAGCCGCTCGAGATTTGTTGCAAGACCTGAAGCTGTGCGCTCACCGTGCTATTTTCAGGATCGAAAGGGAACGTGGCTGCCAAAATCGCATCAAACGCGAAATTATGTATGTCATCGCGAGCAGAAAACGGCCGGCCACTGGCAAGTCGCACTTTTTCGTGCCACAGGTCGACTAAGGATACCAGCGTAGTATATATTGCCGGCGCAGAGACCTGTGAGTGTCAGTTTCTTTCCATGAATAATGCCATTCTCTCGTACATCGTTTAAAAAGGCAGGTGTCATTAGGTCTTTAACCAACATACGATTCGCTTTAAATTTAGGATCGCTCGACAGCTTGTCGATGTGATGGTTAGGTATGACGCCGACAAAGAGGTCACCAACGAAGTGTGACCTGTCAAATTCCATCGTCCGTCGCATCATGATATCCTGTGCTTCGCGAAAATCAGTAAGAAACACCCATGGTTTTGCGAATGGTTTGCCGAAAATTTGAATAATTGGAGAGTTGTGCTTCACAGCTTGAGCTGCAAACCAAGTCCAAATCTCGTTCGTTTCAGATACAGCTCGAATGATGGAAGGAACATCCCCGAAGATATGCTTCGCCGCCTCCTTGTTGTATGGAATACCGGGAATCGGCCTCGGAAGTGCCAATCTGTAGGCTACGTATATTGCAACGGCAAGAATGCCAACCAACATAGGCAGCACCTGTGACATACTCAAGAGTTGCATTTGTATGGTTGCCATGTTTTCGAGCTCGAGCTCGAGCAGAGATATTGAGGGGGAATTGACAGTAATTTCACGGCGGAAAAGTATTAGACTTCGAGATGATTTTCAGCAGGCTGAGAATAGCAGTGAGATAGGTGAAGTGAAGCTGAAGCAATTGAGAGACACAAGTTAGAGAAAAGTGCTGCTTTCGTGCTATGGATGTAGTAGTTCCCGACTGGAGGCTTGTTGTTCGTCAAAAGGGGGAGTTGGTACGGCTCCAGAATCACTTGAAGTTCTGGCATTCTTCGTTTCCACACCGTGTGCTGAATCAGGACCCGCCAAATTAGCAGCACCTTCTCCCCGAATCTGATAAATCCAAAACAACCCCTCCCAAAAATAAAGTTCCTTACCTCAAGTTTCTGCAAGATTCGTTTCGGTGTGGGCTGAGACAAATTGCACGATTGGTACATGCAAAAGCAGGAGAGACAATAATATTGGACGGCCAGAAAGAGATCCCACAGAGATCTTCACTGGATTCCTAAGCTCAAGATTGCTGAGATCGACCATGCATTAGACTGTGGGAACGCTCTGGCACCACAAACAGAAGGGGGCAGACGAAATAGGTTTGTATCATGACCGAGGTTTTGAATGAAAACCAAAGTATTTGAAAAGGAAACATAGAAATCATTGCGAGAAGATTGTTGACAAGGTACCTGACTCTCGACTGTGGTATGCGAGCCAGGTATTGCTTCCTCACAGCCTCAGCAACATATGCAGCAGTGCCGAATGACCCAAAGAGTTTTAAGAAGGTATTTTCTGCTTGGTGCGACGAGAACTTTGGGCTGAGTTAAGTTTTTGGTGTTTTATTGATTGGACGATGGATTGCAGGTACTTTAGTATCTTTTTCGGAACCGACCATATGGTGAATCCGAAGCAGCGGTCAACTCCGCTTGCCTGACGGTAACGCAGATCCCGACATATCCGAGATACTTTGCGCGGTACGATGCGCCCGATGCGAGTGAACGACCCAAGGAAAAAGTTGTCGCGTCCCCCCTAAAAGTTTGCGAAGGATGTCTCGTTTGGCAGTCGGCAGAGAACGGAAAACAGCGCCAGGTAAGACAATGACGGCCTGTTTTCGGCGGCATTTGCTTTTTGATGGCTCAGCACAGGACCCACGAATATTCACACTGGTACGACTTCACTTGTCGATGGTTAGTCATAAGAATAGAGGATTGCACCGTGCCAGGCCAGCCGGCGGCCTTCATCTCGCTAGACGGGGCTGGGAATCTGGAGCCAACAGGCAAGACGAACCAACCGAATGCTCAAAACGAGGTCTCAGCCAGGTTGGGCTTACCGCTTGTAGTTTAGATGGCAGCCAATATGCAGTGCGCAGTCGCGCAAAAGAGGACTGACGGGTCTGGGGAAAAAGCGGGGAAAGATTCGACAGTCGAAAGAGCCAGAAGAGAAGGGTTGAGGGTTGAGGGTTTTGCGATCCGGGGCATCCCCCCCCCTGGCCCTCCCCAATCACCAAGCCTCGTACAGGTCAAGTGAGCGCTTTCTCCTCTTAGCACCACTCTGCCAACCCTCACATCCTCTTCCTCACAGTTCCGTCTCTCAACCTTTTTGCTGCGTGTGTTTTGGGTTCAGTTTCGTTGCTGTTGTCTTGCAGATGGTGTGCATGGCCGTCTCGTAACTTGGACTTGGACTATTCACACCGAACCCCACATACTTGCTACACCTTTCGGGCGTTTTCAGGCCTTTTTTGTCCACCCACACGCTCACTTACTGTGACCTCCGAGCCTTACGAATAGACGACATATAACGTCGAGATCAACAGTGCTGCAATTCGAATCCAACATCTACCTGCACGCTTCTCCAACTCCGAACACCAGTCATGTCTGCCGTGTGACAGCAGCACGCACCGCCAGCACGATGGTCCTCCACACCGGCCCACCAGCCGTCTTCACCTTCTCCTCGCGTCCGCTCCCACTCCTCACACCTCTCGTCTTCAACCCAATCCCAACAGCACCCTCACCAGCATCGACAGCGCCACCACCCGCACCCACCCTCCTCCGCAAACGGCCCCGCTCCCTCTTCGACGACAAGCCGTCCTCCGGCGCCCGCAAGAAGCGCCGTCTACGCCTCACGCTAATAACGTCGCGGCTCTCGCGGCCCTTCAGCACACCCGCAACACACGCAGTGGACAAAGGCCACTCCAAGATCGCAGTGTGGGCGAAGGCGCGGCGCGGGCCCGCAGCCGCAGCCGCGCTGCGCAAGGAGGCGATCCTGAACCGGATGCGGCGGCGCGGCGGGTGCGGCGGCGTGCTGGGCACAAGCGTGGGAGGGCTGGCGGTCGGCGCGCGCGACGTCGACGGCACCGAGGCAGGCGAGGCCGTCTTCGCCGCGCAGCACCGCGCCGAGCTGGACCTGGAGCGGGGCTTTGCGCTGCCGCTGGGACGAGCGCGCGCCGCGTCGCCCGATGCCACCAGGCCCGCGCACCCGAGTCCGCTCGGCCCCACCTACTACGATGCGCTGGACGAGGAGGAGGAGTGGCGCGATGAGGACGACGAGGAGGAGGACTATGAATATTGTCCGCATCCAGATGTTGTGGGTGGGTTTGGTGCGCCGGCGGCGGCGGAGCCGGCGCGGGTGCAGAGAGGTGGTGGCGAGGTGGAGTTCGGTGTTGTGCACACGAGGGATCCTCCACCCGCGGCAGTTGATAGCATGGAGAGTTCCACCGGCGCGCTCTCGCCGAACTTTGGGTTTCCCGGCGTGGGACAGGCATTTGGGATGGCGTCGAATCGGAATGACGAGCGGTGGATTTGGTGCTAGCATCGGCTGGATATCGGATCGGAGGCATCGTCAACGAACGAACTCGAATCTTGAGCTAATTAACATGCTTCGGTTATGTGAAACGAAATGGAAAATTTCTTGCCATTGACTCGTTGAATCTCTGAATTAAGCTCGCATGCTATTCTTTTCTCTGAGCGTGAAATGTTAGGTATGTGGGTTAGTGATTTGTACCTAGCAAAGTAAGGTTGAGTGTGGGTTTTGCCTGTGACGAGCTTCCACATCGTATACGCGAGGCATTTGCGGACTTGACCAAACGTGAAGACCTTAAATGGACCAGGACTCGAGATTGATAGCAAATGCCTATAATGAAAATGATTTACGACTAGATATTTCATGACTATCGTGTCTGTGTTACTTCCAAAGGTGACATCGAGCTCGCAGGTGTAAGGCTAGAGAAGTTTCTTCGATCGATCATGGGCGATGTCACACATTGCCTGCAATTGAGGTCAGAATCGCGTCTTACTGTGTTCATGTAGAAATGTACCTTTATCGCTTCTCTTCTCTCGGCTTCGGGATCACTTCTAGCAATCCTTGCCTTCATGTCATCAAAGATAATTTTCCTTGGTCTGCCAGCTACGAAGACGACATATCTCAGGCCCGGAAACGTCTCTTCATACTCTTTGTTCAGTCTCCGTAGCTCCTCAGCTTCGACCTCTTTCTCCTTATCTGACGATGAAGATGTCGAGGCAGCATTCATAGCTGCTTGCTCAGCTCTACTCAAAGCAGAGTCAACCTTCTTTTCGCCCAGTCTGGGGTGGGAAGAGAGGATATCATCCAGCCATTTTCTGTCACTGGTTGATGTGGAGCCAGCGAGAGCATTTAGCTGAGTTCCTACGGCGATAATCAAGTCATCGTAGGAGTCGAATGGCTTATCAGTAGACTCGCCAACTGTTGCATCTGAGGGCGAAGTGAGCGGAAGCGCGAGAGTATGGAGTGCTGGTGATGGTTCGAAGAGGAGGTCTAGGATGTCAGCACGAGTCTCGGTAGAAAGAGAAGGAAGATTCGAGATAGGCGGGAGCTTATCGAGAGACATTGCTGGGTTTATATGTGTGCGGACTCGTGTGTGGCCTTGTCGGTGACAGAATGCTGGAAGCTTGCTTGATTTGATAGAGAACAGACACCCCAGAGATAAGAGATCAACGCCACAGCAAAATTCAGAGGATGGGCGAAAAGAGGCTCAAAGCACACTCATATTCGATAGTAAGCTACGAGAGGTTAACGTTTCTTGGCTACACGAAGAATGCCATGATATTGTGCCATGCTAAAGCAGCCAACGATCGGTGTTAGTTGATAAATCGCCTATCTTTAGCGGCTGAAGGCAAGCGTAGAAGCGTGTGGCTCATGTTTTACCCTGCAGGCACCCACTAGCTGGCGCAATCGCAAATCCCGAACAGGGGCTGCCGAGCAGCAAAGAGTATCGTAAGTCGTAAGTACCTGTGGCACGCCACCATAGACAAATAAAAGGCGAGGTCGTGGAAGAATGGCGCTCCGAGTGAAAAGCCAGCCAATTGGCAGAACGGAAATTTGGAATGGAAAAACGAAACCAAGGGATAAAGTTCTTGCACGAGCTGAAGCGTAGCTGTTTGGTGATTGATGGCGCTTCTGAAGCCATCGGCCGCTTGTCTCTCCTGACCCTTGCAGGATGCGCCGCACCGTCTTATGCCAGATCGGGGCTGAAGCCAAAAGAATGGGCGCAGTTTGAGAGGGACGAAGAAAGACGGAGTTCAGAAACGTCAAGAACAAGGCGGAGAATGTTTGGTAAGGCGAAGGTGAAGTGGAAAGAAGCACGGCAGAGAAGTATGGAGTCTGGAATGCTTTATTCACGTTGGTAACGACACTCGTTTGGTCCCACCGCAGCTGTCAGAAAGCGACACTCGACTCTGCCCTGCCACGTCTGCAGCCTTGATAGTATTGGCTGGCGGCGTTGGCGGTGCCTGTCCTGGCCCATACGCTTTTCTGACTTCTACCGACAGGTACAGTCGAGAAAGGGTCGAGTTTGAGCGTGAGTGCGTAGGCGAGTCAACCTTCACTCCAAACCCATCTCCACACTCTTTTCTCCGATTGACCCTTCATCGCTCATCCTTCTCATATCTTCACATCCACGGGCGCTGGGCGCTCTGCCCGAATCAATATTTTGCTTCGCGTTCGTGGGCTGCAGCCCGGCGCTCCCCTCGGCTCTCACAATCCCATCCCTGAGCTGCTGTTGCTGCTGCTGCTGCGCTGCGAGTTGCGCTTGCCCTTGCAGCGACCACATTCCGCGAATGCTCTTCAAATTGATTCGATTGCGTCCTTCGCCATAACAAAACATCGTCACCATGAGCTTGTCCGGCCTCGATAGCCCCGAGGTCGACAAGGCCTACCAGACGGTACAAGCCGAAAAGGCAGGATGGTCAGTACAACTTATCTAGCGGTATTCATGGTATATGACTGACCAAACCCAGGTTTCTGCTAACCTACCTGTCGAAAGACAGTGTCGGAGTTCATGCTCAAGGAGTGCGTGGTGCACAAGAGATGAGAGATACCGCGCTGTCATACTACAACTCTCCCGACGCGAAACCTTTGTTCGGATTGATTCAATTTAGACGGAGAAAGATACTTGTCAAGCTTATACCGGAAGGAACAACACGTTTGATACAGGGTAAGATTTGTTCTTTCTTGTGGCATTGCGTTATTGCTAACTACTAGCTCCAGCTCGAGTTCAGGTCCACTGGAATTCGGTCACCTCCCGCTTTGTCCATGACAATACCTACGAGCCTGCAAAATGCGAGCAGCTTGACGATAACTCTCTCACCCAACACATAGAATTGCACTCAAGCAGGTCATCGGCCGGCTCGAACAAGAAACCTACGCTCGATGGTATTGAAGAGAGCCAGGAGGAGAGAATGAGTCTGGAAAAGGCCAAAGAGAAAGCTGCTGCTATCAAGGCTGAGGCTGAGAAAATGGCTGAATCGACACCACCTCTTCCCGAACTCACTAAAGCTCCAGAAGTTGAATCGAAGAACGAGGCAAAAGCCACAGACCTGAACGGTACAAAACCATCCACAGAAACGCCAATTGTCTCCTCTAAACCGGAAAATGAATGGCCAACGGTAAAGTCGGACTATGCATTATCCATCAATGCTTTCCCATTTTTAGACGACGACAGTAGTATATCGGACGACGATGTTGCTCCACGAGTGTCCACTCAAATTTCCAGACCAACAACTTCAGATCGATATGCGTCGTCTCTGTATGAGTCTTTGTATAAGCCAAAGGCTAAGGTAGGACCAAGACCGTCTATGGATACACGACCAAATACTGCAAAGAGTGCTCGAGGGATTGCATCATTGCCTGCTGGTATGAGAGCGTCACGACCTGGATCTACGATCCAACTTCGTCCCAAGTCTCGGGATTCACACATGACGACCATCCATCTACCTCCGCCTCCACCAATTCCTGAAATGCCTACGACTCTGGAAATACCGAGACCACGCTCCAGTGCTGGAAGTGTGAAGTCACTTCCTGCCACGCTTCCAAAGAGCAGTTCAATGACACCCGAAAAAGCTCGTCTGAAGAGGTATCAGGAAATGTATAAGCGAAAAGAAAAAGAGAGAGCAAGACAATCTGCTTTGCCAGCTGTTCCAGCGCTCCCACCCATGCTACATACATTGCCGATGGCGATAAAGGCAACTTCTACTTCAAAATGCTCGGAGACAACCCAGCCTAAGGACACGGCACTCGCTGAATCACTTCCGGAGGAGGCACCACTCTCACCGGTAGATCACACCAAATCTGATTCTGGCGTCGGAATGGACGACAGTCCAACCGAAAAACCGAATACGGTAGAGACGACTGTTGAAAAAACATGCAAAGATCCTGCATCGGGCAATGTGGAGCCGGACGTCGATCACCACACCCCAGAAGCCAGCACTATTGAACAACCCCAACGAAGACCCAGTACTGAGGAACCATCAAGCATGCATAGCATATCATCTCCTACTTCGTTGCAAGATTCATCCGGTCGTACATCAACGCGACCCACTTCGGTGTCCGACGACAGTTTAAATGAGAAGGCGACCCCTCCAACTGATGTAAATGAAGAGGAGCAGGTTGACACACCAAGCACAATCGTGCAGGAGAAATTAAATTCAGCTCCTAACGTGTCGGAAACCGTTGCTGCTGCTTCCTCCGCATTGGGTGCTGAAACGCTCTCTGATTCTGTGGGGTCTTTGGATTTGCCTATTCAAGCTCCTTTATCACAAGACACTGATACAATTGACGAAAAGATGAAGGTTGAGACACCATTAACACCATCGGCGGATGAGAGCGATTTTGTGAACGACCATAAAGCAAAACGTCGTGGCATTGTTCCTCCGCTCGACCTCAGCACCACAAACTCAGAAGTTGATTATGATGATGAGTTTATGGATGAGTTGCGAGACGCTGAAGTGGTCCAGGCAAGGTCCATGTCTGTGTCTGTGTCCAAGTCTCCAATTACGCCATTCTTTCCGCGTAGAACCAGCATACGTAAATCGTCTACTAGTTCGACAGAGCAAACTCCTACGATTATCAACACGAAAATCCGTTCATCCTCGCCATCACCTGATACTTCATTCGCCCGCTCTCCCTCCGGTTCCAGGCTGTCCTCTCTAACTCTTCAAGGGGAAGCTATGGTCGCGGCTAAACCAACGAAAATTCAGACAGGAATTGCGTCCAAGATCGCAGATCTCCAGAGAAGTTTCAGCCGCGGCTCAGCCATTGGCACTCCTCCTAGCAATAAGACTCCCGAAGGTGTTAAGAGTTCTCTTTCTCAGCGTGGCTTCCCGTTCAATAATAGACCTTCTCCATCGCCATTCGCAGACCGCCCAGGCAGTAAAGCTTCATTCTCATCCGTTGAGACTGCATCACCTATTACAAGACCAAGAGCGGCGTCCAACCTCAGCTCGCGGATCAGCTTATACAACAATCCACCTCAGGAAAACCCCAAGAAGGAAGTCATGGAAGTCCGCGCAACGATTGTCAGGACAGATCGAACATCTAAGATTCAACCTCTCCCACCTACAGCGGATACTCCTCTTGAGTTGTATGAATCACCACTAGTCATCAATCATCAGCGCGCTCAGTCCGTTTCCGTACCTGAAGCTCGCAGCTACCCAAAGCGACAATCTTCACTTCCCATGCCAGCACACCCTGTAAAACAAGACTCTGCAACCACCCCAAACGTACCTCTCTCTCCAATTTCCGACAAAGCCGACAGAGAATCCGTCACCGGCAGCACTCGCCGGTCCATGGAAGGCGCGTGGCGCTCACTAGGCCGGCGTATGTCGCGCAGCGAGTCGAAGAAGGCCGACTCAAGCCAGCCCGCATCTCCAACAACGGGCCCACTACCACGCAGCATGAGCAACAGCAGCCTCGAAACCGCCGACTCGCGCTCCGACAGCCAGAGCACGAAGGTGGGCTCGCGGGCCAGCCGGCTGATGCGGCGGATGTCGAGCTCGATGTCGAGCATCGCGTCGGTGGGCAAGCTGCCGTTGTCGCCGCGGCACGGAGCTTCGCGAGGCGAGGCGGCGCACACGCTCGGCTCGGCCGACCACGACCGCGCGCCCAGCATCGCGGAGGTCAGCGAGCCGGCGCCGCGGCCGCCCGCCCTCGACGTCGGCGACCTCAACGTGCAGTTCCCCGATACGCTGCTGTGGAAGCGGCGCTGGGTCGAGATCGACGCCGCCGGCTTTGTGGTGCTGCGCCCGCTCGAGATGGGCGGTGCTGCTGCCGGTGCCGCTGGCGCCGCTGCAAAGTCTGCTATGGTCAAGAAGTACCACCTCTCGGACTTCCGTGAGCCCTTCATGCCCGATATGGAGCGCCAGGAGATGCCGTGGAGCGTCGTGTGCGACTTTAAGGATGGCCGCTGCTTGCAGTTTGGCACTGGGAGTGGCGCTGGACAGGCTGGACTGCTGCGATGTAAGTTTTCCTCTCCTTGATGAGTTTAAAAACGCAAATACTAACTTGTATACAGTGCTGGGCGATAGTTGGAGGGGTTGGAAGGAGGGTCAGACGTAGTTGAGTTACCATTATATTCGCCTTCTTCGTTTCTTTTCGGTTTCCTTTCAATACCCCAAGAACCAGTTAATTCGACGATTGTATTTGTAGTTATTCTTTTACTTTGTGAAGACATAGTCTTTGGGGATGGACGAAGATACGAGTTACGTGCTCCACTTCACCGGATAGGCGCCCTTTGGCAGTGATATTGGTGGACTTCGTCTTGTTGGAACATGTTTGGCAAGTTTGGGCGAGCAAAAGTTGGGCTGGCTACTTGTGAAGTTGAAGATATCCTGTCCTTTCGCGTTCTAATTTATGGCGTCCTACAATTGATAGCGAGGCAACTTTGAGTTATGCACTTGTAATATATAATTCAGTGCGCTGCAACATCTAACTTATCTCATGTGCAGTATTTAGAAGTGCCGAAGAGCGATTGAATGTGGATTTGATGTTCAGTTTCTCTGAATTACCTTTCTGACGCGGCTGAAGTCGAAAGATGCACAAGGCTGCCCCACAATTTTGAGCTTCCATTTCAACTTCGTTTCGATCGAGCTCCTTATGCACCCAACTGAACCGCGCACATCTCCTCCCTACACGTTCCCATAATGTCGCGGCCGCAGTCTTCTCTCTCAAATATTACCCCCGCCCAATCCACACTCATTTCTCGGCAATCCACAACCCCAGGCCTGCGCTACCCCTCAAACCGCAAAACCATCTACGACCGAAATCTGAACCGCAGCCGCAATGCCGAGCTCTCGCGAGCAGCTTTCGCATACCTCTTCGTCGAAATGATTGCGTATGCGCAGCGACAAAAGGGCGTGGGAGGTGTGGCAGACCTCGAAAGACGGTAAACACCCAGCCAAATTGCGTTCCTCGCGCAATGCAAGATGGCCAGCTAACATCGCGAAGGCTCAACACACAAGGCTACCCACTTGGCATCAAACTCCTCGACCTGCTGCTCGCACGCACCGCATCGTCCTCGCAGCCATCGACGCAACGGCCCACGCGCATCCTCGCGCTGCTGCAGTTCATCCAAGGGCCGCTGTGGCGGCACCTGTTCGGGCGGCCGGCGGACGCGCTGGAGCGGTCCGCCGAGCGCAAGGAGGAGTACATGATCACCGACAACGAGGTGCTGGTCAACGAGTTCGTCAGCGTGCCGCGCGAGATCTCGAGCCTGAACGTTGCCGCCTTCGTCGCCGGTGTCATCGAGGGCGTGTGCGATGGCGCGGCCTTCGCTACTAAGGGCGTGTCCGCGCACTGGGCTAGTGAGGGTGGCACTGGCGATGGTGGCGGCATGTGGCCCGGCAAGACCATCTTTTTGGTCAGGTTTGCGGATACCGTGCTGGAGAGGGAAGAGATTTTGGCCAAGGGTGGAGGTGGGTGATGGGATGCGTCTTAAAGCGTGCATTTGAATTCATTTCAAGCGGGATGGAGTATTAAGACAGCGAATGCTCACGGATATCATTCTGATTCCTCGATTGATAACATTCAAATCAATCGATTGCAGAGATATTACTATTGGCCGTCCCCAGCATTCGCAACTACTCGATGACGTGCATTCAAGAATACCTGGTATACACCACTACGCAGATAGTCGCAGTTACGTTTAGAGCTGGAAGGTGAAAGCTCGGTAAATTTGAAAGACATCAATTTCTACGAGTTGTCTAACAGTAAACGAGGACTATTTTTGTATTATCTAAGTTGGAAGTTCGCTCTAGCTGAGCTTCGGAAGTAGTTCGCCGGTTTATCAGCGCGTATCTTTATTTGCTATCTTAGGTCAAGGGCTTCGAGCACCTCCGCATCATAAGTCCCGCACCGCTCAATCCACCTAAACTTTCTCTAAGAAAATCAATTTGCAATATGACTTCGCGATTGAAGTCTCCTACAGCTCCGAATAGACATGAGAGTCTTTCAACCCTACGACCCAAATACCACTTTAAAAATTCTAATGGCAGATTGTCCCCCTTTTTCGGCGGTTTGTTACGCCATTTTGACGGTAAATCTGCCAGCCGGTTGGCATAGCCATCTTGGCACAGCCGCCCTACAATTTCGACGCTATCGTATATTTCCTCATCTCCATTCTTCCTGTACGATACTATGAAGCAAGTTGAAAAGAATGGAGAGCAGCAGACTCCGCACCATCGAACTCGATCAATCTGGTAATAATGTCAAGTTCAAGTAGCTGGTGGCTCCTTGCCTTTGTGAAGTTCATTGACTAAAGGCCGACATTCTATCATTTCAGCTACTACCACTCGTCGATAATCCTGCCCTGTTCGCCAAACCTGTCTTGTTCCATGCCGTAGATAAACCTGCCCTGTTCCCCAAACATGTCTCGTTCCATGTCGTAGATAAATCCGCCCTGTTCTCCAAACCCGCCCCCCCGGCCGAGCATACTGCGTTGTTCGTAGGGACTGTTCCATGCCTGAGGAGACCTCTCGACCGGAATGAAGACCGGGATCGGGTTGTGTATTTGATAGTTATGGACTTGCGGCGCGTAGACGTAATGATTGTGGATGACGGGGGGGCCAGCGTACCAGACTAGTGGGCCATTATGAACCGACACGTTGCCATCCCGGTTACTGATTTTGCCGGACTCATAAGAGCGAGGATTGTAGGGCTGCCCAGCGGGTTTATTGTAAGACGTCAGAGCCATGACGTTGCTTCCGCCTGCGTGTTCAGGTCTCTGACAGGAATAGCCTTCGTACTCGGCCTGGCACTTGTAGCAGTATTTGGCAGCAGCTCTGACAGCATATCCTGCGCCTGTCGTGACTCCTCCCATAGTAGCCAGAGGGCCGCTGTGTGGTCCTGGAAATGCTCCCGCGATCCCAAGAGTTCCGCCTACTGTACACAGTGCCGTCCCAACGTTATTGAGTTTGCCGCAAAAGTCGTTCTGGTGGCCCTGGCGGCCTAGGAGCTTCTTGGCTTTTTCTCTGAGCCCCACTAGAATCCCTTAGCTTGAATTACACCAGGGAAAAAGGAGTACTTTCTTACTTGTGGAGGATGGAAAGCAGTTTTCGTGGTGGACCAGCCAGCAAGCGTTTTAATATTAACGAAAGCGATAAGTTATAAACAACGAGGAATCCCGAGAGCTATATATGGCGCGATTAAGCAAGCTTCACGCCTACCTTAAAGATGCAAGAGCAGTGGCGCTCCGTAAGCGCTGGCACGCGGCTCATTATGCCGAACGGTGGTTGTTACAGCCCGGGTTTGCGACTACTCGGCTCCTCGTACGAGTCTAAGCGATGATATTTTCGGCGTGGACTGCATGAGTTGAGGCTCTGCGAGATAGGCGTAATATACGAGCGCAGCTTGATTGGCTGGAAACGCATCCACAGAGGATCGAAGGAGTGTGCCTCGCACGCCACGCTGAAAGCATAACGCCACCCAGCTAGGAGGCGAGGATGCGGTGTCCATATCCGCTTGAGAGGTTGGGCTACTGTAACAGTTCAAACACACTCAATAGGATGCCTGCAAGTGGCTATCCAGACAGCGGTGGATTGTTATCAGACTACATGTAAGCTAAAGAGTAGGAGTTGAAGTAGCTCTCCTGGGTACCGTACGGCTTCCCACCAGCCACAGAGGACGACAAGGGGGTTCCATACGCTAAATACCTTATGAACTACCGCGACTGCGCCTAACCTACGCCTGAGACCAAGACTCACGGAGAAGCCGCGGCCCTCGCCTCTCCCTCACCACCTGTGCGATCGTATAACCGCTGGAAACAGAGGTTCATCTGCCATCAGGTCGTTTACCAGCTTACGGAAAGCTTCCCTCCGAGCTTGCGAGTCATGCTATAACCGGAAAATCCGCTGTAATACCGGTGGTCACTCTGTATCCTGTCAGAACTGCGTAACTCATGGCGTGGAATGTAGACCTAGAAGCCGAAAGAGAAAGTCAACCGTCAGTGGGCCGCTACCATCTATTCCGGCTCTGAATGGTCTTACACATCCAAGAGTCCATGATTCTCCCAAAAGACGACGGTCGACAAGCCATCAACCCCTTCAGGCAAATGGCACGCGTCTTGCGGCTCCTTTACTTTTTGTAACCTTCTTACGATCTCAACCGGAGACGATTTCGTCTCGTCGATCATCTACTTCTGCAGACCCTTTCCACAATTCGTCCTACCTCTCGAGGAGCGCTATTCTTGGCGAGGACTTTCCCGACATTGATCATTATCATGCTTCTGGAGCTGTGCGAGAACATACAGTCTCACCAACTGATATCGAAGTCTTGAAGCTGTACCATGCATTTGATCTACCGCCTCCCGCCCTCCGACAAAGCCTTATCGAAGCTTACGCGAAGAAGTGTAGGACATGGATGCCGGTTGTGAACATCTCTTCACTTTCGGGAAGTTTTGCTGCAGGAGAAGACTCATTGTTGCTTCTACAAGCGGTATTGCTTGTTGGTTCTTTACTGAGGCCTGAATTATGCACCAAAGAGACATCTGACGAGTATTATCGCCGAGTGAAGGCATTGATCAATGCCGGCTACGAACGAGATCCTTTAAACATTCTTTCAGCTCTCTGTCTCATTCAATGGTATACACCAACAAGTCCCAAAGACATTTCTACAGATACTCCACGCTTTTGGGCATCATATGCGCTTGGTCTTGCTCAGCAAATGGGACTTCATAAAGCTTGCAGCTCAAGGGCAAACGACTACGAACTGCGTCGGCGGATTTGGTGGACTCTTCGTGCTCGCGACAATCTTATGGCAGCGGCTCATGGGAGGCCTCGAATGCTAGACTCAGGAGATTGCACCGTCGAATCCGCGGATGTGAACGATTTCGAAGATCCTACGGATTTGAAGGCACTCATATTCGTGCACTACACGAAACTCCTGGAGATTCTCGGTGACCTCTGTCAAATGCTGACCCGTGAAGGGAAAATAAGTCCTCAAGAACGAACTCGTGTGGCCGTCCGACTTCATGACTATATTCATGAACTTCCGGACTCACTTCGACTCAACGAACCAGATGGTACCGCTCGACCCTACAACTTTGAGCTTGCGCAATTTCATATACCAATATTAATAACCATCACCATCCTATATCGGCCACGGTCGATATTTTCTCCTGGAGTCGCTAACGCCGCGAGTATCGTCGCTGCGAACCTGAGTTTCCGTATCCTCCAAGCAATTCATTTCCGAGAACATACCAAATATCTAAGCTCTGCGTTCGCATGGTACGGACTTGCTACATCCATCCCACATCTTTCCTGCATCAGAATCGCAAAGCTGAAGGCGGAAGCCTCTGCGGCTCTCGACTCGATCGAGACAGTCTTATCGACACTTGGGAAAGTTAGGCCTTCAGCGGCAAACAATCTACACAATGTGCGAGCCATTCGAAGAGCTGTAAATGCCCAAAATCGGTCAGACATAGCATCACACTTAGGGTCTGATGCTGATCATGAAAACCACGACGTTCAAGATTCGCATGCTCTCACTATCTTGCAAGCGTACGGCCCCGAAATCGTTGACCACTATGTATCCGTGGTGAAGGCACTTGAAGAAACGTCATCGCCGACACTGAGCGGCGAACATCATCAGACAAATGTTCGAGAAGAGCCGGATGGCGATACCATTCAATTGGCTAGTCCACAAGAGTCTTTGATTGATGTAGGGATTTCTACTCCTAGTAATGGTGCTCAAGATGCCTTTACAAGTCTGTTCGGTGAAGATCTTCAGGGTAACTTATGGATGCGTGACTGGATGGTTGATTTGCAGTACATGCCCGAATGAGTATTACGGTGTATAGCTTATGTATAGGTATAGCCTTCAACTTCCTACGTTACCCTCTTCTTACCAAGGCAATACCATGATCTATGCACAAGGCCTGATTTTAGTGGCGATATGAAGATTTTTTCATCGCAAGTCGCGTAGTATTTGGTCATTGTAGCCATTTTTCCGGTGAATTGTCCGCCTTCACGATGGTGGACCAGTACTGAAGATTTTTCCCTAAACTGCTTATGCCCTTCTAGGTGGCATGGACAATCTCATCCCTTCTCGGTCGTTTCGACTCGTAAATAGTCGAGATATTTTAAAAGCCTTTGGACTGACGGAAGATGTGGAGAATCGGTAGTTTCCGAATTGGGCAGATCGCCAAAGCTCATTAACAACCCATTTTGCGCGGACTTAGTGCTGATAAGAAAGCTGAGATGAAATTTCAAGGTCAGAAATATACTCCGAACCGCGGTATATCCTAACAACATCTTTCTACACATGTCATGTTGGCCAAGGACTTCAAGCGGCCCTCCAAGTTCAATTTCAATAGGGTTTGAGATTCGCCCTGCCTCCAAACCCTAGCGCCGACCACAAGAGAACGACGCTGAAGGAGTAGAAAATGGATCCAGCATCATTTGATCGATGCGACCACGTTCCAAAACACATTGGAGACAACGTGTTCCCGAACTTCTTTCTCTGGAGTCGACTTGTGCGGTGGGCACATAAGCCCGACCTTGTAGCCGTCACTGATTTGACATTTGGTTTCAGGGTGGGCTATGCGCAGCTCTTAACGGATGTTTTGCATCTGCGAAATGAGTTGAGGCGATCCTTACCTTCATCTTTGATTGCGAGGATCGACCGCGAGGAAGAAGTTTTCGTCAATCTACTAGGACCTGGCGGATATGAATTCACCATCGGATTTCTGGCGCTGGCAGCATTGGGTGCAGTAATCGTACCAATCTCTCCGGACTTGCCTATCAAGGAAGCAGTCTACTTTGCGACGAAATCGAAAGCAGTGGCGGTCCTCACGGCAAACCGGTGTCAAAAGCTTGGAGGAGAACTTGAACGTGCGAGGAGATCCATCGGTCAGAGCAATTTCAGTTCTATCAAAATTCGACCACATTTGATGCATCCTTGCTTAAGCCCAAAGGATATCATCGTCTCGTCAGATGTCTACCAAGACCTTAACAAAAGTGCGTACGTTATTTTTACATCTGGAACGACAGGACCTCCAAAGGGTGGTGTAAAGCGAAGAGGATTTCTGTACGATGTGGCAAGCCAATTCTCAGATCAAAACGGAATTGGCGAAGGAGATCATGTCTTGCACGTTCTTCCAGTTCACCATGCCACTGGAATCACAGTCACCTTACTTCCATTCCTGTACTGCGGTGGACATATAGAGTTCCGAAGTGGTGGTTTCGATTCGGCCTGGACCTGGGAAAGAATTCGGAAAGCTGACTTGGACTTCTTTAGCGGCGTTCCTACCATATACATGAGACTCATGCTAATGTATGAGCAAACGCTGAGCAAACTTCCACACGCGGACGAATATGCCAACGGAGCGACTCGAATTAGAGTGATGCTGTGCGGAACCTCGGCATTACCTCGACCACTTCAGCAGAAGTGGACGAAATTACGAGGTGGAAAGCCAATTTGCACCCGGTATGGTGGCACAGAGTTCGGCAATGTATTCACTGTGACACCATGGTTGCGAAACGTACCTGATGGTTCCGTTGGTCTGAAAGGTCCAGGGATAGACTTCAAGTTGTCGAATGGAGACGAAGGCGAAGTTCTTGTCCGAACCCCGATAATGTTCTCTAAGTACTTGTTCGATCCAGAAGCTACGATGGCTACTCTGGATGAAGATGGCTATTTCAAGACCGGCGATATTGCACGGAAAGAAGGAGATTACTACTTCATCCTAGGACGTGCTTCCATTGATATCATCAAATCCGGTGGCTATAAGATATCAGCGCTCGACATTGAACGAGAGATCCTTGGTCTCAGTTACGTCTCTGAAGTCATGGTAGTTGGAGTAGAAGACGAAGAATTTGGCCAGCGTGTTGCTGCCGCCATTATCCTGCGAGATGATTTGAAGCAGCATTTGACGATTGACGAGCTGAGAGCTGACTTAAGAGGGGCTCTTGCTGGATATAAGATGCCAACGCTACTTCGAATTGTTAAGGAAATACGAAAAAATGCCACCGGCAAGGTGATCAAGAAGGTCTTGGTCAACGAGCTGTTCCCGAAATCAGATGATCCAGAGATACAACAATGGACATCGCCGAAGAGTCAATCTATACCCGCTAGACTGTAGATGTGAATTATTATGTGAATGGCACACTACTGGAGGTTCAAGTGCGACCGGGGTTTGGAGAGGAGGGAGACAGAAGGTACGCGGAAACGTGATGAAAGACGTAGAAGGCATTTTAAGAGAGAAAAGTATACCAGAACCATTGGCGCAGACAGCGTTGGAGAAACCACAGCGCGCCGGCTATACCGTAAACCATTTGAGGAGCCCTGCTAAACCCAGGACAGAGTTTACTGCAGTTCATTGCATTTGATACAGCAGCAAAACTAGAGCTTAAGCTTTGGTTCTCGTGACGTTTGTCTGTGATGAACATAGCTGATGCCTTGGTAAGCTGCAGTTACTTCTCCAACCAGCTCATTGCGTAGTAATCCATAGACTCCCATTTTCGCCTTGCTTTTCCATTTCTGTGCATACTCCAACGCAACATCCAGCATATTCTCCGGTGGCGCCGCAACATCAATGATACCATCCTTGGCTGCTTCATTTGCCGTGTACTTGAAAGCTTCAAGAAGCACTTTTCGCCTGATCAGTGGATTCAACTTGGTGCGAAGGAGCGATCCCATCCCCGGATGATGGAGACCAGCGTTTACTGGAGGCATTTGCCAGAATCCTCGTTTTGAATTCATGATTCTATAATCATGTGCCAAGGTGAGAAGACAAGCACCGCCAAAAACATGTCCCGTGATTAAAGCAATCGTAGGAAATGGGAAGTCCAAGATGCAGTGCAGAAGCTTGTCAAGCCGTTAGCCATTGCTAGACAATATCACGGCCATTGCTCACGGGATAGAAGCCGTCACTTGATGAAAAGATGTTTTTCTCTCGCTCGTCCAGATCCAGACCCTACATTGGAGCATTAGCTCGATCGTTCTACTACAAAGACCACTATATTTAGGTAGGTACGTGTTAACTGTCGTCTTATTCAAGGAGGCCCCTTGAGTAATGCAGCCTTGTTGTACTTCACTGGGTTTGGGTTGAAGGAATAGGTAAGTAGATGTCATAAGGTTCATTACTTCTAAGAAGATAGAAACATGAGATAACCACGAAGAATCAGAACCATCTAGAGCCCCCAGACGCCCGTACTTATAGACCCGCCGTCTTACCTGTCCTTCGTGTATGATCACCTTTGATCGTACTGATCACCCCCGATCAACGGTGATCAAAGTGATCAATCTTCTTGGCGTGCACGTGACTTTCTAACTAAGATAGGTTCGTCTCAAGCCTCAGCTGAGGTTTGGCCGCCCGCCTACCAGTCGTTTCCTCCTTTTGCTGCAACTCTGCTTTTGGTCCGTAACAGTACGATACCGTTGTGAAAAATTTGGCGTCATTGCCTCTCAATATAACAGCTCCTTCTGAATCTTCTCCAAGTTCATTTTCCTATGAAGCATTACTTGGTACTTCTAAATCTTTGGCTGCATTTTGCGGCTTACTATCCCACGATATGCTCTGATCAGCTCTTGACAGGCTTCCACGTTCAGTCGGTTCTCTGGAGGCTTCTTAAGAGTGACAATGTAAATACCACCGTCGCCGTGCTTCTCCACCGAAATATGCTTGAAAGACATCGTCAAATCGAAAAGCAATGGCTGGTACGGTTCACATTCTCGTCACCTAACAATCCAGATACCAGAGTTACGCTCGTAGTCGTCTCTGGTGAAGCTATTGTGTTTCCCCTCACTGGTTATTGGTGCAACCGCACGTCGGCAATTACTGAAATGGGAACCACCGAGGCTTCTACTCCTTAGTCCAACTCACTCTCTCCTCACTATTTCCGGCTGTTACGGCTAATTAGCTATGGGTTCCATTGAAATTTGAAACCTAGCATTATTTGATCCAAAGAATTATAAGGCTTCTCATCACATAGGTCCTATGCGAAAGACATATAAATTTTACTCAATGTTACGTCTCTAAAGAGCTTGGGCTTGGAAGATCTCCTTTTGTAGTTTTTCAGTTCAGTCGGAGGCAACCATGACGGACGGTCCGAGGAAAATACCAAAAGTACCTGTCGAAACTCCATTCACAATCTTCTTGTGGGGAAAGGAGAAGTTCAATCGACGAAAGGCCATCTTAAAGGCATTCACGGAGAGTCCAATCTTCTCGAAGAGTGTTGTCTACCCATCTCACGCACGCAAAGATGTATGGACTCGTACCGCATTGCAATCACGGGAACTCATCAACCTTAAGCTGAGGCATGGCTGGTCACACACTCAGTTTCTTGAAGCTGTCCGCTTAACAGACAACTTCCTACCAGTTCAACCGCAATTTCGGATTTTCATGTCGAATCTTGAGCGACAGATGTCGGATGAGCAAAAGGCTATTTGGATCCCAAAGGCTGAAAGGTTCGAGATTTTTGGCTCCTATTCACAAACCGAGCTCGGTCATGGATCCAATGTGAGAGGAATTGAGACCACCGCTACATTTGATGCGGACACGGACGAGTTCATCATTAACTCTCCAACGCTTAGCAGCACAAAATACTGGATTGGCGCTACTGGAATTTGGGCTACTCACTCGCTCGTAGTTGCTAAGCTGATTATCAATGGAAAGAACTATGGAAATCATCTCTTCTTGACTCAACTTCGAGACTTGGAGACTCAAAGACTCATGCCTGGGGTTGAAATATATGAGATGGGACCAAAAGTATTTCATGCAATGCTGGGTGTCGATAATGGCGCCTTGCAATTTCACAATGTCCGCGTTCCAAGGTCTCAAATGCTTGCACGGAACGCTCAAGTTCTTCACGATGGAACGTACGTCAACCCGGAGAACGAGAAGCACTCCTACGGATCCATGGTGACTGTTCGTGCGCTGATGGCTGAAATTACCGGTTGGGATCTTGTCAATGCAGTGACAGTGGCATACCATTATACAACATTTCGGAAGCAATTTCGCCTGCACGATAACCAAACAGAAGAGACGGCAGTGTTTGATTATGCCAGTGTCAGATACAGGCTTCTCCCGCTACTCGCTCAGGCGACAGCGCTGGTCGTTGTGGGCCGACAAATCAAACAATCATATGACGAATATACAGCAAACTATCTCAAGACGGGCGATTTTTCTCAGCTGGAAGACTTTCATCTGCAGACTGTCGGAGCCAAGGTGTATTCCACTGAGATCACGGGTTACGGAATCGAAACGTGCCGGGTAGCATGTGGTGGACATGGATACAACGCACTCTCTGGATTCGGTCGAATGTATGGCAATGCGATCAATGCCGTGACTTACGAGGGAGACAATTACGTGGTTGGAAAGCAAGTGCCCCGAGCAATTTTAAAGTACTGGAGGAACAAAACTGAGGCGACTCTCCCAACTCTTTCGTACTTATCAGTGCTTCGAAATGAGAAGAAATCGTCCGTACCAATCATCGAATCACCTTCAGCTTGGGTTAAGCCAGAAACGCAGAAATGGGCTTTAGAACAGCGTCTGAGCAACTTGGTGCAGGCGCACATAGAAGATACTGAAGCCGGAAAAGACACCAGCTACAGCAGCCATTCTTTGACAATGGCTCATTGTGACTTCGTCTACTGGAGCCGCTTCCAGGACGTATTGAGTCAACTCGTGCGCGCAAAGGCATCCTTCCTCGCGCCCATGAAATCTATTGCTCAGGTCTTCTCGTTGTCGATAATCCAAGATCCGCACCATCCGAGCCTCGCCCAAGCCCTTCCACTGAGCATAAATCAACAAAAGAGTCTTCGACTGGCATACGCAGACGCTCTGGAGGATCTGGCATCAAATCATGTTGGGACGACCATTGACGCATACGGCTTGACGGAATACGAACTTGACAGCGCGCTTGCTCGTTCAGACCAAACTCCATACGAGGCGTTATTCGACGATGCCAAGAGGAGTGAGATGTCCGGCATGCAGATGTCTCACTTATGGCCGATGATGGTAGATACGAGGCAAATCTGGAAGAGAATTGAGGAGGAGCGGAACAACAAAGCGAAACTCTAGAAGTCTATAAAATGTAAATCGGTAGTACTGATGGGATACCCTTTAAGTCCGAAACAGTTTTGAACCTCAAAGACGCCGTGTACAGATGGTCGACAACCATTAGGTCAAACTGGGGTATATGACAACATTCTATGAAAGTCCATATCCTATCCGCACATTCTATGGCAATGGCGTGCTAAAGTAGATAGTGACCGTGGTTATGGCAAGACGCATATTCCGCTACGCAGCCTCTGCTTCGGGCTGCTTCTCCTCGTCGACTTTGTCTGCTGACACTGAACCATTCTCGGCAACGCCCATCCCATCTGCCGCTCTCGACCTCCGCTCCTTGACCAGCTTCCTCCGCGTGACTAAGCTCCAAAGCCATGCTCCATTGACGACGTCATGATGGCCATCGCTCAGGATCCAGACGTTGCCAAGGAACGTTGCAAGAACTACGACTATCCACATGAATGGAATCAGTGCGATGAAGGCCCAATGGATACCGGCCTGGGCGTCTGCGTGCTGTCGGCCGGACTTGTTGTTGAACACGGTACTCATGAGCGTCAGCGAGACCGTGCCGCCGAAGGGCATCGCAAACGACCCGATGAACGTGATGGACGACGTCTGTGCCGGAAAGAAGGCAAGGCAGTGCAACGTCGCGGGCACCATGCGCATGCCGATGCCATGGCCCGTCAGCGCCATCATGCCGTAGATAATGGAGTCCTTGCCGCCGTTGACGGCCCATGATAGGACAGTAATACCCACCGCCGACGTAGTGGAGCCTAGAAGAATCGCGGGTGTCGTTTGGCGTGGCCAGATGTTCATTAGGAACATGGCCATGTAGGCGCCGACTATTCCGAACGAGATAATGTCAGTACTCTACTCTCTACTATATTCCTTTGTATTCTGGTGTTTCGCTACGGAGCAAACGTACCTCCAAGTCCAGGCAAGAAAAACAGCAGAGCCTTTCCACCCTCACTTGCAGTATTTCCCTTCACGAGCGCAAAGTAGAGATCCATGAAATACAGGACGGCGTACATTGCCATTCCGGAGGCGAAGCTGGTGAAGAACAGAATACAAACGTCGCGCTGCGCCAGCAGCTCCCACGGGATCATGGCACGCTGGAACGGGAATACGCGCGCCATGACACGGCCCGGTGCCATGGCAAACTCATAAGTGACCCAGATGATGGTGAGCACGGTGCCGATGACGAGCGGCGCGAGCACGTTCACCGAGTCCCACGGATACGACCCGCCGCCCCAGGTCAGCGCGAGAATCAGCAGGCCCAAGCCCCACAGGAACAGCAGCTGGCCGCCGTAGTCAATGGTAGTGAGGCGGAGGAAGAAGCGGCCGTGGCGCGAGGACGCGTCGCGGCCTTCGATCTCGGGCAGAGGCTGCGGACCCATCAAGTCGTTGCGCAGCAGGATCAGCACCAGGATGATGGCGATGATGGCGACGGGCAGGTTGATAGCGAAGCACCAGCGCCAGCTTGCCTGGGTCAGGTAACCGCCGATGACGGGACCTATGCTGAAGGCCACGGCCGAGATCAAGCTGAACAGCGTCCAGTTGAAAGAGTAGTCGGCCAGACTGACGCGGTCGGCGAGGATGATGCGCACGCATATCATAACACCGGCAGCACCAACGCCCTGGATACCACGGCCAAGCAGCAGAACGGGGAAGTTTGAAGTCGGCGTTCCTGTGCAGATCGCCGAGCCGATCAGTATCACCACAATGGTTATGAGAATGGTGGCAAAGCGTCCGAAGATGTCGGCTATCTGTGCCCAGAAAGGAAGGAACGCGGCTGAGGTGAGGTTGAAGGCAGAGATGATCCAGTTGAGCTGTTTAACCTGGTCTGTGGCCTGGGTTAGCCATGATACGAAACAGTCTCTACCGCACTTACCGAAATCTTGTGCGATAAAGGGTAAAGCTGAAGCTATGATGGTCGTGTCCAGACTTTGTAGAGTAAAAGGAGCGACAAGGCCGAAGAGAATTTTAAGACGATACTTCATTCTTCGCTTCTTCTCGATGGGATCGGCATTAGGCGTCTTATTGGGTTCTGCTGATTGAATCGCTACATTGTCCTTACCAATATCGGTTGCGTGGCCGTCCAGGGGAGCAGCATTTTCGGCTTCGTGATTCGCGACAATCTCTTGTTGAGCAGATGGTCCTGCCTCTGAGGAATGTAATTCAAGCGGTTTCGCTTCTTTGGCTTGCTGTCGCTCCTTATACTTCTTTCTGGCGTACTTATATGCGAAATACATGGTTCGTTGGGACGATTAAGCGCTTCGTGAGTTAACGTACGCAAAGGATTGAGAGAGTAGGACTAAGATCCGACAATGGAAAACTGAGGCAAGTACAATAGCAATTGAAGTGAAAGATTGAGTTGGACTGCAAGCGCTTAAAAACATTTATCGCTGTTTTGCGGCCTCGCAGTCCACTGCTTGATTGGGATTCATACAGCGAGACTGGGGTTCAATTGAGAGAAATATGGCAATTAAACGTGTAGGGGCATCGCAAGGCCGACTCTGCGATCGTATTCTTTTCGACTCCAGTGTCCAAATACTCACTCCTGTAATTGGTGGCGGCGCCCGACAAGGATCTCGCATTGAAGGTACGTCGATACTTCACCTTGCCTAAATGGGTCATTCCGCGCGACCTGATAGCATACTAGTAAACCTGTGGGCCAGATAAAACGGCTGCCTAGATGCAACTTGGATACAGAACTTTGAATGGGCCTAAGCTTAGGTGGAAATTGCAGAGATATAGGATCTGCTTATGCGATCGTACGCATCCTCTGCTCAAGCGCGTGACTGCGTCCACATCCCGTCGCACGTTGCGAATCACGTAGGCGGCGTTATACTGTGCTCCGGTCTTTCCGTACATTCTCCGACATGGTCGGAGAGCAGATATTACATTAAGATAAAGTAAAGCTATTGCTAATGCCCTGAAAGGAGCTGATGGTCCCAAACACGTTCTTAGAGTCTCCATAGTAGTGGAGGCGGTAAGTGCCTGGCTCCGCATACGATTCCGACTCCCAGCTGAGGACGACGTTACTGGTTCCTAAGATTGTATCTTCGCGTGTCCATGTCAAGCTCAGATACCAATCCCAGTCATCTCTTACCGTCGTCCACACTCCGTTCACCAATTGTTCGACCGCTGTGAAAGTTCCTTCAAGTCGAAGATTGTTTCTTGGATCGGCACCAACAAACGTTGCGTTGATTACGTCTCCAATTGCATATGCCGAATTCGGCTCATTGAGAACCTGACCGAATGACCTCCCAAACCCAGGGCTGTCATATACAACAGGACTGATGAAATCCAGGCTGTTGTTCCTGTTGTCTGGTGGATAGGTGCCTTGCGCCGGACCTGCGGTTGAACTTGCGGCCAAGTAACCGATGTTGCTAACGGTGAGGTTGATATATGCCGGCAATTCCCATTTGCCGTACAGAGTTGAAGCTCCTTCGTACCTCTGGATTTCATACTCCTCAGGAGTGGTCAAGTAATGAGCATACGTATTCGCCGGCGACCCAACAACGACAATTGGGTCTTGCGAAACGATACCTTCGGACAACGCCGCTGACGCGATCGCCGACTTCCATCGCCTGCCCGACATTGTGGTAACTTCACTCGGAGAGACTATGGCGATGAATTGGCCCACTCGAAGCAGCTGCACGTCGATGATATTTGGAGACCACGCGTAAGGCTCACTCATTTCACCCACATCAAGGAGAATGGGTTTTGGTTGCTGACAAGCAGCTTGCTGCGCCGATGGAGTCCTCAACAAATCGCTCACGACTGCCCACAAAGGATTGGCGTTTGGCGCGCCGGAATCCGATTGTGTGAAGTCAAAAGGTCCAGGACCGTCAGTTGTGCCTGCTGCAAAAGAGTATCCCAAGGCTGCCGGACACGTCTGAACCGCCGTTCCGTTGGGTAGTTCGAATTGGAAGTACTGCATATCTTGGAAGAAGTGGAAAGCCTTTACGCTTGGGTCCGAAATTGGAGTCGAAACGCCGTCGAAGTTATTCTGTTATACCAGTCAGTAAGTTCTCAAACGGGCCAGTATGAAGAAGCTTACATAAAGATCAAGCGCCGGTTGATACTGCCTCTGCCCAATTTCATAGCAGCTACTGATTCCCAGATCCAGCTTGTAGAATAGTGGTCCTCTGCCGTGACAGGTAGATGCCGTACCGCTGCAGGTACTGTTCTCATAACTGCACATTTCACCACTACCGTCATCACACCACGCTCCCAAAACGTTTGGGGTTGTATCTCCCACGGAGGCTTGTGCAAAGCCAGCCACAAATCCTTCGGCAGCAGAGGAATCGTTCAACATGGCCTTTTCGAAGAGATATTCAGCGACACCCTTGTTATCACCAGTAACGTGTGTGTTATTCTCCAGGGCGGAGGTTCCATGAGTGGGAAACCACGTCAATACGCCAATGTTCAGTCCATCACTGGCTCTCTGAAATCTCATCATGGTCATGAACTTCTCGACATTGTCGGTGTAGTTGGCTATTTCATCCGGTGGATTGTTCATGTAAGCGTACAAGCTGCGATTGATGTTTGCGTCTGTAACGTTTGTTGTTGCCACGTCCAGATAGCCGGGAGTAAGTGACTCATGAGCGCGCTGAATGGCCAGAAGCGATCCACTGACTATAGCATCGTAGCTCTGTTGATCAAATCCCAAGCTGGTAACTTGAGGTAGCAAGTAGTTGAGCCAAGCACCTGGGCCAGAGTGTTGGTGGGTTCCAGCGACAACGACGTTCTGTTGCGTATACATCGAGTAGCCCGATCCCAAAGCAGCGAGTCCCTCCACTATGCCGTAGCGGATAGCGGTATCACCACAAGCGGTATCGATATTCAAATAAATAAACCGATCATTATCGTTGCTCACGTCGCCAATTATGAATGCACGCGCAAAGATTCGTTGACGAAGGCCTGTTCCAACCTGTCCAAGGCTGGCATAGCCCATGAAGTTGATCTCGACAATCGGACTACAAATATGTCAGACACGACGCAATAGCGTTAAAGGCATAGAAATTACCCCGTAATGTCTGCTTTTCCAACGCCGATGAGATACTGATCGCCTGCGGTGGCTCGGACTTTTGGGGAAGGCTTCGTGTTCCATGAAGGATGCCCACGCTTGAGCGACAGAAGCTCAGCTTTATCAAATGGATCCGCAAGCTGGCTAAGACCCAGAATTATGAGAATAATCACACAGAAAGTAGCGAAGAAAACGTGGCACGACCTCGTTGCGCTGAAGTCTCGTGCCATGATTCCCGGATGTGCGTCGGCGATGCTACCTTAGTTTCCGAACTCCTTCTGCGCAAACTTCTGTCTGCATGAGAGAGTGTGAAGACAGAGTCGCGTGGAGTGTAGCGGCGGACACGGAGCGGCGCATCTTTAAGTTAAGAATCTTAGAGGATTCCAGTACCACCCTCCAGTATCACGCGTCTGTACGAACCAGCATTGGATAGATGGGCACGGCAAAGCGAGATCAAATTATCTTCCAAACATGCAGCTCGGGTTAGGATAGAAGCCGTCCTTGGTGCTTGTATGGATAATAGTTCTTGATTGATGATATCCGTAGCGGCGGTCGAAGCCCTCGAATTAGGTTTCCAGCCCGACACTGCATGGTGTGGGCATGTCATCTGTGCGTCTAAAGGTGTATGCCCAGTAGTCAAGGAGAAATGCCAAATGACGAGATGAATTGAACTTTGGGAATGGTGGGCGCCTGTGAATGGCGAGGTTGCAAGCCGCTCCACATGATGGTTCCGGATGATATTTTCGAGAATGGTCTGCTGGCGCCAGCCATTGGTTCGCGGCTCAACACTGCAATCAGCTGGACACATCTCTGAGAGGGAAGGCCGAGCAGTGCCTGCGTCTTTGCCTGCGAACCTTTTTCCGATCAGGAAGCACGCCGATGGTCCCTGGCAGAACATCTTTCATAACGTATTATGCTTAAAATGTGTCTCGTTGTTCGCCCTAATCGATACGATACCGTGCCTGTAAGGTTATAGCGCATGGGAGAATATCGCGCTCGGTCAGTCCGCATCCTACATGCAGGTGCAGATTCCTTTGAACTCCCTGAAAAGCCTGAGCAAGGAATTACCGGGATTAAGCGTAACGTTTCGATTCCGTTAAGATGGCCGAGGAAAGAAACTTGATTCTTTCTCCGTGAAGATCGACAATAGGGGGCACCTGCGATTGGAATAGGGCTTCGTGTTGTTAACTTAGCGTGACAAGGCTCATAACAGTGGCGGCTGCACGTCAACAATCTCACTATTATGAATCTGTCGCCGTTTGCGTGGAGATGATTCTTCACGATTAACAATGCGGCGGTTCGATTAACTCGCGCCTCGATGTTCGATTTTCTTCTACTTTGCTATCTAAGGCTTGGGTACTCATCATCGCTTATCGTAATTGCCGCCAATATGTTCAAGGGGGTAGAGTAGTTGATTTAGAGTCGATCGATGCAGCTCACCGATTCAGAACCTTCTCGATGGCGGAAACCAGCTTGATACCGACTATATCTGTGTTTTAGACACCGTGCCGCATCCACTAGCCACTCGCGTAAAAGATATCCTGTCCAACTGATTCCAGGTAGCAGTGCCAAATAACGTCTGCCTGATATCAGACTTGCGCTCCCAAAATCATCTTCATGGCCTTCATCGCAGTAATTCACAGCTGTAAGCATCGAATCTTAATCCAGTATACGCTTATACTGTTTAACAAGTCGAGAATGACTGCTCCGGCTACCGCGATTCTCAACCGGTGTATCAGATGTCAAAGATGCTCCTAAATTCTCTTGGGAATTTCCAGTTCCTGACGATGATTTTGGCGATCATTCCGGTATCCACCGGCTCGGAACTTTCTACAATGCTTCTCTCAAGAAGAAGTTGACGAGATGCAACTGCAAGAACGATACGCATCTGTAGAACATGAAAAGAAGGCGGAGATACTCATTAAGATCCTCCAAGACAAGATTACCTCTGACGAAACTGATGGTAGGCCGCTCTACGAGACTGATCATTCAGCCTGGGACAAACGAATGATGGCTATAGGTTCAATATATGTAGACCTTGGTCAGATCAGTGAACAAATCAAAATTGCGGAGACTTTGATAGAGCATCGAGCGGACAAGTCGAATCTATCGCGCCAACATGCGCTCGCGGCCATGCTCAATTCACGTGGTGCTTCAGGCGACTATGCGAGGGCCGAAGAGCTTGAACTGCAGTGTGTACCATACCTGGAGAAATTAGGCAAGGATTCACCACAAGCTATATCCTCGCGAAGAATTATTGCTACAGCCGTGTGGATGCAGGGAAGGCAAGCAGAGGCAAAGAAGCTGATCGCAGAAATATATGATTTGATTGAGACGATGGGCAAGGGCAAATATGCGGTTTACAAAGATGTTGAGAAGAGGATGACGAATGAGATGGTGGAAGACTTGAAGAATAAGCCAGAAATTGATGCTGCTCAGGAGACGTAGCTGTAGCAACCTGTGAGAGGCACAGTGCGTACAAGTTCGCATTTCTTTGATTCGCTGTGAACCTGAATCTAGATATGAAGGAGCGATCTCTTCATCTTTGCATCGATATCGAAATGGGATAACTACCCGCTGAAGAGTGGCTTCTGTACTAGACATTTAGCCATCAGTCATTCTGGCGCAGTGAAACTCATCCCAAAGACGATTATGACTCTGCTAAAATGGACTTCAAACCCGGCAAGTTCTCCGCACATGCCGCCTTCAATCCATCCACATCATATGCAGACAGTTGGCCCATGATCTTAAGATACGTGAGTGTCCGAGGCAACTGGCTCGTAACATGAATCCATCCAAATTGACTCAAGTTTTCGGTGAAACTTTCATAGTCTCCGAAGAGCAGTAGCCCATCGATGGTGAGGTGCATAAGTTTTGTGAAACCCGATAGATCGCCAATTGGCTCAAATTCCGCAAAGTCTTCGGGCTCTCTGACGGCTCCGTCGATGTCCTGGTACAACATTTGACCTACGTCGAATTTCAATTGCTGAAGCGTGGATTGAGAATGATGGAGATAATCTTTGAGGACAGGACCAACAAAATTGAAATCTTCATCGAATCTTGAACTCCATGAGACTTCAAAAACCTCAAGGCCACGGTAGAAATCAAGAAGGAGCCCAATATCACCAGGGTCAATGTACGAATTCAGTAGCCGTATCTCTTTGACGGAAGTAACAAACAGTGTGAATATATCTGGAGGAAAATCGAGATGCTGCGGCATTGCCCAAATATTCAAATATCCGATTACCTCTACTTCGCAGACATTTGGCAGCGAACAAGCCAGAACTGGTAATGCGACAAAGTAGAACTGCCCCAGCTTATTCACATTTGTTTCATTGTCGTGATTGTGAGCGATGACCACCTTACGCAGCTTCTGTAGCACTACATTCTCGTTGCCGCCGAGGTACTCCGGATCCGGATACCACAAAATTTCAACGACACAACCAAATAGCTGGGATCGAATATCCAACGTCTCCAAATTGGGCAGATGGTGAAGAATCAACACGATCAGGGCGTCGATATGACCAAGACCGCACCGCTCTAACCAACCTCGCGATTTGTCACCCTCGGTCACGAATCTTTTCACATCGTCTTTCACCATCTGGGAAAGCGTTGGATCGGCGGTGTATTCCAGGTAATCGCTGATGAGAAAGCTACCGAACTCCGGTGCCCAGGAAGCCTTAACGACGGCTTTGCGAACACATGATGCTAGATCAGGGCGCTCTATGAGCGTGCGCAGGAATTTGTGGTAGTGTTTGAGTGGGCTGTCTGTGGAGTATTTGTCGGTCCAGGACTTATATAGGAGTGGTTGAGCCATGAAGCAGAGAGTTTTGTTGGTGAGGCAGAAGTTGTAGAGTGTTCGGACGTAGAGATGGGATCTTTCTTGTTGCATGTTTGATTGTTCAGCCTCAATGTGTGCTTCGACCTGTTCAAGGATGATCTGCCAAATCTCCGCTGAGAGATGAGGGATTGGCATGTTGGCGCAGCCGACTTGAGATGATTGTTTCCAAGTTAAATGAGTGAAGCTCGCGGTGTGAATACAGTTTGTAATGAACACCGGATCCTGAGAATATGAATACTAGTGATATAAGAATTGGAAGTTGGGTCAATGTTCAGCTGAGACTTAGTCGTTAGTTCTGACTTGTAGGTCCAAGATTCTGCCTAGCTAATGGTCGGAGATTAATTTTCTCGATAAGTTCATGTGCTAGATTTCTAGAAGTCTCATCAACAAGTAGGAAGATCCAGGGTTGTCGTTATCGTTGTACGGAGCGAAGAGGAAGCGGGCTTTCCTCAACCGTTCGTCGCCGACTCTGCTTCACCTCCAGTTTTAAAACCGTACCTCCAACGACACCTCTCAAACCCACCATCCCGTGCCAGCATCATACATATACCCTTCTCATCATTCATGTAACTTGAACTCCCAACGGACAGGATGCTACTTAGTTAAATATTTTCAGCTTTTATAGTTTTTCTCTTCAACCTGATCCTTGCAAGTTAGACACGGAGTATGGCTTAAAAAAAGCTCTAACCTTGATGCGGTCTCTCAACCTTATTTGCATGTTTGAGTCTCAATTTTCTTGACGAAGAAGGGAGGTACACAAAGAAACAAAGGAGCTGAAATGACAGTTTGTAGAATCTGTGTCATTGTCTCCGTCACCTTCGCGATCTTGATCTGTTTACACGTCTTTGTTCTGACCACAATGGTCAATGTCATTCCGACGTATTTAATCCTACGCTCATGATTCAAGAATACAAACTCCAAGATCAAAAGAAACCAGATAGTCTATACTCACCAGCTTCTCACGAACACCGCGTAGTAAAATGACTTCAGCTAGCACTCTTCAGGGAATCATCGATGATCTCTGCGCGAGCAAACTCAATACGCAAGATCCCATCCATGGCATCACCGATCTTATCGAGCTATGTCAGCTTCTCCAATCTCGCATCAGTGGTGAAATGATCCAGTTCAAGCAGGCCTTCGCCAATGGCATCGAAGAGTCTTCCGACACCATCAGCTATCAATTCGGCTCTAATGTGCGCCACGCCGTGGTTCGTAACATTCAGGACTATCATGAAGAGTGGTTGGCGGTGACAGGAGCCGCGGAGGAGGTCAAAGCTTGTGGTACCAAGGTACGGGCAGAGCATGCGCGCGTTAGGAAGGAGATGGTTGGAGTCGAGAGGAGGCTTCATGATGGGTACCGTAGGGCTGATGAGGCGAGTGCCATGCTGGGAAAGGCGAATCGACAGCTTGTGGGCGCAGAAACGTTGATTGCAAGGGCCGCGCGGACCCTGGGTATACCAGTTTCGCTATCTATAGGATTTGACGAGACGGTTGTTGCGGAAGTGACGGAGTTTGTGGCCAATGCGATGAAAGGTGAGAATGATTTGGTGAACAAGGATGAAGAGATGCATTGAAGGTAAGGTGTCACCGTGGGTCTGGTACGCACGCCGTTGCGGGACGAGGGGGCATACGTAATATCTGGCCCAGAACGTACCGTATTCAGGGAGAATCCATATTCGTCACTTTTCATATGGAGGAAGCAAGTAGTTTCAGGATGTAGTATAATGTTGTACCAGAGGTCAAGTTCCGTCGCATAGACAAACTAACAGAAAATGGTAAACATATGAGGACGGGGAAAGTCTCGGCACGCAAAGTCGTTACAATTTAAGCATGGAGCAGGATAATATATTGTTTACGAATGCGGCGCGTGGCTACTCTCCTTTTCATCACTAATTCCTCATCAAATTACATACATTAAGCAAAAATCCATTTTGTAGTGCTGTCGCGTTTGTCTGAATGCTTAACTAGAAGCGATTCCACCCTTTATTCCATTTGGACGGCTTGCCAGAAGGCTCTGAGCAGCTGGTAATGTATAACCCGATTGGTGCCGGATTATAATCTTGGAAGTAGGTCAAGCTGGTTCCGCTTTCGGAGATCAACTCGAAAGAAATTGCAGAATTCGCCGGGCAAGGGAATGTGTCAATATTATAGCTGTTTCCCGGTGCAACTGTGATATTTCCTAAGTCACTCTTGATTGGCGGCACCGAATTGTACGTCGTCGACTGTGTCGCGACTTGGCTGAGCAGTTCAACGCTGATCTCGCCCGAGCCAGAGAAGGTGTAGCTGGATGTCTGCAGCTGAGACTGTTCAGGGAACAGGAAGATGAGGGAGCATTGCAAGCCCGCGTAGTTGGATGGTATATCAAAATTGAAGATCGATGAAACATCCGGAGTTATTGTCCCAAAGTACTGTGTGCCGTAAGCTGTGTTTGGTGACGACGAGTTGACAGGAACGATAAGATGTGGGAATTGGTAGCTTCCACTGAGATCAGTCGGGCAACTGCTCTTATGCGAATGAGTCTTGGATGCAGTTGTCGAGGTGACCCAAGTCGACGTCGGAGTGGTTGCACAGGTAGATACAGTCACATAGACCGTTGCAGTCCATTGTTGTCCGACGGTAACAGTATACTCTTCTTCTTGGATTGAAGTGACATAGACGGTTTGTGCCTGCTCCTGGGTGGTCGTCTGTGTCACAGTGTATGGTGCCTGGGTCTCAGTAACCGTGCAAACCTCCTCTTGAGTCGTGGTGGTTGTTTCAGTCGCAGTGATCGTGCACACCTCTTCCTGAGTAGTTGTTTGCGTGACTGTAGACGGAGCCTGGGTGACTGTGACGGTGCAAACTTCTTCTTGGGTAGTAGTCATCGTGTCAGTCGTAGTGACAGTGCAGACCTCTTCCTGGGTTGTTGTTTGAGTGACGGTAGACGGAGCCTGGGTGATTGTGACGGTGCAAACTTCTTCTTGGGTGGTAGTCGTCGTGTCAGTCGTAGTGACAGTGCAAACCTCTTCTTGAGTGGTTGTTTGCGTAATGGTTGACGGGGCTTGCGTTTCAGTCACAGTACAGATCTCCTCTTGAGTAGTAGTTGTTGTCGCGGTAGCGGTTGAAGTAACCGTGCAAATCTCTTCCTGAGTAGTTGTTTGCGTAACCGTGGAAGGAGCTTCAGTCTTGGTAACCGTACAGACTTCCTCCTGGGTAGTAGTTGACGTCTCCGTTTCTGTGACCGTACAGACCTCCATCTGTGTGGTCGTCTGTGTGACCGTAGAAGGAGCCTCAGTTGTGGTAACAGTGCAGACTTCTTCCTGGGTGGTTGTAGTAGTCGCAGTAGCAGTCGTAGTGACAGTGCATATCTCCTCCTGGGTGGTTGTCGACGTTACTGTAGAAGGAGCCTCAGTTGTGGTAACAGTGCAGACTTCTTCCTGGGTGGTTGTAGTAGTCGCAGTAGCAGTCGTAGTGACAGTGCATATCTCCTCCTGGGTTGTTGTCGACGTTACCGTAGAAGGAGCCTCAGTTGTGGTAACAGTGCAGACTTCTTCCTGGGTGGTTGTAGTAGTCGCAGTAGCGGTCGTAGTGACAGTGCATATCTCCTCCTGGGTGGTTGTCGACGTTACCGTAGAAGGAGCTTCGGTCGTGGTAACCGTGCATACCTCTTCCTCCGTTTTTGTGGTAGTCGCAGTAGCAGTAGTCGTGACTGTACAGATCTCCTCCTGGGTAGTTGTCGCCGTTACCGTAGATGGTGCTTGCGTAACTGTAACTGTGCATATCTCCTCCTCGGTACTAGTCTTGGTCTCAGTAGTAGTGACGGTGCAGAGCTCCTCTTGAGTGGTAGTTGTAGTATCAGTGACCGTGCAGATTTCTTCCTTAGTGGTGGTTGTAGTATCAGTGACTGTGCAGATCTCTTCTTGAGTGGTTGTTGTCGTCTGCGTTTCAGTGACTGTGCAAATCTCTTGTTCCGTAGTTGTGACGGTAGCCGTTGTCTCCCAGCGTGCTACTTTCGCTGGACGCCATTGAGCCGATACTATGAAAGCAAGATGCAGGAACAAGATCAACGATGACAAGAGATTCTTCATGATTGTATCCCGAGCGATTGTATCCTGAACGACTGACAGATAGTGCGAAGCGATGGGAGGGAATTTCTCATGCGGTTTCACGGTATTAGAAGTAACGAAAGTTGCCAAAGGAAGGCGTGACAGGAAGTTGCCGTCTATATTGAGGCCGAACCATGATGGAGGGGCGGAAACAATATTGATTGTCGTAAATGCCGCAGCCTAGTACGGCCGCATCACGAAGAGGTTGCATACAACACACGCTTCTAGGAAGCTAGAAGGATGTTTCGTGCCATGCTAAGTGGGCATTTTCTATTCCTGGATCACTACTCTTGCTGGCTTGAGGCCGAAAAGTGTAGAAACCGGAACGAGCGGTATGTTCCCAGTACAGCCCGTCTCGTGATGTTCTGCTCGAGTCACATCGCGCATCCCTGGATGCTGGTGGATCTACAGCTCTTGATTATTGAATGCATTAGCAACTATCCAGTAAGGCGGCGAGTTCGTTAGAAGTATACCAGTCTAGCTAGCGACCATGCGGGAAAACGTTGCCTTGCCAAAGGATCGGCGTAAGCATTCGACCTAAGCTTTCAACGCACCCACTTCCGCTCGTGCCGGTTTATTGATTATGTACGATCTTGCATATAGTAGGCCGGATGTGTCGTCATTTACGAGGCAACTACCCCGCGTCCAATAGCGTGCATGCGCGTTGAGGAGAATTTTTATAGCTAAACTTATCAACGTGATCTCGGTGTGGGCCGAGCAGATCGCGGAATGTTTTCGATGTGCCAAAGGCCCTAGTTGGGGGCGTTGCATGTGCCATGCGATTGGACAACTCCATAGTAACGCGCGTCTGTTAGACAATTGGAAGAAGAAGTGATGATATTCATACTATGAGAACAGGTATAGCTAGGTATATGCACGTTCAATGATCCGCCGATCCGCCTGCCTTGCAGGCAGGCGGATCAGTGACTGCTGTCTATCAGTCTCCAGTGTCACGTGATTATGGGCTCCAACAGACGCACGTTAAGATATAATACGAAATGTTGTTTAGTTATTAGTTAACACCGTTGATTGAATGAGATTAATGTTATTTTATCGTCACGATCTACCTAGGCTTCTTGATGCTATCTGCCCTTTTGATTAGGGTTTAGACCTTCTAGTATAGTAGCTCCTCATGCCCGGTAAGGAACAGCCAATACGAAGCGAAGCCTTTGAAGATATTACTGATGTCGAATCAAGCTCAACGATCCCGGGCCTTCAGAAGGAATGGACGATCGCGCTCGGTGGCGGTCCCTCAGTGACGGCGTGCGTACCTCAACGTAGGGACTAACCTTATATCGAGCTTCCGCTCTAGAGTATGAGCTTTCTATCTGTCGAGTCCATCCAGCTCAACAAGCCTTCGGACGACGGCGACGACCTCATCGCCGCTAACATCGAGAGAGGGTGCCTCTATCTTTCTAGCAAGAACATCATCTAGCAACAGTCTTAGTCTATTGATCAATGCTCCAATCCTTGCCCATCCACGCAGCTTAACCGATTCGTCTAGAACCAGTCCCCTTCCGGCAGTGTCTAACGTGATATCGCCGCAAAACATGAGTGCCGTATATGCATTATATGGAGTAACGTTACGAATGAACACTTTGGAAGTGGCCACCTTTTCAAAATATGACATGAAGCAGGCATTCCCAGGAAAGGACTGCGCATCAAAGAGAGTTGATCCAGGATGCATGAACACCCTCTCCTCGCGGTCCTCCAGCAATGCAGATGGGGCGAAATATTTGATAGTTCGAGCTTCTGGATCTTGTTCAACAGCTCCAGTCGATGTCGGCATGTACTTCTTTTCGGGAAACTGAACACGGGCCGACTGAGGATAGAAAGCTGAAGCGATGAGGGCGGTTATGAGAGAGACATTTTGCGCATGTGAGTTCAGAGATGATGCTAAGCTTGCTGATGCTGTATAAGTCAACGGAACGAGCCCAATTTCTTTCAGCGAAGAAAGATACTGTGAGCGATTCGACGCAATATCGTTTAGCGTATTGACAGATAAGAAATTCTCCTCACACCAGTGTCTCAAATCGCGATGTGAGAGCTTCTGTCGGAAGCTAGCGTATTGTTCATATGCACGCAAATCTGCCAATATATCACCATAACCCTGGCCAAACGTTGCTTTGATGGCTTTTGCTTCATCCCGTTTCCCTTGCGGTGATACAAACGGACTGCGGACGGTGATGGCGGACGCAATTGTAAGGCAAGGCTCCAAACAACCGAAGATTGTACTATAGACCAGTAGCTTGCTGCATCGCAAATCCGCCGGTATCATTGCAAGATGACGTCCCAATGCTGTCAAATCTTCCGCATCCATTGCTCCCATTCTCTTCAGCAACGCTATGGCTCCCTCTATAGCAAGGCTGTCAGGTGGAGTCAGAGCATTGGCTAGGAAGGCCGGCACATCATTGATGCCCATTGCCTTCACCGACAAGCAGAGCTGCTCCAGCGGTGTTCTCCGGATCTCGGGTTCCGGTCGATCTGCCATCCGTTCCTCCATGTTACGAGTGAATAGCTTGTAGCAATTACCTGCTTGCACCCGACCAGCTCTTCCACGTCTTTGCTTGCACGCAGCTTTTGAAGCCCAAACCTCTTCAAGTTTTACCATATTGTTCTGTGCGTCAAAGCTTAGTTCTTTAACTCGACCACTGTCAATGACAGCAACGACGTCTTCGATGGTGATAGAAGTTTCAGCAACATTAGTTGCAGCAATTACTTTGCGTAAGCCTTTCGGTGCAGCAGGAAATACACGTCTCTGCTCTGCCGGTAAAAGCGAAGCATGTAGTGGGAGTGTGTAGATTCCTGGTAATGAGCGGAGTGCTTGCAGCGTCCTGTCGATTTCAGCTGTTCCAGGAAGAAAGATGAGAATTCCGCCCTCTTTTGATCCAAGTCGAGCATCGATGTTGCGAACAGTTTGCGCGATGAGATCGTAATTAATTTTCATCCCCATACCTTGGATAGTTTTCGATACCGACTCTTTAAATACCAAATCGTCTGTATCTTCGTAACGTTGCTGAAAGCCCGTCATGTGAATCACGTCGTCGAGATAATAGTCCGTCACAGGATGAGTTCGTCCTTGGATTTCGATTCTTGCCACGGATCCCACAGCCGTAAAGTATTTCTCGAACACATCAGCATCCAAGGTTGCGCTCATGAGGACAACTTTTAAGTCGCTGCGCTTCCTCAGAACGTCTCGTAGTAAGATGAGAAGGAAATCAGTGTCAAGGCTACGTTCGTGAACCTCGTCAACAACGATATGGCTTACGTTGGCCAAAGACGCTACCACATCATCAGTTCTGCCTCCACTCGTCTGCATTCGGCGTAAAAGAACACCCGTCGTCACAAAGCATATCTTTGTTCTGCCTGCTTTGTATTTTGATTCGCCGCGGATGATATAGCCGACCTCATCTCCCACTCTTCCACAACGCTCTTCAGCTACTCTGTCCGCGAGACCTAATGCAGATATTCTCCTTGGCTGCGTACAGATGATATTGGTGCCATCGCCCAGCTCTCTCACGAGCAGATTGTCCAGGATGAACTGCACCGACTGTGTAGACTTGCCGGATCCGGTCTCTCCAGAAATTATGGTGACCTGATGGGCACTCACCGCGTCGACAATGTCTTGACGCAGCTGCCAGGCAGGAAGAAATCTACGCTTTTCGAGCATCCGCTGCTGCGGTAGCGTTGATTGACGAGAGAGATACTCTTCAAGAAGCTTTTTGCTGTTAAGGACTGATGATTTCGAATGTACAGGCTTAGAGAGTCTTAGAAATCTTGAGTTATGCGCAGCATTGGTTGGGACAACTGTCGAAGAAGTCGTAAATACATCAGAGAGACGGCCAGGATTTTCGACGATTGTTGACATATTATTTTCGAGCCAGTCAACAAGGTTGAAGATCATTGGTTCTCCCAGAAGACTCTCTTGAGCATATATCAGGGCTTTTTTGAGGATGGCAAGGCGGATGTAAGCGGGAGTACCGACGTGGATGGAGAGCATTGGCAATGTATCCGGATATTTAGCCAAAGGCTTGCGTATGTGCAGAGCCACTGGTCGGAGATCGAGAGTATTAGGCTCGAGGCTAATGGAGATGGTGCTCTCCGATTCACTGGTGTATTTGTCTCCAAATATAGACTCAAGCACTGCTTGTTCGTCACTCCAGGCATCGCCTAAGGTTAAACTCCCCACTGACTGGTGATCATGTCGACTCTGTGTATTTCCAATCAGTAGTTGATCTTGTAGCCATGCAGCTGCTCGTGATTCGTCGTTGTTGCCGGTTTCAAGTGCTTCCATGCAGAGATCAGTAGAGTATCCGGCCGCAGCAAGTCGTTTGATGGCAGCTTCGCGCTTCAAATCTCCGCTTCCCATGCTCACTCCGGCAGAATAGTTTTCTGGCAAACTCCATTTAGGTAGATCATCTTCAGGAACGTGAATCAAAAGCCACTCCAACATCTCTTCCCGGTCTTTGCAGATTTCTGATGCTTCCGTAACATGGGCTCTTTTGAAGCCGGCTTGGACCACTTCTTCAACGACGGCATCCTTATCCTCTCTCGAGAGTCTCGCTCCATGTGGGTTCCAAATTGCGTGCTGCCGCACCAATCTCTCAACATCACGACGAGTGCGTTTGCCCATGTCCACCTTTGGAACCTTTGACCATCCTTTAAACCGAGAACCACCATTGTCGGTCGCGTTGATTCCTGGCTGAAGTTCCTCTTTCGCCTTTTGCTTTGCAATTTCCTCCTTCTTCTTGGCAGCAGCGGCAATCGCATCCTGTTTTTCCTTAAGTGCAACAAATGGATCGGCTTGATACATCCATGTCAGACCATTCGCCTCGTCTTCCACTTTGATTTCTTGGAATGTGCCTCTCCAAAGGTCCTTGTATTTCGGTGGCATCATCATGTGCAGATTTGTCTTGTTGCAGACTCTGAACAAAGTCAAAGCAGCAGCACAATGGCGTGCTTCAACCGCGGTAGGTTCGGCAAGAGTACTTCTGAACTGTCGTGGAATTTCGAATACTGGTAGTTGAGTCTTTTCTTGAGTTTTCGGGTTCGTTGATCTGAGAATGACGGCCGCAACAAATCCTTCTTTCTCTCTCCACATCGTGTATTCTGGCTTGTCCCATTTCTTTTTCTGGCAATGTTCCGACCACATATTGACAGGCAGCTTTCCAGTCCAAGATGCGCCACCGATTAATGTCCTTGTGTCTGGTTTCTTGGGAGCTTCCGGTGGATCTATGGAATCTTTCGCGGCATCTTTGGCCTTTCCCTTGGCCTTAACATCTTGTTTTACATCACTCTCTTGCACTTTGCCCTTCCTACTTGCACTGGAATCTCTGGATTGCCCATTTGCAGATGCCTCTGATGCAGAAGGCTTCTTTTGGCCACCTCGTGGAGGGTGGGAATTTTTAGGCATTGTTCACCTTCAAAGTCCAAGTTTCGGTGTCCAACTAAGCCGGAATGGCGAAATCTCTTGAGATTATCATTGTTTTCACAAGTTTGCCGTTAGCAAATTACGGATGGATTGGAAATTTTAGTTATTCACGCTACGGCACTCTCGACACCATGTCCACGTCCTCTTCACGTGACCCACTATCCCTTTTACTCTGGCCAGTTCGGATGAAATTCAGTTTCGACTTTGAACACTTGAATTCATTATCATGAGGAAGAGATTTTTGCTCTCTAGATACGAATCCCGAAATTTCTCTATGAGACTAAAGAGAACAGGATTCGGCTTCATGCCTCACTTCGCGAATCCTCTCTAAGACAGCGCATATTAGAGCGCATGGTTTGCAGCATGGTAAAGGCGTTAATTTACTGATGACTTCACACAGGCTATGGACAACCATTATTCGGAAACAGATGGGCGTCCTTCTCTTGGCTCGGCTTCGCTCCCACACGGCCCCGGGCTTGGCCATGCCTAGCTCAGCATGCTCAATACTCTCTGCTCAGGGTAAAGCGGCAACTGCCTGGCGATAAAGACGGAAATGGAATTCGCCCTGTGTAGAGCGTGGTTGACCAGAGTACTTATGCTTGTGTCTCTAAAATAATCCCATAGGGCTGAATTGGACCCTGAGTAAAGATCACCTTTCCATCATCGCTAATGACGAACTTTACACAACACCTCCATGTAACCCACTTTTGCGAAGACGGGCTTATAGCCTGCTCTCCTCTTTAAGTCTCGAAGCACGTATCCAACACACCGCAAATGTCTTATCAAGACGAGATTGCAGAGGATGTAATAATGGAAGACGTATTCGACCATGAAGTCGTCGAAGATGAGCCACCAAAGAAGAAGCAACGGAATGCTTGTAAGCTACTACATCATGGGTTTAAAGCGGATCCTTCTCACCTAATGAAAATTCAGTTACAGAACTCATGGCTGCGAAACCTCCTAAGGCACCTCCGCGAAGTTCTAGCCAAAACGCTGGAGTCGGAGGCTTCAAACACTTTCGCGATCGTAACGCACTACAAGCATATATCGAGGCTCCACAATCTTACCCTCCCTCTCGAGTCATTTACCATAACAAGAAATGGGTCCTGATACACGATTTATATCCTAAAGGGAGTGTACACTTCCTGCTCCTGCCTCGAGACTTGACAATCTCCGTCCTCCATCCGGTTGATGCTTTTAGAGATGCCGATTTCCTAGCTGAAGCAAAGCAAGAGTCTGAGAAAGCGGCGGGAATAGCAGCAAGCGAATTGCAAAGAATGTACTGCTCTGATTCAGCTATCGAAAAGCAGCGCATGGAGGCTATGGAAGCCGATAATCCGCCAGCTGAACTTCCCTTTGGCAGAGATTGGAGAAAAGATATCAATATCGGGGTGCACAAACGTCCTAGCATGAGCAATTTACATATCCACATCATTTCTAGGGATATGCACGGTGCGTGTCTGCGCAACAGAGGACACTACAATAGCTTCAACACACCCTTCTTTATTCCGCTGGACAGTTTCCCGCTGCAAGATGACGATGAGAGACTACACACGCACCAGATAAGAAAGGACATGAAGTGTTGGCGATGCGGCAAGAACTTCGGGCACCAGTTCAAAAAGCTCAAGGACCATCTGGAAGGTGAATGGGAAGAGTGGAAGAAAGCTTAGAATCATTGCATCTCGCTTCAAAAGAATTGGCAGTTCAACATTGTGCTCCGCTGTCTCCTGGTGAAATGGCTGGATGGGATTCATACTGTGCGATTCGGAGTCACATAATTTGCCTTAGCATCTTCCAAGTGTGTGCAGCGTCACTGGGACCGGCTTTTTAGACAGGGCGACTCTGCTTAACAAGTGTTACACTCCGCAATAATTTGGGTGCTTCAAGGCCTTGCCACTTGGGCCCTTTACGGGCCTGTAAATGGCGCTAATCTGGATCGACTGATCGGCTACGGACGCATGCAGGCAGTAGCGGCCGCTCAGCTCGGATTTCGGTCCCTGGGGTTGTTGGCATTGGCAGTGCGCGCATCCCCTTACACCTTTCCGCTCCCGCAAGACCTGTTGACTTTCTCTTCTCTCACCCTCGTGAATTCATTCTTTGTCCTGCTCCTTACGCTTTTCTCTCGTTCATGATCTGCGTTTTGCTATGCCTGATTTCTCGAAGGCATTCTTGCCACTCCGCTCCATAACTTCCACTCGCTTGAAGAATTCAGCTCGTTTCATAATCGCCAAACTCCCAACCGTTTTGGCTCCCAGTTTCCTACAGCAACGAAATGGAGATGGCTCGTCAAATCCAAAGGTTCCTCCAACGGCCTGGCTAGATGGCATGCGAGGAATTGCTGCCTTTCTTGTCTACATCAGACATTTCGGCGCCATCCACCATCCAAACATCCAGGCTGGCTTTGGCAGCTCAGAATCGAATACATATATCACACAACTGCCATTCATACGGCTTCTGGTGTCAGGACCCGCTATGGTCGCCCTCTTTTTCATCATATCCGGCTATGCGCTCTCATGGGGCCCACTTCGCACCATACACGCCGGATCAGTAGACAAATCCTTTGAACGCCTTTCTTCTGCCACCTTCCGCAGAGGAATGCGGCTGTACCTCCCAGGCGTTATCTCAACCTTCATAATCATGATATGTATCTCACTCGGCATGTACAATCGTGGTCAGAAGGCATTCGAATCCGATGTCGACATCCCTGGCTTCCACGAACCACAGCCGCCCATGTGGCTTAAGGATCCCTTCAGCGTTCAATTCTGGGACTGGATACGCTGCTCGTGGGCGTGGGTTAACATCTGGCATTCCACCGGTCACGCCTACAACCCACACCTGTGGACGCTCAGCGTCGAGTTTCGAAGCAGCATTGCCTTGTTCATGGCGCTACTTGCTCTGGCCAGGACAAGGGCTGTATACCGCTTGGCGGGTCTGACGTCGTTCGTTGTCTACTGCTATTACACGGATGCTTGGGCTGAGTGGCTCTTCTTTGCTGGTGCTACGCTCGCACAGTTGAAGCTGTTGCAAGATCAATATGAGTCAGCCTTACTTGGAGATATCAAGCTTGAAGAAGACGACTCGGACAATGGATGTTCAACATCTCTCTCCACCCTCGATATAGTACGTGTCGTCATCTTCGTGGCAGGCTTATACCTTTTGTCTGCGCCTGATAATGGCCTGGGTAAGTCCGATTTATACCATGTGGAAATACTCATCTGACATTCAAATTAGCATCAGAAGCTCCTGGGTATATTTTCCTCTCCACAACACTCATACCTGCTTCGTGGCCAGAAAATTGGCGGTTCTTGCACTGTCTAGGCGGGCTCTTCACCATTTATGCCGTTTCCTCTACCTCCACGCATATGCTACGGGCTATCTTCGATAATACCTATTCACGATATCTGGGAAAGATTTCATACTCGCTATACCTTGTCCATGGTCCGGTAGTTCACATGCTTGGCTCTTGGCTGGTTCCGTGGTTCTGGCAATTCACCGGCCGGGACAACATGTTTAGCAAGGAGCTGGGATGGGGTATTGCATTTATTTTTCAAACAGCATTGATCATTTGGATCGCGGACATATTCTGGCGTCTTGTAGACATGAACTGCGTAGCCTTCGCAAAATGGTGCGAAGAGCAGGTCAAAGAGAAGTGACATTTTGGTATCTTTCTGTTTCCGAATGAATGAAATGAATGAGACCATCTTCGCAAAGGGTTACACTTGTTTCTCAATTTCAATTTAGAACACTGCCATGGTGTTTCCTATGTCGTAGACGAGCCTCAGAGACTTCGGCTCAATACTGCTCATGGTTGCACAGCCCCAACTCGCAGTCGCTCGAGTTCAATCAGGGCTCGAATCCAGCTGCGTTTCGCCCTGCTCATAGCCAGCCCAGTTTCGCTCGCTAACTACTGCGCCTCTGCAAGAGTAAGAACACCTCTGTAGACCAATTGGGTCCTTAGGATATTACTATCTTGCTTCAGGCGGCCATTTCAGAGCCCGTGGCTTCCTCTTTTCGCCCGTAAGAACCAGATTATTCGCGGATCTTGGCGTCTCCAACTTATAGCGAGAAATGGCTTAACTTGCTCCTTTGACGCTGTATTGAATTGATGACAAGATAATTCATTCTATGATACATATGTTAGTTATGTGCACCGTAGACCATTGCTCTCCGTAACTTTGCCAGCTGCTAATCTCTATATTTGGTGATTAAATGAAAGTCTTCATTTGCTTTTGTGCTCGTTTCAGGCTCCAAGACTCCCCCTTAACCTGCGCCACCACAATGGTGAGCTTCTCGGTGAACGTCAAGAGATATAAGTATTGCTCTATCTCTGCCCTGGCTAAACTCGCGATTTTGTAATTTCTTCAAACGCTCTTACGAAGCATTGCTACTCTCTTCTGCTTTGCGACCCATGAGACGAATTCCTTGGTGAAGATGAGCTCCAAGTCAAATGGATGTGAACATCCTATCGATCCTTTAACGAATGAACGACTCGCCGATGAGATCGAGAAACAATGGCTATTCAAGATTAAAAGGGTGCCTAGCAAGCTCGTGCTCAAACGTGGCATCGTTTTCGTGGTTCTGGTTTTCTTGGAGGTTCTTCTCCTAATATCAAACAACATCTGGTACCTAGGCATTTGGGAGCGCTTCATCTTACTTTCAACAAAATATCGCGATGACTTTAGAGGCACCCAGCTCGCCCACGCAACTGGGTTAGACTCTATTTCACTCAGCCCGTATTCTCTTTGGAGAGGTTGGGTGGTACCAAGCTGCCTTGCGGCATCTGCCTACATTATCGTCTCTATCTTGACTTTGCGACACGAGCTCTACCATTGGAAACCCGAGCTCCTTGGCTTGTACTTTCATACCGCTAGGCAGTCGAGGATTGGCAAGTATATTCCAGAAAAATGGATGGGCCTTCTCTTCAATGTATATCAGTACAAACACAAAGAGCATGTCCTCAGACGGATTCAGAAACGAAAGCATATTGCATTGCAGGACTCGAAAGAATTCCTTAAGGTTCTTAAAGTGGTCGGCTTCAACATATTCATCTCTTTCTTTGGTGTGCTATGCCTCTGGTTTCTCCTTCTCCAGACGAAGCTTGATTCCCACAACATCATCAAACTTCCAAGAAGTTATGTCCCACCAGTACAAGGCGTAGTTTGGTACCTCATCAATGACTTCTTCTACTTCTATCCGCACTGGATTGCCCATACCGGCCCTGCCGCCAACGTTCTGCAATATAGCTGGCTGCCATCCTCCACTACCAAGGCAATCTATAAGCTCTTCAATCAGTCCCACAAGCTCCACCATCGCACCCGCGCCAACCTTGGCCTCGCCGCTTGGTACTGCTCTCCCGCGGAGCAGGTCGTCTTCAACCTCTTCCCGGCGCTTATCGGGCCGTACCTCACTCAGGTGGTCGCGGACGCAAGCGGGCTCTCGCATATCTGGGGCACGCACCTGGTCACGCTGTACGTGTGGCTCACGGCGGCAGCGGCATCGTCGGTGCTGGCGCACACGGGCTACCGATCGGCGTGGAACGACCCGGGCAAGCACGACCTGCACCACGAGCGCGCCTTCAACCCAAAAAGCGCGGTCAACTTCGGCACCATGGGCGTGTTCGACCGGCTGCACGGCACGCTGAGCGCGGTGCCAAGCGCGGACGCGCAGGCGTGGCGCGCGCAGCACGAGCGCCAGGCGGCGCTGTGGGAGGCGGCGCGCCGGTCGGGCGTGCCCCTGACCGAGGCCCAGATGCAGGTCGTGACGCAGCCGGATCACAGCTTGGAGTGGACTGGCAGGACGTTCGATGATGTCAACTGAGTGGACTTTCGTACATACGGAACTTTGTGCCTGGCCACGCGGACCTTGGAGGCTGAGCGTCTCTCAGTGGAGCTACGCAACACGGCCTATTTCATCGCCGCCTCTAGGGGTGACATTCTCTCTACGTACCAGAAGAAGCACCTGTAGCACTTCGAGCGATGCGTTTTGACCGCAGGGTATCATACGCCCAACAAGGTATTTGACGCTCCCTTGTTCAGAAGTGGTGGCACAGTGCGAGTAGGGATACTCATCTGTTAGGATTTCGCGTTCCCGGAGGCCTCCTGAGAACTGGTTGCGTACGGAGCGCAGGTGATTGCCGTTCCTTAGTGCTGGCACATGACCAAAGTAAACCGGAAGCTCCGTCGGATGTGATGTTTCTAGACAGCACCACGGTTGCCAGAGCATATGAGAACATGTGTGCCGTTGCGTTTTGTAACGTTTGGGCCCAGAGCCAGGTGGCAATGCCGATTTGGGCGGCTTGGGAAAACTCGGGGTTGAGATGAAGGGTGATCTTTTGAGTAAAGTCGACCTTAACGTCCTCAGGACCGCTGGAGAGCATTTCAAGGTTATGGCGGATCTTCATGATGGTCTCTTCACACTTGAATTCAGGGCTGTAATTTAGGCAACCCTCTAAACTTTTTGCTGAGTACATGCTGAAGTTCGGTGGTTTCTGCCGAGATGAGCCCGTTGTTCAGGCAAGGCTTTCATGGACTTAAACGCCTGCGAGAAATTCGGAACCAAGGGATGAGTAGCCTAACCTTACTCTCCTGTATAACTCGATTCTTGAAGTGGACATCTTGACTATTGTAGACTAATAGAGCACTGAAACACACTCTTATATCGTTCCAAATGATATGGCGGGAAAGTTTGCGCTATAGCATTAGATCAGCGCAATTCTAGTTCCAAATGCCTAATCCTTTCTATAACGTCGTGTCAACAAACCTCAATCTAGCCATGAAGACTACGCTATTGGCAAGATCCTAAGGGAATCGTCAAGCTGGCCACCAAGTTTCTTCGCTGCTTCCCCGTTCATGAGACCGTGAACATATGCATCGCCCATTAATTGAAACTTGCAATGCGCCGACGGTTCATTCTCCACCGCTGACACAACATCTCTGAGTTGGTTTTCGTTACGGAACGGATGGCAGCGAGGGATATGTGGGAGACTATCTTGCACGGAGACGGCCGCCTCCCCTTTCGGTCTGAGAATAAACGGGACCTTCATATCGCTGAGAACGCAGACAACGTCGCCAGCCTGGACATTCGCAGTGCAAGCGCCAATGTATCCTGACTGAGTAAGAAACAAACCGCGACCTCGCATTGTGATGGCGACGAGCTCGACATATGCCGGCCACTTGTGTAAAATCTCGGAGAGGTGATGTTTGGACGAGGTTAGCTGCTCCAGAAAGTCGCGCGGAAACCGGTGATGCTGGGCAAAGTAAGAATTGGCAGGAGTATGCTCCCAATCGGCCACCAGAGTCGTTGCAAGCGCGCTAATGATGTGCTCTCCAGTTGGGTGGTATCTATCGATGCACGCAGCGCTGAAGAAGCCCGTATTATTGAAGCTTTCCGCCACAGAACAGAGAAAGTCGTTCAGCGTAGCCTTAGCTTTGTGTACGGGACCATAGAGAGGCTCAACATCGAGAGAAATATTCGCTGTAACGATGTCATAAACCAAGCCCATAAAGACGATGAGACGCGTGTCATGGTTAGAGGTCAATATCTCGACCTGGCGTTTTGGTATGCCAAACGAAGCATCTCGATCCGTCGGGGTGTGATTTAGAGGCTTGTTAGTCAGGGTACCAGTCCAATCCGGCACCCACGAAGGAATCTTTTCGCAAACTTCTTCCGACGCCGAGTGCTTTCCACGGTGCATTGGCTGCTGGATAGCTGCCGCTAGCTGCTGCACGTGTGTAACGGGGTCGTAAGTCATGCTGGGAGGCAATATATCATTCAATCTCATCATGAGTAGCGCAAAGTTGGTGAAAATTTCTGCGACCGACAGCCCGTAGTCAACGTTACTGATGTGGTCCTCCTTGCCTGCCGAACCCGGAAACCAGTGCTGGATGACACCGTACAGAGCGTATAGTCGATCTCTCGCATTCTTGCAGATAAAACTTTCAAACTCGACGAGGGTATCCAGCGGGACTTGGCTTTTGGCCCCCGAATCGGCATTTCTAATACGCGACATAGTCTGCAGCGCCGTGCGATGCTCGTCGCTGAAGCCGCCTTTATCGTTCTCGAACAACTCAGTTAGGGCGAGCTCGAACGTATCCCAGCGAATGCTTGCCTCGCCACAGTGGACTGACACATCGTTGGCTAAGACAACTTCTTGGATAATCCACCGACGTCTGAACCACGGTCTGGCGAGAAAGGAGGTAATGGGCCGAGGTTGTGCGCTGTCTAGGAAGGCCGATACCATCTTATTGATCTCCAACCTCTTCCGCCATGAGGCTCGGTCGTCTTGCGTTCCAGCATCAGAATCACCGGTGATGAGTGACGCCAGATCTGTGAAAAAATTGAGACAAAGTCGACCGTTGTGCTGGAGGTCATCCGCTCCAAGCCAGACTAGGACGCCGGCGGCTGCGGCGTAGGTCTGAGCAATGTTGGCGACTTGACTGTTGCGCTCTGGGATATTCTCCTGGTCGATACAGACGGCGTCAACCCAGAGTACAAGCGTCTTATCGGACTTTCTCAGGGTATTTAGTGCAGAGTGCAGATTTTCGGTGATGTTGATGACGCCGGCCCGAGATGCACGTTGTACGCCGTGGCGACCGACCTCCCTAAGGACATGTAGCGACTTTGGAAACTTGGATTCGCCCCACGTGTAGGAAAGCGCCTGATATTGGACATGCGTGGAGCAACAGGCGCTACCGGATGGGGACTGTCCATGAATGTAGTCAGGAATCCGTGTCTCCATAAGCCGGCACTCTAGCTCTGCATCGCGGTCGGTTGCTGGCAATAAGTGCAGCAACCGGATGGAAAACACACCCAGGTTTCTCCCCTGCTGAATCGCGAATGATGGATACTTGTACTTCATCTTGTACGTTTAGCTGCGGTGAGAATGTCCGGCAATGGAAACGACAAAGTATAAACAAAGGCTGTACTGAGATTGGTTGCGAATTTCTGATCTCTCGAAGCTCTCCACCTTGAACTCGCTCATCGGATGAAATTATCATGCGTGTCCATAGACGTTAATGCGTAGGTGTACAACGAAAGCGAGGACTAGTCCGCACTAAAGAAATCTATTTATCGAGTCATGTAAGGCTGTTGGGAGAGGCTTTGTCGGTGTACAGGTGCACAGTTGACTGTGGTGCCTAATTTCAGGCGCTTTTCACGATGCTCAGGTGGCTGGCAGTGGTGATGTTGTGAGGCTGAGAGTAAAACTTGGAGTCGTTGCCCATCTGAAATCCATATTCAAGATCGAGAAAGAGAGCGAGAAACGCAGCGAGGATGGGCGCTTTCTACGGGGGTACCCAGCAAGAATGCCACCGAATGCAGCAGCCAGCGTTCTGCTCATTCACGTAGGTAGTTTACCTCTGTGATCACGACTGCCATTAAATCCTATCCAATTATATAATTTCTCTTAGCGTTGTTAGACACGCTTCTAAGTTTGCCTTGCGTTTCTTTTTCTCATCTATTGTTTTCATCTGTTCATCTATATCAGGATCCCGAGTTATTCGTTCAAATACCTTCACATCATCCATCCAACTGGACTCGAAGAGAGCTTCAAAATCCTGTAGAAGACGTCGCTGAGCGGCTTGGATAATTACCATATCGATGAATCGGTCTCGTGCTAGCTGATAAGTCCCAGTAAGCCTATTGAAATTCAACGCTCGCGATACTAACCTTGTAATATATAATCATATCATTGATCAGTCTTATAGCATCTTCTTTCCGAATAGTATCCTTATCGTGTAATCCGTTCATCCCGAAGGAAAGACTTGGTGTGTTTTGCGCAGTAGAGCTACCAATTGAGCCTTCAACACTGTGCTGGTCTGCCGTTGCTAGCTTTGCGTTCTCTTTGCTCCACTCTCGATCCCTCTGCTTGCCGAGAGATTTATACCAGAACTGTACATTTTCCGTCATCAGCGGTCCACGGTGATCCTTTTCGATGTCTGACAACTCGCTATAAGCACTATCCTTTCGTTCTTCTAATCGCTTCCGCAGGATATGGGTTCTGAAACGACCAGACATCAACACAAGCCCATCCTTTGTGTATTCTTCGACCACCTCCCGCACGAAATTCCAGCAATGGTCATACGCCTGTTTGATGAAGTCTTGTGCGATCGAATGCCATGGCCCGGAATAGCTTCTGAATAGTACCTCAATTCGAGAGGCATCCACATATCCATCAAGCTCAGTACCGCGGGTTCTATGAAGAAAGTCACATATTTTATTAACCCATGGGGTTTCATCCGTCGGAAGCGTATCAGGCGACCAAGCGTAGTCTGTATTGTGACCGCTTTCTGTCATTTTTTGGGTAAAATTCTCGCTTTCGTCCCGTATCCTTGATCGCAGCCATCGAGCGTGCTTTTCAATCACAAAGAATTCGTGGCGATATGTCCCTTTCGAACCATGATCGGCAATACTGGACATGCCAGCCAATCGCTTCCTCAGCAACCCCTTCACTGCTTCCGGATCTTTTGGCCCAAACTTGTTCACCTCGCTGGTATACACCGCGAGACGTCTCTCAATGTCTTCTTCCAAGCGCGGGATTTGATCCCGCGTGTGATTGAACAAGATTGTCTTCAGACGGCTTCGTAGCTTATTAATACCCCATTTGTCGGTACTATAGAGGACGTGCCACCCATTCGGACGCCCGCTATTGGTGTTGTTCTGGCCTCTATGGGTATGATTTTGGAAGAACTCTTCTTCATTTTTATCTCGATCCGCTAGCGACAACTGCAAGGTGACATGTTGATGTTCTGTACGGTTGAGCAGCACATGGGCCCCTTTCTTGAACGGTGCATCGCCAGAACTGTTCTGCACAATCCTTACCCAAGATTTCTCCAAGCTGTGGCCGGCTTCTGGACGATCTGGTTTCGTGATTATCCCAAACGTACGTTCGGATAATGGATCAACAAGTTTCACCTTCTCAATAATCCTATGATCCGTGAGATCCGCATCAGCATTCACCACCGCAAGGATGATCGCATTTTTCTTTCCGATATAACTGTCTGTGATTTCTTCCACTAGTGCGACTTCATCAGCTTGCCCAGTATTGTGAAGTATAAGCCCCGGTACATCAACCAGTGTCAACCGTAGAACATTTGGCCCACGAATAGTGAGCTGGAGAACGTCTTGAGAGAATTTTCTTTGCGCAGTATTCGCGTCAATCCCCATTTCATGAGACGCGGCATCGATGATCTCATTCATCTTGTCAGGCCCTCCTCTCGATCTATACCTGCGAAGCCGAGCTTGATCGTCAGGGGAACGGCCCCCATGTGGACGTATAATCCCCTCAATGGATTGTTGTTCGGCGTTCTTCAACTGAACTCTGTACGCAAAAGGTCAGAACAGAAGTTCATAAGATCTTGTACCTACTCGGTAACGAATCGAGTGCACGTATTCTCTCCCTTTGGAAACGATATCCTCGTAATTGCTTCAAGTACAGAGCTCTTTCCAGAGGATTGTTTGCCGCAAACAACCAACATAGGTAAATCCAATTCTCGATCTAAGTCATGTTCTTTGATCTTGTCAATGATGTCTAACACTTTTGCTTCTCGTTCGTCTTGGAGTAGAGATCCAAGAGATTCGCCGACAGCTGTCCAGTGGAAATGCTCTGGATACCCTCTCGCATCGGCGAAAGCTCCCGGGGTTCGCGACATAGAGCGCTATCGGTTCGTAGTAAATCGCTGGATTCCGCAGATGAGCTGCAATCAGGGACAAAGAAGTTTGCTCGTCTAAGTGGTACAGAGCAAATAGTAAGGAAGATGACAGAAAGCTCCAGAGAGTCTGTGTGATAGAAGCTCGAGGTCGTCCGATGTCTGTACCTCGTGTCAATACGAAGTCGGAGAGCCTGCTAGTCAAAAAGAAAGTGGGATCGCTTGATCGTATGACTTTCCGTAGGGATGCCTAGGAAAAAAAATAATAAAATTTCCTTATTTAGCTTCACCAAATTCGAGTTATGCACTCCAGAACCGCGTGGCTGCATTTGTGGCGTGTATGCATTGCCATAAGGGAAATCGTTAGCGAGAGATATCGAATACAGACTTTCAGCTGACACCAAGAGCTGAAAACGGTGGAACACATTTGATGCTTGTTATTCTGAGGCTCTTTTGAATCACACGTGTTAAACTGATTCGATATCGTTCGGTTGCCGTGATGATCCACACCTACCTTGTTGTCCATGTTTTTCTTGTTCTTAGTATCTTCATCTCTCACAGAACAAACATCGAAGTGTAATTCGTCTTTTAACTTCACCAATATTTCTTGACGTCAGCTTCCTCATAAGAAATGTCTGGTGTGGAGCTCATTACCGTGCTTCCCGGCATCATCACCATGTTTATGAATGGATACAGACTCTATTTAAGATACAAAGAGAAGCAGGGTAAGAAAGCAGATCCAGATTCCAGTTTCGGAACCAGCCTTGTCGCGGGCCGAAAGGATCTGCAAAAGTTGTACAATCAACTTGCCACTCGTCTGGGCCAGAGGTTCAGCAAAGGCGACGGTATGAACAATTTTGCATATACTTGACTCATGTTTTTGCTCATAGGAAGCAGCTCAAGTTTACAATGATCTCAAGGTCATTAACAGACGAATTGAAGTCATAATAGTCCAACTCGAACAGCGCCTCGATTCACAAGAGCTATCCAGCGAGAAAAGACTTGCGTCAGATGAAAATCAATGGGACGAGGACCGTGGAAAAGAAGTTCAAGAGCAGATTAAACAGTGCGAGGCTAAGATTGACGCATTCGTTAGTCGGACCTGGCATACACAAAGCATAACTTTGCTCACTTATCACCCACGGCTGAGCGTTTTGCCGCCGCTTCCCGACTGCAATATCTATTGCGATGGCGCACTACGTCTTCAGCATAACCCAAAGGCAAATTTCATGGATATTAGCGTCAACTACAGTCCACCGAGCGGAGGAACCTGCATGGACTGTTATCTTGAGATTCGAGACATCGAATTGCCAGAAAAAGCTTGGACACCAACCGATTGGACTAAAGTTGCTCGTTGCCATATCAAAGCTTCAATGTCGAGAATGGACCGAAGAGCATTAGTTAAATGCGTAATATGTGCGCAATCAGAGAATGAGTTGCTAATTCTGTCGGTGAGAGCCTTCCTACGTCACCTTGAACGGCACGAAGGGAAGGGGCGACTTAGTCAAGAGGAAGTAGACTTTTAACTCACAGGCATTCGTGTTCTTGCCATGATCATTACATACTAGTAGGTACACGGTACGCAGTAAATTCAAGGCATGGAGATCTCATCCTCGTTCAGATCTTGGAGTCCTATTACACAGCAGCTCTTCAGCCTCTTCGCAAATGTCTCTAGCTAGGGTTTGAGAGGAGTTGGAGTATTGATGGCGCCTTTTGCCTTCTCATAGGCGCTCTGCCTTCTGCAGCCGTCCTCGCATTAGAATCGGGCTTTGAGCCAATTAAGGAGAATAGTCACGCTTCCGTTCAAAATCCTGACAGGCGATGAGGTTGCTCATAAGACTATTCTTACAACTATGTAGCCCAAACCTCTGTGCGAATTTCAATGTCTGGAGCTAGCAACCTCAATGTAACAGTCTTGTACACCGTTCAGCGTTTCAATTTCTATGTACATGTGAAATTATCACGATGAGATTCAAATTCACGCGGTTTGCATTCATCAACGACTTTACTCCTAGATTTCAAGAGCAAAACTACGATTTTGAAGTTACAGTATGGCGACGCAAGATGGTGACGATGAAAACTGCAAAACGCAGATATCAATTTAACGTGATGACATCTCTGTATCAAAACAGGTGAGCCAGACAATGCGGGTATCTATCCCAACGCCATAGTGCTGTATCATACATATTCGTACAAGCAAACAACGTAGCACCATAAGGCGACCCGATATCTCCGTGTCTTAGCACTTCATTTCCACATCCGCCTTCTTTTCCATCACTTGACTCCAGGCTAATATCTGTGATGGTGTGTTCGTCCAACATGCACGCCGATTGGTATCCGCGGTCCGCCGTAGCCAGAGCCCGGCACGTAGTGTTGCTGATGGTGGTGGTGATGGTGGCCGCCTCCAACGCGGCCGACGTTTGCATGAGGTCTCATTGAGACTGGAGGTTGGTGATTGTGGTGTGGGCGGTAGGCGTACTGGTCATAGCCACCACCGTAAGCAGGACGAGATGGTCCACAGCCCATGGTTGTTGTTTGTGTTTCTGTTTGAGGTTGTGTGGTGTGATTGTTTAGAGAGACTCGAGTATGGAGTCGATTCCTTGGTTTGTGTTGTGTTTGGTTTGAAGATAGAAGCTTGTGGCTGCCTCTGAGGATGTGTATCGTTTGGCGTTTGGTGTGAAGGTGTGACAAAAGTTTGCAGAAGCGATGGTCTTGCCCTTGTTTTAAGACGTCAACCGTAACCTCGTATTAGTGTTTCCAGGATTTTCTGGAAGCAGCTCCCACCTACGTAAATGGTGGCTGGGTAGTTTGCGCGTGCCATTGACGAATTGATCCGCAAAAGACTAGACCCTTCCATTCGCGGGGCGCAGGGCTGTGTAGATGCATGACGTAGTGTGGCTGTGGGGCCCTGGAGATGGCAGTGCTATTCAATGCCCGAGGGATGTCGCACTTCCCGACGGTTCAACGGTGCCGAGTGGCTGGTAATTGGAGATGGCTTTCCGCAGCACCAGAATGAACATTGCATCACTGCTTGACCGCTTCGGTTCCTGCATCTTGAGCATGTTGCGAGATGCAGCCCGCGGTTGACTTCGGAGGAAGGAGTTGATTCCGATTGATGCCTCAGGAGTATTTCTCACATTCGGTTCAACTGGGAAGACGAACATTTTGCCTCCACCATCGAGAGACCTCATCACCAGGTAGTCTCCAGCCAACCGGGCAATGCCACCGCCAAGAGCTGCCCTCCTCTTCTCGCCTCCACGCTTCGTATGCGCGCGCTGTCTGCGCCGTACCCAAACTGACTACCGGTTGCGAGGTTCATTCCACAACTCTCCCTCCCGCTTCTCGATTCCAACTCATCCACAAACCTCCGGTATCGTTGAACTCAGTAACCGCACGCTCATTTCACTATCGGGCCAGGATGCGCCCAAGTTCCTCCAAGGCCTGACAACAAACAATGTTGACGTACAGAATCAAAACGCGTGGTATACGGGCTTCTTGGAAGCTCACGGCCGAATACTTTGGGATGCGATCATATATCCACAACTGGATGAAAACGGACAATGGGCATGTCTCATCGAGGTCGATGCCGATACTTCACAAAGCTTCGTAAAGCACCTAAGTAGACACAAGTTGCGGAGCAAAGTCCAAGTGCGCTCTGCTGGTGAGGATTACAGCTTGTGGGCAGTCTGGGATGACAACACGCTCTCCCAAGACGCTCTACAGAGTCTCAAAGAACACTTAGCAGTCGTGGCACCCGACCCACGCTTACCAATTCTCGGCCTCCGCCTCATCCAAGCCCTCCGCCGCAACTCCAACGCACCGCAAACCCTCCCCACGGCCGCCAGCCCCCTCGCCAGCTACACGCTACGGCGCTACCTGCACGGCGTAGCCGAAGGGCCCTCCGAGCTCCCGCCGTCGTCCGCGCTGCCGCAGGAGTCCAACCTGGACTACCTGCACGGCGTGGACTTCCGCAAGGGCTGCTACGTCGGCCAGGAACTGACGATACGCACGCAGCACACGGGCGTGGTGCGCAAGCGCGTGCTGCCCGTGCAGCTATACGGATCGGCGGCGGCGCCGCCGTCGCGGCTGGCGTACGCGCCTGAGGACTTCGGCGTGCGGCCCGGCGCGGATATCAAGAGAGTGGGGGGCGCGGCGGCCACCGCGAGCAAGAGGAGTGCCGGAAGGGTCTTAGCGGCGATGGGGAATGTCGGTCTGGCGCTGTGTAGGCTTGAGGTGATGACGGATGTGAGAGTTTCGGCGGAAGGCGGATCGTACCAGCCTGGTCAGGAGTTTTGTGTTGGCGGTGACGAAGATAAGAAGATCGTGGCTTTTGTTCCTGCGTGGTTGAGGGAGAGGTTAGACGGTGAGAGGGAGAAGAAGGGGATCGAATGAGGAGAATCACCTGCAAAAGCGGTTCGTAATTGGCGAAGTGTTTTGGATAGAGAGTAGCTGTTACGCTATCCGGCCCGAATTGTTGGATGTCGCTAGGCTAAAAATGTACACAAGTTGGAGGAGCCTAAGAAGTCTCTCAGATGAGATTTTCCGTCTAACCATGCGAGTCGATACACTCGAGTTCAATTCGAATCGTTCACAACAATGGTCAACGACGAGATACAGCATGAATTCAACAATCGCACTCTCCTCTCAGCTCTCTGCAAGCCAAGCCCATCAGCATTAAACTCACCGTCCCATGTACTAACTCAATCCAGGCAAGGTGTCAAATTCCTTCATCTCTACGTGCACCTTCGCCCACGCGGGTCTTTCCCTCACAAATAGCGCCATAGTTGGCTTAAATCGGCTCACGGAGTCATCGTCGAGAGTACCAGCGTAGACGGTGTGCTTCTCGTGAACGCCGTACTGGCCACCAAAAATGGCACTCCCGCAGTGCGCGCAGGTACCGAACACCTTTTCGGTTCCGCGGATGGACGTTCCACGGACGTACTCAATCTTTGGCATTCCCGCAAGCGTGAACGATGACGCTGTTACATTCATCCATGGTAGGAAGCCGGAAGCTGACACTCGCTGGCAATCGCGGCAGTAGCAAAATCCTTGGGCGAGCGGTGAGCTGGAAATCACGTATGAGATTTGGCCACAAAAGCAATGCCCCGTTAGAGGCGGAAACGTTGGTTCCGCAGCAGTGGCTCCGTCGACAGATGATGAGTTCGTGGTGTGGTGGTCTGACATGATTATCCTCCGCGAAATGGTGATTGCTGAGTTGGGTCGAGTGCGTTTCCAGCTGGGTGGGTCTTGGGTGTTCTCGAAGGTCGCTAGGCCTTCGACGGTGTCCCTACTTCGTCGCCTGCTTACAGCTGGATAGGCAATGTGTCGAGCTTATTGCGACTACCCACGTATGGCAAGGAGATTCTGATGACAAGAGACGTGATTGGTGCCGGGCGGCTGGTATGGATATGCAGGAGCTCTACAGCTGAGTAGCCGGTCAGGCTGGATGGAGATGGTGATTCGCCTGAGCCAACGCCATAGACTTGCAACGGCGAAGCAAACTGAGGCAAGAGAGAATCGTACCAAAGTTCGGAGAGACCGTCATAATAGAATTTAATATCCCTTATTCCTGCAGGTGGACGATGTACCTTGCACTTGGTTGTGGTTAGGCAACAATAGCGCCCGCAGGCCATATGAGCCAATGGGAATTGAGATAATTGGTACGAGCGAAAAACGGCTTGTGGGAAATGGGTTGCTGATGGCAAATGATGAAGTTCTGTTCGTTGAATCGAGAAGCGAGAAGCGCTCGGCTGCATACAGTCCAACTAGATCGGTAGTAGAGCGTCACCGCTGCCTACAACTCAGCTGGAACCGATCTTCATCACATGAAACTTGCGATGGGAGCGATGGAACGACCGGACAAGGCGGTGGCGAGTCCTCACTGCGCCATCGTGAGTGGACGGCAGCTAAACCGCTTGGCGTTTAGTTAGCATGGCTGGAGAGCAGATCCTTGCCGTTGGGAGTTTAGTGACTGTGGCTTGACAGCGTCCAACGGCCGTGAGCTTCCATTGGGACGCGGATTGCGACGGCCTACCCGAAGCATCACACTGGATGGTCCACGGATGCTGCGACGTCTCGAAACTGGCTCCTCGGCTCGCTGCAAATAGATGTGCTTTTTGGCCAGTATCTGAAGGATCTCTACTTCCCCTGGCCAGTTGAGCATCCGTTCACCGGTGGGGTTTGGGAGCGTGCACCGCCTACACCGAGCCCCAGAGCCAATCACACCCGTGCTTCCGTGCAAATAGTCGGGTGCTTGCAAAAGCTGATGAGGCCGGGCTTGACGAAAAGCATAGAGTATAGCAAGGCACACAAGATTCCTCGTTGGAGGCCTGGTGATCTGCATAAGACAATCGTCATCCCCTCGACCTTTGCCAAAGGAACCTTCCGTTCGACTGCTGGTCAGTTGAGTTGAAGTGACCTCTTCGTTGTTGTTGAAAATCCACCCTCTTTCGATGGAGTGCGCATGCGCCCGGCGCAAAAAGCATTCTTCTTTATACATTACCTTCAAAGTCGTTCAAATCATCAATCAGCTTCGAAAGCGATTCAGGCCGCGCGTATCTGTGGCCGCATCCAGTGGCAAGCCGCGCATGAAGCAGCTAGCCACAGACTTCGCGAGACACGCTTCCGACGGTGTCTTGCGGTGTCTGGACTCGTGCAATCAGCTCGACGGACGAAATCATTCTTACTTGCAGTACCATGAACCATACGCAAAGTGCGAGGCTGTCACCGATAAAGTTGCCGCTACAAATGTATTGTCGAGGTGAGCGGCTGAAGATGAAGATGTGAAATGGTCAGCAACTAACTTGCATCGCAGCCTATCCCACCAAGTCCATAAGCACATCGGATTCGACTTATACCATGTCGCCGAGGCCGATGATCGTTTCATTTGTCAGCCAGAGATGTTTGTGTTTGGCCACTTGACCTATGCTCAAGCGGCGTACAAGATCCAACTGGTCAGCATAGCACTGAACATCCTCGAGGTGTTGAAGAAATGCTCGGACGAATCAGATGGAGCCGGAGGAATTCAAGTCAATGAGAAGGTGTGCGCAAACCTCGAGCATCTCCTGTTGCGTGTGCGCCATTGCTTGGTGCGAACGTTTGTGCTTAAAGCTTGGGATGAAGTGTGCGAATCGCCCGAGTGGAGATATCATCAAAGGAGACAGCTTCGGCTCGGCGGTGACAAATGGTGTGCCGAGTTCTCAAACAACCAGCGGCCGGTGAGCACGACTTGGCCATGGAGCATCCGCCCGAGTCTGGCCGTATTGTGGGGAGTTTGTTGGATGTTTTACCCGCAACATGGCGAAGAACGACGAAGACAAGGAAGTGGACAGCAAATGCAGCAAGCGCTTCCGCAACACCAACAAGAACAACAGCAACTGCCACAGCAGCACCAGTACGGATGGTCGCCGGCATATACTGGCTTCAATCAGCAGTCAACAGTAAACAATCAGATACTGCAACAACCGGCTCAAGGTACGTAATTCCCGCATTACAACGCTGGGCAAGCGAACAAACGGAAGCTAACAAGGAGTTGTGTCGAAAGCGTCAGGCCAGCCGATCGCAAGAATGTCAAGCGCCAGCCCTATGTCGGGATTGGCAGCTCCGGCACTGGCATCGTTGGCCCATGCGCCTTCCGAGGTGCACCAGCATGTTGGTGGCGAGACGGCGACGCGCACTCAGGCACGTGATGTAAGTCGCCGATTTTCCTCTCCTTCTTCCCCGCCACTTGAAAATTTTGCAACCTGAGGTCTTAAGGTCTCACATTCTTCCTCAGGTTCTCCATCAGGCCAACCCGCAACTACCATCGCATCCTCACGGATATCATCGAAACGAGGCCCAGTGGTCCGCTTCTCAAGCCTGTGAGTCACTTTGATCGTGCCAATAGCTGCCATTCCCCCCAGCTGTGCGCGCGCCGCCACCCAATCCTCTCCGTTAACCGCCTAGAACAGTCCCTCCAGGCACTAACGCTTCAGGGTTCCCGGCACCGCTGGGGAGCTATAATACAACTCAAGACGCGTCGCAACACGCGCAGAGGCAGACTTTCTTGAAACCTGAGTCTCGTCATTCGTCGACGGGTGACTCGTCGCAGTTCTTCGCCTCACCACCGCCCGGCTACATACGTGGCCCGAGGCAAACATCCATCCCAGCAGACACCCACAATCCGGCTTTCTACGGCCCGACTTCTTACTCCATTCCTACGTACGGATCGGGAGTCACAGCTAATCAGGGAGTTCCTGTGCCGCCTGCCACTCAGCCACTCCAGTATTCGCAAACATTTATAAACCCGCTGTTGCAGCCTCAGGCTGTTTTGCGTTCTTCTCCTTCAAACATTTTCAACCTTAGTGCCTATCCCAACCCAAGGTATCAATCAACCATCATGTCTGACGGCAGCAACGAACTCGACGGGCCGACAACCGCTCAAATGCATCCTATGTTGGATCCCAATCTTCCAGACGCTCAACCAACCGTTCCCACGGGCGCCTCTGAAGATCCCGAGTCTCCAGTCGACGTTGACAACTCTGGCTTCTCGCCGAGACGCGGCTTCACCCACAAGCGCGCCGAAGACCCACCTCGAAATGGTGAAGGGAAGATGGTTTGTAAATTTACCGGCACCTGTGGCGGTTTGATTTTTGAACGACGATGCGAATGGAGGTTTGTTATCGCTTCTTCGCCGCAGTCTTCCTGAAACTAACCATTTTCCAGTAAACACATGGACAAGCATGAGCGTCCGTACAAGTGTACCGCTCCGGGATGCGAGAAGCTGCAAGGTTTCACGTACTCTGGTGGTCTCTTGCGACATCAACGCGAGGTGCACAAAATGCACGGCGGTACCAAGAAAGCTCTGTACTGCCCTGAACCAAACTGCAAGCGTAATTCCGGTTCCGGTTTCACGCGCAAGGAGAACCTGTCCGAGCACATTCGACGTGTTCATCGAAGACAAACATCGCTGTCGGAAGGTGCCTTACCGCGAAGCGACCCGAACGTGGATCCCGTCATCGACCAACTTCAACAAGCCGCCGCGGCTCAGCTGCAAGCCGAAGAAGCAGAGAACCTCACTGCTCTGGCCGAGGCTTCCAACAACAAGAGGAAGCTGGAAGCAGAGACCGAAAATGACGTCGAGTCTGAGTTGAAAAAGGTCAAGCGAGTCATCAGAGAAAAGGATGAGAGAATCGAAGCGTTGGAACAGCAGGTTGCGGCAATCCAAAAACAACTGCAACTGCGCAACGGTGAACATCCATTCGATGACTAAGATTTTCTATACACGATTTACAAGACGTCGTCTTATGGGCGGAGGCGAGGAGTTCAAGGCGGGAAGCGTCACGACGGATTTTTGCTTGTGTTTTGCTAGTCTCTTTCATAACTTTCTATGGTGTGTCCTGGCATTGCATACAAGGAGTATACTTTTTGTTTAGACTCTCTCTCCTCACGGGAAAGGTTGAGATTGACTGGGTTGCTGGTGGAGGATCTACGGTGTAATACCCGATTCATTTTCTACTCTACTTCTCTTCTCTCACAGCTCCGCACAGTCTGGTCTACTGGCTCCTTTGTTGTACAATACCATTAAGTATGCATCGCAAAATTGATGATGACTCTCGCTCTCTTCCGCCTCCATTCTAGAACATGGCTGTCGTGGCTTCGATGTTGCCTGAAGGCAAAACTTGCCTATTTTCGGAATCCCAGCCTTGCGCGTTGGCTGCACGCTGTGACTCAGTAGTACATGCAAGGCGTGACCATGGTCCAACAGTACCCAAGCACTTGCCAGCTGTACCTACGCCTTGCCAGCCGCAGCGTCGAACTTTGATGGTGTCCTCGAATTCGGGAAGCCATTTAGCTCTCCTCTTGCGAAAGACTTCGTACTGCGGCCTCCATTCCACCTCAGCCTTGTCGTGCTCTCCCGTCTCAGACAAATCCATGGTGCCAGCATATACAATCACGATGTCCTTCATTCGCGGATGCGACTCGCTGCCCAAGTACATCAGGCTCCCGCAGTTGGAACAGAAATTCTTCAGCATGACATGGCCGCTGGTGGTATTGGCGTCGGCATAGCATTTGAGGAGTTCTTGGCCCGTGACGATCGAAAGTTGGGATTTCTTGTAGCCGGATTAGGCGGCGAACAGAGAGGCAGTAGCCTTGCGGCAGTTTGTGCAGTGGCACACTGCTGTGTGTGTTGGAGGGCCCATCAGCTTGTACGTGATCTTGTGGCATAGGCAAGAGCCTGTTATCGAGGGTGTTGCGTGCGAATCCATAATAGTTTGGGTGTATGCTTCGCTCTGGCTGTTCAATGTCTTACATCTTCATCGTTGAGAACTTCGGCAACTTTTTATAAGCAAAATCAACGACCAATTTCGCTTTCATTTGGTATCTGAAGCTGAATGTCAAGTTCTTAGCTACTCATTCCCATAGTACATTATGTTCGGCCGAAGACTGAAACTCTGAGTCGGCCGACAGAGTGATGATCTTCATTCTTCATCGCCATTTTGTGCATTCTAACGCTCTTTACTCTGGAAGTGGCGGGGGTGGTTTGAAATCCTGACTTCGGTTGAAGTGGTCGGCTCTGGCTGTGCTTAGTTGGGATCTTAAAGAAGAGATATCCTAAGTCATGGGCTCTGTTAGAACAACACTAGCACGTTGTCAATAGGAGTCATCATTGTTCTGATGACGTCTCGCACATCGATCTTCACGCCGTTATGGTCATGATATCAAGAACGCCCTATGCGGGCTTTGGAGTAATGGAGGCGCAAACACGCCATAAATGCGGCATCGAAGAGGAGGAACTTAGATTCAATGTCAGTCGTTCACTTGCCGCTGTATGTAGCTGTATTGTATCATTCCTGAGGCCCCTTTTGAGGTTGCTTCGACGCAAGCACGTGTCTTCGCGTTCACAACGCGTGTCTGCCTGCGACGATCATCGATAACCGTCTGCGATGGCGGGAAAACAACACTCTGTGAGTCGCTTCCAACTTTGACTCTACCGCAGAGGCAATTCACCTGGAATTTGTAATGCCATTCAGTGTCACCTTCCATCTCACATGAAGAAGATGTTGTAGCCTTAGGACGTTATGCTCTTCAGCCTCTGGACGAATTTCGGAGACGGCAAAGTTAGGCAGCAACATAACCCCCCACCAGCAAGCTTGATGCGAGTCGTCACACTGCACTACATCAGCCGCATTACGAGCCAGAGCTTCGATTATGGTAAAGCCGTTTGCGAAAATTATCATCAACTCCTTTTAGTTATCTCTCTTTGAATCTAGTGCCCACTATGGATGCCTCATCAATGAGCGATATGGTGACCCTCAACGAAACCGAGCCCGACGAGGCTAGGCATTCATGGCAAGACGATGAGATAGACGAGGAGGCATCATTAGCTTCCGTCGAGACCACAGTGAACGATATCCTTGATCTGGAAGTAGACGCCACCATGATGCTTAGTTCCATCAACACCCTTCTGGAGACACTTGAGTCGATTATCGGTAGCCTTGTCATCCTTCGAGACCAAACCAGCGAGGAAGATGTTGTTCGAGATTCCATACAGACAACGAGCGAAGAGTGCAGGAAACTATATGGACAGCTGACGGAGTTGGAGGGTGTGGTCTCAGCATATGTCGGCAGGTATGAAACGGGACAATCCAACCCCGAGTCTCGTATCGATCCAAGTCTATACAAGTGGAGCTCGGATTGCATGATATTCCTTCTCGAGTTGAACGCATACACGGAAAGATTGCGATCGGCAAATGAACCCGATTACGATGCTGAAGACTGGGAAGATGCCTTCATAGACAAGGAAGAGGCTGATGAAGACACTTCGTTTGAAGAATACCAAATGCGGCTCGTCATATTCAACGGCGATCTCGCTGGCTTCATTCCGATATTGAAAGTGTAAGACTGCTCCAGCTCCCATTTCTGCCAACCCTTGCATGCTCACTCTTGGAGTAGAGACCTCAACGAGCACCATACCTCGCACATGCCCATCCCAACCGCGATTCCGAGTACGTCAACCGAGAACCCAACATGGAATCGCTACCAAGACAGCTTTAGCACGGTATCGCGAAACAGCCAGGAAATGCTCCGGAGAGATATGTACGCGCTCAAAGACGCCTTGTCGGAGTCACGAACTCATCTGATCAAACAAATACGGCAACTTCCATACGGAGAGCGCTCAGGAGCAGAAGTACTTAAGGAAAAGCTACACATTGCCGCTGCAGCCATCACGGAGATGCTAACGAATCATGCTTCCGAATGGCTTGAGGCGACTCTAGCTGGGAAACTGAGCTACGGCGAGTTCATGCAGCTACCGTTGACAAGAATCAACGAGTACACACATCAGATTGCGAGGTTCTCGAAAGACATCGATGTGGACCAGTCTTCGGTACATGGGAATCATATCGGAATCGGTCAAATTGAAATCAAGAAGATCGATGATGCTCTCGGTTCGCTACTTGTCTTGTTAAAAGTCAAGCACTGAAATTTGCAATTATCAAGTTGCGAAGGAACTTAGTCCCTTGTGAAGCACCTAGTTCCGTAACTGAGCGCATATCAATGATTATGATTGGATGCAAAGGATGAGCAGACATCACGTCCGGGCCGCGAATCCTCATGGATGCATGACCATGCGTAAGAGACGTGATGGGAGCTTGTTATCGGCTCGGCGATAATGCGTGCCTTTCGGTTTAATCGTGTCGTCAGCCATCGTATTGGGATGGATTGATGAGGGGCGGTCCACAAACGTGCAAGGCTATGTTCTCCATTCAAACAGATAGTGATCGGATTACATCTAATAGGCTGTGAAGTAAATTGAGACCCAACCTGTTGTTGCTGAGTGTTTCAACGCCATCAAAATGAGCCTAAACTGTAGCCACAACGAATGGCGTTCTCCATGATCTCGCATCGGTCAGCCGGCAGCCCCGCTACTTTACACGAAGAAATGGTACCAAGAGTTTGCTCGGCTTGCGTCAAAGCATATGTCCCTCGGGTTCGAAATCTCTCCGAGTGGTATTAAATGGCTCGTTCTGACTTCCGGTCTGACACACAGCAAACTTATTGTCTCCAGAGTAGATTGAAAATTCACTAAACTCTACGCCAGCAATGTCAGGCTACGATTCTCTCCCTTCGGGCGCCACCGCCAACGTCAAGAAATTCAAAGTCAATGTTTCTGATGAGAAGCTAGAGGAGCTCAAATTATTGATCAAACTTTCTCCAATTGGTCCCGCTGTTTATGAAAATGGCGATGGCAATCAGGACCGAAAGTTGGGCGTAACGAGAAAGTGGCTCGCTGATGCAAAAAATCAATGGCTTAACAAGTTTGACTGGCGAGCTCAGGAAGCTTATATCAACTCCTTCCCGAACTTTACGGTGCCAGTCACAGATGATAACGGAGAGAAGTTCGACGTCCATTTTGTCGGTCTTTTTTCACAAAAGAAAGATGCTATTCCAGTGACCTTCTTCCACGGTTGGCCTGGTCAGATTTCTCTCAAGACCGTAAATGAAACCCTATTCTAATGCTAAGATTATAGGCTGTTTTCTAGAGTTTTTGGGTGTCTTGGAATACTTCAAAAAGAAGTACACACCAGAAGATCTCCCATACCACATCGTGGCGCCCTCCCTTACTGGATACGCCTTCTCCTCGGGCCCGCCATTGGACAAAGACTGGTCAGTCGCGGATACGACTCGTATCATGCACAAAGCATTGATGGAAATTGGCTTCGAACGCGGTTTCGTTACTCAAGGTGGTGATATCGGATCAGCGGTATCGCAAATTCTGGCACGCCAGTACGAGAGCTGCAAAGCAGTGCACCTAAACTTCGTCTCAATCCGAGGCCTCGACCTGCCTCCGCTCGAGGAGCTCAGCGCCATCGAGAAGGCCGGCGTCGAGCGTCTTGCGAAGTGGATGACAGGCGGCACTGCGTACGCGCAGGAGCATGGCACCCGCCCTGGCACCATTGGTCTCACGCTGTCGGCGTCGCCAATCGCTATGCTCGCGTGGATCGGCGAGAAGTACTTGGAGTGGACGGATGAAGATCCCTCTACCGAGACTATCCTCCGACATGTCAGCCTCTACTGGCTCACCGACACATATCCCCGTAGTGTTTATCCCTACAGAGCGTTCTTCAACAACGACGGCCCGCCCAAGCTCCCGCCGCCGGACAGCCCGCATATGTACATTAAGAAACCACTCGGTTACAGTATCTTTCCCAAAGAGATCATGGTCACTCCCCTGGCTTTAGTGAAGAAGGGTGGAAATCTAGTATGGAGTCGGATTCATGACCAAGTGAGTCATTGTTTTGGGCCGGATTCTACTGAGCCGAGCCTTGTGCTAACTGTCGCTAGGGAGGACATTTCGCAGCACTGGAGAAGCCGGTGTTAGTCGCGCAGGACATTGAGGAGTTCGTTGCGAAGGTTTGGCCTGAAGCGGCGAAGATTTAGAGAATAGGCAGTACTGCATCTCTAGATATATGGTCGTCATTAGCTTGACCATGCAGATCGTAATCTACACTCAACCTGGTTCTATGGATCAAAAGTAGTAGTGAGCAGCTTCGAAACTCTCTTAGAGGATCGTGATTTGATGATGTCGCAAACAAAACGTAAGGAGATAGAAAAGTTCACTATCATTCACTATAGTTCGATTTAAATGGAAATTGAAAAAAACTTTTATGTGAAGTTACGAGAACATGCTCTTTAGATCTTGCATCTAGCCGACTTGGACGAAGCTACAAGTAATTCGAACATCTCACTTGCAACCAACTCCGGCCCTTCACCAGGGATATTATGTGAGCAGCCTCGCGCAATGATAGGTCCTTTCCCTATTCCCGTACCTTGGAGATATGGAAGACCATCCTTATAAGGCCACGAAAAGCGATGAAACGTAATTCGTATCAATTCTTCTGGAATTTTCATCATCTGAACGAGCGATTAGTAGCCACGCGATCCACATCAGCAGCGCTGCAGGAAGGAAGAACATACCTTACTAAGCGTTCGAATCGACACGTCCGGATCGCAACACATAACTGTCACCAACGGCAAATTTGGTTCCGGGCCCCGTAACCTAGGTCGATCATTGAAGGGGAGCATCTCCGGCATATTCGTCCATCGTATCCTCTCACGTGTCGCCATTGCATAACCGCTGATGTTTGATCTGGTGACCTTTCGAATAGCATCACGACACATTTCTGGCGTCGTTCCCGGCGGCAACCAGCCTTGAGCTTCCTCCCATTCCTCCGGTATGTCTGGATTCGGTACGAATTTCTCGGCAAGGCTGTTCGAGAGTGCAGAGTCCATGATGAGCAGCGCCTCCACCGTTCCTGGGAACATTTGCGCGTACAGGCGCGCGATGCAGACGCCAAAGGAGTGCGCGCAGAACGCTATCCGCAGCTTGTCGAGCTCGCTTTCTTCGCGATCGAGCTTCTGTTCTGCGATTTGAATGAGGAGCTGGCGTAGGTCTCGCACTGCATCCATCCCATCGTGATATTCTTCCGGTGGTTTCCCAACATCGGTCGGATCTTGGTCGCTTTTGCCAACGCCAAATCTGTCGTAGGCTAACAGAGGAGGTAAATCAAGTCCGTTTGTTTGAGCAAGGTCAGCAAGTCGAGATATCGTTCCCTGCCATACAGTCTTCGGACTGTCAAGACCACTCAGGAAGATGAGAAGTCGTTCCGGGTTTCGTCCAGCATTATTGCCGGCTTTGGGAACAAACGAGTAGCGTAACTGGGCGCTAGGCTTGGTTCGAAGTCGAATGGACCCATTTTCGATACCATGCAGTTCTAGTTCAGCTTGCCTTTGCATTACGATCCAGAAGATAGTTGTCGCCAAACGATGAAGTTTATCAATGCAGGACTCTTAGATGAAAGTTTTTATTGATTGCTGTGTCAGATAACGTCAAGGAACACGTGGTGGTTCAGCTGCATTGCTTATTATCCAGGGTTCGGTAAACCGTGGGATAAGTGGCTTATGTGTGCCGTGAAGTCTGTAGATACAATTCGAATTGTCTCGGACCGAATACCTTAGTGAACATTGTACCTGCGCGAAGTAGAGTCAATGAGGAAGCAATGGTGTACAGGACGTGGGTACTCTACAGCACGTGTGTACAGCGACTGAAAATTTGGATGGCGAATCGGGAGCCGTCGGATCAGAAATGAAAGCCTCCATTTTCTCGAAATATTTGACTTCCGTTGAACGAGGCTTTCGGATAATGATGACAACCTAGGTACTCAAGGAATTGAAAATATGAAATGTCATGAAATGTACATACTAGAAGATCGGTAGAGCAGTAATTCGGTACCGAGTCCCTCAATCGTTTTGTCACCAGTGGTCGTACTCCGTACATCAGGCTGTAGCTAATGCAGTGTGGAAAAATCCAGACAAATTGCAAAGACGTTCTGCCAAAGGTTGATGATGTTGGTTATTGAGACTTTGAGTATTCACGCCTCGATTTGAAGCCTTCAGTTAGGTATTTTCGCAAAGCTTCCCCACGGTGGATAGAAGTGCATTCCAAATCCATGCTGACATGCAACCTCGGAATTCAAGATGCGACTTGCCCAGAATGGGGTAGTACGGAGTGTGCAAACATGAACCCAAGCCACGGTCATTTGTTATTTCCGCAAATCCCAAGCTTCAAAAGTACCTAAACATTAGAGAAGATCTTATCTGGTCCATTGCTGGCTGTGCATCGCCTGCTATCGTACCTACCTGGAGACAATGACTTCCCATGCGCCTCAAGCATGTTGCGTGAGCGGCTTCAAGCATGAAGGAGAGAGTGTAGGCTCCTATGAAACACTCAATGGCAGTAGGTGCTTTCTGTATTTTTGAACTAGAAATGAGTCTTTGTTTATTGAAAGAGTTACGGAATTGGCCTACTTTCTTTCGTTCAAGCTACTTTGGAATGTTCGATTTAATCATGTAGCTTATGGACTATGTCATATGGCAGGCTCAAGCACGCATATTGCCGTTATGCTTGAAAGCATGACAATTGGAAAGCTAAAGTGTTGCAGTTAAATGCTACGTCAGCTATCCGCCAGACCAGTCAACCCAGTATGCAATTGTCTATCTTCCTGACGCTTTCGGCCTCGAGCTCGTCAACAACAGACTGTTGGCGGATGACATGGCCCGCGCAGGCTACTTCATCGTTATCCCGGACATCTTCCGCGGAAACCCAGCTCCGGACCTCTTGAATATGACCGATGAGCAGCGTAGCAAGTTCAACCTTATGGGATGGCTCGCCAAACATCCGGTGTCGGCCGTCGATCCCGTAATCGAGGCCGTCATCAAGGAACTGCGTGCTAACAAGGGCGTCAAGCGGATTGGTTCGACTGGCTACTGCTTCGGCGGCAAGTACGTCGTCCGCTTCCTCGGTGAAGGCCGTGGCGTCGATGCAGGCTTCATCGCCCACCCTTCGTTGGTGGAAGCGAGCGAAGTGAAGGAAATTGTGAACCCTCTGAGTATTGCGGCCCCGGAGACAGACAGGGTTTTCCCTGCAGAGAAACGACGCGAGACTGAAGACATTCTATTCGAGAAGAAAGTACCATACCAGATGTGCCTGTACGGGGACTGCGAACATGGTTTCGCAGTGAGAGCCGATTTGAAGAATCGGAGGCAAAAGTTTGCAAAGGAGAGTGCATATATTCAAGCGGTGAGATGGTTCGATGAGTGGGTTAAGGATGTCGATGTGAAGGGCAACCTTTGATTTAAAGTTCGAGAGTGCTATACCCATGCTTGAAGTATATGGTAGAGTAGATGTCTGACGATCCATTCTAGAAGTTGATCGATTCACTGAGTATTCAACATAACCGCGAAGGCAACGGCTATTTGTTACCCTTTTTCGACTTTACGCAGCCCCAAACCCCCATTTCAAGCGTCCGTACCCCCTACTGAGTTCTGGCAACCCTCGCTAAATTTAGGCGATACCCCATAAATTGGCGCGAATTCTTGATCACGCGTGGCGTATTCCTATCTATTCTGACAAAAGTGAAGCAATAAACGACTTCATTATACACATTTCAGAAAGCGATGTCTCAACAACAACGTAATCAACGGAAATAATTCAAAATTATGGTGATAGATAGTTGTATTCGCTGCCATGTGTGCGAATCTCAGTCAATAAAACCTTGTGGTTGAACCGTGAGATAGGTCACTCAGTGGGCAGTAGTAGAGCCCCATTGCTTCGCTCAATTCGCTCGAAAATGAAGTCTTTGCTTTGATCCGCCATCTGATCTTGGCTTTATTCATGCAGCAAGCTCGGAAATCTTCTCCTTTGCTGGCAACTCGGTGGTATTAGCATTAGTAGGCATTTCCGACACTGTAGTGTGCGTATTATTTTCCTGTGAGGTGGGCATAGGCTGCCGCTTCGATTCTCGGAAGCGTAGGAAGAGGAGAACACAAATAATAAGCAGTGCCAGAGCCGCAACGGAGCCGATGACAATGCCTGCAATGGCACCGCCTGATATGGCTTTCGAAGAACTAACCGTAGGTGTTGATGTGTTTGATGCTTGGGGAGCAGACTTTGAACTTTCAGTTGTACTTGCGCTTGATAAAGAAGTCGAGAGAAGACTCGCGCTAGATGATGACGTTGTGACAGATGAAGAGTTGCTGACCAAGCTCGTAAGGCTCGAATCGATTGTAAAGCTTGCAGTCAGACCAGTTACGTTTGTACAGAGGGAGTTCGGTGTCCCTATTCCCAAGACGAAATTGACAGCAGCGCACTGAAAGAAGTCAGGCTTACTCCGACTTAGTCGTTACTCTACATATGTAAGCATACTTGGTACAAGACACCATCGGGCCCATCTTGCACGACTGAGATAATACCCTGCTGGCCCGCCCACGAAGCCGGTACAGAAATATCCGGCTCACAAAAAGCTCCGAGACCAACTTGCTGGACGATAGGCATCAGCTGTGTCCAATTATCGACGCTCTGATTTGAGCCAAGTGTTGCGCGGAATAGCCAATTCGCCTGAGGATGGATGGAGGTGACGGCGATCTCGCTACCGCTGACATAGAAGTTGGTGACATTATCTTCTGAAAAGTTTGACGTTGTAACTGCCGCATGGTGCCGTGCCCTCTAGGTCGTCATCGAAGCCAATCGTGGGTGGATAATTCAACAAGAAATGTGCCCAGGAGTGCGAGAGCAGGGCGGCTGGGAGGCTAATGATACGTCCAACGTTCGGCATCGCGAAGGCTAGCAAAGAACGGAAAAGAGAACGCTCAAGGTTCGATGGGGGTGTGGGTCGTGCCGCCGGATCGGGCCAAAACTGCGACAACTTATTACTAACGTGCGTCCCTGTCTGTACAGAGAACTCGCCAGCATCTTGCCCCATAACAATGCCAATTTTCTGCTGAGAGAAAAGATATTCTCGGAATAAAGAGCGCGAGCTGTCAGCTACATTTTCATGTCAATATCAAATGGAAGTAATTTCTGCTTACCGCGCAATACCGCTTTCCAATGTGAGTGCAGTTTGAATCCCATCGCTCTAGCTGGCCTCAGCTGTCGAGAAAATGATTGTTTAGCCCAGAATTTCTCCACAACATAGATCAATGCATGAAGAAGCTATCCCGAGATTCTTGCCTCGATCTTACAGTGCTCGCGCTGCAGTCATTGTTGTCGCAATGAGCACAATCGACTGACAGGGGTGGCAACCGCGATGCATCCAAAAGCGGTATAGCCGCCTATGAGGAATACAGATTCATGCTTCGCCACACCAGAAATGTGGCTTGCAGATTCGATCAAATGCCGCGCGGATAACTAATTCGTCAATTACATTATAACTCATGATTGGCGGTTCGAGCCGCCCTGGGCTAAGCCTCACTCCACTGCCACCATCTGCGATCGCTGCAATTGAACACCTCATCGCCGCAGCCACAAGCTGGGTTGAATCTGCCTCAGCATGTCTCTCCGTCTAGAGCCTCTCGAATCTGGCTCTCCAAATGCGTCTCTTAGAACGTAACAGCGCTGGCGAATTCATCCTGACCACAGACTTCATTGACGATGAAGTTCCACCTTATGCGATACTCTCTCACACCTGGGGAGTGGATGCCGAAGAGGTCACCTTGGAAGACTTGACAAATGGCACTGGTCAGGACAAGGCTGGCTATGAAAAGCTCCGGTTTTGTGGAAAGCAAGTGAGAACCGATGGCTTACAATACTTTTGGGTGGACACATGTTGCATCAATAAAGCGAATTTCACCGAGCTCTCGGAGGCCATCAATTCTATGTTTCGTTGGTATCAGAATGCTACTAAGTGCTACGTCTTTCTTTCAGATGTCTCAACCACTAGGCGGGAAGCAAGTGATCAGTACGCTGAGTTTACTTGGGAGTCGGCGTTTCGCGAAAGCAGATGGTTCAAAAGAGGTTGGACTCTCCAAGAGCTTCTTGCACCAGATTCGGTCGAATTCTTTTCACGAGATGGCAAGCGATTAGGGGACAAGAGAACTCTGGAGCGTCAAATTCACAAGATAACGAAAATTCCTGTCCCAGCGCTCCGAGGAACCGCTTTGTCTCAGTTTGACGTTGGTGAGCGACTATCATGGGCAGAAAATCGTGAGACGACGCGTAAAGAAGACAAGGCCTACTCAATGCTGGGCATTTTCGACATCCAAATGCCGCTTCTTTATGGAGAAGGAGCAGATAAAGCTTTCAAGCGACTCCGCAGAGAGATTGGTAACCATTCAAATTTGCCTCATATCAAACATGGCATCGTCCACTAACTGCTAGCTTAGGGCTTGAGATTGATCTAGCTGACCGTCTGCCGTACGCCTTCACACCAGCACGTCATACGCAGTTTAGCTTAACCAACGAAAGGAGAAATGAAGCGACCCAGGCAGACCAACTTAATGGGCAAGGAGATTACAACGTGCGGTAAGTAACTTTGAGCTGCCTAGATTCTGCGGCACTGCTGACACGCTTTGCTTAATGATAGCGTCGGGCACGATCAAATTCCACTTCAACGACTACCGCACGCAGCTGAAGCGACCTTCAATTCCCTCGCGAAGCAACACGAACCCACTTGCCTCCCCGATACCCGCGTTGGCCTCCTTCAAGAAATACACAACTGGGCTGATGGACAAGATGAGCGGTGCATCTTCTGGCTGAACGGCCTGGCTGGCACGGGAAAGTCGACGATTGCGCGCACAGTTGCCCGTAGATACTTCGATCAACACCGTCTCGGAGCCAGCTTCTTCTTCTCAAGAGGTGGCGGAGATGTCGGCCATGCTGGCAAGTTCTGCACCACTGTTGCAGTCCAGCTTGCAGAACACATTCCGACTCTCCGTCAGTACATTTGCGATGCCATCGCGGAGCACAACGACATTGCAAAGCTGTCATTTCATGACCAGTGGCGAGAGCTGGTCCTCAAACCACTGTCGAAGCTGAGCGCGGACTCCTGTTTGCCCTCGTACATTGTTGTCATTGATGCACTAGATGAGTGTGAGAATAACAACGACGTTCGCATCATCCTACATCTCCTGTCCGAAGTCCACTCTCTGAACGCGGTCCAGCTACGAATCCTTCTAACGAGCAGGCCTGAGATTCCGATCCGCCACGGGTTCTACCAGATCCCAGATGCAGAACATCAAGTCTTTGTGCTCCACAACATATCATCATCGATTGTAGACCACGACATTTTGATCTTTCTGAAACACAGCTTTGAACTTCTCCGACGGGAACGCTCCCTGGATGCAGGCTGGCCGGGCGAAGATGTCATCACACGTTTGGTCCAGATTGCAAGCGGATTATTCATCTGGGCGGCAACTGCTTGTCGATTCATTCACGAAGGGCAACGATTTGCAACGAAAAGACTCAATTCCATTCTTCAGAGCAGTGACAGTGCTCTAACAGCACCGGAGAAGCACCTCGATGAGATTTACACTACTGTCCTTAAGCACTCAATTCCAGAAGTATTCACGAAAGAGGAGAGAGAAGAGGCATTTTTGATGCTTAGGTGGATCCTTGGATCCATTGTCTCTCTTTTCTCACCTCTTTCTGCATGCTCCCTAGGCAAGCTACTTTGTATCACGGAGGGAGATCTTAATCAGACATTAGATGACCTACACTCTATCCTCGACGTTCCTGCGGATCAGGCCCGACCTCTTTGTCTCCATCACCCTTCATTCCGAGACTTCCTCCTCGATCGAAACAGATGCACAGATTCACATTTCTGGGTGGACAAGAAGCAAGCGCATCAGACATTAGCTAAGAGCTGTATTCGACTTATGTCGAACTCCCTCAAAGAAGACATCTGCGGGCTGAACGCTCCTGGCGTGCTTGTCGCCGAAGTGGACAACATTAGAGTGGAGAAATGTCTCCCTCTGGAAGTTCAATATGCTTGTCTCTACTGGGTGGAGCATCTTCAGAAGAGCGACGTTCGGCTTCACGACAACGACGAAGCACATCAATTTCTACAGACTCACTTCCTCCATTGGCTCGAGGCGCTCAGCTGGATGCGGAGGATTTCTGAAGGGATCCTCGCCATCATAAGTCTAGAATCTATGGCACTTGTGGGTCTGCTTCTAGCTCGTCTAAATTTAGTATACCACTAACCCCTGATGCAGACTTCCAACTGTCCTCAACTGTCGGCATTCATTCACGATATGAAGCGATTCGCGCTCAACTATCGGCCGGTGATCGAGCAGGCTCCCCTACAAACATACTGTAGTGCAGTCATTTTTGCACCGGACAAGAGCTTGGTGAGGAAGCAGTTCAAAGACAAGATACCTAAGTGGATGAAAAGATTGCCCAAAGTCCAAGAAGACTGGAGCGCATCGCTACAGACGCTCGAGGGCCATACCGCCTTGGTCAATTCGGTGGCATTCTCGGCGGACGGCGCGCTGCTGGCATCGGGTTCGGACGACGACACGGTGCGGCTGTGGGACGCGGCGACGGGCGCCGCCCTGCATACGCTCAGGGGCCATACCGCCTGGGTCAGTTCGGTAGCATTCTCGGCGGACGGCTCGCTGCTGGCATCGGGTTCGGGCGACAACACGGTGCG